>ENA-UOJP01000007-UOJP01000007.1-human-gut-metagenome-genome-assembly--contig:-C102-NODE-7-length-539252-cov-70.674234_pt1 | contig 539252 bp, 317 predicted proteins | sample MGYA00242353_ERZ723900 | MGnify/ENA metagenome assembly ERZ723900 | reverse complement strand
CATCTGACTGTTAATCAGAGGGTCCTTGGTTCAAGTCCAAGAGGAAGAGCAAAAAAGAAGCCACCTGAATGGGTGGCTTTCTTATTTAATATCATTTATTCGTATATAATCACTCCACCGTTGCCAACGTCAATATACTAATCCGTATTCCCTCCACATTCACCAGACAAGAAGCACATGCCAGCGTAGTAGAACCGGTGGTCAATACATCGTCAACGATCAGTATGTGTTTCCTTACAAGTGTTTCGGGACGTTGAAGCTCAAAGATACCTTCCACATTATCCCGACGTTCAAGTATGGATTTGTGTGTTTGCGTTTCCGTATTTTTCTTACGCAATATGGATTCTGTATCTATAGGGATTCCTGTTACAGCAGTGATTCCACGGGCAATCCATTCACTCTGGTTATAACCGCGAATTTGCTGTTTTTTTTTGTGAAGCGGTATAGGGATTATAACATCAATTCCTTGAAAGAAATGGGAAGATAAAAGTTCTGCTGCCATATACCGTCCCATAATTGCACCTATTTCCTTCTGTCCACCATATTTCAAACGGTGAAGAATCAGCCGGAAGTCACTTCCTTTCTCATAAAAGAAAAAAGAAGTAGCCCGTTCCAAAGGAATTTGTCCCCAGAAAAGTCGCTCTACCGGATTATCTTTTCGAAGATGATAGTTCGTACGAGGTAGTTTGATATTGCATACCGTACAAATACATTCCTCACCCTTTGCTAACGGTCGGCCGCAAACAACACAGCAACGGGGAAACAGTAAAGATAAAAAAGAACTAAGCCAGTCTTTTACAAGAAGTGTGTGTTTCATCATAATAGAGATTTTAAAGTTGCAATACCACTTACATATTCAATGGAGGGACTTCTGCCAGAAGTTTCTGAAAGAAAGAATGCAGAGTTCCGTTCGTTGCAATAATATGATGTCCTTCTATGAAGTTATCTTCGCCATAGAAGTTAGTTACCTTTCCTCCCGCTTGCTGGACGATCAATGCCGCTGCGGAGTAATCCCATTTTCCGAGAAACGCTTCCATCCACGCATCGAAACGCCCAATAGCTACATAGCAAATTGCAGCGGCAGCCGAACCATTCATACGAATACCTCCCACTACTCCATAAAGTTGATCGATGAGATGAAGAGCGGTCTGTTTATATTGCAGATGATTATAAGGTAATTCTGTAATAACAAAGGCATCTTGGATATCCTCAACACTCGATACATGAATTTCTTCACCATTCATGAAAGCCTTTCCACCTTTCCAGGCATAGAAACATTCATCCCGGCAAACTTCATAAACGACACCTAAAAGAAGTTCAGTGCGATTGCGTAAAGCAATAGATACACAATAAGGAGCCTCATCATGAATATAATTTGTAGTTCCATCCAACGGATCAATGACCCAACAGTAGGGTTCGTCCTGATAAGTGGCAGAGCCTTCTTCTGTTATGAATCCCGCTTCGGGCAGTAGAGCAGCAAGTGCTTTCACCACTCGCACCTCTGACTCTTTATCTACATAAGACACATAATCATGTGCATGTTTTTCCTCCACACGCTCACGACGGAAGTTCTTCCGTTCTTCTTTCAAAAAATGTCCAACCTCTGTAGCAATCTGGCATACATCAGTGGTAAGTTGCTTTAAATCTAACATTCTATCTTTCGTAATTTAGGCAATCTGCAAATCAATGCCAAAATTATCACTTTTTTTGATAGAAATAAGAGTTTTACAGGAAAAAGATAAGTAATTCCAGAGCATACTCTATTAAATTACTTTTGCACAGAAAACCTATATTCCGTAACGGAATGATATTTCTCATGAGGTCGTAACACACAGGATGGAAATTCAGGATGATGTGGCGTGTCCGGATGATGGATGGTTTCCAATATAAAACCACCAGATTTCTGTTGTGGACCACCTTTAGCCACAATCTTTTCAGAGAGTCCGATGCCGGTATAAATCAGTAAACCGGGCTCTGTTGTGTAAGTTTCTATTCGACGTCCACTTTGAGGTTCTGTGATCGTTGCGGCATAACGCAAATCTCCATTATAATCACGAAGTATCCAATTGGCAGAATAACCACCCATAAGTTTCATATGCTCATTGGGAGAGTTGGCACGTTCCGCAAAACTGTGAGGAGTACGAAAATCCAATGGGCCTCCTGTTATCGCTTCTACCGAAGCTGGCACATACCACGGAGTATTAACCGTGACTGAATCCGCATTAATTTGCACAATATGATTTAAAACCGAACCTCCGTCATACCCCTGAAGGTTAAAATAGCAATGTTGCGACATATTGACGATAGTCGGTAAATCGGTTACCGCCTCATATTCTATACGCCAAGTATTATCCGGAGTCCAGAAATAAGTGACCTTACAATCTAAGTTACCAGGATATCCTTCTTCTCCGTCAGGACTACGGCGGGTAAAAACAATTCCAAGCGTATCAGGAGTATCGATCGGCATAGCTTTCCACATAACACGATCAAATCCTTTCATACCACCATGTAAATGCCCCGGATGTCCGTTGGGAGATTCATTGCACGATAGCTGATACCGAACCGAGTCAATCATAAAATCACCACCGGCAATACGGTTGGCATAACGTCCTAATAAAGCCCCGAAAAACCGCTCGGCTCCAATCTCGTAATCTTTAAGATTCTCATATCCAAGCACTACATCTGCCATTTTCCCCTCTCTGTCCGGCACTATAATATTCGTTATACGACAACCATAGTCAATTACTTTGATTTGAGCACCTGAAGCATTAGTCAGAGTATATTGGGTAACAGTATCACCGTCAAGAGTAACACCGTAAAAAGCTTCTTTTACTCCAGAACTGGAGCCACATTCCGCACAAGCAGTAACAAGTACGGCTAAAGACAAACAAGCCAAAAATCGATTCATTTGATATTCAATATTAAGGAATAAACATTTATCGAATAAACAGCCACAAAAATGCAAATGCAGAAGAAGACAATATCTCTCTTATTCGTTTGAGTGCAATACTTATTTGCGTTTCCACAGTTTTCACAGAAATTCCGAGACGTTCGGCAATCTGTCTATAAGAAAGCCCCTCCTGCCGACTCAAGGAAAATATTTCTCTACATTTCTCCGGAAGTTGTTCAATTGCCTGATTCACCACCTTTGTTAAAGCATCCATATCAAAACAATCTTTATATTTCCTTTCTTCCAGTTGCTGATTAAACCAGTTTTCCAACAACTGATGCCTGTTTTCCTCATCACGAAGATAGTTTAATACCCGATTTTTGGCAGCCCGGAAAAGATAGGTTTTGATATAGGTTATTTCAATACAATCTTTATTCTCCCATAGTTTGAGAAACACTTCCTGAACAACATCTTCTATGACTGCAACATCATGCGTATAGAAGTTGAGAAAACAACAAAGTTGTTCATAGTATGTATCGTAATAATTTCGAAAGGCTTGAATATCCATCGTTCCCGGAATTGTGTTTATCAGTCTCACAAATCTACAAAAAATAATCTTCTTTCGGAATACATTTTCGTAAAGAGAACCATACCCTCAAAACACTTTCTAATACTAAAACCGAAATCACATTAATTACACTAAACAAAAATGCTGATAATGACGCGGAACATACAGATTCTTTCTACATATAAATCTGTATGAATCCGCGTCCAAATGAGCTTTACAAGATCATTCAGAATTGTCTTTCTGCAAAAATATTCAGAGCATAAGGATCACTCACCGCTGCTTGCTCAATATATTTCTGTGCCTGCTTCGTATCACCAGTGTAGCGATAGGCCAGAGCTAGTAAATAGCTATAATAAGCACTCCGTTGCTGTACGGCACGATCGCAGAAACTTATAAAGAAAGGAGTAGTGGCAAAATAACCCGCATCAACAGTCTTCATGCCTTCTTTCCAATCTTGCAGTTTATAATTGACTAGCATATCCCCCTTGAAAGGCATACCCGTTTCACGATAACAAAGTGCCTGATAAAACGGCAATTCCGGTAAGTTCATATTACTAAAATAATCGACCTCAATACCCGTTATAAAATCAAAATTCTCATTGGCCTTGTCTTCCTGCCCCAAAGATTTCAAACAGATTGCTTCATAATATTTAAATGGAACCAATCTAACGATATTCCACAAACCTGCTCCCAGATTTTGAGGTAAAGTTTGCGCAGCCTTAAAACAATCAGCCGCTTCTTGCATCTTATTTTCTTTCATTAATCTACGCCCTTTCAGGAAATAAGCAAACATATACTGTTCTGCAACTGCATGCTCCCCACCTTCAGCGGGGACAAAGTTACGCCCCCTAAGAAGTTCTATTGCCTTATCCTCCTGTCCTGCCATGTTATAAGCTCGTGCCCATTCAAGCATAATATCATCGCGGCTAATTGCAGACTTATGATTATTCAGGAAAGAAATGCGTTCAGCAGGAGCAACTCCTAACTTACCCATTACATAGACCGTTTCAAAAATCAACTGTTCATCATTCAGCTTCAGGGATAATGCCTGCTTCAATAAGGGTAACACTTCATTTTTACGATTCATGTGTGAATAGTAAGCGACAGCCAGATTTCGTGCAGCACGATAATCAGTACTGGACAAGCCTTCCCAAAGAGCGACTGCCTTCTCATAATGTCCTTTAGCGTAAAGGGCACATCCCAACAGCAACTGTGCCTTCTGACTTCCCTGTTTTGCCCAATGAGACAAACTGTTCATTTCAATTCGCCGGCTTGGGAAAGCAATCCCTTCCGTTGCCGAATCATTCGGAGAACCACCTTTTATATCTGCATATATGGCAGACAGACTAAAAATCAGAGGCTCGTGTGTTTGCAACATCTCTATCAGGGAAACAGTCTCTTTCTGCAGATCAGCGACAAGCAAAGTTTCTATAAGATCGAGACATACCTGATTCTTATCCGTCCGTATCTTTTCCATAAAATCCCGGGTACTAACTTTACCGGTCAGCACACCGAAGTAACGCGCCAAATGATTAAGTTTATCATTCGCTTCTACAGACAGATATTGACGTTCCGATGCTTTTTTATCTCCCTGCAAATAAGAAGCATATATCATCAACGCATTGGCTACAGCATTATCTTTATGATAAGTAATGGCAGTAGTAAGATGTTGAACAGCCTTGTCATACTCCAGTTTACGTATATCAAGCATAGCCACATAAGTCATGGCGGAAGAAACATAAGCACTGCTCCATGCTGCTTTCTGGAAATAATCATAGGATTTCTCCTGCTCATCGAGCGCTAAATAGACATGCCCTAACAAATAGTACAGTTTCCCATTTTCAAGACGCGTATTGAACCGTGTCAACACTTTTTCCGCCCTCAAAAGATATTCCAAAGCCTCACTATAAAAAGCATTGCGTAACTTTGCTTCTCCTAAAGCGATCAATGCAGGAGCAAAATTCGGATCACGTTCAAGAGCTTCTTTATAATAGCTCTCTCCTTTAGTGGCAGGATCACGATATTGATCAACATGCAAACCTTCAAGATACAACAAATGCGGACTTTCAACCTTTTTGATATTCGGCATATCCTGTGTTGTATGAGGAATATTAAAAGTATCGTGTTTCTTCACTGTATAAGACATTAGAACAGTTCCGTCATTAGCGGTGACATCTATTGAATACCCTAACCGCATTCTTACATCCGCAGGCAACGAATATTCTTCTCTCGCCTTGATCGTCGCATTTCCCGAAAACAGAACCCGATCATCCCCTTTGACCGTAATCTTCACATTACGAGTCTTATTCAACTGCACTTTAATCGCATCCTTGACGTATATAGCTCCTGTCGTATTTGCAAAGTCCGGAACCCCTATCTCTCCGATCGGAAACCAATATTGCGAAAAAGTTTTAGTCTCCATCGGTTCAAGCCATGTAAAATCCGGCTGATTGTCAGAATAGCTGCCTGCCATCAATTCACAATAGGCTCCATCTGTATCCGTAAGAGCATTTTCCCAAGACTGGGACAACTGGTTGTAAGCCCATGTGAACATCTTCTTACCGGGTGACACATGATGATCTCCGATATGCACAACCCCGCATTTCCTGCCGGTATCATAACCGCCAAAGAAATCATACTGCGATGCAGCACTAAAATAAGAAGTAGGCTGAATCGTATTCTTATGTTTGCTTATATCAACTGCACCATCATAACGAATACCATTAAATATTCCCGCCGCATTTGTTGCAACCGGATAAGTGGTAACCGAACGTTTGTAATGGAAAAACACATGGCTTACATCGTGCGGAAAGAATATCTCATAATTCTTATTCGAAGGTACCGCCACATTCTCCCACCATAAAAACGAATGTCTTAACGGGGTGATATTCGACAATTTGACTCTTGTCTCAAAGATAGACTCACCGGGGTTAAGCACAATACCAACCGTACCTTTCATCCGGTCTGTCGGATCATGTTCCGAAACCCAAACGATCACTCCTCCGCCCGGCAACTTTTCTATCTCATAATCAGTGGGCATAAAAGATGAAGCCCGATGGTGAAAAGGCCAGTTAAACTCCAGTCCACCGGAAATCCACGAGCCCAAAGCACCGATAAGAGCTGGTTTTATGACATGGTTCTTATAGAAAAAATCATATCCATTCGTTTTATCTTTGGCTGCATATATCTTCCCACCGATTTCCGGCAATATTTGGAGTTCCAAATATTCATTCTCCAATTTGATAAGCGTATATTCTTTATCCACCTTTTGTTCCCGATTCACTTTCAAAACAATTTTATTGGGATAAGGATTGCCACTCGACCGCTGGTGTACCCTGTTTTCGGCAAACATCGGCAGTTCTTCACGTTCGGGTTCTGTGTATGTCGGAATACTGACTTTACTTACAGACACCTTGACCGATTGTGCTTTCGCGCTTGTAGTGAGAAACAAAATCAAAAATAAAATATTGAAATATTTCATGAGTGTATGTATTATGATTAAAAAAAGATCTTTCATTTTACTCTATCTTGACACAACGGACAGATGCTGCCGAAGCACGGTCCAGACCTGTAAAATTAAGATTTGCATTATTATAATAGAAGTAATAAGCTCCTGTTGTCCCTGGATTACTAGTCCATTGGTACCCCCGATATTCCTGATAAGCAATCTTATTAGATCCTTTATCCAGATAACCTCCTGTCGGGAAGTAAGAAGTTTGCGAACCATCAATCACAAACAGATGCCCGTAATTGTTATCACATTCCGTTTTTGAAGTAAAGGTGAATCCCTGATAGCAATTCTGATCGGGCAAACAATAGCCTTCCGGACAAGGATCATACACAGTCTTTACATTCTTAGTAAGACCATCAGAATTTCCCCATAGTCCGTTATTCCGCCATTCATTATGCCAGTCATTCGCAGAAAAAATTCTTATATCAGGATTGGATATGGTATAACTTACTGTTCCCACTTCAGCAGAAGTAGTTGCATTTGCGGTCAGTTCCTTATTATCCACAGTTGTCGCACTCGAACGGACAATATCAAGCGGACGCGGGAACGGATCTTTGCGCCCCCACTGATACCATGCACCATAAGCATTCTGATCTTTAGGAGTAACAGAAGTTGCACCCAAATTACGATCCATCATTTTGAATGTTCCCCGTTCCTCATTAACATAGGTAAGATCCGATGCTTCAGTCACCCAAATATGGAAAGACCATACATTCTTGCCCGATGCATCTCGAATAGCCACAAGGGCATTTCCTTTCACGCCACTCACAGGAACTTTTAAAGTAGTTCCCTCCAATGCAGGAACAGCAGAAAGAACATCTCCTGATGAAAACGAATTCGTTTGTGTCCACAAAACAGTTGCAGACACAGCCTTATCTACTAATTCCCCATTGACATTCACTCTCGGGCGATTTTCATAAGTATAATCTCCTGCCAATGAATAATAAGGTGTGACATCTATTTCAAGTGTTCCTGCAGATGCCGTACGATAACAGTTTGCCTTACCATAATACAACGTCACCGGCAATAATTCCATCGGTTTGACAACCCCGGCTTCAATAGTGAAAGCACCCGGAGTTGCTTGTTCGTAAATACGTCCGGCAGCATCCGTTATGACGAAAGTCAACCCTTTGGTATAATTTACCGCAGGAAGAAATAAAACAAAGTCAGTATGAGCTGAGGGATTATTATCAGCAGAAAGAGGTACACTTGTATCACAAGTAACCAATGCAGTAGCCGCAGCAGAAGGAGTGGAAGACTTCCGAAGTGATACGATTCCATCCGCTGCATTGACATCAGCTATACCCGACACCTGTTCTCCGTCATTACCGCGTACAGCTACAGACTTAATACTAATTCCCATTAACTGATAATCAGTCAGTTGTATCCGTACTCCACCACACAGATTCTTAAAAGAAAAGGCTTCACCATCAGAGGCTGCCGCCATCGGCAAAGATGATATCTCACTATCGGCATTAAATGCACCCATCCATTTCTGTCCGGCAAGTGCCGAAAAGTCAACAGCAAGTGTCGTACCTTCAAGCCGGCTGCCTGACGCAGCCGACGCCGGATAAATAGCATATCGGATGGCATCATCTACAGAAGCGTCCACCGGATCAAAAACAGCGGTACGAACACTATTGGCAGCAGTAGTATAAACAGCTCCATTCGGCGTTGAAGTGCCAAACAGCCGTATCTCATCATTTTGGGTCCAAACCACATTCATGGATGCATTAAGCGACGTGCGTGTTGTGGCGGTAACAGCACAAATTGCCGTAATGGATTTTTCTCCTCCTTTTACGGTCGGTTCCGGAGAAAACGCCTCGTCATCAGTTTGCACACAACTACCCAATGATAAACCAATTACCAGAAGAATCAGAATTTTATTTTTTTTCATGGTCTCGCAAATTTAAAATGTTATCATTATTTCCATGTACCTTCCGTATCGCCATTATTCCAGGAAGGTCCAGTACCGGTATCTCCTTCCCCCGGTAGAGGTTCAGGGTCCGTAGCAGCTTTTAAAACGATTGGCAACCATTTCTCATAATTCGTAGCAGTCAGTCCAGTAAAGGTATCACTACCATTCTGATCGTATAAGGTAGCATTAAACATCAAACGGTCGGCCACCACCCGAAGTAAAGTCCGTGGAATAGCCATTTCGACTACATATCCCTTATCGGCTGCCGTATCACCAAAAGTTCCGTGAACCGCACCTTTACAAGTTACTGAAGAATGACTACATTTAATGGTATATTGAACTGCATCCGGAATAAGAGAGATTTTAAGAGGAGTTCCGGTAGCATCTCCACCCTGAAAAATCAATTCCATGCTGTCGTCTGTAGTCAAGTCTTTATCAAGACGTTCCACCAGACAATATACATTTTCTGCATCATAAGCAAAGCGGAACACGGCTTGTGTAGTGGACACACTTCCGATAAATAGTGCATCACTGACTGCACTCCAATCCGAATTGTCAGCGTCTATCACCGGTGTCATTCCGGAAGCATTAATCCGATGATTCAGAACAAACTGTCCAATCTGAATACGGGCAGCATCTTTATTCTCGCTATTGACAAAAGTAGCAGGCATGGCAGCTACAAGAGTATGCGGATCAATAATTTCCGTCGCTCCCCAATACCCTTTTCCACTGAATGGCTGATACGTTTCTCCCCATTGGGAAGCCTCTGTGTTACCCACCTGCATGGTAAAGAGAGAAGAAGCATTGTACGACAAAACAGTCTCTCCCGAGGGGAATTGTGCCAGATAAGGTGCTGCAGCCTTCTGCACAAAATTGAGTTTACGGTCCGAAGGCCCTACTTCATCTCCGGTCAATGGAGCCGAAGCCCAGTTGTCGGAGCTCCACGCCATTGAAATATGATAAACGTCGCCTTCATCTCTGAAACGTGTTTCTGTAGCTACTGCAATCTTCGTCGAATTATTTAATTCGCGGGCAGAAGGCATCTGATCCGAATAAATTTGTTTGCCCGAACCATCTATAGCCAGTCCAGTCTTTTGACGGATCACCTTTCCAACGACCGTCCATGTCCGCCCATTATCCATAGAGCGCAGCATGGCAGTCCCCGAATCGGCTGTGAGAGGCTCGCTATCCGTAAAATAGACCTGTATTTCACCCGAACGAAGTTGTAATGCATAAGGTTCCCAAGTCGTTCCCTGATAAATAATCTGGGCAGTCGACCAAGTACGTCCATTATCGGAAGAACGCCTCATCATAATACCATTACTCTGCGGATCGACCCTGTATCCCTGATTCAAGCGAAAGGAAGCGAAGGCCAAAATATCCTTATTTGCCAGAACGACTGCATCACATGATGAGAAACAGCGTGTATCACTGGCACCGGAAGTTTGCTGGGCACTTTCGCTCTGAAACAGAGGACTAGATGCATTCTGCCATGTAATCAGATTAGTACTTAAAGCATAATAGACATTCCAAGCCTGTGGTCCCTGCTGGTATAGTAGCAAATAGGTCCCGTCACCCAATTTCTTGATACGGGGATAAAGAGCATTCACTGCCGACAGTGCCGGACTTTCCAAAGTCAGCAACCGGCGATAGTCTAACTCGAGAGAACTATTCCCCCATTCGTCCGCATGAGAGTTCACTGCTACATTTTCACTTTTATTGAGCGACTGAATAGAGGTAATCTCTCCGGTGACCGGTTCAGGGTCAGGATTTGAATTAGGACGCGGATTAGGCCACTCATCCGTTGAGGTATAAGATGTACAAGCAACGAGAAGCCCCATCACTGTTACCAAAAGGTATCTATGAGTTTTTAACTTTTTCATCATATTCATTCTTTTATTTGTTCAATCCGTTATCGATCAGTTTGAAGTCATACTTTTTATAAAATCAATTTCTTGTTGACTATAAGGTGTACCATCCAGACGGAATATATCATGAAACCAGATTTCAGGTTCCGGATCTCCGGCTTTGCTCGACCACTGTAAATGAAAATTACACTTTCCTGCTGTCAATCCCCAACTGATGGCACCTACCTTTTCACGTTTAAGAATCGGCATTATTTCTTCAAAAGTTGAACGAGGACGTCCCATATACTCCTGACAGATAACCGGACGATCAAACTGCTTCATGAAAGCGATGAATTTTTCCATTTCTTCAGGTCCATAATAACAGTGAAAGGTCATAACGTCACAATTCTCACCCAGAAAACTGATAATCGGCAAATTACTGCGTGTGCCATGTCCTCCGGGATAAATCCATATCGGAGACGACAGCGGTTGCGAGGGATTCACCTCACGTGCCCAACGGAACACTTCGCGCAACAATGGCATACTATGTGCTTTCTGCTTGAAGTTTTCCGGTTCGTTATATAAACACCACAATAAAATACGATCATCTGCTTTAAAGGTAGTCATCACATCTTTCACGTAACGTTCCAGACGCGGATACGTTGACGGATCATTGACGGATGGTGCTCCGGGGCTCTGTATCCATTGAGAGTTATGAACACCCTGTACAGAAGCCGGTTGTACACCGAGTTTCGGACTCTCAAAACGCCCACCATTCGTAAAGAAAGTGACGATGGCACGCATACCATGTTTCTGACAGATACCCAGAAATGTATCCAGTCGTTGTTTAAACCCTGCCGGATCCGCTTCCCACACCATATCATGCAGGAATATGCGTACCGTATTGAATCCGAGTTCCCCGGCACGTCCCAACTCCAACTCCATGGTTTTCGGATCAAAAGTCTCCTCTTGCCACATCTCAAACTGATTAATTGCCGTAGCAGTAACGTAGTTGATACCCACCGGCCATTTTTGAGATGCGTACCATGCGTTTGCTTTTTCCGTCGACCATCTTTCAGTCTGTTGGGCGCAGCCGGTTGTTGTCAATAAAAAGAGAATTGTTGCAATCAATATATTCAATCTATTCATAAGAAATCAAATTAATTAAGTTGTTAATACCCAGGATTCTGGTCTTTTGTCTGATCCAATGCCATATTATAATTAAATTCATCGGTAGGGATAGGCCACCAGTAGGCTGCATCTCCCACTTCGGATAAAGCCGAAATACGTCCGGCAGCCAAAGCTGCTTCTGCAAGCTTTCCACAACGCTTCAGGTCATTGTAGCGTTTACCTTCAAAAATCGTTTCGTAGCCACGCTCCTGCAACACCAGCGCAAGGAAAGCATCTTTACTTGCATAATCGGTCAGTTTGTAGTCTGAAGAAGATGCTTGTGTCGGTTTCTGTCCGTAAGCACGTCGCCGCACCATATTCAATTTTTCCATGGCATCATCGGTAGGAGCTCCTTTCCAGCGACAAACAGCTTCTGCATAATAAAGCAGAATATCAGCATAACGATATACCGGGTTGTCATTGGGAGTTGTACTGCTCCCTGTCCATTCCGAATCTCTGAATTTCGAGCAAATCATACCCGTTTTAGTCAGTGCATTGAGTGTTCCATTCTGCGTTTGTTTATACAATCCGAACTGATAGCGTAAATCATTCTGGTCCCAATTCTGAATAAATTTATTCTTCTGATAATCGGTATAAATCCCTACAGCTCCCATATTCACGAAAGGATTGGGCTTGCAGAGATACATATAGGCGATGGTCGATCCACTATCGCGGTTGAACTTTATATAGAAAATTTCTTCAGAAGTGGCATTAGCTGTATGACCGTAAAGGTCGAGGAAATCATCCGCTTTGCCAACCTCAACCAGAGAATATCGTTTGGATGAAATAATTAAACCGGCTGCTTCAGCCGCCTCTTCATAGCGACCGGCATAAAGACAAGCTTCTGTTTTCAATGCCAATGCGGCATAACGCGAAGGACGTCCGGCAGCTTTAGCCACTTCCGGCAGATTGGATGCAGCATAATCGGCCTCATCAATCACAAACTTCCAGATATCAGCTTCCGGAGTACGGGGTTTATTAAAGTCATTCATGTTCTGTTCATCAAAAAAAGGAACGGCGCCCCAATTTCGTGCCAGCCATGAATAGGCGAATGCACGTAGAAAACGTGTTTCCCCGGTGAGGTTGTTATACTCCTGTTGCGAGAGTGGAGTATTACCTATACCGTCAAGAATATTATTGGCAAAACGAATGGCGCGATACAACACCGCCCAGCTATCTTTGGAGAAGCCCACCCCACCACTGGTAAGCCCGGTATCATAAGCTGTGGCATAGTTACCTCTTCCAATACAATAATCCGCCAGTCCTTCTTCCAGAACAATCAGATAACGACTGAATCCCGGATCACGACGGAGTTGGAAATAGATGGAATTGATAACACTCTCCACTTCTTTGGCATTCGCCATAAAAGTCGTTGCATCCACTTTCTTCGGATGTTCTTCCAAAGAGCCCATATCTTCACAGGATGTGTTCATTGCCAGTATCATAGCAAAAGCGGCAATATATATCAATAATTTTTTCATAAGACATCAGTTTTTATATGTTAGAAAGTGAGTCGGCATCCAATCGTATAAGTACGGGCACTAGGATAACAATACGAATCTACCCCCTGAATCATCGAGCTTCCGCCACCATTGGCATTTATATCCGGATCCCAGAAAGGGTAGCTCGTAATAGTAAACAGGTTTTGGGCACTCACATAGACACGGGCGCGCTTGATGAATTTGCTACGGGCACAAGGTACATCGTAGGCCAATTCGAGGTTTTTCAGTCTGACGAAGCTGCCGTCATAAACAAACCGATCGGACATTTTATAGGAAGTCTGGTCGAGATTGGGATATTTTGCGGTAGGATTCTCGGGTGTCCAATGGTTGTAGTACACCTCGCGCAACGTATTCCCGTTATATCCATAATCATAAGCTTGTGCAGCCATACTAAGCGAATATATATCATTACCTATTGAACTCTGGAAGAAAGCGCTTAGCGTAAACCCTTTATAACTGACTGCTGTAGTTAGATTGACCAGAAAATCAGGATTAGGATCACCGATGATGGTCTTGTCTGCTGCTGTGATGGCAGGATCATCATCCATATTCTTATATACGATATGACCGTTCTCATCGTATCCATCTTCAACATATCCGTAGAAAACATACATTGGCTCACCCACACGCATCAGATTGAGCTGGTCTTTCAAAATGGTGTTATCCAATTCGCCACCGAAAATATCCTTATCTTCCGAAAGGACTAACACTTTGCTGCGATTAAGCGAGAAGTTGACACCCAAATCCCATTTCACAGCACGATCAATAATCCGCCCGTCGAGTTGCAACTCAAACCCCGAGTTACGGATGGAACCGATATTACGCAGGGCAGTGGTGTATCCACTTGAACGAGGCATCTCTACATTGTTCAGCAAATCAGTCGTTTTCTTCCGATAGTAATCCGCAGTCATGCGGAGGCGATTATTAAACAGGGACAGATCAACCCCCACATTAAACTGTGAGGTTGTTTCCCATTTCAAATCGCCGGTGTAGGTATCTGACGGGACATACGCCACTATTGTATTCTTATCAAATACTACATTTTCCGTCCTCAATGTGTTCTGTGTAGAATACGGTGAGATGGCAGTGCTACCAGTCACTCCGTAACTCAAACGGAACTTTAGATCCGAAAGCCACTCTACATCACGCAAAAAAGACTCTTGCGAAAGACGCCAGGCCGCTGCCGCTGAAGGGAAGTATCCCCATTTGTTTCCTTTACTATAACGTGAGGAACCATCAGCACGAAGACTGGCAGTCAATAGATAGCGATCAGCATAATTATAGTTGACACGTCCCAGAAATGAGAACAAACGCCAATCTGAATAAGAAGATGTCGGCAGCCCTTTAACGGTAGCTGCATCCATGTCATAGGTTTCAGTCACATCACTCAAGAAACCTTCGGCCGTACCCGTTCCCGCAGTTTTCGACGTACTCTGTTCATAGGTAAAACCACCCATCACACTCAAATGGTGTTTTTTTAGAAAACTCTTATTATAGGTTATGATATTATTACTTGTGATACCGACTGTTTCTCCAAATGTAATAGAGGCAGCCCCTTGTGAATTAGGGTATTGTAATGACTTGTAATAATCTTTGCGGTTCTGGTTATTGTTTACGTTGGCAGATAACTGAATTGAAAGTCCGTCTATCGGTTTTATTGTCAATGAAGCATTTGCCATAATCCGGTTGGCGTACCATTTATTATCCACTTCTTTCACATAAGCCAACGGATTTACCGGTGCAATCGGTTGTGTCTGGAAGTCATTCCAGGTTCCATCGTCATAATGAGGTGTCGCTGTTGGCGGCAGAATCAGTGTAGAACCGATAACAGACGTTCCCCGGCTACCTCCCTGTGAATTCATCTGATTATGATTGGACCGGCTGAAAATCAAGTTGCTCGACACGGTGACATATTTTGAGATGTGATAATTCAGGCTCGAACGGATAGACATACGTTTATAGCCACTTTCCTTCACGATACCTTGCTGATCGAAATAGCTGGCTCCTAACGTTCCCTGAACCTTTTCCGTACCACCAGAGACATTCACAGAGTGGTCGGTAACAAGTGCATTACGAAACAGTTCACGCTGCCAGTTGGTACTATGCCGGGTAGATTTAATCTCTTCATCGGTATATATCGTAGGCTGATTATTGATCGCTGCTTTTTCATTCAGATAGTTCATATATTCCCAAGCATCGAGCAGCTCAAGTTCTTTAGCCAGACTCTGTACACCAAAGCTGGCATTGTATTCCACGGTAATCTTCCCCTCTTTAGCTTGCTTCGTCGTAATCAGGATGACACCATTGGCACCACGCGAACCATAGATAGCAGTTGCGGAAGCATCTTTCATCACTTCAACAGATTCGATATCGGCCGTATTAATCATATTAATATCACCCGGAAATCCGTTGATAATCCAAAGCGGTTCATTGTCACCCCGAATAGAATTGGAACCACGTACCCTCACTTGTATTCCGGCTCCCGGCTGGCCATTAGTTTGCTGAATCTGTACGCCTGACACACGTCCCTGTAATGCTGACGCAACAGAAGTATTTGCATATTCAGTAATGATATCGCCTTTGACGGAAGCTATCGAACCGGAAAGGTCCCGTTTGCGTTGTACACCGTAACCTACCACTACTACTTCATCCAATGTCTCTGTATCTTCTTCAAGAACGAAATTCATTGAACGTACTCCTGCCACCACCTTTTTGCTTTGTGGGGCGTAACCTATAAACGTCACATCAATAGTGGCACTTTCAGGTACATTCTGCAACTCAAACTTTCCGTTAAAATCGGTAACCGTACCGTTGGTGGTACCTTTTACCAGCACGCTTGCTCCGATGACTGCTTCTCCCTGTTCATCTTTCACCACACCCGAAATCGTCCGGTTGGTCTTCGCCTGCACCTTTTGTAAAACAATCTGTTTGCCTACTATTTCATACGCAATGTCACTTTTATCAAAGGCCTGTTTCAGCACATCCGAAAGATATTGAGAACCTCCTTTCAGGGAAACAATACGTGACAGAGGGATAGAATTATCGAACACAAAAGTATAATCTGTCTGTTTTTCAACAGCTTGTATCAGATTCTTTAAAGAAATCTGCTTGGCAGCGATATTGACTTTAGTCTCTTTCTGCGCCCATAGCGAAGGGCTGGAAAGCAGGCTGCCCAAAACAAGAATGCTACATAATATTTGTTTTAGCTTCAACATTGTAAACTCATTTAAGGTTAAATAAAGGAATTAATTATTACCTTTGTCTGCATAAAGCAAGGCTATACCTGTGCCATCCGTCCGACGGATAGCATACATACGCAGGTTTTGCTCTTCGGACGTGGAAGATGGCACTCTTCTGCGTCCTTTTTTATTCTTCGATTACTTTCTCCCGGTTATGCTCACCTCCTCTCCATTAATAGTGTATGTAATCGGAGTCACCCGATTAACGATCTCAAGCATTTCTCGCAAAGATTCTGTTTTAATTGTCATCCAATAACGTTTATTTTCCGGTACATCATGCAATTGAATTTTGATGCCATACCATCGTTCCATTTTTTGAACTATTTCCTTCAGATTCTCATTTTCAATTTTCAGCTTGCCCAATCGCCATACGGATTCTACTTCAGCATCGCAAGCCGTCAATTTACACTTCTCCATTTCACGCAAAGGAATAATGGCTTTCTGATTGGGTTTCATATCTGCCAACAGCTTATCCGTTAAAGCCGAGACAACCGTCACGTGCCCTCTAAGCAGTACAACTTCCAATTCTGAATGGTCTCCATATCCATTGACATCGAATGCAGTACCATGAACCAACACTTTCACATCACCTACCGATACATCAAACTGTCTCTTACTGTCTCGCACCACATCAAAAAAAGCCTGTCCATTCAATTTTACAGAACGGCAATCTTTGGCATAATCCGTAGAATAGGTCAAAGTAGAACCAGAATTTAACCAAACTTTAGTGCCATCCGGCAAACTGACTTCTGCTTTCTGACCAACAGGAGCTGTAAATGAGACTAATCCTACTTCTTCCTCTTCCGAAACCAGCAGAGAAAGCGAGAAGCCCAACGCCAGCGCCAACATAGCAGCAATTCCCACTGCTCGATACAACAACCGCCGCGTGTACATCTTCACAGGTTTCACCAGATTCAGATTACTCATTATCTTTCCCCACACACGTTCTTTATCAGGAATTACCGGATGTATTCCCGCATGAGTTATCTGCCAGCTCTCACACAGTTCCTGAAATTCCTGTTCGTGCCCGGCATCAGCATTCCGCCATTCCATGATTTCTTTCTCCTCCTGCGGAGAAGCAGTTCCCAATAGATATTTAGATATGATAATATAAATGTCTTCCATATTTAAATGTGTTTTATAAGCTCTTTTATTAAATAGACCCGTAACTTTTAAATTACCCTGAAAGTATCCGACATTTTTTTCATAACACTCACTAAACAACTCTATTTTTTCTCATTTAATGCACAAATCAATGACTTTACCCTAAAAAGAAAAATCACCCTTACTACGATATATTTGTAGTAAAGGTGATTTCAGTAAGCTCAAGGCTTTTCGGACTGCTTTAACTATAGCCAATATTAAAGAGGCATCTCAAATTCAGAGCCAACCTCTCTTGATTCTTATATAAAATACATATTTCTTCATTCTTTCATTATAACAACTTTACTTCTGAACCACAATTTTCAACTTACATGTACGTCCGTAAAGTAATGCCACACCATCATAAGTGAGGCCTGTTATACCAGCTCCCGAGTAGGCTGGCCCCTGGCTTCCTACCACTCCTGTAGGAGTAGCTATTTTACATCCTCCGGCAACTAATGCATCCATATCGTTTGCGGCTTCAATAACATGAATCACACCGTACTTGCCCATTGCGGTAACAAAAGCAATATAAGTATTGTCTTTTATCTGCAAGCTACAAGGATCATTCGGATACGCGTCAGACGCATTGACTCTTTGCATTAACATATCAGCACCTCCTTTAGCTATACTTTCCAATACGTTCAACGCCTCAAAAGTCTTGACGTCCGAAGCCGCATTCGCCATCATCACATCAATGCCAAGGTCAGTAACCTTATCATCAGGTATAAGAGTAAACAGCGTTTTGTTGGTGGCTACGCCGGCCGGTTTAATCCAGTCATTCACATCGTAAGCTCTCCCTATTGGTCCTCCACTAATTCTTGACGCACTGACATAAGAGAAACCTCTGTTTTTAACGGCAACAAAACTTGGATTTCTCCATATATTGATGAAAGCAAAGTCTACACCGTTTGCCTTTGAGCCATACCCTTTAATTTCCTTCAAGCTTAACACATGCTTCTGCACACCGCGTATCATTATACCCTCTATGGAGAAAATATAAGGTTGATCCGGTTCTATTGAATGTTCCCATTCGGGTGCCATTTCAATATCGTTGAAAACAAGCGCAACATTATTGTCAACACCCTCAATGCCCTCGATATTGATAATCTTCTCCTCTCTCAACCCTTCTATATCTTCCACCACAATCTTGATTCCATCAGTATCCTTATTGTCTACGACAGTTTTCAAGATAAATTCCATTTCCAATGGATTACCTGATACCGGAATAGTTGTATAATCCTTCAGATCACCCAGTACCTTATTGCACAAAGTATGTTTTACGGACTTAATGCCCACTGCAGAACGGATCACCACAGACAGAGAAACCTCTTCATCGGGTACTAAAACTGGTAAATCTGATGGTTCTGTAAATATCTGGGACGGAAGTTTGGTTATCTTTTTAATCGGTATTACCTTTTGTGCCGTTTTTGTCAAAACATCTGTCGATGTCACTAGTATTCCGGCTGCTTCACGCGTGTTGACCTTGACATTCAAATCAAATTCAAGTGTCATATCAGTTTCCAGAGTATCTATCTTTAAACGTTGGCGTTCATTCGCATTTATCTCTTCATATTCTCCATTTTCATCCACCTTCAACAAGGTAGCATATATACTATGTATCCCCACAGCAGAGAAACTTCTGGCAGATACAGTCACCGTAGAATTATACTCCACCACATCTATCTCGGAAGGAGAAGTTAGTTCTACAGTAGGTGGCGGATATGCGTTGTCATCCGAATAATCGGCTTCACTATCACTACAATTTGTCAATAGCAAGCCCCATGACAGGGCAAGCATCAGGATCATTGTGTTTTTGATATATTGCTTCATGACTGTTCATTTTTTATTTTAAAGATTCGATTTGTAATTGAAAACAATGTAAATCCCCGCTTACACTTGTTTCGGTTACCCCCCTAAAAGCCCATTTGTGTGAAGTCAGGACAAATATACAATACTCGGAGTCTCTATTTCTATTTTCCACTTCCGAGAAAAAATAAGTATCAGAAGTTAAGTTAGAAGTAATTGCCGACTCAAGATTAGACAACAACGCACGTTTAACAGTGCCCACCAGAACTGTCTGTTCGTTTACTCTTTTCTTGAATACATCAACGGCCGGAGCTATCAGATCTTCACTATTTAGTGACACAGAACAGAAGAGCATATCTATTCCGTTCACTGCTTCTGTTTTTGTTTCAAGATATCTGCAATCGTTTTTTACCACATATTGTGTCATCTCGGAAATAGTAGAAGGAAAAAGCACAGTACTACCGATTATCTTTTTTTCTCCGCTACTATAGCTGACAGGTACAAACACCGGCACTTTTTTACTCTCTCTAGCAGTCTCCGTACCCGTATTTATGATTGCAGTTTGCCCATAAATAGCGTTCGTTCTATCCAACAATGCCACTGCATGAACAGTGTTCCTGATAGACGCCGCCACCTCTTTATAACTACAAGAACTAAATAAATTTTGCTCTGACAAGTGTGCATAAACCAACACGTTAGTTGTTCTGAACCGATTCCATTCAGGGATTTCTTCTCTCTTGTTATCCTCATCACTACATGAAACGAACAGGCAAGAGGTAATACATATAAATAGCAGATATAGATAGTTTGATTTCATATTTCACTTATTTTACAAATTCAACTTCGGCAAACAAAGCTCTGTGGTCAGATACCGCCGGATTAGATAAAACTTCAAACGACTTCACCTTCCACTTATTCTGTGGAAGCCCGAATAGATAATCAATCTTGATTGTCGGCTGATCTGCCGGATAGGTGAATGTATCATCGCAGATTCTCTGCCAGTTCTTCATTACTTCACAAATCACATTAGAGTCTGTTCTGGCATTAAAATCTCCTCCCAGCAACGTCGGTGTATCTCCCGTACCAATCCGCTCATTAATTTGTTCGGCCATTGCGCTCCTTATCAGGTCCGTCGAATGATCCAAATGAGTCGTTCCTATCCTGATTACATTTGAAGTGCCGGGTTGCTGAATATCTACATATAATAGCGTCCGGGGTTCTTTGGCTCCGTCTATACCTTCGAAAGGCTTGTTGTTGATATAAACAAAAGGATATTTTGAAAGTATGGCTACTCCATATTCTCCACCACCAGTCTCCATCGCTTTCCCGAATACGGAAAACAACCCTAACTCCGCGGCCAGTTGAGTGGTGAAATCTTGATTTTTATTCCTTTTTGTGTTGTAATCTATCTCTTGCAACATTACAACATCCGGATTGTATTTCCTGATAAATACAGCATACTCCTTCACCGAGTAACCAGTCATCTCACCGGACATCCGGCAATTATAGCTCATTATTTTAAGAGCCTGCGCATACGTACTTTGATACGCAAAGAAGAAAAGGCATACCCATACAATGGGCTTTAAAAGTGCTTTCATAAATTTGTTTTTGTTATTAGATTAAGTTTACTTATTCAACCGTATATGCATATTCTGATATTTTTTTAAAGCTAACCGGTGTTATTGATTGCATCACCTCCAACACATAGTTCAAGTCGTTCCCTTTACAAACGAAGTTGTATGTAAACGAAGCAATCTTTTCGTTTTGAACTGTAATCTCTATATCAAAATGCCGCGAAAGTGTTGTAAGCACTTCTTTCAGTGATGCATTTCTGAAAATAAGCCGGTTGCTCTTCCAACTCGAAGCATCATCGTGATATCTATCAGTTTTTATTTTTATTACATTACTCCTTTTTTCATAAACGGCCGTTTGCCCGGGAAGCATTTGCTGCATAGGTCTACGGCTTTGCACATGTCCGATATTGATACTTCCTTCGTCGAGTGTAGTTTTTACTACCTTATCCGAAGCGTACGCTTTTACATTGAAGCACGTTCCTGTCACCTGTATTTTTACATTCTCGGCAAGTACCTGAAATGGTGATTTTTTATTTTCTGCTATTTCAAAATAAGCCTCTCCCTCCAGCATAACATTCCTGTTGTATTTCGCAAACTGTTCCGGATAAGTCAATTTAGAATCGGCATTTAACCACACCCGGCTACCATCAGGAAGTAATACAAGCAGCTTTTCACCTCTTACAGCACAGACTTCACGATAAACAAGATTTGCCTCACTGTGGCTTTGATAATAATTATATCCCACACTTATCACAAGCAAAACAATAGCACAAGCCACCGTCCACTTAAATAACAATGGCATTCTGATTCTCCTGTTCTTTCGTTTTTCTTCCTGCATTACGGCTTCCTGAATATTCTTATAAATGCGATATTCATCAAAAGGAGGCAGTTCTCTGCCACCCAGTTCGAGCTGTTTGCCTTCTACTATCCTCTGAATGTCGTCATCAATATATTTTCCGATGCCGTCAACCACTTCAAAGTCCTGACTTGTATGTTTCTTTTTTGATTTCATATTTCAATATCTATTAGTAATACACACTGTTACAAAAAAGTATTATACAGACTACGTTAAACCGTGTTAATTCAAAAGAACGTTCCATATCCGTAAAAGTGATAGAACTACATCATACAATAAAGTAACAGTAGGCTAAGCCCTCCCACTGTCGAGCGAATCTGCTTTAAAGATTGGCTATATTGGAATTTAATTGTATTTATCGAAAGATTAAGTTTATCAGCTATTTCCTGATTGGAGTATTTTCCTGAAACTTTCATTTCAAAAACCTTACGACGTTGCGGCGAAAGTTGCTCAAGAGCTTGTTGTATAATGTTCATTTGTTCTTGCTTAAGGTTTTCGTTTTGAGAATTGTCTTCCAATTCCAAAACCATTGAAAGGCAATCCTCAAGTAAATAGATATTTTTCTTTGAATCTCTCAACGTATTGAGCAGATCGTTCTTCAACATCGTAAAAAGGTATCTGTTTATAGGTTTTGTTTCGTCGATCTCTTCTTTTTTCAGCCAGAGTTTTAAGAATAAGTTCTGCACAGCATCTTCAGCCAATTCCTTATTCAGCAAATATTTAAATGCCAAAGAAAAGGTCTGCGCCGCATATGTCTTGTATACAATACTAAATGCCAGCTGGTTCCCCTCTTTCAGAGCCTTAACCAAAGCTTGGGCTTCATCCTGTGAGTATTTCTGGAACATCTTAATCATTTTAAATATGAAAACAAGAAGCTTATGATATCAAGTCCTTATTTTCAAATATATTAATTCTTTCTGATATAGCATGAATCGCAAACAATAAATGAAACAGGCCTCTTGTTTATTTCACCAGTCTTTGATATTTGCTGAATAAAAAGGTTGAGAATGATAGCAATCCGTCATTTGTTGAATGAACATCTTTCCGAATATTTTTCCTATCAGTTGCATTTACCCAACCAGCTTCTATTTCTTTTAACTCATCTTCAAGTTGTTGCTGATCCACTTCCACACCTTTCTCAGCCGCATTGATAAATGTATTGATATACACTTCCCAACGTTTTGCATAATAATCACTTATCAGTCCTGCCCATGAACGGCTGGCATAATCGTTCAGGCTTCCTCCCCAAGTAGTAATCAAGTTGCGAGCGTTCTTTTCATAATAGTCTTTCAACCGGGGAGAATCCCCCATCTTCCGCGCATCATCCATCCATTTATCCAGAGAACAGTAAGGATGAAAGGCATTCAGTTTATCCAAATCATTCAATATTTCCTTCATTTTTTCGCCACAAGCTTTCAAAGCCTGATAATCTTTAGCTTCAACCATCCTGTCAAACTCCATTTTTACATCAAGAAAATAGTTTCCAAGCACCTGCCTGCCTACAGTAATCAAATCCAGACGAAAAGCATCCCTCCGGTCAGAAGGCGCGTCGTTCAGTTTTCTCCAAACCTCTAATAGTTCAACATTACCGTACACATTACTTGTCCGTTTTTCACTATTCTTATTCAATACGGGGCGATATCCGGGTAAAGTGCCCAATGTACGCGGCACCTGTACATAAATATCATTGAATAATATTTTCCAAGCATCGCGCACAGGTTGCGATACACATCCTACGTGTCTGTCAGCCAGACATTCTATCCATTTGTTATCATCTACATTCAAGTTCCATGCTTTCTCAAGGATGTATTCGTAAGGGAACTGTACAACATCCAATCCTTCCAGTGTAGAGCCGATTCCCTTAAGGTTGTCTCCACCGTTAATGAGAGCATTCTCAAGTCGTGCGCCACTTTCTTTGACGTTACCTGTCAAAGTTGTGTTTCCTCCGAAATTGCCCAGATAACACCAGATATAAGGCTGTCCATGAAATTTATCAGTCGTTTTCCAAAGTTCAATATTTTCACAATGATAATCGAGCAGATACGTCTTATTCTGCGGAACACCCGTCAGTAAAGCTTCTATTCGCGGAGATGTCCACTTCTCTTTGTCATGATAAAACATCCATGTCATTTGCATCCATTGGGCTTTGGGATCAGCAGCCGTCAACGTGGCGTACATATCCGAAGCTATCTTCCGCAAATATTCGGGTTCGAAACTTGGCGGGTCAACCTCATTGAAAGGATCTAAGCCATAAATATGATCGGTTCCGAAAAGTTTTTTTTGTTCATCAAGAAATAGTTTCTGAATTTTCGCAAACAAAGCGTCGTTAGGATTCAGAAAGTTACAACGATATGTATCAGTAAAACCTGCCCATTTGCCCAAATGCTGAATATCGGCCTCGGGGTAAATCCGCTTTAAATCGGCAGGGACATGTCCGGCAAAGGCTGGCAATACGGGCTTCATATTCAATTCACGCTCACGTGCGAGTATTTTTTTCTGCAAACTTACCTGATGTTCCAGCCATTCCATCGGCAACGGACCGTTCCAACCATCTATGTTAGCCATCCGATGCCAGGGCAGATACGGCGGTCCCGTGAAGTAAGAGCGTATTTCGATGTCCGACATTCCCATTTTCGACCAGACTTTATACCACACAGCTTCTTGTCCGGTGATTGCCAAAGGCATATTTATGCCATTAAGAGCCATCCAGTCAATAAAGCGTTCCCATTCTTTCCATTGCCACCAAGGCATCGTGTAACCATACGTGCAGTAATTCAGGAAAAAGCGAGTATCCACTCTCGCTTCCGAAACGACCTTCTCGCCAACCATTGGCAATTCATCAGGAATTTCAACGGCTATATCCGCATACCACGATACCGTAGTTAAACAGTAGTATTTCAGGTAATGGTTCAGTCCCATCGCCATTGAATTGGCGTTGTTTCCACCGATTACAATCTTATCTTTGACTGACTCTACCGTAAAGCAGTCTTTCTCCCCTTTTAACTTTTGAAACTGAAAACTCTCGATGTATGACGGCAGCAAACGTTTCACTAATGCTTCGGCAACAGCTACGTCTTTGTCTTTAGCCTGAAGAGCCAACGACATAAAAAACATAACCAGACACATGTATACACTTTTTCTCTTCATTCTGATTTATAATTTTATATAGATTTTTCTTTTTAATAAAACATATCCCAACAGCCCATTGAACAACAGAAAAAACACACCATACATAAATGAACCGAAGTAATTTCCGAATAATGGGTTAAGCAAATTACTGAATACAGCCGTATGGATATGCCAATGCACAAGCAATCCTCCGGCTATGCAACTAAACACATAGATTACAAGCGGATTCGCTCCAAATGCTTCGAAAAATGAAAACCACTTTTTATTCTGCTTCACATCAATGATATAGAGCAGCAAAGCCAATGACAATGCTGCGATCCCACAAGTGACCAAAACGAACGAAGGAGACCACAAACGTTTATTCAAAGGGCAGGCATAACTTAACAAATAGCCGACAAACAACAGAGTGGTACCTATAAGAAATAGATTTAGCATCCGGTGGTCATTGTCTTTAATGTCGATGATTATTTTTCCGCAAACAAAACCTATCATCACTTGAGATACAGCGGGAATCGTGCTAAATATCCCCTCCGGATCGACAAACTGCCGGCCTTGAAGATACATGTGATTAGACCCTAAAATAGCCGAATCAACAATCCCGACGATATTATCCGCACTTTTCTCAAATCCGTTTCCAAATAACTGAAAAATAAAGTAGACAGCCAACAAGATGATGGCTAATGGCATAAACCGCTTATGCGGTATTGTTACAGCCAACAGGGCTGTAATGCCATAACAAATTCCAAGCCGTTGCATCACTCCCATTAACCGGAGCTGACTCAAATCAGAATAGTTACCACCATCTACTGATGTAATGAACCACTCCATAACCAGACCTATAAATATTAACAAGAGACTTCTTTTTATGATTTTCGCAATAGCCGGTCGACACTGGAAGTTATACTTACACAAAGAGATGTAGGTCGAAATACCCATCAGGAACATAAACATCGGAAATACCAGATCGGCTGGCGAAAAGCCATCCCACTTGGCGTGTGTAAAAACAGCAAAGTTATACCCACACTTTCCTGTGTTATTGACCAAGATCATCCCGGCAACAGTAATACCCCGAAGTACATCAAGTGAAAGTAACCGTTTGTTCGGATTCATATATTTTATTCTTTTAATTACTTATTATATATAAAATAGTCGTTCCGGCAGTTAACACTATCCCTATAAGCGATTCATAAGGTATCAACTTCAGACGTTCCTTAAAGTTGAGTTCGCATACGCCTCCTGTTGCATGAAAGAACGAACCATGTGGCAAATGGTCAAGAACTGTAGCCCCCGAATTAATCATAGCTGCCCCCCAAACCGCAGAAATCCCTATAGCCAATATTGTTTCAGCAAACGAAGAAGAAGCCAGCGTCGCTCCGGCTGTTGTCGATGCCGTAGCCGCTGACATCAATGCGCCTGATATAGGAGCAATCAACACATCACTAATATGAGCATGATCCAATCCTGTAAGAATCCAGTCTTTCAAAGAAGAGTTCTTTATGATACCGGCAATAGTTCCGGTTCCTATCAACAGAATAGCTACCACAGACATCTTCTGCAGTCCATACTCTATACTTGGAAGAATATTTTTCCATTGTCTCATACAGATAGCGCCACACAAACCACCTACCGGCAAAGCTATCAAAGGATCAACATTGATTCCTGCTATAGGGCGTAATGCCAATAAAACAACAGTAACAACAGGAGCAATCAGACTGGCTCTTAGCGACGGCAGATTTCTCTCTTCCTCTTTATTCACAGTTTGTATCACCTCTTTTTTGTTTTTTACTGTTTGAGGCATTAGACGGACAATAACGAAAACGGTGAAAAACAAACCGATCACTGCCGGTAAAATATTGGCAAACATTACAGCCGATAGATCTGCATTAAAATTTCCGGCTGCTATAATGGTATTCGGGTTAGGTGATATGATATTTCCACACTTACCTCCCCCGATCATAGCAATAAGTAACACGGATGGAGACAGGTTTAAACGCTTACCTATCGAAAGAGCCACCGGTGCAACAGTTATCACAGCCACATCAATAAATACACCTACAGTACAAAGTAACATAGTTGCGAGTGCCAATGCCATAAATACCCGCTTCTCACCCATTTTATGTATAATTGCATTGGAGATGACAGTGGTAGCTCCGGTTTGTATTAATATACCTGATAAGACTCCGGCCGTCAGAATCCGCAATACCGCCGGAGTGATCTCTTTCACCCCTTCGGTCATCACCGTTACAGTCTCATTTAAAGATAGTCCTCCCAACAATCCTCCAACTATCGCTCCGATAATCAGACTGTATGTCGGAGAAAGCTTTCTTATGATTAACAGTATGGATAATGAAAGCCCGATTAATGCGCCTATCGCTGTCATTGAGTATTATTTAGTAAATTGTTTGATGATTCTCACCACCTGTCGCACCGTTCTCTCTATGTTTTCTTTCGTAAACTCCGGTTGCATCGCCTCTTCAAGTGTTACCGGGAAAGGTTGGATAGGAAGTACGGCTGTAAAACCCATCCTATTAAGTGCTTCGGCGGCTTCGACCGCTCCTCCTAATGCTATCACCGGAACCTGACATCTGTCACCGACACGTAAGATTCCGTCCAGCGCCTTTCCCATACAAGTCTGGCAATCCAGTTTCCCCTCTCCAGTCAGTATCAAGTCTGCCTGTTGAACGACTTCTTCGAAACGAAGCGTTTTCAATATAACTTCTATCCCGGATTGCAATTTTGCATTCAGAAACGGAAGCAAACCGCCTCCCATTCCTCCGGCTGCTCCGGCACCGGGAAGTTGCGATATATCCATATCTGTATATTCCTTTATCACCTGTGCATAGTGCCGCAACCCATTATCCAACTCTATCACTTGCAGCATAGTTGCCCCTTTTTGAGGAGCATATACATAGGCCGCACCTTCTTTTCCATAAAATGGATTACTAACATCACAGGCGATCGTAAAATTACTCTCCTTCAATGCCGGATTTAATTGAGAAATATCTATTTGATGGACTTTTATCAGACTTTCGCCGACAGGTTCCAGTTCACTGTTCTCTCTATCCAGAAAACGTACCCCTAAAGCCTTCAGCATACCCATTCCCGCATCATTTGTTGCACTTCCGCCAATCCCGATAATGAATTCCCGACACCCTCGTTTTAATGCGTCAGCAACCATTTCTCCAACTCCATAAGTCGTAGTCTTCATTGGATTTCTCCGGTTTGAATCAATCAATGGAAGACCACAGGCTGAAGCCATTTCGATAATAGCCATCGCACCATTGTTCGCGATACCATACGATACATCGATTGGCTTCATGAATGGATCATGCACCCGACATGACACCGTTTGAGCACTAAGAGCAGAACATAAGGCTTCCGTAGTCCCTTCGCCACCATCAGCTATGGGAAAACGTATAATCTGACAGTCAGGTAATTCCTCCTGAATCGCTTTTTCGGCAGCTTTCGCTATTTCAAAAGAGCTGACCGAACCTTTAAACGAATCGAATGCCAATACAATCTTTTTCATAAAAAGCTATCACTTATTTGTTTTCTCTATTAAACCCAATGCAGCCTTGACCGGGTCATCAAACGGAGTTGTACTGTTGCTCCAGGGAGATGTAATCCATTGTTCCTCCCATTCTCGAATTTTATTCCGGTCTTTTGTGAAATAGAGCTGTATACGAGGAATATAGTAATCTTTAATCAACCCGCTCCAGAAACGGGCTGCATAATCTTCCTGAATACCACCCCAACTTGTAATCAAGCGTTTAGCGTTTGCTTCATAAGCATCTTTTTCCTGAAGAGTTGTTCCGCTATTACGTGCAAGTTCCACCCATTCTTCCAATCGATATAAAGGATGAGAAGCCAACAGCCTGTCAACGTCAATCAACAAATCAACAGTTTGTTGCAGATTACGCTGCGCTGCGAGAACACGATTCTCCGAATCATCTTTCAGCGCCTGCTTATAAAAATTCTCAGCTTTAGCCGCTACATAATACGAAACAAACTCAATGAGGTCGTTTCTGTATAATTCAGAGTTTTTCAGTTCGTCAGCGCAACTGGCATACAAAAGTATAGCCTGCAAGTAATCATCACTAAGGTCGATTTTACTGATCCGCCGTTGATCGGGTACTACGGTTTGCCAGGTAAAACGGGGGTATGAATAGAGAGAACTATATGCTGTTTTCCGAAAAAGTTTCCAAGCTTCTTTCATAGCATCGGGATATCCCCCATAGCGGGCCTCACAGTATATCTTCATCCAATCGTCCAGATCAATGCTGTCTGAATTCCACCCCATATCGGCTAACAGTTCGTAAACAACCTCATTGTTTTCGAGGCCTTCAGGGGCAGAACCGAACCCAATCAAGTTACCTTTATTTGCAGCACGTAACGCTTTGACCGAGGAACTAGCATACATGCCCAGATCTCCTGTCATTGTATTTTTCCCACCGAAGTTGGGTACATAGCTGAATACCCATTTCTTTCCGTAAAACCCATCGTGTACTTTCCATGTCTGTTCGGTGTTCCATACCCATTTGGGATAATCATTGCCCAAATCAATGATAATCATTTTATCATCAGGTACATTGCTTAACAAGGCTTTAAGCGATTCTTTATCCCAGAATGAATGTTGATATCCGAATGTCCATCCTTGTGTAACCCAAACGGCATCAGGGTTTCCGGCTGTAATTGATTTATAAATCGTTTCTCCATACTCGGCCAATAACTTGTATTTCGCTTCTTTATCTTCCTTATCTATAGGTAGTTCCATTTCGTTAAAACTGTCCGACAGGTAATAAGTATTTTCTCCAAACTCTTTTTCCCACTCTTCGACAAACAGTTTACCTATTTCTTGGAAGAAAGGCGAATCCGGTGGCAGTACATAGGCATTATACTGTTCATCAAAACCACCCCACCGCATATGCCGGAATTGTGTATCGGGATGTTTCCGTACGAATCCTTCCGGCACGAAACCGGCAAACGCAGGTGCTATGGGCTGCATTCCCAACTCGCGCATACGGGTCAGGATTTGGTGCTGCAAGCCGATTTGGTTACGTTGCCAAGCATCAGATAAGGGACCATCCCACTTGTTCAGATTACCCATGCGATGCCAAGGAAGATGTGCAGGAGCTGTGAAAAATTCACGGATTTCTTCTTTGGTCAATCCCATACGCAGCCACACCCGTTCAGCAATAGCTTCGCTGGCCACTGTAGCCAAGGGCATATTTACACCATAAAGAGCCATCCTGTCAATTTCCTTTTCCCAACGCTCCCAGTCCCAGTAAGGAGTAGTGTAGCCGAATGTACAAACATTCAGGAAGTAACGCAACTCATAAGGGGACACTTGTTCATACAATTCATAATCGGGCCACGGCATCACTGATGTTAGATGTTCACCGCTCCATGTTTTCATGCTCTTACAAGCTTCTTTCATGTACGTATGAAAAGCGTAACAAATAGCAACGGAGCTACTTCCCCTTAAAGTAAGCCTGCCGTCGCTTGCTATCACTTCAAATATATCTTTACCTTCGGATGGTTCGATATATTCAAAGTGGATAGACTTTGCTCTTTCCCCAATCTGACGTTCTATTAACTGCTTGGCGGGGGTGATAATATCCGTCTTAGGCTTGTGGCATGAGCAGAAAAAAAGCGTTGTTGAAATTAATAAATACTTGATTATCGTATGTATCATAAAAAATCAAAATGTTATAAGTGAGTATCAATATTTCTTTTTCGATGCTTCTTTCACATATTCCAGTTCCGTAATAATCGGTAAATGATCTGACAAAAGCGACCGGACAGTTTGTGTACTAATCACACGCCATCCTTTTTGCGGGTAAGCAAACAAGTAATCTATTTTAATCACAGGTTTCCATGCCGGCATTCCAAAATCATCGTTACTCGCGGCAAACCAACTATCCATACCACGTATGGCCTCGGAGTAGTGACGCGCATTGAAATCGCCTCCCAAAATTACAGGATATTTATAATTTTTGAAATGCCCGGTAATAAATTTTATTTGCTCCGCCCGTGTTTCTTGAGAGTTAACGTCCAGATGCGTAGAGGTGAAAACAATAGTATCATTACCCATTTCGAATAATCCCTCTAGCATAGCCCGTCTCTCATGTTCTTTGACCGGATGGGGCAGCATTGTCTTTTGAACAGAAATATATGGATATTTACTTAACATTCCAATACCGTAATAACCGGTAGAATAATCAATCGTTTTTCCGTAAAGCCCAAACATTCCCGTATAATAGGCGAGTTCGGATATAAAATCCTTCCCCTTCTGATGCGGGGTACGCTTACGGTCTGTTTTGCTATCCACTTCCTGAAGCGCCACAAAATCAGGTTTGAAGGATTTGATGTGATGAGCAAGTTCTTCTAAAGATGCCAGTTCGCCAAATCTCAAATTATATGTCATTACCCGCACTCGTAGAGTGTCTTGTGCATAGGCAACGCCCAAAGTCAGGCATAAAAACAATAATAAATATTTCTTCATTGAATACATGGTTTCTATTTTTTAATGATTACTTTTCCCATCCTGGATTTTGTCCCAACAGAGGATTTTTCTGACGTTCGGGATTAGGCACAGGCCACAAATAATGTTTCGTTGCGTCGAAGTAGCGTGCTCCACCTTCTGCGGTAGACTTTTCGTAGATTACATCGCCAAATTCATCTACACCGGTATCGGGATATGGGTTGGCACCCAAATCGTTCATACATACTTTCAGGCTGGGACCGGTGATGGCACGTCCAAAACGAAGTTCACCTTCACGCCAGCGCATCACATCGGCGTATCTTGTACCTTCACCTGCCAACTCAATACGACGTTCTCTTCTCAATTCAGTTTCGAGATCCATCCCCCATGCACTAAGTTCGTCAAGATTCATACGATGCATATTCACACGATCTCTAAGTCTGTTGATGGAGTAATCAACCTGTGTCTGTGTCAGTTTCTTACCTTGTAGTTCGAAAGTGGCTTCCGCATAAATCAGCAAGACTTCGGCAAAACGGATGACATTGAGATTACCGTGCCCACCTACACTTGAACCGGCCAAATCTATGTCGTTATACTTTTTCAGATAGAAACCTGTACGGCTATTTGCCCCCACACGATTATTATCTTGTAATGAAGCAAAACGAGGTAGATTAAATATCTCGTTGGCCTTATCTGTATCAGGGTCACCGTCATCTCCTCCCGGCCATTTGTCACCCGGAGCATATAAAGTCATCTTCATTCTAGGATCCCTGTTCTGGAAATAATCAGCATAATGCTCTTCAGGTGACTTGTATAATGATGAGGTCTGCACACCAATCTTTTTATAATATTCCAATCCGGTTTTTGCCGGTTTACCGTCTGTACACAGATAAGCATCTACCAACGACTTCGTTGGATTGAGACGTATATAGTCTGTCGGACTGCAAGTTTCATTGGGCAGACTTTGTGTACGGACTTCGGGTACAAAAAGGCTATATACGATGGCTTCGATATTCTTCGGATCATTCTCGACATCCCCTTCGTGATGAAATAGTTTTTCGTATTCATACAGGCCATAGGGACTGTTTTCGATGATATATTCACTCGTTTTTGCAGCCAGTTCCCACCTTTCGTTCTGCAAGGCGATACGTGCCAATATGGCTAAAGCGCCCCAGCGGTCAAGTCTTCCCAGTTTATCGCCTGTATACCTTTCTTCAGGCATGCGCTCTGCCGCCCATTTCAAATCCTCGACGAGTTGGTCAATGACTTTCTCTCTGGAAGTACGTTCGATATATGCATCTTCGGGCTGGATGACTTCTCCTACCCAAGGTACATCTCCCCAAAATGTCGTGAGGTAAAAATACATAAGTGCCCGGATAGTTTTTACTTCTGCAGCATAAACGTCTTTCTTATTTTGAGCCACTTGAGCTTTATTATAGTTGTCTAAAAAATTATTGCAGCGATAAATATAGCTATACGCTCCTGTCCAATAGGTAGTGAAAGGAAAACCATCAGTATAAGAGTGCTTGCCTCCCGAAACCTTACTTAGTCCACTGGTAATATTCCCCCACATAACTGTTTCGGCCGTCGATTCGCTCCAATTCACAAGATAGTCTTTTTGTAAAGCTTCATAGCAGGGTGGTAACGCATTTTTAAGCTGCTCTTCATTTACCCAGAATGTCACATTGTCCGGCTCGTTAGGGTTCGTTCTATCCAGGAAATCGCTACATGAGGTAACTATACCAAATAAAGCAATGATTAAAAAGTATTTTGAGTATTTCATCTTTATAGTCGTTTAATAGGTTAGAATGTTATTAATAATCCAAAAACATAGGTTTTTACTTGCGGATAGACATCTCCGCTGGTGGTCCTCACTTCAGGATCATAAGCCCCGAAGTAATTGGTTTTAGTAAACAAATTGTCTGCCGAAGCATATACTCTAAGACTATTAATGCCAAGAGGTGCCACCATCCGGGCAGGAAAACGATAACCTATCTGAATATTCTTCAGACGCAAGTACGATGCATCTTCTTTCCAATAGTCACTGAAGAGCCTGTTGTGCTCCTGCGACTGATAAAGTCTGGGATAAGAAGCATTTGGATTCATAGGCGTCCATCTGTCAAGATGTTCTTTTTTAGGGATCGAGTAGTCATTGATAAACGCATGCCGCGCCTCATCCTCAAGGTAACCGGCAACTTTACCTACACCTTGCAAATAGAAACTGAAGTCTATACCTTTCCATTCCAAACCACCCTTGATTGCATAGGTGTAATGGGGCTCTTTCTCGCCAAATACCACTTTGTCGTAGTCATCAATCACCCCGTCGGGAGCACCGTCAGGACCACTGATGTCCCGATACTTAATATCTCCGGGCTGTACAATGCCATTTTGTGAGGCAACAAGAGGGAACTTTGGTTTCTGATACTTACCTGTAGTTGTATTCACCGATTCGAAATCATACACTTGTGCCAACCCATCCGTAAGATAACCATAGAAAGCACCTATCGGATCACCTACCCGACGATACGAACCGGAAGCCGTACTGGTCAGGGACTCCGGAGTTCCGCCCAAATCGGTGATCTTATTACGGGCGTCCGACAGATTGAACCCGAGATTGTAATTTACATTTCCGATCTTATCACGCCATGACAAATTGAGTTCCCATCCTTTGACATCAATCTTACCAAGATTGACATAGCCCACGTTACTGCTGGAAACCCCGACAATAGCCGGAACATCGGGACGAACCAACGCGTCAATATTTTCTTTCTTATACCAATCAAAGTCCACATTCAGTCTATTACTCAAAAAACTAAGGTCTACTCCAAAATTAATCATGCGGATGGTTTCCCACTTGATATCGGGATTACCTATTTTGTTCTGCCAAAGTCCCATAACAGGTGTATTAGAAGCTCCGATAGGATAAGACTCCTCGGTAATGATAGGTGACAAGTAGGGGTAGTAATTACCGGGAATATTTTGATTTCCCAATTCACCCCAAGAAGCACGCAGCTTACCCGAATTCAATACCGAAGTAGCAAACTCCATGAATTTTTCACGTGAAAAGTTCCATCCTGCCGAGAACGATGGAAAATATCCCCAACGATTGCCCTTGGCAAATCTTGAAGTTCCGTCAGCACGCAGGTTGGCTTCAAACAGATATTTACCGTCAAAAGCATAGTTGACACGACCAAAGTAAGAGCGCAAAGCCCACTCATCTTTTGTTCCGCTATTCATGAAATTAATCATTCCGGCGCTGATAACGTGAATATCTTCAACCATCACATTATCACGCGTAGCACCCAATGTGCTTCGGTTTTCCCACTCTTGCGAAAATCCCAACAACGCTCCCAACTCGTGGCGTCCTATGGTTTTATTAAAGTTCAGGGTGAATTGCAACGTTTGGGTCATAACGTCGAGATGGCTTTGGGAAATATAGTCCTTGGCATCTTCATTTGCTTTCAACGGGCTACCGTCCGAGTAATAAGACAACATCTTCGGGTTAAACTCATCCACCTGGCGGGTGTATATATTAGCAGAATACTGCATACCGACATTCAATCCGTCTATAATTTTGAGATCTGCATTGAATATTCCATTGAGCACACGAGTTTTCCGTTCTTCCATTCCCGACTCATAGGCTACCTGCAAGGGGTTACGCACCGAACCGTACGACCAATTCTCGCTATCTACCATCCGGCCGTTTTCGTCAGGAATTTGCCACTTGACAGGAAGTAGCGGAGACATACGCTGTGACAGGCGAAATACCCCTGATGTGCCGCTATAACCTAAGTCCTTCTTGTAGAAATCGACATAGCTCATCTGCCCATTCAGTTTCAAACGATTGTACACTTCCGTGTTTACACTGATACGTGCATTATGTCTTTTGGAACTATATCCGTCACCTACAATCAGCCCATCCTGATCCAAGAAACCATACGACATAAAAAATCCGGTTTTCTCGCTTCCACCCCGTGCACTCACATTATGCCCCGTCTGAAAAGCCCGGCTTTTGTATATTTCGTCAATCCAGTCAGTATTGGAATATTCATTGGGGTACAGTCCCGAATCATATTTATCGAAAGCCTCTTGTGTATAAGGTTTGGAAAATCCGGCAGCACTCATGGCTTCGTTGGAGAGTTCCATGTATTCCCTTCCGTTAACAAGCTCCGGTAATGCTGTGGGAGTCTGAAATCCGGCATATCCGTTATATTGGAATACTACCCGTTCTTTCTTTTCTCCCTTTTTAGTAGTTACAAGAATAACACCATTGGCGGCACGTGCTCCATAAATGGCTGATGAGGCGGCATCTTTCAGCACTGATACACTTTCAATGTCCGAAGGATTCAATAAATTGATGTCTCCCCCAGCTACCCCATCAATCAAGATCAAAGGTGCTGTACTACTGTTGATGGTTCCCGTACCACGAATATTGATACTGGGCACAGCACCCGGCTGTCCCGAAGAAGAAACGATACTAACTCCGGGCAACAACCCTTGTAACCCCGTAGTTACGTTAGTAATAGGTCTGTTCTCAATAGCCTCCGCTTTAACCATAGATACAGCACCTGTTACGTTTACTTTCTTTTGTACGCCATAGCCCACAACTACTACGTCTTCTAAGCTGACAGCATTCTCTTTCATCACTACGTTTACTGTCGTTTCTTTCGCTATGATGCTTTCTTCACGATAACCGACGTATGAGTAGCGAAGTGTACTTCCATAGGGTACTTTGATGGAATACTGACCATTGATATCGGTTATTGTACCCGTAGTCGATCCTTTTACAGACACGGTGGCTCCGATTATCGGTTCCGCATTCTCATCAGTAACTTTACCTTTCACATACAGTTCTCTCTTACTCTCTTGCGAATCAACAGGTTCGGACGTGTTTTTATTTTGATATTCTTTATTATAAAATAAAATGCTGTCATCCAGGAAACGGAACCCAATGTTAGTCCCTTTTAGCAAAAGAGTTAATGCTTTGTTTACATCTGTGTTTTTCACCTCCAATGACACTTTCCTACTCGTATCTACAAATTCTTTGCTATAGGCTACATTCATCGATGCCTTCTCTGCTATCTGACTGATAGCCTCTTTAAGAGGAAGCTCTTTGATACTAACTGATATTTTTTGCTGCTGTGCATAAACAAGAGCTGTGACAAATATGCACATTAGGGCTACAATACACCTTCTGCCGGTGGATGAAAAAGGAGAATCTTTTTCCATAATATTAGTCTTTAAAGTTTATAGTTCGATATCTATTAGCTAATACACAAGAGGTGATAAAAAGTATTACGACAAATAAGTTAATGAATATTAATTGAAACTATATGAGGAATTTTCGGGAAATCAATCCTATCTGATAAAAAAGAAATCACTTCGAGAATATAGTTTTTAATAACAAGAATAAAAGGATATATCGTATGTTCTCATTCAATACACCAATTAGTGTCTTTACCTAAAAAAGAATGAGCAACCTCCACTTCACGCATGAGTGATTCCACCAGAACTCTTAATACTTATAAATTCATATAGTTGGTGTCAAAAGACAATGGTGTCAAGTACACCTGACAATGGAAATGGAGGTAACGGAGAAGGCGGAAACGAAAGCGGTGGTGAAGTACCGTATCCAGCAGCATAAAGACAATATTAATATATAAAAAATCCGGCTTGATAATACTCAAACCGGATTTTTCTATTATAGAGAATATTATTTTCTGTCACTTAACACTTTTATTGAATCCCGTTTTATAATATTAGGTTTCAAAAGAATCTCCGAATGAAGTTCTGTTTCTTCCAGAATCTTCTGCATCAACATTTTCACTGCAATAATGCCAATATTCTCCAATGACTGGGCAATACGCGTAATGGGAGGATTCAGATAATCCAGATATAAGTTATCATCAAATGAAATGATAGACATATCTTGAGGTATTCTCACTTTATGCTCATTCAATGCTTTGACCGTTCCCAAAAGAATTGTACTACTCAACGCAAATATAGCGGTTGGTTTTGTTGTAGAGTTCAAAGCCAACTTGGTTTCAATATAACCATTTTGAATCGAAAATTCATTTCCTTTTATCATTACATTATCCTGATAACCAGCCTCACGAAGCGCATCAAGATAACCACGCACGCGTTCCTTAGTTGTTATGGAGATATCCGGCCCCTGAATACAGAGAATCTTACTATGTCCCGATTCTAATAATAATTTCGTCGCTTGATAAGCTCCTACATAATTATCAGTAGCTACATATGGTAAATTATGTTTCTCAAAATAACGGTCAATCAGAACAATCGGAGTTTTAGTACTAATTTCCTCCAGTTTGGAAGGATTCTCTCCGGTTGGAACCAAAATAATTCCGTCTATCTTACGTGACAGAAGCGAATCGATAGCTTTATTTTCCTGAACAGGATCTTCTAGAGTATCGATAAGCATAACAGTATAATTATAACGTTGTGCTTCACGGATGACAACACTTGCTATATTGGCAAAAAAAGGATTATCTATGTGCGGTACAAGAAGGCCTATAGTATATGTCGTCTTGTTGCGCAAACTTTGCGCAACAATATCAGGTTGATAATCCAATTCTTTAACGGACTGCAAAATAACCTCCTTAGCAGACTGGCTGATCCTATATTTCTCTGATTTCCCATTTAACACTCTGGAAATCGTAGAGATAGAGTACCCAGTTTTCTTTGATACATCAATCAGAGTTTTCTTCATTACTGGTTGTTTTTTGCAAAAATAACATTTTATTTGAGAAAAAAGCAAGAAAAATATTTTGTTTTGAAAAATATTTCTATATTTGCGCAAACGATTGCGCGTCGTTTACAATTCAATTCACCTTAATACTTAATACTCATTATATGGACACAAAGAAGAAAATCGTAGTGATAGGTAGTAGCAATACGGACATGGTTATCAAATCAGACCGTCTACCAAAACCAGGAGAAACAATTCTGGGAGGAAACTTCTTAATGAATCATGGCGGCAAAGGAGCTAACCAAGCCGTAGCTGCTGCAAGACTAGGAGGAGATGTCACTTTCATATGCAAAATAGGGAATGACATTTTTGGAAATGAAACCTTGGAAATGTTTCACAAAGAAAAAATCGACACTACTTATGTAGGAATTACCCCGCAGGAACCGTCAGGAGTAGCTCTTATCAATGTCGACCAAAAAGGGGAAAACTGTATTGTTGTTGCCTCCGGAGCCAACGGGACTTTATCTATTGATGACATACAAAATGCAGAACCCGCCATCAAACAGGCATCCATCGTCATCATGCAGCTTGAGACTCCAATCGAGAGTGTCACTTATGCAGCCAAAATGGCGAAAAAAGATAAAATTACTGTTATATTAAATCCCGCACCTGCCCCTACCCAACAACTGCCTGACGATTTATTAACCAATGTCGACATTCTTATTCCTAATGTCACAGAAGCTGAAATCATCTCAGGAATGCACATTACAGATGATGAATCGGCAAAAGAAGCGATTCGTTATATTAGTTCGAAAGGCATAAAAACTGTCATTATTACGATGGGAGCCAAAGGAGCTCTCGCTTATGAAAATGATGAGTTTATTCACATTCCAGCTTTCAAAGTAAAAGCAGTAGACACTACCGCTGCCGGAGATACATTCTGTGGCGGACTGTGCGTAGCTCTATCTGAAGGCAAAAATCTAAAAGATGCAATTATATTTGCAAGTAGAGCCTCTTCTATTTCTGTCACCAGAATGGGAGCACAAATATCTATACCTTTGAGAAAAGAAATACAATAATCATCCTTAATTCTGTTATTATGATAAAACTATGTTCAACCCACGGTCTATTGACAAGCATATTGTTAATAGTATTTTCTTTGATGAGCAATGATGCTATTGCCCAAAAGGCAATAAGAGGTACAGTCCTCGATGAAGCAAATGAACCCATTATCGGTGCCAGTGTCCTTGTTAAAGGTACAACAAATGGTTCTATTACAGGAGTTGATGGAACCTTCAATGTAAAAGCGAATCCTTCTGATGTATTGGTTATATCTTATGTAGGTTATGCAACTGTTGAACAACAAGTAGGAAATCAGACACAGCTTGTAATACACCTGCGCGAAGACTCGAAAGTGCTTAATGATGTTGTAGTAATTGGCTACGGATCCACCACTAAGAAAGAGCTTACAGGATCGGTTACCAGTATGAAGAAAGATGATCTCAATCCCGGAACATTCACCAATGCCATGGGAATGCTGCAAGGAAAAGTGGCAGGATTACAAATTATCAACCCGAACGGTGCTGATCCGACAGCCAAATATGAAGTATTACTTCGTGGAACAAATACGCTTTCCGCAGGGCAGGGTCCATTAATTATTATCGATGGAGTGGCAGGTGCAGATATCAGAAATATCAATTTTCAGGAAGTGGAATCTATAGACGTATTAAAAGATGGTTCGGCAGCTGCTATTTATGGAACAAGAGGTACGAATGGAGTAATCATCGTCACAACCAAACGTGCAAGAAGTGGCAAAACGGAAGTTTCCTATGATGGGCAACTCACAGTGGGAGTCGTTTCACGCAGAGCAAAACCTTTATCGGCAAGTGAATACAAATCTATTATCAAGGAGTATCGCCCAGAATTGGAAAGTTATATTTTTGACAGTGATACCGATTGGTTCAAAGAAATTACGCAAACTCCGTTCAGCCATAAGCACAACTTGTCTATATCCGGAGGTTCCGAGAAGTTCTCACATCACACATCTTTCAATTATGAAAAGAGCGATGGCTTGCAAAGGCATAATAGCTCCGAAAAGTTAATGGCACGTACCAATATTCGCCAGTCATTATTAGACAAATGGGTCGATTTGGATTATAACCTGAATATCATTCATCGCAAATATAGTCCTTCCTCTACAAGTGCTTTCATGCAGGCATTTACACATAATCCGACAGAACCTGTTTACGATGACAGCGATCCGGATGCCGGAGGTTATAGTCGTATCAAAGCAATGGAGTACTATAATCCAGTAGCGATTATAAACGAAAGAAACATGGAAAGCAAGAATGATAATTATGGTGCAAATATCCGCGCTACTCTAAACATATTGCCAATAAAAGGATTGAAATGGGAAAACTTTGTTTCATACGATAAAGAACAATATGAGACACGTGAATATTACACACACTATTATCCAAGCTTAATAGGAACAAACGGACAAGCTTATATTGAAAACTATCAAGAAAATGATACGCAATATGAGTCTACTCTAAACTACGCAAACAACTTTAGAAAACATTCTATCCAGGCATTGCTTGGATATACGTACCAGTATACCTACAGTACATCTGCCTCCATGACTAATTCCGGTTTCGACTTCGATGACAACCAGACTCATAACATCGGAACAGGAACCAATCTTACCGAAGGCAAAGCCAGTATGTCATCCAATAAAGAAGATAATACATATATCGGATTTTTCGGACGGTTCATGTACAACTACGATGATAAGTATCTTTTATCCGCTTCTTTACGTCGTGACGGTTCCAGCCGCTTCGGTGACAATAATAAGTGGGGATGGTTCCCGGCTGTCAGTGTAGGTTGGCGCATAAATAAGGAAAAGTTTCTCTCGGATGTCAAATGGATCAATGATTTGAAATTGAGAGCCGGATACGGTGTGACCGGTAATCAGGATTTCTCAAATTACAAATCTTTGATGATGATGACTACAGCCGGTAAATTCTACTATAATGGTCAATGGATAAACACCTATCAACCTGCGAGTAACGCAAATCCTGATTTGAAATGGGAGAAGAAAGCAGAGTTTAACGTCGGTGTTGACATGACCATGTTTAATAACCGACTCTCATTCACTTTCGATTATTACAAACGGACTACTTCCAACTTGCTATATGACTACATCGTGCCGACTCCCCCCTATGTATATAATACCCTGTTTACAAACGTTGGAAAAGTAACAAACGAAGGAGTTGAACTGACAATATCCGGTACCCCTTTCAACACTAGAGACTTTATATGGAATACCTCGCTTACCGTTTCGCATAATAAAAACAAATTGGTAAAGTTCACCAATGATGAATTCACTAATGGAACATACAAAGTGGGATGGTCTACCAGTGCTGCCTGCTACACTCAACGTTTAATAGAAGGACAGTCATTGGGTACTTTCTATGGTCCTATATGGTTAGGAACCGATACAGATGGAAAAGATGTATTGCTAGGACAAAATGCGGACGGTTCCGTACCGGAAGAACAATGGGAAAAAATTGGCTGTGCTTATCCAGATGCCACTCTTAGCTGGAGTAATACTTTCAGATATAAGAAATTCGACTTGAGTTTCTCACTGCGTGCATCTATCGGCGGAGAAATTCTAAACAACTATGCGATGGAATATGAAAATTTAAGTAGCATCGGACTGAGAAATATCTCATCAAACTGGTTATCGCAAACGAATTTCACAAGTACGACCTATAAATATTCCTCCAAATATATAGAGGATGCTTCTTATTTAAAACTGGATAATGTTACTTTTGGGTATACTTGGGATTTCACATCCAAAATGATAAAAAGACTAAGACTGTCTCTTACTGCACAGAATGTATTTTGTATCACCGGTTATTCTGGTGTCGACCCAGAAGTTGCCCTTTCCGGACTGGAACCCGGTATGGAAAGTTTGAGCTATTATCCGCGTACAACAGAATTTACTTTTGGAATTAATGTAGTATTCTAAAAATTAAAATACCATGAAAAAGACAAATATAATATTAAGTTTCGTTATCTGTATATTATCATACGGATGTACCGATCTCGGCGAAACAGTCTACACAGGAGTAGCTATGAATGACTTCTTTAAGAATGAGAAAGAGCTAGTAGCCAACGCAGGTAGAGCGTATACAAAATTACAAGGTTACAATTCCGAACAAAGTCTATGGACACTACTTTTACAAGCCTCTGATGAATGTGCCGTTCCCGCTTGTGGTGGTTCCTGGTACAGTAACGGACGTTATGAAGAAATCCAAACGAATAAGATTCCACCTGCAAACAAATTATTGACAAAAGGTTGGAACTGGATATTTAATGGCATTGCCGCATGTAATGAAATTATTTACGAAACGGAACTGTCGCCTATCCAATTTGAAGGAAAAGAGAAGATTGTAGCTGAAATGAAAATATTACGTGCTTTCTACTATTATCAGGCTATTTCTTGTTGGGGTAACGTTCCTTTTACAACCGACTATACAGAAACCGGATATCCGGAGCAAAAAAGTAGAGAATATATTTTCAACTATCTGGAAAAAGAAATTAATGACAATATCGAATTTCTGGACAGAGAACCTTCGGACACTAATTACGGACGGGCTACACAAGCGGCCGCTTATTGTATTCTCGCGAAAATGTATCTGAATGCAGAAGCATGGTTCGGGACCCCCATGTACGACAAGGCAGAAAAAGCATGCAAAGATATTATGGATATAAATGCTTATAGCATTGAAGATTCCTATTCTACTAACTTTGACATTAAAAATGAAGATTCCAAAGAGAACATTTTTGTGATCCTTTATGACCGAGTATATACTAGCGGTGACAGCAATTCATTTTATCTGCATACACTGACACTGGAAGCTGCATCACAAGCAACATTTAATATTCCGGCAGCTCCGTGGTCAGGTTTCCTCTGCCAACCGGACTTCTTCAAAACATACGATGAAAAGGATCTTCGCAGAAGCCAAAGTTGGCTATATGGTCCGCAGGTAGACTTAAGCGGAAAAGTTCTTGGGTTCGAATATACTCCTGACTTCCCCGAGGAAAAATATTATAATAGCAACGGAGGACGTGGAACATACGACGGTGCACGTTGCTGGAAATGGCATTATCAGACTGACGGTTCTTTAAAAGAATATACAGTTAGCATGGACAACGATTTCGCTATTTTCCGTTATGCCGATGTTGTATTAATGTACGTGGAAGCTTTGGTACGACAAAACAGAGCCAGTGAAGCTGTTCAACTAGCAGACTTTAAGAAAATTCGTACAAGAGCCAATCTTGACGCATATACCACGAGCCAATTGACAGTCGATGAACTTTATGCAGAACGAGGCAGAGAACTGGCATGGGAAGGATGGCGCCATGAAGACATGATACGTTTCGGAAAATATTTGAAGAAATATTGGGCACATCCCGATCAAAGTTCAGAAACCTTTAGAAATGTATTCCCCATTCCTACGGATATATTGAACGCAAATCCGAAATTATCTCAAAACAAAGATTATTAACTACAACATCCTGATAAGTATGAAAAAACCAATTATCTTTTTATTTGTATTAATCACCAACATCTTATTTATCTCTGCACAGAAAATTTCAAAAGCAGAGTTAAAAGATAAGATAGCCGGAGCCTGGATCGGGCAAATGGTAGGAAACATATATGGACTTCCTTTCGAAAACAAGTTTGTAGATGAACCGGCTCCCGAATCCAGATTTCCATTCGGTTACACCAAAAACATAGATAAATTACAGCAGTATAATGGTGCATTTTCTGATGATGATACGGATGTTGAGTATATATATTTGCTATTAATGGAGAAATATGGTGTAGAACCGACTTATGCCAATATGCGTGAAGGCTGGATGTACCAGATCCGCGATCGTGTATGGTTGGCTAACAGGGCAGCACTCGGATTAATGCATCTCGGATTTACCCCTCCGTTCACTGGTGATGAAAATCTAAATCCTCATTGGTATCAAATCGACCCTCAATTGATTAATGAAATATGGGCGTATACAGCACCAGGCATGATCTCGTATGCTGCAGGAAAAAGTGACTGGGCAGCCCGTATCACAAGTGATTCGTGGGCTGTATCCCCCACTGTCCTATACGGTGCAATGTATGCTGATGCCTTTTTCTGCAAAGATATCCGCAAGCTCATTACACGAGCCCTGAAAGAACTGCCTGCTAATGACAGATATGCAATGGCTGTAAAAGAGATGCTCGCTTTATACGACAAGTATCCCAAGGATTGGGTAAAAGCACGTCAAATCATGGCTAAGAAATACTATATAGACGAACCGGCCATGACAAAAACAATCTGGAATGCCAATCTGAACGGATTATGCGGAATTTTGGCCATGCTGTACGGTGAAGGAGATTTCCAACGGACATTGGATTTAAGTTGCGCAATGGGATTTGACTGCGATAATCAAGCAGCTACCATTTCCGGACTTCTGGGAGTAATGTACGGTGCAAAGTCACTTCCCGAAAGTCTGACCAAACCTATCGAAGGATGGGAAAAGCCGTTCAACGACCGATATATCAATATCACCCGATTTGATATGCCTGACGCTTCTATTGAAGACATGATTGAACGGACCTACAACAAGGCAATCGAACTAGTTTGCGCAAAAGGAGGAAAAGTAAAAGGTGACATGGTATATGTGAATCCAAAAGCACAATTCATCCCTCCTTTGGAATTCTGTGTCGGTCCAAACCCGGATTTGGAAATCGGACAGCCTACGGATTATTCATTTGCCTGCAGGACAAATGCAAATTTCAAATGGGACTTGGTAAAGGGTAAACTTCCGGCAGGGGTTACATTCCAGAATGGTAAATTGGCAGGAACTCCTACAGAAGCTGGCAAATTCCCGATTACCCTTCAGTTAAGTGCCAATAACAAAAACGCAATCACTAAAGACTTTGAGTTATTGGTAAAAACTAAGAATATTGCCTCCAAAGCCGACACTATTTACGCTAATATCCGTAAACTGAACGAGGAAGTTCTCGATTCTTGTTGGATTACTTTTGGAAAACCGATGTACGCAACCAATGTGGAAGTAATTAACGATGGGGTCAAAGATGGCGTAGGCTCTGTATTTTATTCATTGGCCGCTAAAAGCAACCTGCCCAAAATAGACTATTTCGGATATGGCTGGAAAGAGGAGCATACTATCAATATGGTTGTTTTGGACATGGGTTGCCTGGAGGAATTCGGAGGGTGGTTTACTTCTCTAAGCATCCAGTATCTTGGAAATGACGGACATTGGTATGATGCAGGCAAATTCAAATCAACTCCGGCACTACCTGAAACTGATATTGTATTTTTTCAGCCTCCCTTTGCACAATATGTTTTAGAATTTCCGGCAGTCAAAACCAAGGGAATACGCGTACTAATGGATGCCAAGATACAAGAACACTGGCATAAATACACAAAGAATGTATCCTCATTCATCTCTATTACCGAATTGGGAGTTTATGAGAAATAAAGAAAGAAAAATGAAGAAAATAATTACTATATGTATCATAGGGTTTTTCGCTCTCAACGTACAAGCCCAACCTGTAAGGACTTTAAAATTATCTGATAAAGAACTTTTGGATAAGATTAAAGGTGGATGGGCAGGACAAACCATTGGTGTTGTTTTCGGAGCACCAACGGAGTTTAAGTTCACGGGAACGTATATCCAAGACTACCAACCGATTCCGTGGGCGGAAGGCTACGTAAAATATTGGTGGAAAAAGAAACCCGGACTGTTCGACGATATTTATAACGATTGCACGTTTGTCGAAGCGTTCAATGAGCTCGGTCTGGATTGTTCACAAGAAGAGCTTGCCAAAAGATTCGCATTTGCAGATTATCACCTGGCTCATGCCAATCAAGCAGGCAGATATAATATCCGTCAAGGCATCATGCCGCCAGCTTCCGGTCATTGGCTGAATAACCCACATGCAGACGATCTGGATTTCCAGATTGAAGCAGACTTTATCGGCCTGATGGCGCCAGCAATGCTACCGGAGGCATTGGATATCGCTTCAAGAGTAGGTCACATCATGAATAGTGGTGATGGTTTTTATGGTGGTGCTTTCGTAGCAGCTCTCTACAGTTCTGCTTTCTATGAACAGAGCCCTGAAGCAATTCTAAGGACCGCAATCTCTGTCATTCCTAAAGAAAGCACATTCCATCAATGTATTCAGGATGTAATCAATTTCCATTCTTTGCATCCGGACAACTGGAAAAATTGTTGGTACTTTCTACAAGAAAAATGGAACTGTGATGTAGGGTGTCCAAAAGGTGTATTTCTTAACTTTAACATTGACGCCAAGCTCAATTCCGCTTTCGTGGCATTAGCTATGCTTTATGGTCAAGGAGATTTTACTAATTCCATCGATATTGCAGCACGCTGTGGACAAGACTCTGACTGTAACCCATCTACAGTTGGCGGTGTACTCGGGGTCATGTATGGCTATGACAACATCCCCTCATTCTGGCTGAATCCCCTGAAAGAAGTAGAAGATCTCACATTTGAAGGAACCGATATGTCCCTGGCTAAAGCCTACAACATGAGTTTTGAACAAGCCAAACAGCTTATAGTCAAAACAGGTGGTACTGTATCTAGTGGAGAAGTAGAAATTCCAATCAGAAAAGCAGACGTCCTTCCTCTAGAACAAAATTTTGAAAATACCTACCCACTTTACAGGGAGCGCAAAGACTGTTTCCTGACAGATACGTTCGAATTCGATTTCAATGGCAATGGATTTGTTATCTGGGGAAATATATGCTGCACAAGAAATATTACTCCAGATTATATCAATCGTGTGTCTACACGCCACATTGGTTCCGAGGTCTTTGGATTAGCAGAGCCTAATGATTCCTATGTTGCTAAAGTTGAAATATGGATAGATGGAGAACTGGATCATGTAGCAGCATTACCCATGAAAAACACGGATCGGAAAGTAGAACCAGCCTGGAAATACCTCATGAAAGAAGGAAGACACCACGTAAAAATGAAATGGTTGAACCGTAAGAAAGACTATATTATTCGTATCAACGACATAATGTATTATTCAGAGAAAAAAGAACATGATAGATTTTACTTTAATAAATAAGTTAAGATGAAAAAAGTCCTGATTAACATGATTCTACTACTTGCTTTCTCCATATCGGGAACGGCACAAATAGAATATGGAAAAACAGTTGAAATAAGCAAAGATGTACTGCTCGACAAGATTAAAGGAGGTTGGGCCGGACAAACAATCGGATGCACTTATGGCGGTCCCACAGAGTTCAAATACAGAGGAGCGATCATCCATGAGAAAATTCCAATTATCTGGTATGACGACTATTGCAAAGACATCTTTGCGGAAGATCCCGGATTGTATGATGATGTATATATGGATCTCACTTTTCTGGAAGTTATGCAGAAAGAAGGAATAAATGCTCCTGCCGAATCATTCGCCAAAGCCTTTGCAAATGCAGATTACAAACTATGGCATGCCAACCAGGCAGCTAGATACAATATATTACATGGCATTATGCCACCAGCATCCGGACACTGGAAAAACAACCCGCACGCTGACGATATTGATTTCCAGATTGAAGCAGACTTCATTGGAATGATATGCCCGGGAATGGTAAATACCGCATCTGATTTTTCCGACAGGATAGGACATATCATGAACTACGGCGACGGATGGTATGGAGGTGTATATATGGGAGCAATGTATGCACTAGCTTATGTTAACAACGATATTTATACCATTGTCACAGAAGCCCTCAAAACTATTCCTGAACAAAGCAAATTCCACCATTGCATCACAGACGTAATTAAGTATTGGAAACAATATCCGGATGATTGGCGTAAATGCTGGTTGGAAATAGAAAACCGTCATGCTTTTGAGATCGGCTGTCCAGAAGGAGTATTCAATGCATTTAATATTGACGCCACGATCAATGCAGCCTACTGCGTTATGGGACTGTTATATGGTAATGGTGACTTTTTCAAAACAATGGATATAGCAACTCGCTGTGGGCAAGATTCCGACTGTAATCCGGCGACTGCTGCAGGAATCCTTGGAGTCATACAAGGCTACAAAGCTATCCCCGAATACTGGAAACCAGCACTAGAAAGATGTGAAAATATAAAATTTCCATACACTGACATCTCTTTAAGCTCTGTTTATGATATCAATCTCAAATTATTGAGCGATGTACTAAAAGCAAATGGAGGTAAAGTGAAAGGAGATAAATACTACACCACAATCCAAAAGCCAAAGACCGTAGCATGGGAAGTTTCGTTCGAAGGTCTATATCCTTCTGAAAGAAGAGTCATCAAATATGACCTTGGTACAGAAAAGACCTTTGAATTCAACGGCAAAGGCGTTGTTCTAATGGGACTAATCAGGCAGGATATTAAAGATAATAATGATAACTACATCGCCATTTTAGAGGCTTACATTGACGGAAAAAAAATAGAAACGATAGAAATGCCTTACGACTATATAAAAAGAAAGTACGATATTTTCTATAACTACGATTTAGAGGAAGGACCTCACAAGCTGGTCATCAAATGGATCAACCCGAACGAAAAATATGCTGTTCAGTGTAAAGACATGGTGGTTTATTCATCCACACCGGCAGAGCCTATCAATCCTTATAAATAAAAGAAAAAGCTATGAATAGAAAACTACTCATATTATTAGCCTTATTATTCTCCTACGGATTGTCATCATGTTCGTCCGATGACAATCCCCCGTCCGAAGATGAACAAACCGAAACACCGGAACAGTTCACGAAACGTTATAATCCCGACCAAAGTTTTTATAGCAAAATAATAGGACAAGAAATCAAATATTCAGTATTACTGCCTCAAGAATATCTATCGGAGAGCACAGCTAAATATGGAGTAGTTTTCCTTCTGCATGGTTGGGGAGGAAACCAGAATTCATGGGGACCTTCAGGATTGAATATTCAAACCATAGTCGATACACAAACCAACAATGGCAGTGTTCGTCCATTGATTTATATCATGCCGGAAGGTTTCAACTCTTATTTTTGTAACCGTTATGACGGAAAATTCAACTATATGGATATGTTCATTAACGAACTAGTACCCCTGATTGACAAACGATTCCGGACAACAGCCATTAAGACGGAAAGAGCTGTTGCCGGATTCTCTATGGGAGGATTTGGAGCATTGAGCATCGCATCACAACATCCCGAAACATTTTCTGTGTCAGTAGGATTAAGCCCATCTCTAAATACAGATGAACAATACATTTCCCTATCACAAGACGGTTGGAATCTTCAATGGGGAAACAACTTCGGGGGAAGTGGTCAGGCAGGAACCGGCAGATTGACAAGCTATTATAAAAGCCAATGCCCTCTGCACTTTTTCAAAGATAAATCAAGCTCCACATTTCAAGCCATACGTTATTATATAGACTGTGGTGATGATGAAGAGAGATTATATGCAGGCAACGGTGAATTACATTCTCTATTACGGGACAAAAATATCCAACACGAATATCGCGTACGGAACGGTGCTCATACTGACAGTTATTGGCGTGAATCCATGAAAGAAGCACTACCTTTTATCGAACGTTCATTCAAAGGAGAAAGTTATCCGCAGGAAACGCTGCAGAAGTTTACGGAGGAATTACATTCTACAACTAAAAACATTAAAGTCGGTAATTCCAATATCGAGCTATACATACCGGACGATTACAATTCTACCTTAACCTACAAAGTCCTTTATTATAGTAAAGGAGAAGGCAATACTAACCTTACAACAGAACAGGTAGCCGTAGCATTGGATTCTCTTATGCAAATCAAACGTATGATAATTGCCGGTTTTGATGTGAAGGAAATCATTCAAAATGGAATAAGTTTTTCAGCTATCACCAATGCAGTGGAGAAAACAATTCATACTGAAAATAATGCAGATTTCAGATTAGGATTGGCATACGGTTCAGGCGCCGATTATTTATACCATCAATCAACAGGTAATACACCTGCCATCCATTTCTTCTTCGCTGAAGATGCGGATATTGCCAACCCTTCTGATGAGAATCAGACCCAAATCTATTATCTGGATATAACAGACGAAGGCACTAACTACAACAGTATGTTCACGCTATTCAATGGATTGCGGAAAGCGGAAGCTCCAGTGCAATATCGTGTCAGAAACGGAGTGGATAGTTCACAGTCTGCCCAAACAGGTATTTATTCAATGAGTTATTATATTGGTGAACAGTTAATAAAGAAATGATATGAGAAAGATACTGCTATATATCATCCTGTTCCTATCAAGTATAGATGGAGTTCGGGCACTTCCCATAGAAAAAGAAGGAATGAGCATTTATAGTCCGGCTTTAAAAAAAGAAGTCTCCTACTCTATCATCTTGCCGGAAGGTTATGAGCATTCAGATATGGAATATCCCGTCCTGTACATGTTTCATGGAATAGGAGGCGATTATACCAGTTGGCTTGAATATGGCAACGTGGCCCGTATTATGGACCAAATGACAAAGAAAGGAGAAATTCAACCTTTCATCATAGTCATTCCCGACGGTTATCTGTCTTATTATAGTGATACTTATGATGGCAGTTTCCCTTATGAAACTTTCTTCACTAAAGAGCTGGTTCCCTACATTGACACTAACTATCGCACCCGCAAAAATGCTAATGCACGTTCAATAGCCGGTTTCTCCATGGGAGGATTCGGAGCCTTGTCCGTTAGCCTGCGCAATCATAACCTGTTCGGTTCTGTTGTTGCTTTATCACCATCTATCCGCACAGAAAAACAATATATAGAAGAGGGACCACAAATAGGATGGGACAGTCAATGGGGACGGATTTTCGGAGGAGTAGGAAAGAATGGCAATGAACGCCTAACCAGTTATTATAAACAACATTCACCCTACCACATTCTTTCCACTCTCCGTAATTCCGATTTAAAAGAATTTGGCATCATGTTGGATATCGGAGATAAAGAAGGTACTCTATGCGAAAGTAATGAAGAATTGCACCGATTATTGTTAGAAAGGAAAATACCTCATGAATGGGAAGTTCGTTCAGGAGGACATGATTTTACCTGCTGGAATGCAGCACTGCCAAAAGCATTCAGATTCATCAACGGATATTTCAATGAAAATCAACAAAAAAATAGAGAGAAAAACTCTCCGAATGAGACTCCATTTATAAAAATGGGTAATACAACGATTTATTATCCGGAACAGGCTCAAGGAAGCATTAGAAAATATCCTATTATCTATGTACAGGGAGAAATTAACGGGCAGCAACAAAAGGCTCTCGTCAGTCAGTTTCATCAACTGGTGAATGACAACAAAACATGGCCTGCTGTTCTCTGCTTCGTAAAAGAGAATGTAGATCTGTCAAAAACAATTTCCGATGTGGAGAAACAATGCTCCGGGATCAGAGGTTCTCAACGCATGAGGGCGCTAATCACTTGGGAAAATCATATCAAAGAAAGCATAGAAACTATTCGGAGAGAGAACCTGTTTACCGGTATAGTCTGTGTAAATACCACTGGTGATGAAAGTGACGCTTCCAATTTTATAAAAGCAGTTAACTCTCATAAAAGATATCCCAGATGCTGGATAGAAGTACTACCCGAATCAAAGGAATATGGTCTTAGTAGTAATATTCATATCCTTTTGAAAGCATCAAATCTGGAACATGAGTTCCGGTCAAGGAAATATAAAGAAACCAATGCTTTCACTTATTGGGAAGATTGGATTATCTATTTAAATAACAGAATCCATGTTTAACAATTAAATACTAATAGTATGTTTACAGTAAACAGTTATTTATTAGCAGTTATATTCTGCATCGTAACCATGATTTGTTGGGGTTCTTGGGGTAATACCCAAAAACTGGTTTCCAAGAATTGGCGTTATGAACTTTTTTATTGGGATTATGTGATTGGAATGGTGTTGTTCACCATCTTATTGGGCTTCACGATGGGTAGCCACGGAGATACCGGACGTCCGTTCCTTGAAGATCTGGGACAAGCATCAGGAGACAGCATCGGCTGGGTCATCTTGGGTGGTGTGATATTTAATGCTTCAAACATTCTCCTTTCAGCCTCCATTTCTTTAGCAGGAATGTCGGTAGCATTTCCTTTAGGAGTCGGTATCGCATTGGTACTAGGGGTGATTGTCAACTATCTGGGAATTCCTACCGGCAATCCCATGCTTTTATTCGGTGGTGTAGCTCTCATTGTCATTGCTATCATTTGTAACGGAGTGGCCTCCGGAAAGATGCAAAAGGGTGAAGAGAGCAAGAAAAACAACAAAAAGGGAATTATCATTGCATTAATTGCCGGTGTATTGATGTCTTTATTCTACAGGTTCGTAGTGAAAGGTATGGACGTGGAAAACTTCAACTCTCCCGCTATAGGAATGATGACTCCTTATTCTGCCATCTTTGTCTTTTCAATCGGCGTGTTACTAAGCAACTTTATCTTCAACACATTAGTAATGAAATATCCTTTTGTCGGAGAAAAAGTCAGCTATTCCGAGTATTTTAAAGGAAATGCAAGAACTCATATATGCGGAATGCTTGGTGGAGCAATATGGGGACTTGGTTCCGCATTCAGCTATATTGCATCGGGTGAAGCTGGTCCGGCGGTATCTTATGCGTTAGGACAAGGCGCACCGCTTATCGCTGCTATCTGGGGAGTGTTTATCTGGAAAGAGTTTAAGGGATCAACCAAATCTGTTAATCAGTTGCTGGCTTCGATGTTTATCTTCTTCCTGATTGGCTTAGGAATGATAGTAGTTGCTGGAAATTAAATTATTAACCTTAAATAGAACAACATGAAAAAGTATTTTTATTTATTAACCATGCTGGCAGTAGTACTAAGTACAGTTGCTTGTAGTGATGACGACAATCATCCCAGTACAAATGTGTTGGATAAACCAGAAGTCACCGTTCCTGATGTAAAAGAAAGCTCGGCCGTTATTACATGGAAAGCTATAGGAAATGCAACAGCTTATATTTATAGTTTGAATAACGGTAGTGAACAAAGTACCGACCAGAATACCATTCAACTGACAGGTCTAGAGCCGGAGAAAAGTTACACATTCAAAGTGAAAGCTCAAAAAACCGGATCGATCTATTTTGAAGATTCAGAATACGCAGAAATCACTTTTACAACGACTTCTGAAGTAACAGTCTACCGGATAGCTACTTTTGCTGATGATTGGGATAAATGGTATTATGAATATAATGACAACGGTACAGTTAAACGTGTCTACAGATTATATGAAGGAGAACTAGATAGAGAATGGCTCTTTGCTTACGAAGGAAACAATATTACGGTAACAGGTAAGAACGCATATACAATGACTTTAAATGACCAAGGCTATGTCGCCACCTTTGTAGACGGTTCAAATACATATGAATATACTTACGACGAGAATGGCTACATGACAAAAGCTGAAAAGAATGGCAATATCGCATCTAACATCACAATAGAGAATGGCAATATTACGCAATGGACCAGATTCTCTGATGGAGTAGAGCAGTTCAAAGTTCAGACTTATTCTGCTGTACCTAATGTTGGCGGTGCACATTGTATTTATGCAGAAGGTAGTGGGCTAAGCCGTTGGTTGGTTGAAACAGGCCTCTTTGGAAAAGCTTCAGCTAATTGTCATACGAGTAGCGGCTGGCAGCATTCATCCGTTGCATCTACTTACACATTCGAATATGATGAAAATAGTTGTATCAAAGAAGAAAGCAAGAACTATGACGGAGATATTGAGAAATTCTATTATACATATTTCTCCGAATAACACTTTATGAAATAATTATTTCATGGAGGTGTGTCAGACTTTTAGACATACCTCCATTTTTTAACTTTAGACTGCTATATCCAGTAATACCTCCCCTTTCACATTCAACACCTTAATCCTCAATTCATCTTTCTTCTTTTCCAGAATCATCACCGTAGCGCTATCCATCTTATATCCTCCACCAATAATGACCGGGTAATTGTTTCCCAACTCACCTTTCGGATGATAGGCATACGTATGAGTATGAGCATTCAGGCTCACATTAAAAGGTGCTTTTTCCAATAATTTAGTCCATAGGTCAGCACAGAGATTCTTTCCATCATTACCATAAAGCGGAATATGATGAATAAGAACACGTTTCTTCGCTTTCTTGAAGTCTTTGGCAGATAACTCCTCTTTCAGAAAATCGACTTGTTCATTACGTAACTGTGTGAAATCATTCAAATCGTAATACACCCAGTGAGAGTCTAGCTTATCCTCTCCACAATCAAGCATGACAATACGGGTATCGCCCCAATTAAAAGAACCATAGGTCTTATCCCCTACATAGTCATAATGGTCGCGCAGACCGATAGAATAAGCATTGCGAATCTCATGATTGCCACGCATAAAAAAAGTTGGAATGCGATCACTGCGTACACCTTCGGTAAGTTCACTAATAAAAGTCGTTGCCTGTTCGTGGTCGACAGGATCGTCTACACAATCACCATTGAAAACTACAAAATCATAGTTGATATTCTGTATCTGTTTGCATAAAGCACGAAAGGTCTTTGTATGCTGATGCAAATCATTGAAAACAATAGCAGTGAAAGAATCTGTATCCGTTTCCGGAAGCGTAAATTCTGAGAAATCTGACTGGGCAGTATTTCCAAATACTTTCTTATATGCTTGATAAAGCAATATTTCTTGCGAACATACGCGATAATAATATTTCTGTCCCGGTATTAGATCGTTGATACGTATTTTATGTAGTTTATTATTGCAGACTACCTGCCCGTCAATAATTGTACGAGCGCGTTTCAGTTGAGTAGTGTCTGTTCCATATTCCACCCAACAATATGCTGGAACGGTAGTTTCCCACATAACTGTCATACCATTACCTATGGGATTCTGTAAATAAGGTTTAGTACGGAATATTTTATCTGCCTTTTCAGCGGTACGCAGTTCTACAAGGATAGGGCGATGATCGGAGGCCATCGGTTCATCCAACACTTGAGAGGATATAAGAGCGAAGCCATTAGCATTTGACTTCAATGCAGTAATATAATCTATAGTCTCCTTGGGATCAGGAGCCGGATAAGTAGATTGTTTAGGATTGGAGAGTATCTCGAAGTCTTTCTGTAACTCCTTTATAAAATCGGATTCCGGTTCAGCATTCATGTCCCCAGCCAGAAAAAGAGGCTTTTTATAGGAAGCAGTAAATGACTTCACTATTTCCAGAGACTTCATGCGATCTTCTTCCGTTAATGACAGATGAGTACAACAATAAATATAATCCTCAAATTCTGCCAGAATCAAGGTGCGGGCCTCTTCTCTACCAGGTAAAGGGATAGCTTGTAAACGTAGCGGAACTTGCTTTGTCAGCAGTCCGATTCCATATTTACCTCCATCAAACTCTATGGCAGGTGCAAAACAAGCATGCATCTGTGTACGTTCAGCTATCTCACCCAGCACATATTTCTGTCCGCTCCGACGGGTCATACTGTCTACCTCTTGTATAGCCACAACATCAGGAGAAGCATTATTTATCACATTGGCTACCCGTTGAAAATTACAAATATCATCCATGCCGTTCGCATTTTTAATATTATAAGTCATCAGTCTCAATGTATGCTGGGCCTGTACCGGAAAAATAAATAGGATAACGAAAATTAGTAAAAAGATCTTTTTCATGTTTCTCATTTTTGGGGGTTAATGTTAAGTGCCCCAAAGGTAAGAAAAAAATAAAGGGCAACAAAAATATGTATTCATACCTTTATTGCCTTTACCATGAGTTGTTTGTGTGTGTCCAGTTCTATCTGTACATTTTAAATAATCCCTCTCACTCTATCGTCAAATGCAGAAAGCGCAGCTTTCGCCCCTTCGCCCATAGAGATAATAATTTGCTTATAAGGAACCGTAGAAACATCTCCGGCTGCATAGATACCCGTCACATTCGTACGGCAATGTGCATCAATCATGATTTCGCCCGGACGGTTAGTTTCCACTATGTCGCGGAATACACTGCTATTCGCAGAAAGCCCGATCTGTACAAATACACCATCCAATTCAACCAAACGTTCTTCTTCCGTTTTGCGGTCTTTGATGCGCAGGGCAGTCAGCTTATCACCATTTCCTATCACTTCCGTAGTCTGCGAACTTGCAAACACTTCCACGTTCGGCAATGATTTAAGTCGCTCTTGAAGTACACTGTCTGCTTTCAACTCATCCATAAATTCAAAAACAGTCACTTTGGAGCAGATACCAGCCAAGTCAATGGCTGCCTCAATGCCGGAATTTCCTCCACCTACTACTGCTACATGCTTTCCTTTATAAAACGGACCATCGCAATGAGGACAGAAAGCGACACCACGACCTATATATTCGGCTTCTCCCGGAACATTCAGTTTACGCCAGCTTGCACCAGTTGCAATAATCAGTGCCGGAGCCAGGAATTTCTCACCAACAGAGGTAGTGATCTGCTTCTGTTTTCCAACCACTTCTACTTTTTCTACTTTACGATGCTCCAGTAAATCCACCGGATAGCGTAAGAGATGTGTTTTCAGATTATCGGCAAGTTCATTTCCTGTCGTTTCCGGAACAGAGATTAGATTTTCAATACCTACCGTTTCTTTCACCTGTCCGCCGACACGCTCGGCCACGATAGCTACACGGAGTCCTTTACGGGCAGAATAAATAGCTGCCGATACTCCTGCAGGTCCTCCACCGGCCACAATCACATCATATTCTTTCACCTCTGCATTCGCTTTGGTTTCGTCAATACCATATTGTTCTTCCAACTTGGCAAGCAATTCGCCAAATTCACCACGGCCTACATGAAGTAATTTTCCGTCTGCAAAGACAGAGGGCACTCCTTGTATCTTCAGTGCATCTACTTCATCCTGATAAAGCGCACCGTCTATCATTTCATGCGTAATAGCCGGATTCAAAGTAGTCATTGCATTCAGAGCTTGCACTACGTCAGGACAGTTCGTACAAGTCAACGAAACATAAGTGGTCAGATGTATAGGGCCTTTCAGTGCTTTCACACGGTTGCAAACGGCCTCATCGGGAAAGTTCTTTCCTTTGCCATCCAGATTCAGGATAGCCAGAAGCAACGATGTGAACTCATGTCCGTTAGGAATACCACGGAATGTGATTCCGGTACGGTTGCCATTCTTCAGTAAAGTAAACTTCAACGCGTCTCCCTCATTCACTACACAAGTGATGTGATCGGAACAATCCGCTACATCTCCCAGCAGTTCCACCAGTTCGGTTTTGTTTTCGTGGCCGGATGATACGGATATATCAAAAGTAAAGTTTGCCTCCAGCCCAGCAAAAATACCCCTTAGTTGTTCTTTTAATGCAGATTCTAACATATCTTTTTCCTTTCGTTTTTTGAGAAAAAAGGCCGGCAGCGTCTTCCGTTACCGACCTCCCATAATCACCATTATCAAGATCTATCAAATCTTACCTACCAGGTCGATGCCTGGTTTCAGGGTAGACTCACCCTTCTTCCATTTAGCCGGGCAAACTTCTCCGTCATGGCTGGCTACAAACTGTGCAGCTTCCACTTTACGAAGCAATTCACTTGCATCACGGCCAATATTGTTATCATTCAATTCCACCACTTTAATCTTTCCTTCCGGATTGACAACGAATGTACCGCGATAAGCCATACCCTCTTCTTCGATATATACACCCAGTGCACGGCTCAAAGCGCCAGTCGGGTCTGCCAACATCGGATATTGAATCTTGCGAATACTTTCAGAAGCATCATGCCAAGCTTTGTGCACGAAATGAGAGTCAGTACTTACCGAGTAGATTTCTACCCCCATCGCTTTGAACTGATCGTACTTTTCAGCCATATCCACCAATTCAGTAGGACATACGAAAGTAAAGTCAGCAGGATAGAAGAAAAGAATCGCCCATTTACCTTTCAGGTCATTGTTGGTTACAGTTTTGAAAGCTCCGTTGTGAAAAGCCTGAACGCTGAATTCAGGAAGTTGAGAATTTAAAATTGGTTCCATAATCTTTATTGCTTTTATTGTTATTAATTGATTTGACTTATAACATCAGAAACAACGTTTTGTTTTTTGTTTCTGATGCAAAGATAAAGGCAGCCCCCCGCCTTTGCAAAAAAAGTCCAATCGAATATTTCTATGCCATGATAGATGAAATTAATAAAAGCATTTTATAACTTTGCAAGCATAAACAAAAACCTGAAAATATATACGATCATGGAACATCCTCTTGCCCAATTCCTATATTGCCCTGAATGCGGTTCCCCTCATTTTGAGGTCAACAACGAGAAATCTAAAAAATGTGCAGATTGCGGCTTTGTCTATTACTTCAATCCTTCTGCCGCCACAGTAGCACTTATCTTGAATGAGAAAAATGAACTGCTTGTCTGCCGACGTGCCAAAGAGCCGGCCAAAGGAACTCTCGACCTACCCGGCGGATTCATCGACATGAATGAAACAGGCGAAGAAGGTGTTACCCGCGAAGTACTGGAAGAAACAGGGCTGAAAGTTAAAAAAGCCGTTTACCAGTTCACACTTCCCAATATTTATGTTTATTCAGGTTTTCCTGTACACACACTTGATATGTTTTTCCTCTGTACCGTAGAAGACATGAGCCATTTCTCCGCCATGGATGATGTAGCAGATTCTCTCTTCCTACCTCTCTCCGAGATTCAACCGGAAGATTTTGGGCTGGATTCTATCCGGCGAGGACTTAAAAAGTTCTTATCTGGCAGATAATTCGTTAAAATATAACAAACTACAGAAACATATCCCCTTTCATTCTGTACTTTTGCATAAACACCCGATTATGAAAAAAGAAATTACTAGACTCATTTGTGCGGCTATCTGCTGCACTCCTATGATAGGATTTGCCCAGACAAGTGATAAGTTCACTTCGACCGACAACCTTTATAAAGAAGGGAAAGAACTTTTCCAGGAAAAAAATTATGCAGCCGCCCTACCGGCACTGAAAGCATTTGTAAAACAAAAGCCTGCCGCCAGCCTTCTTCAAGACGCTGAATACATGCTGGCCAGTTCCGCTTATGAACTGAAAGACAAGAACCGGATCGAAATCCTGCGCAAGTATCTCGACCGCTATCCTGACACTCCTTACGCCAACCGTATTTATGCACTATTAGCCTCCTGCTATTTCTATGAAGGAAAATACGACGAAGCACTGGCACTCTTCAACTCTGCCGACCTCGGTCTACTGGGTAATGAGGAACGGGATGACTGCACTTACCAATTGGCTACCTGTTATCTGAAAACCGATAATCTACGAGAAGCCGCAATTTGGTTTGAAACATTGCGCTCCAACAGTCCCAAATATGCTAAAGACTGTGATTATTATCTCTCTTATATCCGCTATACGCAAAAACGCTATAACGAAGCACTGAAAGGTTTCTTGCCGTTGCAGGACGATTCAAAATACAAGGCACTTGTCCCCTATTACATTGCCGAAATTTATGCACAGCTCCAAAACTATGATAAGGCACAGATTGTAGCACAAAACTATCTGTCGACCTATCCAAATAATGAACATGCCGCAGAAATGTATCGCATTCTGGGAGATGCCTACTACCACTTCGGACAATATCACCAAGCTGTAGAAGCATTCAACAATTACCTGAACAAAGATCATTCGGCTCCACGTCGCGATGCTCTTTATATGTTAGGGCTCTCCTACTATCAGACGAAAGTCTATTCCAAAGCAGCCGAAACATTAGGCAAAGTTACAACTGCCAATGATGCCCTTACTCAAAACGCATATCTCCACATGGGGCTCTCTTATCTGCAACTGGCGGAAAAAAGCAAAGCCCGCATGGCTTTCGAACAGGCAGCCGCCTCCAGTGCCAATATGCAAATCAAGGAACAGGCAGCTTACAATTACGCTCTTTGCCTGCATGAAACTTCCTTCTCCGCTTTCGGCGAATCCGTCACTGCCTTCGAAAAGTTCCTGAATGAATTTCCGACTTCTCCTTACGCTGAAAAAGTCAGCAGCTATTTGGTAGAAGTTTACATGAATACCCGCAGTTATGATGCAGCCCTGAAATCCATCGACCGGATTGCCAAACCAAGTGCACAAATATTGGAAGCCAAACAGAAAATCCTGTTCCAACTAGGTACACAAGCATTTGCCAATGCTGATTTCACACAGGCTATTAAATATCTGAATCAATCCATCGCCATCGGACAATACAACCGGCAGACCAAAGCAGACGCTTACTACTGGTGCGGCGAATCTTACTATCGCCTTAACCGAATGACGGAAGCAACCCGTGACTTCAACGCTTACCTGCAACTCACCACCCAGCCCAATAACGAAATGTACGCACTTGCCAACTACAACTTAGGGTATATCGCTTTCCACCGCAAAGACTATACACAGGCAAGTAACTACTTTCAGAAATATATTCAACTGGAAAAAGGTGAAAATACAACCGCACTTGCCGATGCCTATAACCGTATCGGCGACTGCTACCTGCATGTACGCAGCTTCGAAGAGGCCAAACATTACTACTCACAAGCGGAACAAATGAATACTTCTTCCGGCGACTATTCTTTCTATCAACTCGCTCTCGTATCGGGATTACAGAAAGACTATTCCGGCAAAATCACTTTATTAAACCGACTGGTGGGTAAATATCCTTCTTCTCCTTATGCAGTAAATGCCATTTATGAGAAAGGACGTTCTTATGTCCTGATGGATAACAACAATCAAGCCATTACCTCTTTTAAAGAATTACTGAACAAATACCCCGAAAGCCCTGTCAGCCGGAAAGCCGCTGCAGAAATCGGATTATTGTACTATCAGAAAGGAGACTACAATCAGGCTATCGGAGCTTACAAGGAAGTGATCGAGAAATATCCGGGCAGCGAAGAAGCCCGCCTTGCCATGCGTGACTTGAAATCTATTTATGTAGACCTGAACCGCATCGACGAATTTGCAGCTTTAGCAAATGCCATGCCGGGACATATCCGTTTCGATGCCAATGAACAAGACTCACTTACGTATGCCGCTGCAGAAAAGATTTATATAAAAGGCCGGATGGAAGAAGCCAAAACAAGTTTCAACAAATACTTGCAGACTTTCCCGGAAGGTGCTTTCAGTCTGAATGCGCATTATTACCTCTGCCTGATTGGTAACGAACAGAAGAATTACGATATGGTACTTCTCCATTCCGATAAGTTATTGGAATATCCTAACAACCCATTTGCAGAAGAAGCGCTAATCTTGCGTGCCGAAGTGCAGTTCAACCAACAAAACATGGCTGAAGCATTGGCTAGCTATAAAATGCTGAAAGAAAAAGCAACTAGCGTAGAACGTCGCCAACTTGCCGAAACAGGTATTTTGCGTTGCGCCTTCCTGTTGAGAGATGATATAGAAACCATCCATGCAGCTACTGACCTACTTGCAGAAGCCAAACTAAGTCCGGAGTTAAGGAACGAAGCTCTTTATTACCGTGCTAAAGCCTACGCCAAGCAAAAGGCTGACAAAAAAGCACTGGAAGACTACCGTGAACTGGCTAAAGATACGCGTAACTCTTACGGTGCCGAAGCAAAATATCAGGTTGCACAATCACTTTACGATGCAAAAGAATATGCCGCTGCAGAGAAAGAGTTGCTCAACTATATAGAACAGAGCACACCTCATGCTTATTGGCTGGCACGTAGTTTTGTCCTTCTGTCTGATGTTTACCACGCTACGGGTAAAGATCTGGATGCACGTCAGTATCTGTTAAGTTTGCAACAGAATTACCAGGGTAATGACGATATTCAAAGTATGATTGAAAGCAGACTTCATAAATTGAAAGTTGAGAATTGAGAATTAAAAAATAGAAAAGTATGAAACGATCTTATTATATAATAGGAGGACTCGCATTGGCAATCTCAATGCCATCCTGCCTTCAAGCCCAAACTACCCAACCGAAGGATACGACAATGAACCGCACGGTCGTTGTGGAACAAGAATATAACCCGGACATTATGGATGCTTCGAAAGTGAACGTCCTGCCTAAAGTAGAAGAACCGACAGTGAGTAAGAAAGAGGTGGAATATGCTACGACATTCTTTCCGGCTACTTCTGTTCCGGCAGGTCTGATGCGTCCCTATACCGGAAAAGAAATTCAGCCAGGCACTACTCCCGGATATGTACGTGCCGGATATGGCAATTATGGCAATTTGGATGTTCTTGCCAATTATCTATTCCGCCTGTCGAAGAAAGATAAGCTGAATGTACGTTTCCAAATGGATGGGATGGATGGTAAGTTAACTCTTCCTTTCACAGATGGAGAGAAATGGAACGCTTTCTACTACCGCACACGTGCTAATGTGGATTATACGCATCAATTCGATCAATTGGATTTAAATATTGCCGGAAACTTCGGATTGAGCAACTTCAACTTCCAACCGGAAAGCGTAAACAGCAAGCAGAAATTCACATCCGGTGACTTTCATGCAGGCATTCATTTCATTGATGAGACTGCACCACTGCGTTTCAATGCAGAAACAAATCTGTTGATGTATGAACGCCAGCATAACATGTTCAATGAATCTGAAGCCAATACAGGTATCAAGGAGACAATCATACGTACCAAAGGCGATGTCACGGGAGCTATCGGCGACCAACAATCAATAACTATCGCTTTGGAAATGAACAATCTTCTCTACAGCGGATATACAAAGAATGTTTCCACCGGAGATGAATATTTCAAGAACTACACAACGCTTCTTTTAAATCCATATTATGAACTGGATAATGATGACTGGAAACTGCATATCGGAGCCAATGTAGATTTATCTTTCGGATTTGACAAGTCTTTCCGTATCTCACCCGATATCACTGCACAGTATATTTTTTCTGACAGCTACATTGTTTATGCAAAAGCAACTGGCGGTAAGCAACTGAATGATTTCCGCAGATTAGAAAACATCTGTCCTTACGGTGAACTGCCGGAGGCAAATACCACTGCTACTTTGGGATATGTACAACGTCCTTATGATACTTACGAGCAAATCAACGGTAGTATCGGATTCAAAGCAAGCCCTTATCCGGGACTTTGGTTCAACGTGTTCGGTGGTTATCAAAATCTAAAGAACGACTTATCTTATTTAGGTTTTGACCCGAGTAATATTCATTCAGGCTCTTATCTTACTTTTGCTCAAGATAATACAGATAATCTCTACCTTGGCGGTGAAATCAGTTACGATTACAAAGATATCCTCGGAATATCAGCTAAATACACTTATCATAATTGGGACAGCAAAACAGAGGAATATCTGTTGGCTGTGAAACCCGTCAGTGAAATGTCTTTCAATGTACGTATTCATCCGATCTCTGCTCTTAACATAAATCTGGGCTATGATTACATCAGCCGGAAAGAAGTGAAAGAATATGCAAAAATGACCGCAATTAATGATTTGCATATCGGAGCCAGCTATAATGTATTCAAAGGAGTATCCGTTTATGCGCAAGTACATAACCTGCTGAATAAGAAATATCAATATTATTTGGGTTATCCTACAGAAGGATTCAACTTCTTAGGAGGATTGAGTTTCCGGTTCTAAATTAATGAAAGGGGCGTTTCCATTTCCGGATAACGCCCCTTCTCAAAAACTTAAACTTCAATTATTCCGTTGTCTCCACCACAAATCCGCCACCAATAGATTTATAAGCCTTGTATTTCTTCTACCGACAGACCTGTTATCTGTGAAATAGTATTAATAGGAATATTCAAAATCTTCATATTACGTGCTGTTTCTTTTTTTTCTTCCGCACGACCTTCTGCACGACCTTCCGCACGACCTTCCGCACGTTCTGTTAATATATTATCTTTCAATATTACAATATTATCCAAATGACGATAATATGCTTCAAGTTCGGTTTTCGTCATTTTATCAAGTTTCAATCGTTCACGAGCCTCCGTCAAACCGGGAGCAGTAGCACTATCAGGAATATCACCTGTATTCAGATAGCCAATCCATTCTTCCAACGGGCTCTTGGCAACCTGATTAAAGTCATTCACCTTTAGTATATAATATTCAGGATAAAGCTGGCTGACAGCATCGACCTTAAACGTCTGTTTTTGGAACGGAGTCAACTCCAGTACATCATTCTGATGAATCCCTCTGAATTCCGTTTTACCATGATATACTATATCCTTTCCATTGCCTAATGAAAAATAGACAATATTGACGCTATACACTTTACGTACTTTATCATAACCTTCTCCACGATTGATGTACTCGGTCACCAATTTAGAAGTACCAAACAACATACGTTGGAAATAAGCATACTCATTGTTATTCTGAACTTCAATCAGAATAAGTTCTCCTTTAGAGTTCTCCGCAAGCATATCAACACGATTATACTTATCAAACTCATCTTCTTGATTACCCTCACTTTCCAACAATTTCTGAATGACAATCTTTTCATTGAGAAGAGTAGTCAGAAAGCCTTCAAGAACTGCAAAATTGGCTTTATTACGCAATAAGCGTTTCATAGCCCAATCGAAACGAATATAATTACTGGCCATAGGTTCGTCTCCTTTCCCATTTTCTTTTTTCATGCAAACAAAGGTAAGCAGAAAATGTTTAATATCAAGTATATATATCCGATAAAATGGTTCATCCAGCCTTAATATATACGACCGAACGTCCTGAACCATATTTTTTCAAAATTCCTTTTTCAATAAATGCATTAATATCCTGCAATGCCTGTGTTTTTGTCTTTCCAACAAGTAAGGCATAATCCTGCCGGTTAATACATGGATTCTTTTCCAAGAATTTATTAAGTCGCTGCAAGCACTTTTCTTCTGCCAATAGATTCTTCACACGAAAAGGCGAATGATAACGTTGTAATACCAATTCAGTCTCAATATCCTTCTTAAACTGACGGTTGATTCTCAAATTAATATCTTTAAGAGATACTGACGGTGAACGCAAGTCTTTTGAATCAGTCACTTCTTTGTTCACACTCAAAGAAAGAGTAAAATAGCCAATATCACCCAATTCAACGGAAAATCCCTTCAAAAGCAAATGTCTCAATTCTTTCGAAATAGCTTCTATGACACCCACCACTTGTGCATGAGGCATATGCTGAAATGCAGTCACTTGTTCTACAAATTCTTCGGCTGTATAACTTCCCTTCAAAACGACACGTGCATGCAAAGGTTGTTCTTCCCCACTTTTTGTGAGATCGGGAGTCTCATAAAGATCATAATTTACACTCATTATCTATTAGTATTTCATTAGGAAAGATTAAACTCCACTTCCCTATTATTAATTATTTATCATGCTATTGAATCTTCGTTCGACTTAAGTCAAGCGATAGTTTTAGTTAAGTCAAGCGATAGTTCAACTTAAGTCAAACGAAAACCAACTTACTAATGAGACAAATGTACGTAGAATATAGAGAAACTAACCTATACCAATTGATATTTTATTTCCTGCAATAAAATGTAAATCTTAAGATTTTATTAAATTCTCCTTATATTATAAGGTAGGGAGAATCTTTTTTTTTACTTTTGTCCCCGAATATTGTGGTACAAGCCATTATAAAAGAAAGAATTATGCAGAAAAACCTTGTCATTGTCGAGTCTCCGGCAAAAGCAAAAACGATTGAAAAGTTTCTTGGGAAAGATTTTAAAGTCCTTTCTAGTTACGGACATATACGTGATCTGAAGAAAAAAGAATTCAGCATCGACGTAGAGAAGAATTTTACACCCAGCTACGAAATTCCGGCAGACAAAAAGGCTCTGGTTAACACGCTGAAGACAGAAGCTAAAGACGCAGAAACCGTATGGCTCGCATCCGATGAGGACCGCGAAGGAGAAGCGATTGCCTGGCATCTTTATGAGGTCTTAAAACTAAAACCGGAAAACACAAAACGAATCGTATTTCATGAAATTACGAAAAGCGCTATCTTAAAAGCGATTGAACAACCACGAGACATAGACCTCAATCTCGTAAATGCACAGCAAGCACGACGGATTCTGGACCGTATCGTAGGTTTCGAACTCTCTCCCGTGCTTTGGAGAAAAGTGAAACCGGCACTTTCTGCCGGACGTGTTCAGTCAGTTGCTGTCCGCCTGATCGTTGAACGTGAACGTGAAATACATGCTTTCCAAACGGAAGCTGCTTATCGTATCACTGCCGTATTCCTCGTTCCGGACACGGACGGAAAACTGGTGGAAATGAAAGCTGAACTGGCTCGCCGTATCAAAACAAAAGAAGAAGCAAAAGCTTTCCTCAACGCATGTCAGGGAGCAAGCTTTGCCATCGACGATATCACTACCCGCCCGGTCAAGAAAACACCTCCTGCTCCGTTCACAACATCTACGTTGCAACAGGAAGCCGCACGTAAACTGGGATATACCGTAGCGCAGACCATGATGCTCGCGCAACGCTTATACGAATCGGGATTCATCACTTATATGCGTACGGACTCTGTCAACCTCTCGGAATTTGCGACAGCAGGCAGTAAAGACGCTATCATTAAAATGATGGGCGACCGTTACGTACATCCCCGCCATTTCGAAACAAAGACTAAGGGTGCACAAGAAGCGCATGAGGCCATCCGTCCTACCTATATGGAAAACCAGTCCATTGAAGGAACAGCACAGGAAAAGAAACTGTACGACTTGATATGGAAACGTACCATTGCCTCACAAATGGCAGATGCGGAACTGGAAAAAACAACTGCTACCATAACAATAAGTGGCAGCAGCGATGTATTTACAGCCATCGGTGAAGTGATTAAGTTTGACGGATTCCTGCGTGTATACCGTGAATCTTATGACGATGACAACGAACAGGAAGATGAGAGCCACCTGCTTCCTCCTCTGAAAAAAGGCCAGAAGTTGGAACACGGCCCTATCACCGCAACAGAACGTTTCACCCAACGTCCTCCACGCTATACGGAAGCAAGTCTTGTACGCAAGTTGGAAGAACTGGGTATCGGACGTCCGTCTACGTATGCACCTACTATCTCTACCATCCAGCAACGCGAATATGTGGAAAAAGGTAATAAAGACGGGGAAGAACGGCAGTTTAATGTCATGACATTGAAAGATCGTCAGATTAAGGATGAAAACCATACTGAAATTACCGGTGCAGAAAAGGCGAAGTTATTCCCGACAGACACCGGCACTGTGGTAAATGATTTCCTTACCGAATATTTCCCGGACATTCTGGATTTCAACTTTACCGCCAGCGTAGAAAAGGAATTTGACGAGATTGCAGAAGGAGAAGTGAAATGGACTTCTATCATGAAGAATTTCTATGATAAGTTCCATCCGTCTGTAGAAAACACATTGGCTATCAAGACGGAACATAAAGTAGGCGAACGTATTCTGGGAGAAGAACCGGGAACAGGTAAGACTGTTTCTGTTAAGATTGGTCGCTTCGGTCCTGTTGTACAGATTGGTACTGTAGAAGATGAAGAAAAACCACGCTTTGCACAAATGAAAAAAGGTCAATCCATGGAAACCATCACTTTGGAAGATGCACTGGAATTATTCAAATTACCTCGTACACTGGGCGAATATGAAGGAAAATCAGTCAGTGTAGGCGTAGGCCGTTTCGGTCCGTATGTCCTGCATAATAAGGTATATGTATCGCTCCCGAAAACACTTGACCCGATGGAAATTACTTTGGAAGAGGCAGAACAGTTGATTCTGGAGAAACGCCAGAAGGAAGCGGAACGCCACATCAAGACGTTTGAAGAGGAGCCGGAACTTGAGATTCTGAATGGACGTTACGGACCTTATATTACCTATAAGGGTTCCAATTATAAAATACCTAAAGATATCGTCCCGCAGGATTTGAGTTTGGCTAGCTGTTTGGAACTCATCAAATTGCAAGATGAAAAAGGACCAGCGACCACAAAAAAAGGACGATTCGCAAAAAAGAAATAAAAAAAAACAGAAAAAGAGCAAATTATATAATTAAATGTATATATTTGCTCTTTATCTATTTAATACACAAACTTATGAAGCAAACAAATTTAAAGTATTTAATGATAGGAGCACTTATCATATCTTCCATCAGTTGCATGGACAAAGAGCGTGACTTATCCTGGGAGAGAAGACATATGCCAAAAGAAGCATACTTCGACTTCAACATGACCCAAGCTGTTGCTTTGGATATTGATTATTGTTTTAAAAGCGAAAATTATCGTGTCCTTTTTGATGTTTACGATCAAGATCCCATTGAATACTCAACTGACGGCACCGCGTCCAAAAAAGACATAGAGCCTATCTACCGCGCAGTTACAGATGAAGATGGCAAATTCAGCGGGGAGATGAATAATATCTCGGCGGACATCTCGGAAGTATGGTTATCATCGGATTATTTAGCTACCGTATCTCCTCTTAAACTAACGATTGACGAGAGTCATCGGCTTTTATTTAATCAAGATGCATATATCGCTGCCTTACGTTCACAAACGGCATCAAAAACCAGAGGAGTAACCACGAACCAACATACCTATCTAAAAGAATGGAATGTTCTTCCCGATGCAGACTGGGATGACAGAGGAAGACCAACCAACCTGGAACCTAAAATAAATATACCGCCGGCAGACGTACTATACAACATCAAGTATGTTTTCCGAAAGGTTACAGTCAAAGATGAAAACGGTAAAAACAAGGTTATGAACATCAGTCAGAATTATACGGAGTTTTTTGATGGTACCATTAAAATGACTTCAGATATTCCAATTGTTAACCCGACCGAAGTGAGCCTCGTATTTATAACCAGCTCTGCTGCATGGTACAATACAGTTGGATATTATACCTATCCGACCGATAATCCGCCCCAGAGCGCAAGTGATATAAAACAAATAATCGCATTTCCAAACACCTCTCCTATTTACAAGACTTTAGGAGCAGGAGCATTAGTGTGTGGCGAAGAAATAAAACTCAAATATTGGAATGAAGCTACACAAGAATACGAGGACAAATTTCCCGCCGGAGTCACAATTGGCTGGTGCCTGCAAGGTATGGGATTCAAGAGCAAACTCACCTCAGAAACAGATAAAGACAAAGTGGGTGATATTATAAAAGGTATGGGAGCACGCTACTCCACCAGGAATCTAAACACGAATAATACACAAAGAACCGTATCTCTCCGTGATTCCAAGTCCGGGCAGATTGTAGCGGTAGGATTTGAAGATAATACTGACTTTGATTATGCAGATGCCATATTCTATATTCATACGTCAGAAAAGAATGCGATTGACCCGACATTGCCTTCACTGCCTGAGGACCCCGAAGCAATCCCTGAGCAATATAAAATTTCTTATTCCGGCACACTGGCTTTTGAAGATTTATGGCCTAAGTTAGGTGATTACGATATGAATGACGTAATGGTAAAGTACACCAGTACCATGACCCGAAACGCTCTCGACAATCGCATTTACGAAATAGAAGACAAGTTTATCTTACAGCACTGTGGAGGTTATCTGCAAAACGGATTTGGATATCAATTCCACAAGCTCTCAAACAGCAATGTCAAGAGTGTAAAAATAACGGGGCCTGATGCCAATGGTTTATCAAGTTCTATATACATGGAAGGAAAAGAAACAGAGCCTGGACAGTCTCACCCAACCATTTTGTTGTATGACGACATGACCAAATTCAAAAACGTCACTGATGAATCAAAGAAAGAATATACTGTAACCATCACGCTTGATGGAGCCAGTGAGAAAGATGTGGTACCTCCTTACAATCCGTTTATCTTCATCTGTTCCAATGAGGGTAGAGGCAAAGAATTACATCTGATAAATTACCCCCCGACTGACAAAGCCGACTTATCAATACTGGGAACCGGAAAAGACATCTACAGACCGGAAGAAGGGATGTATTATGTTTCAGCAGACTTGATGCCGTTTGCTATCAATATGCCGGTAAGTAATCTCCCGGTTCCGGAGGAAGGGAAACGAATCGATCAATCATATCCTAAGTTCGCAGGATGGGTATCATCGAATGGGAAACAAAATAAAGATTGGTACAAATAAAGATTAATACGATTTAAATAAGAGCAGGCCGGATATTGGATGGGGAGAATAAAACATGCGGGGTTCCTTTTATATAAAAGAAACCCCGCAAAAGTATATTTTATTCAGAGAAAGTCTTACATTCTGGAAGGAACCTCGATACCCAGTAAATTCATTCCTAAGCGAATGACTTTAGCCACATTAGCAGACAGAGCGATACGGAATACTTTCACCGCTTCATTCTCTTCGCGCAGAATACTATAGTCATGATAGAACTGATTGTATTCTTTCACCAAGTCATAAGTATAATTGGCAATAATAGACGGGCTGTAATCTTCACCGGCTTGTTTTACAACAGCAGCAAAGTCGGCAACCATCTGAATCAACCCTTCTTCCTTCTCACTCAATTCAATACCAGCCGGAATCTGTTCAGGAATTGTGATACCTGATTCGGCAGCTTTCCGAAGTACAGACTGGATACGTGCGTAGGTGTATTGGATAAACGGACCTGTATTACCATTGAAGTCGATAGATTCTTTCGGATTGAATGTCATATTCTTACGGGCATCGACTTTCAGAATGAAATATTTCAATGCTCCCAGCCCCACAATACGGGCAATATCATCAGCTTCTTCCTGTGTCAAACCATCCAGTTTTCCAAGCTCTTGTGAAGTTTCTTTAGCAGTGGCAATCATTTCCTCCATCAAGTCGTCAGCATCAACTACCGTACCCTCACGGGATTTCATCTTACCTTCCGGCAGTTCCACCATTCCGTAAGAGAAGTGTACCAGACTCTTACCCCATTCGAAACCAAGTTTATCGAGCAAGATAGAAAGCACCTGGAAGTGATAGTTCTGTTCGTTACCTACTACATAAATCATCTTATTAATCGGGTAATCGGCAAAACGAAGTTTAGCCGTACCGATATCCTGTGTCATATAAACAGAAGTACCGTCACCACGGAGAAGGAGTTTATGATCCAGTCCTTCGGCAGTCAGGTCGGCCCATACGGAACCGTCTTCTTTCTTGTAGAAGAAACCTTTTTCCAGACCTTCCATAACCTTTTCTTTTCCTTCGAGGTAAGTATTGGATTCATAATAGATCTTATCGAAGCTGACACCCATCTTCTTGTAGGTTTCGTCGAATCCGGCATATACCCAATTGTTCATCATTTCCCACAATCCGCGTACTTCCGGATCACCGGCTTCCCACTTCACCAGCATTTCGCGGGCTTCCTGCATCAACGGAGATTCAGCTTCAGCCTTTGCCTTCGCCTCATCATCACTCATTCCCTGCGCTGTAAATTTAGCCATCAGCTCCTTTACTTCCGCTTTATAATGCTTATCGAAAGATACATAATAATCGCCTACCAGATGGTCACCCTTCTTACCCGAAGTTTCAGGAGTTTCACCGTTTCCGTATTTCTTCCATGCCAGCATGGACTTACAGATGTGGATACCACGGTCGTTTACAATATTTGTTTTGACTACCTTATTGCCGTTTGCCGCTACAATGTTAGCCAATGCGTTGCCTAAAAGGTTATTACGCACGTGTCCCAAGTGAAGCGGTTTGTTTGTATTCGGAGAAGAATACTCAATCATCACCAATGGAGAAGCATCAGTAACCTGCACCAAGCCGTACTGTTCATCTGCCTGGATTTCGTTCAGCAACTCAATCCATGTAGCCGATGCAATAGTCAGGTTCAAGAAGCCTTTTATCACATTAAACGCTGCTACAGCCGGATCGTTTACCTTCAGATATTCACCAATTTCCTGTGCCGTTTGTTCCGGTCCTTTTTTTGACATCTTCAGGAAAGGAAATACCACCAACGTCAAATGTCCTTCAAATTCTTTCTTCGTTTTCTGCAACTGCACCATCTTTTCAGGGACTTCCTGACCGTAAAGTGCTTTGAGTCCGCTGATAACGGACGCTACAAGTTTATCTTCTATCTTCATAATCAAGTTATTTCTTGCGCGCAAAGATACAAAAAAAGGAGACGCATCACGTCTCCTCTCTTAATTTCTTTCAACTATCTATCTTATTCAACAGCTGCAGATAATTCAGCACCAGCTTTAAATTTAGCTACTTTCTTAGCAGGAATAGTAATAGTTGCCTTTGTAGAAGGGTTAATACCAGTTCTTTCAGCTCTTTCGCTTACTGAGAAAGTACCAAAACCTACGAGAGATACTTTGTCACCAGCTTTCATAGCGTTAGTAACTGAAGTGATGAAAGCATCAAGTGCTTTTTTTGCATCGGCTTTGCTCATTTGAGCTTCGGCAGCCATTGCACTAATAAGATCAGACTTATTCATAATACGTAAAATGATTAATTAATATATATGTTACACAAAAGATTATCCCACAATGGATTGATTTCACAAATATAGCCGAACAAAACAACATATCAAATAAAAACATAAAAAAAACGCAGCAAATTATTGAAAAAGAGCTAATAGGAAGCATTTTTCATGCTTTAAAACAGAATTTATTCGTACTTTTGCGTCTATTATCTAAATATTCAGAAATTAAAATGATGCCAACTGTAACTAAAAACCTGATAATTATCAATGTACTAGTATTTTTCGGAACAATCGTAGCCCAACGTTACGGTCTGGATTTAACGAATTATCTGGGATTACATTTTTTCCTTGCAAGTGACTTTAATCCGGCGCAGCTAATCACTTATATGTTCATGCACGGCGGATTCAGCCACATTTTCTTTAATATGTTTGCCGTTTTTATGTTCGGACCGATTCTCGAACAAACCTGGGGCCCCAAACGTTTCCTCTTCTACTATATTCTATGCGGTATCGGTGCGGGACTTATTCAAGAAGGAGTACAGTATATTCAATATGTAACGGAACTTAGTCACTACGCACAAGTGAATATAGGTACAGGCGTTATCCCAATGGAAGAGTATCTGAACATGATGACTACCGTAGGTGCTTCGGGAGCCGTTTACGCCATATTGCTGGCATTCGGTATGTTATTTCCCAATAACCGGTTGTTTATCTTCCCGCTGCCTTTTCCTATCAAAGCGAAGTTCTTCGTTATAGGATATGCCGCAATTGAATTATGGTCAGGACTTGCCAATAGCGCCGGAGACAATGTCGCTCACTTTGCACATTTGGGAGGAATGCTGTTCGGATTGATCCTGATTTTGTACTGGAGAAAAAAAAGCAATAACAATGGGACATATCATAGCTGATTTAAAGGAGACATTCAGAAGAGGAAATATTTTTATCCAACTGATTTATATCAACGTAGGCATCTTTGTAATCGGCACGTTGATCAACGTTTTCTTGCGACTGTTTGAAGTAAGCACCCCCGATATATTCGGTATATTTGCCCTGCCGGCATCCTTTATCGGATTTATTCATCAGCCGTGGTCGTTATTTACTTATATGTTTATGCATGCCGGCATCCTGCATATTCTATTCAATATGCTTTGGCTGTATTGGTTCGGAAGTTTGTTTCTCTACTTTTTCTCGGCAAAACATTTAAGAGGTTTATACGTACTGGGAGGTATTTGTGGAGGGTTGCTGTATATGGTTGCCTACAATGTATTTCCTTTATTCAGCTCGCAAGTAGCGGGGGCAACATTAGTAGGAGCATCGGCCTCCGTGTTAGCCATCGTAGCTGCCACAGCTTATCGTGAGCCTAATTACAGGGTACAACTTTTTCTTTTCGGTGCCATCCGTCTCAAATACCTGGCACTGATCGTTATCGGAATTGATGTATTGTCCATTACCTCAAGCAATGCCGGAGGACATATCGCCCACTTAGGCGGTGCCCTTGCAGGACTTTGGTTTGCCGCCAGCCTAAGCAAAGGAACTGATTTAACTTCCTGGATCAACTGGATTCTGGATGGTTTCATCTCCCTGTTTCAGAAAAAAACATGGAAACGAAAACCGAAAATGAAAGTACACTATGGCAACAGTGCTACCGGTCGTGAGAAGGATTATGATTACAACGCTCAAAAGAAAGCACAGTCTGATGAAGTAGACCGTATCCTGGAAAAACTAAAAAAATCCGGCTACGACAGTCTGACAACAGAAGAAAAGAAAAGCTTGTTCGACGCAAGCAAAAGATAAAAGAATGGAACATATTGGCAAATTTGTCACATATCTGATACTTGCTGTCAACGCTCTCTTTGTGGGAACGTTGATATTAAGTGCTTATAGCCCTTACCTTAACCCGAAAATAAATCCACTTGCCTCCAGTCTGGGACTTGCATTTCCGATATTCCTGACTATTAATCTAATTTTTATCGGTTTCTGGGCATTCGTCAATTACCGCTATGCTCTTTTGCCCGCCATTGGCCTTCTCATTTGTATTCCACAGATACGGACTTATATCCCTTTCAACTCCACCACTAAAACTATTCCGGAAGGAAGCATCAAAATCCTGTCGTACAATGTAATGAGTTTCAGCAATCTGGAGAAGAAAGGCGGAAAGAACCCGATATTGTCTTATCTTGCAGATAGCAATGCCGATATTATCTGTCTGCAAGAATATAACACTGCTACCAACAAAAAGTATCTGACAGAACAGGATGTAAAAAAAGCATTGAAGGCCTATCCTTACCAATCCATCCACCAGCAAGGAAAAGGAGATGTTCAGCTTGCCTGTTTCTCCAAATTCCCTATACTTTCGACACATCCTATCGAATATAAAAGCAATTATAACGGTTCCATGAGATATGTACTGAATGTGAATAACGACACTCTTACATTAATCAACAATCATCTGGAATCTAACAAACTCACCAAAGAAGACAGAGGGATTTATGAAGATATGATTAAAGACCCGAATGCCAGGAAAGTAAAAACCGGACTCAGACAGTTAATAAGAAAACTAGCGGAAGCATCGGCCATTCGGGCTTCACAAGCAGATTCCGTGGCGAGAGTCATTGCCGAAAGTAAATACCCGACAACCATCGTATGCGGTGATTTCAACGATGGTTCCATTTCGTACACACACCGCATCCTAACTCAAGAGCTGGACGACGCATTCACACAATCCGGCAAAGGTCTGGGGATCTCCTACAATCTGAACAAGTTCTATTTCCGCATAGACAACATCTTGATCAGTCCCAACCTGAAGGCCTACAATTGCACCGTAGACCGGTCTATCAAGGCATCAGACCATTACCCGATCTGGTGCTATATCAGTAAACGATGAGAACTGAAAACTCTAATAAAAAAACACTTATGATGATTAAAAAGACACTAACCATTTTAGCAGTAAGTTGTATGATGTACTCCTGTGCTACGAAAACAGAAAGCAATCCTTTCTTTACAGAGTTTCAAACCGAGTATGGTGTTCCTTCTTTTGACAAGATTGAATTAGAGCACTATGAACCTGCCTTTTTAAAAGGTATAGAAGAACAGAATCAAAACATCGAAGCCATCATCGAAAGTCCGGAAATTCCGACATTCGAAAATACGATTGTAGCTTTAGATAACAGCGCACCTATCTTAGACCGGGTAAGCGCCATTTTCTTCAATATGACAGATGCGGAAACTACTGATTCGCTGACCGCACTTTCCATCAAACTGGCACCGGTTCTTTCGGAACATAATGATAATATCTCCCTGAATGGGAAACTATTCAAACGGGTGAACGATGTCTACCAAAAGAAAGATTCATTGAATCTGACGTCGGAGCAAGAACGTCTGCTGGACAAGACTTATAAAAGATTTGTCCGTTCCGGAGCAAACCTTAGCGAAAAAGATCAAGCTCGCCTCCGCGAAATCAACAAGGAGCTTTCTACACTTGGTATCACTTTCAGCAACAATGTGTTGAATGAGAATAATGCTTTCCAACTTTTCGTTGACAAGGAAGAAGATCTAGCAGGATTGCCTGAATGGTTCCGCCAAAGTGCCGCTGAAGAAGCGAAAGCAGCCGGACAACCGGGAAAATGGCTGTTCACCTTGCACAACGCCAGCCGTCTGCCTTTCCTGCAATATTCAGAAAATCGCCCTCTCCGGGAGCAAATATACAAAGCCTATATCAACCGCGGCAACAACAACGATGGAAATGACAACAAGGAAAATATCCGCAAAATCGTTTCTCTCCGCCTGGAAAAAGCGAACTTATTAGGTTTCGACTGTTACGCAAACTTCGTCCTGGATGAAACCATGGCAAAGAACGCCAGCAACGTAATGAGCCTTCTGAACAATCTATGGAGCTATGCACTCCCCAAAGCGAAAACAGAAGCTGGCGAACTCCAAAAGTTAATGGACAAGGAAGGAAAAGGAGAAAAGTTGGAAGCATGGGACTGGTGGTATTACACCGAAAAATTGCGGAAAGAAAAATACAATCTGTCAGAAGAAGATACAAAACCTTACTTCAAACTGGAAAATGTACGCGATGGTGCTTTCGCCGTAGCCAACAAATTATATGGCATCACCCTAAGCAAACTGGAAGGCATACCGACTTATCACCCGGATGTAGAAGTCTTTGAGGTGAAAGATGCAGACGGATCCCAGCTCGGTATCTTCTATGTAGACTATTTCCCACGTTCCGGGAAAAGCGGGGGTGCATGGATGAGCAACTACCGTGAGCAATGTGGAACAACCCGTCCGTTGGTATGCAATGTTTGTAGTTTTACCAAGCCGGTAGGCAACACTCCTTCTTTATTGACCATGGATGAAGTGGAAACCTTGTTCCACGAATTTGGTCACGCCCTGCACGGACTGCTGACCAAATGTGAATACAAAGGAACATCAGGAACCAATGTGGTACGTGACTTTGTAGAACTTCCTTCTCAAATCAACGAGCACTGGGCGACTGAACCGGAAGTGCTGAAAATGTATGCCAAACATTATCAGACAGGAGAAGTGATACCCGACGAAATCATCGAGAAGATACTGCAACAGAAAACTTTCAACCAGGGCTTCATGACCACCGAATTACTGGCTGCCGCCATCCTCGACATGAACCTGCACACGATGACAGATGTAAAGAATCTGGATATGCTTGCATTCGAAAAAGAAGCGATGGACAAGCTTAATTTGATTCCCGAAATAGCACCGCGTTATCGTGTGACTTACTTCAACCATATCATTGGCGGATACGCGGCCGGATACTATAGCTACCTATGGGCCAACGTATTGGACAATGATGCTTTCGAAGCTTTCAAAGAACACGGAATCTTTGATAAAAACACCGCCGACCTGTTCCGCCATAACGTATTGGAGAAGGGAGACAGCGAAGACCCGATGGTGCTTTATAAAAATTTCCGTGGAACGGAACCAAGCCTGGAACCACTACTGAAAAACAGAGGAATGAAATAATTCAGCAAAAAAGCCCTTAAACATCAAATATTTGAGGGCTTCTTACATATAAATGTGAAAAAAAAACTATATTTGCAGCCTTGTATACGGCAAAAAGAACTTGTGTACGACAGAATTTAACTGAAAATTAAATTAAAAAAGTAATCATCATAAATTAAAAGTAAAATGCAAAACAAAGGATTTGTAAAGGTTTTTGCGGTACTACTCACATTGGTATGTTTGTTCTACCTTTCCTTCTCCTTCGTAACACGCCATTATACCAACAAGGCGAAAGAAGTTGCGAACGGTGACCCGAAAGTGGAACAAGACTACCTCGACTCTCTCTCCAATGAGAAAGTATGGTTGGGTAACTGGACGCTGAAACAATGTCGTGAGATGGAGATTAGTTTAGGTTTGGACCTAAAGGGTGGTATGAACGTTATCCTTGAAGTATCTGTACCTGATGTTATCAAAGCACTGGCTGACAACAAGCCGGATGAAGCTTTCAACAATGCATTGGCAGAAGCTGCAAAACAGGCTGTCAACAGCCAGGACGATATCATCACCCTGTTTGTTAGAGAATATCACAAAGCTGCTCCTAACGCAAAACTTTCCGAACTCTTCGCAACACAACAGTTGAAAGACAAAGTTAACCAAAAATCATCGGATGCAGAAGTTGAAAAAGTATTGAGAACAGAAGTAAAAGCTGCTGTTGAGAACTCATATAACGTACTTCGTACCCGTATCGACCGTTTCGGTGTTGTTCAGCCGAATATCCAGAGCCTGGAAGACAAAATGGGGCGTATCATGGTGGAATTGCCGGGTATCAAAGAGCCGGAACGTGTGAGAAAACTTCTCCAAGGTTCTGCTAACCTGGAATTCTGGGAAACTTATACAGCTAAAGAAGTTCTTCCTGCCATGCAATCTGCAGACGCTAAATTGCGCGCTATATTGGCACAGGAGACAGATGTAGACTCTGCCGCTGTAGATTCTTCCAAAGAAGCTCCGCTTGCAGAAGCTACTCCGGCCAAGAAAAGCGTAAGTGCTGCCGACAGTCTTGCTGCTGCCCTGAAAGGAGATGCAGTTGCTGAAGAGAATTCAACAGCCAACCTAGCAGAAATTAAAAAACAATATCCTCTGCTGGCTATCCTGCAATTAAACTCTAGCGGACAAGGTCCTGTCATCGGTTACGCTAACTACAAAGATACTGCTGATATCAACAAATATCTGGCTATGCCGGAAGTTAAAGCAGAACTCCCGAAAGACCTTCGTCTGAAATGGGGTGTTTCTCCTTCTGAATTTGACAAGAAAGGACAGACTTTCGAATTATATGCTATCAAGTCTACCGAACGTAACGGCAAAGCTCCGTTGGAAGGCGATGTAGTAACAGATGCGAAAGACGAATTCGACCAATACAGCAAACCGGCTGTCAGCATGACAATGAACTCTGACGGTGCACGTCGTTGGGCACAGTTGACCAAACAGAACATCGGCCGTTCTATTGCTATCGTTCTTGATAACTATGTATATTCTGCACCAAACGTAAACTCTGAAATCACAGGTGGACGTTCACAGATTACAGGTCATTTTACCCCTGAACAAGCAAAAGACTTGGCAAACGTATTGAAATCAGGTAAGATGCCGGCTCCGGCTCACATCGTACAGGAAGATATCGTTGGTCCGTCATTGGGTCAAGAATCTATCAATGCAGGTGTATTCTCATTCGTAGTGGCTCTGATTCTGTTGATGATCTATATGTGTATGATGTACGGCTTCATACCGGGTATGATTGCCAATGGTGCATTGTTCCTGAACTTCTTCTTCGTATTAGGTGTCCTCTCCTCCTTCCAGGCAGCATTGACAATGTCCGGTATTGCCGGTATGGTGTTGTCACTAGGTATGGCAGTGGATGCGAACGTACTTATCTACGAACGTACAAAAGAAGAACTTCGTGCGGGTAAAGGTGTGAAGAAAGCACTTGCTGACGGTTATTCCAACGCATTCTCCGCTATCTTCGACTCGAACCTGACATCCATCATCACAGGTATCATTCTGTTTAACTTCGGTACCGGTCCGATCCGTGGTTTTGCCACGACATTGATTATCGGTATTCTGGTATCCTTCTTCACCGCTGTGTTCATGACTCGTATAGTTTACGAACACTTCATGAACAAGGACAAACTGTTGAACCTTACATTCACAACCCCTGTTTCAAGAAACTTGATGACCAACACACGTTTTGATTTTATGGGAACAAACAAAAAATCCCTTATCATCACTGTAGCCATCATCCTCGTTTGTATCGGTTCATTTGCCATGCGTGGTTTAAGTCAGAGTATCGACTTTACCGGTGGACGTAATTTCAAAGTACAATTCGAGAATCCGGTAGAACCCGAACAGATTCGTGAATTGATCTCCAGCAAGTTCGGTGATGCTAACGTTAGTGTTATCGCTATCGGTACAGACAAGAAAACTGTACGTATCAGTACCAACTACCGTATTGAAGATGCAGGAAACGATGTTGACTCTCAAATCGAAGCATACTTATATGAGACTTTGAAACCTGTGCTGACTCAAAACATCACTCTAGCTACCTTTATCGACCGTGATAATCACACTGGTGGTAGTATTGTAAGTTCTCAAAAAGTGGGTCCAAGTATCGCAGACGATATCAAGACAGGTGCTATTTATTCTGTAGTATTGGCATTGATCGCTATCGGTCTGTATATCTTAATCCGTTTCCGCAACATCGCATATAGTATTGGCTCTATCGTAGCTCTATCGTGCGATACCATCATGATTATCGGTGCTTACTCATTGTTATGGGGCATCGTTCCATTCTCACTGGAAATCGATCAAACATTCATTGGGGCTATCCTGACAGCTATCGGTTACTCTATCAATGACAAGGTGGTAATCTTCGACCGTGTGCGTGAGTTCTTCGGCCTGTATCCGAAACGTGACAAACGTCAGTTGTTCAACGATTCATTGAACACTACACTTGCACGTACTATCAATACATCATTAAGTACATTGATCGTATTGCTGTGTATCTTCATCCTTGGCGGTGATTCAATCCGCAGCTTTGCATTCGCAATGATCTTGGGTGTTGTTATCGGTACATTGTCATCACTGTTCATTGCATCTCCGATTGCATACAACATGATGAAGAACAAAAAAGTTGTACCAGTAACTACGGAAGAATAATAAATTCCAGAAATAGAAAAAGCCTCTTCCGAACAATTCGGTAGAGGCTTTTTCTATTGATTATTAAAACAAATAGAAGCTATAAGACGTTCATCTTAAAAGAGGCCATTGTTAAACTTAAAACCAGATACAGCATGAAAGCAAACCAAAACAACTTCTCACAGATTCTCCGTAGTAGCCCCGAGGGGAATCGAACCCCTATCTAAAGTTTAGGAAACTTCTATTCTATCCGTTGAACTACAAGGCCGCTTCAAATTTGCTTGCAAAGATAACGGTTTCTGTCGATTTAACAAGAATAAAAATACAGGTTCCTTTCAGATATTTCAAATAATTGGCGTCAATAGGACAATAAAGTTCGATTTATTTTGATAATTCGATTAACTTTCCGACCTTTGCGCTCACAAATTGAAAGTAAAATCAGTTTTTAAATTAAATATAGTAATTAAAGTTATGGCAGACGAAATGATGGTTAAAGAATTGGAGGAAGTAGTAGTACGTTTCTCCGGCGACTCCGGCGACGGTATGCAGCTGGCCGGCAACATCTTCTCGAACGTGTCGGCTACGGTAGGAAATGACATCTGTACATTCCCCGACTACCCGGCAGACATCCGCGCCCCGCAAGGTTCACTGACCGGTGTTTCCGGTTTTCAGGTCCACATCGGTGCCGGACAGGTTTACACTCCCGGAGACCGTTGCCACGTATTAGTGGCTATGAATCCTTCCGCACTGAAAACACAAATCAAATTCTGTAAACCGCAAGGACTTATCATTACCGACTCCGACTCATTCGAAGCCAGAGATTTGGAAAAAGCACAATTCAAGACTGACAATCCTTTTGAGGAATTAGGCATAAAACAGGAAGTGCTGGAAGTTCCCATCTCTTCCATGTGTAAAGAGAGCCTGAAAGACTCCGGACTAGACAATAAATCAGCACTCCGTTGTAAGAACATGTTCGCACTCGGACTGGTTTGCTGGTTGTTCAACCGCAACCTTGCCGCTGCTGAAAAAATGTTGCGTGAGAAATTCGCCAAGAAACCCGAAATTGCAGAAGCTAATATTAAGGTATTGAACGATGGTTTCAACTATGGTGCCAACACACATGCTTCTGTCTCTACTTATAAAATTGAAAGTAAAGCTCCGAAATCAAAAGGACTTTATACAGATATCAACGGAAATAAAGCAACGGCTTATGGCTTGATTGCTGCTGCCGAGAAAGCAGGTCTGGAACTCTACCTGGGTTCTTATCCTATCACTCCGGCCACTGATATTCTGCACGAATTAGCTAAACATAAATCACTGGGAGTAAAAACCGTACAGTGCGAAGATGAAATCGCAGGTTGTGCTTCTGCCGTTGGTGCCGCTTTTGCCGGTGCTTTGGCTGTAACGACTACTTCCGGCCCCGGTATTTGTTTGAAAAGTGAGGCTATGAACCTTGCTGTAATTGGCGAACTTCCATTGGTGATTGTGAATGTGCAACGTGGCGGTCCGTCAACAGGTTTGCCTACTAAATCAGAACAGACAGACTTATTGCAGGCACTTTACGGACGCAATGGTGAAAGTCCAATGCCGGTGATTGCCGCAACTTCACCGACAAACTGTTTCGATGCCGCATACATGGCATGTAAGATTGCTCTGGAACACATGACTCCGGTTGTACTGCTGACAGATGCTTTCGTTGCTAACGGCTCGGCTGCCTGGAAACTTCCTAACTTAAACGAATATCCTGCCATCAATCCTCCATACGTGACTCCGGACATGGCTGGTAACTGGACTCCATACCAACGCAATGAAGAAACCGGTGCACGCTACTGGGCGATTCCGGGAACTGAAGGATTCATGCACCGCATCGGTGGTCTTGAAAAGAGCAATGAAACAGGTGCGATCTCTACCGAACCTGAAAACCATAATAAGATGGTTCATCTCCGCCAAGCTAAAGTGGATAAGATTGCAGACTATATCCCCGAACTCGAAGTACTGGGTGATGAAGATGCAGATTTACTGATTGTTGGTTGGGGCGGCACGTATGGTCATCTCCGTCTGGCTATGGACTTTATGCGCGATCATGGAAAGAAAGTGGCTTTCGCACACTTCCAGTACATCAACCCGCTGCCAAAGAATACAGCCGATGTATTGCGTAAATACAAGAAGATCGTAGTAGCTGAACAGAATTTGGGACAATTCGCAGGTTTTTTACGGATGAAGATACCCGGATTGAACATCAGCCAGTTCAACCAAGTGAAAGGACAACCTTTCGTTACGAGAGAATTGATAGATGCATTCACTAAATTATTGGAGGAATAAAAGATGAGCGATAAAGTATATACCGTACAAGATTATAAATCAGGCCAACCTCGCTGGTGTCCGGGATGCGGTGACCACGCTTTCCTGAACTCACTGCACAAAGCTATGGCCGAATTGGGAGTAGCTCCGCACAATATTGCCGTCATTTCCGGTATCGGTTGTTCTTCCCGCCTGCCCTACTATGTAAATACGTATGGCTTCCACACGATTCACGGACGTGCCGCTGCTGTTGCAACAGGTGCAAAAGTGGCCAACCCTGATTTGACAATCTGGCAAATTTCCGGTGACGGTGACGGTCTGGCAATTGGTGGTAACCACTTCATCCACGCATTACGCCGTAACATCGATTTGAATATGATCCTGCTGAACAACCGTATCTACGGTTTGACAAAGGGACAATATTCACCGACTTCGGAACGTGGACTTGTTACGAAATCATCTCCTTACGGTACCGTAGAAGATCCATTCCATCCGGCAGAACTTGCTTTTGGTGCCCGTGGACATTTCTTTGCACGTTGTATTGCAGTAGACGGTGCCGCTTCTGTAGAGGTATTGAAAGCTGCTGCTAATCACAAAGGCGCCTCTGTTATAGAAGTTCTGCAAAACTGCGTGATCTTCAACGATGGCACTCATGCTTCTGTAGCCACCAAAGAAGGACGTGCCAAGAACGCTATCTATCTGGAACATGGCAAACCCATGTTGTTTGGTGAAAACAAGGAATTCGGATTGATGCAGGAAGGTTTCGGACTGAAAGTGGTGAAACTTGGTGAAAATGGTATCACAGAAAAAGATATTCTTATTCACGATGCCCACTGCCAAGATAATACGCTTCAGTTGAAACTAGCGTTAATGGAAGGTCCTGATTTCCCGATTGCACTCGGTGTGATCCGCGATGTAGATGCTCCAACCTACAATGATGCTGTAATTGGACAGATTGAAGAAATCAAAGGCAAGAAGAAATATCATAATTTCCAGGAATTGCTAATGACTAATGATACTTGGGAAGTGAAGTAATTCACCACTTCAATCCATAAAAGAATGAAAGGCGTAGAAAGAGAATTGATTCTCTTGTCTACGCCTTTCATTCTTTCTATCGTGTAACCTATAGTTATATCAACCTATTCGAGAGCAGTGCCACCCACTTTTTCCGGCCAATACGGATTCTGATAAATAACAGAATTATCTGTACTATTATCAGGAGACGCAAGTCTCATTTCATTAATAGCAACCGGACTCAAATAGTTGGCTTTAGCCCAAGAATATCCATCATATACCTGATTATTGATTCTCACCTTGCTAAAAGGACGAACATACTTGAATTCTCTGGAGGAAATATTAGAAGTAGCATCATCCGGATCATCTTTTAAAGTAACGTCTTCCGGAAGTTCATAAGTTTTATAAGCCTCTTCCCAAAAGTTATACCCTTCAGGAATAAACTTATTAGTAAGTATGCCATCCCAAGCTCTCCAACGCACCAGGTCATCCCAACGCATTCCTTCACCTATAAACTCGCAACGACGTTCTCGACGGATATTATATAAGGTAGCATCCACTTCATACGAACCGGGATGAGCGGCCAAATCTGTCTCCTTATTCATATCGGTATTGTCAATGGTTGTCTGGAAACTGCCTGTAATGCCTGCCCGATTGCGTACTGCATCCCAATAGCTTTTCGCTTTGCCATCTACCTTATTATTACGCAAATAGTAGGCTTCCAGATAATTCAGATAAGCTTCGACACCACGAAAGATAATGCACCCTGTAGTCGATTGCGACTGACCGGAAATAATCTGCTTATTATTATATGTCAAGCATTTCCGAATCCGATACCCTGTATTATCAGATGTTTGGGCTTCCAATGATATAATATTAGGCTGTTTGAATTCTTCAAGTGCAGGCTCTTCTGTCGAACTGGATGGAAGCAAATCCTTCTCGCCCAAAACAAACATTTGCAGACGCAGATCACGATTCTCTTTCACATCCATGATAGTTTTGTCACCTTTATATTCATTTCCTGCTGCATAATAGGGAAGTCCGTCTTCCATGACAAAACAATCTACAAAACTCTTCAGCATACCATTATTGCCTCCACTAAAAATATAAGCCGGTGTACCATGCGTGATTGACACGCCACTACCATTCATATATTGCTTCCAGAAAAGAACTTCGGAATAACTGCTCATATCTTCTTCCGCAAACATCTCGAAATACGGATTCCAGCCAACAATCCCCGATATGTTTTTCGGATTGGTCAGACCGGTATTATTGGTCAAAGTAATATCATCAGCCACCTGTTCCGCTGCTTTCATAGCCTCATCCAGAAAGAAATTGATTTCATTATCCATGTTCGTGGAGAAATCGGTATGTATTCTCTTACCCGGCCAGGTCGCATCCCCTGGCACACGCCCTGTCCCTTTATGATACTTTTCAAATGTAGCCTCATACAAAGCAACACGCGACTTTATTAATAACGCACAATTCTTTGTTAATCGTGTTTTGTTTCCTGAAATATCATCCACCATATATTTGGCGGCGGAATCGAGCTGATTGATGATAAAACGAGCTACGAGATTACGCGGCTGACGAACAGATTTCTCTATCAAAACAGACTGATCATCCGGCAAGACTTCGGTTATAATTGGAAAATCTCCGAATGATTTCAGCTTACTGTAATAAATCCATGCACGGATAAAGTACATTTCGCCGACATAGTGAAGAATCTGTTCACGATTGCCCTCAATCTTGCCCGCCTCGAATTTAGGAAGCACATTTTCGAAGAAATAATTGCAATAGCGGATTTGAGTAAAATCCCAGCCACCTCCAGTATTAGGAACACGCCACTGGTCTTTCTCAAAATAGGTAGAAGAATATCCTCCGGCTACCATATTATCTGTATTCTGGTCATTGTTCACTGTACCGACTCCATATCCACCATGCGTTGAAAAGATACTGTTGTACTGCGAGATACTATATGCAGCCAAGTGGTCCGTCGTATTGAAATACTCTTGCGGAGTCACCTGATCCAGAGGCGCCATATCCAGAAAATCATTACAAGATGTAAGCGACCACGTAGCTCCTGCCATCAAGATTGTTTGTAATATAATATGTTTCAGTTTCATAAGCCTTAAAATTAGAAGTTAACATTTAAACCTACCGAGATGGTGCGCTGCAACGGATAGAGTTTACCATTATTCGCATCATAAGTGCTTTCCAAAGCCTCCGGGTCGAAAATCTTGGACATATGAGAGAATGTCAACAGATTGTCACCCGACACATATACGCGAACTGAAGACATTCCAGCTTTATTCGTCCAGCTCTTAGGCAACGTGTAGCCAATCTGAACATTCTTAATACGGCAGTAAGCTGCATTCTGAATATAACGGCTCTGCACCGCCATATTTCTCGAATCACTTTTCAACACGCGTGGATAATAGGCATTTGTATTAGCACCCAACGGGTCACCCTCCGGGCGCCAGAAGTCCCAATGTTCCTTAAATCCGGTAGCCTGCCATTCGTCCACTCCATTGGCTCCCCAGAAATAGGGACCGCTCAACACATAATCGCGCTTGGCCACTCCTTGCAGAAATATACGGAAATCCACACCTTTCCATGCTGCATCCAACGTGATACCATATTTAAATCGAGGTGTATTATTGCCCAAAATCACACGGTCACCGGGTTTCTCTGTGGTATTATCACCTGTCGAGATCACTCCATCGCCGTCTACATCCTTATACATGATATCACCTGCTCCCCACTTGCTTCCCAAAGAAGACTGATCCACTTTGGCCAAGTGAGCATCCATCTCTTCCTGTGATTGTGCGATACCTACCGTTTCATATCCCCAGATTTCTCCTTTCATCATTCCCGGATAATATGCTTCGGAAAGTTTGTTGTTTTCATTCGGATAGCGAGTGATTTTCTGTTGGTCATCGGCTAACGTAAATTTGGCACCATAAGAGAAATCACCAATCATATCTCTCCACCCCAGTTCCAGCTCAAAACCATAGGATTTCATATCGGAATTGTTGATTTTCGGAGGAGTAGCACCCAGTACCGAAGACAATTCCGGAGCCGGGCCAATCATATCATACGTCCAACGCACAAAGTAGTCGAACGAACCGGTCAAGCGATTATTAAACAGCCCCCAGTCCAAACCGATATCCCAGGTTTCAATCGTTTCCCAAGTCTTCAAGCTGGAGACGATACCGGGTAGGCTTGCATAATTCGGTCTTTTTCCATTCACCAACCAGTTATAATCAGTGCCTTGTGGCATCGTCTGATAGAAAGGATACCATGCATCCTTAGTATCCGTATTACCCAACTGCCCCCATGAACCTCTTAATTTCAATACATCAATATGAGCTTTATCGGCTATATTCCTGAAGAAATCTTCACGTGCTATATTCCATCCGACTGACAATGACGGGAAAAATCCCCAACGCTTGTCATTAATGAAACGGGACGAACCGTCATAACGACCGTTCAACTCTATCAGATAGCGTTCTTTATAATTATAGTTGATACGCCCGAAGAATCCGGCTACCCCATTGTGTGCATATCCACCGGAAGTAGTAGGAGATTCCGTTGCTGTATTCAGTGTAGGCACAGAATTGGAGATCAGCGTATTCTTCTGCCCCGACAAACTTCTTGTCTTATACAACTCCGCATTAAAACCTGCCATCACTTTAAAGTAATGACCGCTTTCATATTGTTTAAAATAATCGGAATAGATATTCGTGCTGTAATAGTTCTCTTTATAATTATATTCGTTCACAACGGAACTGCCGGCTCCATAACTTCCCCATGGTATAGAATACGGATTACCGTCACCGTCATGAGAGAAGATAGGTAATACTTCCCAATGTTCATTTTTGTTTTCCGTTCTTAGAGCACCCTCGATATTAATTGTCCAGTTCTTGACCGGTTCAAACACAAACTGCAACTGTTGAGTATTCAAGTCTTTCTGGTTGGTTTGTCGGCCACCATCCTCCAATTCTGTAATTTCCACACCATTCATGGGATAGCCATTAGGATCGTAAGCCGGACAGGTGGGCCAGCGGCGAGCGATATTATGGAAGAATAGCCCGGTCAGATAAGAGGGTCGGTCAAAGTCCTCACGTGTCCATTTGGTAGAATAGTTCACTCGGAACCAATCTGTGATCTGCGCTGTAATGGTGCTGTTCATTGTATAACGTTGCAAATTATCTTCACCATGCCGCAACAGACCGTTCTGGTCCATAAAACTACCGCTCAATGAAAATTGGATTTTCTCATTACCTCCCGAAATACTTAGATTATGTTCTTGAGATGGCACCCAGTCATTGTAGAATTCTTTAAACCAATCCGTATTGGCATTCGCTCCGCCATAATTGTTCCAACGGTTATTATTCGTATTCAGTGTTGTGACGGATGTTATCTTTCCCTCCTGATAATCTTTTATTTTCTGTAACTGCTCGGATGAGAACGGAGCCTCACCGGATCTGCCCGCATTCTCTGCGGCACGATTAAAGTACTGTGCAAAAGTATATGAGTCCATCATTTCAGGCACTGATACCGCGTCGCTGAAACGGACATTTCCATTATAACTGACTCTGGCTTTACCCGCTTTCCCTTTCTTGGTCTGAATCAGAATAACACCAAAAGCAGCACGCGCTCCATAAATAGAGGCAGAAGCAGCGTCTTTCAAAACAGAAACCGTTTCTATATCATTCGGATTCAACGAATTAAGATTACCTTCGATACCGTCAATCAACACAAGCGGAGACGACCCGGAACCATCACCGATTGTTCCTGCACCACGAATATTAAAACTCATCGAACCATCCAAGGCTCCACCTTCACTTCCTACCGTGAAGTTCAAGCCTGGCACTGTACCCTGTAGGGCCTGCGCCACATTGGTTACAGGACGTGCAGCCAACACTTTCGCATCGACCATACCTACCGCACCGGTTACATTTACTTTTTTTTGTGTTCCGTAGCCTACAACGACTACTTCGTCGAGCTGTTCCGAATCTTCTTTCATAACGATATTAAGGGGTGTCCCATCAGCTTTCACGGTAATAGTTTTATAACCAATAAACGAAAGTGAGAGAACTGCTCCTTTGGGGGAATCGATAGAGAAGCGTCCGTTGAGATCAGTAACAGTACCTGTGGCAGTACCTTGCACCTTTACAGAGACTCCAATAAGAGGTTCTCCGTTTTCATCCACTACAACACCTGTGGTCTTTACTTTTTGCTGCTGTATATCAGCAGTTTCCTGTGTTTCATTAGTATTAGCTACTGCTTGCATAGGTTGTGTGCACCATAACAATAAAGTAGCAACTGCTGCCATTTTCAGGCAACGTGTTCCCCGTCCTTCCATAAAGGCCGGGCATCGGTTAGTTTTTCTTGTCATACTTTAATTTATTCAGTTAGACATTAGTAAGTTAGAATTTCTAAGGTTTTGTGGTGCCTTCATATATTATTTGACACCATGTTTCAGGCAATTTGTGTGTTTAGTTTTCCATAGGCTTTTCTATTTTTATCTTAGGTTAATATTTGCCAGAGTTCTTGACGAACTTGGTTTTACCTATGCTTGGAAATACAACTTGGAAGGACATTTTAGATAAAACAATCATCCATACACTCGCACAGTTTTGAGTTCGATACTATTTGTATGTAAATTGCTATATAATAAATACTTATTTTGGTACCGAAGGCAAGTTGATAAAACTGTTATCACATTTTTGTTGCCAGAAAGCACAACGATCCAACTATTTTATTTTAAAATATTTTAGTAGATTCACTTGCGTAATACTTTATTTTATTCTACTTTTGTTTTACTATAATGATATTCTGAACGATTATTTTGTTGTTATTAAGAATTAAAAATAATAAGGCATTCGTTTTCATATCAAAATAAAACCAAGTTCGTCAAGAACTCGGTTTTCATTTCTCTCTTTCTCTAATCGATATTGCAATATACACTACCCATTTCCTTTGACTAAATAACACCTATCTATCAATATCATTAACTTTATGGATAGAGAACTGATGATAAGAAGCTATTTTAACAGGTACTTATTTATAAATAAAAAATGGAGAAGAGTGGAGAAAAGGGTAGAAAACTGGAACCTGGTTCATAGTTATAAACTCAACACTAGATTTCTGAAAACGAATATACAACTATTAAGAAGCATTTAGAAGGTTCACAGGTTTCATTTTCAGTTTAACAACTATGAATCAACGTTTTACAGTGACATAAAGCACAAAATACAGAAGATATCATCTTTCACCATTAGGGTCTTTCATATAGATTAAGGACATATAGATCCAATATACAGGGCATATATACGCAATGTGTTGGATATATATATCCAACACATTGCGTATATATACTCTACAAATCAGGTATTAATATCCTAGGGATAGAGTATTAGTGCCTGATTACTTAGGTGCTAATTTCCGGTTGACGGCAGTTTTATTTGTTTTAAACCTGCGAACAGTTTGTTTCATGCCTCGAAACAGATTGTTTACCGGCATGAACAAGGCTTTTGATGCATCGGTAATTATAATTCAATCGCAGCCTTTAAAGGTAATTGATTGGAAGCCGGACCGACAAGAATCTCAAATACACCCTTTTCTACTACAAAGCGATGTTGATTCATATCGTAATAAGAAAATGCGTCTTCATTCAATACAATAGAAAGGCGTTGTGTCTCTCCTTTCTTCAAGAACACCTTATCATAGCCTTTCAGTTCTTTCAAAGGACGGGGAACGGAAGATTCTACATCATGCACATATACCTGGGCTATTTCCGAAGCATCCATTTTTCCTGTATTCTTTATATCAAAGCTAACCGTCACCTGATGTTCACCGGTTTTCTCCACAGCTAAATTACTATAAGCGAAAGTAGAATAAGACAACCCATAGCCAAATGGATAAAAAGGTTCTTTGCCCGAACGGTCATATCCCCGATAGCCAACAAAAACACCCTCTGAATAATCGACACGCTTAATTTCCGCTTTCAGATTCTCATAATAGCTGTCATGCACCGGATTATCTTCCCATTTCTTTTCGATAGAAATCGGCAACTTACCACTCGGAGAAATCTTTCCAGTCAATATTTCGGCTATTGCCTGTCCACCCTCCTGTCCGGGATACCATGCCATCAAAATCGCTTTTGCAGCCTCATGCCAAGAGGTAAAGTCAACTCCACCGCCAGCATTTAACACTACTACCAGATTCGGATGCAGAGAAGCTACTTTCTGAATGAATAATTCCTGATAATGTAACAAGCCAAACGGGCGATCGAACCCCTCTCCTTCTGTATTGCTATTGAAACCGGTACAGAATACAACGTTATCCACCTTTGCCAATCCTTGACGAAGTTTCTCTTCATTCAGCCTGGATGCTTTAAAACGGATAATTGCTGAAGAGATATTATCAAAAAACTCGATTCGGAAACTGTATTCTTTACCTGCCTCAACCGGCAGTTCCACTTCACGGCTTGAATATGAATGATTACCCCAATCGCCTGTAATATGCTTATCATTCACAAACAGGCGATAACCATCATCGCCACCAATGGATAGTTTTAATAATCCATCCTTTTGAGACATATAACTGGCTGTCCAACGGACAGAAAATCCATCTTCCGGAAAACCTTCCAGTGGTGCTCCATATTGCCAGTCATAATCAACTGATGCTTCTGTACGAGTGACCTCCGGTTGTCCCGAAAGCGTTTTATTCTTAAAATATTCGGCTTTAAATCCTTTCGTCTGCCGAGCGGCATCCGCATAAAATTCATGAAGAATATCCTCATAAATCACATCGTCCGTCAACTGAACGAGGTTCTTTTTTTTCAGTTTTCCCAGTCCCTCACTAACAGATACCGTAGAAAATGGAGTTACAAAACCACTTCCACCACCTGTAGGAATGCGGTCGGCATTGGGCCCCATCACAGCAGTCTTTCCTTTTAAGGGGAGTAGATTTCCTTCATTCTTCAGTAAGACTACACCTTCGCGTGCCAGTTCTAAAGCAGCCTGGCGGGAAAAAGGATTATCCTGCGCGATGTTACTGTCTTTCTGTTCCTTATCCAGCATGCCGTAAGCAATCAAGGTCTGCAAGATATGCTGCACTTTCAGATTGATGGTTTCTTCTGTCACCGTACCGTTTTTGATAGCAGGTATAAGATTGTCGACATTCATAAAACGTCCTTTCGGCATTTCAAGATCAAGTCCGGCATTAGCGGCTCCTACGGCAGAATATACGGAAGTCCAGTCCGACATTAAGATACCTTTAAATCCCCAGAGATTACGCAAGATATCAATATTCAACCATTTATGTTCGGTAGCATGGACACCGTTCAGAAGATTATAGCTGTTCATAACAGCACTTACATTCGCTTCCTGTACAGCTTTCCGAAAGGCCGGAAAATAAATCTCGTGCAAAGTACGTTCGTCTATGTCCGAACTGGCATGATGACGGCTCCATTCCTGATTATTAGCTGCAAAGTGCTTGATGGTGGCAATAACTCCTTCCGATTGCACGCCCAGGATATATTGTTTAGCCGTTTCACCCGTTAAATAAGGGTCTTCGCCAAAGTATTCAAAGTTACGTCCACACATAGGAGCGCGGTAGATATTTACTCCCGGCCCGAGCAGTATATTCACTCCTCTAGCTTTGGCATCCTGTCCCAATCCTTGCCCCAGTTGATAAAGCAGACTCCGGTTCCAGGTAGAAGCGGAAAGTATTCCGGAAGGATAGAGAGTGCTCTTGGGGGCATGATTACGAATTCCCTGCGGTCCGTCCGCCAGTTTGATTTCAGGAATCCCCAAACGGGGGATTGCACGAAGCGAGAAGCTGGTATATCCGGAGATATACTCTATTTTCTCTTGCAAAGTCATTTTAGATACAATTTCCCTGGCACGTTGTTCGGCTTGGGGAGTGATTGTCTGCGCACAGGTTAATATGCTCCATGCAAGCATACATAAACATATGCCTCCTATTTTCTTTTTCATGGTGATTTTGTATTAATATAGCATTGTTAAAAACCAACTAGTCTATCAGTTCTATTTTAACGGTCTGTCCCTGTACCAAAATATGATATTCTCCGGCTTCAAGGAACCGTTTACCATCCTCATTGACAAAACCGAAATCACGTTCCAAGTCTATGTCAAAACGGAAAGTCTTCGTTTCTCCGGCTTTAATCAACTGTTTTTCAAAGTGTTTCAATTCTTTCACCGGGCGGGTAATCGAGCAATACGGATCGGATATAAACCAATGAACAGTCTCTGCTCCATCGCGAGCACCGACATTAGTGACAGTCACTTCTGCAGACAATCGATCGCCGCGCTTCACTTTAGTAACAGAAGGGGTAACGGTGCCATACTTAAATTCGGTATAACTTAATCCATGCCCGAACGGATATAACGGATCGCTTGTTATATCTTTATAGAATCCTTGATGTCCACGTCCGCTCTTGCGGCGATTGTAATAAATAGGAATTTGTCCCGTTGAATAAGGGAATGTCATGGCAAGTTTACCGGATGGGTTGATACGTCCTGATAATATACCGGCCATCGGTAGCGCACCATTCACACCCGGTTGCCAGATTTCCAGTATAGCATCGGAAATCGGTTCCAGACGATTCAATTCCAACGGACGTCCATTCACCAATACCAGTACGATAGGCTTTCCGGCTTTCTTCAGTTCTGCGGCCAGCTCTTCCTGAATCTGCGGTAATGCGATAGAAGAACGGGAAGCATTCTCACCACTCCAGGTCATCATCTCACCCAAACAAAGAACAACGACATCAGACCAGCGTGCAGCTTCCAATGCTTCTGCAAATCCTTCTCTGTTATCTCCTTTCGTAGCACAGCCTGCTGCATAACGCAATTCAGCTTTTCCTGCAAATTCAGTAGCCAGTCCATTATAAAGCATGGCAACGTCCGTATCTTTTCCATGACCACACCAGGAACCCAACAAGTCCCAACCATTTTTTGCCATTGGTCCTATCACGGCAATCTTCTTTTTATCAGTCAGCGGTAATGTTTTGTTTTCATTTTTCAGCAAGACCATGGATTCCGCCGCAAGCCGGGCTGCAATATCCATACTTTGCGGACGGAAGAAACGTTCTTTCTCACTTGTTGCGGGAGTATAAGGACGTTCGAACAGGCCGAGACGGAATTTCAAAAGTAGAACACGACGTACAGCTTCATCTACTTGAGCTACCGATACTCTGCCCTCTTCTACCAACTCCTGCAAATGGCGGTCGTAAGCATGAGACATCATATCCATTTCAAGACCGGCAGTAAACGCATGCCAGGCTGCTTCTTTTTTGGTCGCTGCCAATCCCTGATTTTTCAACTGTTCGATGGCTCCCCAATCGGAAACAATAAATCCATCATGCCCCCAACGTTTCTTTAATATCTCGGTCATTATGTAAGGATTGGCCGAACCCGGCACACCGCTGATATCATTAAAGGAACTCATCAGTGTTGCCGCACCTGCTTTCACACCCATCTCGTAAGGGAGCAGATAAGTATCCCAAAGAGTTTGTTTGGATATCTCGGTATAGACATAGTCACGCCCGGCTTCGGATGCCCCGTAACCTACATAATGTTTCAGACAAGCTGCCATACGGTTTTCTGCTGACAAGTCATCTCCTTGATAACCTTTGACGGAAGCTGCACCGAATACCCCGTTTGTATAAGGATCTTCACCATAACCCTCTGCCACACGTCCCCAGCGGGGATCACGAGCCACATCAATCATCGGTGAGAAAGTCCAGTCCACTCCCGACATACGCGCTTCCTGTGCAGATACAGCACACGCCTGCTCTACCAAATCCGGATTCCAGGAACAAGCCTGTGCCAACGAAATAGGATACACGGTACGGAAACCATGAATTGCATCGTAGCCGAAAATAATAGGAATACCCAGACGAGACTCTTCCATTGCTTTTTTCTGCATACTATTACGCAGTGCGGGATTTGTTTCGAAGTAAATCAGAGAACCGATTTCTGCGGGCACTTTCTTCACTTCTTCACCTACATTATTCACATTGTTATTCCGTCCCAGGGTATATTGATTAAGCTGCATCACTTTCTCTTCCAAAGTCATGCGGGATAGGAGATCATTTACGCGTTTCTCTATCGGAGCCTTCGGATCTTTATATAGTGCAACATCTTTTTTATCTTTTGCCGAAAGGGTGCATATAGAACCTAGCAAACATAATCCGTAAACCAGTACTTTCTTTCTCATCGGTGTTTTCGTCGGTTAATTAGTATATAAATATAGCTTTATCAGACAGCCACAATATGGCTTCTTTTTATTGTCTTTCAGATAAATCAGTCACCTTATACGGATGCTTCACTGCTGCATGAGCAGCTTTCTGGGCAACAGCTTTTCGAGCCTCATCCAGGCTCTCCGGGGCATAAGGATTTCCGATTACATTGCGTTTGAAGATACGTTCGAACCAAGTGCAGGCAGCAGTATAACGTCCGACTTTCACATCCAGATGATGTCCGTCCCGGTTCATATGATCGCCAATGAAAGAGGTACGGGCATTCTGTATGGCAGTGCCCGTAGGGATAATCATCTTAATCTTATATGCCTTACCTGCTTTTTTCACTGCATCTACAATTGCGTGATACATCGTCAGCTGATCGCGGTTGTAGTTTTTAAATCCACCGTGATTGGAAGTGGATGCATAGGCCCAAGTCTGGTGCAGCATCAACTTTGTTTTCTTGGGAAGACGGGCTTTTACATACTCGATGAGCTCGGGAAGAGAGGCTTCATACGTCTCATACATTCCGGAAAAAGTACTTGCCTGTTGCAGGCTGACATAATCCCAGTCTTCATCCGCCAACACCATTTCCAAAGACATTTTGCCTTTTTCCCGTTTCTTTCCATCTGTACCGATTTTCCGGTAGGCATAGGCAGGAGCATTTTCACGGGCATTCTTCACATGGCGTTCTAAGGAACAGCCACCAATAAACATATTGCCGATTATGGTTGAAATACCTTCGGCTTCCGCAAGTTCATGCAGATATTGCTCCACGGCATCTTGGGAAAAGCTATTGCCGATAGCCAATATCTTAACTACCTTTTGTTGTCCATATACCCCCTCCGTCAGAAGGAGCAATATGAACATACAAATCGCAACAATTCTATATCTCTTCATCACAATCAAATATAGCTAAACCTATTAGTTATTTCTTTTTTTCATGTAATAATCTCTCATAAGATACCATGCCTTCTTGCGCATTCCCTGATCGGATATTAACCCTTTGCGGTTCCAGCCATCCTGATTAGTGGGGTGGAAACGGAACGGAGAACGGAAGTCGAACAGAATCCAGGGAGATACTCCACGCAGGTTAGGGATATTGTCGAACATACGAATATTGTCTCTATACAGACGTGCCTGATACTCTTCACTCCAGGAGCTGACTACATTCTCATCGCCAGACTGACCGTACAATGCTTCACCACCAAATTCAGAAATAATCAACGGTTTGTGCGTCACTACTTCCCAAATTGCATCTTTCGGTTCAACAGGCCATGGATGATACCAGCCCATATATTTATTGATTGCTACGACATCTAATTGGGAAGTAAAGGAATCTTCCATTACAAAACGCTGTTTCTCACTGTTAAAGCGCACAAGGTCAAAAGCGGCGACATACAGACGGGTAGTATCCAGCTGTTTGCCTGTTTCAAGCAGGGAAGTCAAAAAATCATTCCGTTCTTTGGAAGGCTGTGTTTCATTGGCAACACCCCAGTAACCTACTGCACAACGATTCTGATCGCGCTTTATCATTTCAGAAAGCATCTTCTGTGCTTTCTTACGGGTATCTTTGTCTGTAAAGTCAATGCCTTGCCAAATAGGAATTTCCTGCCAGAGAAGGAAACCCATCTTTTCTGCCAAGCGTACCGTGTATTCATTCTGCGGATAATGTGCCAGACGAATCATGTTCACACCAAGCGCCTTAGCTTCATTCAGCAACATGGATGCATCGGCTTCCGAGAAAGCACGTCCCATGCGCTGCGGAATCTCTTCATGGAAAGAGATGCAACACATAAATGTCGGTTTCCCGTTCAGGTAAATATCCGTTCCTTTCACTGTGATGTTACGGAAGCCTATTTGTTCCTCCACGCGATCGGTACTTGAAGAAATGACCACGCCATAGAGTTTCGGTTCTTCGGGCGACCAGCGTTGCAGTTTCTTTGCATTCAATACGGTTTCCGCTTTTCCTTCCGCATCAGTAGTAAGTTCCGCATTGATTTTAAGTTCGGGAATGGCGACTGTCACCTTTTCACCCGCCTTTTTATCAGAAAGACGTACACGGGCAATGATCCGGTCGGGAGCGTTTTTATCCAGTTGGATGAAGTAATCTTCTATAAATGTGCGGGGAGTTTTCACCAGCAACACATCTCTTGTGATGCCGCCATAATTCCACCAATCGAACGCCATAGCAGGAATGGCGTCCTTGGTACGACGATTGTTCACTTCTATTGCCAAGAAGTTATCGCCGTCTTTCAACAGGTCCGTCACTTCTACTTGGAAAGGGGTGAACCCACCTTCATGTTCTGCTATTTCTTTTCCGTTCAGGTAGACTTTGCAACGATAGCTGACAGCACCAAAATAAAGAAACTGACGCTTGTCTGCCAGACGTTTGGCATCAAAATGACGCGCATACCATACAGTACCCTCATAATATTTCAGTTCGGGCGACTGCGAGTTCCAGTCTCCCGGGACATTAAGACGCAAGCCGCCTTCGAATGCATATTCGTAGAAATCAGTATTTCCTTTCGGTTGCTGATTTTCATAGATTTTCATTCGTTGTCCCTGATCGTACAGGTCAATAATGGCATTCCATTTACCATTCAGTGAATGAATGTCACGACCGTAGACATTCGTTATCAGTTCTTGTGCTGCAACGCTTCCTGCAAAAGCGATCAGCAACAACAGACATAGATTTAATTTCTTACCTATTTTCATTTATCTATTAGTTTGTGGTATTTATACATTATTCGTTTCTCGATTCATTCTTCAGGAAATTCATCACCCAGTTCCAGGCAGCACTCCACTGCTCTGCATAGGCATAATGGGCAGTCGTTTCGGCCACAAACAACTCTTTCGGAGCATTAATCATGTTGTAAGCCGAATAAGTGGTGGTAGGCGGACAGACCATATCATTATAACCAAAAGTATAAAATCCCGGCACTTTAACCTGCCGGGCAAAGTTGACTACATCAAAATACTGAATGGTTTTAATCTTCTCCGGTGTCCGGTTCCTTTCATCCTTAAACATGTGCGGCCAACCTCCTGCGCGACCATGAGCATAGCCTGCAATATCACACAAAGCCGGATAGAAAGAAACTAATCCTTTGACACGGTTATCCAGTCCGGCAATCACTATGGAAAGTGCTCCGCCCTGGCTTCCACCGAAAGTTGCCAGATTACCATTAAATTCGGGGAGTGTGTAAATGAAATCAATGGCTCTTACACAGCCTGTATAAACCCGTTTATAATAATACTTATCCCGATCGTCCGTATTGAATGAATGGTAATTCTTCAAGGCCCCGTTATAAAGTCGGTGATATACATCTCCCGTCAGGTTGACCGGAATACCGTGAATGCCGATTTCCAAAATGATAAAACCATTTCCGGCACGTTCGGACTCCCCGTTATATGCGCGGATACCTGCACCCGGCACTTTCAAGATGGCCGGATATTTTCCGGGAGCTTTCGGCACACAAAGGATGCCATACATACGGGATGCATAGTCATTATTCGCAAAAGAAACATGATATACATTCACTTTGTCCGTACACTTTTCCGGCAATAAAGTCATTATAGGTTCCAGCGCCCACTTTTCAGCGGCTTCTTTGGTGCTCTTCCAGAATTCAAGAAAATCGGCAGGCAACGGAGTAGTCGGTTGTAGCTTCTCCGGATCAAAGCCGACGGTAGCTACACCTTCATATTCACGCCCTTGATAACTGACAAAAGCACGGCAACGCAGGAAACCCTCTTTTTTCATTGTACCTGCATTAATTTCGAGCTTTTCATTCTTCAAAGGTTGTTTACCTGTCTGATGAGGTTTCATCATATCTTCCGAAATCTCATAACGCACTTCCAGATGATCCTGTGGAATATTGCATTTCAGTACAGCTACTTTGAATTTCACTTTTTCTCCCGGTTGATACAACCAATTGGTGTGGTCGGGAGTGACCAGCACTTGAATCAGCCTTTCCGCCGGTTGCCCGTACACAACGAATTGCACGGCAACAAACAAAGCAAGAAAAACAGAACGCAAACTTTTTATCATAATTCCATTATTGTTTATAGTCTTTTCATGGTTTTACCTGGTATTGATAAAGAGTGAAAGAATTCTTATCATTCAACTCGAAACTTACTTTACCCTGTACACCAACTTCAGCAACAAACTTTTTGCCATTTCCCATCAAAGGAGTAAAAGTTACCTTCTTGCCCTCCGGAAGCCAAGTATCAATGGTTCTTTTGGCTATGTCATTGTCTTCGCGGTAAATAATGAGATAACCTTGCGTGTCAGAGACTATTGATTGAAATCCTGTCCACGAGCGTCCCGAAGGTTCTTCACCAATGGGCAATATGATGCCTTGATGAAATTGAAGTTGCAAGGGTTGATATTCCTTGAGCAGAGTTGACGTAGCATAAGCCTCTTCGGGCAGGTTCGAAGCCTCCATCCAAGCCAATGGCTGTGCCGCCAGGGTGATGGCGAAGAGGTAGTCGAAACTATAACGAGAGGGAGCAAATGGATCGGTAGTGCTATACTTATCGGCATTACGCCATTTATTCAGGAATTCTATCTGCATCTTCTCGGCTGGTACATAGCGAGACAGCATCCAAAGATTACGCAAGGTGCGATAGGGATAATAGTTGCCCCAATCGGTATAACGGTTTTCCAGGAAGATATTGCCATACTCATTCATATAATGATATCCACCGCGACGACCGGCAGTGGCATCGAGGTTGAAAATCACCTCATGGTTGGTTTGTGCTAACACGGTATCAAACAACCGGCGTAAATTCTGTTCGGCTGTTTTAGTAGGTATTTGTAAGCCATCTATCTTGAAACAGCAGATACCATACTCCTTGTAAAGCCCGATAATGACTTGCGCGTCTTTTTGCCAATCGGCAAAATCATTCTGTATACTAGGATTGAACCATAATCCGATACGAATACCCAATTTCTTTCCTTTCTCTACAATGCGTTTCAGTCCATGAGGGAATTTCGTGGGGTTGGGCGTCCAGTAATCGGCATTTTTCCAGATATCTTTAAAGCTGCCTCCGGCTGTCTTTGAGTTGGGGCTTTTTCCGCTCTGCCAACCATCGTCCAGTTGAAAGAGGGTGACACCCAGACGTGCGGCACGGTCCAGCTCGGCCAGACAGAAAGCCTCATCTATTTTGGCATCCTGACTACGGTCACCCCAGGTATTGAGCATAATCATCTCATCCTGTGCGGCGGTGTGGTGGCGCAGTTGTTTTTGATAAAGGCGCAATGCTGTTAGTGCTTCTTGTTCATCTCCGGTATAGACACCGGTAACGCATCCATAAACACGAGTCCAGCTATCCGGTTTCACATCATCAGATGCAATGCCCAGACCCACTACCATAAAATCGCTAAAGTCGGCCACGAAGTCGGAACCATTATAATGTAATTGGGTACTGCTGCAAGGAGCCTCTTTCAAGAAAAAGAAACCTTGCCGGGTAGCCACATCGTGAGCAAAAAGCAGATTACCACGATAGGTGTTGCGACGGTAAGGAAGCCAGGTACGTTCTGTCACCAGATTGTCATTCCAATCAGTATAGTCGAAGAACTCTACCGTACGGGCACGCCAATGATTACCGGAGAGTTGCAATCTGTCGATCGTCGGAGTTTTCACCCCCGTAGTCATATCGACTGTGTGCTCTATATTTTTACGATCAGCATTAGAACGATTGTCATCTTTATTCTGGTAAAGTTCTACTTGTCCTTTCAGATAGGTATCGCAGGCAATGGCGGGACAGTCTGCATAAATGCGATAGCGACGTTCTATACTTAGAGAACCGATGGTGCAAGCCACAGTGGCTTGCAGATAGCTGGCATGTATACCATTCGTTAGAATCTCATTCACAGTGAAAGTAGCAGCTGTAGGGATGCCTTTCACAATCGAGAAGTCGGGCTCTTTGCCTTGAGCCGGGATTACTTTTCCACATAGCTTATCGGTGAGGCTAATGGTGACAGGTGTACCATTATTCCACAGCATGGTACGCTCCATGTAGTTATTGCCCATACGTAGTGTATCACCTTTCAGGAAAGCATAATAGTGCTGTCCTCCCCAAAGCGGCAATCCCAATATGGTTGAGAGAAATATCGTGATAATACTTTTTTTACTCATAGTTTGTCTGCGGTTTGATGTAAGCCGGAGCCTCCAACAACTTGTTGGGTTCGTTGAAACGTTGGTTATCGGGTACATTGTGTTTGCCCAAGCCTGCCTGCATAAGCTGCTTTAATTCGGGCAGATGATGATGATAGATATCACGCGGTTCTACGCCATGCTTATGACAGAGTCCGGCTGCCATACCTACTACTTCACCCATCATACCAGTAGTACGCATCACACGTACCGTACCCAAGGCTACGTGTGTGCAGCTCATATTACGACCTGCCATAAAGAGGTTATCCACATTGCGCGAATAAAGACAACGATAAGGGACAGCATAAGGATGAATCCAACGATGCACCGTTGCCGACTTGAATTCATTATCAGGAAAACGCACACTGTTCACGCTATCAGGGAAGTGGAGATCGATACTCCAAGTGGTAGTAAACGAAGCATCCTCGTGTGCCACATTTTTGTCTATATCGTCTTGTGCTAACACATAGTCGCCCAGAAGACGGCGAGATTCACGTTTACCGGAAACATACGCCACCCAATCGAGTGAACGGTTGGCATACTTTTTACGATCCGCATAGTGATTCTTCAGATAGCTCCAATTGGAATATACCACCAAAAGTCCATAGTCGCGTATGCGTTCAGCCTCGGTGATTTGATTACGGTTCATTCCTGTTTCCCATTTCCATTCGCCCATAGTTACAGGCTCGCAATTATCAGTGCCAAAGCGCATACCATATTCGAAGCGGGGGAAAGAGGTCTTCTTCTTCATGTCCTTGCTATACCATTGTACCGATGCGCCCATCACTAGCGAGTCGGGCTGCTCGGGAGCGAGACTTTCGCCATATTCATCGCGGCCTTCACGTCCCATAGTCCAATCGGCACCGGCTAAGTAGCCTATGGTAGCATCGCCAGTGCAGTCACTAAAGAGAAGAGCGGTAAGTTCGGTTTGTTCACCCGTCTCAATATGTTGAATAGTGACTGATGCTATGCGATCACCCTGCATCTTTACAGCCACAGCACGTTGTGAAGCATAAAGGGTGATATTCTTTTCGGCAGCTATAAAGTCTTCCTTTTTCTGATCTTCATAATAGTCACCCGGTTGGGCATTACCGGAACGTTCATGACCGAATTCGCGTATCATACGACCTAACCCCTCGTTGGGTCCCTTTTCGATGATACCACCCAGGTGTACACGTATCTCCGACGAGTTATTACCGCCCAGTACAGGACGATCGTTCACTAATGCCACCCTACAACCTAACCGGGCAGCAGCCGTAGCGGCACACATGCCGGCTACGCCTCCTCCCACTACCACAAAGTCGTACTGATGGGTGGGCACCGTTTGTTGTTGTTGCAAGCGGGCACGAAGTGCAGCTGTCTCTGCCTCGCCCCATGCAGTGGGTTGCACATTCATATCAGTCGTGAGATAGATGGCATCACAACGACCATTAAAACCTGTAAGGTCTTTCAAAGCAAGGGTGATAGTACCTGCTTTCAATACGACCTTGCCGGCGGACTGCCATTGCCAGGAATTACCAGTGTGTCCCAATGTAGTTTTCAGTAACTTACCACCTAAAGCCAGACGAAACTTTCCGGGCCCTTCGGCATCGGTCCAAGGTGAAGTCCAGTTGTAGGTGCGGGCATATACATAGTAAGTGCCCGCCTGGGGAATATTGATTTCTGCCGTAGCATCGGCCACAGGAATACCCATGCCATGTGCCATGAGATAGGGTGAACCCATTTGATCCATGAACTGCTGGTCGAGCACCCAGCCGCCTCGCTGGCTGAAGCTTTCTGCTTCGATGAGCAGTTCTCCGGCTACAGCCACAAGGCTACAGGCTACGGCTATGCATGTCAGTAAGATTTTTTTCATCATAGCACAGCGTTTTTTAATTATTGAATAGTTATATCACCCACTTTCACCCAACCTTTGGAGGTTTGATACTCATCGCGGGCTGAAATTAAGATACCAATGGCATTCTCTTTGGTAGTATCTACCAATCCTACTGCCCAAATGTAATTCCCTGCGGCTACATCAGTGAGTTTGATATTAGTAGTGTAAGTCTTGGGAGCTCCCTTCATCCAAGTGGCAATATTTGCTTTGTCTTCTATATAGATGCGGACGGGATCCTCTGTATTCTTATCGAGCAGAGCGATAGCTAGTTTGTACTTGTCACCATACTGCGGCAAATTGGTAGGACAGTAACCCCAACCCAAGTTCGACCAGCGGTGAGTAAGCGATACACTACTGCCACTACGGGCTATAGTAGGAATAGACAGACGGTCGGGATAGAGACGGTAACCACCTTCAGCAATAAACTTCTTCACCAAATGGAAAGCTGTATTGAACCAAGAATGAGTTTCACCTTTGTTCACGTTGGTATCAAAGCGGAGGTCCATCATGTTGACATAACCACCCTTGGCTTCATCATATTCTCCCTGGCGCACCTCGGCAAAATTCTTGTAACCATCGCCGGCAATAGAACCACCGTGTGATGATTCTACCCAACCACCTTCCATAGTGATAGGTACGATACCATGATAGGTAGTACTGATGCCACGCTCCCAATCCTTATAATATTGCTTCATGCCGAAAGCATCGTGACGCAAACAGAAGCCTTTGGCTACGGCACGTTTCACCATATCGGCAGCTACCTCGGTATCGGTATCACTAAACTCTTTGCCACTAAGCAAACAGCGATGATAATTAATCATGATAGGCACTTTAGTGAAAAGGCGTGACATTACATCCGTAATCCATTCAAATACTGCTTGTCTAGGAGCTTCATCACCTGTAGAGTATTTCAGGGTGTGAGTCTCACCCCATTTGCCTAATCCAAAACCGCTCACAAATTGAGTGACATCAGGATCATTGTATTTGGCAGCAAAAGCAGTAAGGAACCCTTCATACTCCCTCTGGAAAATGGGATCGTCCGGATAAGGTGTCCATACGTTTACACTACCGGTAGTAGTGGTAAACCCTTCGGCACCGGCATCTTTTACATAATCGGGACAGGCATCTTCATGTTTGTCACGACTATCACACACAAAGGTAAAGGCGAGCTTCAAGTTTCGTTCTTTAGCTCCTTCCACCAGCATACGAAAACGCTTGGCAGGTTCAGTCTGTACACTCTCATCCCATACATATTTGCCTTTTTCAGGATTAAAATGGCTCCAAAGACCACGAACGTAGAGCGTATTACCATAGTCAGATACCTTCACAGTACCTTCTGACGACTCGAAGTTATCATAAAGATCCCAGAAATCCATCATCATACCACTTCCAATACCCGAGTAAATGACCCATCCACTCATAGGGTTACGCTGCAGTTTGTAGCGTTCGGGCATGATATTGACGGTCGTGTTGCCTTCAATGTTCCAATTATAATCGGTTATAGGGGCATCATCGTCTGAACAAGCAGTGCCAATGAAAGGCGTAGTAGCTAGCAGACACATCGACAAGGTCTTGATGCTGTTTTTTATTATTTTGTTCATAAAATATATCTCGTTTATTGTTATCATTTAAAGGTAGAATAAGAAGTGAAGTGATAAAAGCTCCACCTCTTATTCTTTCATTTTGGATTTATTTAATATCAAAGAGTACAGTGTTGTTCTCTAGGTCCACTACCACATAGTTACAGCCCTCCGGGATGAGGAAATAAGCATAGCGGTTATTGCCCTGACCTGTTACGGTTCCTTCTATCTTACCTGCTGTTACTGTAGTGTATCCATTGTAGCTATTACGAACAGCATCAGCAGTAGAACCAACGAACCATCCGTTATTAGCATATCGCAGCGTGCTGAAGTTCACCCAACCGGCATTTGTCTTCCCATAATTATCCTTATATTCATTACGTGGCAATACATCACCTTTATAAACGAATACTTTCGGATTGGCAACACTCTGAATAAGGTTATACTTCACTTGACAGTACTTGAAGCTTTTTCCGGTTTCTTCATCAATACCCGAATCGTAAGCAAAACTATTGAAACCACCATACATGTGCAGTACATTGACTTCCTGTCTCCATGGGTTTTTCCCCAGTTCGGTATTGTTGAACGATACGGTGAGTGGTTTCAGATCGGTAGCGGTCGAATAGATGGTAATAGATTTCTCCTCCTTATTCAATACAATGCGGTAAGTTCCATCGGCCGGAATTGTCCAATATTGTTTATCCACTTTGCTAATGAGTACTTGTCCGAATGTTGACAATTGACCATCTTCGATGTCATGACTATCAGCTATTTCCGGTACAATGGCCATCGCTTGTTCACCTTCGAAGGTGAGCGGGATGTAAAGGTTACCAGCTTTCAGTGCACCACGCCAAGCATAAATCTGGTCATTTTCGAGGGCTTGAGCCATCTCAATCTGTTCCCCACCTACGGCACTACCAGCCAGGAATATCTGGTCGGCTTCAACTACAGCACCAGCTTCTACTATCTTCACCGTCTGTTTACTCATATTCACAGTGATACGATAGGTAGCTGCAGATGGAATTAACCACGAATTGGCTTCAGCGCGATCGGATATGACGCCTGCCATTTCACCTGTGGTGATGGGGGCATCGGCGGTTTCCGGGCCAATGGCATTCAATTCGTCGGCATAGTCAACGGGAAAGTTTATCTTACCGGTAACCAAAGCTCCTTCGTAACTATAAATTCTGTTTGTCTCGTCTTTCAGCGTCATCTTAATATTATCATCGCCTACGGCAGTACCTCCCACATAAAGGTTATCAGCTTTATACTGTTTGGGGCCATAAGTTTTGAACTTCACCGTTGCAGTAGCAATATCGGGCACCATAAGACGGGGACCTTCAAAGTTGGCTGTAACAGTAAAAAGGACTTCGCCAATGGTACTGGTGGTTAGACCGAAGTAATCGACCAATATATCTTGCATCTCTTTGTTGGTGTACGAGCGAAGAAATTCACCATCATCATCAAATTCCTTGATATTTGCAACATCGCTACCGATAAGCTGCATCTCGTATTTATAAGTTGTGATATAATCTTCACCAAAATTGTGAGCGGTGCTCCACTTCAGCGTAAAAGCTGTCTCGTTGGGTTTACTTTCATCGAGCTTAATATATTCGCCCGAAGGAGTCAACTCAATCTCCGACTGGTTGCGTGAGGCAGTATTGTCTATCTCCTCTTCGCACGAGGTGGCAAGCATGCTCATCATTCCCACAGCCACCATTCCAAGGTTTCTATATAAATGCATTGTTTTCATGTTCGTAATAGTTTATAGGATTAATAACCCGGATTGTTGGGTAACAAGTTGGGACACAACTCCACATCATGTGTAGGCAGCGGCCACAAATATTCGCGTTCGGGGAAGATGCGTTTAGCACCCTGCGAACAATAACCGGCATTAAAGAGAGCTGCAAAGTCTGCTAAACCATCTTCGTCGATTTGCGGAGTCATTCCCCAGAACCAGAGGTTCTTGTTCACGATATTGTTCAGCAATTCTGTGGGGTCGATAAGCATGATGTAATTGTAACCATTCAATGCTTTTCCTGCCAATTTCCAGCGCATCAAGTCTTGCAGGCGTTGGTTCTCCATGGCAAACTCCATGCGGCGCTCTATACGCAGGGCACGTCGCAGTTCGGTTTGGTTGGTAGTGGTCACGGCAGGATAACTATCAGTAGCTGTTACATTCACACCATAAGCACGAGCACGTACCATATTAATGGCTTTCAGCACGCTGTCGTCAATCAGGTTCTGTTCTATCATGGCTTCAGCATAAATCAACAGTACGTCAGCATAGCGCATTATGATATAGTCTTGTTCTACCTTTTGGTCTACTGTCCACGTAGCATCAATACCTTTCTTCCACAACAATCCTGTATATGAACTATATTGATTCACGATACGGGTATCTTGGTTGCTTTGTGTCTTACCTGTGGTATAGTTCATTACAGTTTTAGCTGCAGGACTGGGGTCGTATTCGAAACCACAGTGCTCGGTATTGAATTCAACGATGGTCATTGTACAACGCGGGTCACGGTTCTTGAAAGGCTTGCGAGGATCAAACAACGGTGATTCGTCAATAGGTAGCCCGTCAGTACAGAGATATGAAGCCAAGAGGTCCCATGAGGGATTGTATGAGCCATATCCTCCGGCATTACGGGGAAGGCCGTTCTTCACAATCCAGGAATCGAGCATCACTTCGTTTTCAATAGAGCGAGGTATCACGAACACTTTCTCGTCGTTTAGTTTGGTGCTCTGCTTGAAAAGTTTAGCATAGTCAGGTTCCAAAGAATAGAGTTTAAGATCCATACAAGCTTTGGCGGCTTGTGCAGCTATCTCATAATCACCCATATAGAGGGCAAAACGCGCTTTCATAGCCAGGGCTGCTCCTTTGGTAGGATGGATATTTTCGTCTTTTCCATAGCTTTCAGGCAAACCGGCAATGGCTTTATCGAAATCAGCATACACCAAAGGAATCACTTCCGCTTTAGGTCTGCGACCACGTTGCAAAGCTTCGGAAATGGTTATAGTCTCTTCCTGATAGGGCACATCACCATAAAAGAAGATCAGTTCAGCATATTTACAGGCACGACAGAAATAAGCCTCACCGGCATAACGATTGTAAACTTCCTCTGTCACAGCACCCTTTGACTTATGAATATTTTCGAGCATTGTGTTGGTGCGGGCAATAAGTTTGAATGATTGCTGCCACAAAGCATATACTTCATACTGCTGGCCGTTCAGGGTTCCATCAAGCACAGTTCCACCACTTCCAGGGTTACGATTCGTCTGACGATAGGTTGTGTTGTCCGACCACTGTTCGGATGAGCTAAGAGGTTCTTGCCAATAACCTAAAATGTAGAAATCATTGGAAGCCAAACGCAATTCTGTTTCGGATGTGTACCAAGATTCTGTATTACCTTGCGATTTGGGTACCAAGTCCATGCTCTCGCAAGCAGCAAGACTCAGGCACATTCCGGCTAATAATATCTTTGTTTTCATATTCTATTCCTATTTATTTAAAAGTTAACTTGTATGCCCATTACTAAAGAAGTGGTAATAGGATAATCCGATGTACCCATTTCAGGATCCCAACCACTAGGGAAATTGCTCAAACAGAAAAGGTCACTACCGCTCACATAGAAGCGGGCACGGTTTATACCGGCTTTTTGTGTCCAACTCTTAGGCAGGGTATAGCCTAATGTGATATTCTTCAAACGGAAGTATGAACCGTTGAACATCCAGAAGCTAGAGGTAGCATAGTTATTGCTCTTCGACACATTTGAAAGGCGGGGATACTTGGCTGCTAAATTCTCTTCAGTAGTATTGAAAGGACTCCAATATTTACCCTCGAGAATGGCTGGTACGTTACCATAGTTATCACGCAAAGGTTGCACCATAGAAGTAGAGAGGTAAGAATTTTGCTTGCCGATGCCTTGGAAAGCAAGACTGAAATCAATGCCTTTGTACGAAGCGTTAAGGCTACCACCATACTGGAAACGAGGCAGTGAGTTACCCAAAGGTACACGGTCGTATTCGGGACTGATTACGCCATCGGGCACACCATCGGGACCACTGATGTCGCGATACTTCAAGTCACCTACTGTAACGGTAGTACTAGTGCGAGCCGAGTTGTTCACTTCTTCTTGAGTTTGATAGATGCCCTCGCACACATAACCATAGAATTCATTGAAGAGCACGCCGGCACGTTTAATCTTACCACCGCTGATTTGCTCACCATCATTCATATAATCAATCTTCGAAAGGAAGTCGGAGAAATTCACATTTATACCATACTTAAAATCTCCTATCTGATCGTTCCATGCCACTTCAATATCATAACCATGAGTAGACATCTTACCTGCATTCGTACTAGGGTTGTTATATCCCATGAAGTAAGGGATTTCAATATTCAGCAACATGTCCTTGGTCTCTTTCCAATAGTAATCGAAATGAAACTGCAGACGGTTGTTCAAAAAATTGACATCCAGACCTAAGTCAGTACTGGTAGTCGTTTCCCAAGTAATATCTTCTACAGCCAACACAGCAGGACGAGCAGTTTTATCAGAAACTACACTTCCATCAGCCATATAGAAAAGTGAATTACCAAAACTCATCAAAGCAATGTAAGGGAAGTAGTTGCTGCCGATACGTTCGTTACCTAACATACCCCATGAACCACGCAACTTCAAGAATGAAAGCCAATCCCATTTGAGGTTCTTCATGAACTTCTCTTCACTCGCTACCCAACCAGCTGAAAATGAGGGGAAAGTCCCCCAACGATAACCTTTGGCAAAACGTGAACTACCATCGTGACGCACGTTAGCCTGGAACAGGTAACGATCGGCATACGAATAAATAACACGGCCAAAAACAGAGTTTGAAGTATACTCTGAACCTGTACCGCTATTGGTTTGGAAATCTTCCGAACCGATATTGAGGTAAGGATAACCGGTCAGTTCATATTTATCGCGCGCAGCACCGAGACTTTCGCTCTTCATATAGTAGTTTTCGAAACCGGCCATTACTGTGAGATTATGACTGCCAAAGGTTCCCATATAGTTAGCAATTGCCTGGCTAGTGACATTATAATCATCGTTACGAGTTTCTGTGAGCGAATTGGTAGTCCAAGTGCTCCCGGAGTCGAAATAACCACCAAAGGTTTCGGGATCATCGGGCAAGGTGTATCCACATGAGTTTTTAAACGCTTTCTTCTTTTGATAGTTGATAAAAGGAGATACGATACCCGAGATGCTTAGTCCCTTGATAGGCTTGAAGGTTAGCGAACCTTTACCTGCCACCTGCGTACTGTGAGCTACCGAATTACCACCGGCTACAAGCAATCCATAAGGATTTGCACCACTCTTACCCGAAGCTAAACGACCATCATCCCAGGTTGCGGGGTAAATGGCGGGCATTTTACGCATGGTATCAAAAGGGTCATAGTTTGTGGCAGTACTCTTAGCATGACGGATATTTACGTCTATTTGAGCACTAAGTTTATCATTGATATTAAAGTCGTTGTTCGAACGGAACATGTAGCGTTGGAAACCACGACCGTCATAAAGACCGTCTACTTCGTCATACGAAAGGGTAGCTACCGACTTTACCGCTTTGTTACCGCCTGATACAGAGAGAGTATGAGTCATACGGGGAGCACTTGACTTCAAAATCAGATCAGTCCAATCGGTAATGGGGTAGTTGTTCGGATCAGTAGCATTATACTTCACCCAATTCTTGGTTTTGTCAGCCGTATATTCTTGGAAAAAACCACCAGTAGGGTTATCGTTGTATTTCAACTCGTTGCTCATCTCCAAGTAGCGAGTGACTCCCACCATACTAGGTTGTTTGGTAGGAATTTCCCAACCAAATTCAGCATTATATTTCAGATTGATTTTACCGGTATCGTTACCACGCTTGGTAGTAACTAAGATAACACCAGCAGCAGCTTTCGAACCATAGATACTGGCAGCCGCAGCATCTTTCAATACTGATATGCTCTCTACATCATTAGAATTCACATAGTCGAGCGAACTCTGCACACCGTCTACAATCACTAACGGGCTCGATTCACCCATAGTGGTAATACCACGCACACGAATAGAGGCGGCTCCTGCACCGGGAGCAGAGCTATTACGCGTCACCATCACACCCGAGAGTGAACCTTGCAATGCATTGGAAAGCATGGCTGTACGCTTGTTCACCAGTTCTTCTCCCTTCACGGCTGCCACCGCACCGGTAAGGTCTTTCTTCTTTACCACACCGTAACCGATAACAACTACTTCGTTGAGCGCTCTGCTAGCTTCTTCCATTACTATGGCATACATATTTTTGCTATCTATCCGCACGATTTTGTCCACAAAGCCCACATAGCTAATGAGTAATTCGCTACCCTCGGGAACGTCTATCTGAAACTTACCATCAAGGTCGGTGATAGTAGCTGCATCACTACCTTTCACACGAACCGTAGCACCAATCATCGGAAGATCAGTTGCATCGACTACCTGACCAGAGATGCGCTTCGCCTTTTTCACTTGAGTAGTAGCCTTTTTAGAAGGATTAGCAGTGATGGTTACTTGACGGTTCTGAATGGTATATTTCAAATCGGCTAGCCGACATACTTCCGTCAAAATAGCATCGATTGACTTTCCTTTCAACTCGATGTTCACTTTGTTGTTGAGACGATCTTTTACAGGTTGATCATAGACAAAAACATATTGGCTATGTTTTTCAATGTAGTCGAATACTTGTTTCACTGTCGAATCTTCGGTTTTAAGGATATACATCCCATTTACCTTTTCGAACGAAACAGTCGACGCGCTAGAATAAGCGGGCACAGACAGTAGTCCAGCCAAACAGAAAGCTTTTGCTAAGCTTACCACCGTAGTTGTGATTGTTTTTCGATTCATAATATAAGATTAATAATTAATATTTATTGCATAACGATTTATGAGTGATCTACCAGTTAGTCGTTGATTTTAAGTTTACCGACTTTGCACCATCCCTCAAATAGAAGATTCTTGTCGACCGCCATTTTCAAGCCCGGCTGGCATGCTTTGGTTGTATCAACCAAACCAATAAGCCAAGTGTAGTTTCCCTTTTGAAGTCCATCCAAATTGACAGTTGTGGTATAATGACCATCACGCCCTTGTACCCAAGTTGAGAGATCAGCCTCATCTGCAAGCTGTTTTTTCACAATGTTATGATTGTCATCCATCAAAGCGATGCAGACTTTATATTTTCCTTTCCATTGAGGAATATTGGTAGGACAGTATCCCCAACCTAGATTGCGCCAATTGTGTTGCACGCTCACACGCTCGCCTGAACGGGCTTTATTTACAAAACTTACCTCAGTGGGATAGAGCCGGTATCCTCCCTCACGTTCGAAACGCTTCACCAAATCGAAAGAGCTATTAAACCACGAGGCTACTTCATCACCAATGCGAAGATCCATCATATTGACATGGGCATTACGGCTTTCTTCGTACTCGCCCCAGCGCACATCTTCCGAATGCCCCTGGCGATACTTGCCACTAGGATCAATCCAGTAACGGTGGTGCGCTCCGGTAATCCATCCTCCCTCCATAATGATGGGCAAGCGAAAGCGGTAAGCACGGGCAAAATCTTTTTCCCACTGTTCGTAGTAACCAGTCATGCCAAAAGCGTCGTGACGAATGGAGTATCCTTTGGCAATGGCTCTTTCGAGCAATCTTTTACTATCAGGGTGTGGTTCTGCCCAGCTGATGGTATCTCCCACCAAACGATGGTAGTTTATCACCAATGGCACACGTTTGAAAGCTTTTGCATAGGTATCGGTAATCCATTCGAATACTTCTACTTTATTTGAGTAGTTATTATACTTCACGCCATGTGCTTCTCCCCATTTACCAAGCCCATAAGCATCAATAAAATCTACTTTATCGGGATCGTCAAAAGCAACAGCAAAGGCTTGAAGGAACTTTTCGTATTTCTGTTGAAACACAGCATCGTCAGGATAAGGCGACCATATTTGGGGATTATTAGGATCTTGAAAACCCTTCGCACCGGCTTCCTTTACATAAAGAGGTGTGTTCTGTCCTTGGTCGCGGCTGTCTACATTGATACGGAAAGCCAGTCGCATACCACGTTCATGCACCGAAGCAAGCAATTTATAGATACGTGAGTCCGGATCGTTCCATACATAATCTCCCTCTTTACTCTCAAGCATATTCCAATTGATGCGAATGTAACATGTACCGGCGTAATCGCTCACGCGAACAGTGGAATCCCCACCATTTACGGGCATAGCATCATAATCGTGAGTTTGCCAAAAGTTTTCATCCCATGCACGTCCCAAATACATCACCCAACCTGTTAGGGGATTTTTGAGTACAGAAGTAGTATCAGGCTCGAAACAGACTGTTTGATCAAGCATCTTCACACCTTTAGTTATAGCTGATTTTGTATGTACAGAAGTCCATCTGCAGAGTGCTGGAACCGATATAAAAAGCATAAATGTGCATAACAAAGTGTATCTTCTCATCTTTCTCAATAGTATTAATGAGGTACAACATCTCCTTTCGAAAAAGGGGTGTAAATCTCCTCTGCCTTGCTATGAAGGCATTATAAATTGGTTAATAATAAGTTCCTATGTAATTATTTAATCCGGGAAAAACCGATAAAAAAAGCAGTTATTCCTTCACTAAGTAGATCGTATCACCATGAATTTCCATACGAGTTTGGGTCATGGTTTCAATGGCATGTAAGGTTTCATTCACATGATCACTAAGCACTAACCTGCCGTAAAATCTATCTGCCGACATCCCGTCGTCAAACATAATTGTCACCCCATAATAATGGCTGAGTCGTTGAGCCACGGACTCTACACTTTCGCCATCAAGGTTAATCATACCCTGCATCCAGCAAGTGTATTCATCAGTATTCACTGTTCGTTTTTCGGCGAAACTCCCCTCTTGCAAATTCACCAATTCATTTGGTCTCATACGAACCCGATCATTGTTTGCCGTTTTCAATTCTACCGATCCTTGAACCAATACCACTTGCGAATCCGAAGCATCGTAATTGTTCACATTAAACTTTGTTCCGAGTACCTTCACCCTAAAATTATCCGAATAAACCAAAAATGGATGTTCTGCATCGTGTGCCACATCAAAGTAGGCTTCACCCTTCACGTATATCTCACGGCAATCGCCCTCAAAACGTTTGGGATAACGAACAATAGTACGGGAATTGGCTATAATCTTAGTGCCGTCAGCTAACATCAACGTCATTTTTTCACCAGTAGGCACTTCCACCTCCTCATCGTATACATCAGCCATTAATTCCATAACTTCCGCACGGGGTAAACCGTCCATTGCATCCTCTGCAACTATATATCTAACACCTATTAAAAGAAGCAACATAGCAGCCGTCGAGGCAACATACATCAAAATGCGTCGCCGTTTGCGTTTACGTTCTTGTTGATGTATTTTCAGGAAAGCCTTTTTCTTAATAGCAGAAATATCTATCTCTACCGGAGTACTATGCTCCATAAACGACTTCAACTTGAGGTCACCCGGCAAATCCCCATATGTATAATCATTAATATCTTTATCCATTTTCAATTCTTTTTATCCTTTCAAAATCTTTTCCCTTTTACAATCTTTACCTTAGAAGTTCCTTTCTACTTATAAAGACGCAGAGGTTAGATTTATCTATAGGTTTAAATTCAACTTTTTTCTTTCAGGGCTCTTTTTTTTCAAATCACCCATTCACAAGTTTCTTTTTCAAGGCATTCATAGCATATCCTATATGATAATTCACAGTAGGAAGCGAAATTTGCAACATATGCGCAATCTCTGCATAAGGTATTTGTTCTAGTTTTGCCAAAAAGAATACGTGCTTACATTTAGGCGGTAAACTTTTAATCGCTTCATTCAAACATTGCATTTCTTCACGTGAAAGCATGTCGTCCATTGGACTCTGCATATCAGGGAAAGAGAAATCTTGGAGTTCCTCAAAAGATATTTCTTGATTACTTTTGATCTCTTTCCGTAAATAAGAAATTGATTTTCGATAAACAATCGTATTCAACCAGCTCGACATGCTAACAATTTCCAAAAGTGTCCTACGTAGTCTCCACACTTCAAGGAAGACATCACTCACCACCTCTTCAGCCATTTCTTTCTTACTAAGAATACCAAAGGCATGATAGTATAGTCTTCTCGAGTATCGATTCATGAAACTATTAAAGGCCAGTTCATCCCCTTTCGATATCAACAAAAGTTCTCTTTCCAGGTCTTCCATTTAAGATATATTAGATTACTACTTTATATATTGACACCTAAACTTCATGTATTATATAGGTATCGTTATACTAAATTAACATTTTCAATCGATTAATGCACATTTTAAAATGACTTATCTTTCAACAAATATTAAAATTAATGTGGAGTTACCTGACCATTCCCTAAAAAGCTTATTTCATCAAGATTCTATCCATTAAGCTATCGCGATATTTTTTCAATTACACAGGTATGATGAAATAAATTCATGCATGCCGCAAATGTATTGAAAATAAGGAAACACAGAAATATTTATGCCACGAAAATATTCGTTTTACTGATTATTTCTAATTTTAGTATGTTTTCTATGAGATTATTCTTTTCCAACAATAAGAAGAACCATATCAACACTCAAAAACAGGGTTTGATATGGTTCTTCTATACTCAATAATTACAATCTGAACTTTATAGAGTGGGTATTTTCAGTTTTGATACAATTTCCTTTTTATATAGAAATAAATCATTTCGCCATCTTGTAAATTTCATTACCTGCCATCAAGAAAGCACCTACTCCATAAACCTCCGTCATGTCACGGGTTACTTTCTTTGGATCAGCACCAATTTGCTGCACATAACCTAACTTTCCATTGGGTTCCACTGCTGAAATAAGAGCTTTCCATCCTTTTATCATCACTGGAAGATAAGTTTCTCTATCCAATAGCCCTTCATTAATACCATAAGCAATAGCATAAACTATAAATGTTGTACAACTTGTCTCCGGTGAAGGATAAGAAGCAGGATCTAACAAACTTGCATGCCAAAAGCCATCAGGATGTTGCAGCCCCCCAACTCGTGTAGCCAGTTTCACAAACAATTCCTCATAAAATTTACGGTTCTTATCCTTCTTAGGAAGCTCTTTCAGTATTTCAACTAAACCACCAAGTACCCAGCCGTTACCACGCCCCCAAAAGACTTTCTTCCCATTGGCCTCGCGTTTCCCAAAATACCGCCAGTCACGATAAAACAGGTTTTCCTCTTTGTCGAACAGATAATCATAAGTCGCTTTATACTCGCGATTCATAAACTTGATATACTTCTTATCACCAGTCAACATATACAGCTTGGCATATACAGGAGGAGCCATAAAGAGGGCATCGCACCAAGTCCAGCGTTCCAAAGTCTTCAAGTCGCCATCCACCAATTTGAAACTACCATTAGATGGATGATCAATAATCCATTCCGTGCGAGCCAGCGTAGGGATAATCATTGATTCATTTTTGTATTTGCGATATAGATCCAAAAAAGACTGTGATACAGCAACGTCATCAGCATGATAAAACCGTTTATCCGGCTGCCAGCAATTCCGGCGGCCAATATGAGTCAGCCATTTATAATAACTGTCATCATTGTCTTCTTTTTCGGCCAATTCAGCCCAATCGATCATGCCGACATAAAGAGCACCTTGCGGCCAGTTCAGGTCTTCATGCTCAGGGGCAGGATGTGGATTGGCAATCTGCCAATCTGCAACCTTTCGCATGATAGATTTGATCTCTGCTTTTTGAAAAGGAACTTCTGCTGCCATTATCAAAGCAACACATATCAGAGAAGTTCCCAATAAAAAAAATTTCTTCATTATATATTCATTAGTTTATGATTCAGTAGCTACTTCTACCTTTACTTTCTTATCCTTCACTTGTATGTAATATGTACCCGATTCAAAAAAACGTCTGCCATCTCCATCCACAAAACCCAGATCGTGCAACAAATCCACTTCGAACTTGAATATTCCAGTCTCACCTGCCTTCAGCATTCGCTTCTCAAAGTATTTCAATTCTTTCACCGGACGAGTAATTGTAGAATAAGGATCCGTAATGAACCAATGAACAGTCTCCATACCGTCTCTATCACCAGTATTGGTCACTAGTACTTCTACAGTTAGCTTATCTCCCGGACATAGTTGAGTAGCAGAGGCTTTGAGATCACCATACTCAAAGGTAGTGTAACTCAATCCATGCCCAAACTCATAAAGCGGTTCAATTGTAACATCCTGATATTTTCCTTGGTGAGGACGAGCACTCTGACGCCGATTATAATAAATAGGAATCTGCCCAGCAGTATAAGGGAAAGTAATAGGCAACTTACCGGAAGGATTGATTCTCCCCATAAGAATACCCGCAAGCGGTCTACCGCCAGCAATGCCCGGTTGCCAGATTTCGATAATAGCATCGCAAACCGGATCCAGACGGCAGAGTTCCAAAGGACGTCCGCTCGACAGAAGCAGTACAATCGGTTTGCCTGTCTTCTTCAGCTCCATGGCCAACTTTTCCTGTATTTTCGGCAAGGCAATAGAGGCACGCGAAGCATTCTCTCCGCTCCAGTTCCGCTTTTCACCTAAACAGAGCAGGATTACATCCGCCTCCTTTGCCGTAGCGACAGCTTCGGCAAAGCCGGATTCATCATTGCCTTCAAATTCACATCCTTTGGCATACAGCAATTGCGATTTATCCTTTAATTCTAATTCTAGTCCATCATAAATTCCTATCACATCACCATCTTTACCGTGAGCCGTCCAAGACCCCAATAAGTTCCAGCGATTTTTACCCAAGGGGCCAATCACCGCAACCCTCGTATCCACCGGCAATGGCAACCGATTCTCCCTATTCTTGAGCAATACAAAAGACTCTTCTGCCAGTTTCTCCGCCAACCTTATGTCTTCCGGCTGTAAAAAGCGCTCTTTCTCTGTAGTCTCTCTGATATAAGGGTTTTCAAACAAACCCAATCTGAACTTCAGACGGAGTATACGGCGAACGGCATCATTCACCACCTCTACCGGCACCTTGCCTTCCTTCACCAATTCAATCAGGTATTTGTCATATCCACGAGACATCATGTCCATATCCACACCTGCCATTATTGCTTTTTCACTAGCTTCTTTCAGATTAGCGGCAGCTCCTTGAGAAATCAGCTGAACAACGGATCCCCAGTCTGAAACTACAAATCCGTCATAATTCCAACGACCTTTCAACACCTCTCGCATCGTATAATGATTGGCAGAGGCAGGTACACCACTGATATCGTGGAAGCCACTCATCAGGGTAGCAGCCCCCGCCTTTACTCCCATTTCATAGGGAAGCATGTAGGTATCCCAAAGAGTCTGCGAAGAGATTTCCGTGTACACATAGTCACGCCCCGCCTCCGAAGCTCCATAACCGATATAGTGCTTCAGGCAGGCAGCAATATGCTCTCCATCTGCCAAGTCATCGCCCTGATACCCTTTCACGGAAGCTACAGCAAAGACCCCGTTCGTATACGGATCTTCCCCATATCCCTCGGAAACACGTCCCCAACGAGGATCACGTGCCACATCAATCATCGGTGAAAACGTCCAATCCAATCCAGCCAGGCGTGCTTCTTTGGCAGCCATAGCACAAGCCTTCTCCACCAAAGCCGGATTCCACGAACAAGCCTGTGCAATGGAAATCGGATAAACCGTACGGAATCCATGAATCACATCATGCCCAAACAGGACAGGTATACCTAATCGAGATTCTTCCATCGCCTTTTTCTGTATATCGTTACGCAGACGGGGGCTGGTACTATAATAAAGAAGTGCACCGATTTCCGCCGGAATATTCTTCACTTCTTCACCAATGTTGTTCGCATTCGTATTCCGTCCCGCAACGTACTGACTTAGTTGAAGTACCTTCTCCTCCATTGTCATGCGCAAGAGTAAATCCTCCACACGCTTCTCTGTCGGAGCATTTGCATTCTTATATACAGGAGACTTTTCTTTCTTTGCTTCAAGTGTACAAAGCATTATACAAAGGCACAACCCGCACACTACAAACCTTTTTGTCATCATTACTTCTTTCATTTAATTAAATATGGCTTTATCAGACAAGCGCATAATGCGTTTGCCGTTACTTTTCAGTTCAAAAACGATCAAAGAGTTTGTTCCCTTTTGCAATATATCTGCCGGTAGTTGTATGGATTGCTGCGCATTCTGTTCCCAGTAAGAACCCGCATAATGCCCATTCACCCATACTTCCCCCATTCCCCAGCCAGAAACATCCAAATATGTTTCTGCAGGCGTCTCTACCGTAAATAATCCTTTATAGAAACAAGGGATACCACCGTTCGCCTGTGGAGTGAAAGTCAGTTCACCGACCGAACATTCACGTACCGCCAAAGGAATCATTTTCCAATTCTCGATTTCCGTGCCTGACAAAGTTATGCTGCCAAAAAGCCCTTTGGAGTTATCCAGTATCTCCGGTCCATAGGTAATACGACCGATATTTTCCGCATACAACTGCAAGGTGTGTTCACCCGCAGACATTTGTAGGGCGATTGTTTTTTTCTCTTCGGTTATCCATCCCTGCAACCTTCCGTCTACATACACAGAAGCATAGTCCCTTACATTTTCCAATGCTAACACGGGATTCTTCTCTCCTGCCGTGACCGTTGTTTCATAAAGAGCGTATCCAAACTCTATCCCCAATTCATTCATTGGCAACAATTCCTGTGCTTCCTGCACTTCTCCGTAAATTTGTTCCAAGGAAGCCGTCTCCGACATCTGTATTTCCTGTGCTGATACAGATGTCATAAATAACAGACCTAGAATTAAACTAAAACTTTTCATCCTTTCTCTATTTTCTTAAGAATGATTCTATAAATGATTCCTCTACCTTCACCTGCGGGCTGAAGCGATCACTCTTCACATAACGATCGATACTAACCAACAGCTGTTGAGTAGCGGGACGTTTCTCCATTTCTTTCTTCGTATCTAACGCCAATACCACTAGCTTTCCGTTTCCTACTTTAGCCTCAAAACCAATTCCCAATTTGTGGTTGGTCTCATAACTATCTATCACTTGAATAAACGGACGTAACTGGCGTGGTGCCTCGTCCATCTCAATTACTTTAGCATGTGCCAGGATATCCCACCACTGCCAATCGAGATGTTTTTCCGTGACGAAATCATCAAACATGCCCTTGTCTGTATGAATCAGACAACCCAATGTCATCGGTTTCCACTTGAACATGATAGGATTCCAGAAATGATTATGAAAATTAGAACTACGCCCTTTCACTTTGGCCGGCATCGGACATAAAACAACTTTCTTCCCTTCTTCAAGGAACCGTTTAGCCTTGGCATCAAAAACCGTTGTATAGAGAACATCTGCTGTAGATTGCATCAATTCTTTCAGGTCCCGGCGAGGATATACCCAAATGTCCCAGCTATTATTTATTGTATGATTAACTGACAAATGGACAGTCAACTTTTGAGGAGCAGCGATGCCATTTAGTGCATAACGAAATTCTCCTGCAGGAAAAACACCATTATTACCGATATTCTGTGTCTTTAGTTTTCCGCTTTTCAATACTTTTCCATCTTTATCTGTCACCCACCATTTAAACTTGGCATTTTTTAGAGTAGAAAGGCTATAATTATAGATTTCCGCTTTTCCCGTGAACACTTCGTCATTGTAATACGAACGTTGCGGAAAACGTAGCAAAGCAACAGTCGGCGCACAGAATTCCCTGAATTTCTCTGGCGTAATTAATCCTTTGGAATTCCAGAAAGGATCGAGAATACCAACAGGAGCATACCCCTGCCCTGTAAAATCATTAATTGACAAAAGTTGGAAACCTGACTTCAACCAGGTACGTAGCTGGGCTTCAATCACATCTTTATATTCAAGTACGGTTTGCGCACCGGAAACCTGATAGAAATCATCAGCCTGATCCAGCATCCCATGTGCCTCCAACGAGTCACGATACACTTCAAAATTACGCGCCTGCACAGGACCTGTAAAATTAGGTATTTCTTTAAAATTAGGATAGATGCAACGTTGTCCCGACTCATGGGAAATCACAGGTACGTCAATACCTAATTCTTTATTTTTATCCCAATCAGTATATGGTCTTCCTTCATAAATAGCCATATGCCCTTTGGTTGTCTGATGAGTAATATAGAATTGGTCGGACTTGACGCGGGTACGGGCTGTCGAACCGCTGTATAATCTGCGGCTGTCATTTGTCCGTCCATAATGAGTAAGTTCCTCAATAAAGTCAAAGTTTCCGGTAATCTCATTACCATTACAATAAAGTATAAAAGAAGGGTGATTGCCATACTCCTTCAGTATGGCTTTCTGCTCACGACGAAAGAAATTGTAACGGGCCTCATCCGGTTCAGCATCTTTTCCCCACATCGGCATTTCTACTTCCAGGTAAACTCCCAATTTATCAGCTACCCTGAACGCAGCCGCAGGCGGACACCAGGAATGAAAACGCATGTGGTTCATTCCATAGTCCTTCAAAATAGTCAATACACGTTCCCAGGAAGCATCATCTACCGGGGCATACCCAGTTTTAGGAAATACAGCGTTCTCTACCGTACCGCGTAAATGTATCCGGTGACCGTTGAGATAAATTTTATCTTTATCCACCGCTATCTCACGCATACCAAAAATGGTGGATTTACAATGCTGATAGTTTTCATTATCGGCAGTCGTAGCCAACTTGCACTGCAAGGTATAAAGATTGGGGGTAAATTCATCCCACAACTGAATATTTTTCCCTAATGCAATCACATCTTCCACATAAAAAACAGAATCATTACCACTGACTGCCATCTCTTTATTCAAATCATACTGATTGCCGGAGATTGTAAAAGTAGCTTTCCCGGTAACCGGTTTATGAGTATGATTCAATATCTTCATTTTTACTTTCACCGAACGGTCTGCTACATTCGGATATAACTGCATATCTTCAATATATACAGGGTCTATAGCCATCAACTTCATTTCACCCAGTATGCCATTCCAGTTAATTTGCGTAAATTCGGAATGGGCATGATCCCATTTGTGCGTATCGTACTGATAACGATTATCAATACATACTGTAAAAAGGTGCGCCTTACCCGGTTTCACAAAATCCGTCAATTCATGATTGTGAGGTACACTGACATAATCAATCTTACTAACTTCCTTCGTGTCTACATAAATGGAACTTAACCAATGTGTCCGTTCAAAGTACATGAAAATACGTTTCCCTTTCCATTCTTCCGGAATAATGATTTCACGTTGATACCAAGCCGGCCCCATATACTCATACACACGTGTCAAACGATCGATATGGCGATAAGGAGATTTGTAACCTATCTTATAATCATCCGTGATCCCCGGCAATACAATTGATTCTTGCAAACGATGCATATAACGAACATCCAGCGAGCCACGCCGGAAATCCATCACATCTGTCTGAAATCCCCACTTACCGGATAAGTCTATCTCTTGCGTCTGCGCCTTCATCGGTAATAATTGAACTACCATCGCAAATGCAATAAAAGCTAATTCTATCAACTTGTTTCTCATATAAATATCTATTAATGGTCTTTTTCCAAATGTTGGTGAGCAATATGATAGCCAGTACCTGATAACACGACTAGTTACCAGCCGACATCATAACTAGTTTTCTACTCACCAGCTTTTGTTTTATAATAATCCTTCATCAAGTACCACGCTTTCTTGCGCATCCCCTGATCCGAGATTAAGCCTTTCCGATTCCAACCATCCTGATTGGTCGGATGGAAACGGAACGGGGAGCGGAAATCAAATAAAATCCAGGGTGATACGCCTCGAAGATTTGGTATATTATCAAACATACGGATGTTGTCTCTATAAAGCCGAGCCTGATATTCTTCACTCCATGAACTTGCCACATTCTCATCTCCCGACTGTCCGTATAATGCTTCGCCACCAAATTCGGATATAATCAGCGGTTTGTCCGGTATCACTTTCCAGGCAGCATTTTCCGGCTCGATTGGCCAAGGATGATACCAACCCATATATTTATTGACTGCCACAACATCCAACTGTGAAGTAAATGAATCTTCCATCACGAAACATTTTTTTCACGGTTAAAGCGCACCAAGTCGAAAGCTGCTACATACAAACGGGTTGTATCCAATTTCTTACCTGTCTCCAAAAGTGAGGTAAGGAATTCATTCCTTTCTTTAGATGGCTGTGTCTCATTTGCAATCCCCCAATATCCGACAGCACACCTGTTCTGATCGCGTTTAATCATTTCCGTCAGCATCCTTTGAGCTTTCTTGCGAGTATTATTATCAATAAAATCAATTCCTTGCCAAATAGGTATTTCTTGCCAGAGGATAAAACCCATTTTTTCGGCCAGCCGAACCGTGTATTCATTCTGCGGGTAGTGTGCAAGACGGATCATATTCACACCAAGTGCTTTCGCCTCATCAAGCAGCATAGCTGCATCAGCTTCGGAAAATGCACGTCCCATACGTTGGGGGATTTCTTCATGAAAAGAAATGCTGCACATGAATGCCGGCTTACCATTCAAATAAATATCTGTTCCTTTCACCGTGATATTGCGAAAACCGATCTGCTCTTTTACACAATCACCAGCAGAGGAAATTATTACTTCATAGAGTTTGGGATTCTCCGGTGACCAACGTTGTAACTTCTTCACGTTGAACTTTCCTTCTGCCTTTCCTTCTGCATCAGTCTGCATATCAATGCTTGTTTTCAGTTCTGGAATAGCAATGGTAATCTTCTCACCCGGCTTCTTATCTGAAAGATGTACTTTAGCAATAATCTGATTGGGAGATTCCTTATCCAATTGGATGAAATAATCTTCCAGATATGTTTGTGGAGTAGTAACCAATAATACATCACGTGTGACACCACCATAGTTCCACCAGTCAAATGACATGGCGGGAATGGCATCTTTTGTACGACGATTATTCACCTCAACCACAATGAAATTATCGCCTTCATTCAGCAGGTCTGTCACTTCTATCTGAAAAGGAGTAAATCCCCCTTCATGACTACCGATTTCCGTTCCATTCAGATAAACGCGGCAACGATAGCTGACAGCTCCAAAATAAAGGAACTGACGCTTATCCACCAACCGTTTAGCATCAAAATGGCGTGCATACCACACGGTTCCTTCGTAGTATTTAAGTTCCGGCATTTGTGAATTCCAATCTCCGGGAACATTCAACCGCAATCCTCCTTTAAAAGAATATTCATAGAAATCAGTGGCACCCTTAGGACTTTGATTCCTATATACCTTCATTCCCCGCCCCTGGTCATATAAATCAATGATGGCATTCCATTTACCATTTAAGGAACGAATATCCCGGCCATATACATTAGTCATCAAATTTTGAGCTACCATATTCCCTGCAAAAAGAATAAATAGCAACATACACACGATTGTCTTTTTACTGATTTGCATTAATTTATCTGTTTATGAAGTTAACATTTATTTTCGTAGCTATTAGCTATTTGTACCCGACTTATTGGATCTATATGCCCAGCGTGTTGAATATATATGCCCAATACGCTAGATCTATAGATACAGCGAACAGGATAACTATCTTATCTCATACCGATACATCATAAAGTCATTACTCTCTGGTAGAGAGACTTTGATGGCTCCTTTCCTATCCACAGTAGTTGCTATCCTCTTCCCATTCCCCAACACCGGAGTGCATACCACTTCAGCACCTTCAGGCAACCAAGTTTCTATCCATGTCTCCTCCCGGTCATTATTTTCCCTGTAAATAAGAAGATAACCATTCTTTGGCTGACAAATAGATTGAAATCCAGTCCAAGATCGACCTGAAGGTTCATCGCCAATTGGCAAAATGGTTCCTTGATGGAAATCATATTGCACAGTTTTGTACTTCTCGATTAAATCTTTAATGCCCAATGCTTCTTCCGGCAAGTTTGAAGCCTCAAACCAAGCCAATGGTTGCCCTGCCATAGTGGTTGCAAACAAATATTCGAAAGAATATCGACCAGGAGCAAATGGATCATCTCCGTATTTTTTGATATTTCTCCAGTTGTTCAAAAACTCAATTTGAAGTTTCTCTGCCGGAACATATTTAGACAGCATCCACAGATTACGAAGCGTCCAGTAAGGATAGTAATTCTGCCAATCCGTATAACGGTTCTCCAAAAAGATATTTCCATATTCATTGAACATATGATAACCTCCCCGCCGACTGGCCGTTACATCCAGATTGAACATGACTTTATTATCGGTTTGTGCCAAGACTTTATCGAACAGGTTGCGGAGATTAATCTCTGCCTTTTTGGTAGGAATAGTCAATCCGTCAATCTTAAAAATACGAATACCATATTCATGATACAAACCTATCAATGTTTCAGCATCTTTCTCCCAATCAGCAAAGTCATTCTGCACACTTGGGTTAAACCACAAGCCAATCTCAATACCTAGTTTTTTTCCTTTCTTTACGATAGGAACCAGCCCGTGAGGATACTTCACAGGGTCTGGTTTCCAATAGTCCTTGTTATCCCAAATATTATTAAAGGAACCTTTGGCCACCGCAGAGTTCGGACTTTTGCCCACCTGCCATCCATCATCTATCTGAAAATGAGTGATTCCCAATTTAGCCGCACGCTCTAACTCTTGCAGACAAAACGCCTCATTGACTTTAGTATCCTGACTACGGTCTCCCCAAGTATTCATCATAATCATTTCATCACGATCCCGAAAGTGACGGCGAATATTCTTCTGATAATTGCGAAGAGCTGTCAGTGCCTGCAATTCACCTTCACCATATACCCCTGTAACACAACTGTATGTTTTTGTCCATTCCTCTTTCTGAATATCCTTTTCGGTAATTCCTAGTCCTGTAACCATGAACTTTCCAAATTCTGCTATAAAATCAACGTTTTTATAGGCCAACTGAACACTCGAACAAGGAGATTCCTTCAGAAAGAAAAAGCCGTTACCGTCTTCTCCGTTTCGCACAAAAAGCAAATTTCCACGGTAATTATTCTTACGATAAGCAATAATATCTCTTTCAGCCAACAGATTATTATTCCAGTCCGTCACATCCCAAAACTCAACAGCTTTAGCATGCCAGTGCTGTCCTTTGAGATACAATTGGTCGAGAATAGCCGTAACGGATTTGGATTTCATGTCTTCAACGAACTCAATGTTTTTCCGGTCAGCCGCATTTTCTTCCCGTCCGCCCAAAAGACTGTTAACAGTCCCTCGCAGATAAGTGTCGCATGCTATAGCCGGACAACCGTCATATATGCGATAAATCCTTTGTATATCCAATCCTCCCAAAGAAAATGTTACTGTCGTCTTCAAGTAAGCCGGATGAATATCGGTCGCAGCAACCTTTTCTACACAATAAGCCCCGTTGGAAACTTTCCGGATATCCCTGGAAATAAAAAAGTCCGGTGCTTGCTTTACTGTAAAAGTTGTTTTCCGGTTTACCTTATCGCTCAAACTATAGGTGATAAGATTACCGTCATTCCAAATAAATTTTCGTTCGATACACTCATTTCCAATCGCTAATGTATCTCCCTTCAACTCGCTATAACAAGTCTCCCGTGCGTAGAGCGAATATATAGTAGAGGCAACAACCAAAGTTGCAAATAGTCTTTTCATGGTTCATTAAGTTATTAGTATTTCTTTAAGGCACGCGGGACGGACAAGTGCTCATGTGCCTCATTAAATAGATCAGTAACATATATAGTGAGGTATAACCAATAACAGAATAGTCATTAGTTTCTTCATGATATCATTCGTTGTTATTGTGTTTGAACTGAAGAAGCCGAAGAAAAGATACACTTATAGAAAGTGTAACTTTCTTCCATTGACTTCTTAAAAATTAAAGATGTAAGATTGACTATACGGATGAATTACCTCACGGTAACTTCTTGCAACTTAGCCCACCCGGCACTTAATAAGTTTTCCGGCACAGCCATTTCCAAGCCAATCGTATTATCCTTGGTCGTATCGACAAGTCCCACTGCCCAATAATAGTTTCCTGGGACTACCCCCTTGAGACACAAGTCAAAAGTGTATACCGCAGGAATGCCCTGCATCCATTTAGACAGGTCTGTCTGTTTGTCAACAAACACTTTCTGCACTCTGTTTTGACTGTCCATCAGTGCAAAAGCCACTTTATATTTCTGGTTCCACTGCGGGATATTGGTAGGGCAATATCCCCAGCCAAGGTTGTTCCAGCGATGTATAATCCGAAGTTTCTGATTCTTCACTACATCTGTAGGTACGGAAATCATATCCGGATAGAGGCGATAACCACCTTCCGAAATAAACTGCTGCACAAGCGGGAATGTATTGTGAAACCATGATTCCGTTTCACCTACACGGAAGTCCATCATATTGACACGCGCCTCTTTACTATCATCAAATTCTCCCTGACGCACATCTTCAGGGTGTCCTTTCCGATAATTGCGGGGGTCAACCCAAAAACTGTGGATTTTGCCTGTAATCCATCCGCCTTCCATTAGTATGGGGCGAACACCAAAATATTTCTTGGCAAAGTCACGTTCCCATTCACCATAATACAACCCCATACCGAAAGCGTCATGACGCAAAGAATATCCTTTTTCAACTACATCATCAAGCAGAAACTCACTGTCAAGGTCATACTTGTTATCATCCCAGTCCTTACCGGCACCTACAAAGCGGTGGTAATTGATGACAACCGGAACATTCTTGAATGCTTTCAGATACAGATCCGACAACCAGTCGAGTACAGGTTTCCGGGGCATTTCATCTCCCGTAGAATAAAGTGTAGTGTGATATTCGCCCCATTTACCTAAACCCGTTCCATCAATGAAGTCTACTTCCTCCGGATTGCCGAAATCTTTAGCCAGTGCCCAGACAAACTTTTCATAATATTTCTGGAAGATAGGATCATCGGGATAAGGTGACCATCTTCCTCTCCACACAAAACCCTTTGTACCGGCTTTCCGTACGAAATCGGGAGTAAAATCGTAACCTTTGTCACGACTGTCTACAACTACCCGGAAAGCAAGACGCATATTTCTTGCACGTGCTCCCTCAATCAACATTTTCAACATGGGATCCGTATTCCATCCGTAAACATTCTCTTTAGGATTCAATTTCTTCCAACTGGTACGGATATAAAGGGTATGGGCATAATCGGACACCTTTACCGTTCCCACACCGGGCACCTGCATATGGTCGCACTTCTCCCAGAAGTCTTCTTTCACACCGGGGGTAGCATAGAGCACCCATCCGGTCTGCGGATTGCGCAACAGGCGTTGCCTATCAGGTTCTATTCTTATGATCTTGTTATCCCTCGCTAAGTTTTCTTTCAAAGCACTGGCAGGCTTCCCATCACCCAAATTGGCGGCTTGAAGCGCCATCGAGCCAAGAAATATAGATACAAGAAATCCAACTTTCATTTTACCTTTCATCATACTTTTCTTCTACATGTTTTACTTAATTCACCGTAATGGTCTTCAACTTCAACCAGCCGGAATTCAACAGATTATCATCCTGATTCACTGCCATTTCAAGTCCGATCTCATTGTCCTTGGTTACGTCTACCAGACCTACAGCCCATGAATAAGCACCTACGGAAACGCCTTTCATACTCAATTTGGTAGTATAGGTGGTCGGAGCTTCCTTCAGCCAAGTAGACAAGTCGCTTTGCTCGTCCACAAATATCTTTTTCACTTCATTATTATCATTCAGCAATGCAAAAGCCACTTTATACTTCTGATTCCAAGCCTTGATATTAGTAGGACAATATCCCCAGCCCATGTTGCGCCAGCGATGAACAATAGTGACATCCTGACCACCATTTACCGAGACAGGCAAAGAAACCATATCCGGATAGAGGCGATATCCCCCTTCCGCTATAAAGCGCTGCACATAAGAGAAAGCTTTTTCAAACCATGATTCTGTTTCTCCCAAACGGAAGTCCATCGTATTGACACATTCCAGCATGGAATCTTCAAACTCTCCTTTACGGACATCTTCAGGATGACCTTCCCGATAACGATAGGCATCATCAAAATACCAATAACGATGCGTGTCGGTAACCCATCCACCTTCCATAATGATAGGAAGCTTATATCTCCATTTTCGAGCAATGCTTTTCTCCCAATCCTTGTAATAACCGCTCATTCCAAAAGCGTCGTGACGCAGGATGTATCCGTTATTGATGGCTATATTCAGTAACGGTTCTGCATCAGGCGGCACTGTCTCTTGCCATGAATCCTGGTAGGTATCCCCCAGCATACGATGATAGTTAATCACCAAGGGCACTTTCGTGAAACAACGTGCATACAATGCAGTAATCCATTCCATTACCGGAAACTTGTTCTCATTGTTGGCATAAACCATAGCATGCGACTCTCCCCATTTACCCAATCCGTAACCATCAATAAAGTCCACCTTATCGGGGTCATCATATTGGCGTCCAAAAGCTTCGACAAAATCTTCATAGTGTTTCTGAAATACTTTATCATCAGGATACGGACACTTATTATTTTCGTTATTATACCATTTGCAACCATCGTCGAACACAAATTCTGGTGTGTTCTGCGTCTGGTCACGTCCATCTACCAGTACACGAAAAGCAATACGTAACCCCCTATCATGTACACTTTTAATGATGCGTGAGATATCAGAGTTAGGATCGTCCCAGGCATATTTTCCCTTTTGGGGTTCCAGTGTCTTCCAATTCGTACGCAAGTAGCAGGAGGAGGCGTAATCAGAGACCTTCACGTATTTTGCCAAATCGGGCACATACATATGGTCGTAGCCTCTTTCTTCCCAAAATGTCTCGTTTTTCTCACGAGCCAAATACAGCACCCAGCCATTCAAAGGATTCCGAAGAACACGTGTCTTATTAGGGTTAATCCGCACCGTGACATTCTCAGCAAGCAAATCTCCATCACCAGTATTTTCCGTCTCACTTTCGCTATTCGAGCAAGCAATTGCTACCATAGCCCCGAAAAGCAACACGCCCAAAGGCATCATTATTCGTTTACAGTTCATTCTCATATAGTTATTCTTTAAAAAGGAGGATATGCCGCCCTAAAAACAGGGCAAGCACACCCTCTTCAATAAATGACTTTAATATTCGCTCATGTATATTCGCATATTTCTTAAGTCGACGATAGTCAGCAATGGTCTCATATACCATGTGAACATAGCCTCACGATACTGCTCACGGGCCTCACTTTCCGCATGGATAGGTGTCCAAGTGTTCAGCTTCAGTTCTTGCTTGTATTTCCATCGGCTATCACTCTGATCCAATGCAAGTATATCATCAGGAATTACAGGAACAAGACACCATGAGAAATGAGGACCACCGGGGTAACCGCCTTCGAAATGCGGGACATCAAGAACGAACTTACCGTTTTCTTTTTTATCCGAACCGCCTCCCCAGGCAGAAGTCCATGAAATCTTGCCGACAAGCAGTTGCGGATCGGCCAAACTCGGTTTGAAGCCGCCGCCCTTTAGGTCATTACCCCACTTAGTAATGTCACCATATGCCCAAAGATTAGTAACCTCCACATCATGCCATCCATCCAGTTTATCCACAAAGTGCGCCTTATATGGTTCCAGCTTCTTATCCGGTGAGTAGATTTTCAGTTTCCGGGTTTCTGTATTCAATATTACACGATATTCTCCATCCTTAGGCAAGTTCAACATCGCAGGCTCATCTCCCAATACAACATCTACCTCTTCACCGTCTACCCAATTATCAACACCTTCTGCCAACTGAATATAAGTATCACCTTGCTCAGTTTCTAAAGTGATCCCTATCTCACCTTGTACCAAATCTTGTACAAATGCATACTGGAATTCATTCTCTACTGTCTTACTCATTACCAACTTGTCATTGTCGGTAGAAGTACCGGAGAGAACAATACGATCAGCTTCCCACACCAACGGACGATAAGGACGTACATTTACAGTAACAGTACGCACTTCGGGCATTGCATAACGAGGACCACCCTCCCACTTTGCAATGACACGGAACTGCACAGGCACTACTTTGGAGTAATTCTGCCCCCACTTATCCACCAGCAACATTTGCAGTTCTTCAGTGGTATAACTCTTATTGAACACCCCATAGTCCTCATCAACACGCACACAACTCTCAAACTCATGTCCTTCGATATCTATCTTGGTCACATAAGAGAGAACATATTCTTCGGGCATCTCACGAGCAGGCGTCCACTCAAAACTCAGTGCCACATTATTCGGCTTGTCTCTGTCCAGTTCTATATCCGTAGCCGAAACAGTCAGTTCCATTTTCTCACCAGGGTTGATGAGCCACGTCAAGTCTGCTTCCTTCTCCTCCTTACATCCGCCAAGGATAAACAGTACTACCAATGACAGATATTTATAAAATAATTTGTTTCTCATATTTCTTATTGATTTTATAGTGTTAATCAATTCATCCAGCCCGGCATCTGTTTTAGATTCGGATTCTTGTCTATCTCATCTTGGGGTATTGGCCACCAATAGCTGATAAACTTACGAGTCTGATAAGATACCCGTTTATAAAAGTCATCTCTATTGTCCTTTTCTGCCAACATATTCATACCATAGAAGTTGCCATTCAGCACATTCTCCGCCTCTTTCCAACGACGTAAATCGAACCAACGCAAACCTCCCTCACAATTCATCTCAACTCTTCTCTCGCGACGAATCAGTTTCCGCATCTCCTCCTCGTCGGCAGGAATTCCAAGACCAGATGTCCCATACTGAGGAATACCGGCCCTTTCACGAATCTTGTTGACGTATTTTACAATATCTTCTTTCTCCGAATTGTAAGTACCTTTGGCAATACTATACTCGAGTGCTGATTCCGCATAACTCAAATAAGCCTCGGCGAGGCGGTAAAGGATTCCCTGGCGTGACTTATAAGTACCCGTATTTGTTGAGTGAACAAAAGTTGGGTCCACGTGCTTACGAATCAAATAACCAGCCGACGGATTATCATGTGACGGCTGTCCGTCTTCCCCATTAAAGAAAAAATTTGTCGCTTTCCCTTTTCCCCAATGGTATTGTTCGTTGTAGACTACCGATATATAAAAACGAGGTTCACGATTGCAGTACATATTAAATGTATTCTTCGGGGCAACCACATGAGAATCACCACTAGCACTGGCACCTGCCACAGCATAATGCCAGTTGGTGGCACGTACATCATCTTCGGTAGAGTAACCAGTTTCACTGTATTCAGTTTCTGCATTAATGACAGCTGTTTGTGTATTGCCACTATTGTTGTATCCTAAAATAGGCATTTTACCATCCTTCATAAAAAAGTCATCTACCAGTAACTGAGTAACACCTAGCGAACCTAAACCACCAGCACCACGAGGAAGAGCACAATCATCAAACCAACCTGCGTTATCTTTGGTACGCGGAAAGATAATTTCCGTATTGCCTTCTTTGTAAGTTTTCATCATCATGTTCTGATACGAAAGAAACGGATCTATGGTGACCCCATCAGACAGATATTCTTTATATAGAGTGTGCCCTGCTTTCTCTGCCTCTTCTATCAGCAATTTATTAGCATCTTTCGCCCTTTTCCAATGATTCGATTCGGGAGTTGCACTAAAGATTTTCACACCATCCACATTGGTCATCGCTTGCATTTCCGGATCAGGATTACCATTCACCAAATCGCTGGCGGCAAACGTCAGCAGGCGGGCACGAATAGCCAGGCAAATCAACGAGGTGATACGACCGTATTTATTGGCTTCATCATAAGAAGCAGGCAACTGGCGGGAAGCTTCCAATAACTCATTGGCAGCCCAGTCCACCACATCATAAAAAGGCTCTTGCTTCAACAACAAAGATTCACCGGATATCTCTTCTGCTGCCTCACGGATAATAGGCACTCCACCATAGGTCATCGCCATCATAGCGTGATAGTAAGCGATAAAGAAACGGCACTCTGCCTTCATGTAATTAATTTCCTTTTCAGATACATCAGGCAAAGGATGTGCATATTTAATGAGAGTATACGCCTGACGAATAGCCTGTGGGTACGTTGACCAATAAGTCACCACACCCGGATTAATAGGTGTCCAGTTTCCATTCTGATACTGAATTGCCTTAAAACCCTGTGATTCCCATCCTGTAGAAGGAGCCAATTCATCACCAATAGCATCCGGTCCGTCGTAAATATAAAATTCAGGCATTACAATGTAGAGATAGGATAACCAACGTTCCAAATTAGTTTTATTAGCAAATACATTCTCCAACGTCAGTTGATCGTCCGGTTGCTTATCCAAATAATCAGAACAGGACGCTAAAGGTAATATCCCCAAAACACCCAATAAAATATATGCAATAATTCTATTTTTCATATCATATTAATTTTAGAAAGTAATATCAAAACCTACCGACACAGATTTCATGGCTGGATATTTAGCACCGTCACCGGTTGCGAGCTCCGGATCCCACAAATCAAACTTGGAAAAAGTCAGCAAATTCGTTCCACGCACGAAAACACGAGCATTGGAAATCACAAATCCCTGTAACCATTTCTTCGGACAAGAATATCCCAATTCCACATTTTTCAGGCGCAGGAAACTCATATTACGCAGCCACCAGGTAGATTTCTGACTATTATTGGCATTCGGCCCGTAATCGGCACGCGGATAAAATACATCCTGACTTTGGTTATCCACTGTCCAACGATCCTGATAGTTGTCAAAGATATTATACATAGATCCCTTATTGGATGCTGGCATAATATTCGAAGAAAGAATACGCCAAGTACGTCCGATACCTTGAAACATAGCTCCAAAATCAAGATCTTTCCAACGTAAATTCACTCCGAATCCATAAACAATTTCCGGATTTTCAGTACCTCCGATAGCCATTTGGTCATAAGTGTCGATAACTCCGTTCTGATCCAAATCCACATACTTAATATCGCCCGGACGGACTTTTGCCGTAAAGGTCTGTGTAGGGATACCCTCTTTTAGCACCTGTTCTCCCGCAGCATTGGTAGTAAAATCATCTTCCGTAAACAGACGGTCGTGTACATACCCAAAGAGCTGTCCCACCGGATGACCAGTTTCAGCACGTGTCGTTCCGATTGTACCCAAAGGTTCGTCTTTATCAATAATTTCATTGTGAGCATAAGTGAAACTTCCCATCAAACCGAGGAAGAAATCTTTGCCAATTTGCTTGTTGAAGTTCAGCGTCACTTCCGCTCCTTGATTTTTCACCTTACCACGATTACTCCACGGTTTTCTATAAAAACCTGATGTAGCAGGAATTGAATTCAACTCTACAAGAATGTTATTACGGCGCTCATCAAACAAATCGACCTGCAAATCTACCATACCATTAAACAATCCCAATTCCAAACCAACGTTAGCCTTGTTCACAATTTCCCAAGTTAAATCAGGAATTCCGAAATCGCCTTCTACCATACCATTGCGTCCGTAATCCCCATCCAATCCCCAACGGTACAAATAAGGAACATCATCCCATTGATCAAGAATTGTGGAAATGTAAGCAAAACGACGCCCTTGCAGATTAGCGTTACCTACCTGACCGTAAGAAGCACGTAACTTCAATTTAGATATCGTATTGCGAAGCGGTTGCATAAATGATTCTTCTGAAACAATCCAACCAACAGCAGCTGAGGGGAAGAATCCGTAGCGTTTTCCTTTGGCGAAATTTTCAGTACCGTTATATCCAAAATTGAATTCGGCTACATACCTACCATTATACGTATAGGAAGTACGTCCTGCCAACCCCTGATTGCGATAAGGCAATGCAGCCCCATCATCATAATGACGGCGATTAAACAACAACATAGCCGAAACCGCATGCTTATTGACAAATGTACGATCGTAATTTAAGCTTGCTTCCATATAGATACTCTTGTTACCATACTCTGCCGATGTAGAGGTACCCAAGAAGTTACTTCCTTGTTGTTTTAGGGCTAGAATCAATTCTCCCTCTTCATTTCTACCGCTAGCGGCATTCCAATATTCTATAGTTTTAGAGCGAGTCACTTTACCTGTAGAATAACGATCGAACGAGAATGTTCCTCTCAGTTTCAAGCCAGGAGTTAAAAACTTCAAATCCTGCTCTAAAGAAAACAGTGTCTCAATTTTACTAGCACTAGAACGTGCGAAGCCTCTCTGAGTAGCCATTGCCCAAGGATTACCTTCTTCTTGCCATGCAGGAATTTCACCAGATGAATAGCGAGTGGGGAACATAAACGGAGTAAAACGGAACGCCCGACTGAAAATTTGATCTGTACTTTCAGGCGAGGAATTACGGTCCTGAAGATAACCACCGATGTTAAAACGAACTTGAGTAGTGGGAGAAAGTTTCAAATCTACATTGGAACGTACGTTGTAACGTTGTAGCTTGATAGTAGGGTCCCAGTCCAGACTCTTGTCACGTGTCAGAATACCACGTTCGTTATAAACTGCGGCCACAAACGAATAGCGTAAATTCTCCGAACCACCGGATACGTCTACTGTAACACGCTGGTTGGCAGCGTGATCTCTAGAAATAGCGTCAATCCAATTAACGTCCGGGTACAAGTCAGGATCATATCCTGCACGGGTTTTGGCAATCCGATCGGCATACATCGGAGACTGTCCGGTATCCACTAGTACATCATCCAGCAACTGCATATAATCGGCAGCACCAATATAATTAGGTAGCTTTATCGGCTGTGTGAATGCAAACTCCGACTTCACCACCACACGAGGTTTACCTACATGTCCGCGCTTAGTATTAATCAAAATTACGCCATTGGCACCACGTACACCGTACACTGCGCTGGCAGCTGCATCTTTCAATACGGAGAAAGATTCGATTTCCTCCACGTCAATGTTATCCAAACTACGTTCGATGCCATCTACCAGCACCAACGGGTCCTTACCTACATCCTGAAAGGTACTGATACCACGAATCCAGAATGAAGAGTTATCGTATCCCGGTTCTCCAGAACGTTGTACACCAATTACACCAGTCACTGTACCAGCCAAATTATTACTCAATGATCGTGAAGTAGAAACATTCAACTTTGCAGGCTCAATAGTCGTAATAGAACCGACTACAGATTCTTTCTTCTGCGCACCGTAAGCTACAACAACAACTTCGTCCAACTGACCGACATCTTCTACCATTATTACATTCAACACCCTACGATTATCGACCTTTTCGTTCTTCGGCACAAAGCCTATATAACGGAAAGAAAGTTCAGCATATTTATCCGGCACAGCAATACTATATGCACCATTCATATCTGTTATCGCATTTACCGTAGAATCTGTTTTCATGAAAATTGAAACACCAATTAAGGGTTCACCCTTCTCATCAGTAACGTTACCTACAACCTTAAAACCTTTAACCTGCTTTATCGCAGGAGCTTGTTCTGGCACTGAAATTGTAATCTGTCTTCCCGACATTTTATAATTTAGTCCTGTCTTTGAAAACAACTCATTGAGTATAGCATCTATTTTCTTATTGGAAACTGAAATGGAGACTTTATTATTCAGATTCTTCTGAACAACTTCTGAATATATAAAAATATATTTACTGTGTTTTTCGATATAATCTAAGATATCTTTAACTGTAGTATTCTCATATTGGACTGAGAATAAATCTTCTTCAGAGTTCCAACTAATAAAGCTTACTCCGAATGAAGATGTTGGAATCATAAAAAAGACATTTATTATGCAAAAAAGCTTAAGCCTTTTCTTTAGATGTAAAAAAATAGTTTTCTTTACCATAAAAATTTCTTTTTAGGTTAACAATTTTGGATTTATTGATTTAACTAAGGAATTAATATCGGATAAATACGCCAATATTTATCCGATTTTTTTTGTGCGTCATAATATTCATTTGTTTTTCATAGGCAAGCGTATTTAAAAGATTAATTAAAAAAATATTATTTATTCAAGTATATACTAGTACTACTCTTTTCTACTTTAAATGGAAGTGTTTGTTGAATACATTCAATCACTTCATCTATATCATCTTTCAAGTCAAGTTTTCCGTAGACCTTCTCTTTACCAACAAGAGGATCACATTGAATAGACAGACCATAATAAATACTCAATCTTTGAATAATTTGAGACAAATCATTTCCATTCAATAGCATAATACCATCTACCCAACTTATATATTCTGCTACATCTACTTTCTTTTGAGAAGTTATTGTACCATTAGCTATATTCAACAAGTCATTAGGAGTCAGCTGTGCCTTTCTCTCATTTTTATCAGTTACTTCCACAGCACCTTCTACTAGCACGATATTAGTTGTTCCTCCTTTATAATTGGAAATATTAAATTTGGTGCCTAACACTCGCAAGCTAAAGTCTTCAGATTCAACAACAAAAGGATGTTTTTTATCATGAGCAACCTCTAAAAACACCTCTCCCTGAGCATATATTTTACGAATATCACCTTTGAAACGACGAGGATAAATTACTTTTGATTGAGAATTTACAATCAGGTGGGTACCATCCGATAATTCGATTCGTGCTCTCTTACCCGGCGGAACAAGCAATTGATTATATTCCTGTTCATCCTTAACTTTTTCCTCTTCCTCTTTGATTATTTGAGAATTGACTGCAACTTTCCCTTCTTTTGAATATTTGATAAAGGCATCTTCATCTAAATTTAATTGTTCTTTAGCAGTTATAAGAGTTACCTCATCAACAGTCTGACTATCCATCTCTGTTGCAATAGCCTGCAAATCAACATCAGCAGTTGTTGTTTGATTCAGAAAATAAATGGTTGATATACAAATCAAAACTGAAGCAGCAATAGAAGCAGAAGTTATCAAGAAATAGTTCCGTCTGCGCTTCATTGCGTCTTTTCGCATTCTTATGCACGTTCTTTCTATTATGGAAGAAGCATCAATTTTCTCTTGTTTGCAGCTTTCCCAAAAGAATCTCAACTTCTCACCTTCAGGTATAGTAGTAAAATCATCCTCAAGTTCCTCCTGAGAATTCAATTTACCAAATAAATTTGCAAGGCGAAAGTATTCTTTCAAGTTCATAATCTTTTTAGTGTTGTTCTATAATTAAAGACGCAATTTAAAAAAGAATCTCCTAGTTAAAATGAACTTTTTTTCATTTCCTCCCCAAAAAGCACTTAAAAACAAAGTCTTTTTTGGATTAGCAAATGATATACAGAGAAATAGAGAAGAAATAAAAAGATTATTTTCGAAAGTGGATATTTAGTTTTTTAGCAATTTCTTCCAATGCAAAAGCTATATGATTATTTATAGTCTTCACAGATATATCTAATAACGCCGCAATATCTTTATAAGGTAAGCCTTCTATTTTTGCCAGAAAAAAAACATGTTTACATTTAGGTGGTAGTTGTTGAATAGCATCGTTTATTTTCTCCATTTCCTCTTTACTAATCATCTCCTCATCTGGTGATTGAATTGGATCAAATATAAAATCCCCTATATCATCAAGCAACAAATCTGTTTTAGCCGTTCCTTTCCTCAAATAAGAAATAGCTTTTCTATAAGTTATAGTCTGTATCCAAGCATTCATATTTTCTATATCAGCCAAAGTTTTTCTACTTTTCCAAACTTCATAAAAAACATCACTCACAATTTCTTCAGCTGGTTCCTTTTGGCCAATCAAAGCATATACATAATGATATAAACGCGAAGAATAATGCTCCATAAAACGGCAAAAAGCCGTTTCATCACCGTTTACAATTCTGTCTATGTCGTTACTTTCAGGTTTCACGGAAGTGTTTTACAGATTATTCTTAATTAACAAAATTGAGCCAAATATAATGGTATATTAGGGAATATAAAAATAAAAGACGAATTAAAAGTTATCAATTATAGAAAATTTTATACAACAAATACTACAAAAGCCTTTTACTTAAATAACGCACTGGATACCATACAGAAAGGAAACCGACAGCTAAGACTGTCACAAAGATTAGTACTACATCCCATACATGAACACTGACAGGATAAGCATCTACAACAAAAGTACCACCACCGCCTCCCAATGAAATTATGCCGAATTTCTGTTGGATAAAACATAGGATTAATCCTAAAACAATACCAGAAATAGCACCGAAAAGAGAAATTAAACGACCTTCAAAAAGGAATATCCGGGAAATAAGTTTATCGCTAGCTCCAAGACTTCGCAAAGTCACCACATCATCTTTCTTATCCAGAATTAGCATAGAAAGGGAACCAATTACATTGAAACAGGCTATCATTAAAATAAAAGTGAGGAACAAATAAGAAATTAATTTCTCTATCTCCATAATACGGAAAACATCCGCCTGCTGCTGATAACGGTTTTGAACTACAAAATCATCGCCTAACATATTTTCAATTTTGGATTGTACAGATGAAGTATTTACATTAGGTTTCAATTTCAATTCCATCGCAGAGACTTCTGTGGTATAATCCAGAAGCTCACGGAGGAAATCGAGAGAGGTCAGAATATATTTCCCGTCATATTCTTGCTGATTCACAACAAATACGACACCCGGAGAATACAGGTAACCACGATTAAAAGAAGCGCCGGGATTTGCCATGTTCACTTTGGCATTTCGCTTGGGTAGATAAACCTGAAGAGGATCAACAAATTCTAAACCAGTACCCAAAGTCGCAACCAGTTCCACTCCCATGACCCCGTAGTTCACAATAGAGTCATGAAGAAGAAATTCACCTGCGCCATAGAGTATACTGTCTATAGCAGTCAACTCTTCAAAGTTATCCTCCACACCTTTTAATACAACCATAGCTTGGCGATCCTTGTATTGCACCATTGCATTTTCTTCGAGTGTTTCTGTAAACACCTCTACTTCAGGAAGTGCACAAACAGCGCGAATCCGCTTATCTTGCGCATCAAAGACTTTTCCTTCACGGACCGTAATTTTCAATTGCGGATCAAAAGCCGTAAAAAAACTAGCGACCATATCCTGAAAACCATTAAAAACGGAAAGAGTGCAAACCAAAGCAAGCGTAGCAAGAGCTACCCCACATACGGAAATACCGGATATGATATTAATAGCGTTATGCTTTTTTTTTGAGAAAAGATAACGCCTGGCTATATAAAAAGGGAAGTTCACCTCTGTAATGAATTATTTCACTTCAGCAATGAATCTATTTTCTCAATATAATCCAATGAATCATCCACAAAGAATTTCAGCTCGGGAATGATGCGCAACTGATGACGCACACGAGTTCCAAGCTCATAGCGGATGGATTTCATATTGTTATTGATATTCTTCACCATCTCTTCCGCTTTCTCCGAAGGAAAAACACTGAGGTAAACACGGGCAATACTCATATCAGGACTGATACGAACTGCACTAACAGAGACCAGTGTACCCGGCATGGACTTTGTTTGAAGCAGGAATATCTCACTTAGTTCTTTTTGCAACAGGCGAGATATCTTATTCTGTCTGGTTGTTTCCATAAAGTTATTTACTATTTTACGATTTACTACTTACTATTTTCTTCCTTATGATCGTTAATCCGTCACGTAAAGGCAATATCACTTTTTCCACTCGCACATCTTCCGCCACCAAATCATTGAAGGCTTTAATACCAATCGTCTGTGCATCCGTGTTGCGAGGCTGTTCGAGAACATGACCGTCCCACAAAGTATTATCAGCAATGATATATCCGCCTGCAGATAGATGCACCAACGTCATCTCGTAATATTCAATGTACTTACGCTTATCACCATCAATAAAAGCCATATCAAAGGTAACACCTAAACGCGGAACAAGTTCTAAAGCATCACCTATATAAAAACGAATTTTATCGGCAAATGGTGATTTTTCCAACCATGGACGGGTAAAATCCTCTTGTTCATCATTGATCTCAAACGTATGCAACATTCCACCTTCGGCCAGACCTTCCGCCAGACAAAGGGCAGAATAACCACTATACGTTCCTATTTCCAATATCTGACGGGGGCGAATCATTTCTACAAACATTTTCAGCATCCGTCCCTGCAAATGCCCGGAAGCCATACGAGGACGGAGCAGTTTTACATGTGTGTCCCGGTAGAGCGATTTTAAATAATCGCTCTCGGGATCAATATGCTGCAAAATATATTCGTCTATCGATTCGGTTTCCTGCATAAAAGTAGCTCTTACAAATTACAAATAGCGGTTGTTATTAGGCAATACAGTCTCCTCTGCATGCTTCAGAGCATCTTCCACCACATTAATTTCAAGGAATGATGTTTTCGTTCCCGCCTTACCACTACTCAAATAACCAACCATGTCAGAAGGCTGTAAACGACCTTCTTTCAACAAACGACGCAATGCTGCAAAGTAATACTCCTGTCCGTTAGCCAATTCCGGCATATAGATAGCTTCCACACCATAAGACAAAGCCAAATGACGCATTGTCTTTTCTTTATAGCAGATAGCCAGCACTGGATACTTTCCACGGAAAGCTGCCAGGTTACGGGCAGTGCGTCCGCTATAGCTATCAGTAATAATGGCACGTATTTTTAGTTTAGAGGTAGCTTTCACTGCCTGTTTAGCAAGGAATGCCGTAACATCATTACTATTCTCATCCAATGGAATACGGATATCATTTTCCTCCAATTTATCTTTTTCAGCCTGGGCAGCAATCTTAGTCATTGTTCTCACAGCCTCTACCGGATACTTACCATAAGCAGTTTCCCCACTCAACATCAATGCATCTGTACGATAGTAGATTGCATTAGCAATATCAGTCACTTCCGCACGAGTCGGACGAGGGTTATTTATCATCGTATGGAGCATCTGAGTAGCAACGATTACCGGCTTCTTTGCCAAAATACATTTGCGAATCAGTACACGCTGGATCCCCGGAATACGTTCCTGAGGCACTTCGATACCCAAGTCACCACGGGCCACCATTACACCATCTGCCACTTCCAGAATTTCATCGATATTATCTACCCCTTCCTGATTCTCAATCTTAGCAATAATCTTGATATCACTATTATGAGCATCCAGAATTTCACGAATATCAAGCACATCCTGACGATTGCGTACAAAAGAATGAGCGATAAAATCAATATCCTTTTCAATAGCGTAAAGGATATTGTTACGGTCTTTTTCCGTTAATGAAGGAAGATTAATGCGAACACCCGGAACATTTACGCTCTTACGGCTTCCCAAAGTAGCATCGTTCTTGACTTCACACAACAAATAATCGTTAGTCTTATCAATAACTTCCAGTTCCAGATCACCATCATCAATCAGGATCGTACCACCGATATTCAGATCGGACACAAAGTTCGGGTATGAAACAGCAATACATTCACGGGTTGTCTCCAAATCCGGATTACCTACAATCTTTACTTTATCACCTGTCTTATATGGAATTGGTTCTGCATTAGCCGTCGTACGAACTTCCGGACCTTTTGTATCCATCAAGATCGCAATACGGTTGGACACAGCACGTACATTTGCAATCAAAGCTTCAAAACCTTCACGGCTAGCGTGCGCTGTATTCATACGCACCACATTCATCCCAGCTTCAAACAACTGTTTTATAAAATCCACATCGCAACGTCTATCCGAGATGGAAGCCACAATTTTAGTCTGTTTCAATAACATAGTCTTTCTACCTATTATATATTATATTACCTTATTTATTATCTATCTAACAAAGCTTCCAAGGCCAAACGGTACGAATTCAACCCAAAGCCACAAATCACTCCCTTGCAGGCACAAGCAATCATCGATACGTGTCGGAAAGACTCCCGACTATGCACATTGGAAATATGTACCTCAATCACCGGAGACGTCACAGAGCGAATAGCATCCTGCAAGGCTATGGAAGTATGTGTATACGCACCTGCATTCAGAATAATGCCATCCACATCAAATCCCACCTGCTGTATGCAGTCTATCATTTCACCCTCAATATTCGATTGAAAATAGTCGATCTCCACGTCAACGTATCTTTTGCGAAGATCAGCCAAGTAATCTTCAAATGTAACGCTTCCGTAAATGGAAGGTTCACGCTTACCCAACAGATTAATATTCGGGCCATTAATAATTTGTATCTTCATCGCGCAATCCTGTTTTTTATATACCTTTGTATCCAAAGAACAATATTTCAAGGTGCAAAGGTAGAAAAAAGAAATGGAAATCAACGAAAAAAAGAGGAAGAAGGAACAACAAGACGTGATAATCAGGAAGTATCAGCAGTATCTCAAACTGGAAAAGTCTTTATCTCCTAATACGCTGGATGCCTATCTTACGGATTTGGACAAACTGATAAACTTTTTAGAGCAGGAAAAGATAGATATATTAGACGTATGTTTATCTGATCTTCAACATTTTGCAGCCGGATTACACGACATTGGCATTCACCCTCGTTCACAGGCCCGCATCTTATCAGGAATCAAATCATTCTTCCGTTTTCTCATCATTGAAGACTACTTGGAAGCAGACCCCAGTGAGTTGTTAGAAGGACCTAAAATAGGCTTTAAACTTCCTGAAGTACTGACTGTGGAGGAAATTGACCGGATCATCTCTGCCGTTGACCGCAGCAAAACCGAAGGACAGCGAAACAGAGCTATTTTAGAGACATTATACAGTTGCGGACTTCGCGTATCGGAGCTTGTCACTCTCAAGCTGTCCGACCTTTATTTTGATGAAGGTTTTATCAAAGTAGAAGGAAAAGGAAGCAAACAGCGCCTCGTCCCCATCTCTCCGCGAGCCATTAATGAAATAAAACTTTACATACCAGACCGCTATCAAATTGAAGTTAAAAAAGGGCATGAGGATTTCGTTTTCGTCAGCCAACGGAGAGGCAAAGGACTTTCCCGGATTATGATCTTTCACATGATAAAAGAATTAGCGGAAAAAGCAGGTATTACCAAAAACATCAGTCCGCACACTTTCCGGCATTCCTTCGCCACTCATTTACTGGAAGGTGGAGCCAATTTGCGAGCTATTCAATGCATGCTCGGACATGAATCTATTGCTACAACGGAAATCTATACACATATTGACCGCAACATGCTTCGTAGTGAGATTATTGAGCATCACCCGCGAAATATCAAGTACCGGAAAGAAAAAGAGGAGTTATTTCATTAAATTATGATAAAATCAGCCCCTTATCTATATATTTATATTAAGAATTAATATCTTTGCGTTACTTTTTCTGTGCGAGCAGAAGGAGGTTGACAAATAGACGATATTTCAATTACAAACATTTAATTTATACCTAAAATGACTAAGAAGTTGTACTTGCCTTTACTCATGGCAATGGTTGTTGCATTATTCTCTTCTTGCAGCAAAAAAATGGGTGAATTATCAGCTGATTACTTCACTGTTACTCCGCAAGTGCTGGAGGCAGTAGGTGGTAAAGTTCCTGCGACCATCAATGGTAAATTTCCTGAAAAGTATTTCAACAAGAAAGCGGTTGTAGAAGTTACTCCGGTTTTGAAATGGAATGGCGGCGAAGCTAAAGGCCAACCAGCTACTTTCCAAGGTGAAAAAGTGGAAGGTAACGACCAGACTATCTCTTACAAGATGGGCGGTAGCTACACTATGAAAACTTCTTTCGACTATGTTCCGGAAATGGCTAAGTCTGAATTGTACCTGGAATTCAAAGCTACTATCGGTAAGAAAGTAGTTACTATTCCTGCTGTGAAAATTGCTGATGGTGTAATTTCTACTTCTGAATTAGTAAACAATACATTAGGTAACGCTAACCCTGCATTGGGCGAAGACGCTTTCCAACGTATCATTAAAGAAAAACACGATGCTAACATCATGTTCTTGATCCAACAGGCTAACATTCGTTCCAGCGAATTGAAGACTGCTAAGGAATTCAACAAAGAAGTAGCTAACGTAAACGAAGCTGCTAACAAGAAGATCAGCAACATCGAAGTTTCTGCATACGCTTCTCCTGATGGTGGTGTAAGCTTGAATACAACTCTTGCTGAAAACCGCGAAGACAACACAACTAAGCTGTTGAGCAAAGACCTGAAGAAAGCAAAAATCGATGCCCCGATCGATGCTAAATATACTGCACAGGACTGGGAAGGTTTCCAAGAATTAGTTTCTAAATCTAACATCCAAGACAAAGAGTTGATCCTCCGCGTTATTGCAATGTACCAAGATCCTGCTCAAAGAGAAAGCGAAATCAAAAACATCTCTGCTGTATACAAAGAATTGGCTAACACTATTCTTCCTCAGTTACGTCGTTCTCGTTTGACTTTGAACTATGAAATCATCGGTAAGTCTGACGAAGAAATCACTAAACTGGCTTCTTCTAATCCTTCTGAACTGAATGTAGAAGAATTGCTGTATGCTGCTACACTGACTAGCGATCCTGCTAAACAAGAAGCTATCTATACTCAAGCTACCAAACAATTCCCGAACGATTACCGTGGTTACAACAACTTGGGTAAATTAGCTTACCAGGCTGGTAACATTGACAAAGCTGAATCTTACTTCAAGAAAGCTGCCAGCGTTAATGCTACTCCTGAAGTTAACATGAACTTAGGTTTGATCTCTTTGATGAAGGGTGACAAAACCGCTGCAGAAGCATACTTCGGTAAAGCTGCCGGAACAAAAGAACTTGGCGAATCTATGGGTAACCTGTACATCGCTCAAGGTCAATATGAAAGAGCAGTTAACTCATTCGGTGACTCTAAGACTAACAGTGCTGCTTTGGCTCAAATCCTTGCTAAGGACTACAACAAAGCTAAAAATACATTGGCTAACGTAACAAGACCGGATGCTTACACTGACTACCTGATGGCAGTTTTAGGTGCTAGAACTAACAATTCTTCTATGGTAACAAGCAGCTTGAAGAGCGCAGTTGCTAAAGATTCTTCATTAGCTAAGAAAGCAGCTACTGATCTGGAATTTGCAAAATACTTCACAAATGCAGATTTCATGAGCATCATTAAATAAGAGAATTACCACTCTATTTTAAATATTAGGAATTGCCTGTCATTATAAATGACGGGCAATTCTTTTTTTTTATCCATAAAAACCGTACTTTCGCAGAAAAGAATTCAAAGCAATGAAAAAGAGCAGCATTTTAATCCTCATAATCATCTGTCTGTGCGGTTGTGGCAAATCGTCTAAGAAAACAAGCATAACCGGAGAAATCAAGGGACTGGGTACAGATACGCTCTACTTGTACGGAATGGACGAATCCTTTGACCGGATAGATACTATTTTCGCGAAAGGAGACAAATTCTCCTACACCACCTCCATAGATACCATAACTTCGGCCTATCTGCTGATTGACAACCAAATAGAATATCCGATCTTCCTCGATAAAGGAAACCAAATCAAGATAAAAGGAAATATAGACCACCCCGAATTTCTGGACATCAACGGGAATAGATATAATGAAGAGTTCACAGCCTTTCAGAAAGAGCTGAGTAGTTTAAACAACCCTTCCGAAAAAGATTTAGAGCAAAAGGCGGAAGAATTCATCAGGACACATCATTCTTCTTTTGTCAGTCTTTACCTGTTGGATAAATACTTTGTGCAGAAAGACTCTCCTGATTTCAACAAGATAAAGAAATTAATTGAAGTCATGACAGGAATACTGCAAGACAAGCTATATATCGAGAAATTGAACGAAGCTATCTCCTTGTCCGAAAAAACAGAGACAGGCAAATATGCTCCGTTTTTCAGCCTGCCCAATATAAAAGGAGAGAAAATTACCCGTTCATCCGAAGATTTCAAAAAGAAGAATCTGTTAATCAACTTCTGGGCCTCATGGGCAGATAGTATCTCCAATCATCAAAGCAACAGCGAGTCAAAAGAACTTTATAAGAAGTACAAAAAGAACAAACACATCGCTATGCTCGGAGTCTCCTTTGATATGGACAAGAAGGAATGGCAGGATGCTATTAAACGCGATACGCTAAATTGGGAACAAGTTTGTGATTTTGGTGGATTAAATTCCGAGGTTGCCAAACAATATGCTATCAAACAAGTTCCCAGCAACATTCTTTTGGCAGCAGACGGCAAGATTCTGGCAAAAAACCTCAAAGGAGAGCAGCTGAAAAAGAAAATTGAAGAAGTAGTCACAGCAGCTGAAGAAAAGGAAAAACAAGACAATAAAAAGAAAAAATAACCTGTAAGCAAACGTGTTAATCAAAGTTTTCGGAGCGGCTGTTCAAGGGATTGATGCAACACTCATCACAATCGAAGTCAACAGCTCGCGCGGCTGTATGTTTTATCTCGTCGGCCTTCCGGACTCTGCGGTCAAAGAAAGCCATCAACGCATTATCTCCGCATTGCAAGTGAATGGCTATAAAATGCCCACAAGCAATATAGTAGTCAATATGGCACCGGCTGACATCCGCAAAGAAGGTTCAGCCTATGATTTACCGCTTGCCATCGGACTGCTGGGTGCCAGTGAAACAATCTCTTCCGAGAAATTCTCCCGCTATTTACTGATGGGTGAACTAAGTCTGGACGGAAGTATCCAGCCTATCAAGGGAGCACTCCCTATCGCCATCAAAGCCCGCGAAGACGGGTTCGAGGGACTTATCATTCCCCAACAAAATGCACGGGAAGCCGCCGTTGTCAACCAGTTAAAAGTATACGGAGTCAGTAATATCAAAGAAGTCATCGAGTTTTTCAACAACGAACGCGAACTGGAGCCAACTATTGTCAATACCCGGGAAGAATTCTATCAACAACAGAATCATAGTGACCTGGATTTTGCAGATGTAAAAGGACAAGAGAACGTGAAAAGAGCCTTGGAAGTTGCAGCAGCCGGAGGACACAATTTAATCATGATAGGTGCTCCAGGCAGCGGCAAATCAATGATGGCTAAACGACTCCCGTCCATTCTTCCCCCTCTTTCATTAGGGGAAAGTCTGGAAACGACCAAGATACACTCGGTTGCCGGAAAACTGCAACGCGGGTCCTCATTGATTACCCAACGCCCGTTCCGCGATCCACACCATACGATTTCGCAAGTAGCAATGGTTGGTGGCGGAAGTTTCCCGCAGCCGGGAGAAATCAGTCTGGCACATAATGGGGTTTTATTTCTGGACGAGTTACCAGAGTTCAACAGGGGCGTGTTGGAAGTATTGCGCCAACCGCTGGAAGATCGACACATCACCATTTCCCGTATCAAAAGCACCATTAGTTATCCGGCTAACCTGATGCTTGTCGCATCTATGAACCCATGCCCATGTGGATATTACAATCATCCGACAAAAGCATGCGTATGCAGTCCCGGACAAGTACAAAAATACCTGAATAAGATATCCGGTCCGTTATTAGACCGTATAGACATTCAAATAGAGATAGTTCCCGTACCCTTTGACAAGATATCCGATCAAAGACAGGGAGAGTCGAGCAGTATCATCCGGCAGCGAGTAATAAAAGCGCGTCAGATACAGGAGAAACGGTATGCCGAATGTACGGGTATTTATTGCAATGCACAGATGAACAGCAGATTGCTGGCAACATATGCCCAACCGGATGATAAAGGGCTTGTGTTATTAAAAAACGCCATGGAACGGTTCAATTTATCCGCCCGTGCCTATGACCGGATTTTAAAAGTAGCCCGCACCATTGCCGATTTGGAAGAAACAGAGCAAATACTTCCCAGCCACCTGGCAGAAGCCATCAGTTATCGGAATCTCGACAGAGAGAACTGGGCAGGGTAATCACAGTAAATATAAACAGATAAAAATTATTTCACCGTGAACGCTACCTTTTTTCATATATTTGTTTTACATTTGTGACAAACAAATAAGCAATAATATGAAAGCATCCATAACAAGCCTCCTGATAATATTTTGTTTCACCATACTGACTTCTGCGCAAACTCCCCAAGACAGAGCTACAGAGCTAAAGGAACAAGCGCAGAGCAGCCTTAAACAGAAAGATTATATCAAAGCGCGCTATTTATTCAAAAAAGCATACGAAGCATTTGCCGCCCGCGAAAACTACCCACAGGCAATAGAATGTGGTGTTCAGGCCAATGCTTTATATGTCAGAGAGAATTTCTATAAAGAAGGATTCGAGCTTTGCCGTGACATGGAGCAGCTTCTATGGACCGGAGAACAGAATAAAAAGAAAGTCTTTTATGACCTGCGTTTCCTTATCAATAAGGAACGATTGCAGATGTACACCGCACTGAAAAACCCCGCACAGGCAAAGACACAGTTGGATAAACTGGAAGAAACAGCTAATCTTGCAAAGAACGACTCCCTAACGGAGGCACTGCTGTATACAAAAGCCAACTATTATTATACTTTCAACCAGAACACACAAGGCGATGCCTGTTTCCGCAAACTTATCAACCAATATAAAGAAAAGAAAGACTATGCCAAAGTGAGCGATTGCTACAAGAACCTTATCAGTATTGCACGGAAAGGCAACAATGCTCCACTGATGGAACGCACTTACGAAAGCTTCATTGTCTGGACAGACTCTGTAAAAACGTTAACCGCACAGGATGAGCTAAATGTACTGAAGAGAAAATATGACGAAAGCCAACTGACCATACAGGAGAAAGACGACTCACTATCTGCCAAGCAGTATATTATCATAAGTCTCTGTGTGCTAGTGGCTATATTGGTAGCCGGCCTGGCAATACTGGCTGTGATATTGCTGCGATTCATCGCCGGCAATCGTAAATTAAAGAAAAGCGTGAAAATTGCCAATGAACACAATGAACTAAAAACCAAATTTATACAGAATATATCTTCGCAAATGGAACCTACCCTGAATACGCTGGCTACTTCAGCCGAAGAACTGTCACAGAAGGCTCCTCAAGAAGCTGCCCAAATGCAGGGACAAGTTGCAGCTTTGAAGAAATTCAGTGATGATATTCAAGAACTGTCATCTTTGGAAAACTCACTAACCGAGTTCTATGAACTAAGTGAAACCAATGTGGGAACTTTCTGTGAAAATGTGATGGATAGAGCCAAAGAACACATAAAACCGGATGTCACATCTTCAGTCAATGCACCAAAACTTCAGGTAAAGACAAACAAGGAACAGTTGGAACGCATTCTTCTCTATTTACTGAAAAATGCCGCTTTCTACACCGAACAGGGTCGTATCAGTCTTGAATTCAAGAAACGGGGAGCACACACGCACCAATTCATCGTTACGGATACAGGGACAGGAATTCCGGCAGAGCAACAGGAAAATCTCTTTAAGCCTTTCACAGAAGTAAAAGACCTGACTACAGGGGATGGACTAGGATTACCGATCTGTTCACTGATTGCTGCCAAGATGAACGGAAGCCTGACACTGGATACGAATTACACGAAAGGAGCGCGGTTTGTTCTGGAGCTTCACGTATAAATTTAGCCAACAAGAAAGCTATTGTCTCATTTGATTACTTTCTGACTTGTTAAGTATAGTTACCCTCGACCAAGAAGGTTCTAAACGCAAACTTGAGAATATATAAAAATATGAACAACTTTCTATATAAACGGATCTCACGTTTTTAATAAACTTTTGAGTAGTTTATTAAGAACGGTATCTGAGTTTATTAGAAACTCTACGATTGGATTTCCGAGTTTTCAAATCCATCTTTTACAACAAAAAGGCTGCAAATTTCATAAAATTTGCAGCCTTTTTGCCTATATCCGATACACCATTCCTGATATTAATCAAGGAACATGTCCGAATTTGTTAGAATATTATATCATTCAAGTTATTAATTTCATCTTCTTTTATCTGTTATTTATTAAAGTGGATATTCACGCTCGTACTACAAAGATACAACATTAAAAAGCATTTGTCAAGACGAATATCCTATAAAAATTGTCCTTAACATATTTATAAAAAGTATTGTCCCTCTTCTTTTAATCTTTTGCGTAGAAAACCGACATCAATCTTATGAACATCATTCTTTGTCTGTTTAATAGCATGTACTGCCGCCATTCCGGCAGCTTCACCAGTCACCAGACAAGGTGGCATCACTCGTAAGCTTCCAAAAGCTTCTTCATCAGTAGAAATACAGCGTCCGGCGGTCAATAGATTCTTCATACCTTTAGGAGTCAAGCAACGATAAGGAATTCCATGAGATTCACCTTTTTTGTAACGAGTCTCTTTATGTCCCGGTTTATGAACATCAATATAGTAACAATTACGTCCGATTTCATCCTCAAATGTTTTACGTTCCAGCCAATCTTGGAAAGTAAACGTATAATCCCCTTCAATCCGACGACTATCTCTAACTCCCAACAAAGAGGCGGTCTTTACGACAAAAGCACTACCAAAAGTTTTAGGCTGAAGTTCTTTCAGTGCCTCCAAGTATTGTTCAGCGATTTGCCTACCGGTAGCCATCGCCCGCGTAGTAGCCCACGGGTCGGTCGAATCAACATTATCAATGTGTCCTGCATTGAATTGTACCACATCCGGACCGATCAAATTACTATTGAAATGTCTGCCTATCAATGGATATTTCCCGGACTTAATCGCGTCAAAGATAGGGCTATTCTTGTTACTCGTATGCAATGAAGGGCCTATGAGATTGTAGTTATAGCTATCAACATTGGCAAACGAGAAACACAAAGTAGAACTTTGCAGTATACCATCCTCACCTCCCTTTTTAAATGAAGCACCTGCCCAGGTAGCTACATCTCCATCTCCCGTCGCATCAATAAAGACTTTTGCTTTGAATGCAACAAGCCCGGATTTATTTGCTACAATGATAGCATCTACCATATCATCAGCTGACATCTCTACAGCAGCAACCCTCGAAAAGAAAAGGACTTTTGCCCCCGATTCAGCTACCATCCGGTCATAAACCTGCATCAAATATTCAGGATTTATGTTCACCCAATTCAGTTTTTGCTTTCTCTCATGAGGCACTCCTTTCCTTGACGCTTCGAATACCTTCTCAGCCAAGCCTCGATAAATAATCTTTTCACCATCAGAGAATGGACACCATGCGGGAACCATACCTGCTGTTCCCATACCGCCAAGTTGTCCCATTGCCTCAATCAGCAAAGTCTTAGCTCCCTCCCGGGCTGCAGAAATTGCAGCAGTACACCCGGCAGGTCCTCCACCAATTACAATAACATCCCATTGATTGTCCACTGCAATCTTGGTGTTCTTCAGACGCATTTTGGATTGTGTGGTATTTCCATTCACATTAAGAGCGGGAACTGCAAAAGCAGCAGTAATCAACCCGGCTTTTTTAAGAAAATCTCTTCTAGACGTCATTACAAATTAATTTATTATAATTACTTTTCCATAAAAGTCTCTGCACGCCCTGGCGTAAACAGTTCCCATAAAGAAGCAACAGTCCATCCGGGTGCAAAAATGTCATTATAATATCCTTTGCCATTCTTCCCGTAATCCCAACTGGTGTGTTGGACAACTTCCGGATAGTAACCCACTTTGGCAATGCCACACATGTGTCCTTCATAAGGCAATAACTGCCGCATAGAGGTTGAAATCACTTCTGCGAAGTCCGAGAAACGGGATTCTTTATATTCGTTCGATAACCAACGAAGTACATCGGCAAATTCAAATACAAACACATCGATATGATTATTTTCTACCGAAACATTTCCCCAACCACGTGTTTTCAAACCAATATCACCCAGCATCTGTCCGGGAGCAAAAGGAACATCCCACAAATAATACCACGATAATGCAAAATAAGCGGCTTGCTTCGTCAGATCAGCATAATGCTTGTGTTCCTCCCCTTTAGTAACTAATGAAAGATAATAGGTAGCAGTTGCAGCATAAAGTGACGCTTCTTTATCCTCACAATTTGCATCAAGGGTAGATGAAAAATAATCTGCCTTAGAAATCAATTCTTTCTCCAGATAACCCGCAGTCCGCTTGGCACTATCCAAGTAACGTTTATCCTTAAAGTATTTATATCCCATGACTAAAGGTAATGTAGCCGAAGGAGTACTTCCCCCGCTTTTATCTACAACGGAAAAGTCATCACGGAACTTTCGTGGAAAACTACCATCAGCATTTTGCAATTGCAGAAACATATCCAACATCTTTTTCAATCGCTGTTCCCATTCCGGATGCTTGCGCCCTTTTTCTTTTTCATAAGCCAGGAAATGGAAGATTGCATAAAGCCCTTCCGATTGACGACGGATACTATGAACAGGATCCTCAAAGTTCTTATCAAAGTTTACCGATTCCTTAAAAAAGCCTGCTACCGTGAAGCCGTTCTTCAAATAACTATCGAATATTTTGGTACTGTTAACTTTCAAATCTTCCCGGTTACATTCCCAACCATATTCCCAGGCATTGAATGCATTCAGAAGAACACGTCCTATAAAACCAACTTCTGCCTGCCCATTACTTGTACATGCATCTGTTCTAAGATGTATGCCCGAATTATATACCAACGGATATTTATCCACAAAACTACTTACAAAGAATTGGCTAAGAGTCTGCTTCATATATTCAATTGAATAGGGAGCATCTACAGGCTTGGGCAAATATGTATCATAACAATATTCCCAAGTATGGCGCACAAAATCAGAATAATCTTTTGCTTCACCTTCAGTAATTTGCCAAGTCAACAAAATCGTCTCTCCTTTTCTAAGATGCTGATAAGCCGTTACAGCCGGAGCTAATGTCAATTTACGGATATAACTTTTAGGGGCCTCCCGATAAGGAAAGCCGAAAGAAAGAGTAGCAACCCCATCCTTATTTTCAAATCCGGTATACCCCAAAGAAGTCTTATCCGAAAGAATAACCTCCCCTTCGCGATGAGTAGCCAACGTGTTATTTACGAATTTATCCAATCTGTTGACAGTCATAAAACGTTGTTTCTTCTCACAGAAAATCCCGGTGAGAGGTGCGCTTAACCTGTCCTCACTTACAATCCAACTGTCTGAAGTATGGAATGAAGGGGCTTCTTTGGGCGAACGCAGATTACGCCGATACCAGAATCCCGGCATATAGAACAGGCAATCGTTATGGCGGAAGTCTGTTGCCACCTGCTGATTGTAATTAAAGTAAATATCTTCCAATGCAGTGATAGACACACTAATACATATCCCATCGTTACCATCCACTATGTTTTGAGACACAGTCAACGGTATTTTTTCCGAATTCTCCAAATAATAAGTGCCGTTATTATTCTGCGACTTCTGAAAAGTCAATGGATAACATTTCGCGCTATTTCCCGGGACTTTCAAGGAAATAGATGCCGAAATCGATTCCGGCACATTATTAAAAGCTTTAGCAATAGTAGCACATGCTACAAAAGCTATCCCACAAAGTAAATATTTCAGACTCATATAAAATATTAATGTGAATCAGCCTGCCTGATTCTATTTGTACTAAATTGTTAAGGCAAAATTAGGGAACATCCTCCACATTGAATAAAACAAATTGAGCTATAAATAGAAATAATTATCCAAATCGGCAGAAATTCTCCAAAGCCTCAACTACGATCCCATACCCAAACGATTATTTTTCCATAAGAGCGGCAGCACACCACAAATAAGGACCCTGTCCGTGATAATCACCCGTACGGCGCGGACGATCATAATAGTACTGTTTACTGTTCTTCTTATTCGTTCCCACACAAATTTCTCTCACCTGATTTTTATCATTAAGATATGAAACTAAAGCCATCCATGCTTTACGAGCCGCAGGAGCATATTCTTCTGCATCTAGCCAGCCATTCTTAACCCCTTTGATAAATGCGAAAGTAAACATAGCCGAACCAGAAGTTTCAGTCCAACAGTCAGACTGGTCGATCAACTGATTCCACAAACCTTCCGGATTCTGATATTTCTTCAGACTTTCCATCATTGTCCGATAACCTTCTAAAATACGCGGACGGTCTTTATGATTCTTAGGCAAACATTGAAGCAACTCTGTCATACCTGCAGCCATCCAACCATTTCCACGTCCCCAATAATAAGGAACATCTGGTGCATGATAGAAAAGGCCATTCGGACGTTGTAGCTCATCCAGATACATCACCATCTCTTTAGCTGCACGATCGATATATTTCTTATCCTTCGTCACTTTATAAGCACGTGTCTGTACAATGGTAATCATATACATATCATCAATCCATAAACGTGTTTGCCAAGAATATCCTTTTTCAGCCCATTCTTTTTCCTCCGGTTTTGCGTTTGCTGGCACTTTCCATTGAGAATCGGCATAAGGCAACCCTAAATACCAATATTTCTTATCTTTTGTCACAAGATACAACTCAAGAGGTAAGCTACCGAACATATTTACATCAACGTGATTCATTATGGGTTGCAACGCCTTCTCTTCAGTAAATAAAGGCTCAAACTTATCTTGCAAACGATTGAGAAGTTCCTTATCTTTTGCAAGATAAGCATATCGCAAAGCCCCGTTCCAATAAAATGTTTCCGGATAACCAATCCATTTTCCAATATGGAGTGCATGCTTCTCGGTTAGAAAGCGATATGCCAATCGTTTACCAATTTCTTCCGGAGTAGAACCTTCCGGAAAGTCCTTCAACATACTTGTTTGAGCAAACAACAACTGAAAAGGAACAAAAAACAATAATATTAATACCTTCTTATACATAACACCTAGTCTTTAATTATTCAACAATATATCTTTCAATTCAACATTATATCCATCTACCCGTAAAAGCATCTTATCAATACCTTCTTTACAGTCTACTTGGAAACGGACCTCTTTAGATTCGCCAGGCATCAAATAAAAGTATCCGTCATCAAAATAAGCCGGACGAATAGGCGCATCAGTTTTCGCATCTCTTAATGTCAATGCTATTGCAGCAGCCAAGTATTGCCCCGGATTTTTCACAATAAGCCTGCCCTCATAATGGTTAGCCTTTTTCGTGAAGTTCTTCACCGAAACATTCACCGAAGAAACCGGCAAATTAGCCAAGACTTTTCCGTCCCATTCCTTCTGATTGAGCCAATAAACATTATCATCAAGCAACTTTCCGCTATTAGTTGTCAACACCAACTTTACCCAGCAGAAATCAGGAAGTCCTTTTATATCCTCTAATTGTATTACAGGAGTCAGTACATTAGCTTTCACATGAGCTACCTTCTGTTGTGAGGAGCGTATCTTTTTTCCTACTTTATCGTAAACCACAACTTCCACTTTCAAATTCCGATATTCCTTCAGCGTAGTATTAATAATATCTACTTTATGATGATTAAGACTCATCTGAATATGAAGAGGACGGCACGCTTTTTGCGTGCCATAATAAGCACCGGCTGTTTCCCCATTCGAACTGTAGTTCTGCCAAACCATACTAGGCCATGCGGGATGACTCATCCAAAGTAGCACTCCAGAAGCATCATTCCACATCTTGCTATTCCATGCTTCAAAAATAGCCCGATGACTTTCGTAATTAATCAATTGTGCTTTCCGGCAAAAATCATCCAAGTTATCGGAAGGTCCCAGTTTACGATCCATCCCTTCCTTATAAAGTTCACTAAAAGTCTTGTCACCATATCTATGGTTATGCCAGTCATGGTAATACCAAACATCACTGATAGGCCAAGTATCCTCTTCCGCCATAAATTCACGAATGGTTTCAGCCGTTGGTAACGAAGGAGTACCCACTTCTGAACGGAAACCACCAGCCAAAGAACGATAATACCATCCGGCATCATATTGATAACGCCAAGGCCCACTTCCTGAACTATTTAATGAACGAGAATTTCCTGTATAGTGCCGGCTACGGTCTTCTTTAGCCAAAGTAGCAGCCAACATGTATTCAAGTTCATTCGGAGCAAACCCCTCATTACGTGCACACCATAAAGCAATGGAAGGGTGATTACGGAAACGACGTACTGTCTCTGTCACATTCCTTATGAACAGACGATAATCTAATGGATTAAGATTAAATCCGTCTGTTGAAAGCCAAAAGTCATTCATCACCAACATGCCATATTCATCACAAAGTTCATAGAACACTTCTTCCGTGCTCTCACCCGTCCAATTACGAATCATATTGTAATTCATATTCTTATGCAACTTCAAAGCTGGTTCCAATCGCTCCCGGGAAACACGCTTCATACCGTCATCCATACCCCAGTTACCTCCTTTGCAATAGATTCGTTGACCGTTCACCTTTATCACCATATATTCTTTCATCAGCGAATCCTTTATTAACTCTATTCCCTGTGAAGATACCGGTTTCAATAAGTTCGGTACAAATTCTCCATCATAATTCGTATAGCGAACCTTACTATCCGTTCTTTTGCGTTTCACAGCATCAAAAACAGGTTTTCCATCCTGCAAAGCAGCAGTCGGATTATAGTTTAACCGCACTACAGGAGAATTATCCTCATATGCAGACAATTCATACTCCAGCTCACGGATACCGATGCGCATCTTCTTAACATCAAGTGTGTCCTTACCTGACGAGACCAGACTTAAAGATGCATCATATAAATACTGTTCTCCATATCCATTGGGCCACCAAAGACGTGGATTCTTCATTTGCAATTCCTTACACTCACGAGGAGTCAGTTTAATCATCCTCTTTTCATTAGCATTCAAAGAAACCGGATAAATAGCAGATACTCCTCCAATATTAAAATGCAAATCAGCAGTACACGCAGTTTTAGAAGAATTATAAATCTCCGTATTAACAATAAAATTAACAGAAGTAGTGTCAGGCAAAGGCAGATCCGTAATCACGTGCGTATCAACAATTTCGAGTTCATTGCCAAATTTTATTCTGACATCCTGCCAAATCCCCATATTTCGGTCGCGTATACCAGGAATCCAATCCCACCCCTCCGAAGAGATAAAAGTAGGACCGTCTAAACATAATGCCCCACCATTGGGACCAATTCCTTCTTTCTTATTTGCCTCATGAGGAATGCCGGGATTATTAGGCGGAAGAATACGGATGGCTAACAGATTCTTTTTGTCATAATCTACCCAACGAGTTATATCAAAGATTCCTCTTTCAAAAGCACCCGTCATGGTCCCTAATAACTGATGATTAAACCATACCTCCGCTTTATAATTAATTCCATTCAGAATCAATTTTACTTTTTCTCCCTTGCTATTACGGGGAATATTAAATGAATTTCGATACCACCAATCCATCCGGCAAAGTGTATCGGGAATCAACAGATTATTAAGCCCCCAATAGGGATCAGGGTATACTCCCTGATCCACCAATGTAGTTAATACCGTACCGGGAACTGTTGCCGAATACCATTCGCTTGTATCTAAATCTTGTGCAAATACCGATTTTTCAGCTGCCCGAGCTTTATATCCTTCTATCATCTCCCAACCTTTGGAAAGTTGATATTCCCAATCAGAAAGCGGACTCAATTCTCCGGGTTCTACCACCTTCTTTTTAGGCTTAGCTGTCTGAAATGAATGTTTTGAATGAGGTATCACTTCGGAACTTTGCTCCTGAGGTAAACCGAAATTCCATTTTAGTTTCTGTGAATAAATACATTCTGCTGAAGAAAATAGAAAAACAATAATGCAAATAATGTATATATTCAGTTTAATTCTCATCATCTTATCATCGATTATTTAATTCGCAGTTTCTTCACATCATCACATACAGCTACCGCTACACGTGAATCTGCACAACCATAATAAAGGTACAGTTTCTTTTTGTGATAGACAAGCCCTTCTATAAAGACTGTCCCATCCTTATATTGCCCGCTCTTCTCAAAAGGAGCTTCAGGAGCAAAGAAAGGCTTATCAAGACGATCTAAAACTTTATAAGGATCATTATTGTCAAACAGCATCTGTCCCGCGCAATAAGCTCCCGACGGATAGTCCATATCCCTGTCTTTTCCTGCATTTTTTCCATTATACAAGAGCACAATGCCATGTTTGGTACGAATAGCCGGTGGTCCACACTCCGTCATTTGACAATCAAAGTGCCCTTTACGCGGCTGCGCCAATTTCTTCAATTCTCCTTTTTCGTCCAGAACCGGATACCAATCAATCAAATTATCGGAAGTAGCGGCATATACCGCATACTCTCCCCAATACATAAAATATTTACCATTGACTTTATCAATTACAAGTTGACTGCCTTTCAACCTAGTCACAATAGAAGCCGATTTACAAAATAGGTTATTAAAGCGACCGTTGTATGCTTTCCCGAAAGCAAGCCCATGTTTGGTCCAGTTTTTCAAATCTCGCGAAGTTGCCACGGAAAGGCGCGCTCTTTTCCGGTTCCATGCCGTATATAACATCACATACAATCCGTCTTCGGTCATTGTCACACGAGGGTCCTCACAACCACCCGACCAATCTAAGTCTTTAAAGTTATCCTCAGCAGGGAAAAGCACTGGATTGCCCAACCTCTTCATTTCAATGCCATCTTTGCTTTCGGCATAACCAATACGTGAAGTTCTTTTGCCTATACCTTGAGCAGAGTTGTCTTCCGCACGATAAAGCACCACAATTTTTCCGTCTTTTACAGTGGCTGCCGGGTTAAAAGTATCACTTTCCTCCCATTTCACTTGCTCTCTCCGCATCGGGCAGTAAAACTCTGTAGGCAACGGTGATATGACAGGATTGACTCCTTCAGGACGCAGAAATGGACCCAGCATCCAATTATTATCTTGTTCTTCTGGAGGAGTATCTAAAGATGGCGCATCAGTAAATCCGCATGCGGTCAATATACCAACCACACCAATGATAAATTTCAGTTCTAGTTTCATCTTAGTTCTTTTATTACTTCAATTTATACTCTTGTCTTTTTATATTCCAACCCTTCAGTACCAATACAGCTCCGTTTTTCAACTTTCCTTTTGCAGTTTCAATGGTTACTGTTTTCTTTTCACCCGGCATCAGGGAGAAAAAATTGTCTGTATAAAACGACGGACGTATCGGACTCATCATTGAATTCAAGAATTGCAACTGATTAAAGAAAGCAATCTGACTGGATGTATTTCTCAAAGTAATATCTACAAAATAGTTATTATTATCTTCTCTCATTTTATAGGTCAGTTTCACCTTTGCCTGCTTCAACTTGCTCAAGTCTTCGAAACCCGAAGCAGCTGGACCGGTCAAAGTCTTACTACCTTCATATTTATCATTAGAACGCCAATAGAAGTTAGAAGAAACATCTTTTCCTTTTTCATCTTTCAAAATCAGCTTGATAAAATGAACTTGAGATATATTTTCCGGGAAACGAATAGTCAATGCATCGTTAACCACTCCGTCCGAAGGCAAATTAATTGTTGCTGATTCTTCAAAAACTTTCTTACTGTCAATATCATACACCTGTGCTATTACTTTGTAATTCTTAAATTCACGGTAATAGTCATTCACTACAGACACTGTATTTTTAAGATAGTCAAACTGCGTATGCAGTGGTTCCAGTGAGTTAGCTGTGTGATAAAGCGATGCTGTCGGTTCCAGAGACCAGTCCCACATACGGGAAGCCACTTGAGGCATAGAGCAGTTATGATACCAAAACAAAAGTCCGGAACAGAAACGATCACCATAATCCAGTTTATTGTAGTTCCATACTTCCCAGATACTCTTCGAATTAATAGCTCCCAACAATTGCCCTTTCTGTGCAAACTCATCGATGGATGATGATTTTCCGTAGTTATTCACCAAGTCTGTATACATAGTACTCATCAGATGGAAACCATTTCCATCCAGATAATCCCATACTTCCTTATTGATAGGCCAAAGGTCTTTTTCATCCATCATTTCCCGGAGGATTTCCACAGTCGGAAGAGTAGGTGCACCGTATTCCGGATTAAATCCGTCTACACGGCTTCCTCTGGGAGAGGCCGTATTTTCATAATGCTGCATCGGATTTACCTGTTTGTAAGGACTGCCATCATGCACCCCTTCACATTCGGACTGCATCTGGAATCCACGTGTACCATCCAGTTTATTCAGTAATTCAGGAGTACCGGTAACTTCTGTACTCTCATTAGAAGCAACATAATAAGCCAAAGATGGATGATTACGAATACGTTTTACGGTAGATTCCACATTACTCATATAGAGAGCCTTATCATGTGGATGACGAGTGTCACCGGTCATCCAGAATTCTTGCCATACCAACAGTCCCAGTTCATCACATAACTGGAAGAAATAATCAGATTCTGCAATTCCGCCTCCCCACATTCTTAAAAGGTTGACACCGGACTGACGGGAGTAGCGCAACTCAGCATAAGTACGTTCATCCGAAGTTCTCAACATTGCTTCCGGTATCCAGTTGGTACCACGAATAAATAATCGTTTGCCGTTCACATAAAAGACACGTGATTTATCTGGAGTCTTTCTATCCGAGACTATTTCACGAATACCAAATCTTGTTTTCACTGAATCACATTCTTTACCATCAACTGACACTGTCAGCTTTAGGTCATATAAGTTTTGTGGTCCTTTATTGACAGGCCACCAAAGTTTCGGAGAGTTAATAATCAGTTGCGGGAACTCTTCGGGAGAGAAGGTTGCTGTTTTTTCTTCTCCACGCATCAGTCGGAAGGTCTTTTCAAAAGTGATATTTTCACCCACAATTTCACCCTTCACTTTGCAACTGATTACCCGGTTACTGGTCGATGGATTGATAATTTCAACAGATACAGTCTCACGTGCCTGGTCATAATCGGGTTTTCTCAATTCAGATTTAACGAAAGGATGGCGTAATGCTACTCTGCCTGTAGCATAGAGAGAAATATTTTTCCATATACCTGTGTTACGGTCACGGATACCGTCCATAAAGGTAAAGTCCCAACCTACCGTCATCAACATGGTAGTATTTAAACCAATGTTTCCGTTTCCACCGTTATGGAATTCACCGGCTGCTCCCCAGGATTTCGGCTTCGCACTTCCGGGAACATCTACCGGATAGACCTTTATAGCCAGTCCGTTCTTTTCCCCGACTTTCACAAAATCCGTAACATCAATGTAATCCTGAATAAACATACCGTTCATTGTGCTCAACAGGTTGCCATTCACCCATACTTCTGCCCGGTAGTTGATACCATCCAACTGTAACCAGACAGTCTTTCCCTTGAATGATTGAGGAACAGTAAAATCTGTACGAAACCAGTATGTGTAAAAGTCACGTCCGGTTTCAGAAATATCCGGTATCAATTTAGATTCAATCTTATTATTGATTCCATAGTAAGGCTCCGGGTATTTTTGGTTATACACCAAAGAATTCAAAACTGTTCCGGGAACGATGGCCGGCATCCAATTTGCAGTTGCATAATTGGATAAAGAAATCTTTTCTCCGGGATCTGTTGCATCTCCAGCTTTTATCATTTTCCACTGGTAGTCGCCCTGATGACCAATTTCAGAATCAAGCCAGATGCGTTGCGCATTTCCGACATTGTTCTTCCCATTCTGTGCTGTCACTACTGCAGCAAAAAGTAATAATAAAATCGGGAAAAAGGTTTTAGCAATGTTGTGCATATTCGTACGTTACAATTTATTGGTTTATATAATCTTAAAAGTCTAAAACGGATGAGGACAAAAATAGTGTTTTCTACCTGTCCGGCATGCTAAAAACAAGTCAATAAATGAAATTTGAGTCCCAAACTGCCATATATTGCCTATTTGAAGGTTATCTAGCAACAGACAAAAAGACATTAGTTAATCATTGGTTTATCCATTACAAATAGTTAGCATATTAGCTATTAATAGCTGAATTCTCGGATATTAATACCTTACACGACAGGTATTAATATCCGAGACCTCAATAATTAACAGCCTGGCGACTCTCTAATTCCGTTACACCGTTCCGTCATTTAGTAAAGACAAATTCTGTCCGTAATCCCCGGTGATCGAACACTTCTTCGAAAGGCCCCCAATTAGGAAGAACAATATCCGATGTTTCTGTGTTCTCGCCTATTACCTGAGAACTTTTTACTTCCGTGTTGGGAGACAAGGTATAAAGAGTGAGATCTAATCGGTCTTTAGTGTCCTTCTCGCTCGGACGCGGTGTCCACGTGAATCCCGGATGCGTCACAGGATCCGGATGTATCGTTCGGTAAGCATCACCTTTTATACCGCCTTCCCACAAAGAATGGGTGGTAGGCCACTGAACAACGTAAGAAACAAGGCCTGCTGACAAGGCACCTTCCGTCCAGTCAAGCCATGACGGTTCATTGAAATCACCCGAGAGACAAACAAAAGGAGTGGTAGACGAATTAAAGTCCTCCAGCAGTTTGTCCACCATGCCTTGACGGGCTTCTTTATTGACTTTCACTACATAGTCGACATCGTCCGTACCCTCATATCCTTTATATTCGATACCATTCAACTGATAAGGACCGTAAGGGAAGTAAGCGCCATGACAGTTCATCACCAATACGACAACACCTTCGCCTAAGTTGATATAGACACCATATTTGTTCGGTGTAATCCCTGAGAAAGGATAGCGCGATATAATACTGCATTTCCCCTGTCCATTGTTGGAGTGAGTATGCACGTAAAGCCCCTGTGCTTGTATATCAGATTCAGAGAGCCCACTGCATTCCTGCGCACAAAGCACATCCACATCAATTCTATTGAAGTAATCCAACACAACGGAAGTCGATTTACCCCATAAATTTTGCGTAGCAAGTTTCAGCGTTTTGGGTGCTACACGTGTTGTCCAAGTAGCAGCAACTTTTCCATTTGCATCAGCAGACATTTCAATATAGTAAGCCTTTCCACTGCCTACATTCAGCGCAAGCCCCACCGGTACCGTTACCCGTACGTCCTGTTCTCCAGAAATCGGATGAGTGATATGCAGTGTAGCATTCACTCCAAAGGTTCCGGCACACATATCTGGAAGCATATAACATACATCCTCTTGGGGCACATACTGATAGGTCTTTCGGGTTGCTACCGGAAGATTCTCATATTCACTGTAATGTTGAGGTTCGATATGAGCATAAGGAACAGAAGAGGCGGCATCCGCAAAAGTCACGGAATTCACTGTAATATCCGAAGCAGTATCCAGATCCTTTTGCAAAACGATCTTAGATGCACGCGGAGCAAGAGTAACCTGCACCGATGCAGACGCAGCTGCTACACGAAGTGTACCATCTTTTTCATTACCTCTACTGACAAGCATCGCCATCGGATCAGCTAACGGCAATTGAGGAGCATACGCTTCTAAATCCCAATAAGTTTTACCAGAAGTCAATTCTGGAAATTTATCGGCTGTGGTACACAAAAACAAGAATCGATAAACGATTCCTTTAGTTACAGAAACCTTTATTTCATTTACTGCATCCCCTATACTTCCTGTTTTGTCAAACAGATAGTTATATTGATCGTCAAAACAGAATATCTTCCATTTCATTCCGTCCAAAGACACAGAAGACCTAGTGGGGGACATCGTTAACCCTCCCTCCATGTTCAGACTGAAACGTATTTCTTTTGTGTCATCCTCCTTTTGTACATCACTTACATATCCTTCAGCACAAGCCGTGAATAAGCTAGAAATCATTAGAAGAATCACAAATAAAGTATTCTTTAGCATTATCTTACAATTTAATCATTGAATATATATCCTTTCGAGAATCCATATAATTATTCCCAACCGGCTTTATCACGTATACACCTATAAGGGATTCCGTAATCCTTCTTCACATCCCAATTATTATAATCATAGAATGTCTTGTCTTTTATAGAGAGATCTTTCTCATTGATATTCAACCAAGCCACGCTTGGCCAAGTGCCATAACAAGCTAAATCTTTCACATTGGGAGTAGCTTTATTGTATGGGTATCCCGCCAATATACGCAAATCGGTAGCCTCACCGTCTGCCTCGGACCAACAGTAAGTATATACAGACTCCATTACTTGTGACTTGAGATGCTCTCCTACCCACAAAATATACTCTTTGGCCTCTACATTGTTCAATGCTGTCCAGCCCTCGGGACAAAGATTCTTCGCCCCTTCATTACCCGTCTTACCTTTCATAGGAGTATCAAACGTAAATCCCTCAGTTCCACAGAAATACGCCTTATCCACAGTGTTATGCACAAGATACGTAGACTGACGACAATGTACTGGCGAATAAAGTTTCTCCCCTTTTGACAAACAAGGCAGCGGAGTGCCCGGATACGGATCGACAAACCCGATGGCCAGCAGATTTTCGTCTGTAACAGCCCCACTAAGATGTGTGATAGCAAACTGGCTTGTCTTCGCAGGATGTGCAGTCACCGTATAAACAATCTCATGACGATAAAGACCACTACCTGCATCTTTAGTAGATGAAGAAATAGTAAGCCATGCAGGCAAACTTCCGTCATACGCAGCGTCCAATGCTGCTGAGCTATAATCTGTAACAACACGTTTTATAGTATATGGCATTGCAGCATCAGCTGCAATTTTTACATAAGTCCCTTTAATATCTGTACCAGCAATGATAGTAGCTTTATTATCCATTACGGAGATTCCGTCTTCAATCGTTACCCAATCAATTGAAGTTCCGTCTTTCCATTCTTCTACTGAAATATCAAAGCCTGTAGAACCGGCTATCTTTTTCGTATTAAGCTGATAGAGATAGTTGGCCTCCACATTAATATCAGCAGTAAGATTCAGATAAAGAGTCGGACCTTCTGTATTGGTATTGGCAAGTTTAGTGGTAGCCCATACTACTGTTTTTTCATTTTGCTCAAGAGTTGAAGTCAACCGAGTCGGATAAAGATAGAAACTTTTCCCATCATTAGCTAAATCAGTTGCTGGTATTTCCAGAACATCAGCAGATATATTGCCTGCATTACCACTTACATCACCTATGAATCCTTGAGTGTATCTATTCTTAATATATACCTTATCGATCACTAATCCCGATTCTGTTGGATCATTCAACAAATCAAATCTAGCTACACGTCTTTTAAGTTTTACATCAACCTGATTATTGGAAGATTCTACATCGGCAACTGTTACATACTCCTTACCATCTGTTTTAACATTAGACATAACAAATGGAGGATTCAACTTACCACTCTCCGCAACAGTTTTACTATTTAGTAATTCATCGACTGTATTTGCTCCACTCATATTAGGGAAGTTGTTCTCATCCTCACTCTCCACAATGATGAATCTCTTTTCTCCTCCAGTCGAAGAAGTTAATTCAACAGTATATGACCTTGTATCACCGTTTGTACCCACGGAAGCAGCCGCATAATTTAAGACATATCTTTGTTCATACTTACCTTCTTTGCTAAATTGATAAAAGGCTATTTTGTCATTAGTGCCTCCATTTTCGTCACCTACACCTACTGCCCTTGTAAGGAATGCCCCCGGAGTATGCAAGTTAAATGTTATTTTACTTTTGCCAGAAGGCTGTTCATCGGGAGTTGGGGTTTCATCACTTTTCGAACAACCAACTAATAAAACAGTTAAGAATAAAGCTAGACATATATAAATATTCTTTAGAATCTTGTAGTTTTTCATATGTAAACAAATTAATTACGCTCCTTATCCCAAAAGAGCTGTTTAAACCATTAATAAATTGTTTTATAGTTCTAAAAAACTTGAGAGGCTGTGCCCAATCCCAACTTTAGCACTGCCTCTCAATATTATATTCATCAATCAACACCCCATCAATTCCATTCGATTTGTTGGTCTTCGTCCGGAATCAATGTATTCAAGTCACGTTGCATACTTAATGTACCTTCTACTCTATATTTCATACGGTTGCCCGGACTAAGCGTATAGTCCTCAAATGAGTATCCCATAGACAAAGTGATATAGATATGCTTCAAGTAAGGCTTCACAGGATCGTTCTCTTCGACAATCGTATAATAAGGAGCTTCCTTAAATTTGTCATCATCTCCTTCGCCCAGTAACACAACTTTAAAGTTATTACCATCCTCACCCCCGTTATCGGTCCACAACCTTAGTTTCTTCTTCAACTCACTTCCTTCATTAAGCGGTTCATCCGTAAACTCCACATACAGCTTATACTTTTTACGATCTAAGTAATTCACATCACGAACCCCCATGTAAAGCATAATGGTCTTTTCGTCATACACATAAGCTTTATGAGTAGCTAACATGAAGTTATCCTTCTGATTCTCCAAGAATATCTTCAACAAGCTGCCATCATATGAGCCTGAATAATCATTGAACGGAATAATATTCAACAATGCTTTCCGATAGTGCAGACGGTTATTCACCTGATAGTTATAAGACGGATCATCCTGAATTGTCAATGGTAGAATATATTTATCCGACATATCCAACGGTTTAGCATTGTTCTGCCCTCCTAGTGTGAAATCAATAGGTAACAGTGCTTCAGATTCACCCGCAGGCATTTCTACTGTTTCCGGTATGGAATAATACTGTTGATCCAACAAATGGTAAAAAAGTTCCTGACGACGTTCACCGAAACGTTCATGATTCAACACATCCAATGTATCTTTGTCGAGTGCTACATGGATAGTTCTTGCCTGTGTGTTCATTGTAGAACCACTCAACAAAACCGGAAGCTGATAAGTCACCACCCCTCCTGGTTTGTAGCGTACATAAGTAGAAGTTACTCCTTCATTATTAATCTCCGCCTTGAAAGATGCCAACTGTTTGAATTGTTCATCTTCCCACTCATTGTTACATGAAGTGCAACATACTGCCGCCATCATGCCAATCAATAATTTATATATATTATTCATCTTTTCTATCCAAATTTAGTAGGTTTATTCCGGATCTTTCCAGCCCGGATTCTGAATCATCCACATATTTCGTTTCATTATATTGTGATGGATCGGCCAAAACCACATCTTCGTAGTAAACATAGTAGGCAACGAAGTGACCTCTATCGGTGTATGAAAACCATCCGGATTTTCCGAAGTTAAATAGATATTACAACCGTAAATGGGAAGAGCCTCTTCAATGGGAGCATCACACCAACGACGAATATCAAAGAAACGATGCCCCTCCGCAAACAGCTCAATCTGACGTTCACGTTTTACTTTAATACGGAACTTCTTTACATCATCGTACACCTCATAGTCTGGCAAGCCGGCACGAATGCGAATAGGCTGAATACCTTCCTTCAAAGCTGTTGCCGAACGTGTGATTGTATACATAGTCTCACCATTCCAAGAAGGTATTTCATAAGAGCCTTCGACTTCGTTCAATGCTTCCGCATAATTCAACAGGATTTCCGCATATCGAATGTCCGGAGCATATTTTTGCACTACACGACTCACATCATACGATTTTTCAGAATCAGCTAAATCCTTCGGATGTACAAACTTCTTAATACCGATGCCAGTACTCAAATAGTTAGTACCTGCTTTGTAACCATCTTGAGCATCTCTGTAGTAGAAAATGGGAACATTCGTTTCCTCTTTATCCTCTGCACTTGCATTCAACATATGCCATACACTACCATTGTAGGCTACTGATGCATAGAAACGAGGTTCACGATCCGCATACTGCTTGGAAACGCCAGTTCCCTTTGGACCTAATTCAGGATGTTTAGACAATTCGGACGTTTCAACCACGCCTGAAACACGCGGTTGTTCATTGTAACGGCTCGGATCGGTATATCCGTCCATACCCTTATACATAGAATTCATACCCGGACAATCTCTACCATCTTTCATATAATAAGCATCACATTGCTTCTGCGTCATACCATGGCAGTTATACCCACCACCTTGTGAACGAGGTAACTGATGGATAACCATTACTCTGATATTCTCAGCACCCTGATTGACACCTCTGGTAAATATAATTTCTTCATTATTGTATGCCCCCACTTCTCCATCAAACAAAGAACGGTATGATTCGAACGGATCAATATTCTTCCAACCGTAGGGCCAATCCTGCGAATGGAAAGTTCCATTATCGTCTGGCGGAGTAATAGTTGTCGGGTAAGCCATATCATCACTTTCTCTTTTATAAGCTACATACAACTGATACCGTTTCAAGTCCATTACATCTTTAGCTGCTGCAGCAGCTCTTGCCCACTTCCGGTTGTCGTATGTATCAGACAGCAACTTGCGACCGCTCTTATCAACCAATGCATCGATCACCTCTGACGGTGCTTGTCCGTTATATAAAGGACTTGCCGCATATAAAAGCACACGTGAACGAAGTGCCAATGCCGCACCACGTGTAGGACGAACAATATTTTGTACATCGCGTGTATCGTCCAACATTGTAGCCGCCTTCACCAATTCCTCAGCAATGTAATCCGCACACTCATCATATGTATTTCGAGGATAAGCGATATCATCATACTCTTTCGTATAATCGACACCTTCATCCGGTACAATGGGCACCGGACCAAACGAACGAATCAGCATCCAGTAGAAATATGCACGCAAAAAATGAGCTTGCCCTTTCATATCTGTAATCTCAGCTTCAGTAAGCTCTTTATTACCATCCACGTTATGAATGAAAATGGAGACGTGACGAATCGCTTGATAGGCAGCCTGCCATATATACAAACTGTTTCCACTACCTAATCCTTTTTCCGTATAGTTCCCACCTTTCCAGTCTACATAATTCAAATCTATGTAGTACATATCATCTGCAAAGTTGAAACTAGTGTTCTTTTTACTGTTCACTTGTTGCAGATAATCGTGCTTCATATAAGCGTATCCTTTTGCCAACCATTCATTGGTATAGTCCTTACTTTGAAACACATTCTCAATGTTAACACGTTCCTCAAAAAGGTAGTCTGAGTCCAAATAATCGGTGCATCCGACAACCATGGTACTCACTCCTAATATAAAACCTAAATTTATTATAAGTTTCTTCATATTCTGTTCTTGTTTATAGATTAACTGATACGCCTAACGAAAGCGTCTTGCTCAACGGGTATTTCTTTCCGTCCGAACTTCCCAATTCCGGATCCCAATATTTAAACGGAGAGAATGTCAACAAATTGGTTCCGATAAAGAAAACACGTACTTGATTCAAATGAATCTTATTAACCCAAGCTTTCGGAAAGGTATAACCGATATCCAAAGTCTTTAGACGAAGATAAGAACCATCTCTCAACCAATAATTAGATTCTTGATAGTTATTTTTATTATCACCATAAGTCAGACGGGGGAATTCCGCATTTGGGTCTTCATTTTCACCCAAAATCCAACGGTTGCTTTCTGCCATTTCCTTCAAAACATTTCCCCAGCCATCACCACCTTGGAACATAAAGATAGTTGTACCTTTGACAAAGAAAGACGACTTACCAGCTCCTTGGAAATGAGCATTGAAATCCAATCCTTTCCATTTGGCCGAAAAACCAAAGCCATACACCAAGTTAGGACGAGTAGTAGCACCAATAGCTACCCGGTCATTCGAGTCAATTATACCATCACCATTAACATCTTTATATTTAATATCACCGGGCATCACCTCACCAAAGGTTTGCTTCGGACTATTTCTGATTTCTTCATAATCTTTGAACAACCCTAAAGCAATAAGCCCTCTTGCCTGATTAACACGATGTCCTTGCGCCAATTTATATTCGTAAATGGTATTCTCTTCATCTTTTTCTATCACTTCGTTCTTACTGAAAGTAATATTACCGCGTAATGTAAAATTCACCTTACCGAGTTTTTGTTTGAATGCAAAATGACCATCAAATCCTTTGGCTTCTACAATACCAACATTTGCTTTTGAAGCATTGTCAATTCCCACCTCGTAAGGAATATAAGAACGAGTCATATAGATACCATCGCGACGTTCTTTAAAGTAGTCAATCTCTCCAGTCAGTTTGTCATTAAAGAAAGAAAAGTCAATACCCAAATCTTGTTTAGTAGCAACTTCCCACGAAATAGCAGGAGAAGCCACTGTTGAGTAATATTTTCCATTCCACAATTTCTCTCCAGTTCCAATATCTTCAAAATGATAAACATTATTATCGGTTGCTATCGAATACAAATAGGGGAAACGTACCCTTTTATTGCCTTCGTACAAAGCATCATTTCCAGTCTTTCCATAAGAATAACGGATTTTCAACATATTCAGCCACTTTCCAGCAATCTTTTTCATGAATGGTTCCTCAGCCAAGTTCCATGCACCGGAGATAGCCGGGAAGAATCCGAAACGATGGTCTTTGTGAAAGTTCTCCGAACCGTTGTATCCAAAATTGAAATCAATAAAATAACGATAATTCCAGTTATAGTTGAAACGTCCGGCTATTCCCTGATTACGATAAGGAATACCATTCTTCAAGTCTGTACCTATATTTTGAGTAAAAATCTTAGAAGCCTGTGTATACTTCAGGACACCTCCGACGTGATGAGTTTTGAAAGCACGACTATAGTGCAGTTCCCATTCAAAGAACTCTCTCTTTTCTCCTTCCGAATTGGAAGACTGCGACATCACTTTCTCGTCTCTGATTTTCGTGAAATTCAATGTTCCATCCGGCTGACGATAGCGGTCGGCCTTGTAAGCAGCCGGAGATTTATAACGTTTAATCCAATTGGAGTTATACGTATCATATCCGAATCTACCTACAAAACGCAATCCCTTGGTTACAAAATCCAGTTTCTGTTCCAGTGTAAGACTGGTTTGAATATTATTCTTCCAACTTTCATTATATCCGGATTGTGTAGTCATTACCCAAGGATTCATATTATCATCCTTATCTGCCCATCCCGGGATTTTTCCATCTGAATATTCTGCTGGCATCATGATAGAATTATATCCCATCAATACAGTCCACAAATTATCTGTACCACTACCCGTATCATTCTGTTTACGCAAAGAACCGGACACACCGACTTTAAGCAAAGTAGTTTTCGTAATATCAATATCCACATTCATACGGTATGTCCATTTTCTGAAATGTGCGTTTGTATTATAATCCTTAAGACTTTTGTCAGTCTTATACATACCTTGTTGGTCCTGATAACTTCCGGAAACAAAGTAACGTGCAGTTTTACCACCACCACGCATATTCAACGTTGCACGTGAACTCCAAGCACCGTCACGCAATACCATATCCATCCAATCTACATCCGGAAAACGGTCTGGATCAAGTTGCGTACGAAACAGTTCCAATTCTGATGGCGAATATAAAGCCTCTTGATTTCTTGTCAAACGAGCTTCATTAGCCATAGAAGCATATGTATAACCGTCTACAAATTCCGGTGCCTTTGTAAAAGTGCTATAGAACCCCTCAACCTTTGCATCAATATTGATTTTACCTTCCTTACCACGTTTTGTATTAATCAAGACTACACCATTGGCTCCCTTACTACCATAAATAGCCGTTGCGGAAGCATCTTTCAATACTGTAAATGATTCAATATCTTCCACGCTCACTTCATCAATATCACGTTCAAATCCATCAACAAGTACCAGTGCAGCCGTATTAGCACCAAAAGTAGATATACTACGAATCCAGAACTCAGATACACTACCCGGTCGTCCAGAAGTTTGCATAGCCATTACACCCGGAACAACACCTGCCAATCCATCCACCACAGAAGTGGAAGGAACCGATTTCAACGCATCTACATCCACATTAGTAATGGCACCAGTCACTGCTATTTTCTTTTGTGCTCCCGTACCTGTAATTACGACTTCATCAATAATCGTACTAGCCGCTTCTTTCATTTTTACGTTGATGGTCTTTTGTTCTTTTACCAATACCACCACGGTTTCATATCCTATATATGAGAATACAAGTCTGTCATAAGCAGATGCTTTTATTTTGTATCGACCATTTATATCAGTGATGACACCCAATCCAGGCATATTCTGTATTGCAATATTCACACCAATCAAAGGTTCCTTATTCTCATCGGTCACCACTCCAGTTATCATTGCACTTTCCTGCGCCCATACGGTTATGGAAAAGAGCAGCAATAACATACATGCAATTAATTTTTTACTCCTCATAAAATATACGTGTTTATCATTTATTATTCTTCCATAGCAATTTTACGTATCACCGCTTGCTCATCCCCGTTATGTTTCATACCTCTTTCACCTACATAAAAGCATTTTCTCTTTTCATCGTATGCAAGTGCCCACGGATGAGCAAACCGAGCTTCAGAACGCAGGGAACCGTTTGCAAAGCCAGGATCACTTGAATCATTTCCACGTCCAGCAAATGTAACCACCCTACCTGTCGGAGTCAGGATACGAATACAATGATTATACTCATCACAGAAATAAAAATCATACTCATCTTCCTCACCTGCATATTCTGGGTTCTTAACAAATACTCCCTGAGTCGGACCGTTCATTTGCACCTTACTACCTACTCCGTCACGATAACCACTGCCACTCGCACTTCCCGCCACGATATAAGGTGTCGAAAACTGATCAGTAGTTGAATTATAGTCCATACGAGAGATATACCCATTTCCCCTTTCATTATATTGGCGAAGCAGATACGCATATTTTCCTGTTGGATGAACTACCGAACGCAATGTTTCCTTTACACGCGGATGTCTAGCTATTTTCGTTGTTGTCTTATTTTCAAAATTATATTCATAAATCTCTTGATCTGGATAAACTGTATAATAAAGTTTGCCAGTCTTAGGATGAACAAATGCACCAGTAACCCCTTTTTGCTTTGATTCACCTAACTTTACTTCCGCTTTAAACTCTGATATACGAGTTTTCAACACATTTACATTTCCGTCCTTATTCAAATCGCGAGAAATAATCATATCTCGATTTTCATCTGCAGTCCAATTAATAATAGCAGGTCTGTCCGCTGTATTCGCTAAAAAAGGAACCATAGTCACCGTTTTCTCTTCCAAATCAATCAAACGGATAGCACCTGCTCCATAGCAAGTCAAATACAAATGATCAAAATTGGATTTCGGGTCAAACGAAAACCAAGTAGCTCCTTTTATACATCCACATGCATCAAACGCTCCTTCACCCTGGAAGGCATCTTTCTCATTCTCAAAGCGTTGACCGGCTAATGTAGAAACTAACCACTGCTTTACATAAGCAAACTTTTCTTCCGCTTCAGCAAAAGCTACTTCTTCACCATTGTCATCATACACACTAATTTCCACATCACCTTCAGTAGCCATACGTGGTACTACACAATACAACATATTGTTCTTAACAGAAATGATATTAGCCTCTTTACCACCAACTATCACTTTCAATTTTTTGGGGTCGTTCCCAAAGTTTTCTCCATACAATATAATATTGTTACCAATACCACCCGATTTTGGGGCAAAATCTGTAATTACCACTGGCTTAGTAGGATCGAAAGGAAGATTCTCTTCTTTGTCTTCATCCTTACAAGCTGTAAAGCAAAGCACTATCAATGGCAATACCACTGCGCATAATCGGATAAACCGAGTTCTCCAATCACTTTTCTTTTTCATACATTAAATTTTAGTTTTACTTAGAAGTCTATATATTTACAATATTTTCAACATATCAGTTATTAAATACTGGCAGTAAATCTCCCTTTGAAGGCACACATTTTTTAATGGTCGGCCAGCCGTCTGCCGACCACACAATACGGTCGAGCATACCCAGACGTCCTCCAACCGCACCATTCTCTTTTACATAACTATGATATATCATCCAATCTGTACCTGCATCATCTGGAATTATTATGGAATTATGACCAGGACCAAAGAATGTTTCACCGTCACCTTCCAACACTAACTCCCAAGAGTTGTCCAGCATATCTTTTCCTTTTCTATCGACATACGGACCAAGGAGATTTTCCGAACGGCCTACCACGACTTTATACTTACTATCCATTCCATTATTCGGACAGCAATTATTTATAGATGCAAACAAATAGTAGTACTTACCTTTCTTATAAATATTGGTGCCTTCAAATGCCCTGCCGCAAACCTGTTTCTTCAGCACAGGCTTACCATCTCCCCCCCGTTTCACAGAAAGACCATCATCCGTAAGTTCCGTCACATAAATACCATTGAAACTTCCGACAAACATATATTTCTTTTTATCTTCTTCATAATAGAACTGGTCGATACAATTGGAACCAAAATCATCTGTTATCAGCAAAGGTTTAGCATTTAAGAAATCACCTACCGGACTATCTGAGGTAGCAACCGCCGTATAGCTGATACTTCCATCCCCCCATTTTGCCCATGAAAAATAAAGCACATACTTTCCATTGATGTAGCGAATTTCCGGTGCCCAAAATGCACCTCCACCAGGAAGTACATCTGGTTTAGGTTTGGTTGCATTTCTGAAAGCACTTCTTTTAAACTCCCAATTAACCAAGTCCTTAGAAAAATAAATAGGAATCCAATAGGCATTAGTTTGAGTAGCATACAAGTAAAAACCCTCTTCAGTACGAATAACCGTAGGATCGGCTGCGCTAGAAAAAGTAATTATCGGATTTGTATAAGTCATACCTATTTTGAAATAACAGATTTCATTATGAAGAGCCACGCTTTCATGAGAACATCCCCCCAACTGTACAGGCAACAGATATTTTACAGCTTCCATTCCTTCACGCTTCACTGTAATTCCTCCAGTAGCTTCATTCTCTCCAGCTTTAAAAGATATCCCTTCTTCTAAATCATAGTTAGCCGAAGGAAGAAGACGATAAGAAGTCTTATAGTCCTCATTATACTTAGTAACCAGTTCCTCCGCATTAGAAGGCACTGCTAATGTGCATGTAAAGTTCCAAGGATTAGTCTTTATTTCTCCGTCTGTCTTACAATTAAAAGTAGCATCAACCGAAACTGGCATTGACATTTTACTAACACTAATTTCCTGTGATGGCATAACCAAACTAACCGTTGGATAATCAAACGATATATGCAAAAGAAAATCGCTTTGACTTTTACGAACCTTGGCAACAGATGAAGTAAGTCTCAATGCAATGACATATTCTGTTCCATTTTTTTTGAATTCAGTGAACACTTTATCCGGAGCAAATTTCACCTCTACTTTCTTTGAAGTAACACCCTGTTCGAGAGTAATCTGTGGCGCACTTATCGAATATAACGAAGAGGGCAACAATTTATAAGCCGTTTCTTCCTCTTTATTATATGCCTCCAGATCTTTTTCATTCCATGCTTCCAACTGTGCAGTAAGAGCAACACTCGCACTGCCCCCCTTCAATTCTACAGAGAAAGGGTACACAACTTGTGTCACATCACTACTGGAAACTTTAATTACATTTAATCCATTAGGCTGTACTTGTAAATATTGGTTTGAATTTATATCTCCATCTTCACCTGAAACATCCTTAGTATCATCAGAACCACATGACAAAAAAAGCAAAAGTCCCGCGCTAAGAAACATTAACCCAATTTCTCGAATATTTTTTTTAATTGATTTGTAATTCATTACATATAGATTTAAGTAATACCCTGTGTTTTATCAAAACGTTATCCCTTGAACTATCTTTTTAACTACATCTAAAAACTAAATTCCGTATTATATAATAATGATCATTATCTCTCTATAAAGGTACTAGCGCCCCTATCATCTGATACAAAAGTAGAGAATCGGGATTATTTAAGATATTAAATATAGGTCAATAAATGAAAAATTAGTCCCAAACTAATCTAAAGTATTCAAAGATTATACAGAGGAGTTTTTATTAGCACCCATCTGAACAATATCTTTCTTTTATTGGATAATTTCTTCTTCAACAATCCACTACTACTCAAACATTATTTGAGAACTAGAATATTTTATAGTTGCTATACTTAAAACTAATAGCAACACCATTTCATCTAATTGCTTTCTTTATAACCGGACAAACTAAATCAGCATATCTCATCATACCTAAGTCTGTAAAATGGATACCATCTACAGTAGCTTCTCCATCCTCTCCCAGCATATTCTTTGATGAAATAAGAATGATATTTTTCTCATTTCTTTTCTTTAAATGATTGAATATCTCTTTCAACGTATCATTCTTTCGTCGTACTTCTTTAGCAACCTTTTCATCATAAAATGTATGAGGGAAAATAGGATCCTCTATAAAAATAATTGGTGTATCCGGATGTTTACCACGAATGATACGATAGAATGTTTCCATCCGTTCTTTCATCTTTGCAACAGAAGCATTAGGCACAAAGTCCAAAACGAAAACACTAGCTTCTACTTCAGCTATTACTTTAGCTACTTCCAAATCTAGAAATGCATTTCCACTGAATCCTAAATTGATACATTCACGGTTCAATCTCCTCGATATAATATTGGTATGTGCCATTCCTGGACGTGAAGCACAACCTCCTTGAAGAATGCTGGTTCCATAAAAAATAACAGGATTCTTACGGATTGGATAATCCATTAACGGCTGACTGATAGTAGCCAGAGAATCAACTCCTATAGACAGAGAAACAAGACCATCATACAATGGCAAATAAAGCATGTATTCTCTTTCTTCAGGATGCATATTTTTTATAATGGTGGCCTGATTTGTTTTTCCTTTCGGACGGGCACTATTGACAAAACGCCAGTCACCATTCTTCTGAAGACAGTAAAGATCTAAACCTTTTGCACCAGTATCAGTCATATGATTCATGTGGGTATTAAAAAGAGCCACCCATTTAGCTGCTATCGTAGTGGAATTACTACGGAAACGTATTGCCATTCCCGCAGAGTTACGGCTTAAATTCCATAATGGAGCACGAGAAATATTCTTTAACGAATCCGGGAACCTTCCATATCGTGCCCCAGCACTCTCTGTCGCCCTTCCTAATAGTGGAAAATTCGATGCATCGTGGTATACTAATTGAGCATGTATATGAAACACTAAAAAAAGTACAATAAAAATACAAAATTCTCTTTTCATATTCAAGCATTATAATTTCAGACCCTTCAAAAATAAATATATGTTATGTTAAAAGCAACAATACACTATGAATAAAAAAACTCCTAGATCTGTATCCGGTCTTTTATTGTTTTATTTATTCAATAATGCATAAGCACACCATATTATCGGTGCCTGTCCATGATAATCACCAACGATGCGGGGACGATCCATATAATATTGTTTACTGTTTTTCTTTCCGGTTCCAACACAAACCTCAGTAAGATCATTCTTGTCATTAATATAATTACATAAGCCAAGCCATGCACGGCGTGCCACTGGAGCATATTCCTCTTTATTCAACCAGCCGTTATTGACCCCCACAATCATGGCATAAGCAAACATTGCCGAACCAGATGTCTCTGTCCAAAAGTCAGGTTCGGTAATCAGCTGATTCCAAAGACCATCCTTGTTCACGTATTTCTTCAAGTTATCCATCATCAACAAGTAACCTTTCATGATACGTGCACGATTAGGATCCTTTTCCGGTAAGTTATAAAGTAACTCCGTCATACCGACAGCCATCCAACCATCACCACGTCCCCAATAATAAGGTACATCCGGTGCATGATAGAAAAGACCGTTAGGATGTTGCAATTCGTCCAAATACAGAACCATTTCTTTGGCAGCCCTATTGATGTACTTAGGATCACCTGTAGCTTTATAAGCCTCAGATTGCACAATAGTAATCATATACATATCATCAATCCAAAGACGAGTTTGCCATGAGTATCCCTTTTTATCCCATTTACGCTCCTCTTCGTTTGCATTGGCAGGAAGTTGCCATTGAGTGTCAGCATAGGGCAGTCCTAGATCCAAATAACGTTTATCTTTCGTTATATTATAAAACCTCAGAGGTAAGCAACCAAACATATTTTGGTCTACGTGAATCGGCGGAGGTAGAAGTTCTTTTTCCAGATGAAACAATAATTCGAAACGATTTCTCAACAACTTTATCAGATCTTTATTATTTGTCAATTCTGCAAAACGAAGAGCTCCGTACCATGTACACACCTCTGCATAATGTATTCCTCTATCAAAATACAGTTGGTGTTTAGTTTCCATCAAACGTCTGCTCAATCTATTTCCAACCATCTTTGGATCTGCCTTCACAGGAAAATTTCCAAAATAATTTTGAGCAGAAATCACATCTGAGCTCAAAAAAACAACCATCAATAAAGCATAAATCAAATAATTTCTTTTCATAATCGTAGTGTTCTATATAATTAATTATTCAATATTAAATTCTCCAAATCATAACCCAGCCACCGGTATCCAACGGGCCGTACTTGTAGATGCAACATCACAAATAGCATCTACCGAATTGCGCTTTGTAACAGAAAAATTGACAAGTATTTGCCCGGAAGTTATAGTTAATTTAGAACGTGGAATAGCAACTTCAGCAATATATCCATAATTATCAATACGCCTCTCGTTTGTTTCATCGCAGACATAAGTTTTGACCTGGGTATCCAATTGCGCTTCTTTCCATGATGCATCATATATTTCACAATTTTTCAGTCCATTCATTGTTACTTGTATGCAACAAGCCCCTTTTGACAGTTTATTATTACCCACAGGAGATATGTATAAGGAAGCGTAATCAGAAGCTAGCAAGTTTCGATCAAGTACTTCTAACAGAAAATAAATATTATCATCATCATGCGAACAGCGTAATGTCCCTTGCGCTTGTGACTGACTGCCCACAAAGAGTGCATGATCTGTATTTGCCCACTCTTTATTGTTACCATCTACCGTTACCTTTCTTTTCACGGCATCAATACGATGATTAAGTACAAACTGTGCCATCTGAACCGGTCCTTCTTTCGCTTTAACATTAGTTCCAACCAGAGTATGTGAATCAATTATACAGAATGATCCCCAATAACCACCAGAAAAAGGTTGATAAGCGCTACCGAAATTACGAGCAGTGGCATCTCCTATTTTAAGAGTATATTTACTTGACGATTCATACGAAAGGACGGTTTCTCCCGAAGGAAACTGTCCCAAATATGGTCCCATACCAGAGAAAACACAATTATTACTATCGGCAGGTCCTTCCTGGTCGGCAGCCAAGTATTCCCATTCGTTTTTATCTGAATAACAAAGCGAAATATGATATCCTGAATTATTGGTTTCCACAGCTGCAGCTAATCCTTTATTATCATTGAGTTTCACAACAGAAGGCATCTGATGATTATAGCCGACAATTCCATTTTTCTCCCATCTCATTCGCAATACATAATAAGGAAAAGAGCTAAAGTCCGGTCTCCATGTCTTTCCGCCGTCAGTAGAAACAACCATTGCTGTACCTGTATCTGTGCCATGTCCTTCCAAACCAGTACGACTGCTATCTGTAAAGTAGCAGTGTAATTCGCCTGTAGGCAACTCCAACAAGAAAGGTTCCCAATTAACTCCCTGATATATCTTGACAGGTTCACTCCAGGTGACACCATTATCCGTACTGCGCCTTAATTCAATTCCTGCATCTTCCGGTAAATCGCGATAGCCGGAATTAGCCCTGCAAGATGCAACAGCCAATATATCTCCATTAGAAAGCACCAGTCCATCGCAATTAGCATAGCAATGTATATTCTTATTGCCTTTGCTATCGATAATGTCATAACTGTTAAATATCTCTCCTTTATTGATCCACGTTTTCATATCCTTACTAAGTGCATAAACACAACGCCGACCAATATTATTATTAGCACTACCATTGTGATAGAACAAAATATAGTCGCCATTCTTCATCTTTTTTATACGAGGATAGCGGGGATAAGAAGATTCCGTAGTCACAAACATCCGATAATTCATCATCAATGAAGAACGTTTCGTAACATCTGCATGAGAATTTATAATTGAGGCCCCCTGATTTAACTCCCCAATAGGTGTGATGCTACAGACCACAGGATCTTGAGGTTCGTCATCCTTTGGTTTCTCTGTATTCCCGTCACCAGCAGATAGATTCTCATCATTTTCCTCACTGCCCCCACACGCTATAAATGAAATAGCTATGGAGAAAAATAACATAAAGAAAGTGTTTTTCATAGCTCTACTATATTTTATTCAGCTTACTATTTTCCTTGTCTCGTCGGTTGCGGACCTAAATAAGAACGCTTCATTCCTCCAAAATCCAAAACAATCTTTTGCAGAACAGTTCCGGCATCGCCACATATAATTTTCACAGTGTGTTTACCCGGTTTGTCGATATGCAAAGTGGTTTTGTTTATTCTACAGTTCTTCAACACACTTTCGTACCAGATTTGTGCATACTCAAAAGAAGAAGTGGAAGGATTCATCACAGGACCTTCGTCAATACATACTCCATATTTCGTTTCCACATTCGTTGCTTCATGTCCGGCGTACCCACGGTCCTTACTTAAGGTAAATGTAGGCAATACGTATGTGTAAACATCAACCGAACCTTGTTCGAATGTATAGAAATCATATTCCAGACGAGGGGCACTGCGACCTGCAGTCCGCTGTGGAGCGGCTGTCGGATCACCTAGTTGAATAGCTGTATTTTCTATTCCCAAGTTAGGAATCGTTCTCATTTGAATTGCTTTGTTCTCTACCTTCCGGTGGAAACCGGCAGCATCCATAGAAACATATCCATTGTGCTCTACAAATAAAGTGTCCATTTCGGCTAATGACGGAGAAGAAGGGTTGAAGACTGAAATATAGACATTCTCCTTCTCACCACGATCAGATGCGATTTCCAATATTCCGAATACTTTCTCACCAGTCGGGACCTTAGCCCAGTCGATTGAGACTTCTATACGATTTTCCGTAGCAGTTTCTCCGGCTTTCTGACTTAACAGAATCCAACTATCTGAAACCGATGCTTTCCATTTCAGAGGAGTCGCTCCTTTATTGAAAACGTCTACGTAATAGGATTGACGGAAGTATGTGTTGAAAGATGGCAGTGAATGGAAACTCTTCTGTCCTTTCAAAACATCTTCTCCTTCTGCTAATATGCCCAAAGAGGCTGTAGGTGCCAGATTGACCTTCCGCAGAGCCGGGAGTTCAAAATAGGCTGCGGCAAATCCTTGTTTCATGGTCATTACGTGATCCCATTTACCTCCAAGTAATGAGTTATATCCTTTTGTTATTACTTCCAGACTGTCATAACAAGCTTTGGTCATTTTCTCCAGTTCTGCAGTAGTCGCCCTCTGTTGAATAGAATACCAACGATTTCTCTGCCCGTTAAGAATCATACGGTTCAACAGTTCACATCCTTTGACCGGATAATACAATGATTGATAATAACATGCTTTCTTGTCTTCAGGCAAAGCTTTCAGAATCTTCTCTGCCATATTTCCTATCCGTTGATATTCAGCCAGACGAGTATCCACTTCACGATAATTGGCAAGCGAAAAATCAGTATCCGTATTTCGCTCTCTTCCGTGTTTATCGGTAGCCCACTGATAACCCCATCCCATAAATTCAGGTTTACGGGCGAAAGCCAATTTATAGAAAGAATCTATCACATCCTGATATTCAACTCGGTAGTCATCGCCCAACATACCACACAACCATTCGGTACGATAGTTTGCCGCTCTTTCAAAATTGAACGAGTCAATATCGAAAGCCATTGTCAGAAAATAATCTACAGCAAATTCACAGGACTTGATATCTCCGGCGTTGAGTAGCCAAATGCGATCGGCCGTCATGTCGTATGCCTTACGGAGTTCTTCATACATCAATGTAGGGGAAGTTGTGTTCATCCAAAGATGATCGTGAGGTTTACCCAGATAAGATGAATGATAATATACTCCCGAACGTCCGGAACGTTTCTGCTCTTTCGGACTACTCAAGCGTTTCATATATCCATAATTATCATCCGGCCAGATAATGGTCACATCATCCGGAAGTTCCAACCCCTGATCGTATACATCGAGCACTTCTTTATATGGAGTAAAGGCTTGAGGAATGTCTTCCGCACGCTTACCGATGGCATCTACCAGCATTTGCCTTTGTGCCATCAACGCTTCCTGAAGCATATCTTTTCTATCGGACATATTATTGCTTGCATTCATTGCCCGATCGTGCAATCCACGCAAAGCCAGAGTATATACATTTTCAAACGGAGCACATTCTTCTACGCGCGATTTCAAGACTTTGTCGACACCATCCTTATTATTGATATAATCCCATTCGCCCATTTTATCACGTTTCCATTCGCTTGCTGTATTAAACAATAATGGTTCGCAATGAGAGGAACCCATGACGATAGCAAAACTATCTGCTACCAAACGATTTTCCGGAATACGGTGAAAAGCCATAGATGCATCATGCATAGCCGGACAAAGATAATTGGCCTGAAGACGAAGCAATAATTCGCATACTTTTGCATACGTTCTCGGCCCGAGGTTTCCACGTTCTTTTTCGTAATTATCCCTTGACCAACGGTAAAGTCCCCAGTCTTCATCATTGATAAAGACACCTCTGAACTTAACTGACGGTGTTTTGGAGATAAACTTATCGACTTTTACACTTACTTGTTTCTGCTGCTTGATTGGAGCATCCGCCCACCAATACCAGGGAGATACTCCGATTGCTTTTGAAATAGAGAGAAGTCCGTAGGCAGTACCGCGCCTGTCACTTCCAGCAACGACAATTGCCTTCTTTATACCCGGAACAGGATTGTTGACTAACTCTATCATATAGCGTTCCCAACCTCCAGCAATAGCCGTCGTATCTATTTTGTTTCCGGATGCCAAAGCGTCAATCCATCCGCTTTCTCCTATAGTCCCAGCGATAATCGCATAACGCGCGGATACTTTCCCGGGCTTACTTTCATCCATCTTCAACTCTTGCCCCGTCACACGGCAAACATCATCTACCAAAAGAGATGCACTCTTACGTACTACAGTCGCATCTTTTCCATCAAAACAAACAACTGCATTCGTTGATGAAGAAACAATAGGAAAACTATTCTTTCCGGTTCCTTTGTCGAGTAAAACTTGTGCTTCTGCCGAAATCAGGCTACAACAAAATAAGCCCAACAATAAAATCTTATTTTTCATATAAACGTTAGATTGACAATTAATATCGCAAAATAAGGCAAAAAGCAGCAAAACGGATAAAAGAAACCGACCTATAAATGAAAGAATATACCCAAAAAGCCCTGTCAGATATTAATAGTGACCATCTCAACTATTGAATACCTAACACTTAACAACCAATCAAGAAAAACTGACTTAATACAGAAGAGAATTCAGCCAGCAAAACCTTACGCTGTTCGCTATCAGCGGCAAATAAGCCGGTAGACAAGATTTCCCCTATTGATCCGTCAGTCGTTACTACAGCAATTTGTTTAACGCCTTCCACCAATTTCCCATTTCGGGGAGAAACGATGTGCCGACGATTGGGAGAGTCATTGCCGGAGGTTGTAAGGCATTCGTTGTGAAGAAGTATATCATTAATTTTCCATCCCGAACCTACCGGATGATTACCCAAAGCAAGAATGGAACTGTTTCCCATATTTATCAATGCATTCTCTATCAGAGCCTCATTCAATATACCTCTGATTGTTTCCAAAGCATATCCCTTGAGAAAGCCGGACAAATTGATAGTTACTCCCGGCTGTGAAAAACAGATACTATGATCTCCGGCTGATAAATGTACTGAATGTATTGTGTTCTGGTTATAATTTTCCGAATGAACTGTGACATCGAAGCATCCCAAAGTCTTGCTGTTATATTCCAAACATAAATCGATCATTGAATAAAGTTCTTCGCTAAGAACGACCGGAGAAACAAAGGCTGTCCGGTTGACAACAGACAATTCACTGGCCGGATCATAAAAGTTCGCCATCTTTTCCAACCGGCACAATGCATCATAAATACGATTGACCACAAGCAGTAATTCTCCTTCCGACTTCCGGCTACATAAGATAATATCCACCCGCGTATGCATGGCAAGAAACCAGGCATAAAACAAGGAATTATCATCATTTGACGGTTTGTATAGATGTTGAATAGTGGTCTGCATCGTATAAAATACAAATTAGGCACGGATTACACAGATTACACGGTTTTTATTTCATTAGCGTAACCTGAAACCCGTGTAATCCGTGCCTGAAAAATCATAAAAGAGTTTTAACGTATCTCCTAATAACTAGAAAACGGAACTATTTCAGTTCTTTAATCTTTACATTCTTAAACCATACTTCATCTCCATGGTCTTGAAGAAGTATATTACCCTCCTCCGAATTTCCGAAATTAGGCCAGTTTTTATATTTACTGTATGCTACCAATGCATTCCACATATCATTGTTACGATCATATTCAATCAGCTTAACTCCGTTCAACCAATGTTCTACATGATTACCTTTTACAATGATAGTAGCAGTATTGAATTCTTTCTTATTGAAAGGTTTATCTTTTGGAGCCGGAATCAAGTCATACAAAGACCCCAACTTTCTGTTGCCTTTCACACCCAGTTTTGCATCAGGATGCTTGTCATCATCAAGAATCTGGAATTCGCAGCCGATAGCAGAACCTTCACCCTTATTCAGCCCCGGATTTACGAAATATTTAACTCCGCTATTTGCACCTTCAGTAATCTTGAAATCTACTTTCAGAATAAAATTCTTGTATTTACGGGTAGTCACAATATCACCACCATTAGCAGATTCAGCTCCACCACTCTTCATTACTTTCAGAATACCATTTTCTATCTTCCAGCCTTTTGCAGGGAAAGTAGAAAGTTTAGCACCTCTCCATCCGTCAGTAGTCTTGCCATCCCATAATAGAGCCCAGCCTTCTTTTGCTTCGCTAGGAGAAATCGTGTTGGCAATCAGATTCACTTCCGGTGCAGCTTGCGCTTCCGATGTCTGATAGCGCTCTACGTCCGTCGTACAAATGCGGATATTCTTCCAGCTAACTGTTTTTCCTTCATCTGCTGCATTTCCAATAGCATGTACTTGCAAAGCGATGAAACCTACAGGAGTCATGTCATCCCAGATATTAGCACAAGGTACTCCGTTTATCCAGGTACGGATCGAATTACCAACAGCTTCAATACGGGCTTTATTCCATGCGTTATTCTTAAAAGCAGTTTTTGCCGACGGATTCAGCGTCAAAGGATAAAGCCAGTTTCTACGTGCCTCATCATAAATGCCACCCGACCAAGCACGCTTAGAAGGATCAATCTCAAACTGATAACCGTGTACGCGACCTTTCTTATAGTCTTTCTTACTTTCACTGCGAAGCTGTACACCGGAATTTAAACCATCATCTATCTTGAAGTCAAATTCAAGAATAAAGTCACCATAATTCTTTGTAGTTGCCAAGAAAGTGTTGGGAGTTCCCATCTTAGATACACCGACAATGGCATCATCTACAATTTTATACTCGGCTTTGCCATTCAATTTCTTCCATCCTTTCAGGTTTTTCCCGTTGAAAAGAGGTTCCCAGTTTTGTGCACCCAACGAAGCGGCACAAAATAAAAGTAAAGTTAATACAATATTTTTCATGATTATTTATTGGTCCTTCTCCATCCCCTTCTCCTGGAGAAAGGAATGGAAAAAGCTGTTTTTATTTATAATTTATAAAATTCATCCCAACCCTTACGCGGCGGAAGTCCCGCCAACATGGCATTAGCAAATTCATTATTTGTAATCTGCTTCGTGCGGCTGTCAAAGAACAGTTGTGTATTAAGACGTTGAGCCATTACACCCAGTGAGAACACCTGACTCAAAACACCGTTGATTTCGAACGGTGAGCGCGTCTTTTCAATGCCGTTACATGCCAATAAAAAGTTCTCGAAGTGATTGGAAGGACTTTTAGGAACCTTCGGTAATTTGCCAGCCATCTCTTTCGCTTTCTCTTCCGGAATAATAGACAAAGTACTTCCATGACTCCCCCCTTTAAAGATTAAGTCTTTCGTATAGATAATCTTTCCCGGATTCAATTTAGCCGCAGGAGTATCTCCCTGATTCGTCGAAGGAATGTTCGGATCCAATCCCGAAACTCCATAACCGGCAGGAATAGGAGGAAGATTATCCAGACCGTCATACCAGGTAATGTCTACCGGTGGCATTCCTTTACGTTGCGGGAAACGGAAGAGAATCGTGGAAGAATAAGGGAAGAAATAATCATTATGACCATTTGCGTATTGCATGGTGACTTCATAAGGCAATCCCAGTTCCAGAAATTCGTGAGCCGTATCGAGGATATGTGCCCCCCAGTCGCCCAATGCACCCATACCAAAATCATACCAGCAACGCCATTGTCCTAAATGATAATCTTTATTATACTCGTGATAAGGGGTAACTCCGAGCCAAGTGTCCCAGTCCATATCTTTCGGCAGTTGCTGTCCCGAAGGAAGTTTATAGATATTAGTATCCCATTTATGCCAACGCCGCGGGTTATTCATATGGGCAGTGATAGCGGTAACATCTTTGATAATTCCCGCATCCATCCAAGCTTTAAACTGGAAATAGTTTGCTTCAGAATGTCCCTGATTTCCGACCTGGGTAACTAAGTTAGGACGTTTAAGCGCAGCCTGCATCAACAACTCGGCTTCGTAGAAAGTACGCGCCAGTGGTTTTTCTACATATACGTGTTTTCCGGATGCCAATGCCAGCATGCTGATCGGGAAATGTGAATGGTCGGGAGTAGCAATCGCTACAGCATCAAACTCATTACCTGCTTTATCAAACATCTGGCGGAAATCCCTGAACTGTTTTGCTTTCGGATATTTAGCCATTATCTTTTGCGTATGTTTGGCACCCATGTCCACATCACATAACGCTACCACTTCTACCATACCTGTCCGCGCAAAATCTTCAATAATCTGCTCCCCGCGGTTACCAATACCGATATAAGCTATCTTTACCTTGTCACCCCTTCCTTTCTTGGGTGAAATCGTTTGAGCATGCAGCAAGTCACCTGCTCCCAACGCCAATCCGGCAGAAGCCATTGACATCGTTTTCAGAAAATCTCTTCGTGTTACCATAAGTTATTTATTTTCATTGATATTGATTAAGTTCGTGAACGAGTAAACAGTGCCCGTAGCCCATAAAACAAGAGACGCAAAATCCCCCAAAAAGCATAAAGCACAAAAGCAAATATGATGATATAGAAAATAGAGGTTATCATCTCCGTAAATGGCGCATGATAAGCAATAATTGCATAGAGGTGTATCAAATTGGATACTACGAAACAAATAAGTAAAGTGATTAACTCTATTTTCTTTCGTCGTGCGGTTACAATCGTGTCTTTCATACTGCTTCGGGTGTTTTTACAGATTGATGGTTCAGATAATCTATTTTATATTCATCGGGGAAATAGAGCGTCCGCTCTTCCTCCAATGCCTGATGTCCCAGCAAACAAAGCATACTTGCATAGTATCCTTCTTCCGCTATTTTTTCCGGTTGTTTCTGTGTTATGACGGCTTCAACGAACGCTTCCAGCAATAAGGACGTACCGTCACTCTTGGGACGTTCTCCAATAATAAATTCTCCTTTATTCTCGTTTGCTGTTTCCGGAGCCCAGCTCGTTCCTGCAAAAGGAAGAGAATCGAAAACTTTGTTTTCCCAATCATTCACCATCTGCAAGAAAGCCGGTGCAGGAGCCACATTCTCAAAATAATATTTTCCTTTTTCCGGTTCTACCGTGCCGAGGTTACCCATGATCTGTTCTTCCAGTCCATAGAACTTATTGGAAATAACGGAGTCAAATGTCATCTTCACCCCATCATCAAAGACATATACACAACTCACATTGTCATACACATCTCTACCATCCTTCCAATAAGTAATGGCACCATGCCCCATTACCTTCTCGGGAATCTTACGCAAAGCCCAACTTCCAATCTGAAGCTGGTGGCAAGCAAGTTCCGTCATCAGTCCTTTCGAAAATTCCTTATAAAGACGCCAGTTTATCAGACGTTCCAGATTAGGTGAAGGCACCGAGCGTCTCCAATCGCCATTCCTGTTCCAGAAAGTACGGATTGCATTTATTTCACCAAAGGTACCCGCATGAATCATCTCCATCGCTTTGATGTAACGAGGATCGAACAAACGTTGTTGCCCTGTGAAGAAAATCTTCCCTGTGCTACGGTGCTTCTGATACATACGGTAACACTCTTCCATCGTAAAGCCTATCGACTTCTCACAGAACACATGCTTTCCTGCGTCGAAAGCATCCAATACGATTTTACAATGCGAGCTAAGAGGAGTAGCTACGAGTATGGCATCTATCGACTTATCTTCCAGCACTTCCCGGTAGTCACCATATACTTTGGCATTAGGGACAAGCTCCAACGCTTTTTCGATAGATGGTTTATAAATGTCACACAATGCTACGATCTCGACTTTGGGATTCTTAGCCAAAAATCCCATTAAAAAACGTCCTCGGGAACCAGGACCGATAATTGCCAGACGACACTTTTCGTTTGAGGTGTTCGTCACCTCCGAAAAAGCAGAAAGCCAAGGGCTCGCTGCAAGAAGAGTGCCAGCCCCAGCCATGCCTAAATTCTTTAGAAAATCCCGCCTGCTAATAGGGGTATGTTTCATGCTTGTGGTATTTAAGATTATAATTAGTTTATCTGAAAATCAGTTATTAAATACAGGTGCTTTTTGTGTTTCGTAAGAAGGAGCTTCACCTTCCACATAAGGCCATCCTTCTTTATCCCACTTGATCTGGTCCAACAACAGGATACGTCCATTCTCCGGAGCCGATCTTGAAAAGCCATGATACAAAAGCCAGTCTTGCCCCGCATCATCCCGGATAATCTGTGAGCCATGTCCATTGCCTACAAAATGATTATTCGCACCTATCACCAAAGAATAACCATTCTTCAACATCGGTTTGCCCGACTTATCTTTATATGGTCCCCAGACTTTTTTAGAGCGGCCCACTACAACTTTATAAGTACTCCTAATCCCCTCGCAACAACTTCCGATAGAGGCAAACATATAATAATAATCGCCGTGCTTATGAATATAGGCAGCTTCAAAAGCAGTTCCTGCTATTCTCTTTTTTTCCGCTCCCGGCTTCAACGACAGACCATCTTCAGTCAGCTCAATAACATATATTCCCCGGAAGCTTCCCCATACCAGATAGTTTCTCCCTTCATATTGCAGGAAGCTGGGATCGATCGAATTCTGCACACCGATCTCATTACTACGGAACATCTTACCATGATCCGTAAAAGGTCCCTGTGGAGAGTCGGCCGTAGCTACTCCAATTCCACACGTCTGTTCTCCTCCCCACACCGACATCGCATAATAAAGTACATATTTATTGTTGATATAATTGATGTCCGGTGCCCAAATCCCAGCTTTAGGTTCAAATCTGGGACGAGTTTTATTTGTGAATGCCGTGTTACAAAAAGTCCATTGCACCAGGTCTTTCGACTTCATGATCGGAACGTTTCTGGTAGATTCGGTAGCATACACATAAAAATAACCATCCGCAGCCTTAATCACTGTAGGATCAGGCATAGCAATATCTACAACCGGATTCTTATAGCTCACTGCAGATTTCGTCTGTGCTTTGTTCTGCGAAAAACAAGTACCCACCATGAAAATGAAAACGAACAAATTTACATACTTTTTCATCAAATCATTCTTTTAAAAGTTCCTTTTTACCTTATCTTTATAGCTCTAAATCAATATTAACTTACAAAATCTTTTGGTAGCACTCCAAATTGTTTTTGGAAACACTTGGCAAAATAAGACGGAGAATTGAATCCTACCATGTAGCAAATCTCATTCACCCGGTTTTTTCCCTCTTTCAATAATTGGGCAGCTCTTTTCAAACGTTCCAGACGAAGATATTCATTCGGGCTCAAATCCAGCACTCCTTTTATCTTCCGATAGAAATTGGAACGGCTCATATTCAAGCTATCCGCCATATCATCCATACTAAATTCCGGATTACTATAATTCATTTGAATCACCTCGTTCAGCTTCTTTATAAAATCTTCATCGGCCTTCGTCAACGCCATCGTATTGGCTGCCACAAAAGGAGACTGTGCAAAAGCCTTACGCAATTTCTCCCTGTTCTGGATAAGGCTGGAAGCACAAGCCTGCAAGTATTCCACAGAGAAAGGCTTCTCCAGATAAGCATCGGCCCCCAACTCCATTCCTTCTATCTTAGACTGGATATTTGTCTTCGCAGTCAACAGGATGACGGGGATATGGCTATAATTCAAATCCGACTTAATCGTCTTACACAATTCAAAACCATCCATCACAGGCATCACAACATCACTAACCACCAAGTTCACATAATTGCCGTCCAACACTTGCAACGCTTCCGCACCATTGGTAGCAGTCAATACTGTATATTCTTTCGACAGCTGGCGCACTACAAAGGCAAGCATATCCGGATTGTCTTCCACAACCAGCACTGTAGGTCGGTTATCTTTCTTTTCCGGCTCCCCGGCAGGAATCTCACTCATCTTGTCTACTTCACCTTCCGGTTCCGGAGTCAAGGTAATTGTCATATCCTGAACAATCGGTAAGGTCAGACAGAAAGTATTGTTTTTCTCTCCTTCTCCCATAGCCAGTGTCCCTTGATGCAACTCGGCCAATGAACGGGAAAGAGCCAGGCCGATTCCAGTTCCGGTAGTCACCTTTCCGTCTTCTTTTTCATTGAAACGAACGAAAGGCTTGAATATTTCCTCCTTCATCTCATTGGGAATAATCACTCCATCATTTTCCGTACGAATACAGAATGAATTGTTATCATCCGTTTCCGGCACTTCCAAAGATATGTGTACATAGCTTTCAGCATACTTCACCCCATTATTCAACAGATTACTGATAATCTTCGTAAACGCTTCCCGGTTCACATGTGCATAGAAGTCCTTTTCAGGCACTTGCAAGGTGAACTCCAGGCCTTTCTGTTTGGCAAGAGAAGTAAAACGCACATGAGTCTCTTTCAATACCTCCGTTACATTGCATTTCGCAAAATTCAAACGGAATCCCTGACTTTCCGTTTTACGGAAGTCAAGCAACTGATTAGTCAAGTTCAACAGCCGTTCCGTATTCTGCTTCATTACATTCAAGTCTTCCCGCGTTTCTGCATCAACCTGTTTCTTCAATATAATGTTTTCCAATGGACCTTTAATCAGCGTCAACGGTGTACGTATCTCATGGGCCACATTCGTAAAGAAATCAATCTTTGCATGGTAGACTTCACGCTCTTTCTCCTGCTCGAATTTCTCCATCTGCCTGCGGTGCTTGCTGTTACTACGTCTCTTGAAGTACATAACCGTATACAGGGAACAGCCGATAATCAGCAAAGCATACACACAATACGCCCATATAGAGAGATAGAAAGGAGGAAGAATATGTACCCCTAATGACACTTCGTTGTCACTCCATATACCATCACTGTTAGCAATCTTCACCCGGAAAGTATAATCACCATAACGAAGATTGGAATAAGTAACGATAGGGCTTTCGCCAACCGTCAGCCAATCCGTATCAAAGCCCTCCAGTTTATACATAATCCGGCTCGTTTTCGGAGCCTGGAAATCCAATGCTGCTACACGGAAAGAAAAAGAGTTCTGATTGGATTGAAGCACAAGCTGGTCGGAGAAAGTTATACTCTGCTCCAACGGAGATCCCGGTTCACCGGCATATACCTCCTTACCAAACAGGAAGAAATCAGTAATGGCAACAGACGGAATGAACTTATTCTCCGAGAAATTCTTAGGATTAAAAGCGATAAAACCATCAATGCTACCCAAATAGATCGTACCATCCTCGGTCTCAAAGCTTGAACGATAATTAAACTGATCGCCCAACAAACCATTGGAGGTGGTATATACTTTCATCACTCCAGTGGTAGGTCGGAAGCAAACCAGACCGTTGTTAGTTGTCAACCACAAAAATCCATCTTTGTCCTCCACAATCTGGTATACAACATCGTTCGGCAATCCGGCAGACAAATTATAATTGACGAATGTTTCTGTTTCCGGCTGAAAACGACAGAACCCTCCTCCTTGGGTAGTCAGCCAGATTTGCCGGTGAGAGTCTTCAAAGATGCTCAATACTTTGTCATACGGAAGGCTCTTCGGATTATTTTCATCGTGCAAATAGTTCTTCCATTTCTTTTCGCTCACATTGTAGCAATAAGCTCCATTTGCATAAGTTGCCAGCCATAGATTACCGCCGGAATCTTCCTTTATATCATATACAAACCTGCCGTTCAGTTCCGGTATCCGGTCGAAATCATCAGACTGTTTATTATATCGGAGCAAGCCGAATAAAGTTCCCAGATAAATATCACCTGTCGTTGTACGGCAAATAGAGAACACACTATTGTCTATCAATGAACGGGGAGAATCTGTTTTCTGATAGGTTTTCACAATAGCCCCTGTATGCGTATCCACCACTTTCACTCCTTTTGAGAAGGTTCCTACCCAAAGATAATTATCAATCAAACACAACCCATGCACATTTGTAAAAGCACTGCTAGGTGTAAAAAAGGAGAAAGTCTTGGTCCTCGGATTGAAACGGTTCAAACCACCGTCTTCCGTACCAATCCACAGAATACCCTGATTATCCAGGCAGAACTCACGTACCCGTTTTCCATGCAAACCATTATCTGTTCCTTTCGGATAATATTTTTCGAAATACGTATAAAAACGCGGATAGTAGTTCACACCGCCAAAATAAGAACCGATCCAAATGCCGCCCTCACGATCCTTGCACAATGAATAGATAGCATTATCGGACAAAGAATAAGGATCGTTAATCGAGCTGCGCAAATGAACATGTTTGGCCGTCCGGAGATTATAAATATAAAGTCCCGATTCTGCACCAATCCACAATTCATTGTCAGAAGCAACCAGCAGTTCACGACAAAAAACAGACTCTCCACTTTCATCCTCCGAAAGCAAGTCATGCAGTTTGTTGGAAGTCAGGTTCAACTCTTTCACTCCTCCTTTTAAAGAACCTACATATAGACAATTATATGCTCCTCTCACCAGAGATGTCACGACATCATTGGCATAGATTTCCCGATTATCTACGGGCGAAACATAAGGCTGAAGAGTTTTTAAACGGTCTTTCGAATAAAAAAGCCCGTCACCATAGCAACCGATCCAGAGAGTTCCGCTATTATCGAAGACAAAAGACTGGATATTGGTGGTAAGAAAAGAAAAATTCTTTAATGTATAGTTCCGGAGTTTTCCTTCCTCCAGGTCATAACAAAATAACCCCTGTGATTCTACCGCCACCCAGACACATCCTTTGTTGTCTCCGGAAATTGCAGTTACAGTATGTTCTATTTTAGTGTTTTCCTCACTCAATTCGGCAAAGTGCCGGAAAGAATCTTTTTCAGGATGATAGATATAAAGTCCTACATCGGTACCTACCCAGATATCTCCTTTCGCATCTTCATAAAGTGCTGTGATAAAATTATTACCGATGCTCCGCCGCGTACGGTCATCATGTTTGAATCTACGGAATGACAAACCGTCATATCTATTCAAGCCATCTTTTGTACCGAACCACATAAAACCTTGTCTGTCCTGCAAAATTGCATTGACCGTATTCTGGGATAATCCGTTTTGTACACTAAGATTTTTAAAATAGTAATGTTCGTCCGCCATTTGTGCATGGCAGCCTATCTGATAGCCTATTAAACAGATCAAAAGTATTAGAACTTTCTTCATAAACATACGTGTTTTCTATCTTTCCGTTTGAGTTACCAAATGTAGGCAAAATCACAGCGGAAAGATAGTAAATATGTCTCAATGAATGAAAGAATAGTCCTATTTTTCTATCCTGATACGCGCGTCAACTGCTATAACTGCCTTTTGCGTAGCTAAAAGCGGATTTATATCCATTTCTTTGATTTCTGTAGCGAAGCGTAACAAAGTGGACAAACGAACAATAATTTCAGCAAACTTATCTTCGTTGACTCCTTTTTGTCCCCGTGTTCCCTGAATGATTTTATAGGCACGCAGCGAATGAATCATTGAGTAGGCTTCTTCGTAGGAAAGCGGAGCCAGACCGGAAGACACATCCTTCAGCACCTCCACAAAAATACCTCCCAAACCGCAAAGTACCACATGACCGAACTTCTCTTCATACTTTGCACCGATAAACAGTTCCGTACCTTTCAGCATCGGCTGTACCATAATTGCCTTTGCATCAGGAATCTGCATCATACGTTCGAATTCCAGTGCCAGATGTTGCTCGCTTTTGATGTTCAGAACTACACCACCGACATCCGATTTATGCACAGGACCAACGACTTTGGCAACTACCGGGAATCCGCACCGACGGGCAAAGGCTACTATCTCCTCTTTATTATCGGAAACAAACTCATCTACCAGCGGAATACCGGCAGCATGCAGTAATGCTTGTACGTAATTGGGAGCAATATAGCCATTCTCCGGAATAGAATCGATAATACGACGAATCCTCGGTACATCTACTCCGAACAGTTCAATTTCAGGAACTGCCGGTTTAGGAACATTGACAATACGGGAAAGAGCAGTGCCCAAGGTCACCTCATCTGCAAAATTCACGTGTCCTTTTGCCAGGAAGGCGGCAACCTCTGCCCCGGCTGTATTAATAGAAGGAAGGATGGGAAAAATTGGTTTCCTGCAAGTCTGCATCTTCTCATGAAGCACATCATACATTTCAAACATGGTAACCAGTCCCGGAGTTCCGAAGATGGCCATCATGGCGTCTATATTGTCGAGTTTCTCCTCGCAGTAGTCAATGCAAAGACGCAGATGCTCCGGTGTTCCGGTAGCCAGAATATCAATAGGATTCCCGACGGCAGCACCGGGGAACAGTTGAGCTTTTAGTTCTTCGGCTATTTCTCCTTCCAGTTTAGGAACATTCAGCCCGCCTTTACTCAACGCATCTGTCAGCATCACTCCCGGCCCTCCGGCATGGGTGATAATGGCAAAATTCTTTCCTTTCAATTCGGGCAAAGTAAACACGCAACCTACGGTAGTCAATTCCTCGCGGGAGAAACAGCGTACGATCCCCGCTTTACGGAACAAGGCCTCCACCGCCGAATCGGAGCTGGCAATTGCGCCTGTATGGGAAGATGCCGCCCGGCTTCCGCTCTCCGAACTGCCAGCTTTGATTGCTGCAATCTTGCATCCTTTTCGAATCAAAGAGGAGGCATGGAATAACAACCGGTCCGGATTCTGAATACTTTCAATATAAAGTAGTTTCAGACGGGAATCTTTTTCAGGATCAAAGTTTTCATCCATAAATTGCAATACATCTTCTACCCCGATCTGCTTGGCATTTCCCACCGACCAGACAGAATTAAATTGCAAACCTTTTGTCACAGCACTTTCCAGAATAAATACCGCCGTAGCACCGGAACTGGAAATCAAATCCACCCCTTTCGGATTCAAATTAGGAATTGGCTGGCTAAACACGCTATGATGCCATGTATTCATCAATCCGATACAATTAGGTCCAATCAATGAAGCCCCGTATTTATTGACTGTTTCCAGAATGCGTTCTTCCAACAATGCCCCTTCGTGAGTCTCTTCACCAAAACCTGCCGAAAGTATGATAAATGCTCTGGTCTGTTTCTTACTAGCCAATGTTTCTACTATATCAGGACACATCGAAGCAGGCACAGCCAACACCGCTAGATCTGTATCCGGCAGATCATTCACATCCGCAAAAGCGGGAACTCCCTGCACCTCCTTCTCCTTCGGATTCACCGCCCGAAGTTCTCCCTGATAACCTCCGTTTATCAAATTCTTTAATATTGCGCCACCCGGCTTATGTACATTATTCGATGCCCCTACTACAACAATGCTTTCAGGACGAAGCAACTGGGTTGTTATCATATCATGCTTTGGTTTTCGTTTAACTTAAATACAAATATATTCTTTCTTATGAGAAAAAAGAAAGAAAAAGGGAAGAATTGTATATAAAAACAGACTGTAAAAAAGAAAAAGATTAAGATTACAAATAGATTATACTAACTTTTTGAAAAATGAAGCCGTCATCTCTTCATGAAATTCTGATCATCAGAGATGAAATTATTTTTATGCAGAAAAAACGGATATAAAACTGATGGAGAATCTGGAATATACACCACAAAAATCAATGTGTATCAAAAAAGGGAAAGAGAGACCATTTGTAAATTTCAAATTCACACGAAATAGAGATTAAAACGAATTAAATTAATAGTTCAAAGAGATTATATATAAAAAGGAATCGATTATCTCAATTCCACATTTCAAATTAACACCATTAGCATCTCACTATTTCAGGAGCAACCAGAAGAAAATCTGTACCCAAAAGACTCTTTTACCTCTTTGTTTAAAAGCAAAGACATGTTTCTCTCTAACCAATGAATCGTTCCTTTAAAAGCAACAGAAGCTTCCTTTAAAAGGAACGGTATTCAATTCTGCCAATAATTATACATATTTGCTTATTTATATTCAAAGCCACCTAGTTATCTCTGCATATTCTTGCAATATCTTATACAGCATTTATTTTATTAGAACGAAATTTAGATACTAATATTTTATTTTAATCTTAAAAACAGAACATGTGAGAATAAATCCAACATATCAGCAAATAGCTTTATGTTAGAATAGCTATCAAGTTTACATCATTCTTATGAGACAACCACGGCTATGAGAATGAAAAATCTGTGTTAATCCGTGTAATCTGTGGTGAAAAGTCACTATCTTTGCACATTGCAAAGCTGAAAACAACAAAAATCACACTATATAATGGAAAAGAAATTCAAAAGAACCACCGTCACATCGGCACTGCCGTATGCGAACGGTCCTGTCCATATCGGTCACCTAGCGGGTGTATACGTGCCGGCAGATATCTATGTGCGCTATCTGCGTCTGAAAAAAGAAGATGTATTATTCATCGGAGGTTCAGACGAACACGGAGTGCCTATCACCATCCGTGCCAAGAAAGAAGGAATTACTCCACAGGATGTAGTAGACCGCTACCATTCGCTGATTAAAAAATCATTCGAAGAATTCGGTATCTCATTCGACGTGTATAGCCGCACCACTTCACCGACGCATCACCAACTGGCTTCGGATTTCTTCAAAACATTGTACAACAAAGGCGAATTTATCGAAAAAACGTCCGAACAATATTACGACGAGGAAGCAAAAACATTCCTTGCCGACCGTTATATCACCGGAGAATGTCCTCACTGCCATTCGGAAGGCGCTTACGGCGACCAATGCGAAAAGTGCGGAACCTCACTTTCTCCTACAGATCTTATCAACCCGAAAAGCGCCATCAGCGGTAGCAAACCGGTAATGAAAGAAACCAAACACTGGTATCTTCCTCTCGACAAACACGAAGCATGGCTGCGCAAATGGATTCTGGAAGATCACAAAGAATGGCGTCCGAACGTATACGGTCAATGCAAAAGCTGGCTCGACATGGGTCTGCAACCACGTGCCGTGAGCCGTGACCTTGATTGGGGTATCCCTGTTCCCGTAGAAGGAGCAGAAGGAAAAGTGCTCTATGTATGGTTTGACGCTCCGATCGGATACATCTCCAACACCAAAGAACTTCTTCCCGACAGCTGGGAAACATGGTGGAAAGACCCTGAAACGCGTCTGATTCACTTCATCGGAAAAGATAATATCGTATTCCATTGCATCGTATTCCCTGCCATGCTGAAAGCAGAAGGCAGCTATATCCTGCCGGATAACGTGCCGAGCAACGAATTCCTCAACCTCGAAGGAGACAAGATCTCTACTTCCCGCAACTGGGCCGTATGGTTGCACGAATATCTGGCTGATTTCCCCGGAAAGCAAGACGTACTCCGCTACGTACTGACCGCCAACGCACCGGAAACGAAAGACAACGACTTCACTTGGAAAGACTTCCAGGCACGCAATAACAATGAACTGGTAGCCGTATACGGCAACTTCGTAAACCGTGCAATGGTGCTGACTCAAAAATACTTCGACGGTCGCGTACCCGCACAGGGCGAACTGACCGACTACGACAAAGAAACGCTGAAAGAGTTCGCAGACGTGAAAGCAGAAGTAGAAAAACTGCTCGACGTATTCAAATTCCGCGATGCACAGAAAGAGGCCATGAACCTGGCACGTATCGGAAACAAATATCTGGCCGACACCGAACCGTGGAAACTGGCTAAGACAGATATGGAACGTGTAGGAACCATCCTCAACATTTCCCTGCAACTGGTTGCCAACCTTGCCATCGCCTTCGACCCATTCTTGCCGTTCAGCTCGGAAAAACTCCGCAAAATGCTGAACATGGATACTTTCGAATGGTCTGAACTGGGACGTGACGACCTTCTTCCCGTAGGCCACCAGTTGAACAAACCGGAATTATTGTTCGAGAAGATTGAAGACGCTACTATCGAAGCACAGGTACAAAAATTGCTCGATACAAAGAAAGCAAACGAGGAAGCCAACTACAAAGCCAATCCTATCCGGGCAAACGTTGCCTTCGAGGATTTTGAGAAACTGGATATCCGTGTAGGCACCATTCTTGAATGTCAGAAAGTGCCGAAAGCGGATAAATTGCTGCAATTCAAAATCGACGACGGACTGGAAACACGTACCATCGTATCAGGTATTGCCAAGCATTATCAACCGGAAGAACTGGTAGGCAAACAGGTTTGCTTCATCGCCAACCTTGCTCCGCGCAAACTGAAAGGTATCGTCAGCGAAGGCATGATTCTAAGTGCCGAAAACAATGACGGCAGTCTGGCAGTTATCATGCCGGGACGTGAAGTGAAGCCGGGTAGCGAAGTAAAATAATAAAACTAGAATAGGGAATACATGAAAAGCTATCATCACGCATAGCCTTTTCATGTATTCTTTGCAAATAATATGAGCGAGAATCAGTCACTAAAAGAAAAGACAGCCAAAGGACTATTTTGGGGAGGATTCAGCAACGGCATACAGCAATTGCTAAATCTGCTTTTCGGAATATTCCTCGCGCGATTGCTCACTCCGTCAGATTATGGAATGGTGGGAATGTTGGCCATCTTCTCCCTCATTGCCAGTTCGATACAGGAAAGTGGTTTCACAGCTGCCCTTGTTAATAAGAAAGAAGTGACGCACAATGATTACAATGCCGTATTCTGGTTCAACGCGGCCATCAGTCTGTCGCTGTACCTGCTGTTATTCCTCTGTGCACCGCTTATCGCTGACTTTTACGATACTCCCGAACTGACACCATTGGCACGTTATTCTTTTATCGGCTTCTTCATTGCCAGTCTGGGAATATCCCACAGCGCCTATCTCCTGCGTAACCTGATGGTCAAACAGCGGGCATTATCTTCGGTTATCGGGCTCACCGTGTCCGGAATCACCGGAGTCACTCTCGCCTACTTTGGTTTCTCTTATTGGGGTATTGCTACGCAAAGCATCGTTTACGTAACCATCAACACAGCCTGTTACTGGCATTTCACCCGTTGGCGACCGAGCTTGCAATTCAACTTCACCCCGATTAAGGAAATGTTCGGATTCAGTGGGAAACTACTGGTTACCAATGTATTCAATCACATCAACAACAATCTGTTTTCCGTGATACTGGGTAAATTCTACAGCGAAAAAGAAGTAGGATATTACAACCAAGCCAATAAATGGTGCGGCATGGGACAACTCTTCATCTCCGGCATGATAAACGGAGTAGCGCAACCGGTACTCACCAAAGTGTCCGACGACCTTGAACGGCAAAAACGGGTATTCCGCAAAATGCTGCGTTTCACCGCTTTTGTCTCGTTTCCCGCCATGTTGGGATTGGGAATCGTATCGGAAGAGCTGATTATCATCACCATCACCGACAAGTGGTATTCCAGCATATTAATCATGCAAATACTGTGTATCAGCGGAGCCTTTGCTCCCATCGCATACCTCTATCAACAACTGATTATCAGTAAAGGAAAATCCCGCATCTACATGTGGAACACCATAGCGCTCGGCATCATCTTACTGTCAAGCGTTCTATTAGCCCACTCTTACGGGATCTTTACCATGCTTACCGTCTATGTATCTATCAACATATTGTGGCTACTGACATGGCACTACTTCGTACACTTGGAAATAGGATTGAAGCTTCGCCATGCCCTGATGGACATACTTCCTTACGCTATCATTGCGGCTACGGTTATGGTAATCACCTATTACACCACCCGCTCCATCGAGAATATTTATCTCCGCCTGGCAAGCAAGATAGTGCTTGCTGCAGCACTCTACGTAGCAGCCATGTGGGGCAGCCGATCGGTTACTTTTAAAGAAAGCATTCAATATTTCATCAAAAAGAAGACACATGAACCCAAATGACCTTGCCACCCGATACCGCCTTCTGAATAGTTCTTTCAAAAAGACGATGATTTATCACATAGGCATAGATGCCGGTTTCTTCACCGAATATACCTATATGCTTCACGCAATGCTTTATTGCCTACAACACAAAATACAGTTCAAGCTCTACTCCGACGACGCCAACTTCGGATGGGAAAAAGGTTGGGAAGATTGTTTCGCCCCCTTCTGCGAGCAAGTGCATGAACCGTTTCATCACACCTATAACACCCATCGCCTCCCCTCCTGGCAGGCATTGATGAAAGACAAAAAGCTGCCTAAGACGAAGTTACTGAAATGGAAACTGAAAGTAACCTGTAAGAACATCATCGGAAAAACGATTGCTTTTTTCACATACGGCAAACCGGTCTTGCTCAACTTTCAACTGACATTCAACCCCAATCAGCACTTCCATATTCCCGAACTGGGAATAGACGGCGACTATCTCCATACCTTCCAAAAACTGACGGAAATCACCTGGAAACTCAACGACACCACCGCACAGGAATGTCGCCAATGTGCCGCCGACCTGCAACTCCCACCCCAATACGCAGGATGCCAGATACGGGGAGGAGACAAGATCACCGAAACCAACCTGCTTCCACCGGAACACTACATACGGCTTATTAAAGAAAAGACCGCCATACGCGACGTCTTTGTATTAACGGACGATTACCGCCTTTTCGAACAAGTGAAAACCCTTGCCCCGGACATACACTGGTACACCCTTTGCAGCCCCGACGAAAAAGGCTATGTCAACAGCACCTTCACACAAACCACCAAAGAGCTGAAACAGAAACAAATGACACGTTTCCTTTCCTCAATACAGATATTGATGGACGCCTCCGTCTTTATAGGAAGCATCACCACCGGTCCCAGCCTGTTCCTATTGAAGAAATTCTATCCGGACATCCATCCGGCAGACTGTCTGCTCAAAGATTTCCCACAAGCATCCGTCCTCCCCATCCCGGGACGCGGACAAGTGGCCACCGAATTTATACAAGGAAACCCAACATGCAAGGAAACTTAAAATGATAGTAACTCAAAGTTATAGTAACTTAGCAATATAATTACTACTTTTGTAGCACAACGTGCATTAACCATTTCCGATGAACAAGAAATATACAGCCGAAGAGCTTGATTTATTACATGCCGAACTCTACGACATATTGGGAGAAACCATCCGGGTGTGTCAGAAACACAACATTCCCTATTTTGTGATTGGCGGCACGGCCATCGGTGCACTCTACGACCAGGCGATTCTCCCCTGGGATGATGATATTGACATAGGCATGACGCGGGAGAACTACAACAAATTTCTGAAAGTGGCTCCCGGAGAACTAGGTCCTTCCTACTTCCTTTCATGGATAGAGACAGACCCTCATACCCCGTATTATTTTGCCAAAGTCAAGAAGAACAACACCCTTTTTGTAGAAGAAATGTTCAAGAATGTCCCGATGCATCCGGGTATTTTTGTCGATATATTCCCATTCGACAAAATTCCCGACAACAAGCTGCTGCGAAAAATACAATCCGAAACACTCGGCTTCCTCAAATGCTGCCTGATGGGAAAAGAGATATGGATGTGGAAACACTTCGGTACATGCGAAATAGAGAATCCCACAAACCGGGGAGCCTTCTCCTGTTTCCTAAACAGGGTGGTCGACCTGCTTTTCTCTAAAAAAGCAATCTACCGCATGCTGGTGTCAGTTCAAAGCTGTTTCAACTCACGAAACACCCGTTACTACAACAACGTAATGGCCACTGCCGACCACGTAACCGTAGAAAGCATCCGCCACCTGCAACCGGTGAAATTCGGTCCTCTCACAGTGACCGCACCCGACGACCTGGAAGGATTTTTGCGATACAACTATCCAACCCTGCATCGATTTACAGAAGAAGAGCAGGAAAAAGTGAACAACCACTATCCTGCCGCTCTGTCATTCAGTACAACCCCAAAACAAGAACTATGAATATGAAATCCGCTTTAGTAGACGTCCCGGTACTTATCCTGTTCTTCAACCGCCCGCAACAGTTGTCGCAAGTGTTCGAGCAAGTGAAGAAAGCGCGTCCGTCCCGACTCTTCCTCTATCAGGACGGAGCACGAAACGAACGTGACCTGCCCGGAATAGAAGCCTGCCGTGAAATCGTATCACAGATAGACTGGGAATGTGAAGTAGAACGGCTTTATCAGGAAAAGAATTTCGGCTGCGACCCTTCGGAATACATTTCGCAGAAATGGGCCTTTTCGAAAGTCGACAAGTGCATCGTATTGGAAGACGACGATGTGCCCGCCGTCTCCTTTTTCCAATTCTGCAAGGAGATGCTGGATAAATACGAACATGACACCCGCATCAGCATGATTGCCGGATTTAACCCCGAAGAAATCACCCAAGATATGCCATCTGACTATTTCTTTACCACCACCTTCTCCATCTGGGGATGGGCAAGCTGGAAACGGGTAGTCGACCAATGGGATGAGTTCTACAGCTTCCTGGACGACTCCTTCAACATGCAACAACTGGAACAGCTTATCAAGGAACGCAAATTCCGGAGCGACTTTATCTACATGTGCCAGCGTCACCGGGAACAGCAGAAAGCCTTTTATGAAACAATCTTCCACGCCTCCATACTGTTCAACTCCGGACTAAGCATCGTGCCTACCCGCAACATGATCAACAACCTCGGAGCAACGGCAGATTCCACCCACTTCGCCGGCTCGATTCATACCCTGCCCAAAGGTTACCGCCGCATCTTCACGATGAAGCGCTATGAGGTGGACTTTCCACTGAAACATCCCCGCTACGTCATCGAAAACGTTGCCTACAAAGAGAGCGTTTACCGCATCATGGGCTGGGATCATCCGTGGATCAAGATCGGACGTTCGTTCGAAGAACTGTTCCTCAACCTGAAATACGGTAATTTCTCCCTCATTACGAAAGCTGTCAAAAACCGAATCAACAAATGGCTGAAAAGAAACAAGCACCACTAAATAAGTTGCTTACTATTTATTTTTACCATACCCGCCTCACGCGGGAAAGCTACGAGGAATGGAAAGAATACAAATTCCCCGGACATATCCTATACGGACTTCCTTTACTGGAGAATTACGGAATACACTCCGTGATGCACAAATGCAAATATTTCTCCGGTCGTCTGAAACTCATGCTTTACGCCACCAAAGAAATTCTCTTCTGCAAGGAGAAATACGACGTCCTCTACGCCACCTCTTTCCGGGGCATAGAACCCGTCATCTTCCTCCGTGCCCTGGGACTGTATCGCAAACCTATCGTGATCTGGCATCATACGGCAGTCGTGACCAATCCCAAACCGTGGCGCGAACAAATCTCCCGCCTTTTCTACAAAGGCATAGACCAAATGTTCCTGTTCAGCCGGAAACTGATTCAGGACTCGCAGAAAACCCGGAAAGCCCCGTCCCACAAACTGAAACTCATCCATTGGGGACCGGATCTTCCTTTCTACGACCACCTGCTTGCAGAAATGCCCGACCGGAAGCCCGAAGGATTTATCTCCACCGGCAAAGAAAACCGGGACGTAGATACCTTGCTCCAAGCATTTGCCGCAACGAACGAGAAACTGGATTTGTACATTGCCGTCTCATGCGGTAACATCAACTATAAAAAGATCATCGACCCGTATGCATTGCCCGACTCCATTCACATCCATTATACCGACGGAGTGATTCCCTATGAACTGGGAAAACTGGTGGCACGCAAAAGTTGCATCGTAATCTGCTGTCTGGACTTCCCCTATACCGTAGGACTGACCACGCTCGTGGAAGCATTCGCCCTCGGCATCCCCGTGATCTGTTCGCGTAACCCCAACTTCGAAATAGACATCGACAAGGAAGGAATAGGCATCACCGTAGAATATAACGACGTACAAGGCTGGATAGACGCTATCCGCTACATCGCCGACCACCCCGAAGAGGCACGACGCATGGGAGAGAATGCCCGCAAACTGGCGGAAGAACGTTTCAACCTCGAAATCTTTTCACGCGAAATAGCAGAAAGCTTGCTGGAAATATCAAACATTTCCTCTAAAAACCGTACATTTGCATAAACTTTTGCCCATGAGAGTCCTGATTATAAATACATCTGAACGAATAGGAGGAGCAGCCATCGCAGCAAGCCGATTGTTGGAATCACTGAAAAACAACGGTATCAAAGCCAAAATGCTGGTGCGCGACAAGCAGACCGACCAGATCAGCGTCGTCCGTTTGAAAAGCAACTGGCTGCAAGTGTGGAAGTTCATGTGGGAACGTATCGTGATCTGGAGCGCCAACCGTTTCCGGCGCTACCATCTGTTTGACGTAGATATCGCCAACACAGGTACAGACATCACCTCACTCCCGGAATTCCGCCAGGCCGACGTGATCCATCTGCATTGGATCAACCAGGGAATGCTCTCACTGAACGATATACAAAAGATACTGACCTCCGGCAAACCCGTAGTCTGGACCATGCATGATATGTGGCCATGCACCGGTATCTGCCATTACGCGCGGGAGTGCAACAACTATCAGCAGGAATGTCATGACTGTCCGTACATCTACAAAGGCGGGGGACGAAAAGATTTATCCTATCGCACGTTCCACAAAAAACAGAAGTTATACAGCTACGCTCCCATTCATTTCGTCACGTGCAGCCATTGGCTGAAGAAACAAGCCCAGACCAGTGCATTGTTCGAAGGAAAAAGCGTCACCAATATACCGAACGCCATCAACACCAACCTGTTTAAACCTATGAACAAGAAGGAAGCGCGTGCCAAGTTCATGCTGCCGGAAGGTAAGAAACTGATTCTGTTTGGTTCGCTAAAGATCACCGACAAACGCAAAGGAGTCGACTATTTAATCGAAGCCTGCAAACTGTTGGCAGAAAAACATCCGGAATGGAAAGACTCATTGGGTGTAGTCGTATTCGGCAACCAATCGCAGCAATTGCAGGAACAACTTCCTTTCCATGTATACCCGCTCCCTTATATCAAGAATGAGCATGAAGTGGTGAATATCTACAATGCCGTAGACCTTTTCGCCATCCCGTCTTTGGAAGAGAATCTTCCCAATATGATTATGGAAGCAATGGCCTGCGGAGTGCCCTGTGTCGGTTTTAATGTGGGAGGTATCCCCGAAATGATCGATCATCTGCACAACGGCTATGTGGCACAATACAAATCTTCGGAAGATTTTGCCAACGGCATACATTGGATATTGACGGAACCGGGATATAACGAACTCTCCGCACAGGCCTGCCGCAAAGTGCTGGGTAATTATTCGGAGAGCATCGTTGCAAAGAAATACACAGATGTCTACAATAAAATAACGGGGAAATATGCATAGTGTCCATCCTACTCCTAAGTTCTCTATCATTACGGTAACGTACAATGCTGAAAAGGTATTGGAAGACACAATTCAAAGTGTTATCGCACAAACCTATCATCATATAGAATATATTATCGTGGATGGAGCTTCCAAGGATGGAACCCTCTCTATTATCAACCGCTACCGCTCACACATACACACCGTCGTCAGTGAACCGGACAAAGGACTGTATGACGCCATGAACAAAGGAATCGCCCTTGCCAGCGGTGATTATCTCTGTTTCCTGAATGCAGGCGACTGTTTTCATGAGGACGATACTCTACAACAAATGGTGCACACCATTAACGGCAACGAACTACCTGATATACTTTACGGGGAAACCGCTATCGTAGACAAGGACAGGCATTTCCTGCGGATGCGCAGATTGTCCGCCCCTGAAACGCTCACCTGGAAAAGTTTCAAACAGGGAATGTTAGTCTGCCATCAGGCATTCTTCCCCCGCCACACGCTCGTAGAGCCATACAATCTGCAATATCGCTTTTCTGCAGATTTCGACTGGTGCATCCGCATCATGAAGAAAGCACGTATTTTGCACAATACTCACCTGACAATCATCGACTATCTGGAGGAGGGAATGACTACCCGGAATCAGAAAGCATCCCTCAAAGAAAGATTCAGGATCATGGCAAAGCACTACGGGCTGATTGGAACCGTGGCGCATCATGCATGGTTCGTAATCCGTGCAGTTACTCACCAGTAGGCGAAGGCATATAAAGCATCACCTGGTCTAATATCACCCCTTCGTCCAATGCCTTGATTACCAATTTGTGGGACTTCTTTCCGGATATCGGGAGTCGAACCGTTCGGATGGCTTGATTGCGCAGCACATTCTCTTTCCATTCTTCACTCCGTCCTTTCGTTTCATAAGAGATCACTTCAGGCGCTGCATCGTCCAACGATATTGAAAAACGTAGTTGATCTCCCCTCACAGGATGATTAGGCAATAAGCGGATGTCAACCTCTACCGAGTCTGTTTTCCAGTTGTCAAAAGAGAACATCAGTGCATCTCCCTTGTCAATGCCTGTCGCTTTGCTTTCATATCCCAGACCCTCACAAATAGCAGAAGTTCCTTTCCGCGCATTCAAGGTATTCCTTCCATTCGAGATATTCTTCCCATCCAAGCCGTTCCATTTATAGATGGCTACACGCTCTTTCATCATCGGAGAAGTAGCCGTTTTTCTTTCCACGCGATTGAATACAGGAAGTTTTCGGGGTTGGAAATCCATCATGCGATTCCACTTTCCATCTTCCAGTGAGTTATACTGTTTTGTCAATACCACAATGCTGTCATAGGCAAGATCACTTTTCTCCCAATCCGCTTTTCCGTGGCGGGCTAATTGGGCATATAGCAATTTCCGGTTCATCTGTGTAGCAGCTTGCACCGGGTATTTCACCAATTCAAAATAAGCACTTTGTCTGCCGGATGGGATTTTCGAAGCTACCCGTTCCACTGCCTCCGACAATTTATCATAAGCCTGCAAACGTCCGTTGATTTCTTTTTCACTCCATGGGAGATCTTTGACAACACGATAAACAGGATCTTTCTCCTCTTCCCTCGTATTTCCCATAAATTCAGGTTTACGAATATGGGCCAGACGATAGTGTTCCTGCATCACAGGCAATACCGCCTTTGCGCACGAAGTTCCCAATTCCCGCTCCAGCCAGTGTTTCAAATGAGAGGTCACTCCTTCCGAGGCCACAGCTTCTATATTCCAGGCCATATCCATAAATAACTCTATCTGATACTCGGCAGGCTTGATATCTCCGACGTTCAGTATCCACATCTTCTGTATGCCTTGATCGTAAGCCAGTTTCATTTGCTGGAAGATCAGATACGGGCTCATCGTACCCAACCAGAGATAGTCGTGCGGACGTCCCCAATAAGAAACATGATAATAGACTCCATTCCCTCCTTTACGTGCGCATTCTTCGGCCGTAGGAAAATGGCGGATATAGCCATAGTTATCGTCACACCACATCAATGTTACATCATCAGGCACCTGTAATCCGGCATGATAAATGTCGAGTACTTCTTTATAAGGGATAAAAACCTGCGGTACTTTAGTTACATCTTTATCTACGTATTTTTCAATCAACCCGCGTTGATCTGCAAACACACGGTCTATTACCGCCTTCTGTTCTTCCACCGTCTTCGCTCCTTGCATCTTGCCATCATGTACACCACGCATTCCCAGCGTATAGAGTATTTCCTGATCTGCCACTTCTTTTACACGGTTTTCCCAGAATTTATAAACAGCCGGAGCATTATTCACATAATCATAAGCCCCTTCCCCTCTTCGCTTCCACTCACCGGCAGCATTGCAAGCCATCGGTTCGCAGTGGGAAGCACCGATGAAGATTCCATATTTCTTGGCAGCTTCCCGGTTGCTTTCGGTCAGGAAGAAAGGAAGTGTACATTCGTGCATTGCAGGCCAATAGGTATTGGCACGCAGACGAAGTAAGAGTTCGAAAATACGCTCGTTGGTACGCGGGCCTATCTCACCTTTCACTTTTGAAGGTTCATAAGTCCGGTTACTCCACGGCATCAAGCCCCAGTCTTCATCATTAATAAATATACCCCGATATTCCACCGAAGGAGCCTGAAGACTTTGGAATTTGGAAGATAGCTTAAAAAGTTTCTTCTTTTCCGGAGTCACGTCCGCCCACCATTCCCAAGGAGAGACACCCAGCAAGCGGGAAATTTCGAGTATTCCATAAGCTGTGCCATGTTTGTCACTGCCGGCTACTACCAATTTCCCCTCCGGAGAAACAGATAATAGAAAAGCCTGCTTCTTGCCTTTTAACGCAGAAACATCTACACCGGTCCGGCTGATAAGCTCACTCTGTCCCACCGTTCCTATCACAATTTCACCTGTTTTCTCATTCGCTTGGGTAGTCGACGACAATACTGTCTGAATATCACGCCCCAGCATTTCCAATGCGGTTCGTACAACCAGTTCTTCAGAAGGGCTGCAAGCGATGACAACTGTTTGACCGGAAGTCAAAACAAAATCCTTACTACGAATCGGTAAAGCAACTATCAAAAAGATGAAAAAAGAAAACAGAAGTTTATGTCTCATAGGTTCTATTATTTATAGAAGACAAAATTACAGGTTTGCAGAAAATGTACTATAGAATAGTGTACAATTTCATAGAATTCTGTCCGGCCTATTTAAAATGTAGCAGGCAACGCAAGCAACTGATACATCAGCGTTCGTGCCATGCGTATCTGTCCTTTCGTGCTGGGATGCAAACGGTCATATCCCGCATCGTAGAAATAAATCAGTTGTTCTTCCACCATCGGATTCAATCCGGTTACCGCATTAAAATCAATCACGGGGACTCCCCACACATTGCCGGCTTCTTTAACAGCTTGCACGTAGGCATCCACATATTCGCCACAACTGTTCTGGTAGTTTTCATCCGGTTGCACGTTCGTTTCTCCAAAATTGGCCAATGAGCGGTGCAACGGGGTCAGCAACACAATCTGCTTGTCCGGAAATAGCTGTTTCAGTCTATTGATTCCTATGTTGATACGTCCCTTATACGTGCTTCCATCCATTATAGGAGTGCGTTTCTTACGGGTTTCCAGCTTTTGGGTTTGTCCACGGGCTGCCATCACTTGTTCTTCTGTTTCCGTAAACCATTCTCCAATAGGTACACCGTCATTAAAATCATTCGTACCCATCAAAATCACGATAGCATCTACTTCTCCACCGTGTTCTTTCTTCAGTTGCTCGGCTTGCCGGGGCACATCATTCCATTGCCTGCCACTGATACCATATACATAAGGAGTAATTCCCAGCCATTCCTGCAGAAAATCCCAGTATTTCTTGATCTTGTCGCCATAACAGTTGGGATCTGTAATAGAGTCTCCCAAATATCCCACTCTTTTTCCTTGCCACGGGTGCCGGATGCATCCATTATTCGTTTCAACAGAGTTTGCCACTTTAGAAGATTGATTCTGTCCGCACAGAAAAGAGGAACAAAAAAACAGGATGGTACATGTGAGTAATAATTTGCTTTTCATCGGCATTTCTATATTAAATATAAACTACTTGCAGTCAGTATCTGACAAAACCGATTCAAAAATAGATGATTTCAATGAATTTAGCAAAACTTATAGTTATTAATGCAGTTTCGCAAATGCCTGAAACTTGTTTCGAGAATTCTTTGTTGTAACTGGTTCGCAACCCGTTCGGAAACTGAATGTCTACCACATAACTTTTGACATTCTGTCCGTCCACTACCGGTATCAAAGAAATATTCTCCACTATCCCTTTCACGATACTAAATTCTTTATCCGGATAATTACTAAAACGTATATTCACTTTCTGACCTTTTCTCACCTTGCCCAACCTTTCCGTTGGTAAGATCACTTTTTCGATAAACATACATGCGTACGTCACTCCAGACAAAACGATTCAAAGACTTCGTTTGATAAAGAAATGAATGACCGACTACAAAACTAACCCTTCCATCAAGATTTAGATTTTTCCATTTATAATCCAATTCTCAATACCGCCTTTGCCACTAATGGAAAAATGGTCCTTTTCACTTTGATACCCTGTAGTCCCCCGAATAAGAAATATCGGACTTTTCCCAAACGCTTCTCATAGAACCCCTCGGCAGTAATCAGATAAGTATCACCATCCGCGTCCGAAAGAATATCCGTAAGTGTATTGCCCTCCTGCGTCTCCCGACAGGAACGATGAAAATCGGTATATACATACGGCCATCACTTCAAGAGCCAGCAATTGTTTGTGTTTCATCTCCTTCTGATAATAGAGACTATACCTCGCTTTCTTGTCACGATAATATGTAGCAGTTGTTTGCTTATCACAGGCTGTTGCCCTTCACAAATCCCCCCGTTTCCAGTTCCTTTGTTGAAAGTACCATGGAAAGAATAGTTCAGCTTAGTGGTAAACAACACATTTTAGAGACAAAATAACTGTAGCAGAGTGCGTCGTTATAAATGCGTACTAGAATAAAAAAACAAAATCATTTCTCATATTCTCATAGTAAGGCATATTCATTTGATTACTAAACACATAAATAATGAGAATAAAATCATTTACATATATTTCTCATAGTTTTATCAAGAAAACACACTTAAAACAATGCATTTCTCATAGTCTAATCAACAACACTTAATGGATTATTACAAAACTACCGTTCATTTTCGCCATAACTAACCAATAACCAAAGATTATACTACTGTAATCAATAGATTTTCAATAAGACATCTCTATTGTTGCACTCCAGCGAACAAGCTCGTACACTAGAGGTGCGCAGGTCTATCCACTCGAGTGCAAAGGTCTGCTCACTAGAGTGGAATAATACGGATGAAGACAGGAAAACACAATAATGTCTGTTGTGAAAGACATGTTATCTACCGATTCAACATACAAACTACGGTTATATTATCCTATACATATTAGTATCCTGAAACAAAGACAAGCATAATATATACGGCATGAGAAATGCGAAACAAAGTACGAGAAATAATTTTATATTTTTCACTAGAGGGCTGAAGGCTGTCCTGTCATTTGATTTTTTATTTTATGATATTTACATCGCGCCAACAGCATCTTTGAAAGATATCTCCCTGCGGAATCATCAGTTTGTCCTTCAAACACTGCTTACGTTTACTCAAGCTGTGCGTTGAAACACCAAAGAGAACAATATGTTTTCTATGCTTTACGCCTATGTAACAAAAATAACAGAGAGCAATCTCCTCTTCGGACAGACAATCATATTTAGCCAACCAGATTTTCAACGTATCTCCATAAAAAATTACAATTGTTTCGCCTGCATCTTCAGCCAGATATATCCTTTCTCCGCCTGCTCCTTCAGTGCAATCCCGATGCGGGTATAAGCCGAGGCATTCACTTCAATGGTTTCGGAAGTAAATGCGACTTTGCCGGATGCTTCGATATTGACAATCATCTGTTCTGTGCCGCTAGTGAGCAAAAGACGTGTATCGTCCAAAACTTTCCAGTCGGCTTGTGTCGTTATGGCTGTTTCGAACCGGATGGGGACATTGGCTGTAAATTCGTCACTGACGGTGAAGTTACCTTCACCCTGGCGGTCGTAGACGAAAGTACGGATCAACTTATCCAGATTGGGGGTAGAATAAGCTGATGTATAGTCAATACTGAACAAATCTCTTTCTTCTGTAAATTCTTTCCTGAGTACAATAGCTTTCGCTTTGGCACCGGCGGATTGTGTTTTCCCGTCTACCACCGGAACAGGATGACCGAAAGAACCTTTAATTTTATATTTCGTAGGAGCTTCCGCACTGAAATAATCACCTGGATAAGAAAAAGGGCCGCCTTGGTCGCCCGCCATCGTATTCTTTCCCAAAGCGACGGCATAAGAACCGATATCATTATGGTTATGATTTTCAGCATTATTACCACCCTTGACCGAGACAGCCATCGGGCACGAACTACCCTCGGCAGGACGTGAAACCAAGATTCCTGCCTTCTCGTAATAAGCACGCAAAGAATCAGAACCTTCCTGCAACGCCTGACGGATGCTGTCCGTCATTTCCATTTTCCACACCTGATGGGGGAATAGTCCAATAAGATAAAGAGAGAAATTATTGCCTGAAGGAAGAATGTATTTCTCTTCCGGCGAGGTAATGCCAAGCGCACGGTCGCAATAATCAAGGATGAACTTATCAGGAGACAGGCCAATACGGCAATCGGAATAAGCAGGACATACACCCTCGTTCATCTGTATTTTCCTGCCATATTGGGCAATACGCACAAACTTAGGTTCACGGAAGAAGTCTATCTTGCCTTGTGTGGCACGGCATACTTCCTCACGCAACAAGATGTAAGCACGGAATCCATAATTATAGTAACCGACCCCTTCACTGCAATAACCGTCGTCGGCATATCCTTTCATACCATACACATTATATTTTTCGGCTGCGGCAACAAAATAAGCACGTTCTTCCTTATCTGCCAACAAAGTAAGAGCGGCACCCGTGACACCTGCCAGACAAACTGAGTTCCAGTTATTGGTAATCGTGAACCACCAGAAAGGTTTTGTCTCTTCCAAGCAACGGTATACAGGACGAAATACTTTTTCGCGAAAGGCGCACTGCACACGGGCCTTCACTTCCGGTGATAGACGGTCGTCGAGCATAGCGACACATTGCGCTATTCCGTTTCCAGCCGTGGCAACTACCAAATCGACATAATAATCTGTCCCATGATAATTATTCAGATTGCGGTCGTGAGCCGGAATCGACCAAGAGTTTTGGTTACAGAGATCAATCAGGGCTTTCTCAATAGCAGGGATATAACGTTTTTTGTTTTCCAGACATTCTGCCAATGTCAACCGGAAGAGATAATGATAACGTGCATTCATCATGTTTTCACCCGGCAAGCGGATATTCGTCTTGTTCAGATGCAGATACAATGAATCGACAAATGGCGGCATACCCTTTTTCAGTAATGCGGGGGCCTCTTCTGTCAACAGTTTTTCCGCTTTGCCGCTCTCTTTTACTTTATTCCAGAAAGTACGGTCTTTATAAGAAACGCCCATTACTTCCGGTTTATCGGGCAACATGGCAGCAATTTCACGGATACGGTCTTGAGAAATATTCGCATTCTGTTTCGGAGTATCCTGTGCCATACGGTAAACTTCCGTCCCTGCCAGCAGGAAAGCTCCCGGACCGTATACTTCGGTCATATCGGGAGTCACCTTTTTGGGGTCGGCACCGATAGGCTGCACGTATCCCAGTTTGCCGTCTTCCCCTACAGCCGATACCAAGGCCTGCCATCCTTTCTCCACCACAGGCAGAAATTCGTCCTTCGGCAGAAGCCCCTCGTTGATTCCATAGGCAAGGGCGTAAACAAAGAAACCACTGCAACTCGTCTCGGGCGACGGATAGGAAGCTGGGTCGAGCAGGCTTGCGTGCCAGAAACCATCCTTATTCTGGAGAGGAGCAATCCGGCGGCATAGCTTTTGGAACAAGTCCTGATAGAACGGACGGTATTTGCTTTTGGCAGGAAGTTCACGCAGCATCTCTACAAGTCCGCCGAGCACCCAGCCGTTGCCGCGTCCCCAGAATACTTTTGCGCCATTGGCTTCTTTCATTGTAAAATAACGGTGGTCACGGTAGAAGAGGTTTTCTTCTTTGTCGAACAGGAAGTCATAAGTGGCTTTGTATTCCTTATCCATAAAACGGATGAATTTCTTGTCACCTGTGATATTGTAGAGTTTCGTGTAAACAGGTGGAGCCATGAACAGGGCGTCACACCAAGTCCAATGTTCCAATGTGCTTGCGTCGCCATAGTTCAGTTTGAACGAGCCGGAAGGCGGGTTGTCAATCACCCATCCGGCACGCGCCTGTGTCGGGATGAGCATGTTTTTCTTCTTGTACTTTTCGTACATATACAGATACATCTGCGAAATACAGATATCATCCGCATGATACATCCGCTGGTCTACCTGCCAGTAATTCCGGTTTCCCAAACGTAACAGCCATTTATAATATGAGTCATCATTGTCCGTCTGTTCGGCTATCGCAGCCCAGTGGACAAGTCCCAGATAGAAAGTGGCATTCACCCAGTTGAGGTCACCATAAACTGCTTTGTTGTAATGAGCAATCTGCCAGTCGGCTACCCGCCGCATCGACTGCTTCACTTCGTTTTTAATAAATGTCTGCGCAACTGTAGTACACAAATAGCTCATGCATAAGACAAGGGTTAAGAGTAATTTCTTCATAATACTATAATTTTATTCAAGGCAAAGATAACGGGCATTATGGATTAAAATAGAGTCATATTGTCCGTTTGAGCTGCTCTTATCTTCCACAAAGAAAGAAAAAAGCAGCTTTCTGAACAACTATACTAACTAAGCCAATTATTGAATACCTGATTTATGAGTATTCAATTTTTTATCCACTAATAAGCCGTCAATAATCTTCAACCCGAATTTCACTTTACGTTTCGCCTTAAACTTCAAAAGACATAAATCAGCGGTTCCTTCAAGAATCTTCTTGTTTCCTACATTGACAAAAGTAGGATACAAGGCTTTTGAACCATTGGTATGAAGACGGTCGTAAGTCAGATTCTCCATTGCATTCATATTCTGCAATTCCACCCCGACAAACTCATAATCCTGCTGATTGTAAGGTAAAGCAAAGCTGAATGCGTTGACTGCACGCAAGTCAATGCCTTTTACCAGGATTTCAATGATCTCATCTTTGTCATATACTTGTTTCGGGGTGCTGATTTCAATCGTGCCGTCCACTTTATCCGTACCACGGTTATCAGCACCGCCTTCAAGCTGTGTGGCAACCACCGAAATATCATAAGCGTCAATCAGCCCATTCTTATTGATATCACCATTGCTGATGTATCCTTCAAAATCGGAGTCGCCCTTTCTCAACCCTGTATAGTTGGTATAAGATGTCAGGTCATTGCCGTCAATCTGACCGTCAACGTTAATGTCTCCCTGAAGATAGCTTTCCGTTCCGGGTACTTTGAACACATAAATTTCTTTGCCGGAACCGTAGTTGCCGACAGTCTCCGTAACGGATAGTTTGATATAGCGGGCAGTAGGATGACTGGTGAAATTGAATATCTTCACATCATCGTTACGCTGCCATTCAAATGTTCCGGCTTCTGTCCACTGTTCCTTATTCATGCTATAAGAAACGGATCCTTTCAACAATGTTCCGTTGCCGGCGTTGGTGCGTGGCAGGTAGTGGAACTTATCCAGTTGGTTGACAGTCACCAAGTCCATAACCAGTTCGAACGGAACGGCTTTTGCTCCGTATTTCGTATGCCAGATGTCACCTGACTCTACAAAGTCGAATAAGCGTTTCACACCTACTCTTCCTTGCGAAGCGGCTGTACATTCGCCTTTGATACCACGGATAGCAAATTCCAGCGGATCGGATTTGGTTGTAGCACTGAACTCAGCCCAATCTGAAACTCCGTCTTTGTTGACAGCACGTATCTTAAATGAGTACGACGTTTCGGGCGTCAGGTCTTTAAACAGCAGTTCCATATCCTTAATCGTAGTGTAGCGCATATCCATAAAATCGATCTCGTAAAAGTCAGCGTTCGCTACCTTGTCCCATGTCGGTTTCAGTGTATAAGCTTCCGTGTTGCCGGCAGTAATCCGGGCAATGGGAGTGGTCAGAGTTCCGGTAGTGATCCGGTGACGGTCTTCAGGAGCAAAGCAGAATCCTTCAATACGCAATGTCGTCATATTGACCGTTATGTCGGTAGCAGCCAACTTCACCAAAAGCTGCGGGTTCTTGGGAATAATTACCTTTTCAAACTCACTTCCTTTAGTGGCAAACCGGTTCAGGTTGGGAGCCTCATCATAAAAGAATACATTTTCTCCTTTTTCAAATTCATCTTTCGAAGCTGCTTTTGTCAGTTTCACTTTTTTCTTTCCCAGTTGTGCCGTTACTTTCTTCGGCAGGGCAGTGACATTAATTCTGAACTCTGTAGCCTTTTCTTTCACGAAACCTGCAAAGTCCCCTTTTGCCGGGTAAATGGTTACAGTAACATTATTCTTGCCGTCAACTTCAGATTCGATATCTGTTGTCACTCCTTTGCCCCGTTTATATTCTTCGGACACTCCGTCGTCGTCATACTCGGTAAAGGTACTCCTGCCATACGGGTAAAGCTCATAGATACGGATTCCCTTATTGATTTCACTTGTATTGTTATTAGGATTTGTAAGCGGAATAATCGCTCCGCTCTTCACGAATACGGGAAGTTTCCAAAGAGGAGACGCAAAGTTGTTGAGTATGCAGTTTCCTTCATATTTTTCCCCTGTGAAATAATCAACCCATGTGCCTTCAGGCAGATAAATGCCGTCGCGGATGTCATTTCCTTTCTTATCCGCTTTAGTTGCCTGATAAATAGGGGCAATCAGGAAATAAGGGCCGTAGAGATATTGATATTGCGTAGCCGCACCTTGAGTATAAGCATTCGGATATTCCAGGAACATGGCCCTTATCATCGGCATGCCGTCTACAGCTTCTTTGGCGATACTATACGCATAAGGCATCAGTTCGGATTTCAGCTTCAGATACCAGCGGTTGATAGATGTAGCCGGTTCTCCCAAGGCATGCGGGTATTTTTCATTGGAACCCCAACCGTCCATGTTCAGTTCCATGGGAGTAAAGGTTTTCCACTGGAAATCACGGGTATTCACTATCAGATTTTTTCCACCGAATATACCGTCCATGTCGGAAGTGATATTCGGTTGTCCGGACAATCCCGAACCGATATAGGTAGGAATGTGGAAACGGATATACTCCCATACACCCCCCGTCTGGTCGCCCGACCAGATTCCGGCGTAACGCTGCGTTCCCGCCCAGCCATCGAGAGAGATGATAAATGGTCTGGCATCACTTCCGTAGTAAGGCATGATATGCCCGACGTCGGCTACTCCGTTCAATCCGAAAGAATAACCTGCACCTACCCAGGCAACGTCAGTTTTCAACACACGCACTCCGGCATCCCTTACTTCTTTCACAATATCCCTTTGCAACAAAGCGCTCACTCCTTCTTTCGGATGCAGGTCCGACTGTGTCCATAGTCCTATTTCCACTCCGTTCTGACGGGCATAATCCCCCAGACTTTTCAGGTTTTGTATATTACCGTCCAATGTTTCTGTCTGTCCATATCCGGCTCCATAGCCGTCGTTCGGGAGCAGCCAGCCCAATGGCATGTCATGTTTCTTATAGCGGTCGATTACTGCACGTGCGGAGAATTGGTAGTTGTTCTTTTCTCCGTTCAGCGTTTCTTTGATTCCACCGTTATCTTTCTGGCTTTCTTTATACCGCTTGCCGTCCTCAAACAGAATGCCTTTCTCGTTTTCTACCCAGTAGTCGCGATTATAAGCATTGAGGTGTCCCTGATAAAAGCCGAATTTTGGCAACAGAACAGGGTTTCCAGTCAGTTGGTAGAAGTCATTCAACAAGGCTACTGCCCCGTCGTTAATCATATAGAATACATCCAGATAGTCTGATTCGTGGTACAGTTTTACTTTCCCCTGTTCAGTGGCTCCGAAGTCATACTTTCCTTTCTTGAAAGTGTACCACATCATGCCGTACCCATTTGTAGACCAGTAGTAAGGAGTGGGTGATGCAACTCCCCCGTCTGTCCAGCTATTCTGGTTTTCGATGGAGATAACTTTACCTTTATGGGAAAAACGTCCGTTCTGGACACCGCCGCCGTAAAAGTATTCTTGCGGGTCTTCTTTCAAGGTCAAGGTCACTTTTCCTTTCTCAAAAAGAGGTGCTTCCAGTTCTTCTACCACAACGGTGTTAGTCGCCAAGTTAGTTACTTTGAGCAATGAGGTCTTTTTATCCAACCGGACTTTTATCTTTTCAGTAGTCAGAAAGACGAAATCGTCATTCTCTTCCAATTCCAGTTGGGAGAGTTCTTTCCGAGGATTGTCTACCAATATCTGCGCTTCCGGTTTGGCTTGAGGCTCTCTAATCACTTTTCCTGAGTTATCTTGAAATACACGGAAGATGTTTTCGCCGTAGAAATCCAATGTCATTCGCCGGTTATTGGAGAATAGAATTTCGACGGTGGTGGGATTTATCTTTCTTGCACTAACAACTGGCGATATATGTCCCGCCACCTTCATCCCGACTGTATTTGCATATAACCCGGGCTGAATTGACGAAAGAAAAAAGATCACGAATAATCCTGATACAAACAAAAGCTGCTTCATACCGCCGCCTTTTATAATTAAATTTCTCATGCGTATTGTAAGTTAGTGAATATAATCACACATAGTGAAAGTTATTTTATGCTCAATAAAAAACGTAAATAAAGAGGACACTTCGAAAAGTATGAAGCTTGTCAAGCAGCTACTTTATAAAAGTGCCCTCCATTTATATAAGAACCTATTTCAGAACTGTTAGATTAGAGTTTGCGCCCCAGTCCAAACTCAGCAACTTGCGCAGACGAACCTCCTGAACTATACGATCTATACTGTACTTTGACATACCGATAAGTTGATTCTGGTATATTAAAATACTGAATATCATACAAGTCCTCAACAATGCTGATAACTTCATCATTTATTTTTGTAAAACTTACATTGTCATTACTGCCATAAATATCTACGGACAACACCTGTAAGAAGCCATTATTCTGTTTTCTATGTTGCCAATAGAAATAATTGAAAGTTTGTGCCTCTTGCATATCAACTGTAAAGTTCGGATCTGTCGTCCCCTCATAACCATTCATTGATTTACCTGGTTTAATCATTGATAAATAAGTAGTTTGCTTACCATCCAATATATCTTCCGGTTTTCCGGTATTACCATCTGTCACGTAATTCTGTCCATTAGCATATTTTGCAAAAGTAGACACCGTCCACGAATCACGATCCAATCTGATATCACCGATAATCTCCAATGTAATAACATCCGTCACTCCGCTGTCATCAACTGCCGCCACATTGACTGTCACTTCACCTGCCGCAATCCCTTTAATCACACCTGTCTCTGACAGTTCAACAAATGCATCGCTACCTTCAGCAAGAGTAAAAATTAGATCTTGATAGCTTGCATTAACAGGCAATACTTTGATTGCCGTATTCAAATCCAAGGTTTCGTTTATATTGATAGATTCTGGCATAGCACTTTTATCAATGCCTTCAACCAATACAGCCGGGGCTTTCCCCTGTTCCACGACAAGTTCTACCTGATGATTTTCATCATAAGTCAGAGACATCTTGGCAGTGCGGCCGTTGATATCTTCCGACAAAGCCACGTCTATCATTATCTTACCATCCTCAATATAACCGGAACACCAACTCTCGTGATTAACAATATACACTACACTCGCATCAAGCCCCTCAGCCAGCCTGTAGTCACATGTCAAACTTCCTCCTTCATAATCGATACTCATCGGTTCAGTTGATACAGTCACCCAATTATCCGGTACAACAACCGTTTTCTCATCATTGTCACAGGCAGCAACAAAAACTCCTACAAAAAGTAACAATAATGTCACTACCCATATATTCGTTATTTTCTTCATATTCTTAAAATTTTTAGATTATTATTCGTGTTATAATTCCATCATCTATAGTCATCCAGATTGGTTTCCGTAATCTGATGAACATTTGGTCGCGGCATAAGATAACCCATTCCGTTAATTTCCTCTTTCAATTGTTTAATCTGTTCTTCCGTAATTTCAAATGACTTGCTTCCATAGTCGTTCAATGTTGTCTTAACCGGATATAAGAATCCCCACTTTTCAAAGAAATCAAGCATATTCAAACCGGATATAGCACACACCTGACGTACAAAATCCAATTGGTTCATACCTTGGTTCGCCCCCTTGTCACTCGGACTCTCATGTGTACGGAAGTATTCATATAAATCATGATAAAAATCTTTCTTTTCCAACACATCTATCATGTACAATTTAAGTTGCCAAAATGGTACTAATTGAGTCTCACGAGTTATGCTTGAAATACCCGGGAGGCAATGAGGACGTTTTCCATCCACTATTAACGAGGTAGCACCTTGATAGATATTAACATATGTTCCCAATGTCTGATCGTTCTCGTCTTTTAATGTACATCCGTCCACCAACAACTTACAAGGCCTGCCAAATGATGTTTGTATAAAAAGAGACATAATATTATTGGTAACTTCAGTCTGACCAGACCATTTCAGCCCTGGACGTGTCTGGTTGCAATGACCGACCTCATGCGCAGGCCCCCAACAACGAGCAGGAAAATTGTCAGGTTTACAGAACGGTTCCGCATAGTAATCACTGGCATTATAAACCGTGCGATAATCTGACGCATTCGGGCTACTCGCCTTATAGTCAATACAAAAGTGCATCCGGTTGTTGAACATCCGGTCATATTCGACAAGCCCCATAAACTCTTCCTCCAAATACACCAAACGATCCAAATTTTCAATGGTTTTCGTTATCTCCGTATCATACTTTTTAAAATCAGATATTCTCCATGTCAGATGCGAGTATTCTCCTAAGACATCAATATCCTGATACTTGGCATTGTCACGAATGGAACTCCAATCACTTTCCCGGTTTTTCCTGACATCGAAATAACCATTCACTTTCCCCATCGCAAAATGCACTTTCACCGTTTTCATTTCAATAACCTTCTTCTGATTACCATCAGCATCCTCAAACCGAAGAGGTATGTCATCGCCTACATGATTCAGAATATAAATCAAACCACCCACTTCTACTGTCACCTCATTATATCCTTCCGACAGCTCGTAGGTTTTTGAATTATTATAGCCGCCGTTCAAATCCTGGATAAGCATTGAAACCTTACCACCCTCATAAATATCACCAACAAATATAGACAAGGTTTCACCAGCCTTTGCATAGATTCCGGTCGGATTATCTCTCAAACTATATTTGGAAGTCTTGTTGGCTGTAGCCATTATCGCAGGATTCTGATAAGGACGATAATCTGCCAATCGGTAGGAGGAGTCATAATCACCACTCAACAAAGCAAGCCCCAATTCTTTCAAATATTGATTAGGAATCTGCTTAATCTGTTTTTCTGTTACTCCTTCCTTAAGCTTCATGCCCATATTATCAGCAAAAATAACGGCCGGATCGAATTTATTATTGCTAGCTTCATAAAATTCCATCTCAGCACAACTTACCCTGTCCTCATAAGCTTTGTTTATTGTAAAACGGACATACCTGACATTTTCTATCGGTTCCGACAGCTTTATGGTAAACGGAGTATGTACTCCGTCCCCTCTCGAATAATCTCCTATCTTTATAAATTCATCAGGTTTTCCGGCAGTCGACACTTCTACACTAAACTGGTCAAATGACCCCCATTTATTTCCTGCATCAGTGCGAGGAGTATAAACTATACTATTCAGCGTATGCTCCTTTTCCAATTCATATCTGATAAAAAACGGATATGAAACCGCCCCGAACGCAGAATTGAAATATGTTTTCTTATTTCCGTCATAAGACATTTTCAAAGTCAACGGATTCTTATCAGAATCTTTGCCTTGCGTTTCTTCAGAAGTAGCCTCTCCACCAATCACTTTTATTAATCTGTCAGCAGAACTGGGTGCAGATTCCTGAGATATTGTAATATTACATTTATGATTATCATCGTATGCTAATGTTAATACCGAAGTTCTTACTCTCTCCGTAAAAGAACGTTCGCACACAATTGTCATTTTACCATTTTCAACTACAGCAGTCAACCAATCGTCTCCTTTATTACTCAAAGCAGATATTATCCGGCTCATATCCAATCCTTGTCCTAATACAAATTCACGGCTTTCCGTCCCTCCTTCATAAGAGAAATTCATGGATTCTGTAGATATGGTAATCCAGTCATCCGGAATAGCGGAGTTTGTATTGTCACTACACGAGAAGGCTAAACAAGGGTAAAGTAAAGATAAAAAGATTATCTGCAACTTACACCACCGATCTTTTATGAAACGTATTTTTATATTTCTCATGACTTCATTTCGATATTTTATGTGTGAAGCAAAGGTGAAGCCGGTACAAAAGAAACCGGCTTCCGCCTTAATCTATCAAGTTTTCAAACGGTTAATTCCACAACGGATTTTGAACCGTCAACTCACTCTTCTGCATCTCATTGTAAGGTACAGGATACAGTAACATTGCCTTTGACCATGGATACCTGTCTACCACAATGCGATTGTAATATGAATCGGCGCCAATTTTTTCATTAAACTCAATAGCGGTGTTTTTAGCACTATTGTACGTTTTTACAGCCGACTTACTGATATCCATACCATAACGTACCAACGACTTGTTCTCATTATCTTTAATCCATTCACCGGTAGTCTCATCTTGCGACCATCCCGCACGCATCCATCTGTGCATATCGAAGTAATAGTTTCCTTCTCCCAACATTTCAATGATACGCTCACGATAGATAGCCTCACGCTGCAAGTCCTGATTTCCAATAATATTCTTTCCATAAGGTGCAGCCTTCGTTGCCAATTCCCTATAGCCCGGAATACCGGCACGTTCACGTACCAAATCCAGATATTTGATGATATTCTCATCGCCCGGATTAATTTCATTACATACTTCCGCATAGTATAAATAGAAATCCGCCAACCGGAAATAAATCCACGGACGTCCCCAGTCCGTCGGGTTTGAGCCTTCTTTTAAAAGTGTGCGGTTATTAAATTTATAGAGCAGATAACCAGCCCTTGCATGCATAGTGTTGTCCCTGTAAGCCGCGCCTCCAGAACTGAAATACGCTCCCCAATCTGGATAACTGCTTCTTTGTATATGCCAACTCTTGCCCTCATATGTAACATCAGCATAAAAACGAGGTTCACGATTCACGTACATATTAAAGATGTGCTTGTCAACATGTTTAGTCTTATTACAAACATTTGCCCAATTAGTGAATCCATTTTCATTATAATCCGGGTCTTCACTAATATCCAACCCGCTGTCCGTAAAGAACAGGTCGATGATATTCTGATAAAAACCGACATTTCCCATTCCACTGGGAATGTCTCCGGGAATCGTACGGGCTTCCATCTTAAGGGTAACACCATCATTATAGTCATTATTTCCGTTCGCCCAAAGAATCTCATCGTTATAGTACTGAAACAATTCGTAGATAGATGTATGCGGATCCCTGTCCTCAGAATAATACAGATCCATACCATGCGATTCGGCAAATCTCAACAAAGCTTCCAGGTGTTTCTTTGCAGTTTGCCATTTATTGTCGTCACGATCAGGGAAAAGACGTTTTCCGTCTTTATTTGTCAAACTTAATGCTTCCCTATAGCCACCGTTAAACAAAGGAGAAGCTGCATATACCCATAAACGGGCACGCAATGCCAAAGCTGCCGCTTTTGTCGGACGCAAAATTTCCCGGAGATTATACATGCTGTTATCATGAGTATAATCTTGCCCTGTACCTGTCTTTATCGTTTCAGGCAAATCATCCCTATATTCACCATTTATTACAGATTCCAACAACTGATCAATATGTCCCACCATCTCATCAACAGAAGCGCGGGCATAATCTACGTTTTCATCAGATGGATCGGCAGTCTCGGGAATAATAGGCGTAGGACCATACAACTCAAACAGTAAGAAATAATTATATGCAAGCAAATAAGTGACATCAGCTTTATAACGACGCATCTCCTCTACTGAAATATAACCGTCGGCATTGATCGGATCACCTATGCTTTCAGGAGCCATATCCAAGAATATCATGGCTTGACGAATCTGTTTATAACAGTTCCACCAACGATTGTGAGTCGTGCTACTGGGAGTAAAAGTATTCTGCCCGAATTTCAGCACATTCGGATGAGCGCAAACTATTTCTCCAGAATAGATGGCTTGCGCATTAACAGTACCATTAGAATTTTGCACATCCAAACCTACTTCCGAGTAATTCGGACAAGTCTGATAGATTTCCCCATACCATTGCTTGATATATTTAGCTTTGGAAAAAACCTCTTCTTTGTCCAGATTCTGTGCAAGTTCTTTAGAAACATCCAGATAATCAGAGCAAGAAGCCAACATACCTGCCAGTGAAATGGCGGTCGCCGTACATATTGTTTTTATGATATTCATAATGTATTATTCTTATAATTGATATTGGTTAAAAAGTCACATCAAGACCAAATGTCCAGGTCGCATTAATCGGGTATCTCGCGCCACTGTTCCCTATTTCCGGATCCCACAACTTAACGTGATCCCATACGGCAAGATTACTTCCCTGCACATATACGCGAAGATTCTGCATTTTCCATTTCTGCACCAGTTTCTTATCAAACTGATATCCCAGTTCTACATTTTTCAAACGAAGGAAGCTCCCGTCCCTATACCACCATGTACTATTCAGAGTATTATTGCTATAATTATTGGTATGCAAACGAGGATACAATACGTCCATATTATTGGGATCATTTGCGCTCCAGTGATCGGCTGCCTGTACACGTGCGGAAGACTGATCCTTTCCGTTAGCAAACGGAACAAAATAGTTGGTGTTCGCTTTCAAATTGACGGATGCCTTACCCACACCCTGGAAGAATACTCCGGCATAAATACCTTTATATTGTACATTAAGGCCAAAACCATAAACGATTTGCGGGTTATTCGGAAGAACACCGCTATAGTAAGTCTGGTCATTATCATCAATAGCACCGTCACCATTCAAATCCTTATATTTGATATCACCCGGCTTCACGTCAGAAGAATAAGTCGCAATTCCATCTTTTAACTTATAGTTGTAGCTACCGTCAGCCTTTTGGGTAATAATAAAATCCTGATTGGTAAATAATCCGTCCGCAACATATATCTTGTTCGTCCCAATAGAAGTTCCGGTTTGAGCAAGCCACGGATAAGCTTGAGGGATTTCATCTTTTTCTACAATCTTATTAACCGCATAGGTCACGTTACCTCTGGCCGAAAGCACCCAGTCTCTTCCTATGTTATGTTTTACTGTTATACTAGCATCAAAACCCTTATTGGTCGTCACACCGAAGTTTTGCCAGGGATTTTCACGAAAACCGGTAGCAGTAGGAATAGTTACGCGCTGAATCAAAATATCTTCACGGCGATTACTGAAATAATCGGCAGTAATATCAACACGTCCACGGAACAGGCCCAAATCAATACCAAAGTTTGCCTTCTTCTCAATCTCCCAGCTAATGTACGGAGCAGCAAATGTATTTTCATAGATTCGTCCCATATCATTCGTAGGACCGCCGTTCACACCTGCATTTAAACCAACATTCTGGCTACCGCTATCTGTTAAGAGCTCTCTATACACAAAACGGTCACTTCCTGTATTATCATTGCCTGTAAGACCGTAAGAAGCTCTTAAACGTAATTTGCTAAGAATATTCAGGATATTTTCTTTTTGCATAAATTTCTCGGCATGTACATTCCAGGCAGCACCTACTGCAGGGAAAACACCCCAACGGTTACCGGGAGCGAAATTCTCACTACCTGTTGCACCAAAACTGGCTTCCAATACATATCGGTTATCGTAAGCATAAGTTCCGCGCATTACAATATTCTGTTTGCGGTAAGGCAACAGTTTCAAGCCACCGACATCTTGTGAACCATCCGATTTTCTGGAACCCTGGTACTGAGTTTCTTTTTGGTTGTACACAAAAGTGCCTGTAACGGCATGTTTCTTTCCAAAAGTACGCTCGTAATTCAACTGCGCTTCAATATAAATCTTCTTTGTACCACTGCTTGTGCTGACAGAAGCTTCCCCAAGCGGGCTACCCTCCGCAAATAACTTCTTGGTAAGCAACCCATTTTCATCCCGACCTGTAACCGTATACTTATCCGGGCTCATTGAACGTTTTAAAGTAGAACTGAAATCAGCGTCGAAGCTTATACTACCTTGAACGGACAATCCTTTGGTTATGAAATCGAGCTTTTGTTTCAAAGTCGCTTTGGTTTGCATGGCAACAGACCACTTTTTAGAATAACCGGAATAATTCAACAAGTTATAAGGGTTATAACGGCCGTCCGCATCCGTATCACACACAGCCGCTGTACCGTCCGACCATACAAAAGGCACCAGATGTGTGGGGAAAAGTATAATGTGCTTGAAAATCTGGTCTGAAGTATTTCCTGGATTATTCTGAGTTCTATACTGCCCACTCATATCCACGGAAAGTTTAGTCGTCGGAGTTATATCCATATCCACATTGGAACGTAAATTATAACGTTCCAGACCAATATTAGCATTATAATCGTCAAGTGGATTCGACTTGAACATACCATTTTCCTTGTAGTAAGCTCCTGATACAAAGAATTTAGTTTTCTCCGAACCACCCCGCAAATTAATCGTATAACGTTGGTTCTGTGTGTTATTTGACAATAAGTCTGTCCAGATAGAATTCGGATATAAATCCGGATCAACACCATCCCGGTATCTTGCCAGTGCTTCCGCACTATATGGAGCATTATTCTGCATATAACCGTCCCAATTAGGATTTCCAGCATCATTCCAGGACGCTTCATTCCACATTGACAAATAATCCCAGGAATTCATCAACTCCGGCATACGTGTAGGAGTCGCAATGCTATATTGCGCATTGAAACTGATAATCGTTTTTTGAGCACGTCCACGTTTGGTAGTTATCAAAACTACCCCGTTAGCTCCCTCGGAACCATATACAGCAGTGGCAGCGGCATCTTTCAAGACTGTAAATGTCTCTATTTCATCTGTATCAAGATCGTTCATACTACGAGGCACACCATCTACCAACACCAAAGGGCTTGTACCACCAGCATATGAACTTTGACCGCGAATCCAGAAATCAGCATCATCATTTCCCGGTTCACCTGAACGCTGGATAGCAATCACACCTGCCACCTGACCGGCAATCGTATTTGACAAACTACGTGTCGGTATAGCGATCTCGGCAGGTTTCATTGTATTGACAGAAGACACAACACTTTCTTTCTTTTGTGAACCATAACCAATAACGACTACATCATCCAGATTTACATTAGATTCTGCCATAGCAATGTTGATAATGCTTTTTTCTTTCACTTTCTGTTCCACGCTATTATAACCAATATAGCGGAATTCCAATACCTCACCTTCCCGAGCCTTAATTGTATATTTACCATCCATGTCTGTCAATACGCCGTTGATAGTGCCTTTCACTATTACCGTAGCTCCGATAATAGGTTCTCCCGTCCCATCAGAAACAACACCGGTGACGGTTTTGACCGTTCCTTTTTTAGCTGCCGACACTTCCTTGGAAGCAGGTGACAACACTATCTGCCGGTTCTGAAATTTGAATGTAATAGTAGTCGAGCCGAACATTTTACGAAGCGCCAGACGTATTTCTTCATTCTTACAGTTCAAACTTACCAATTGCTCTGTATTTATCTCAGTTGCGTCATAAGAGAACAAGTACCCCGAAGCCTTCTCTACTTTTGTCATGGCTTCTTTCAAAGGTATTTTACTGAACGATATGCTAATCTTTTCCGTACCGCTTTGAGCGAATATTCCAATAGAAAAGAGGCATACAATAATTAATAAATGAATTTTCTTGTATTCCATAAGTAAATTAGATATTTTATATTCCATACATTTTTTATTCCAAGTGTTTTTCAAATCAATGCAAGATCATAGTTTCACATAGGCTTTCATATTTAAAGGTTTAACAATATTTTTTACATATTATAAAGCCGGGGATTACCAACCGGCATGTTCATTCTTGTTTTCACGTGAATCGGCACTGCGTCTTTTTTCCCTTGTATAAATCCATTCGATTTCGTCTGTGCGTATTTTTCCATCATGTGTTGCGACGGCTTTTATTTTATTTATTCCATCTTCTAATGTTACATTATCAAAAACATAATGTACGTCAGTATACCCTTTACGAATACCAGTCAGTTCCTTTCCGTTGAGATATACTTTCGGAATACCAATATTGGAATAGACAGTCACAGAAGTCTGTTTCCGTTCTCGATCAGTGTTACGGCGTTGAGTCAGATAGAGTACAGGATCTTCGCTCCAGTTGGCTTTGTACCAGTAATAAGAGTCTTTTTTCATTTTCCGGTCAAAAGTCATCAACCCCTTCAGGTTACGGGCAGGTACGCCTCCACGGCTCCACATCGGCACGCCAAAGTCAAACATATTCCATAAATAGGAAGCAATGATATAAGGATGTTTCGAGATGACACTCCATTGATACTCATGTGTTTTGGTTTGGAATGTTTCGGGATAGAAAGGTTTTCCCCAGTTCAAGGCATCACCAAGATATTCTGTCTGATGATCCGGATTAGCGTCCGCGCCATATTCTGTTAACATCAGTTTCTGCCACGGATATTTCTCTTCAAGCCCTTTCACCCACGGTTCAATATCTTGCAGTTTCTTCTCATACCACCCGAAATAACGGTTCATTCCCTGAATATCAGCATTCTGATTCACCGCATGCTCAGCGTGTCCGAAGCCATTGACGGCTACTGTATAGCGGTCCGGATCCTCTGTCTTGGCAAGGTCATGAAGTGCCTGTGTCAGTCCGGCCGTATATTCGTGAGGTTGATATACTTCATTATGTAATCCCCAGACATAAATAGAAGGATGATTGAAACTCTGACGAATCAATTCACGGAGTTGAGATTGTGCGTTTTCGGCTTCATACCCTGTCACACGATTCACAAAAGGTATTTCAGCCCAAATGACAAGTCCCAATGAATCACAGCAAGAATACAGATAATCCGACTGCTGATAGTGGGCAAAACGAACAGTTGTTGCTCCTATGTCCATAATTTGTGCCAAATCAAAGTCATGTTCCTTATTAGTGAGAGCACTCCCCAGCCCCCACCAATCCTGATGACGGGTTACTCCATACATCGGATACTTCTCACCGTTCAGATAAAATCCCTTACCGGCTATAATCTCATATTTACGGATACCCAACGGTTGGACTACTTCGTCAATTACTTTTCCATCCGCCATCAGACGTGAAACAACTTTGTATAAATAAGGATCCTTACGTCCTTGCCAGAGATGAGGCCTGTTCAACTCAAAAGAGGAGACATAAGTTTGTGTTCCTTGTGGAGTTAGTTCCAAAAGAAGACGATGAGAATCCACTTTCTTTCCCTCTCGTGTATAAATGATGTTTTCAAGCACCAGACTGGCAGGAGTCAGGCTACCGTTATCCAGTTTTACCTTCACAGCAATATCTGCCGAACGTCTAGATACGTTTTTCTGGGTAATATACACTCCCGGAGAAGCACAATCGGTTACTGTTATGTTATTTTGCTCAGTAATAATAAGCCAAACCGGACGATAAATTCCTCCATACACACCGAAAAGGTTATGATTCACAGGAATAACATCCGCACGGGAAACATTGTCAGCTTTCACTATGATTTCGTTTTCAGCACCGAGCTTTAAAGCGGTTCCGATTTCAAAAGCAAAAGCACTGTATCCTCCTTTATGTGTGCCGACAAGCTTACCGTTCACATAAACCTCGGTGTTTGCGCCCACACCTTCAAACCGAAGAAATACACGCTTCCCTTTCAAGCCTTCGCCAAAGAATTGTTTTTTTTTATAATAGCCGACTCCTTCGTAAAAGGAAGCCGCTTTTACCTGCATATCTTTAGCATTCCATGTATGAGGCAAATTTACTGTTTCCCATTTCCCATTCCACTGGGCAGCCACTTTTACCGGCTCTTCCGAAAAGGGACCGCGTTTGAACAACCATCCTTCATTGAAAGAGGTCACTTCACGGGCAGCAAGAGAGAAGAACTGCCCGAGAAGCATCAATAATATAAATGTAGAATTGAACTTCATAATCTAATTCCCTGTTTGGTTTATGTCAAAGCATCCCGATAAATTCCCTTTGTTCCTTTAACAGCACGAACTTTAAGCCGGATGACATAAGGTTCATCCGGACTCTTCTCAGGGATAGATATGTTATACTCGTTACGGGCTGTTTCGACAACATTCATCTCTTCGCCGGTTCCCAACAAGGCTGCTTTTTCAACTGAAATTCCTTTCGGAGTTTTTACCACTAGACGTTCACTATATGGTTGATTAAATACTATCATATACACTTCACCATTTTTGCCGCGTGTGTAATATCCCCAATCCTGTTTGTCGAATCCGGCATAATCACAAGCATAGACAGCTTCTCCATAACGGTGCATCCATTTGCCGATAGCTGTAGCCAACGCTTTTTCTTCCGGACGAAAATCTCCATCTGCCTGCGGGCCAAAGTTTACAACCATATTTCCACCCATAGAGACAGCATGTACAATACGATCAATTACCTCAATCGGAGTTTTGACATAACTCAATGACCAGTCTTTGTGATATCCCCATTGGTTTTCAGGAATAGTCATACAAGCTTCCCAGTCCCATTGCGTTACTTTAAGATCTTTCACCGGATCGGGCAGCCGACGCTCGTAACCGGATTCATAGTCTCCCATCAGGCGTCCGTTACTGTCGAAATGGCGTTTTCCATTATCATCGGCGCGCAGACGGCTGTTAATAGTAACGCCTGGCAGCATTTCTTTCAACATTTGCTCCGCATGAGCAGTCCACCAGCCATTCTTCTTGATACTGGCATCCCATGTACCGTCAAACCAAAAATCTTTCACTGTCGGGTAACGCGTAGCCAATTCTTTCAACTGATTGTCCGTAAACTCCAGAAAGCGGCTGAATGCAATACTATCTTCTTCGGATTTGATACTATAACGGTAGTCAGGATGGCTCCAATCCATTACAGAGAAATAAAAGTGCACATCAATGCCTTCGTCATTATAGGCTTTTACCATTTCGCCCAATACATCTTTTTTATAAGAAGTATTCGCAACCGTATATTTTGAATATTTGCTTGGCCACAAACAGAAGCCTTCATGATGCTTCGTTGTAATCTTTACGTACTTGGCACCCATTTCTTTCGCCATTTTAGCCCATTTCTTTGCGTCAAATTTTGTGGGATTCCATTGGTCCATCAATTTCAACCATTCGTCAGCAGGTACTTTTGCCCAACTTTTCAACCATTCGGCTGCTCCACCATACACTTTCCCATTCCATTCTCCTCCGGGAATGGCATATAGTCCCCAATGGATAAAAGCCCCCAGACGATTATCGCGGAATTTTTGCATAGCAGGATCTTGTCTTTTACCGTCATTCGTAGCTCCATATTTCAAAGGAATCTCCTTTTTAGTCTCCTGGGCAAAGGTTACAGAACCGACAGTAATTAATAATAGCAGCGTTATCAATTTGCTTTTCATGTGATAAATAATATTAGAGGTTCAATGATGCACTAAAAATTAAAGCACCGTAAAAGTATAGGAGACATACAATTTCCATAAACGTAAATATTGCAAAAAGAAAGCTTGTGAATCCGCATGGAAGAAACGACCACATTTTATGGAAGATTTAGGTACATTTTGCTTCTTCTTTCCAATTTCTCACAAGTTATACCCCACACAATTCTAGCAAATAACAACCACAAAACAAGCTTATAAGAACCTGTCCAAATCTGTACGGTTATGGATTAATTCATTCTACAAGCTCTTGTCTTATGCATCTTACAATAAAATAGACTAAGAACCTATATGAATGATGTATTTTGTTTCTATTCACTAATCGCCGACCTCTGTTGCCTATCTAGCCAACTAGAGTCGGCTGTTTAGACAACAGTAGTCAGCTAGATAGACAACAATAGTTGGCTTCTCATATGCAAACTATTTAATTTGATAAGATTGTCATAGCTGAGATGAAGGCTACGAACTGTGAAGATACAAAACTGCGAAAGTGTAAACACTGTGAAGGCGTGAAGACCGTGAAGAAGAAAGTTACTCTTTGTCTGTTCACAGGGAACAGCTGTCAGACAGATAATTATCTTCCAGTGAAGAAAGTGAAAGAGATGGATTCAACTTTATTGTGTCTTTAGTCATTTTCGGTACGATTCGTCCATTTCAAAATGGAAATGAACAAATCAGGACTACTCTCCTTTTTTACTCCGTACTGCTTGTGGAGCAACTCCAAAATATGATTTGAAGGATTTACTGAAGTAACGAGGTGAAGAAAAACCTAATCGGATAGAAATCTCTGAAATATTAAACTCGGAATGGTTCTTTAACAGAAACATAGCTTCATCAAGTTTTACTTTTAAAATAAACTCATTCGGGGTCAATCCGGTTATCTGTTTGAATTGCATATATAGTTTGCTGCGCCCCATACAAAGTTCAGAAGCAAGTGTCGTAACATCAAATTCCTGATTTTCAAAATTCTCTTTTATAATACTGACACATTTCACCAGCAACTCCCTATCACGTTCATTAATAACTTCCGGTACAGAAGACTCTGTTACTGTTTTATCTGCATAATGAGCGATCAGGCGCTTCTTATTCTTTATGAGATTATTGCAACGGGCTAATAATACCTTTACATTAAATGGCTTCGTTACATAATCATCCGCTCCGAACATCAAACCTTCCACAACATATTCTACAGAAGTTTGGGCAGTCAGCAGAACTACAGAAATATGAGAAAGTTCCACATTGGTTTTAATCTTATAACATAATTCCTTTCCTGACATTTCAGGCATCATCACATCACTCACTATCAAATCAGGCTGTATTTGTTGTGCCATCACCCAACCTTCGCGCCCATTCCGTGCAATATATACCTTATACATCGGTAAAAAGATGTCCTCCAACATAGATAATAATTCTTCATTATCATCAACCAAAAGAACAGCAGGCTTATCTCCTTTCACACTTTCTTGCAGAGACGGATGTTGTGCCGGCTCAACAATCTGATCATGAATGGGAACGGTCTCCTGAACAATAACCGACTCCCGTCCCTCCGTAACCGCCATCTCTTCATCACTAAAATGCCGGTTTCCCAAAGGAAGAAACAAAGTAAACTTAGTCCCCTTACCTACTGTACTCTCCACATCTATCTTTCCATGATGCATAGTCATAATTCCTTTAGCCAAAGCCAATCCGATTCCTGTCCCCAAAGTAAAAGCTGAGGAAGAATTGTCTGTCTGATAGAATCGGTCAAAAATCTTCGAGATCTGTTCTGCCGGGATTCCTATACCTGTATCACAAACCGAAACCAAAGCCTGGGAAGCAATTTTTCTGACCTCAATCGTTATCATACCTTTATTAGATGTATATTTAAAGGCATTTGACAACAGATTAAAGATCACTTTTTGCATTTGTGTCGAATCAAACCATACGGAAATTGATTCTTCCACATGATTAAAACGATAATTGATTTCCTTCTTTTGAGCATATTCATAAAAGCACATATAAATCTGACGAGTAAAAGTGACTAAATTTTGTTCTTCTACCTTCAGTTTCAAATATCCTTGCTCCTGCTTACGGAAATCAAGCAATTCGGATATCAGGTCCCGCATATGCCAAGCGTTTTTATAGATACGAAGAATACGGTTATACACAGATGTACTTAATTTATCCATTTGCATCAACACTTCAATCTGTCCTAGGATAAGAGTAAGTGGAGTGCGAAACTCGTGAGAAATATTTGTAAAAAAACGTAGTTTTGCCTGATTTAGTTCTTCAATTCTCTCCTTTTCTTTCCGCTCAAATTCCAAAGAAGACTTTAAAGCAGCCTGCCGTGTTTTAAAACGGATAAATGCGATCATTACCCCTAGTAAGCAAAGGAGATAGAAAAGATATGCCCATATAGTAGCATAAAAAGGGGTGGAAACATGTACATTCAAATAAATCTCACTCTCCGGCTTCGGGTTATCCCATGAACGAACCCTAAGTATATAATCTCCGGGAGGCAAATTTGTATAAGTAATTGTGGTTCCGGAAGTTTGAGTCCAGGTCTTATCAAAACCCTCCAAGCAATATTCAAACAAACGGTTCTGCTCATTATTATAATCAAATGTGGCAAATTCCACTGTTATGTTATTTTGCTTGTAACTCAAAAATATATCCGACGTCTTTGCCAGTATATCAGACAAAATACCTGTATTGTCATTAGGAATGATCTCCTCATTAAAAATAAGTAACTTATCAAAATTCAAGAAATTTCTGACCGGTGTTGCATATAAGGATTGTTCCTGAAACAAGGCTAACCCATTGGTACCACCTATAAAAATAACCGATTTCTCACTACGATATAAAGCGGAGCCTTGACTATAAGTCTGATTGAAGAGATGATATGTATCTTCTACTGTCTCTTTTTCCCGACTAAAGACAGAAAGCCCTTTTCCATGTAAAAGATAGAGCCTTTGGTCTTCAACCGATTCACATATATAATAACAGTAATCACTCGGAAGGCTATGATTCAAAGTACTGTATGATTTAAAAGCTTGCTCTTTTTCCTGATATTTGAATATTCCCGAACCTATCGTACAGAAATATACATCTCTTCTGCTATCCTCAAAGATATGCACAACTTTAAATCTCCCTATTGCAGCAGTATCCTTGGCATCCAATAGGTAACGAGTTACCTTCGATGATGGTAAATGCACACAAATAACCCCTCCACTAGCCGACGCAAGCCACATACGATGACGGCTATCAATCAAAAAGGTTTCATATGCATATTCCCGGCTCACCAACTTTTGAATAGTAGTATCTTCCGAAAGCGGAGAAAATTTCTCCGTCATCGGATCCATAAAAATCGGACCGCCCTGTGTCAAAAGAGCAAGCCCACCCTTATACTCTTGAATATCATTCACAATCTCATGCGGCAAGGATGCCGGATTTCCCCTTATATGATGAAGTGTATGTCCTTTGTTTGACTTTAAGTCCAAAATGAACAATCCTCCCAAATGGGTACCTACATACAACCGGTCATTCTCTGTCCGATAGAATATTGATTTCAGATTATCACTTCCTATACTTTTCGTATCTTCCGGATTATGCTGATACCGGATAAAACTTCCCGTAGCCGCATGATAACAATTCAAACCTCCTCCCTCTGTGCAAATCCACAAATTCCCTTTATTATCTTCTGTCATTTTACCGACAACCGGAAAACTCAGGCAATCTTCCTGTAAAGGTTCCGCATAATAGAAATGATTATTTATTTTATCAGGATTAAAGACATTCACTCCCCCATAATAAGTTCCAATCCAAATATTGCCTTGCATATCTTTATGAAGGGACAGAATCGAATGATGACTCAGCGTATTTGACGAATCTCCATAACGCGTATAATGGCTCCATTCATCAACCGCCGGATCATAACAGTCGAGCCCACGGAAGGTCCCTATCCAAATACGTTTAAAATTATCTTCCAATATACACCGAACCTGATTGTTCGACAATCCCTTTTCTCTCGAATCATCTCTATAATGCGTTATCTCACGGGTAGCAGAAATACGGAATGCCCCATCCCAAGTGCCTACCCATATATTGCCGTCACTATCTCCTGAAATACATTTACCTCTGCTGAACGAAAACAACACGTCCTGTCTGGCAAGATTCTTACGGGAAATGGCAATCAAATGCCTGGATGTTACGACCCATATCGAATTCTTATTTACATATAAGGCTTCTCCTGCTCCAACCTGCAATCGGGTTACAAAAACCAAATCAGGATTATTATCTGTATAATAATAAATACCGGTGCCACAACTGACCCAAAGAGTATCTCCTTCACAGAATATACCTCTTACATCTTTCTGTCGTAAACAAGTGAATTGTTCTTTATAAATATCCAACTTGACCAAGTCATTTCCAGAACGGATATATACCTTTCCTTTTTTATCCCCACACAATTCATTGATTTCGTTATTCGTCAATCCTTGGCCATCTTGTGAGGGACGGAATATTTTCACTTCCTTGCCGTTATATCTGTTCAAACCTTCCGTTGTCCCCAACCACACCACACCTAACTCATCCTGATAAATGGAAGGAATGCAAATCTGAGACAACCCGTCCGAGACTCCCAAATGTTTAAAATAGTAGTCTTTTCCGCTGGCTATTGTCATGCACAGCAAGCTCAAAATAACAGCAACGAAAACTTTTCCTTTTTCAGATATAATCAAACCTCTCATTTAGCCAAACACAATAAAAGATTAAGATACTTCATCAATCCTGTAACGACTGTCTGTCGGATACGAATTGGTTGATAGTATAAGTGCCTGCTATTTGTAAGTCCGTAACCTTACTATTTAAGAGTATTATAGGGAAGGGATACAAAAAAGGGCACAAACACACTTTCCTTCATTGCTTGGTAAGGCTCTAGCAAAGCCCGAAGTTCAAATAAAGAAAAAGCAGTCTACGCCCTTGGATAAGGGTATAAACAATGCTTAGACTTATTATTTTGAACTTCCTTTTAAATTTGCTAGATTTAACCAAGTCAAATAACTGCCTACAAGTTATACAATATGTCTTTTAATTAATATTCCTAAAATATACCTCCTTTTTGTTTGAATTTGCCCACAAAGTTAAATAAAAAAGACGAATATACGCAAAGAAACAATAAGTTATATCAAAAACTATCAGCATTACTTCAGTAATCACCCACCCAATCCAACTTTTAAGTAGATTTATTTGACGATTCTTGCTAAAATACAGGCTCACAGTTTTTTTCTTAAAAGAAATCATCGGGTTTTACACCTAAAACCCTATCTTTGCCACAAACTAAAAAAAAATTGGATGTTTAACTCATTTTCATTCCATAAGGATTCCGTTCTGTAAATAATCTGTAAACCTTCCTCTCATTACAGATTATCCCTTATGTTTTCTGACATACTCTTGTCAGAGTTATTTTCTATATCTAAATTTTCAAACTATTTGTATGGTCAAATGGTTGCAAGCATCATTATATGCCTCCATTCGCCGTACAACTAAAACATTAAAACAATGAGTAACGATTTTAAATCAATCCACGAATTCGATTTTACACTGATATGTAATTACTTCAAGGCATTAAAACGTCAAGGTCCCGGAAGTCCTGAAGTCACACAAAAAGCCGTAAGCTTCATCAACGAACTGTCCGACAAGGCACGAATAGCCGACATTGGCTGTGGCACGGGCGGTCAGACAATGGCATTAGCCAACTATACGAAAGGACAAATTACAGGTATCGACCTTTTCCCCGACTTTATCGAGCTATTCAACAAAAATGCAATAGAAGCCCATTGTGAAGACAGAGTAAAGGGCATCGTCGGCTCCATGGACGCTCTGCCGTTTCAAGAGGAAGAGCTCGATCTGATCTGGTCCGAAGGCGCTATCTATAATATAGGATTCGAACGCGGCATGAACGAATGGAACAAATTCCTGAAAAAGAACGGATTTATCGCTGTAACGGAAGCCTCGTGGTTCACCCCGGAACGTCCCTCCGAAATAGAAGACTTCTGGATGGCCAATTACCCGGAAATCGATACGATCCCAAGAAAGATAATGCAAATGGAAAAAGCAGGATATATCCCGACAGCCCATTTCATTTTACCGGAAAATTGCTGGACCGAGCATTTCTATGCTCCCCAATTCCCGGTTCAGGAAGCTTTCTTAAAGGAATATGCAGGAAATGACGCAGCCGCAGACCTCATCACCGGGCAACGGTATGAAGAGAGCCTATATAATAAGTATAAAGAATACTACGGCTACGTATTCTATATAGGACAAAAAAGAGATTGATTATCTGCCGGAGAAGTTAGCAAGATAGGACAACCCTCCGGCATTTATTATCCTTTACTTTGCAGAAAACATGGAGACGAAAGATATCAATAAACAGGAATATCAGTTACGGATCAATAAAGTGACCGACTATATTCACAATCACATAGACCAGCCGTTATCATTACAGAAAATGGCAGGTATCGCCTGCTTTTCTCCTTTCCACTTCCATCGCGTATTTACAATCCTGACGGGCGAAACGCCTACGGATTATATCAAACGCACCCGGATTGAAAAAGCAGCCCTATTATTAAAACGAAACAAGGAACTTTCCGCCACCGAAATCGCCCGCCTTTGCGGCTTTAGCAGCCTTTCACTTTTAAGTCGCAATTTCAGGTTACATTTCAGTATGACGATCCGGGAGTTCCGTTCATTAAAATAAAACTCTAAAGAATATGGAAAAAGAAAATAAGATTCTGATTTTTCGAACTTCTATCACCCAAAGGCGTGACATCAAGCGCATAGGAGAGCTTTTGGCAGAGTTCCCCCAAATAGACAAATGGAATGTGGACTTTGAGGACTGGGAGAAAATATTAAGAATCGAGTGCAGGGATATCTCTGCACTCGAAATATCGGAAGTACTCCGGAACAATCATATTTTTGCCACCGAACTGGAATAAAACCGGGAAGAGAAAACCTCTCAAACTCCCAACAATTGTTTCAATTCAGCCACTCCTTCAGAAGCTCCCTTCTGAATTACATGTATCGAACGGGAAGTATGCGTATCTACCGGTTTCGGATCAATCAGATACACCTCTGCTCCTCTCGGTACATAATGAAGCAACCCCGCTGCAGGATATACATTAAGCGACGTACCGATAATAACGAAAATATCCGCTTTCTCCACATATTGGATGGCTGTTTCAATTTCCGGCACAGCTTCTCCAAACCATACGATAAAAGGTCGCAATTGAGTGCCGTCGCCGGCCTTGTCTCCCATCTTCACTTCATATTCTTCCGGTTTCAGTTCTTTTATGTAATGGGGATTATGAGGATCTCTACTGGAACACACCTTCGTCAGTTCGCCATGCAGATGAATGATGTGGCTGCTCCCGGCACGTTCGTGCAAGTTATCGATATTCTGTGTCACCACCGTTACATGGAAGTTTTTCTCCAGTTCTGCCAACAATTCATGTCCACGGTTCGGCTTTACTTCCAACAACTGTTTCCGACGTTCATTATAGAAATTAATCACCAAAGCCGGGTCACGCTGATAACCTTCAGGAGTAGCCACCTGCTCTACAGGATATTTATCCCACAAACCGCCTGCATCGCGAAATGTACTAATCCCACTCTCGGCACTCATACCCGCACCCGTCAAAACTACCAGATTCTTCATTACTATTCCTCCTTCTTTTTTTAATAGCCACACAAATGTAATCAGAATCATCGAATAAAAGAACACTTTCTTACGCTTAATATAATCCGGTTTATGCAGAACTTTAAGATGAAAGATACAGATAGTTAGCATTATTTATGGCAACAACTATTCGTCTGACTACTGTTATTCTTTCGTCTGACAGTTGTCAGACGAAAAAACAACAATTGTCAGACGCAAGTTCAACAGTTGTCAGACGATTAATTATCTACATAAACCAACCTAAATAATAAGAATAAGCCGATTAAATCCTACGAATAAAAGGACTAATTCTTAAAAGAAAAGCGATTAACTTTCACAGATATAAGAATTTTTAAATAGCAAATGCTAAATCATTCAAATAAAACACGTACTTTTGCGATTCATAAATTTGCAATTGATTGAAAGCTAAAACCATGATGGTGATGCATTTCAATCGCCAACAAAAAACATTATATGGATAAATTCAGTTACGCTATTGGCCTCGGAATTGGTCAAAACTTATCAAGTATGGGAATCGGAAACCTTGCGGTAGATGATTTCGCACAAGCAATCAAAGACGTATTGGAAGGCAATCAGACGGCTATCAGCCACAATGAAGCCCGCGAAATAGTAAACAAGTATTTCGAAGAACTGGAAGCTAAAATGGGTGCCGTTGCTATCGAGCAAGGACAGGCTTTCCTCGAAGAAAACAAAAAAGGACCGGGGGTAGTTGTTCTTCCCAGCGGACTACAATATGAAATTATCAAAGAAGGTACAGGCAAAAAGCCGAAAGCTACCGACCAGGTAAGATGCCACTATGAAGGAACATTGATCGACGGTACGCTGTTCGACAGTTCTATCCAACGCGGAGAACCGGCTGTATTCGGTGTCAACCAAGTAATCCCGGGATGGGTGGAAGCGTTGCAGCTGATGCCGGAAGGTTCTAAATGGAAACTGTATATTCCGTCAGAACTCGGCTATGGCGCAAGAGGTGCCGGGGAAATGATCCCTCCTCATAGCACACTCATTTTTGAAGTAGAATTACTCGAAGTATTATAAATAAAAAATTTCAAAGCAAAATGAAAAAAGTTAGTATTTTTATGGCAATCGCCGCTGCTGCAAGCCTTGCTTCTTGTACAGCTCAAGCTCCTAAAGCAAATCTGAAATCAGACATCGACTCACTGTCTTATTCTATCGGTATGGCTCAGACTCAAGGTCTGAAAGGCTATCTGACAGGTCGTCTGGACGTTGATACTACCTACATGGCAGATTTCATCAAAGGTTTGAACGAAGGCGCAAACAAGACTAGCAAAAAAGACATCGCTTACATGGCAGGTCTGCAAATCGGTCAGCAAATCAGCAACCAGATGATGAAAGGTATCAACCAGGAATTATTTGGCACTGACTCTACTAAAACTATCAGCAAAGAAAACTTCCTGGCAGGTTTCATCGCAGGTACTTTGGAAAAAGGCGGCGTAATGACCATGGAAGCAGCTCAAGAATACACTCGTACAGCTATGGAAACTATCAAAGCAAAAGCTTTGGCAGAAAAATATGCTGACTACAAAGCTGAAAACGAAAAATTCCTTGCTGAGAACAAGACTAAAGATGGTGTAAAAACAACTCCGAGCGGTCTGCAATACAAAGTAATCACTGAAGGTAAGGGTGAAATTCCTGCTGACACTTGCAAAGTGAAAGTAAACTACAAAGGTACTTTGATCGACGGAACAGAATTCGACAGCTCTTACAAACGTAACGAACCGGCTACTTTCCGTGCTAACCAAGTAATCAAAGGTTGGACAGAAGCATTGACTATGATGCCTGTAGGTTCTAAATGGGAACTTTACATCCCTCAAGACCTTGCTTACGGTGCAAGAGAATCCGGCAACCAGATTAAACCGTTCTCTACTTTGATTTTCGAAGTTGAACTGGTAAGCATCGAAAAATAAGGAAGTTCTTTCTAAATAGAAAAAGGAAAGAGGCGCAAAACATTTGCGCCTCTTTTTTTGCTTTTTCCTATTTTTTTTCTCGGAAAAGAAGAATAATTAAAATAAATCTCTATATTTGCTTACTATTTGATAACAACAGGAAATTACAATTTATTATTATGGAAAGAATAGACAACCTCGACAGGCAGATCTTAGAGATTATCTCCCAGAATGCCCGCATCCCTTTTAAAGACGTAGCAGCCGAATGTGGAGTGTCACGCGCAGCTATTCATCAGCGTGTGCAAAGACTGATTGACCTAGGTGTCATTGTAGGCTCTGGTTACCATGTTAACCCGAAATCGCTGGGATACAGAACTTGTACCTACGTGGGTATCAAACTGGAAAAAGGCTCCATGTACAAATCTGTCGTAGCGGAACTACAAAAGATTCCCGAAATTGTGGAATGCCATTTCACTACAGGCCCGTACACAATGCTGACAAAGCTTTATGCATGCGACAACGAACATCTGATGGATTTGCTGAATAACAAAATGCAAGAAATACCGGGTGTGGTAGCTACCGAGACATTGATTTCTCTGGAACAGAGTATCAAGAAAGAAATCCCCATCCGCGTTGAAAAATAATTGTGATGGAGTTTCTAAATGAATATCACCTCGCAGGGTTATTCATCGGAATATGTACCTTTTTGATTATCGGCCTTTTTCACCCCGTCGTGGTAAAGGCCGAATACTATTGGGGTACAAAATGCTGGTGGATATTCCTGATACTCGGCATAGCCGGTGTGGTCGCCTCATTAAGCATCGATAATGTGATTTTATCTTCTTTGCTTGGCGTGTTTGCATTTTCTTCCTTCTGGACGATTAAAGAGGTTTTCGAACAGGAAGAACGGGTACAAAAAGGATGGTTCCCCAAGAACCCGAAGCGCAAATATAAGTTCTAAAAATAAAGTATCGTAGTTTTTTATCAAAAGGATTTGCATAATTCGAGGGAAAATACTACTTTTGTCACCGCATCCAGTTAATGGATACATCGGGCTTTTAGCTCAGTTGGTTAGAGCAACAGACTCATAATCTGGAGGTCCTTGGTTCAAGCCCAAGATGGCCCACTGAAAAATTCCTGTAAGTGAAACACTTGCAGGAATTTTTCCTTTTATAGCTATCCTCCAACTAGAGGAAAGATAACTGAAATCATACAATATCTACCCGATATTGCTGCATTGTTGTTCTTTAATTGTTCCTAAACAGGTAAAAACAACAGAGGCAGAAATACAGAAGAATAAACAATAGGGGAATAACACCTATAATATTAAGCTTTAGAGTACCCAATATTAAATAATTCCAAAGTGTTTCAGCGCCTTACAAAGCCCGTCATTCTCCACCGTATCAGTAACAAAATTGGCTGAAGCCTTGACTATCTCCGATGCATTTCCCATCGCCACTCCGATTCCGGCAGCTTTCAACATAGGAATATCATTACCACCATCACCGCAAGCCATTATTTCCGTCATTCCGATCCCATAATAATCAGCAAATACCGAAAGCCCGGTTGCCTTACTTATTCCTGCCACATTCACATCAGCAAATAAAGGATGCCAGCGTGACAAGGAAAGATTAGGCAGAAACGGCATCACTTTTTGTTCCATCTCATCATCGATATAAAAACAAAGCTGACAGCACTCTTTCTTTTCAAACAGATCTTCAATGTCTACAACGGCCGGAATAGGGTGTTCCACGATTTTAGCAATCTGTTCGACAGTCGGAGTCAGACGATTGACAAACACACCTTCATCCAATTCAATAGCGACTGCAAAATCAAAGGCCTTTGCTATTTCCATGGCTTTCTTAAAATCATCTTTCGGAATAAGGTGCTTTCTTATCACAGTGCCATCCCGCAAAACACAGTCGGCTCCATTCAACGCGATAATTCCGTCATACGGAACATCAGCTATTTCATGAAGGTCGCCCGCCGCTCTACCGGTAGCAATGGCTATTCGAATTCCACCGTCATGAATCTTCCTAAGGGCATCAACAGAGGATGGCAACACTTTATGAGTTTCAAAACTTACCAATGTTCCATCCACATCGAGCATGATCGCTTTTATCATAACATTTATATCTTTATTCATTCTTCGACAAATTAAGGGAAGCAAATCGACTATCCTCGACTGATAATCAGAGCAGTCAATTAACCAGTGACAAAGTTACTGAAAAAATTCCCATAACAAATACAGACCTCCAACACATAAAATAAAAAAGGCAAAAGGATCTCGTTTCCTTTTGCCCTATACCTATTGATACCAACTGAAAATTGATAGTAAACGTTAGCGGAAGTCCTTCAACTCTTCCTGCAATTTCTGACGGGTAAAGAATATGCGGCTCTTTACAGTACCTAACGGAAGATTCAACTTTTCTGCAATCTCACGGTACTTGAATCCTGAAACGTGCATAGCAAACGGAACTCTGTATTCTTTCGGCAGAGCATTGACTACACGGCGCATTTCCTTTAAATCGTAAGCTCTTTCCGTACTTTCAAAACCTGAATCCTGCGGCAGGTTTAGGTGATAAAGGTTCTCAGTCTGATCGACAAATGTCTGGTCGCGCACTACTTTGCGGTAATTATTAATAAAGATGTTCCGCATTATCGTATACATCCATCCTTTGAAATTTGTGTCGGGAGTATATTTATCTTCGTTATCCAATGCTTTTAATGAGGTTTCCTGCAACAAATCGTTTGCTTCTTCACGATCGGTCGTCAGTTTATATGCAAAACGGAGTAATTCATCCTGTACTCCTATCAGATCTTTCTTGAAGCTTAAACTTTTCATATACGTTATTTTTTTAATTGTGAGTATTCGTTATCATTATTTTGATGCTGCAAGTTTACGGGTTTTCAACAAATGTGACAGGTGAAGAACAGACATTGTTTAGGGGAAAATCTATCGGCTGATAGAATTTAGGTCATTTCTGATAGTATTCAGGTGGTTTTGAGACTGTCTTTATAGCGAAAATCCCATTTTGAAGCCACACCTGACTCAAAATGGGATAACACAAACAAAACAAACAATATTAGCGATTTTCACAAACAGCTGTCTTTTTCATCTTTAAAAATTCATAAGACTTAATTTAGAATCTGTTGCTAGAACATTCTAATTGTGGGCACAAAAATATTATTTTCTGGCAAAAAGAAACGTAGGATTTAAGAATAGTTATAAAGAATAATTGTTTTATGTATAAAAAATTGTGTCTGACTATTAAGAATTGTATTTGATATTTGCCATCAAAAGAGACATAAATGCTTCATTTGATGATATTTTATAATATCAGAATTCCAAAGCGATGTAAATTCTCCTACTTCTTTTTTTCACTAAGAATTAATTTCTATATTTGGAGAATATACAACCAAATTCCGATTTATTATCTATGACTGATACCATCTCTTACCAATATGCAGCTCCTTCCGCCCTGCAACGGTCGGCCAATCAGGACGAACTGTTTCTTGCCAAATACAGCGAAATAGAAAAGAAAGAAGCACCTTGTTTCTTTTGGGGAAAGTTGACACAACCCTACATGACAGCACGCTGCCTCATCGCATTATCCAACGTTGTGCAATCCAGTTTCAATCTGACACCGGCACAGCTTGCCATGCTGAAAGATCCGATTGTAACCGCAGGAAATGACCGCCTACGCTTTGAAGGATTTTCTAATTGTGCAGGTGTATATGCCAGGGTCGACGTACTTCCTGACGGACACGACGGAGAATTTCCGGAAAACGGGACAACAAACGTAGATTTTAATCCCGGAATGATTTCCGCTTTAGGAGGAATAGGCAGACAAGAGAATGTGGTAATGTCAGTCGGTCCCAAAGAGGTGGGGCTTTATCATAAAGGGGAGAAAGTGATAGAACGGAAAGTACCTCTTCCCGTGAAATGGATAAAAGGACTGACTACGGTACAGATTTATCAATCCGCTGCGGAACAGCTCTACTCCTTCAATCGCATACAAACCTTGCAACTCTTCCAGACTCTTCCGAAAAGTAGCGTGAAATGCGACTATTATTTAGTGATGCGCGGTCAAAAACCCGCCTTTTCACCGGTGAAAAGCATGAATGCCGTCTGCATTGGAGGACTTCATCGCTTACGTCTGCTCGAGCCCTTGCTTCCGTTTGCCGATGAGCTGAAAGTCTTTGCGCATCCCACCATGCAATCTACCATTTGGCAACTTTATTTCGGTCCGGTACGCTTCAGCCTTTCTCTTTCCCGCGAATGTTGGAGAGGATTTTCCGGAGAAGGCGCCGCACTGGAATCCCTGCTCGAAGACGTCCCCGAAAGATGGATAGAGGCAATGGACAAATACAGTTATGCCAACCAACAGTTCAACCCCACTCTTTTTGCCATAGAAGAACATATTGACCTGAATAAGGTGGATTCTCTCTCGGCACGATTGGCAGCAATGGGATTATTGGGATTCGATTTGGATGAAAACAGCTTCTTCTACCGCCGCCTGCCTTTCAAAACCGAACGTATTTTAAGTCTCAATCCTCGAATGATAGCAGCAGAAAAGCTACTGGAAGAAGAGAAAGTAGAAATCATATCGAATGACGAGAAACGGACAGAAGCACGCGTGGCAGGAAGCGGAGGTGTCAGGCATACGGTCATTCTCGACAGAGAAAGTGAGAAAGAGCGTTGCACTTGCACCTGGTTCAGTAGCAATCAGGGAGAACGGGGAGCTTGCAAACATATTCTGGCAGTAAAGAAACTAGTACAATGGAAGAATTAAAAAAAGAACTGGAGAAATTATCCAAAGCTTATGTGGATACTCCGGAGAACGAAGAGAAGATATTAATCCCTTTTGTCAAGAGATTACTGGAGTTACCAATGAAAGAAAGGCGGAAACTGCTGCCGGTTATCCGGGATTTACAATGGATAAAAAGCAAGTTTGCCGGTTTCAGCAGTGAGACAACCTGCAGTGCGGCACGGGCACATTTTCTATCTGCTGTCCAGTTTGTCTGCGCCAACAAACGGGAAATGGATATGGCCTATCATGTGAAGTTTGATACGCTTTGCAAACTGCTCCCGCTTTACTACCCCACCTGGCTGACAGATTTCATCAACGATGACAAAACTTGGTTTAATTTCGATCTCAATTACGAACAGCTGACGCAGCTCATGGATATGGGATACCTCAAAGATATTGCTCCAAGCCGCATTGCACATGTATTCCCCTGGATTACCCGTATCAGAAATAAAGAGCCCAAAGGAAACGATACTTTCAACAGTGAGTTATTACTCAAGCGGGATATCACCCTGAAAGAACATATCTGGACGATTTTCGAATACGAATCGTCCATCGACTATCAAGATGATTGCGCCAAAGAGGCTTATAAAAAAGGAGTTACCGCACAGGATGAAAGTATCAGTGCTGCCCTCTACCGTTTCTCGCTGGACGGCCATCTGGATAGAGAACGCCTATTAAAAGCCACACTCGCCACTTTTCACCGGAGCTTCAAAAAAGACATGGCAGGATGGTTTGCCGGATTCTTTGAAACTCTACAACCAACTACCGGAGAACTGTTATCCTTGCAAGAAGAGATGATGCAAATATTCACCTCTTCTTATACAAAACCGGTGAATGTGATGTTGCAACAACTGAAAAGTATCGCATCCGAAGAGGGATTCCGTTATCAGGAATTCATCGAACGTGCAGCTCCCCTTTTCTTCTCCAGCCCCAAAAACTCGCTACTTACCATCCATACTATCTTTGAGAAGATCGTTGCACGGCATCCCAAAATGAGAGAAGTCTGCTGCATCACTCTCTGCCAACTGTTCCTGAAGAAGGACGAGAACCTACAAAAGAAAGCCGCCGACTTCATCATAAAATATGGAGACGCTTCTTCGTCCAGTCTCCAAGAGACATTACAATCCTATCAGCCGGAGATGTTTCAAAGCGTACAAGCAATACTCATATCTTTCAGAGTACAGTCTGCCGGAGTATCAAATGCGACAGACATGAATCTTGAAGAAATCATTCATACCGGAGGAAATATTACAGACGAAACCTCCTTTAACGAGGAGCCGTCTCCGGAAACCGTCCGCATTTGCAGGGAAGACAACCATATTCCCTTTCCTGCCAGCAAAGAAGATTTTCTGTTCCAACTTAGCCGCCTGTTCGATATGGAGGAAAGCTGGGAGATAGAAACAACAGTTGCCGCTATTATCGCCTTCCATCCTCAACTGAACAAAGAAGATTTCGACCGGATGGGACCTGTTTTCCAACGGGCAACCAATATCGTAGCCAACAGTTGGGAACCATACGAGGAGCTTCTGGCTACCTTCCTGTTGGAATATCAACGTCTATGGACACAGACGACAGACACCTCCCGCACAGGATTCTTGAGAAATATGTTCACCCGGCTGGAAGAAAGACTGAAAGGAAGAGATCAAAACAGGGGAGCTTATGACGAGCGTTCTTTCAAACGACTTGCCGACTGGAAACCCGGCTACAGCGACGCAACCTGTTTCACACCCGTCCAACAGTTATGGCTGAATGTAATCCGTCAACTAAAGGAGAATAATACATTGCCCTTACTTTCCACTCCTACCCATACTCCGGCATACATACAGGCCACCGAACTGATACGCCGCCTCGCCGCATATCAGGAAGCAGGCACAAAGCCCTGTCCATGGGATTTCCAACTAGCGATTGCCCGCTGTGCCATGGAAGGCAAAGAAGAAGCCGTCACCACCGCCCGGCAACTATTGCAAGATGAATACCTCCATCTCTGCCTGTTCTTGTTGGATGAGAACACACAACCCGAACCGCCCTACAACCATCCGACCGGCTGGGTAGCCGCCGGACTGGTAAAAGCACCGGAAACTGAATTCGAAGTATTCAAGTCCTTCGCCTGCTGCACGTTGCCACACAACTATCTGGCAGGAGACTATGGGTGGAACAAATTGAAACCAAAAGAGAAATCATACGAAACGGACAGGCGTCTGCTTGAACTCGATTCCTACAAATGGCACAAATACGTCGAATTCAACAGCCATCAGCTATGGCAGGAACATCTGATTATCAACAGTAAATATAATATAGACGACTCCCGCTACATGGAACCTCTGCTATGTTACTTCCCTAACCGGCCGGAACCGTTGATAGCCCAGATCATCACCTGCTACATGGCTTTCGGCACTCCGCAGGAAGACAGCAAACGCACCCTCACCTGTGCTTTGCGGATGCTCCTTTCTTTCCACTGCCCGCTTCGGGAGATGAGCCTGCTCTTATTAGGCGGCTCACTACTTTTCGTAGACAAGACAGTCCGTTCCTATGCAGCGGAATTATGGGTAGAGGGACTTGCCGCAAGAAGAATAAACAACCGCCGGGTAGGAGAAATCCTGGCTCGCCTCATCACGATGGAGCTTGCTCCGCTAAAGCGCTTCACCACCCAAGTATACGAAAGCATGTACAAACGAAGTACTTTCCACAACCGTCAATTGGAAGAGCTACTCACAGTCTTTATCAGCGGATTGCCTGACAAACCCGTCACCGGACTCAAACAGCTGCTCGAACTCTATCTGGAACTACTGACTATCAACCACAGCAAAGTTACAGACGAACAACTCTTACAACATCTGCAAGAATGGGCAACGAACAGCAACCTGAAGAAGGTGGCAACTTCACTCAGCAACCTATAATGGATTGAAAAGACTTAATCCCTTACTTTATGCCACAGTATTAGTACAATTGTGACAGTAAGATGGTACTACCCGATCACTTAAACAACCAGAATTTAAAGGCAGCTTATTGGAGCTAAAGCCTAAAAGAAGTATCTTTGGCACACTAAATACAAAAGGCTGAATGATCATTCTGAAGTATAGTTTACCCATCCTCTGTCTGCTACTGACAGGATGCTCTTTCCTTTCGAGTCATAAAGAAGAAAAGGAAAGCATCCCCCTCGTAGAATACGAACATACGCCGGAGAATATACAACCGCGCAAAGAATGTTCCACCGTCTCGCCACCGGAGCGAAGCGAAATGGCTCTCTACATGGACTCATTAGGACTCATCAATATAGTTGATCTGGACAGCAGCCTCGTCGTAAAACTAATGTATACACAGGCTGATAATTTCACGGGTGAAGTGCTTTACGACAACTTAACGGAAGCCTACCTGCATCCGGATGCGGCATACGCTCTGATAGAAGCACAAAAAGTATTGAAGAGACTACACCCGTCTTACAGTCTTATCATTTACGATGCGGCACGTCCAATGTCAGTACAGAAAAAGATGTGGAACGTAGTGAAAGGAACGTCCAAATATAAATATGTCTCCAACCCCAACCGTGGAGGCGGATTACACAACTACGGACTGGCAGTAGACATCAGTATCCAAAACTCTCTGGGACAGCCCCTGCCTATGGGAACCAAAGTAGACCATTTAGGCGTGGAAGCACACATCACAGACGAGATCGGATTGGTACATAATGGAAAAATAAGTGAAACGGAGCGTCAGAACCGGTTACTGCTACGAAAGGTGATGAAAGAGGCCGGATTCCGTGCATTACCCAGCGAATGGTGGCATTTCAATTTTTGCAGCCGGGACGTAGCCAAACAGAAGTATAAGTTAATACCATAACCGACATTCAACAACCCCATAATCAGAGCTCGACGATTCATTGTAATATCCTATAACACAATAACACCATGATGCAAATCTCCCCTGAAACCCAACTTTTTATTCGAGAACATTCATCGGACGATGTACGTGCACTGGCTTTACAAGCTAAAAAGTACCCGGATATAGATATGCCGACTGCCATCACCCAAATTGCAGGAAGGAAGGTAGCGGCTGAAAAGATTCCCTCATGGTGGGAGATGGAAAAGATATGGTATCCGAAACATCTGTCGCTAGAGCAATGCTCTTCAGAAATCACCGCCCGCTACAAAGCACGTCTTTTGCAGGGAGATTCTCTGACCGACCTCACCGGCGGATTCGGCATTGACTGTTCTTTTCTTGCCACCGGATTCAAATCCGCCACTTACGTAGAACGTCAAGAGGAACTCTGCGAAATAGCAGCACATAATTTTCCCGTACTGAATCTAAACCATATCAACATAAGAAACGAAGATGGAGTAGCCTACCTGCAAGCAATGTCCCCCGTAGACTGCCTCTTCCTCGACCCTGCGCGCCGCAATGAGCACGGCGGAAAAACGGTTGCCATCTCCGACTGCGAACCAAACGTAGCCGAACTGGAAGAGCTTTTACTCCAAAAAGCTAACCGGGTAATGATAAAACTCTCCCCCATGCTCGATCTTTCATTGGCACTGAAAGAACTGAAACAGACACAGGAAGTTCACATTCTGTCCGTCAGCAACGAATGTAAGGAACTACTTATCCTACTCGGACAAACATCACCGACAGAAATCTCCATTCATTGCGTAAACCTCTCCACGAAAGGGACTCACGAAGAACAACACTTTGTATTCACCCGCGAACAGGAGCAATACAGCGAATGTACGTATACGGATTCTTTAGAAACCTATCTTTACGAACCGAATGCCTCCCTTCTGAAAGCCGGTGCTTTCCGTAGCATTACAGCAGCTTACCCTGTCCGCAAACTGCATCCCAATAGCCATCTTTATACTTCCGATACTTTCATTGAAAACTTCCCCGGAAGAATATTCCGTATTGTCAACCAGTGCAGTTTCAATAAAAAAGAAGTAAAGGAGAATCTGGCAGACCTGAAAAAAGCAAATGTAACTGTCCGTAACTTCCCCGCCACAGTAGCCGAACTCCGCAAACGAATCCATTTGGCTGAAGGAGGAGATACCTACTTATTTGCCAGTACATTAAATAATGGGCAAAAAGTTCTGATTCGCTGTGAGAAAGTCTGAACTATTTTCTATTTTTGCAAAAAAGAAACACAATCTAAACTAATCCAGATGAATCAAACACTCATAAAAGCGATTCTATTACTAATCGCATTCACCTTGTCCTGTCACACTCCACTTTTCTCACAGAGAGATTTTGAGCGACACGAGTTCTCTTTTCACGCGGGCTACGGTGTTATGTTCCATCACCCTCCCACACTCACGTTAAGCACCCATAGTTACCAACGTACACTCGCACAAGGCGTAAGCTGGGATGGACAATATAATTTCCGCCCTCTCAAACGTTTTGTCTTTGGAGGAATCTACTCCGGATTTTCTTCCAAAGGAAGTCATCCGGAAGGGAAGGACCATTTATGGGTTCATTTCATTGGTACTCAAATCGGAATGTGTAATGCCAACACCAAACATTGGCAAATCCGCGTAACAACCGGTCCCGGTGGAGTCATTCTACGGAACAACAGCGAGGTATTCGGCAAAACACGGAAAGTAAAAGCCTTCACTATTGGTCTTCTGACCAATGCCAATCTCACCTATAAGCTAAATCCCAATCTGGGAGTCAGTCTAGGAATACAATATATGTATAGCGAACTGCTTAGAATGAGAACCCACTATCACGGAGAAAGGGTTATTGTAAAACTCGATGGCAATGATGATACCAACCTCACACGAATAAATTTTACTACGGGATTATCCTATTATTTCTAACATTCACTAAAAAAAGCACTATGAAGAAATATATACTCATTCTTTTTTCCATCATCAGCTTTTGGAGCTGTACGGAAGATGAATCGATTGACATCACAGTTTTACCTTCTGCCACCACTACAGGTGCCAACACCTTTGGCTGCCTGATGGACGGATGGATTTATGTGGGAGGACGGTACCTGAATTGGGGACACTCGTATGTCTGGACGTATGATTCATTCCACTACTATCTGGAGGAAGACAAACTATCCGTCCATGTTTCCGTCACACCTGACATCAACATACACTTCACCATTTTATCTCCCCGGGAAGGCAAAGAAGCAACTCTCACCGATATACGGTTCAGAGGAGAAGAACTGGAAGACGGAACAGCCTTTATAAGCCATTTCGACCCAGAATTGAATATTATCAGTGCAACCTTCGGCAACGGCAAACGTCTGACTAACGGACGTTTTGATATTCATTATACAACACAACAATAATAACGGTGGCGACAGTAATAACTATTCAGGTTTATTTTCTTCCCCCGCTTTATTGGAAGGATTGTTACTTTTCTGATACTCTTTGGGAGTGGTTGTTTCATTTCCATCCCGTACAGCCATATAGTGCGGCGACATAATTTCAATGCCGGCTTCATTAAATTTATCCTGAATATTCTGATGCAAATCCGAATAAATCTGTGCCATTTTATCTGCCTCCCTGATATATGCATTGATCTGATAGACCGGATACCAGTCGCTTAAAGAGGTTTCCAACACAAACGGACGCGGATCATCTACCACTCCGGGAGTGTTCAATGCAGCATCAATCAGAATCTGATTAACCTGTCGCCAAGGAATATCATAACCGATAGATACTTCCGAGTGAATAATCAGTCCATATTCACGTGCCGAAGTACTATAATTTACCGTATGAGACGACATGATAAATGAGTTAGGTACGGTCACTACCTCATTCTTGGGTGTCCGGATACGGGTAACAAGAGGAGTCTTTTCGATAATATCTCCCGTGGTATCATTCAACTTGATCCGGTCGCCCATCTTGAACGGACGCATATAAGTAATCACCAGTCCGGCGATAATATTACCGATCACCGTACTTGATCCCAATGAAACGATCAATCCGACGAATACCGAAATGCCTTGGAACACACCGGAATCGGAGCCCGGCAGATAAGGATAAATCATCGCAATCATAAATGCATAGAGCAGGAAACGGGCGATATGGAAAGTCGGCATCGCCCAGTCCGGGTAGAATCCGTTGATTTTGAGCCGTCCTGCTTCCACTTCACGCGCCAGATACAGAACGAGACGCACCAGATACTTCACGGCATACCAGATAACGATGATGGTGAACAACTTGGGAACATAGTCGATAATCCCCACAAAAATACCGCGAATCGGATTCCATATATACCCTAACAGTTGATATGCCAGTCCTTCTGTCTGCGGGAAGATGATGAAAATTAACGGTACGCTAAACAGTAGCTGTAATCCCATCAGTATATACCGCCCGATACTGGACAGGAATACTAACAGATTCGCCTGTTTCTGCGCATCCAGCAATTCATATCCCTGAATAGATACCGGTTTTATCTTCGTATCTTTCAGACGTAGGATACGCGCTTTCAGTTTACGGAATAACCAGTTGGTCAGGCGGAACAGGAAATACTGTCCCACAATCACCAACACAAAATAGAGCACACGCTTTGCCATTCGCCAAAGTCCGTGCTCCGCTTTCATCTCATGCAGTTTGGTAATGACATTCTGCTGTCTTTCTTTAGCCAGCGAATCACGTGAGACGCCTTCCCACAAAGCATCCTGATCGGTAAGAGAAAGCAGCACTTTGCTGCCGTACATCAAATCGGAAACAATGTCCGAATGATCGATAGAAACAGAATCGGGGCGTAGATTAAAGCGTTTTCCTATTTCTTCAATCGCCGCACCGGTCATTTGAGCACGTTGTTGGGGAGTATATCCTCCGCGTTTGGTGAAAAGGTAAAATAAGGTATCGCCGTCCGCCACTACCGGCACTCCTTTAGTGAACTGGCGTAAAGAGTCGATACGCTGTCTCTGCTGGGCATATTTTACGGAGTCGGCGGAAGCCATCTGTAGCTTCATCTGTTCCATTTCCATCCGCATATTCGCCTCGTTGAGCCGGGCTTCTTCCAATGATTTCCGCATATTCGCCAGATGGATAGAATCCGAATCCCGTCTCAAAGGAACATGTCCGTTCGTTATTGTATCTCCGGCAAATATCTTCTTGACAGCCTGTTCCAGCTGTGCTTGCGCCCCGATTGCCAGGAAAGAAAGGAACAACACCAGTAACGACCGCTTTATTTTATTTTTTTCCATACCTTATATTCCTTGATTATAATTAAGGTTAATCAAACTTTTCATTAAAAACAGAGCAAACATACGGATTGTTTTTGACATTACCATTTCCAAATTGATTATCTTTGCCACTAAAAGAGAAAAACCATGAATATATTGCTACTCATCGGGGGATTAATCCTCATTCTTCTAGGAGCTAACGGATTAACAGACGGCGCCGCCTCGGTAGCCAAACGTTTCCGCATTCCTCCCATCGTGATCGGTCTTACCATTGTCGCATTCGGCACTTCCGCCCCTGAACTGACGGTCAGTGTATCTTCCGCTCTCAAAGGCAGTGCGGATATTGCCATAGGCAACGTAGTGGGAAGCAACATTTTCAATACATTGATGATTGTGGGCTGCACGGCATTATTTGCCCCGATTGTCATCACCCGCAATACACTTAGAAAAGAGATACCACTCTGCGTACTTTCTTCTATTGTCCTGCTGATCTGTGCCAATGACGTCTTTCTGGATAAAGCCTCAGAAAATATCCTGAACAGGGTAGACGGTTTGCTGTTGCTTTGCTTCTTTATCATTTTCATGGGCTACACCTTTGCCATCGCTTCCAAGCCTGCCACAACGGGAGATGCCGGACACCCGGCCATAGAAGAGGAGACAGAAATCAAGTCACTCCCTTGGTGGAAATCCATTCTTTATATCATCGGAGGTCTGGCTGCACTTATTTTTGGAGGTCAGTTGTTTGTCGACGGTGCCACGGGCATCGCCCGCAACCTGGGTGTCAGCGAATCGATTATCGGACTGACTTTGGTGGCGGGAGGTACTTCTCTTCCGGAACTGGCTACGTCCATCGTTGCCGCATTAAAGAAAAACCCGGAGATTGCCATCGGAAATGTAATCGGTAGTAACCTCTTCAATATTTTCTTTGTACTAGGGTGTAGCGCAAGCATCACGCCTCTCCATCTTAGCGGAATCACCAATTTCGACCTGTTTACGTTAGTAGGTTCCGGTATTCTGCTTTGGTTATTCGGGCTGTTCTTTGCCAAAAGGACAATTACGAGAATTGAAGGAGGAATTATGATACTTTGTTATGTGGCATATACGGTGGTATTGATTTATAATACCTGAAAATAATAAAAGGCTTCCGGCAGTAACACCGGAAGCCTTTTATTCCCACTAGCCAATTAAACTCTGATATTTATTTCACCTCGACAGTCGTCAGTATATTTACACCATATTTTCCATCGGCAGATGTCCACCAAGTAGTATTCCCATTTGCACAACGGGACAGACTTTAGTTGATGTAGCGTATATCGCAGAGAGTTTTTTAAGAGGATACGATGCATTATGGATGCCTTTAGACAGCAACTGGTTACTGTTCTGCGCAACTATCGAATCGTTTCTCCGAAAAGCAGATGCACCCAGCGACACCTATCGTATCAGTTCTTCTTTACGTAACACTGCTCCTTGTTTTATCTCTTATAAGTAAGAAAATCAATAAATATCTCTTTTTTGTTTCGTGGATGAAACAAGTAAAGGAGAGAATCTCGTTTAATAGCAGCCAAACTCTTGACTTTCCCTGTTTTATTTCGTATCTTTGAGAAAACAAAAAGAAGAAAAGCAAGATGAAATATACAAATATCAAGACATAGCAACATATTATCAAGCATATATTTCCATATATACAAGAATAGGAATGGGAGAAGATCAGCACTGATTTTCTCCCATTCTGTTTATATAATTCACAACTATTTCTGATATTCATCAAAAATAGTTTCTAATAAACTCGAATACCGTTCTTAATAAACTCTTCAACTATTTATTAAAAACGATACTCTGATTTATTATAGAACTGTAAATATATTATCTCTATAAAATAACAGGCTTATTCATAATCTAAATAAGAAGTGGCACTATACAGTCAAAATTACGAACAAGCACCTCATAACATTTTCCTTACATATATTAATAGCATATCCTTTTTATCCAGAAAATCAACTACCAAATAAGAAAATCAAAAAACAAATCATGTAATGCCAAAGGAAAAAACAAAGCCAAGCACATTGCCTTCATCGGTTTAGACGGATGAGGTACATGCAATCTCCCCAAAGTGAATATGCCTAATGTTAAAAAATCACTTTAACAGCCACTAGTATATTTACACAACTGAAACTATAATACAATTTTTGCCACAGCCATCTCACAAAATTTCATTCACTGATAAACTCCTTTGGCAATAAAATCCGACGCATCGTATCCGCAAAGATAGCAGCCATACGTTGCTGTATATAAGATTTCTCGCCATGTAACGGATGCCACCCATAAACTTCACCATAAGCAACCTGCGTATCACCGCTTGTAAAAATACGGCTAAACTGTTCACCTGTCACAGGATGTTTCTGCCTCTTCGAAAAACCAATGTATTTGTCAAACTCAACAACTGGAAGCCCCCATTTCTCCGCAAGCATGCGTATAGTACTGTTGAACATCGGACGACTATCGTTCCAATGAGTACACAATACAATCGACGCCGGTTTTCCATATGGTGAGTTATAGTACTTTGACATCGGATTAAACTTCAGATTGTAACATTCGGATATATACCGCTTAATAACATAATCATAACACGCAGCATAATCGGAAGCATCAAAAGGAAGGGCATAATCTTTATAATTTTCTTTCAGATGATCTGAATGGAATACATCTTTATCATGTACCTGCATGATGACAAACACATCAATCTCATCCAATTCTTCAGAAGAATAGAGTGTTCCTTCAACCATTCGGTTAGCCGTATTTGCAATCGACTCGCTGGATACTGCACGGTTAACAGGTACAGCTTCCAGTGCCCGGCATCCCATCTCAAACCATTTATTATTGGGTTCGGCAAAGGATGCCCCCGACAATAATATCGTATATCGATCTTCATTCTGTGCATTTCCATAAAAACAAACGAGCACAAGCAACAAAAGTAAAGTACTTATTTTTTTCATTTCAAACTATTTTTATTTTTTGAACTTCATCATCCAATCCCAACCTTTATTCCATTGTTCCGGATAATTATAATGTCCTGTCTCCTCTATCACAAATAGTTTCTTCTCTGACTGAATCATATTATAGGTACTATAGGTTGTTGTAGGCGGACAAACCATATCGTTATACCCAAACGACATATAACAAGGCACATCAAGTCTCCTTGCAAAATTGGCAACATCATAATAAGCAGCAGTTGCCACTTTGGGTTTCAATGCCGGATTTTCCTCACAATTACGGAAATAATGCGGCCACCCGCCTGCACGGCCACAAAGATAACCAGTCAGGTCACAAAGTGCAGGATAAAAAGTCATAATTGCCTTTACTTTCGGATTCAACGCCGCCGTTACAATAGACAGTGCCCCTCCTTGACTTCCTCCAGCCACAAACAGATTGGTACCGTCATACTGTGGTAACGTAGCTAAATAATCAACTGCCCTCACACAACTCAAATAAACCCGCCGATAATAAAAATCAGAACGAGAATCCATATTCATCGTAGGATAACCATTTAGTGCACCATTGGCTAAGGCATCATACACAGTTTGCGGCAAGTTCACCGGAATACCATGAATACCTAGTTCCAAAGTTATAAAACCATTTTCAGCCGTAGCCACATCACCTGTATATGAACGTACACCCGCCCCGGGTACTTTCAAAATAGCCGGGTACTTCCCCTCTTTCTTCGGTACACAAAGGATGCCATATACTCTGGTATTCGAGGCAAATGCCCCCAAACCAAGATGGTAGACATTGACGTTCTCCGTACAAGAAGCCGGAATTAATTGTAACCGGACATTCATAGGTACACAAGCTGTCTCTGCCAACTGCCTATCCCAAAAAGCATTAAAATCTGTCGGCATTATAACTGTCGGCACCAACTTTTCCGGCTCAAAACCTACCGTACACAGGCCTTCATAACGGCAATGGTCATAAACAGCCCCAACCTTACAACGCAAAAATCCACTTTTTTTCATCGTCCCGCCCTTAATACGTCCGGTTCCGTCCGGCAACATCAACGAATCTTGTTTCAAAGGCTCCATCATATCCTCTTCTATCGAATAAGTGACCACGCTCCTAACCGGAATACCCGACACCTTGACGGTAACATTAAAATCAACTTGTTCACCCAGAGAATAATCAAATTTCTTCTGTTGAGGTGAAACCTCTACTTCCACCATTTGTCTGGACGGCTGTGCCTGCAGAGCAGGTGAATACATTACTAAAAAGAAACACAAATATGATAAATATATTCTCAATAACATAACTTTATCCTTTCCAACTCATTTGACAATCTTCACGCACCGATCACTTCCACCTTTCCGGTTTCTATACGCCACAAAGTCACCAGTCGTACAACATATAGTACCTTTTATATCTTCTCTCAAACTTCTTTTCTGCGAGCTTCCAACTCTTTCGTAATCTCCGATATTTTCTTTTCACTTAACGGATATCTCGAAATGAATAAAACGGATATTAATGTAGCGCAGGCAGGCAGAACACTCATCATCAAGCAAATACCAGTCAATGCTGTTTCCGTCTGAACCACATTTGCCTCAAAACCGAAATAGAATAATAGCCAGCCACTCAAAGAGCCTCCTATTGTCCAACCAAGCTTTTGAGACATAGATGAAGATGAAAAGATTAACCCCGTCGCCCGACGTCCCGTTTTCCATTCCGAATAATCGGCTATATCTGCATACATGGACCACATCAGCGGCGAAACGATACCTGCACAGAAACTAATCAGAATCTGCATCGACAGGATAGCAACAACCATATCTTTGGGTAAGAAATAAAAAATAATACTCAATACCGTTGCAACCGCCATAGCAGAAAGAAATGTTAGTTTTTTACCTATCGCACGCGTCAGAGCCGGTACACATAGAATGCCGACAATATTAAAAGCCTGCCCCAACACCAAATAAATAGTAATCAAAGTTAATGACGCATCCATGATGGAAAACGACCATAAATCTGACCCCGTCACATAATATTTGAAATAAAACACAGCTGCACCATCACGCAAAGAGTTGAATACAAGCACCATCACACTGGCTCCCAAAAGAATCCACCAAGGTTTATTCACTCCCAAATCCTTCAAATCATTTTTCAGAGAACTTTTCTTCTCAAGAATCGGACGAATCCGCTCCTTTGTCCACAGGAAAGTCAACAAGAACATACAAGTGGCCATAACAGCAAAAACAACGGCAACCATCTGCCAACCAAAAGCCATTGAAGGTAAACCATCAACCAACTTCATCCTACTAAAGAAATCAGTCAATGGCTCAACTAATGCCAGAACAAGTATACTGCCCCCAAAAGCAAAAGTCATACGATAAGAAGAAAACTCCGTACGGGTCTGCGGATTGACTGACATAACTCCCAATAAGGATGCATATGGTACGTTAATCAAGGAATAAATCATCATCATCAACGTATAGGTAACATAAGCATAAACAATCTTGGCAGTTTCACTCTCCCCCCATGAAGAGAAAGTTAGGATTCCACAAATTCCAAACGGAACAGCCACCCACAACAGATAAGGTCGGAATTTTCCCCAACGGCTTTCTGTACGATCTCCCAAAATACCTATAAAAGGATCCAAAAATGTATCCCAAATACGAGTAACCAAAAACATAGTACCTACCACTGCAGCCGAAAGTCCTATCACATCCGTATAAAAGAACAACAGATACATGGTAAACAACTTCCAAAACATAGAAGAAGCCGCGTCTCCTAATCCATATCCAATTTTCTCCTTCAGTTTAATATGTTCATTTTCCATAACAACCTACTTTAAAGAAGCTAAATATGCCTTATTCTTATTCACTAACTTATATATATTCTGGACTGATTTTATTGAACGGAAATCATCTGCCGGTGTGTTGAAACAATAATCCAACAAATGCTCAATATCAGTTTCCGCCACATGCATACGGGTATCACATGAAGCATAATAAATATACACCTTATCCTCGTCTCTTATCCAGCCATTCGCAAACAACACATTAGAAACGTCTCCTACTCTTTCTTCACCGACCGGAGCCATAAAATAACCGGCTGGTTCGGCTATTACCTCCGTCGGATCTTCCAACGAAGTAACATACAAATATAAAACATATCTCAAACCTGCAGCACATCCACGCACACCATGAGCCAGATGCAGCCAACCTTTCGAGGTTTTGATAGGATGCGGACCTTCTCCATTTTTCTGTTCCTTGATAGTATGATAAAAGCGGGAATTAATAATCTTTTCCTCTTTGACTTCGGCATGGGTAATATCATCAACGAGCGCCCATCCTATACCACCGCCATTTCCCGCATCAATAAATCCATCCTGCGGACGGGTATACAACGCATATTTACCATCCACAAACTCCGGATGCAGCACTACGTTACGTTGTTGGCTCTTCGTCACCAAGTCCGGTAAACGTTCCCAGTTCTTCAGATCTTTTGTCCGGGCAATTGCAGCAAATGCCACCGCCGAAGACAAATCTCCCGGACGGGCAGCCGGATCCTTGCGTTCCGCACAGAAAATTGCATAAATCCAGCCGTCTTCATGAGCAGTGAGCCGGGCATCATACATATTTGTATCAGGAACCTCCGTTTCCGGCATCAGTACTGGAAGCTCCCAAAACCTGAAACGATCTACCGGACTATCACTTTCAGCTATAGCAAAAAAGGACTTACGATCCATGCCTTCCACACGAACCATTAAATAATATTTCCCATCCAGCTTAATGGCGCCAGAATTCATCACTGCATTAACTCCGATACGTTCCTCCATAAAACGATTAGTTACCGGATTAAAATCATAACGCCAGATCAATGGCGCATGGTCAGCTGTCAATACAGGATATTTATAACGACAATAAATACCGTTTGTCGTCTCCATCTGTATATTCTTACGAGTAAGCAATGCTTCATGCTTAACTTTCAAGTCATCTAATACACAATTTCTCATAATACTATCCTTATCATTTTTCTAATATTAATACCCAATCTTCTTTTTCACCATTATCCGGCGTATTGATTTCCAGATTTACTCTTGAATCAATTCCTCCCTCAAACATTAAGCCGTTACGCGGGTTCATCCACCGTAAAGAATAGCAATCTGCTCCCCAATCCTTCAAGTTCAGTTTCCATCGCCCGTTTTCCGGAAAATAACACACTAAATAGTCATTTCCACCAAAAGCCACAGCCTCATCAGCTCCATCTTTTACAGTACTTATCATCCCGAAGAATGTTTTCCCATTCTTAAAAGAAAACATATTCCACAAACGACGAAAGTAAATCAATTGTCCTGCACCTTCCAAATCAAGAGAATCATACCAGGGAATACGTGCTTCGCACATCGGAATATGCTTAGCAGTATACATTTGCCAGACATTATTGCAACCATAAGTATAACCACATGCTCCAGACAACATACTCTGATACAAAGACTTCCGGACATCATATGCCGTAAAACGTCCGTCCTCCAGTCTGAAATTACGGGGTATGTCTTCATAACGGGGTTCACCATCCATCACAGGTTTCCTCGGCTCCCGGGACAGATCCGGAAATAGTAACCGGCGATAAATTTCATAAGACTCCTGACAATGCCCGCTTTGAAACATATTAAAATCCAACCATGTTTCATCATGAAACCATATGGATGAAGAATGTTCTCCATGCGGATGATAAGTCATTAAATGCCGGGAGTCCTTTTCCCTGATACCTTCAGCCATTGCTTTCCAAATATCTCTATTCTTCTCGCCACCGCTTCTATCACCTCCTATTACCCAAATTATATTCGGATAAGAAACATAACGAGCTCCCAGAAAGCGACCGTATTCACGGGCGTTTTTTACATTAAACAGTTCCGGACCTCTTCCCCACTGTTTGTCGACTTTATCTCCCCATGTTGGTAACAAAGCCACATACAATCCTTTTGATGCCGCCATTTGGAGAATATGATCAACATGATTCAAATAATCAGCGCTCAATGTAATGTCAGTCTCATCCGTCAATTGGGGTGTTCCCGATATGGTTGAGAAATCATCCAGCTCCGTCAGAATAACAGATTGGATTACAGTGAAACCTTTTAACCGGCGATTTTCCAGATAACGTTCTGCTTCCTCTCTACTCAAACGGGCAAACATCTCCCATGCCGTGTCTCCTAAATATAAGAACGGAGTCCCATCTTCATGTTGCAAATACCGTTTACTACAATCCACCTCAAGGTCTCCATGACTAAACGGAATCATATTTTCCCAGTCAGACACAGCAGGAAATGTCATAATTGTAAATGAAGTCAGCAATAAATATGTCAGAAGTAACCGCTTCATCTTATAATATTCGCTTCTTTATACTTTTCCAGAATCTTTACTTGAGAACGCTCTGCCCCTCCTTTATAGGTTGGGATCACCATAACCGCATCATCCGGCCACCAAGAGCCGGAAGCCCAGTATGTCCCATTGATACCGTTTGTAGACAAATAGGACAGAAAATTATCCAAAGTAATTTCCCAATCCGGATCATTCACCGGAATACCATATTCACCTATAAATCCTTTCAAACCATTCTCCTTTAACCACTCGACAAAAGGAGTGACTAATTCCACCCCTTTATCAGGGGTACCCTCTTCTTCTTCGTAACTATACTTATATGTCCCCGAATTATCTTTATCAAAATAGCAATGAGCCTCATACAGCAATTTATCTGATGGATCTTTCAAATACTTGAGTGTATCACTTACATGCTTCCATTTAGAAGCAGAACTCCAATGATTACCACCAACTATTATGGTTGTATTGGGATCTGACACACGGATAGAATCAATGGCTGACTGCGCCATACTGATCCAAAAAATATCTTCACCCAAATCATAAGGTTCGTTCATTAACCCATAACCATAAATATTCGTATAGTTTTTAAACTCATCTGCCATTTTTTTCCAAAATTCAGCATAATGTTCATTAGTAATATCATCTTGCCCTATTATCTGTACTTTACCATTATGATATCTGCGGCAATAATTATGCATATCCAATATGACCTTCATATCCAATTGTTCAGCAGCCGTAACAAAGTCCTTGACAGCCTGTAGATCCGGTGAGTGGAGTTCACCTCCCGGTTCATGCTGCAAACGCTCCCATTTAAAAGGCATTCGGATCAGATTCAATCCTTTTTCCTGCCAATATTTCAAATCCTCCATAGTAGGATAACCATAATCCTTACCACACTCACCGGGAAAATTATTACCAAACTCCGCACAAGCAATATTGATTCCGAAAGGTTCACCTTTCTGCTCCGAAGGAGTCTTAACCCCACAAGATACCAGTCCCAACAAACCTAAACCAATCAATATAATTTTAGCCTTCATATTTAATCATTTTATTATTATAAAATACATTTATCTCATCCCCCATTTTGCCGGTTTGTCAGTCATTACTATCTCAAGCCGGCCTCCAGATACAATATCCTGATGACTGAAAAAAGGTCTGTCCAATAATTTCCCGTTTAATGTAACCGACTGGATATATTTATTATACGCTGAATTATTCTTAGAAATTATAGTGAACGATTTATTATCCGCCAGATTAATCACTACACGGTCAAATAACGGCCTTCCTATGGAATACACAGGCTTACCCGGACAAACTTGATAAAATCCCATTGCATTTAATATATACCATGCCGACATCTGTCCACAATCTTCATTACCGGACAATCCATCCGGTGCATCTTGATATAATTCTTTAAAAACCTGATCCACCAATTCCTGAGTCCTCCATGGTCTATTCACATAATTATACATATGGATAATATGATGACTCGGTTCGTTTCCATGTGCATATTGTCCTATAAAGCCACTTATATCAGCAGAAGCACTACTACCTTCCAGTCTGGAATCAATCGTAAATAAAGAATCCAGTTTCTCAATAAATGCTTCTTTTCCTCCCATTAACTGCGCCAAGCCATTAATATCGTGGGGGACGAACCATGTCCATTGCCATGCATTACCCTCACAGTAATTATCACTGCGGTGTGAGGAAGCTTTCGGATTAAAAGGGACATCCCATTTCCCCTTAGAATCCACTCCCCTCATAAACCGGACTGAAGGATCAAAATACAATTTATAGGCTTTTGACATACGACTGTATTTCTCATGGTTCTTCCCGTCATTGACCGCCTCCGCCAGAATAGAAATGCAATAATCATCATAAGCATATTCCAACGCTTTTGCAACCGATTCATTCTCAAGATCACAAGGTATATAGCCTACGGTATTCTTATAATATTTGGCCATCGGCATCAAATGGTGCATAATCAACGGAGGACATTTAATTCCTGACATATCGAACTCCGCCGCCCGTAGACATGCACTATATGCCTCATGTAAGTCAAAATCCGAATATCCCTTCGTATAAGCGTCAGCTATTAACGAAGCTGCATGATATCCGATCATTATCCCCGTATAGTTTGAAGCCAAATCCCACATCGGAAATATTCCCCCTTCTTTATGCTTTTGAAGCAACGAGTATATAAAATCATTATTCAATTGCGGATCAATAATAGAGAAAAGGGGATGAAGAGCGCGAAACGTATCCCACAAAGAGAAAATGGTGTAAATAGGTTTCTGTACATCCCCTTGATGGATTTCCAGATCCATTCCCCGATAACGTCCATCCACATCCGTAAATAGATTCGGGCATATCGCTGTATGATACATAGCTGTGTAGAAGATTCTTCGGTGAGTATCATCCTTTGTGGCTATATCTATTTTAGACAAATATTTATCCCACTCCTGAGATGCTTCCTGACGGACACCCTCAAAATCCCATTCTGGAATTTCTTTTTCCAGATTCTGACGGGCGCCATTCATATCTACAGCCGAAATACCTATTTTCACCATCACTTGCTCATCCAGTTGAGTTTTGAACTTCAGCAATGCCTTACAACGTGGTTGTCGTCTCCCGTCATGATCAATAATGGTATCTTCTATTATACTATATTCAAATGGCTTCGAGAATTTCATATAGAAATTAATAGATTGCTCTGCCGCCCAATATGAGGTCAATTTATGTCCCCTGATTTCGGTTGCACTGACTACTTCTATCTGCATATCCGAGTTAGTCTGATATTGAATGGAATAATCCAAATCCAGAATAAAACCGGCTTCATCACTCTTAGGGAAAGTATAACGATGCAATGCTGCACGTTTCGTTGCGGTAAGTTCTGTTCTCACGTTATAACGATCCAGAAATACAGAATAATATCCCGGTCTGGCTATTTCATTATCATGCGAGAACCCCGAGGCATAAGGAAGTGTCTGACTCTTATTATCCTGTGGATTATATTCTTGTCTACCCACAGTCGGCATCAATAAAATATCCCCATAGTCCGCACAGCCTGTTCCGCTCAAATGGGTATGGGAAAAACCATTAATGATAGAATCTTCATAGTAATATCCGGAACAAGCATCCCAACCATCTATACGCGTATCCGGACTGGGCTGGATCATTCCGAAAGGAACTACCGCTCCCGGAAATGTATGTCCGTGACCGCCAGTACCAATAAAAGGATCTACATAATCAACATAACTTTTTTCTTTTGCGATAGCAGATAATACTATCAGAAATGCAAATCCTACACAACAATATATCCTATTTAACATTCTCATTTTCACTGATTATTTTATTTGTTTAATCGAATCGAAGCCTTATATTTAAACTCACGCAAGATGTCAGAAGACAATTGTGCCTTTTCTTTCCATTCTTTAGAACCATAAACGCCTGCCTGTGAATAATCAAATGGTATAAAACCTATTTTCCTGACATTCTTTAATGTTTTAAATCTAAAATCATCATTCTCTGCATCTATAAATAAAGGAGAAGCTACCATCGAATCATTCTCTTTTTCTTTTTTCCATTGTTCCCATGGAAGTCCGTCAAAACTAAGTGTTCCATCCACGCTCCAGTATAAGTTGGAACCCATATCAATATTTCCTTCTTTCCAAGGACCTGACAATGTTTCTCCTTGCTTTTGCAATATAATATTATGCCGGAACGAAAAAGATAAATGCTTTTCCACACGGGTAAATTGTGCCTGATAATAAAAACCAAAAGCAAAAATATTGTTTTCAATTTTATTATCCCGCCCATAATGTTGATGGAATCCGCCGCTTTTACAACGATAAACCAGATTATTACGCATGGTGATTCCTCTTGATCCCTCATCCGTATACAATCCCCAGCCACCATAGTCATAAGAAAGAATATCATGGATCACATTATTGGAAACACTAGTACCCGGTGACTCTCCCAACGTATAAATGGCCCCCATATCCGATAATTCACCCCAGCCTATATGATGTACATGATTATATTCTATGATATTACGAACGGAAGGGCTTGTTAGCGGAGCCTGATAATATTGTCCTTCACCCCGTTTATTTAGAACAGAGGTCCATGAATCGGAAGTTTGATTATATCCCCAGAACCAGCCTGAAGATATTCCCGAATAACGCAGATCGGCAATATCATTGTGTGTTATCCGATTGTCGCTAGCATGGAAAAGAGCAATTCCTACCCCGCAAGGAAGTTCACTCCCCATATGTTGCAAAATACAATTATCGACGATATTTCCACTAGTTACCGATTGCCCGTCTGGTCGGAAAAATGGTTCCCCGATTTTTATTCCTCCTGCACCAAAATCTGCTAAATAACAATGCTCAATTTTATTCCGATGACATCCACGCTTCAACCATATCCCATAACTCCCCAGATGCATCAATTCACAATTCACAAAAGAGATTCCCTCTGCATAATTTAATAATAAAGCCGCATCAGTAAAAGCGGCAGCCTGAACTGCATCCTCTCCATTATCCGGTAATAAATAAGATGAATACTGAAATGAAATATTCTCAAAATGCAAATCACGGACAGGCGCATCTTCAGTCCCTTCCACAACCAACAGATGCTGCAAAGCCGGTGCCACACAAAAAACCGTAGCCATATCTTCATTTGCCAACGGCATATAATAAATATAACCTGTCTGATGGTCCAGATACCACTCTCCCGGTTCATCCAGAGCCTTCATGTAATTAAACATAACATACCGGGAACCTGCAGTAATGGGATTCCAATCCTGCATTCCTTTCCCAGCCAAATAAACAAATCCGGAATCAGCATCTGCATATTCAATATGTTTCTGTGTAATATCCCATTTATGATAAAAACGAAACTTCACTCTTGAAGCCTCATCTGCAGTCAATCCCTTCAATGAAGAAATATCTTGTGTATTTAATACCACGCGCTGAACTGCATAGTCCGCTGCACGAACTCCATTCACAAACGAAGTTTCGGAAGCATCTTTTACCGTATACCAGTCTTCATTCGGCGTACGCGCAAGAGTAGCCCGCCGACCGTTTATATAGAGCTGTTCAAAAGTAAATCCATATCTTACAACTTCTGGTACGTAAGCACGATAAAGCTTGTCTCCAAACGGCTCCCAACCATTGATGCATATACCTCCCAACAAACAAGATTTCTGTTCTCCAATTCCACGAAAAACGACAGGTCTTTTTAAACTTGTTTTAATCTGAACCGGACGGTCCAGATAATAATCACCACTTTGTATGAGAATAGATAATGTATCCGTACGACTCATATCCGCACATCCTTTTTCCAATGCACAGTTTAATGAAAAGAGTGGCCTCTCTTTTGAACCATCATTGTTATCATTTCCCGTTGGAGACACATAAATCATTTGCTGACCATATATCTGGCACAACGAACCCAATAACAGACTTGCTAAAAATATAAGAATTTTCATAACCATTTATTTATCAGCCGGCAATCCCGACAGTATATCATTTGTCTAATACCCTATTTATTGATTTCTATCTCAAATTCTCATACACTTTATCCACCGTATTATAAAATCTTATCAATTCACGCGACTTTTGTCCCGCCGGCTTTATTACTTCAGTATCCCATCCACCTTCATAGCTTCCGCGGGGAAGTATCATGGAACAAGTTTCATTTTTATTAGAAATAGACCAGTTGACCCAGCTTATCCGGTTCTTTTCTAAGAAATCTGTCCATTTTTCCCATTCCGGAATATCCAGAAAACCATCTCCCGTATGTTCCATTCCCGCACATTCAGTAACGAAAAGAGGAAGATCCTTTTCTAGAGCCTTGGCAACACGATTCCGAAGCTCCTCTTTATGGCTGGCCGCATAAAAATGCAGGGAATACATAATATTCTCATACCCTACAATCGGATTATTGGCCACTATATCCACATGCTGGTCCCAAGAAGGAGTACCCACAATAATCAAGTTATCCGGATCATATTTCCGGATTTCGGCAATAACCTCTTCCGCATATTTTTTAATTCGCTCCCATGAATGTTCGTGAGTCGGTTCATTAAATATTTCATATATTATATGTGGATTCTTCCCGTACTTACGAGCCATAGATGCAAAAAATTGTTTGGCCAGTTCCGGATAAAAATCATGCGCATGCCAATCAATGATAACATAAACATTTTCTTTTATAGAAGCTCTGACAACAGTCTCCACACAGTTCAGTGCAAACTCCGGGTTCACCAAATATCCGTCTTCCACTCCCTCATAAGCACCCATAGCAGCACGAATTACAGAACATTTCCAATCGTCTTTAAGCCATCTTACAGCCTTCTTATTATAAAAACGGGGCCACAAATTATGCCAGCCCAAGCTTACCCCACGCAGAGAGATTGTGTCTCCTTGCCCATTACATAAAAAGCGCCCTTTTACTTGAAGTTGTCCATGTATCTTTACCGGTTCCCAATTATTATTTCTGGCACTTCCATGTACTGAACAAAAGAAAAACAAAGCAACAATTACAAATGTCAGATACTTCATATTTTTGATTGATTTGAAAGTTTAAAATAAAAGCTGTTCCAACTGATTCTCCTGAAACAGCTTTTATTGATAAAAATTTAATTACTGGTCTTCAGATATTTCTCCAAAATTTTCATTTGAGGTCTGTCAACAGTATAATTATTGGTTGGCTGCACAGACAATGGATAATCGCCCCAACGGGGACCTGCCGACCAATACGTACCATTAATACCATTATCCGATAAGAACTTCAAGGCCCTGTCAAGTACATCAAGCCAACGACCGTCATTATCAGGCACCCCGTATTCTCCGACAAAACCTCTTTTCCCATTTTGTTTTATCCAGTCTACAAAAGGAGTCAAACGGGTAATGCCAATATCCAGAGTCGCACCGTCTTCTGCATAACTCAAGTTGTAATTACCTGAAGCATCAGCATCAAAATAAGTATGGGCCTGATATATCAGATTATTATATGGGTCAACCAGATTCTTCAAATTATCACTATATCTCACCCATCTGCTTGCGGAAGCATACTCATCCCCACAAACAACAATCGGTGTTTGCGTATCAATCTCACGTATAGCCGTTATGCAAGCCTGTGCTATATTAAACCAAGGAGTAGTAGACAACATACTATAGGGTTCATTCATGATATCATATCCCCAAATATTTGTATAGCCCTTAAATTCTACTGCCAGTCTCTTCCACACATCACAAAAATGATTGACCGTACAATTCACCGAACCAATAATGGCATATTGATTATCATTTGAGTTTTGACCGTTTGAATAAATACAATAGCGACCAAAATTGTGCATATCCAACAAAACCTGTATACCCATACTTTCTGCAAGACCCACGAAACTCTTCATCTTGTCCAATTCTACCGAATTCAGTTCTTTTCCCAGTTCCGGTTGAATACGTTCCCAACGGAATGGAAACCGAATCAATCCGAATCCTTTCTTTTTTACATATGCCAAATCATCACGCGATGGATATCCATAATGAGTACCGTCAATCCCCGGATAAACTGCCGCAAACTCAACTCCTGACATATTAACACCAAAATATAAATCAGACCGTAACTGATTGTCCTCATCTCTTTCGTCATCCGAAGAACAGGAATTTAGTGACAAGAACATGACAATGGCCCCCAATATAATTTTCAATCGTATCATAATAATTCTATTTTTAACGTTTCACAAATCTGAAATTACAGAAACTTACATCAAACACTTGTTCAGATGAAGGAGAGAATATAATTTTAAAAGGCAATTGGCTTTCCGAACTAGTTCCATCAGGGATCAGCTGATGTCCGTCACCATCAGTGGAGGTAACCGGAATACGTGCGGTCATCCATTTACCATACGTATTAATAGGCACGCCGTTAGCAGCTGGTTCCCAAACATAATCACCCAATACGAAACGGGCAGCAGAGGAGATCGGATAAGCAGATGATGTATTCATTTCAAATCTAAGATCATACGAGGTCAAATCAGAAACTACTTCTTGAGGAACACTAATGCGACCGTCCCGTAACACCATCCAACCCCACGCTCCAACAGTTCCTTCAAAACGAACATAGTTCATACCCTCCGCAAGTGGTGCCGGGTCCTCTCCCTCTACAATATTTGAAGCAGTGTACAAAAAGTCTTTAGGAGAATCCGGATATTTGTTCGAATGTGTATATGCATCGGGACCCGGCCAATTATTAAAATCAAATAATTGGGAAGCACCTTCATCTGCATAAGTCAGATAAACCGGTTCCTTCATTTCACTACCCTGAATAGACAAACGGGTACCCGGACGGGCATTTGCAGGAATCTGTAATGTAATATCCGTACGGGAGGCCGCTAGAATATTTATCGGAGTATCACCCAAACGAATATTGGCTGCTTCCGCAGTGATTCCGTAAAGATCGAAGTTATCACCTGAAATAATCGTTGTATCACCCGGTTGCGCAAACTCATTATACAAACCTCCAATTGTTAGTTCAGGAACAGTAACAGTCAAAGAAGTACTCGTCGAACCATTTGCAGTTGTTATATATACCATATTTGTCACTTCGGAAGGTAATTTACGAGGGATAGGTGCAAGAATAGCTTCATATGAGGAATAAGTTTCTTTCGAATCAACCTCTATATCATTGAATTTCAACGATTTCAAATCACCCAGATTAGAACCCTCGATACGTACTACTTGTTCAAATGCCGCCGTTGTAATAGGCATCTCACCCTCTGTAGCTAAAACGATACGTTCGACAACCGGCGCACCAGTAGAAGGTATATTTTCTTTAGCCAACACTTTATCCACCTCCACTATATCCGTACACGACGATACCAATAGTAAGACAGTAGCAATAGATGCATAAATATATCCAAATGTTTTCATCTTATTTTCACTTGTTTAATTGATTATCTATATTAATTCCAACCCGGGTTGTTGGATGTTATCGCCTGATTCGTCAGCATCTCCATAGTCGGAATCGGGAAAAGCAAATGTTTCTCCTGACGGGCTTTTACGTTATTTGCTTCATCCATCCCGCCCAATGCATTCATGGCTTGCAGATAAATACCCCAACGAATCAAATCCCAACGACGGTCACCTTCGAGTGCGAACTCCATCGCCCGTTCTTCCAGAATAGCCGAACGCAAAGATGCTTTATTGGCAAATGCGTCCAACTCTTTCAATGTGGCATTACTACGACTGCGCACATCATTCAAAGCATCCACAGCTTCTTGTGTCGGTCCGTTCAGTTCATTTGCAGCTTCGGCTTTAATAAGCACTACATCCGCATAACGCAAAAACGGATAGTTAGCATCCATACGTTCCAAAGTCTGGTCAGATATCTGTTGAGAATATTTGGTAGTATAAGCAAAAAACTGTTCAGAGCCACCTTCGTCAGAACGCCATCCTGCAGTCACTTCCGGATTATCAAATGGCGGTTCTTTAGCATCGACCATGCTTTTCCATTTCCCAAAGTTTGGATAATAAGAACCACCACCCCAACTGGAATCGGAACCTTCGCGTATCCAACAATGTAAAACACCTTTGTCTACACGATAATCTTTCTCCTCAAACAACAAATACCAATGTTTACGCATACCCACCGTCAAACTATTATCAACATGACCTTTATTATTCAGTCTGCCGCAGTAATGCAAACCAAACAAAGTACCAAATGAGGAGTCACCCGACAAAGACTGCAGACTAAACAAGAACTCACTGCTTGTTTTTCCGGTAGCCGTCCATAAATTATCATAAGCCACCAGTTCATGATTTCCGTATACACCCTCTATTACATCGGATGCCAATTGATAGGCATTTTCATAACATGCCCTAGGATCAAAGCTTTCATAACCTGCTACTACATTCTTTGAGAAAGTGGTTGCAACGGGGTCTGTATAAATCTTAGTGTCCACGCCGTTAATATTCTGAATCACATAGGGGACTCCTGTCTTTACTATGACTTGCTCACTGGCTGGAGTAGAAGCAGCCCCCATCGTAGCATATACTTTAGCCAAAAGTCCGGCAGCTGAAGCGGCACTTACTCGACCGGGTACATAAGCTCCATCCGTATTTTTATAAATCATATCTTTCGCTTTGTCAAGCAATGGAATGATTTGTTCTTCATAAACCTGTTGAACCGGAATTCTCGGATTGTCCGTATATGAACCAGATTCATTTACACTTACGGAATATACCGGAATATCGCCATAGGCACGGGCCAAATAGAAATAGGCCCACGCTTTCAAGAAATAGCACTCACCCAAGCAATTCTTTTTATGAGCTTCTGTCGGACCGCTCATGCCCTCTATTTGTGCAATTGCCTGATTAGCTTTGTTTATCAAAGAATACATTCCTGTCCACAATGCATTGCATTGCGCACTACCGCCCTGAAAATTACCACTACCAAACTCGGAGAACTGCCAGACTGCTCCAGATATATAGTCACAATCGTAATCCAGCGGACGTGGAAAAGAACCATATATAAACATTCCAGTATGCAATACATTATAAACCCCTATCACCCACATATCTGCTCCCCCGTCAGAATTTTCAATCTCTCCCGGAGAGATAAAGTCATAAGGTTTCTCTTCCAGCATGTCTTCACAAGAAGTTGTCAAAAGTCCAAAAGGCATACACAGACCTAACGCCAACACTGCAGATATTAATTTATATTTTTTCATCATTACTTCTTTTTATAATGTTAATTTAAAACCAATCGTATAAGTACGGCTATTTGGATAAGAGAATATATCCACACCACGACGAGAAGCGTCTGATCCGAAAGCATTTACATCCGGATCAAACCAACTGTAATTGGTAAGCGTAAATACATTAGTTATTGTTCCGAACACTGACAAGTCAGTAATACCTTTGCAGACTGATCCGAAATTGTAACTCAAATTAATTGTTTTCAGGCGGAAATAGGAACCATCTTCTACATAACGGTCGGACAACTTCATATCACGCGTCATAGCCGTTGTTATTCGCGGCCACTTCGCATTTGCCGCATTCTCCGGTGTCCAACGGTTTTCATACGCTTCACGGGTCACATTACCAATACTGTTCATACCAATCATAGTCAAGTTACCATTAAATATATCATTGCCCTGACTTCCTTGGAAGAATAATCCCAACGAAAGCTTCTTCCAGCGGAAATTTGCATTCAAACCATATATAAAATCTGGATTCGTATCACCAATGACAGCGCGGTCTTCAGTAGTTATCTGATTATCACCGTTACGATCAACATACTTTATCTCCCCAATCATCCGCTGTGCTTCTTCCTTCGAAACTTTAGAATAAATAGGATCTGCTCTTACTTCTGCTATGTTATCGTAGAACCCATCTTCTACATATCCGTAGATTGTTCCTATCGGCAAACCGTTTCTTTGCAGGAATACTTCATTAGCTCCATACCACAACTGTGTTGCATATTGATCGGCATTCAATCCACCTATCCGATTTTGATTAAACGAAATGTTTCCGTCGAAATTTAGTCCCCAGTCTTTATTGTCAATAGCTACCACATTGGCTGTAAACTCAAAACCTTTGTTAGTGACATGTCCAAAGTTAGTCCACATTGTACTATAACCAGTACTTAATGGTATTGAGACATTCTGTAACAAATCTTTTGTCTTCTTATAATAATAGTTTGCTGAAAAATTCAGACGATTCTTCCAGAATCCAAAATCAAGACCTACATTGAACTGGTCAGTAGTTTCCCATCTGAGTGAAGTGTTTAAAGGGCCTTTATAAGTTTGTCCGCTAAAACCGCTGGTTAATGTACCATTCAATGGATAATTGGCAGTACCTAATGACTCCATTGTCTGATAACTGCTGATAGCCTGATTACCAGTCTGTCCATAACTAAAGCGAAGTTTCAGATTACTAAATAAATCCAGCCGCTTGATAAATTCTTCTTCCGAAAGAGACCATGCTATTGCACCTGATGCGAAATTTGCAAATTTATTACCCGGTGCAAAACGGCTGGATCCGTCACGACGAAATGAAACCGTAAAAATATATCTATCCAATAATGTGTAATTGGCACGTCCCAACAATGATACCAATACAGATTCTCCGCGACTACTAGAAGGACGATCAACAACCAATGCCTGGCTCATATCGTAATCTTTAGTTAAGTCAGTTGGAAAATTCTGTGCAGTAATAGCTTTCCCTCCCCAATGTGATTTCTCATAAGTAAAACCGGCCACAGCATTCAAGCGATGTATCTTATTGAAAGTTTTATCAAATGTCAGCACCGATTCAGCCGTCACATTCTGCCAAAAATTATCACTTCGACCAGCACGTCCGTTTGCTACCTTGCCCTCACCAGTCTCACGGCTGTAATAAGAACTACGGTCATTTGAAGTATAACTGATGCCCAAATTCTGCCGGAATTTCAACCAGTCGGCAATTTTCAGTTCGGCATAAGCTGAAGTAAACACATTGATCGAACTTAATTCATCCTTCGCAGTATTCACATAAGTCCGCGGGTTAGCCGACAACCATGAATACTCATCATCTTCACTCTTATCACCAGCATAAACTGTCGGAATATAAATCAATGCCGACCGGATAATACTTGCATCATAAGAGTTCGCTTTAGCAAAATTTGTAGTTGATTTTGTAAAATTAATATTCAGCCCCGCATTCAGCCATGAGGTAATTTCACTATTTACATTTGAACGGAACGTGAAACGCTCGTACCCGGAATTTTTAATAATACCATCTTGTGTAGTATAATTGCCGGAAATAGCATAATTACTCCTTTCATTTCCACCTGAAACACTGACGTTATATTCTTGCGTTAAACCTGTCTGGAGAATTTCATCCATCCAGTCGGTACCTTCCACCCATTTGCGGTTTCCATACTCATCAGTTCTCCATCCCGGGTGCAAGAAATCTTCAGGAATAGGATTGTAACTACCAGATTCACGAATTACATTCCCGTTGCCATCTCTTTTATATTTCCACGAACCATCATAAGGCAACTCCGTATAAAGCAGATTATCATACAAACCACCATTTATTGTGCCTTCATTCATAAAATTAGCATAAGTGTAAGCATCCAACATTTCCACCATTTTGGAAATCTTGGAGATTCCGAAGTTTGCCGAAAATTCGATTCTTGCCTTACCTGCTTTACCACGCTTGGTCGTTATAATAATCACACCGTTTGCCCCACGAGAACCATAAATAGCTGTAGCCGAAGCATCTTTCAGAACATCAATAGATTCAATGTCATTCGGATTAATCAATGACAACGGATTAGCGGTCGTATTATTTCCCTCATTCGCTCCACTGGTAGGTGTACTTCCTGTTTCAAAAGGAATACCGTCTACAATATATAAAGGTTGGGAATTAGTTGAAAAAGAATTGGTACCACGCACGGTAATACTGACACCGGAACCCGGAGCACCATCACTTTGATTAACGAGTACACCCGCCAGACGTCCCTGCAAACCTTGCGTCAAACTAGTGGGCGCACCTTGCATCAAATCACTACTACGCACGGAAGAAATAGCACCAGACAAGTCTTTACGCCGCATTGCGCCATAACCCACCACTACCACTTCATCCATAAGAGTGGTTTGCTCTTTCAACTCAACATTGATTATTGTTCTTTTTCCAACAGTTACAACCTGTGTCTCATAACCTATAAAAGAAAAACGAAGTTGAGAACGGCTGTTGTTTACAGAGAGTGTAAATCCACCATTCATATCGGTAATAGTCCCGTTTCCACCTTTCGCACCTTCTTCCACAACATTGACTCCCGGAAGTCCCTCCCCATTGGCATCTTTCACCACACCGGTTACTTTAATACCATCAGCTAAAACATTTGTACTTACAAACAAGAACACAGCCAGCATTATCCACACTACCTTAGATGCCCTTGAGTCCCTCATTTTTGAACGAGGATAAAAAAAGAGATTTTTCATCATTTATTAATTTAAAGTTTTACTATAAAAATTATTCTTATCTATATCAGTATAATACACCGCCTTACTTTCCTTATAGAGTTTAAAAGCCCACAACGATTTCACAAACATAAGTGAACATCTTCCATTTACCCTAATATTGCAGAAAGATTCGTTCACTTTTTCTTCAGACAAACTAAAAGGTTGTACTTCCATTTTTCAATCGCATTAGATTTACATTAAATTACTGATGCAAAAGTAGTCGCATCACTACATTATAAAAAGTACTTTATTATCATATCATGATACTATCTTATCATTTGCATAAATGACCGATATTAGTAAGGTATAAAGGAGATTATCAATGCATAAAATCATTATTTGACCTACAATGACACAACAAGCTTCCCGAGAAAATGCTTCAAGTAATATCAATAACTAATACTAGATTTATACTTTTATAGCCATGCCTTTCATCAGCAACAAGACATAAAATGTTTTAAAGTGTAAAACCAGCTTTCAAAGTAAGATTCAAGGAACATACACAACCAGTGCACAATATTCGCAAAATCGCCGGAAATCTACAAAAAAATCGCCAATAATTTAATTAATAGCCTATTGAAGACATCGGATATCAATCAGTTTTTGCCACCCTACGCGTTGTAATTTAAAGATTATCACGTATCTTTGCCTCCTCAAATCATAAATACGAGATATGGCTATTACAATCAAGAAAGTCTCCACAAAGAGAGAGCTTAAGAAATTTATCCGTTTCAATTACAGAATGTACAAGGATAATCCTTACTCTGTGCCTGATCTTTATGACGATATGCTCAACACCTTCAACAAGAAGAAAAACGCAGCATTCGAATTCTGTGAAGCAGATTATTTCCTCGCATACCGGGACGATAAAATAGTAGGACGTGTAGCTGCAATTATCAATAATCAAGCGAACGAAAAGTGGGAAAGTAAGAACGTTCGTTTCGGATGGATAGACTTTATCGACGATCCCGAAGTATCGTCCGCACTCATCAAAGCAGTGGAAGACTGGGGAAAAGAACGGGGCATGACTCACATTGCCGGTCCTCTCGGATTTACCGATTTCGATGCTGAAGGAATGCTGATTGAAGGATTCGACCAGCTTAGCACCATGGCCACTATCTACAACTACCCCTACTATCCTGTACACATGGAAAAGCTAGGTTTCGAGAAAGACGCCGACTGGGTGGAATACAAAATCTACATACCGGACGCCATTCCCGACAAGCACAAACGTATCTCCGAACTGATCCAACGAAAATACAACCTCAAAATAAAGAAATACACCTCCGGAAGAAAAATAGCCAAAGACTACGGACAGAAGATTTTCGAACTGATGAACGAAGCATACAGCCCACTTTACGGCTATTCTCCATTGACACAGCGACAAATCGACCAGTACGTAAAAATGTACCTCCCAATCCTTGATTTACGGATGGTTACCCTGATCACCGATGCCAATGACGAGCTGGTTTGTGTAGGTATCTCCATGCCATCCCTTGCCGAGGCACTACAAAAATCACACGGGCGTCTGTTACCGCTCGGATGGTTCTATCTGCTAAAAGCACTATTCATGAAACGCCGTGCCAAAATGCTTGATCTGCTACTTGTTGCAGTGAAACCGGAATACCAAAATAAAGGTGTTAATGCTTTGTTATTTTCCGATTTAATTCCAGTTTATCAAAAATTAGGTTTTATCTTTGCGGAAAGCAACCCCGAACTGGAGCTGAACGGAAAAGTTCAGGCACAATGGGATTACTTTGAGACTCAACAACATAAGCGCCGCCGTGCGTTCATCAAAGAGATAAAATAAAAACAGCTATGGAAGAGAACGAATTGATACCTGTAGACAACAACAATGCAGTAGAGTACACTGACGACAACATCCGCCATCTGAGCGACATGGAACATGTGCGCACACGCCCCGGTATGTATATCGGAAGGCTGGGCGACGGTGCACATGCCGAAGACGGAATCTATGTCCTCCTGAAAGAAGTAATTGACAACAGTATTGACGAGTTCAAAATGCAAGCCGGTAAGAAAATCGAGATTACCGTTGAAGAAAACCTTCGTGTCAGCGTACGCGACTACGGACGGGGCATCCCGCAAGGAAAACTCATCGAAGCAGTCAGCATGCTGAATACCGGTGGTAAATACGACAGTAAAGCATTTAAGAAAAGTGTCGGACTGAATGGTGTCGGTGTGAAAGCCGTCAATGCTCTAAGCTCCCATTTCGAGGTACGCAGTTACCGCGATGGCAAAGTACGTATCGCCACTTTCTCAAAAGGTAACCTGCTGACCGATGAGACGCAGAACACCGAAGAAGAAAACGGAACTTACATCTTCTTCGAACCGGATAATACACTATTCCTGAATTACAGCTTCAAGCCCGAATTTATTGAAACAATGCTACGTAATTACACGTACCTTAATACAGGGCTTGCCATTATTTATAACGGACACCGCATCTTGTCACGCAATGGTCTGGTAGACCTTTTGAACGACAACATGACGGCAACCGGACTTTACCCGATCATCCATCTCAAAGGGGAAGACATCGAAATCGCTTTCACACATACAGGGCAGTACGGAGAAGAATATTATTCTTTTGTCAACGGTCAGCATACTACCCAGGGTGGTACGCATCAAAGTGCCTTCAAAGAACACATTGCCCGCACCATCAAAGAGTTCTTCAACAAGAACATGGATTATACCGATATCCGTAACGGACTGGTTGCCGCCATTGCCGTCAATGTGGAAGAACCGATTTTTGAAAGCCAGACCAAGACTAAACTAGGGTCTACCAATATGGTTCCCGGTGGCGTGACGGTCAACAAATATGTAGGCGACTTTATCAAACTTGAAGTAGATAATTTCCTGCACAAAAATGCGGATATAGCGGAAGCCATCCAACAGAAGATACAGGAATCCGAAAAAGAACGTAAAGCCATTGCAGGTGTAACGAAACTTGCTCGTGAGCGCGCAAAGAAGGCGAACCTGCATAACCGTAAATTACGCGACTGCCGCATCCACCTCAACGACCCGAAAGGAAAAGGACTGGAAGAAGACTCCTGCATCTTTATCACCGAGGGAGACTCTGCAAGCGGTTCCATCACCAAGAGTCGTGACGTAAATACTCAAGCAGTATTCAGCCTCCGTGGTAAACCGTTGAATTCTTTCGGACTGACGAAAAAGGTGGTTTACGAGAACGAGGAATTCAACCTGCTTCAAGCAGCCCTGAATATAGAAGATGGTATTGAAGGACTACGCTACAACAAAGTGATCGTAGCAACCGATGCCGATGTGGACGGTATGCACATCCGCTTGCTGCTGATTACGTTCTTCCTGCAATTCTTCCCCGACCTCATCAAGAAAGGACATGTATATATCCTGCAAACCCCTTTATTCCGTGTACGTAACAAGAAAAAGACAAGTTACTGCTATAGCGAAGAAGAACGTATCAATGCCATCAACGAATTAGGTCCGAATCCGGAGATCACCCGATTTAAAGGTTTGGGAGAAATCTCACCGGACGAGTTCAAACATTTCATCGGCAAGGATATGCGTCTGGAGCAGGTGACACTGCGCAAAACGGATGCAGTAAAAGAACTACTCGAATTCTACATGGGTAAAAATACTATGGAACGGCAGAACTTTATTATAGATAATCTGGTTATAGAAGAAGACTTGGCATCATGAGAAAAGCAATATTCCCGGGTACTTTCGACCCTTTCACCATCGGACATTATTCGGTAGTGGAGCGTGCACTTACCTTTATGGACGAAATCGTGATAGGAATCGGTATCAATGAGAACAAGAATACCTACTTCCCCATTGAGAAAAGGGAGGAAATGATTCGGGAACTTTATAAAGACGAACCTCGCATCACAGTGATGTCCTACGACTGTCTGACAATTGATTTTGCGCAGGAAGTAGGGGCCAGGTTCATTGTCCGCGGTATCCGTACGGTAAAGGATTTCGAATATGAAGAGACCATTGCGGACATTAACCGTAAACTGGCGGGGATTGAAACCATCCTGCTCTTCACAGAACCGGAACTGACTTGCGTCAGCTCTACGATTGTACGCGAGTTATTAACCTATAATAAAGATATCAGCCAGTTTATTCCCAAAGGAATGAAAATGAGTGAATGACACTCGTTAGGGAATAGGAGGTGAGTCAGAAAAGATGATGAAGAAACTAACGATTATACTATCCGTTTGCTTGTGGGCAGTTGCCGCACAAGCCCAGAACTTCGGTTCCGAAGCCATGCGAAAGCTACAAATGGCAGAGTTTGCAATCTCCAATTTCTATGTGGACAAAGTAGATGAAGACAAGTTGGTAGAAGAAGCCATCATCAAGATGCTGGCACAACTTGATCCGCACTCTACTTATTCGGATGCAGAGGAAGTGAAGAAGATGAACGAACCACTTCAAGGTAACTTCGAGGGTATCGGAGTGCAATTCCAGATGATAGAAGACACCCTGTTGGTGGTGCAGCCTGTCAGCAACGGCCCTTCCGAGAAAGTCGGTATCCTTGCCGGTGACCGTATCATTGCCGTGAACGACAGTGCTATTGCCGGAGTGAAAATGAGTACGGAAGATATTATGAAGCGTCTTCGTGGTCCGAAAGGTTCGAAAGTCAATCTGACAATCGTTCGTCGTGGCGTGCAAGACCCTTTATTGTTTACAGTGAAAAGAGATAAGATACCTATCCTTAGCCTCGACGCCTCTTATATGATTCAACCTAACACGGGTTATATCCGCATCAACCGCTTCGGAGCGACAACTGCTGAAGAGTTCAAGAAAGCAATGAAGGACCTCCAGAAGCAAGGTATGAAGGATATGATTCTTGACCTGCAAGGAAACGGAGGCGGTTATCTCAATGCAGCCATTGACCTTGCTAACGAATTCCTGGGACAAAAGGAACTGATTGTATATACCGAAGGCCGGACTGCCAAGCGTAGTGATTTCTATGCAAAAGGTAACGGGGACTTCCGTAATGGTCGCCTCATCATATTGGTAGACGAGTATACAGCTTCCGCCAGCGAAATTGTCAGCGGTGCGGTACAGGATTGGGACAGAGGAATTATTGTAGGCCGCCGTTCTTTCGGTAAAGGCTTGGTGCAACGTCCTATCGACTTACCAGACGGTTCCATGATTCGTTTAACCATCGCCCGTTACTATACTCCATCCGGACGCTCGATCCAAAAACCATACGACAGCACTGTCGATTACAATAAAGACCTGATAGAGCGCTTCAACCACGGTGAGCTTATGAATGCCGACAGCATCCATTTCCCAGATTCATTGAAAGCGCAGACAAAGAAACTAGGACGTACTGTGTATGGCGGAGGTGGCATTATGCCTGATTATTTCGTGCCCATCGACACTACATTGTATACGGATTATCACCGGAACCTGGTAGCTAAAGGAGTGGTTATCAAATTTACCATGAAATTTATCGAGGGACACCGGAAAGAATTAGCTAACAAGTATAAGAAGTTCGAATCATTCAACGAGAAGTTTGTCATTGATGACGATATGCTGGCTACTTTACGGGAAATGGGTGAGAAAGAGGGTGTGAAGTTCAATGAAGAACAATATCAGAAATCGCTCCCACTTATCAAAACGCAACTCAAAGCACTGATCGCCCGCGACCTTTGGGATATGAACGAATATTTCCGGGTAATGAATACAACGAATGAAAGTATACAAAAGGCTTTGGAAATACTGAATTCGGACGAGTATCAGAAGAAACTGAAATAAACTGCAAAAATAATTCGGATAAACCGTACCTGATCACTCCCCTTTGTTGTAGTATAAGTAAAATTACAAAAACAGAAGTAGTATGCGACAGTTTAATTTTACTTGGACAACAATCGGCTGGTTACTGATTGGATACGGTTTATCTTTTATTCCCTCCCACGCACAAGCACAGGCAGTCATCAAGAAGTTCTCATTGGAACTGAAGAATGAAAGCTTGCCCGAAGCACTGAAACAGATAGAAAAGAAAGGGGGAAAAAGTATTCTCTTTACTTACAACGGCACCGAAAGTTATCGCGTGACAGCCAGTATTCACGAAAAGACAGAATGCGAAGCCATAGACATCGTGTTGAAAGGCAAACCTTTCGTTTCCGTCGAACGGGAAGAGTATTTCGTCGTACAACGAAAGAAATCAAACAAAGCTATAACCGTACAAGGCAAAGTCTATGACGAGAAAGGAACTCCCCTAGCATTCGTCAATATACTTGCGCTTGCTGCCGATTCCAGTTTCCTGGCCGGGAGCGTGACAGAAGAGGACGGTTCTTTCCGTCTGCCTGCCATAGCCGGGGAAGATTGCCTGTTGAAAGCAACCTATATAGGTTACTGTCCGCAAATTATTCCCTGCCGGCAACAAAACATCCTCCGGTTACAACCCGATACGAAACTGCTGAAAGAGATAGTGGTAACCGCCGGACGCCCATTGATAGAAAGGAAAGACGGAACATTAACCGCCAATATAACCGGAACTCCCCTTTCACTCATGGGATCGGCAAGCGAAATGATTTCACATCTCCCTTTTGTCACAGGTACGGACGGAGAATACACCGTATTGGGTAGGGGCACTCCCGAAATCTATATCAACGGACGCAAAGTCAGGGATAACACAGAACTGAACCGCCTGCAAGCCAACGAAATACTTTCTGCAGAAATCATCACCACTCCGGGGGTGCAATATGGCTCTTCCGTAGGTGCCGTTATCCGTCTCCACACCATTCGCAAACGGGGACAAGGCATGAGCGGCAGTTTCTATACCGATTACTCGCAAGGACATGTACCGATCGGCAACGAAGGCATATCCTTGAACTACCGTACCGGCGGACTGGATATTTTCGTAAAAGGGGACTTTGCCGAAATCAACAATCACCTAACAAGCATCCACAGTCAGGACATTTACGCTTCGTCCGACTGGAACCAATCAACGGAGAACAAAAGCAAACAAACCTATCGCACCTTCAACGGCGAACTGGGATTCAACTACGAAATCGACGAGGATCAGTCATTCGGTATGCGCTATATGCCCGGTACGAACATAGGTAATGCGCATACTACCAATGAAGGGACAACCCTCATCCTGCAAGACGGCAAAGAAGTAGACCACCTGTATGCTCGCCAGCAGACAGATGCGCATACCGGCTGGTGGCAGGCAGCCAACGGATACTACAACGCCACGTTCGGCAAATGCAACATCGACTTCAACGCCGACTATCTGTATGGCCGGGACCGCATCCGTCAATACGCCGAGAACAACGGAACCGAAGACGCCACTTCGAGCAACCGCGTACGCAACCACCTCTATGCCGCCAAACTCCTGATCACCACCCCACTCCGGAAAGGCAAACTCAGTTTCGGAACAGAAGAGACATTCACCAACCGCCACGACATATTTCTCCAAAGCGGCTTCTCCGCCGATGCCGACGACCGCATCAAACAAACTATGTTTTCCGGCTTCATCGACTACAACCTGCCATTGGGGAAGTTCAATATCTTAGCCGGACTACGCTATGAATTTCAACAAACAGATTACTACGAGAAAGGGATTCACCAGGACGGCCAAAGCCCCACCTATCGCGACTGGATACCGGTAGTCAGCATCAGATACACTTCCGGCAACTGGTTTTTCGCCCTTTCCCACCGCACTCTGAAATACAGTCCCAGTTATGATATGCTCACCAGTGCCGTCACGTATCAAAACAAGTACTCTTACCGGAGCGGAGACCCGTTTCTCGTCCCCCAGATACATCGTGCAACTTTCTTCGACGCCGGATGGAAATGGATCAATTTCAGTATTTACTACGACCATTCCTGGAATATGTACACCAGCTACACCCGCCCGTATGACGACATCAATCATCCCGGTGTATTGCTGTTCGGCATGGCAAGCATTCCGCATTCCAACCGCCATGGAAGCAGCATCGTCCTTTCACCAAAATTCGGCATCTGGCAACCTCAACTGACCACCGGCATCAATTGGTTTGACTCCCACGGTACTTCCATAGGCATCACCCAGCACTGGAATGAGCCACGGTTCTATTTCAGTCTCGACAACAGTTTCAACTTCCCTAAAGGCTGGTTCTTCAATATCAAAGGAGTACTGTCGCCCGGAGCCAAACAAAGTTACGCCATTTGGAAAACCGAAGGAAGAGTAGATGCCCAACTGACCAAATCGTTCCTGAAAGACCAGTCGCTAAAAGTATCGGTAACCGCCAAAGACATCTTTCACACCGGCTACAGATACTTCACCATCTATGGCGACCGGACATTCAGCTCCAACCGCGATTATTCAGACCAGCAGCGTTTCGGCATCCGGCTGAGTTATCAGTTCAACGCGGCGAAAAGCAAATATAAAGGAACCGGAGCCGGAGAGAGTGAAAAATCGCGTCTGTAGACTCTCTTTTTAAAGAGAAGTGTGTACTTTTGCAGTATCAACCCCCTAAGAGAGCATGTTCCTGTTTCATAAAGACCATACAAAGAAAGAAGTTTTCGAGCAGATGTTTGTGGAAATGTATCCGCGAATGGTACGTTATGCCTCACAATTGACGGGAGATAAAGAAGAAGCACGGGATATAGTGAGCGAAGTGATGGAACAGGCCTGGACACATTTTGAGCAGTTGGATAAGAACGACCGGGGCGGATGGATTTATACCGCAGTCCGCAACGCCTGTCTCAACCGCCTGAAACACCTTCAAGTGGAGCATGATAATGCGAGAGCAATCTACGAAGCGACACTAGCTGATGTGGAGAGCAACTATCAGGAGCACGAAGCGTTATTGCAAAAGGCGGAAATGATAGCCCGAAGTCTGCCTGAGCCTACCTGCACTATCTTACGGCTGTGTTACTACGAGCATCTCACCTATCGGGAAGTTGCCGAACAACTTGGCATCAGTCCCGATACAGTGAAAAAGCATATATCCAAAGCACTGCGTACATTACGCGAAGTCATGAACGATGAAAATCATGAACGATCAAGGAAGGAGAACAGATAATGGAAGAAAAGAAAAAGTATACTCCCAAAGAGGAATCCCCCGATTACGGACTAACGGGAGATGACTGCCGCCCTTTTTCAGAGGATGCCGGGATACGTCGTTTGCAAAATGCCTTTGGCGAAGCGTTAGGCGATTTGCCCCTACCGGAAGAGACACGGGAAGCATGGACAGCTTTCTTGCAACGACAGGAGCAGAAGAAACGACAAGCATATCGCCGCATATGGCTTTCCGGTGGCATGGCAGCAGCTATTGCCCTGCTCTTAATACTGTGGTCACCCTGGAATAAATCAGACAGTACAGCACCGGATATCAAAATATTTGCCGCCCTCAATGTTCCCGAGCAGGTCACAACACAAGAAAAAAATGGCAGAATAATCGTTTCCACCCCGCCAACGACTATCATTAATCTGACATTAGAAGACGGAACCCACGTGCTGTTAAGTGCAAACAGTCGTTTGGAATATCCCAAAGAGTTTACTCCGCAAAACAAGCGGATAGTAAACCTCACCGGAGAAGCACGCTTTGAAGTGGCAAAAGACAGTCTTCGTCCTTTCATCGTTTCCACCGGAGATATACAGACACAGGTATTGGGGACAGTATTTGATGTAAATGCCTATCCTTGTAATACGCCCACTGTCACATTATATAGAGGACGGGTGCAAGTAGCAAAAACCGACTCTTCGCACCGGAAAGAAATATCACCCGGTCAATCCGCCACATTAGAAACAAATGGTGATATCGTTGTATCAAAGGCTACGCAGACCGAAAAAGAAGGATGGACGGATAATGAGTTTTATTTCGACAACACGAAGATGATGCAAGTATTACAGAGTTTAGGGACTTGGTATAATATCAGCGTCATCTGCCACTCACCCAACCTCTTACAGAAACGGATTCATTTTCGTTTTAGCCGGAATGTTTCGGTAGAAAGTCTGTTGGACGCACTGAACGATTTAGGAATTGCACATTTTCAGTACAAGAATGGGCAGATAATGGTCTATTAAAACCCTAACTTAATTCCCTTAAAAATACTCTTCATTAATAAGCTTCTTCTCATATATAAAAAATCACTTTTCTCTATCACCTATCACCAACGGCAATCAAACACCTTATTCATCGAGGTTTCCGGCGGTGATAGGTTGTTTTTCAACCTATCACCACATCTGTCACCTATCACCGCAAAAAGTACTACTTTCATCACATTTTTGCAAAGACAACCTGAATAACTATGACTTAGAGAGCCATTTCTTTCTTTTCTTCACAGGAGCCATCACCAATTTAGTATGCAGTTCTTTGATCTCACATAAATCGAACCTTTCCTGTATATACACATACATGATGACCAAACGAATGAGTTCTTTATTCGGACATGAAAATTCATCTTTAGACAGTCCGTCTATCACTATATTCAACAAACAGAGAGAACACCGCAATTCAGCTTTTGATAATTGGTCTACACTTTCAATATTTGCAAAGCTAGGCCAGTTTTCTTTCATAAAACTAAGCTTGTCGACGGAGCGTTCTAAATCGTGCTTCATCAGACAGGAACGGGAACAAGTAAAGTTACTCATAACTATCATTTTTAAATTATGTGTTCCCGTTTGCCAATAAAAAAGGCGCGGAAACTATTACTGTACTATCCTCCGACGGCTCTGGTAAGCCTACACCTGAATAATAAGCAATAGCTCCACGCCCGTTGAGATATATAACAAATATATATACAACATGGACGTGGAGACCGGTCACTTATTATCTGCAGGTGTTAAATTTACCAGATTTACGGAGCAGATAATAAAAACACTTTCTCCAATTCAAAAGTAAACGTATCTTCTCTCTGAAGACACGCTACAAATATAACTATATTTTTCAGACAATGCCACAGTTGTCACAGTAAAATAGTTTAATTCTCCCTTGCCCTATATCTATCAAATAGAACAAGGCATATAAATACCTACAACAAGTAGGAATACTTTGCTTTTCTCCCTGATATAGTTTATCTTTGCTACCGATATAGTTCATTCTTCATGGCCGTGGCGAATTCCTACCACGGCTGTGGAAAGATACTACCACAGCCATGACGAGATCTCTCCACGGCCGTGGGAAACTAATGATAAAGGCACCGGAAGATAACTATCCCTATGCCTTAGTCCAAGAATAAAGGCAGGATAACTTATAAAAGCCGCTTGATAGCAAACAAACAACAGCTATATAACACCCTCCCTCTAAGTCCGAAGATGATCGATTAGCTTCGCAACAACAAAAAAAACAATGTCCTTATAGGCTTACAACGATAAATTTAAAATACGTAGTAATGTATAAGGCAAAAACAAGTAAATAATGGCAATACAATTTGAATTGTACAAGACTCCCCGTCCCAAGGATGAGGAAGGTAAGGAAGTGTATCACGCACGTGTAGTCAACTTCCAACACATTGACACAGACTATCTGGCAAAAGAAATCCAGATAGCAACTTCTCTAACTGAAGGGGATGTAAAGTCAGTTCTCGAATCCCTAAGTCATTTTATGGGGGATCGTCTTCGGGAAGGACAAAGCGTCCATCTGGATGGCATCGGTTATTTCCAGATAAAGCTGAATAGTCAAGAACCTATCACTTCGCCCAAACTAAAAGCGAATCAGATAAAACTCAAAGCCAACATCAGCTTTAAAGCGGATGCCAAACTGAAAAGGTCAGTCAGTGTTGTTCATGTGGAGCGAAGTAAACTGAAACCCCATTCGGCTGTCCTTTCAAATGACGAGATAGACAAATTGCTGACAAACTACTTCAAGAGCACCCCTGTATTAACCCGTCGCGACTTTCAAAGATTGTGCGGCTTTACCCCTACCACTGCCGCACGGCAAATCAAACGGCTGAAAGAGGAGGAGAAGAAGTTGAAGAATATCAATACTTATTATAATCCGATTTACATGCCGATGCCGGGATATTATGGCAAGGCGGAAATAAAGACAGATGAATAAAAGGAACAAACATTATACAGAAATAAAATGAAATCAGAAGAAATAAAAGAACTATTTAAGCAGTTTGAGAGCATTGTTTGCGAATACAACAAAGTGGAATGTTGGAGTGCGAGAGAACTTTATCCACTGTTGGGATATTCTCAATGGCGTAACTTCCTGTCTATCATAGAAAAAGCAAAAGCTGCATGTAAAAATGCCGGAGAAAATATTGCATACCATTTTGCTGACGTCAGCAAAATGGTTGTATTAGGTTCAGGCGCTGAAAGAGAAGTAGATAACATCTTTCTGACCCGTTATGCCTGCTATCTGGTAGCACAAAATGGAGATTCCCGAAAGCAAGAAATTGCCTTTGCTCAAAACTATTTTGCAATACAAACCCGCCGTGCAGAATTAGTAGAGCAACGTTTAATAGAATATGAACGTGTCCAAGCACGTACCAAACTAGCCGAGACAGAGAAACTTCTCTCGGGTGTTTTATATGAAAGAGGAGTTGACAATCAAGGATTCGCCATTATACGTTCCAAAGGAGATAAAGCACTGTTTCACATGGACACCAAAATGTTAAAACGTAAACTTGGCGTACCTGATAGCCGACCATTAGCTGATTTTCTTCCAACCATCAGCATAAAAGCTAAAGACTTTGCCGCAGAAATGACCTCTGTGAATGTTCAGCAAAAAGACCTATACGGACAAACTGCCATTGAAAATGAACATGTTGACAATAATGTCGCAGTCAGAGATATGCTTGTTGGCAGAGGCATATTTCCTGAACAAATCTCTGCAAATGAAGATATTAAGAAAGTAGAAAGACGTTTAAAAGGAGAAGAAAAGAAACTAAATGGCTCCTCAAAAACAAAAAGATAATCATTATCAATACCCCATAAGTGCAAATTTTGCACTTATGATAATATACTCGTCACTTTTCTTTATCCCACTATCCAAGCTATTATAAACAAGGATACAATATAAAGAAAGAAAAATTAAAAAGGGAAATCCAGTTGTTGCAAAATTTGCAACAACTGGATTTCCCTTTTTTTTCGCGTCACTTATCCAAAAACAGCACAGGTTGATTATTATCTTAATTAGCAATAAATGAACATATTAATGTATTATTTCTTACTGAAGAACAGAGAGCAATAAAGCCGATATTTGATGCGCTAATTTTTTAGGGTGACGCAATGCCAAAGTCAGGAGGAGATTTCAAGATCAAATGCGGTGACCAATGGATTGATATTGTATGCGATCAGACGAAAGTGTGGAATACTCCGAATAAAAAAAGCCTTGTTCATTGAGGTTTCCGGCGGTGATAGGTTGTTTTTTCAACCTATCACCAACCAGAGAAGGTAAGCACTAAAAAAGGGACTCTCATTATCTATATCACTCATTAATAAGACCTAAATTCAATTATTCTTATTAATCAAATTGATTACTACCTTCACCATCACGTCCTTTTCTTCCGTCCGGCTTTCGGCAATCATCAACGTAAGTGCCACAAGCGTATTGTTTCCAATCAACTTCGAGCCATCGGATTTATATAATATACCGTTCTTCTCCAGAAACCAAAGAAACAAGAAAGCGGCAATACGCTTGTTACCGTCACTAAACGAGTGATTCTTTACAACAAGGTAGAAAAGCATTGCGGCTTTTTCTTCAATGCTTGGATAAAGTTCCTCTCCACCGAATGTCTGATAAATGGTGTTGATAGAGCTTTTGAACGACTGATCCTTTTCATTTCCAAACAAATCACTGCTTCCGAACTTTTCCTGCAAAAGGTGGATGGCTTCCATAGCTTCTTCATAGGTGGCACGAAATTCTTCAGTAGGAGTCGTGGAGTCTACTTCCAATTGCTGGTAATCGTATTTATCCAGTGTATCCAGACCGTAAGTATAATCGGTAATCACACGCAAGAGTCCATTAGCCTCATCCAGCGTCAGTTGCTTATGCTCGATGACGTTGGAAAGAAGACGCACGGTGCTCTTCAGGTCTTCCAGTTGAGCAGCTTTGACCTGCTGATTAATGGCGTAACCCTTAATCAGGTAGTCCTTCAGGATTTTGTTCGCCCAGATACGGAATTGGGTGCCGCGCATGGAATTGACCCTATAACCGACAGAAATAATCATATCAAGATTATAATAAATAATGTGACGCTTGACAGTCCGATTCCCTTCCATCTGAACTTGTGCAATTTTTGCACAAGTTGAGTCTTTCTCCAACTCTTCCGACTTATAGATGTTATTAACATGCTTCACTATGGAAGTTCTATCCGTTTGAAACAATTCCGCCATTTGAGCTTGATTGAGCCACACCGTCTCATTCTCCAACTTTACATCAATGGAAGTTTTCCCATCCTTCGTCTGATAAATGACAATTTCTCCTCTATTGTCCATAAAATGCCTCCTTATTTATGCATTGTGTCCGTCCATTACCTTCGTAGCAATGGACGGACACACAAATGTACAACTTTCAAAAGAAATAAAAATATAGAGCCGTTTTTAATTATTTGCTCTGAAGCGTTACAATAGAACGCGCCGGAATCTGAACTGTTTTTCCACTTTTCACTGTCCTCACCGGAAGCAAATTTTCCCCTTCTTTATCCGAAGTACGATAAATCTGCCATTGCGTATTTCCTACTTTTTCTTTATGAATAGAAAACTCTTTTTCCTCATTGGCATAGTTTATAACGACTATCACATACGTTCCATCTACGTTTTTGTAAGCAGAACACATCAATCCTTGCTGATCGGTATCGCCATCAGGGATGAAAGCGTTTGTTTGATCGAAAGCCGAAACGGATAGCCGGACTGCTCCCGGACGGATAAAACGGCTATAATTTCCTAAAGCCCACATCAGTTTAGAATCTTCTACTTTACCATCCAAGAAGTTATCGTCTGTAGTATACTCACGAATCAATCCGTCTTTGTAGTCACCGCCAATAGCACGCCACCATTGCCAGCTTTCAGCTCTGGCATACACAATATCATGATGAATGATACGTGCCACATAGAGCGCTGTCTTCATTGTACGATCGAAACCATTTCCACCACCAATTTCTTCATCATTACCCATGATGCAAGTCTCCGTTTGCCAGAAGCCCACTTGATGTTTATCTAAGGTATCCCGCAACTGGCAGCGGATATTACGTAATTCACTTAACGGAGTCGTTGTCCAATAGCTATGTCCAAGCATCAGGCGGGGAACATTCGGAGTATCTCCTAAATATGTATCTACACTATCCGGACAGAAAAAGGCTTGAATCTGATAACCCCGTTGCCAATCTGTTTCGTGAGTGCGGAACATACAGCGATAATCGGAAGATTCATTCACTAAAATCTGCGTATCCATATTCCGGCTTACAAATTCTTTGCTTAACAAACGGACAGTATGAGCTACTTCTTTGTTGGTTGCCGGACAACCTTCCTGTTTCGGTCCTACCCAATTCCAGTGTCCGTCCGGTTCGTTGAAAGGACAGATGTAGTTGAACTTGATGCCATCATGTTTTTCCACTCCCTGTATTACATCTGCCAGAAAACGGACGTATTTTTCATAACAATCCGGCTTCAGATTTGCCGTACCTCCACGACCGGTATTGGTTGCCAATCCGTTCTGTGTATAATGTACGGGAGGCGAGTTCAGGAAAGCCAGGAATTTATTGACTCCCCGTTCTTTTGCCAGTTTTAGGAAGTTGCGTTGTCCTTGTTGCTTGTTCCAATCGTACGTTCCATCTGCATTGAGGAAACACTCGGCTCGCATCCAGGGAGAAGCAATCTGGCTGTGCTCCCCTTGTTCCGCACTACCTGCTCCGACATTGAAACGCCAGAGGGACAGGCCGATGCCTTTCGGCTGTCCGTTCACATCATTCTCCGTACTGAACAGCCAATCGGCTACCTGGTTGCGTTTTTCCTCCGGCCAAAGTCCGATAAACTGCATACTCCAAGCGTCTGAAGCACTGAAATATGCCATCGTTTGACAAGGCTTATCCGTTTCTATCTGATAACTTACATCAGGTACAGATTGAGAACATCCACCCGCCACACATACAAACAGAAAACCTAAAATCGCTACTCTCTTTTTACCTATAATCCTATTCATCTATAATCTTCCATTATTCAAATCATACAATACAACTCCGTCCTGAAACAACCTGACCATCTACCAAAATCAAGAAAGATATTATCAAGGAGTAGGTATTACCTGCTTAATGCTCCCATCTTCATTAAATTCCATACGATCTATACATACTTCACGATGAACACCGGGATCACTTTTCAGATAATTCTTATTGATGCGATGATAAACAATATACCACTTATCAGTGCCGGGAATTTGCAAAACAGCATTATGAGCAGGACCATATATTTCCTTTTCCGGGTTTTGAATCAGCACAACTGGATTATCAGCCACTTTAATCGGTCCCAAAGGTGATGTTGAAGTGCCATAAGCTACATGATAATTGGGAGAGCCAGTATCATCTACCGACCACATAAAATAATAAAGCCCGTTATGATAGAACACATAAGCAGCTTCACGATAAGCATAATCCTGCAAAGTACCTCCTACGGGAGTCATCACTGTGACTGTTTCCTTCTTTATGGAAACCATATCCTCATTCAGCTCCGCACCTGCCATATAACCATTTCCCCAATACAGATAAGACTTCCCCGAAACCGGATCGGTAAACACATCCACATCTATTTGCTGACCGTTCCCGGTGGGTGAATCCGTTACGATGGGACGTCCCAAATCAACAAACGGCCCGGTGGGAGAATCGCTCGTAGCTACTCCGATCTGTTTTCCTCCTCCTGCTTTCGGATGACCGCTGTAGTAAAAGAAGTATTTATATTTTCCTCCTATCAACTTCTCCTCAATACAAGGCGCCCACGCATTACCATCCGCCCAAGGTACTTGGTCTGATTTCAGATCCAGCATTATCCCTTCATCCCTCCAATCCTTTAAGTCAACAGACGAAAAAACGGTAAAATACCAACCACCCCATCCGGGCTGTCCGTCTGTGGTAGAATAGATATAGTATTTCTTAGTCCTGTTGGAATATAAAATTTCAGGATCAGCATGGAAACCTGGCAACACAGGATTACCAGACAACGAGAAAGCGGGCAGCGTCACTGCCAACATCAAGCCGATTGTAATCAAAGTTCGTTTAATAGGTACTATCATATTTTCATTAGTTGGATAAAAAGGGGAAATATCAGGTTGTGATACTCCCCCTCCGATATTTACACTCTTGATACTATTTATTTCAATGCTACTTTAATAGATTGACTGTAACAATATTCCGATGATTTGTCTGATTTGACTCCTACACGGGCATAAAGATAGGATTCGTTTATCAAACCATTCGGGATCTCAATTTCAGCAGTGTTTTCCTGACCGAGTGAGACTGTATTACCCAACTTCAACTCTGCTTCTTTCTGTTTCTCATCCGTCAAAACACCTGTACCCAGATAGATACCTACATTCTCCATATTGGCATCAGCAACCACTTTATTAATAGTAAACCGTGCGGTAACCTTGTTGCCGTTTCTGGCAAAAGATACGTTTCTAACAGAGAAATACGGTGTCACAGGAATATCCTGCACAGTGTTTCCTTTCACTGTAATATAAATTGTGTCATTAGAAGGTCTTTCCCAAGGAGCATTACCCATACGCACCAATTTATAATCACCATTGAAAAGGGACACGGAATAGCTTCCGTCCTGCGCAACATACACCGGAATAGAGCCATGCAAAGCATAACCGTCCTGGAATAAAGCAAACTCTGAACTTCCGCTTCTAACTCCTACTGCTTCACCGTCATAAATTGCTCTTCCGGTCAATGTAGCCTTAGGTTCCTCAAAGTTGTCGTAGCTGCAACTGCTTACTGCCAACAAACAACATATCATAATAAAGAAAGGTATAATCTTTTTCATAATCTCTTATTTTTATTGGAATGGATTCTTCACAATCGTCGGATTGTTATTAATTACATCATCAGCAATGAATGAATAATAGTTAGACTGCTGGAAGGTTCTTGCCACCTTGAAACGTTCGGATTTTGTCTTTACAAAAATGTACTTGTCCTGATCTGATGTTCCCGGTTTTGGTTTAGCAATACGATAAGGATATAAACCGTAAACGATCGCTTTATCGTTATCTGTATTTCCGTTCCAGGTGATATCAGCTATTCTCCATCGTTTCATATCAAAATAACGGTGATCTTCGAAAGCTAGTTCCACACGACGTTCGTTCTGAATCTTTTCTATTGTCAGGCTTGTCAGACTGTTGGCCGGGAAACCGGCACGCTGACGCAAGCGGTTAATGTAGGGTAAAGCTGTCGGCTCGTCATTCAATTCAAAAGCAGCTTCGGCAGCATTCAAATAGATTTCACCCAGACGGAACCAAGGCCACCAGTTTTCAGCGTAGTTACGGAGAGTGTAACCGGATGCCTCACTGATAAACTTACGGATATAAAATCCGGTATTGCTCACGTTAGGACTATTAGTCTGAGGACCGTCCTGGCCGACAAAAGTTTTATCATCGTCATAAGCACTTCCTAATTTCGAGTCTGTCAGTAAGTCGTAGGAACCGGTCTTATCATTCCATACTGCTACTCCTGCCTGAATATCCACATCCTGATTTCTGAACTTTGAGCCCGGATAGACGATCGTACCATACAAACGTGCATCTTTATTGGCAAAGATATCGCTCGGAGTATCATATACTACATAGTCATTACCATTCTTATAATGTAAGGTCCCCGAAGTTCCATCCAAATAATCAAATGCTTCTACCAATCCTAAAGACGGACCGATGCAAGAAGAATTATCGTTATCTTCTCTTAAATGATGAACTACATTATCATAACCGAAGCTATGCACTTTCAAAGGATTCTTATAGTCTTTCACCCAAATAGCCTCCTTATTCAGCGTCTTGTCCACAAACATCTTATAGAAGTTCACTCCTTTATCTGACTCCTTCTCATAAAGTTCATATCCACCGTTTTTAATGATTTCCTGCGAAGCTGTCAACGATTTACGATAATAATCGTCTGCCATATCAGCCGGAATACCTACTTCTCCGCCAGACGTTACAATATTAGGAGTCTTCAGCGCATTATATTTGGCAATAGAACCGGCATACAGCATAGCACGGCTTTCCAATGCCAATGCAGTGTAGTAATTGGCACGACTTTGACTACCTTTATTGCCCAATTGTGACTTGATTGCTTCACATTCACTGTATACAAAGTCATATATTTCGTGCTCCTTGGCACGCGGATTACGTAAGTAAGAAGGATCTCCATTGTAGTCATATGCCAGAGTAGTAGTAATCAACGGCACACCACCCATACGTCTTACCAGTTCAAAATAAACGTAAGCACGGATAAAACGAAATTCGGCTTTGAACTGGAGCTTATCATCTGCTGAAATATCCGTTCCATACGTATCAATATTCTCAATAGACATATTGATGTCACGTATCAACTTATAATCCCACCAACGTCCATAGTCGTTTCCATAACGCAGCTCGTTACGATAATTTTGATCTAATGTTCCACAGTACATGGCATCGTCCGTTTCGCACATACCGCCGGTGTTGAAGTCACCGTGCAACTGCGGAATACGATTATATAAATTGGCTAACTGCGATTTAATCATGTTCGGATCATTCCATACCAATTCATTGGTAAGGATATTTTTGGGATCTCTTTCGAACCAGCTGTCGCCACAACTCGATAACATGGAAGTAAGGACGACTCCCAACAGAACTATTTTTATAGATTTGCTTTTCATGATAGCGTTCTTTTTTAGTATGTAATATTAAATCCAAGAAGGAATGTACGTTGTTGCGGATATACCACTGCAGCTGCGGCAGTAATTTCAGGATCGACTCCAAACTTACCCACATTGTCGAACGAACACAAGTTAGAAACATTAGCATAAACACGCACCTTCTGTGCACGAATCGGTCTCAACAGTTGTGCCGGCAGGCTGTAACCCACTTCCAGATTCTTGATACGGAGATAGCGCACATTGTGCAACCAGAAGTCACTATTCTTATTGTTATAGCTGAATTCACCTTTACGGATAGCCGGATAACTCCAGGTATCCATTCACTTTCCGGATCGTACAAGTCGGCACGGTGCCAACGATCTTCCAATAAATAAGCAGGTGAGTTTCCGTTACCATGATATGCATTAGCCAATTCATAGTTCTGTCTCCATCCTTGCATAGCACCACCGGAAAGGTCGATATTCAGGTCAATTCCCTTCCACGCCAAACCAATATTACCACCAAACGACATGATAGGCGCCCAGCCTTCCGGATAACCGATAGGACGCTCATCCATACTGTTGATTATACCGTCACCATTCACATCTTTATAGATAAAGTCACCGGGAAGCAGTGTCCGGTTATTATTGCCATCCAGATTTATCGGATAATTACGAATTTCTTCTTCCGACTGGAACTGACCAATTACCTGATATCCCCAATAGATACCCCCCCAACGATCTTCTGCGGAATTACGGTATTCATCCCAGGAATTATTGAAACGTGGCTTATAAGTCGCAATGCTTCTGTAGCGTGAGAAAGTAAAGTTACCACTTACAGTATAGTTCAAATCGCCGATATGGTCGGTCCATGTAACCATACCCTCCGCACCGATATAAGCCTGTTTATTCAGATTTTCATTCGGTAAATCATAACCTACTTCAGTAGGCAGTAATACGTCATAACGAGGAGTCGGTACCCCGGTAATATCTTTGCGGAAAGCATCAGCCGTGATCTTCAAACGATTATTGAACATAGTCAGGTCAAAACCGATATTCGATGTTGTATTCTTCGTCCAGGATAAGTTGGTAATAGGTAATCCTCTCTGGTTCAATCCGGTCACCAGTTCACCATCCAATACAGCATTACCATTATTCCACGTATAACCACTCAAGTAATCGAACAGTTTTACATCCTTTTCTGTACCTGTCTGACCAATAGAAGCACGAAACTTCAAATCATCTACAACAGGTCTCAACTTTTCAAAGAATTTCTCTTCCGAGATTCTCCAACCTATAGATACACCCGGGAAGAATCCCCAACGATTATTTGCTGCATAGAGATAAGAACCGTCATAACGAGCCAATAATTCAATCAGATATTTGTGAGCAAAGTCGTAATTGATACGGCCAATCCATCCGGCACGCGCTTCGTAACTCCATTCATCAGCGAAACTGTTGAGCTCATCAAACTGCAATAACGGCAGATAGTCAGTAGAAGGTTCTGTACCATAAGTTTTCTTAGTCCAATCATAATCGGAGGCTTCATAACCCAAAACCGCCGAAATATTATGGTTTTTAATCTGTTTTGCATAATTCAATTGCAATTGCATATAACGCGCAGGCACACTACGATCTATTTGATTTCTCCAACGTCCTGCGGCAGATGTTCCGTTATAAGTATCTTTCTCCTTATCGTATGTATAGATTTGATAAGCATATTGATAACCGTCAAAACGGCTGTTGGTGTAATTGTACGAGAACGTAGCTTTTGCAGTCAAACCGAAAGAGAAATCATACTGCGCATAAGCATTGATATTGGCATTACGAGTCAAATTATCTTTGTAACCGGCAATGTCACGACTGAATGCAGCCGGATTGTAACCATTCTCATGTACATTATTGATATATTCCGGATTATCATTGGCATAAGGGCTTTCGATAGGCTGCATTTTGAACATAGCCAATATAGCCGAATAATAACCGTCACCACCCGGCAAACCTACGTCTTCACTCTTTTCATACTTACCGCTAATCTGTGCACCTATTGTAAAACGGTCTGTTATCTTAGTATCAATATTCAACTGAAGATTGGTACGCTCATATTTAAAGTCAGGCATCATCGCATCTTGTCCGGTATGAGCTACAGAAAGATAATAGTTGGTCTTTTCAGAGCCACCTGTCACATTCGCATTGATGTGGTATTGAGGCACATTTTTTCTCATTACCATATCATAATAGTCATGGCTCTTATATCCCGGTTCGGTACCAGCTTCCCATTTAGCAAGTTCTTCGGGACTATATAATTTGCTTGGATCTTCACCTCTATTCTGTGCTGCTTCAGCCAAACCTCTTACATATTGTCCTGCATTTGCCAATTCGGGGAAACGGGTCAGATTCTGCCAACCATAGTATCCATTGACATTGATGCTTACTTTATCATTCTTTTTACCTTTCTTGGTAGTTACCAGAACTACACCATTTGATGCACGCAGACCGTAAATAGCAGCAGAAGCATCCTTCAAGACAGTGATACTCTCGATATCCTCGATATTCAGAGCATTAAACACATCGCTACCGGAAACATCCGATGCCTGCAACCAGTCGCGGCTGTTCATTCCTCCGTAAGGAATGCCGTCGATTACAAACAGGGGGCTACCCATATTACGAATTTCAAGATTAATGCCTCTACCCGGACGGGCATCCACAGCACGCGTAGACACACCTGCTATCTTACCGGATAAAGCTCCCGCAGTAGTCGTAGAAACAGAACGCGTCAACGCATCAGACTTAACATCACTGATGGCTCCGGTCAGACTTTTCTTGGTTTGTGTACCATAACCCACCACCACAACTTCATCCAAGGTTTCCGTATCTTCTTCAAGAACGATTTGAAGATGTGTCTTTCCATCCACCTTCACCTCTTTAGTCTTATAACCGATGAACGAAATTGCCAATGCGGCATTTTTACTATCTACATTAATTGTGAAATTACCATCGATATCCGTAATGGTTCCATTAGAAGTTCCTTTGACAGTAACATTGGCACCAATGATATCATCTCCTCTCACATCGGCCACATGTCCTGTAACTTGTGTTTGTGCAAATGCTGCAGCTGACAGAAGCAACTGTATGACACACATGCATAAGATTCTTACATACCTCATAAATTAGAATTTAAAGATTAAACATTTTTTGTTGTTTTTTCCGATGCAAATATAGAGTATTGATATAAATCAATTAAGCAAAAATCATGCAGAAGAGCTATGCAAATCATTCATTGCACGATTTACACACTCTAAATAAAATATTTATTCTTATTTTTGAACTGGTAATTGAAACAAATAAGCACGAGTTATGAAAAAACACATTGCTTCTACTTTATTTTTATCCTTGTTGTCTATTCTTCAATTGACAGCCCAGTCTCATTCTGTAAAAAAACTGGGGATAGAACAAGGATTATCCAACAATTATGTAGTCAGTATTACACAGGATAAACAAGGCTTTTTATGGTTTGCTACAGAAGAAGGACTTAATAAGTTTGACGGTACCCGCTTCATTACTTATTATAAAAATGATTTGCCACATAACAATCAGGGAATCACCGGCAACGAACTCAACCGGGTGTATGCTGATTCCAAACGTCCCATCATTTGGATAGCCACTCAGCGAGACGGACTAAATGCATACAATTATGACGAACAAACATTTACTGCCTACCAACATAACCCGGAAAATCCACACAGCCTGATTACAAATGACGTAACGGACATCTCTCCTTCCACCCAAAACGACGATGGTTTATGGGTCAGCACCTATTATAGAGGTATAGAATATCTAAATATTAATAACGGGCAATTCACACATTATAATAGGAGTACGGTGCCTAGTCTGCCCTCCAATCAGACATGGACAGTATTGGACGGAGGAGACAACAATTTGTATATCGGCCATGTCGGAAGCGGATTCAGTATTTTTTCTCTCAAAGACAAAAGTGTAAAGAATTTCCAGAATGAAACGGGAAATCCGACAAGCTTGCCCGGTAATGATGTGTTTTGTATCATAAAAGATGCAAACGGCAACATCTGGTTAGGAACGAATAATGGACTGGCTCTATATAATGCTGCCAATGATAACTTTATCACATTCAGAAATAACAAGAATGACAAGTATGCTACTTTATGCAGTCGCATATTATCCATCCGGCAATTAAAAGATAATAGACTTTGGATTGCTTCAGAGCTCAATGGCATTGCCATATTAAACCTGAAGCAAGGTATGTTTCTCTCACCAGAGGAGCTTTCTATTGAATACATACAGGAGGGTGATGATAGTCGAAGCCTCTCTAATGCAAGCGCTCGATGTATATTTCAGGATTCTTTCGACAATATCTGGATAGGAACATGGGGAGGAGGCATCAACTTTATTAGTAGCAAACCTCCTTTGTTCACCACATTAAGCTATTCCCCGATTCCAAACAATGAAAACAGCCTGAACAACAAAGTAGCCAGCAGTCTTTGTATGGACAGACAAGGACGGATTTGGATCGGAACAGACGGAGGAGGTATTAATGTATTTGAAGGAGAGAAACGGATTGCCATTTATAAGAAAGAGAGTGGAGATATTCCTTCTAATTTTATATTAGCTTCTTTACAGGATTCAAAAGGGAATTTATGGTTCGGTTCCTACCAAGGAGGAATCAGCTATTATGATAGCCGGAATAAAAGATTCCGTTCCATCTCCCTCATGGGACAATCTAATCTAGACGTCCGTACGATCTATGAAGATGCCCAACATAACATTTGGGTTGGATATAGTGGAGGAATTGTTGTATTAAATCCTCTCACCATGAAAATTATCCAACATTACAATACAGATAATAGCGAACTGCACAGTGATTTTATACGTTCTATAGCTCAAGATGAGAAAGGACGTTTTTGGATTGGAACTTTCGGAGACGGACTTGGCATATACACCCCGAACTTACAGAAAATCAAGACGTTCACTCAAAGAGATGGCTTTTGTTCTAACACCATCAATCAGATCATACAGGATAAACAAAAAAGAATGTGGATAGGAACGGGGGAAGGATTAGTTTGTTTCCTGTCGACTGATGAGCTGAATTACAAAACTTACCAACGGAAAGACGGGCTGATCAATACGAATATTTGTGCCATAACAGAAGATAAAAAAGGGAATATCTGGTTTAGCAATAATAAAGGTATCAGTTGTTATGTCACGAATAAAGGCTGTTTTTATAACTATGACCACTCTGACGATGTTCCGGCAGGAAGTTTTTCAAGCAGTTGTGTCACACAAAGCAAGAATGGACAGATTTATTTCGGTTCTATCAATGGAGTATGTTGTTTCAATCCAGACATTACTATGAATGAACAACCGGCCCCGGCAGCAGTTGTCACAGAGATGAAAATACTGGGACGGTTGAGTAATCTGGAAAACAATGACATGATTATCAATCTCTCCAAAGGACAAAACGTTGAGTTGAGTCATGCACAAAATAGCTTCGGATTGACATTCAATGTACAAAACTACTCACTTGTCAATCAGGTAGAATATGTGTATATGCTGAAAGGACTCGAAAATTCCTGGTATACCGTCAACGAAAATAATAGTGTCACTTTCCGAAACATTCCTCCGGGAAAATATGAGTTCCTTATCAAAGCACGAATTCATAATCAAAAATGGCCGGAAGAAGCCACTTCCCTGACCATCCGTATCAATCCTCCTCTCTGGTTGACGTGGTGGGCAAAACTTATCTACATCTTGGTATCTATCAGCATCACTTATCTTATCTTGCATGCTTACAAAAAGAAGTTAGATCTGGAGAGTCTCTATACGTTGGAAAAGAAAAACCATGAGCAGGAACAGGAGTTAAATCAGGAACGCTTGCGTTTCTATACCAATATCACGCATGAGCTGCGTACACCGTTGACCTTAATCCTCGGTCCTCTCGAAGATATGCAAAAAGAAGCATCACTTCCTGCAAAACAAGCCCAGAAACTATCAGTTATCCATCAGAGCGCACTACGTTTGCTCAATCTGATCAATCAGATACTGGAATTCCGAAAGACGGAGACACAAAACAAGAAATTGTGTGTCAGCAAAGGAAACATTGCCCCTCTGATTTATGAAATAGGGCTTAAATACAAAGAATTAAATCAAAATACCAAAATAGATTTCCGGATTCAGATAGAAAAAGAAGAAATGTTTCTTTTCTTCGATAAAGAAATCATCACGATTGTTTTGGACAATCTGATTTCCAACGCTATCAAATATACAGAACAAGGGTGCGTAACGCTAAGTTTGCATCAGACCATGCGTAATGAGGTAGCTTATACGGAAATAAAAGTCAGTGATACAGGGTACGGAATTTCCGCCGAGGCCCTGCCACATATTTTCGACCGCTATTATCAGGAAAGCGGCAAGCATCAGGCATCCGGTACAGGTATCGGACTGGCCTTGGTGAAGAATCTCGTCACCTTACATGAAGGGGAAATTCGTGCAGAAAGCATCCAAAATGAAGGAAGTACGTTCTATATCAGTTTACTGACGGATAATATCTACCCCAATGCCTTACACGCAGACTCAACGGAACCGGTTCAAGAAGAGATGAACCAGAATACGGAACTGGAATATTCACAAGAAGCGACATTAGATACCAGTAAACCAATCCTATTGATTGTAGAAGACAATGAAGAAATACAGAAATATATAGTTGAATCCTTCACCGACTCGTTTGAGGTAATCACGGCCAACAACGGAGAAGAAGGTAAGCAACAAGCTCTTAGCCGTATCCCCGATATTGTAGTCAGCGACATTATGATGCCTGTGATGGATGGCATCACTTTATGCAAGCAATTAAAAGATGATGTGCGCACCAGCCATATTCCTATTATTCTGCTGACAGCCAAAGATTCTCTCCAAGATAAAGAAGAAGGATATGAAGTAGGAGCCGATTCTTATCTGACGAAACCTTTCAGTGCTTCTCTGTTACGTAGCCGAATCAATAATCTGCTCGATTCAAGGAAAAAGTTAGTAGCCCAATTCCAGGCGCAATCTACTCCGGGAAGTCAAATAGATTTAAGTGAAAAGCGTATAGTAATTGCCGAAGCTTTGAGCAAATTAGATAATGAGTTTATCGAAAAAATTACCCTTTTAATCGAGGAAAACCTTTCTTCAGAGAAGATTGATATTAACTATCTATCTGATAAAATGTGCATGAGCGGTTCCACTCTTTACCGGAAAATGAAAGCACTTACAGGACTCTCGACCAACGAATATATCCGAAAAGTGAAAATGAAGAATGCAGAACGTTTGCTGCTTGAAGGGAAGTTCAATATCTCTGAAATAGCCTACAAAGTAGGAATGAACAGTACGGGATATTTCCGTCAATGCTTTAAGGAAGAATTTGGGCTCTCTCCTTCAGATTACCTGAAGCAAATTAAACAATCTTGAGAAAGGGAGATGTATCAGAAGTAGAATCTGCCTTCATGTTGTTCTATTATTCAGAACGATAATGAAGAATCTCTTCTGATACCTCCCAATAGGAAATTCAGCGACCTGTAGGGGAGGTCATTTCCTTAATTCTTCAACCATCACTTTGAGCAATGATTTAGAATCATCCAGCGGCAAATCCGTGGCCAAATCCCAACTCATCATGCCTTTTAGTCCTTGCTCCATCGCATAACGGGTCTTAGTGCGGATATTGTCCTGTCCGTCAAACACATATTTCTCTCCCTTATATATTACTTCATTTTGTGCAGGCTCAGTAATCAATCCCTCTTGTACAAAACTGAAATAAGCCTCTGTCTTCTTTGAATTATCCTTTGTCACACCATAGAAAGGAACTCCCGCTACCAGTTTCTCTTTGGGAATACCATACTTCAATACCATCTGAATATCCGAATCATATTTCTCTACCGGAAAACGAACCGGCGAAGGACCGTAGCATTGAAGTGAAATAAAATCAACTGCATCAATAGCTTTCCTGCTAATTTTATAGCAAACAGGATGCAGAGAAACACTGAAAATATACTTATCGCCCAACACCTCCCTCATCTTCACGATAGCCAGACTATAATCTTCATACTCTTTCTCATTCTCCGCCCATTCAAAGTCAAGGTCAATGCCATCCAATTTATTCTTTTCCAGCACTTTCTTTATGTTTCTTGCAAATGCCGTACGAGCAGTCTCATCAGCCACCATTGCCTTCCATTCACCACTGGAAGCTCCTAAACGTATTTTCGCTTTTGTTCCTTTTACTTTTGCACGAACCGATTTAATCAATCCTTCCCAAGTTGTCACCCCCTTTCCCTGAAATGCACGTGGGTTCTCGAATGAAAGCGATCCATCTTTATCAGGATGAACATTCAAGAAAATAAGGTCGTCACTCGCCCGCAGACTTTCAGTAGAAATACGTCCGCGATTGTAGAAATTACCCCGCACATAAGAACTCACCATATAGTTTTGTTGTGCAAATAACGATAACCCTACAAACAAAAAAAAGAAGAATACAATTTTTCTTAGCATTAGCATAATGATTGATAATTAATGAATTTAGATCACAAAAATACGCATGACAAATAGAAATAGATGTTCAATAATTACTATAATACTTCCAAAAATCAACATAAAGTTTTCTCAATAACAGAGAAAAAACAAACACCACTCATAAAAACGTTAGGAAAAACAAAATAAAGTCTGTTTCTTTGTACGCCAAACCACAATCTTTTACCAGAAGAGAAAAATCTATGAGTAATAAACAACGTATAAGCAATGAACAAGAGATACTGAAATTAGTATCTGAAGGGGATTCGAAAGCTTTTCGTACGTTATATATGCATTATTACGACCGCCTTTTCAATTTCGCGATGCTGTTTCTTCATTCGGAAGCTGCGTGCGAGGACGTTATAGGAGACGTATTTTTTGTTTTGTGGAAAGACAGAAGCATGCTTACGGCTATCCCTAATTTTCACCCTTACATTTATCAAGCAGTACGCAACGGATGCCTCAATGTACTGAAAAGTGGATATATCTCCAAAAGGGATGATCTTCCTGAGACCGAACTGCAAATAAACATCACTACCCAGAATCCTCTGGACGAATTATCCTACAAAGAATTGCATCAAGCAGTAAAACAGGCAATCTCCTCATTGCCCGAACGTTGCCGTGTCATCTTTCAAATGGCGAAAGAAGATGAAATGAATCATCGCGAAATAGCAGAGGCTTTAAACGTGAAACTTTGTACCGTAGAACGCCAGCTTTTACTCGCCAAAGCTAAAATAAAGGAATCAATAAAACCGTTTCTAGAAAAATTTTAAAAAAAAGTTCTTTTTCCTTTTAGTAGTTTTACCACTTGAGTTTTCTATATAGTATAAAGCTTTAGAAAACAAGAAAAAAATGCGCATTGAAAAAGAAAAAACAAATGAAATGGATGAGTTGATTGCCGGTATCAAACTACGATCTCCGGGACCAAGTAAAGAACACTCAGCAGAAAAGTCTTTCTCCCGGCTGATGACACGAATCCAAACTGACAGCAACTCTATTGACATTTTCCGCCGCCGTAACAAGCAGTACCGAATATGGCTCGCAGCAGCTACGGTGGCTTTGTTAATTGCAATGAGCGGGTGGTTGTACATGATGTTGGATACAGATCCTTCGTTCATCATAAAGACCAACAACAGTGGGATCGTACAGAAAGTGCCATTGCCCGATGGAACCATGATTCAGTTGAACAATCATTCCAAGCTGATTTATCCGGAGCATTTTTCGGGCGATTCAAGAGAAATCTTTCTGGAAGGGGAAGCCTACTTTGATGTAAAGCATGATAAGAAACATCCATTCATTGTACGTGCCGGTGAATTAAAGATCAGAGTGTTGGGAACAAAGTTCACTGTAAATGCCAGTTCGCAGTCTCCGCAGATTACAGCGACCTTACTGGAAGGCTCTATTGAAGTAAGCAATGAAAAGAAACAGATGTTGATGAAACCCAGTCAGCAACTGAAGTACGATGTTAACAGCGGAAATATGCTGCTTACAGAATTAAACAATGCCATCCGTGAGATACGTTGGACCCAGAATGTATGGGTATTGTCAGATACTCCTTTGCTCGACATCTGCCAACGCCTGGAACAACTGTTTAATGTGAAATTTATCATCATGAATGATGAGCTGATAGGAAAATCCTTTACGGGAGAGTTTTATACCAATGAGCCGCTTGAGTCTATTTTAAAAATAATGCAGATAAGCACCCCGTTCAAGTATGAACGAAAAGGAAAAAATATAATACTAAAATAACCCATATTGTAAAACTTAAAAAACGAATAGCCTATGACATAGTACTGTAAAAAACACAGAAAAAGCGAGAAAATAGTACCAATATTTTCCCGCTTCTGAGACTTTGCAAAAATCATGACGATGCCCATCGTCACAATCCTTAATTTCTAATTTATAAAAGTATGACAAACTTAAGAAAGTACCAAATTTCTTATCAAAAATATTGCCACACTTCCACACAAGAGCTCAAAAAAGACCTCTTTTTGGCAATATTACTTTTAATGATTCCCTATTTTGCTCTCGCACAGACCGTGAAACGGGATGTCAAGCTAGACTTTACGAATACCTCCATTGCCAAAGTAATCGAAAGTATTGAGAAGCAAAGTGGATATTCTTTCTTTTACAACAGTGACATCAACACTAATCAGAAGACGTCAATAAAGATGACATCGAATGATATTAATCAAATCGTAACCTCTTTACTGAAAAACACTTCCATAGATTATCGGATTACAGACAAACGGATTGTTTTGTTTATCAAAAAATCAGGAACGGAACAACAGAAATCCTATGCCGTTTCGGGTGTAATAAATGATTCCTCCGGTCCTGTTATCGGAGCTTCCATCTCCACTAAAAACGGACAGGGAACCATTACTTCTATTGACGGTGATTTCCGTTTGGAAAATATACACGTCGGTGATGTGCTGACTGTTTCTTATATCGGTTATCAGACACAGAACATTGTTTTCAACGGTCAGACGAGACTGAACATCGTCCTGTCGGAAGAAGCAACTGAACTGGAGCAGGTGGTTGTAACCGCTTTGGGTATCAAACGTTCGGAGAAAGCGTTGAGCTACAATGTACAACAGTTAAGCTCTGACGATATCACTACTGTAAAGGATGCGAATTTTATGAACTCGCTGAATGGTAAGGTTGCAGGTGTGACAATCAATTCTTCGGCATCCGGTGCGGGTTCTGCAGCGCGTGTGGTAATGCGTGGCGTGAAGTCAATTACCAAATCTAATAATGCCCTTTACGTTATCGACGGTATTCCGATGTTCAACGTTGTGAACGAAGGGACCGATACGGGTATCACAGCCGACCAGCCTGGTAGTGACGCCGTTGCGGATATCAACCCGGAAGATATTGAGTCCATCAACATGCTGACAGGTCCCGCTGCAGCGGCACTTTATGGTAATGCTGCTGCTTCCGGTGTAGTACTTATCAACACCAAGAAAGGAACAAAAGATAAAACGAATATCAGTGTATCGAGCAGTACTACTTTCTCTACTCCCACCATGTTACCCAAAATGCAAAGTAAATATGGAAATAAAGATGGAGTATTCGCCAGCTGGGGTGACCTTGTGAACAGCAACTATGACCCTGAAAAGTTTTTCCGCACAGGTGTAAATACCATTAATTCGGTATCGCTCTCTACTGGTACGTCAAAAAACCAGACGTATGTTTCCGTCTCGGCAACTAACTCAAACGGTATTCTGCCCAACAACAAATACGAACGTTATAATGTATCAGGACGCAATACCGCTAGTTTCCTGAACGACAAACTGGTTCTGGACTTCGGTGCCAACCTGATTTTCCAGAATGACAGAAATATGACCGCACAGGGACGTTATTTCAACCCGCTTACCGCTTTATACCTGTTCCCACGCGGAGAAAACTTCGATGCAATCCGTATGTACGAACGCTACAACGAAGGTTTGGGCATTTATGAACAATACTGGCCGTACGAAACTCAAAGTATGGAACTGCAAAATCCTTACTGGACCATGAACCGCATTGTCCGTGAGAATAAAAAGAAACGTTTCATGACCAATGCATCGTTGAAATGGAACATCATCGACGGAATTGACATTACCGGTCGTCTGAAATATGACAAAACAGATATGCGTTCCACCGATAAGCGCTACGCTTCTACTATCGAGCAGTTTGCCAGCGATTATGGTGGTTACTATGACAACCGCAAAGAGTACAGCAGTTTCTACGGTGACATCATGCTGAACATTGCCAAATCATTCAACGAAAACATGTGGTCCGTAAATGCCAATATCGGAGCTTCTATCAACGACCAGAGAGAAGAGCAGATAGGTCATGGCGGTAACCTGGAAGGTATTTATAACTTCTTTGCCGTACACAACATTGACACATCTGCCAAATACAGAAGAATCCAATCGGGATATATCCAGCAGTCGCAAGGTGTTTTCATCAATGCGGAAGTCGGCTACAAGAGTATGTTTTACTTAACCGCTACCGGACGTAACGACTGGGAATCACAACTTGCCTTTTCCGAAGCATCTTCTTTCTTCTATCCATCCGTAGGTTTGTCCGGTGTCATTTCCAGCATGGCCAGACTACCCGAATGGATTTCATTCCTGAAAGTGCGCGGTTCATATACAGAAGTAGGTACTTCTTTCGAGCGTTTCATCACACGTCCGACATACGAATTCAATATAGCTTCCGGTAAATGGTCTTCCACATCCATTTACCCGATGCGTAACCTGAAACCGGAAAAGACCCGTTCATGGGAATTCGGTCTGAACTCAAAATGGTTGGACAACCGTCTTTCTTTCGATTTGACTTATTATAAGTCGAACACGATCAACCAGACTTTCACCGCCGACCTATCTATCTCGTCCGGATACTCCAAAGCGTATATCCAAAGTGGTAATGTCCGCAATGAAGGTATAGAAATGGCATTAGGATATAGCGACAAGTGGAACGGTTTTGCATGGGACAGCCACCTGACTCTCTCTTGGAACAAGAATAAAATTATCAAGCTGACCGAAGGTTCCATTAACCCGATGACCGGAGAGCCAATTACCAAAGATAATTACGATATGGGACAATTAGGCAATCTCGATGCACGTGTAAAATTATACAAAGGCGGTTCTATCGGTGACGTATATGCTACTCACCGTATCAAGAGAGACGGTAATGGTAACGTCTTCGTTTCACAGGAAGGAAAGATTGAAATCGAATCGGTAGACGAATTCAAACTAGGTTCGATCCTGCCGAAGACAAACATGGGATGGAGCAACAACTTCTCTTACAAAGGTGTCAATCTGGGTATGACGCTTACTGCTCGTTTCGGTGGTATTGCCTTGTCCGGTACACAAAGTGTGCTTGACCAGTACGGAGTTTCACAAGTAACTGCCAACTACCGTGATACTGGTGGCGTGCCTATCAATCATGGATATGTAGATACGGAAAAATACTTTGACACTGTGAAAGGATACGCTGCATATTATACATACAGCGCCACCAATGTGCGTCTGGCGGAATTGAGCCTGAGCTACACTTTGCCTAAAGAATGGTTCCGTGACAAACTAAGAATGACCGTCGGATTAGTAGGTAAGAATCTCTGGATGATTTATTGCAAGGCACCTTTCGACCCAGAAGCAACCGCATCAACACAGTCGAACTACTATCAAAGTTATGACTACTTTATGCAGCCCACTACACGTAATCTCGGATTTAGCGTAAAACTCAATTTCTAAACAAAAAGAATTATGAAAAAAGTAACCCAAATAATATGTTCGGTACTATTGACAGTACTCATGTGTAATTGTACGGGAAAATTTGAGGAATTCAACACCAATCAGTATCAGCCACCTACATTGAACTCCCGTCTGCTGTTTGCACAACTTATCACGTGTATGTCTTCTACCGAAGAGAACCCCGCCCAACGTAACATCACTTTCTGGGCAGGTCCGTTCGGTGGCATGCTGACTCCTTCCAGCAGTTGGAGCCGGTCGCAACATTTCTATACTTATAATGTAGACGACAACTGGAATAAATGGTCGGTTGACTGGTATTTCAAAAATTTCTACCCCAACTATTTCTCCATCGAGCGTTTCAGCGAAGCCTCGGGACACTATTATGCATTAGCTAAAATCATGCGGGTATATATCATGCAGATTATAGCTACCATGCAAGGTCCGCTTCCTTACACAAAAGTTGAAAGCGGACAATACTCCGTAGGATACGATAATGAAGAGACTGCATGGAAAGCAATGATGGACGATTTGGATTACAGCATCGGCGTACTCACCGCATTGATGAATACCGACCCGTCCTTTAACGAGTTGACCACAGAAGACCGTATCTATCAGGGAGATTATAAGAAATGGATTAAATTCGCCAATTCCCTGAAACTACGTATCGCTATCCGCATCAGTAATGCAGTACCCGAATATGCACAGGAAAAAGCAGAAGAAGCCGTATCGCATCCATACGGAGTGATGGACAGTAACGACTGCGACGCCTACGACAACATCACTGCAACGAACTATAAGAATGGTCTTGCCAGTGTGAACTCTTGGGGGGAGGTTCGTGCCAATGCCTGCATCGTCTCCTTTATGAACGGATATCAGGATCCTCGTTGCGAAGCCTACTTTACTAAATCATCCGTATCCGGAGATTATGATTATATCGGCGTGCGCTCCGGCATACAAGGTATTACCACCAGTATGTTCTCAACCTATTCTACCGTCAAAGTAGAAACGAAAACTCCCATGTTGATATTCAACGCAGCAGAAGTAGCTTTCCTACGGGCTGAAGGCGCACTGAAAAAGTGGAACATGGGCGGAACGGCAGAAGAATTCTACAAAGAAGGTATCCGCCTGTCATTCAACGAGCACGGAATATCAGGTGCCGATGCATACATTGCCAACAATACGAACGTACCGGCTGATTACATATGTCCGTTGAACGCTGCCTACAACTACACAAACCCATGCAAATTAACGGTAGCTTGGGATAAGACAGGTGCTAATGCAGACGAAGATAACCTGCAACGCATCCTGACACAAAAGATGATTGCCAACTTCCCGATTGGAAACGAAACTTGGGCTGACTTCCGTCGCACCGGATATCCGGCTGTATTCCCCGCACATGACAACCTTTCCACACAAGGTGTCACTAAAGAACGCCAGCAACGCCGTCTGCGTTTCTCGGAAGATGAATACAACAGTAATGGAGCCAACGTTACAGAGGCTTGTACTTTCTTGTCGAACGGACAGGATACGGATGCTACTGATTTATGGTGGGCAAAGAAGGATTAACCGGATAAATTACCAAAGAATAAACAATATGAAAAATATATTCAACCTATTATTTGTGATGCTCATAGCTATGAATTTCCATAGCTGCGATGACTGGACTGAAATGGAAACCAAGAATTTCGAACCTGAACCGCTGTCTGAAGAATATTATGCAGCACTCAGGGAATATAAAAAAAGTGATCACCCCCTCACATTCGGATGGTTCGGAAGCTGGTCACCGCAAGGGGCAGCCTCGTTATACTACAGTCTGAAAAGTATTCCGGACAGTGTAGATATCGTTTCTATCTGGGGATCATACGGCAGTCTGACGCAATTCCAGAAAGACGACCTGAAATATGTTCAGGAAGTGTTGGGAACACGTGTTACATTCACCCTATTCTCACACAACATGGCCAATCTTCCCGGTAACTTCGAGAACGTAGCGGAAAATATTCCGAAAGCTGCACAAGCGATAGCCGACAGTATACACAAATACGGCTATGACGGAATTGATTTCGACCACGAATGTACCAGCAAAGACTTGCTGTACAAAGAAGAAAACATGACTACCCTGTTAAGGGAAATGCGTCAAAGATTAGGTCCGGACAAGTTGATTATTGTAGACGGCTTTGTAGATCTCATCTCGGAAGAGGGTTGGAAATATGCCAATTATGCAGTATCGCAAGCATACGGAGCAACTTCCGCCACAAGATTAAAACAACGGTTCGACTGGATAAAAGAATATATAGGTCCCGAACGTTACATCGTAACGGAAAACTTTGAAAGTTGGGCCGCAACCGGTGGAGTTACTTTCCGTGACCCGGAACGAGGAGAAATGCCTTCCTTGCTCGGAATGGCTTACTGGAACCCTGTTGAAGGACGCAAAGGGGGACTGGGTACATTCCACATGGAATACGAATTCTCCAACAATTACAAATACTTGCGCCAAGCTATCCAAATAATGAACCCAGCTAAAAAATAATATATTATGAGAAAGAATAAAGCATATACATTATTTGCCGGATTATTGACTTTGTTAGCCTTAACCGGTTGTAAGGAAGAATATGACCCGATAGGAAACCGCATTTACATCAATGAAGCTGCTTTCAAGAATGTAAAGAGCGTGCCTGTCAATGTAGGTGAAAAGACAGTAACAGATTTTACGGTCCGCATCGCCGACATCATGTCTAAAGACGTCAACGCCACATTGGTGGTGGATGAAACCATACTGAACGAATACAATGAAAAGACGCTGGCCAACTATTCATTATTGCCGGCAGACAAACATTCATTCAACAAAGAAGTGACCATCGCAAGCGGCAAGACAATGGCTCAACCGACTGTTGTGACCATTAGCCCTTATGACGCGGCAGAAGGCGTAAAATATGCATTGCCCATCAGAGTGATAGGCGACGGCAGTGTCCCCGAAGAAAAACTGGGTTCCAAATATCTTTTGTTACTCGACAAGCCGTGGACTCAGTATACACCTTATATGAGTACTCTAGGTGGCTTCAAGTCGGAAAATGTAAACACTATTTCGGTAGAAAACTTCACTATCGAATTCTGGCTGTGGATGGACGGCTTCAATTACAACAACCAGTGTGTTATCGACTGTTCTGCCTTCTACATTCGTTTGGGTAATGCCAACAACCAGATTACCAAAGACCAGATGCAGATTAATATCTTCGGAACGCAAGCCGAAAATAACAAAGGGTTCTTCAACAAGTTCTCCTTCCAGAAACGGACCTGGACACATGTCGCTCTTGTCTACGACCAAGTGAAATGTTATTTCTATGCCAACGGAGAAAAAGTACAAGACGTTGAAGCAAGCGGCATACCTGTTCCTATCACATCCATTGCATTCTTCAACACCAATACGATAAATGAGCACATGATGGGACAGGCACGACTCTGGAACAAAGCTCTCACGCAGTCTGAAATCCAAAACAACATGGCAGGTCCAGTCACTGTAAACTCCAATCTTGTCGGTTACTGGAAAATGGATGAAGGTCCGGTCGAGGAAGGTAAAGACGAAATTCTGTATGACAGTTCAGGAAACAATAACCATGCAACGTTAGTATCCGGAAGTGTCAAGGAATGGAAAGCCGACCAATGCTTTACAAAGACAAACTAACTTTTGTTGAAAAATAAATAGCGCAAATTACATTCATTATCTTTAGACGTGAATTAAGTGACCTTACGAATTTCTTCCCGGTTCGTTCTACAAACTTAATTCACGTCTAAAACATAATAAACCTTTTAAAGGTAACTTTAAATACAGCCATTGTCAACATGAAACAAATCATCCAACATTCATTAAATATCTGCTATCTCCCATTCATTTTTACGCCATTAGTCACCGGATGTCAGCCGAACACAGAAAATACTCCGAAGCATCCCAACCTCTTATTCATTTTAACAGATGATTTACAAGCTTCTTCTATTCATGCTCTAGGTAATAATGACGTGTGCACTCCTGCAATCGACAGCCTCATCGCCGCAGGTATCACCTTTACAAATACTTATACGAATGGTGCGTTGTGTGGAGCATTATCCATGCCAAGCCGCGCCATGTTGATGACCGGACGCGGAATCTATGATATTCAGGCGGACGGGATGAAAATTCCCGAAACACACACCACTTTCCCGCAACAATTCAAACGGAATGGTTACCGCACCTTTGCCACAGGAAAATGGCATTCGGACAAGGCCTCCTTCAACCGCTCATTTCAGGAAGGAGACAACATCTATTTCGGTGGTATGCATCCGTATGAACTGAACGGGCATTGTTCACCTCATCTGAACCATTACGACTCGACAGGTGTATATGGAAAAGAGACTGAATTTACAGGAAAAGAATTCTCATCAAAAATGTATGCCGACGCAGCTATCCGTTTTTTGCAAAGGCGTAAAGATGAAAAGCAGCCTTTCCTTGCTTATGTCGCATTTACTTCACCTCATGACCCGCGCAACCAACTCCCTGCTTACGGTCAGAAATACGCTCCGGACACTCTTAATCTGCCGGCCAATTTTCTCCCCCGCCACCCATTTGACAATGGAGAGATGAACGTGCGTGACGAATTACTGGTACCTGTCCCACGGACAGGCGGGCAGATACAAAAAGAACTCTCCGATTATTACGGGATGATTAGCGAAGTGGATGTACAGATAGGACGTATTATGCAGGCATTGCAAGAAACGGGACAGGCGGACAACACGATTGTCGTCTTTGCCTCCGACAACGGTCTGGCAATGGGACGTCACGGATTACTGGGAAAGCAGAACCTTTACGACCACAGCGTGAAAGTACCGCTCACCCTTATCGCTCCCGCCTACAAAGTACAGAAAGGGAGAAAGAGTAACGCCCTGTGCTATCTGCACGACATTGCCCCGACACTTTGTGAACTGGCAAACATTGCCTTACCGGAAAGTATGACGGCACAATCTCTCTGTCATGTGTTGGAAGACTCTACCGCCACACACCGCAGCGATTTATTTCTCGCCTACTCCAACCTGCAACGGGGATTCGTCAGCGGAAAATACAAATACCTTATTTACAATGTAGGCGGAACAATTACCGAACAATTATTCGACCTGCAGAAAGATCCATCGGAACAACATAATCTATTACCCGGACAGGAAAAAACAGCGCACGACCTGAAAGAACAATTAGCCTTCCGTATGGAAGAAGAAAAAGATTTCTGCAACTTATCCGACTCCCACTGGTGGCAAGACGGGCACAAACTGACATTTGAGGAAATGCAACACTTATATATCTATGAATAAAACGATACTTACCGGTCTGTCGGCAGACTATGCCTGTAATAGCAACATCCGCCGACTGACAACTACTCTGCAAGCCAATGGCTACAGTACGGGACTTGCCGGAAGAAGTAGTAGTACTAATAGATTCTTATTTCATCAATAAATAGAAAAGGGGGTTCGTTTTCACCGGAATGTCCTTTAGGCAAGCTTTTAAAAGGCTCCGCCACAATCTTTACATAACGCGCAGACGTTGCATCAAAAGAAAGCCGGTTCAGATCACTCTGTTTTTCTCCCATAGCGTCTGTCGGCGCATCGTATATTTGGCGGGATACTGCAGCATACTTCTCTCCATCCGTAGATACGAATACGGAAATAGACTGTGGCCCCATAATCCAGGCACTTAAATCAGTCAAGGCAGAGACTTCCACCGAAGAAATAGATTGCAAAGACTCCAAATCTATCACTACGCTCAGATCAGAAGAGTGGTTCCCTACCCACAAACCTGTATTATGAAAGTTTATGCTTCGGATTCCATCTACCAGTACTCTCCCATTTTCCCCCTGATAACGTTCGGAAGGGGCATTTAATAACCGGACAGGTCTGAATGTGGCTTTATTCACAAAGATTTCCTGACGCAATTCATCACTGGAAAGTCCGTCAGATAAATAGGAAACAGCCCTCAAGACACAACTCTTATCTATCCGGAAGGCAGATTTATATAAGGAAGAAGTAGATTTAATTGGTTGACTGCCATCCAACGTGTAGTAAATTTCCGTATTGGGCAAACTTTCCAACGAAATCTGCAAGTTCCTTTCTTCAGGAACGGACTGATAGGCTGCGGAAATAGTAAAGAAGTGATTCGCATGTCCATATCCCAACCGGTTATAACAATTCAGAAGACCGGGCAAACGGTGCAAGAAATGATCGTAAGTGCCACGCCTCCCTTCACACCATGCAGCTTCTGCAAAAGCAGCCAAACGCGGAAGGAGCATATAATCCAATAATGAGTCATTGTCGATAAATGAAGTCCACAAACATGCTTCCGCCCCTAGCACTCTTTCCTTTTCGGTCGTTGAAAGTTGCAGGGAGAAAAAAGGAGTCTCAAATACTTTCTTCATCTCCACCAGTCCGCCGGTTGCACGAGGTTCCTGTTCCGAGTTTATTGTCTGATAATGATTCAAATACAAATGAGAATCCGCAGATACAATCACAGAGTGACCTTTGCGGAGCGCAGCCGTGGCACGTCCTAGCCCACGCCAGGACATAATAGTAACCTCCCTGCTCAAACTATCGGAAAGCACTTCATCCCAGCCAATCATCCGCTTTCCCAATCCATGCAGATAACCAGCTATTTCTTCATTAAAAGCACTTTGCAAAAACTCCTCTGCCGTATGCCGACCAGCATCTTTCAAACCATGTTTCGTGATTGCCTTCTGGCAAGCATCACATTGCTGCCAACGGTCTTTAGGCACTTCGTCCCCTCCGATATGAATAAACACCCCCGGAAATAACCCGGCAACTTCTTTCAAAACGTCCTTTACAAAAGGCAGGGTAAAATCATTTCCCAGGCACATCACATCTTTATGAACTCCACCAACTTCCGTAGCCACTTCATAATTCTTCCCCATACAACCTAATTCCGGATATGCCGCCAAAGCAGCCTGTGTATGACCGGGCATATCTATTTCCGGAATAATCGTTATAAATCTTTCGGCTGCATAAGCCACTACTTCTTTTATATCTTCATGGGTATAATAACCACCATATTTGTCCGCCCCTCTCCATGCACCGACTTTAGTCAGATTCGGGTATTTTTCTATTTCTATCCTCCATCCCTGGTCGTCCGTCAGATGCCAGTGAAAATGATTCAAACGATGAAAAGCCAATAAGTCGATATAACGTTTCACCTGCGCAACGGAAAAGAAATGACGACTCACATCAAGCATGGCCCCTCTATATGACATGGAAGGATAATCTTCCAACGCCACAGGAGGAAAACTTAACTCCTTCCCCGATACGATTACTTCTCCTATTCTTTTTTCCTGTTCCGCCGGTCTTTCCCACCCAAGAAGTAATAACTGCCGCAACATCTGAACAGCATAAAACGCTCCCGCCAAGTCTGCCGCCTCGATAATCATATAATCTTCCGTAACTTCTAACTTAAACCCTTCTTTCGGCAGTTGGAAATTCCTTTCAAAAATAATTTCATTACTACGCTGCAGCTTTGAGAACTTTCCAATAGTCAACGGATATCCGGTACTTTCCGAGAGATAAGCAGCCAGTAAATCCGCAACAGATTTCCATTCAGGATAGTTCCCCGAATAAATCACCTTCGTCTGCTCATTCACGACGAATGGTCTCCCTTCTTTTTCTACTATCGACACTGGTTCGGGAATCAAGTTCCGATAAGAAACCGATGCCACAGAATCCACCGTAAACAAAGAGAAGCCTACAAAAATGAATAGAAATAATGATATAGGTGGAAATAATGATATAGGTGGAAATAATGATATAGGTGGAAATAATGCACTCCGGCAGATATTGACTTTAACCATATATATTCTGAATCTATTAGGTTATCTTATCTACTTGGCAGCCTTATCCGACTTACCGGCTTCCCTTCGTGCTTTTCCCTGACGCCCGGTCAGATCATCTCCCAGTTCATCACGCCACACATCGGCCTCTCTCATCAAATCTTTCACAATTTCCGGGTACTGCGTAATCACATTCACACGTTCACCCATATCCCGTCTCAAATCATAAAGTTCGCACTCCTTCACTTCACCCTTTCCCAACGCTCCGGGAAGTCCGTCATTACCAGGCACCTGACTGTCATAAGACACATATTTGTGAGGAAAAACCAGCTTATAACTTCCATCAGTAATAGCCTCCAGCGAATTCTTATGATAATAAAAACAAAGATATTTGCGGGCAGCAATCGTAGGATCAACCGTCAATGCTGGCAACATACTAATTCCATCTATTTTTTGCTTCGGTTTTTCAGCTCCCGCTATCTCAACCAAAGTAGGCAGAATATCGATATTGGAATATAAACTGTTGCACACTGTAGCCGGTTGAATCTTCCCTTTCCAATAGAAGAAACAAGGAACACGGGTACCTCCATTAAATGTATTCGCCTTTGCTTCCCGAAGTCCGCCGGACGACCCTGCATGATTGCCATAATTCGCCCACGGCCCATTATCCGAAGTGAGAATCACTATCGTATTGTCCTCTATCCCCTCCTCACGAATGGTTCGGAGAATCTCCCCCACACTCCAATCTATCTCCATCATCACATCACCATACAACCCCTGCTTGCTTTTTCCTTTAAACTTATCAGATACAGCCAAAGGTACATGAGGCATCGAATGGGCCAGATACAAAAAGAACGGCTTACTCCTTGCATTGCGATGAATAAAGTCGACTGCATAATTGGTATAGTCGGTAGTCAGCCTTGTTTGATCCGTATTATAACCGATAATATCATTCCCCTTAATTAAAGGCAGATCCGGGAACTTGTACTGGGGATGATGAGGCCACATATCATTCGAATAAGGCAGCCCATAATATTCATCGAAACCATGCTGAAGCGGAAGAAACTTTTTCTCATCTCCCAGATGCCACTTCCCGAAAATAGCCGTTGCATATCCTTTGTCGCGCAATAATTCCGCAACCGTTTCTTCCTCCGCACTGATCCCATAAGGAGAACCGGGATTCAGAGCGTAAGCAAATCCGATACGATTCGGATAGCATCCTGTCATTAACCCCGCCCTCGAAGCACCACTAATAGGCTGAACCGCATAAAAATTGTTCATTGCCATCCCATTGGCAGCCATCCAGTCAATATGTGGAGTCTGATAACCAACTGCTCCACGACAAGAGAAATCTCCGTTTCCGGCATCGTCCAGGTTGATAAGTATGATATTGGCCGGTTTCTGTGCGATAGCTTCGGCAGACAATACAGCCATGCCCGCCATTCCTATTAATACCTTTTTGTTCTTCATAATATAGTTCATAATTTTAGTTATAAATTCATTCCACTATAATAAAGACAATCGTACAAAGCTTTCTACTAAAACATAAATGAAAGAAAGAATGTCATTTTCCGCAAAAAAATTATATCTTTGTTCCCCGTAAATAACAATTCACGAATAACTTCATGCCAGGAGATTCATTTTGCATACAATATACCAACTGTACAGGATGTCCCAAAGCTGTTGAGAATATCCTTATATACAGAAACTTACCCAAAGGGGAACATATCCCCAAGGATAAGTGTACGCAGAATTGTATGCTTTTCATGATAAAGGGTGAGTTACTTATCAATAGTGAGGAGTATCCCGGAAATACACTGCGTGAAAGACAGTTTATCCTGCAAGCTATTGGTTCCAAGGTCGAAATACTAGCATTGACAGATGTTGAATACGTTGTCTACTGGTTCAACGAGCTGCCTCTGCTCTGCGAAGACCGGTACAAGGAAATGATGGAACACACAGAGGTCCCGGTGACCTACACTCCACTGATTATGAGTGAAAGGTTATACCACCTTGTCACCAGCATGCCCGAATTCCTCAACGAAGAAACTCCTTGCGGCAAGTATATCGACTTAAAATGTAAGGAACTTGTTTTCTTGATCACCAATTTCTATCCCCTACCCCAGCTAAGTTCATTCTTCTATCCCATCAGCACTTATACGGAAAGTTTCCACTATTTCGTCATGCAGAATTACAGTAATGTAAAGAATGTGGAAGAATTTGCGCATCTGGGAGGATACACGACCACTACCTTCCGCCGCCTTTTCAAAAACTTGTATGGCATGCCCGTATATGAATGGATACTGGAAAAGAAACGGGAAGGAATACTGGAAGACCTGCAACACACCAAAATGCGAATCACTGAAATCTGCAACAAATACGGATTCGACTCCCTGTCTCACTTCGCCCACTTCTGCAAAGACTCTTTTGGCGATACCCCACGCGCTTTACGCAAGAAAGCAGCCAGTGGTGAGAAAATCGGAAAGATACAATAAATAGTCCCATAATACTAATATGCCAATCAGTTGCGCCATGCGTGCATACTGGCTGGCATATTGACACATTAGCACATTGATTCATTATTAAAGAATTATTTCTTTAATTCCTTGCTCAATCAATCTATTTCCCCTATTTTTGCAGTCCGTAAGAGGTGTAAAACGTCGAAATTTTAGTTCTAACAATTAAATAATTTAAATTCAATCATTTATGTGGTTAAGTAATTCATCTGTAGGAAGGAAAGTGGTGATGAGCGTTACCGGTATCGCCCTTGTCCTGTTTCTAACATTTCACATGGCGATGAACTTGGTTGCGATCATCTCGGCTGATGGTTACAACATGATTTGTGAGTTCCTGGGAGCAAACTGGTATGCATTAGTGGCTACCGCAGGACTGGCTGCTCTTTTCGTAATTCACATTATCTACGCATTCTGGCTGACAATGCAGAATCGCAAAGCGCGTGGTAGCGAACGCTATGCAGTGACAGACAAACCGAAAACTGTAGAATGGGCATCTCAAAACATGTTGGTGCTGGGTCTTATCGTTATCGTAGGTCTTGGTTTGCACCTCTTCAACTTCTGGGCAAAAATGCAGTTGCCGGAACTGATGCACAACATGGGCATGCATGCTGACACACTGACACTGGCTTATGCTGCTAACGGTGCTTATCACATCCAGCAGACTTTCTCTTGCCCGGTTTACGTAGTTCTTTACCTCGTTTGGCTGTTTGCTTTGTGGTTCCACCTGACTCATGGTTTCTGGAGTTCAATGCAATCACTGGGATGGAACAACAAAGTATGGATCAATCGTTGGAAATGCATTTCTAACATCTATTCTACGATTGTTGTACTCGGTTTCGCACTGGTAGTAGTGGTATTCTTTGTGAAAACACTGATTTGTGGCGGTGCTTGCTAAATAGTAAATTGTAAATGATTAAATTGTAAATAATATTATGATCAAGATAGATTCAAAAATTCCAGAAGGCCCGGTGGCTGAGAAATGGACCAACTATAAAGCTCACCAGAAATTGGTGAACCCCGCTAATAAACGCCGTTTGGACATCATCGTTGTGGGTACGGGTCTGGCAGGTGCTTCTGCCGCTGCTTCACTCGGTGAAATGGGTTTCAGAGTATTCAATTTCTGTATTCAGGATTCTCCCCGTCGTGCGCACTCTATCGCTGCACAGGGTGGTATCAATGCTGCAAAGAATTATCAAAATGACGGTGACTCCGTTTACCGTTTGTTCTACGATACTGTAAAAGGTGGTGACTATCGTGCCCGTGAAGCTAACGTATATCGTCTGGCTGAAGTATCTAACGCTATCATCGACCAATGTGTGGCACAAGGTGTTCCTTTCGCTCGCGAATATGGTGGCACACTGGACAACCGCTCTTTCGGTGGTGCACAGGTATCCCGTACTTTCTATGCTAAAGGCCAGACTGGTCAGCAGTTGTTGCTGGGTGCTTACTCTGCATTGAGCCGTCAGGTAAACGTAGGTACTGTAAAACTGTACACTCGTTATGAAATGCAAGACGTGGTAATCGTTGACGGACGTGCCCGCGGTATCATCGCTAAAAACCTTGTAACAGGTGAACTGGAACGCTTTGCCGCTCACGCTGTAGTTATCGCTACCGGTGGTTATGGCAATGCTTACTTCCTGTCTACCAACGCTATGGGATGTAACTGTACAGCTGCTATCTCTTGCTACCGCAAGGGTGCTGTATTCGCTAACCCCGCTTACGTTCAGATTCACCCGACTTGTATTCCGGTACACGGTGACAAGCAGTCTAAACTGACTTTGATGTCTGAATCTCTCCGTAACGACGGTCGTATCTGGGTTCCGAAGAAGAAAGAAGATGCTGTGAAACTTCAGAAAGGCGAAATCAAAGGAAGTGATATTCCTGAAGAAGACCGCGACTATTACTTGGAACGCCGCTATCCGGCATTCGGTAACCTGGTTCCGCGTGACGTTGCCAGCCGTGCTGCCAAAGAACGTTGCGACGCAGGTTTCGGTGTAAACAACACCGGCTTAGCCGTATTCCTCGATTTCTCTGAAGCTATCAACCGTTTGGGTATCGACATCGTTCTCCAACGTTATGGTAACCTCTTCGATATGTATGAAGAAATCACTGACGTTAATCCGGGAGAACTGGCAAAAGAAATCAATGGCGTAAAATATTATAATCCGATGATGATTTATCCGGCTATCCACTATACAATGGGTGGTATCTGGGTAGACTACGAACTGCAAACCACTATCAAGGGTCTGTTCGCTATCGGTGAATGTAACTTCTCCGACCACGGTGCAAACCGCCTCGGTGCTTCTGCATTGATGCAAGGTTTGGCTGACGGTTACTTCGTATTGCCTTATACAATCCAGAATTATCTGGCAGATCAAATCACTGTTCCTCGTTTCTCTACTGATCTTCCTGAGTTTGCAGAAGCAGAAAAGGCAGTTCAAGCTAAGATCGACAAGTTCATGAGCATCCAGGGTAAAGAATCTGTTGATTCTATCCACAAGAAACTGGGTCATGTTATGTGGGAATATGTAGGTATGGGACGTACAGCAGAAGGCTTGAAGAAAGGTATTGCCGAACTGAAAGAAATCCGCAAGGAATTCGAAACGAATCTGTTTATCCCCGGTTCTAAAGAAGGCATGAACGTAGAGCTTGACAAAGCAATCCGTCTGTACGACTTCATCACAATGGGTGAGCTTGTTGCTTACGATGCATTGAACCGTAACGAAAGTTGTGGTGGTCACTTCCGTGAAGAATACCAGACTGAAGAAGGAGAAGCTAAACGTGATGACGAAAACTTCTTCTATGTAGCATGCTGGGAATATCAAGGTGACGATGAAAAAGCTCCGGTGTTGTACAAAGAACCGCTGGTATACGAAGCTATCAAGGTTCAAACCCGTAACTACAAGAGCTAATCGGTGAAGTTAAACATTTAAAAGAATTAGAAGAAAATGGATAAAAATATATCATTTACACTGAAGGTATGGCGCCAAGCTGGTCCGAAAGCTAAAGGTGCTTTTGAAACCTACCAAATGAAAGATATCCCCGGCGATACTTCCTTCCTCGAAATGCTGGATATTCTGAACGAACAGCTCATCAGCGAAAGAAAAGAACCGGTAGTATTCGACCACGACTGCCGCGAAGGTATCTGCGGTATGTGTTCTCTTTACATCAACGGACACCCGCACGGTCCTGCAACAGGTGCTACTACTTGTCAGATCTATATGCGTCGTTTCCAGGATGGTGATACGATTACTGTTGAACCTTGGCGTTCGGCCGGTTTCCCTGTAATCAAGGACTTGATGGTAGACCGTACTGCTTATGACAAGATTATGCAGGCTGGTGGTTACGTGAGCGTACGTACAGGTGCTCCGCAGGATGCTAACGCTATCCTGATTCCGAAGCCTATCGCTGACGAAGCTATGGATGCTGCTTCTTGTATCGGTTGTGGTGCTTGTGTAGCTGCATGTAAGAATGGTTCTGCTATGTTATTCGTTTCTGCAAAAGTTAGCCAGTTGAACTTGCTGCCGCAAGGTAAACCGGAAGCTTTGCGTCGTGCAAAAGCTATGTTGTCAAAGATGGACGAACTGGGATTCGGTAACTGTACCAACACTCGTGCTTGTGAGGCTGAATGTCCGAAGAACATCTCTATCAGCAACATCGCCCGCTTGAACCGTGACTTCATCATCGCAAAATTAAAAGACTAGAAATTGCTAGATTTCAAGATAGCGAGAGCTTAATTTGATTAATGACAGAATCCCCTGCCGGCTAGTCCGACAGGGGATTTCTTTATGTATGAATAGATCACGATTATTATTAATAATCAATCATCATGAACGGTTTTGTCCACGCAAATTACGTGGAGAAGCACCGAAAGATTTCTTACAGAAATTAGAAAAATGCGGCAAGGACTCAAAACCATATTTATAGCATATCTCGGAAATACTATAAGCAGAATTACTCAAATCATCGAGAATGCCCTCTTTACGGCGTGCCAGCATCCATTCATAAACTGGTTCATGAAAGACATTGTTGAAAATACGACGAAATGTGCTAAGGGTATATCCACCTAATTGAGCCAGCTCTTCTACTGTCTTTACTTTCTTATAATTTTTAATAACAAAGTAGTGGAAACTGTTTATGTACTTAGAGAGCGGATGCACCAGACTCGAGAGGTCATAATCAGAATAATAATACCCCAACACAAATGCCAGTTCTTTCCGCTTGAGAGACAACAAATCCCGGCAGACTTTATTTCCTTTTAAATAAGTGATGGAACCTTTCAAAAAATATTGTAGTTCAGGAACTATCTTTATTGGGGAATAGATAAGTGGAGGTGATACATCTTTCATTATATGATTGAAACGAGAATCACAAAATAATTCCGGTTGAATAAAACGATAATAAATGCACTCACATTCAAGCATGGCAAGCATCTCAAATGTAGAATCAATAGCTTGAAGTATAAATTCACCTTCTTTGAGCATGGTACCTGCATATTCCTTACTATTAATCAGCATTTCTCCCTTCATCAGAAAAAGGATAAAATTTTCCTCACACCTTTGAGCTGGTTTATGAAAACCACGCTGATAAATCACATGAGTAATAGCATTGCTCACTGCTTTCGGACATATCTGACAATCCCAAGTTCCTTGACAAATAGATGGCATAAGCTGGCTGTGTTTGTTTTTGTTTATGCTGCCAGCAAAAATAGATGAAAGATTTCATATTGCCATAAAAATGGGAAGAAAAATAAAAAAGAAGTTATATGGAAAGAAATAGAAGTACTCAAAAAATGCAAGTTTAGCTCTCAAACAGAAAGCTCCCACTTTTCTTGAAAAACTGAAAAATCAAAAATACTTATATAAAAAAACAGAATCCAGATATAAGCCAAAATATCTGAATTCTGTTTTCTCATTTATGCAAAATCATAGACTGTGTCACATTTTATCATTTAGCAGTCTCCTCTTTTTCGTCTGCTGTAGTATTCCATTCGCTAACCTCTGTATTAAGCCCAACTTTAGCAGCACCGGCAGGTAATGTTAATACATATAGTACATTCTGACCAACTGTCCATTTGGCATCACTAGGAAGAGTTACTTTTTTAGTTCCTGAAAAGACTTCCATCTCACCCTGTTTCGTTGAATATGTTATTGATATAACCTTACCATTTACTTCTTGAGGGAATAGCATCCAAGATGCATTAGTATCAGCCAAAGAATAATAATTCTTATTTTCAACCTTATCTGCTGATTGTTTAACAGTATAACTATATGATGAAGTAGCATCAGCAGCCAAATTCCATTCACCATCACCTGCATTAAAACTATATTTACCTGTTCCACCTTTAATATCAGCTATACTAATACCAGTCACTTTATAAGTAAGCAAAGGGTCTTCAGGAGTAAAAGCAAAATTAATACGGGTCAGAACGTGTTTAAAATCTAGGGTTAATGTACCATTAGCTACTTCACTCAACTCTGAAGTAACATTAGCCGCATGTGCAACAACCAAATCTTTTTGGTTTGCAGGAGTACCATCAACAGTGAAAGATATTGTAGGATAGCCAGTAGATGGAAGAGAGTAAGATGTAGGTTCCGTTGTCGGGTATGCAAAGAATTGTACTTTTTTTCCTGAACTTATTGATGGCCAATAATACGTTCCTTTATCGGTAGTAGTCCAAGGTGCAGCAGCATTATCTTTCGTATATGAGATTCCATCCATGTATGCAGCTCCTAAAGCACCTGTTTCGTTATAGTCATCATCTGTAATATAGGAACTTACAGTGAACCCTAAAAAGTTATTACTATTTGTATCTGTAGCTCTTGTAGCTTTCCTTACTACTGAAGTAAAATCAATCTTTGTTTGTTGATTTGGAGCCTCAAATTCTTCATTCTGTGAGCAACTCGTAATTGCTAAAGCAGCTGTAACTGCCAATAAAATTTTCTTCATAACTGTATTTTTTAAGTTTATAATATTGTTATATTTTGTTTATAGCTTCTATTTTATGTAACAGGTAACTCAACATTATCTTCGGGCCCCCATCCATCAACATTTCCTCCCATGCCTCCACCTCCATCAGGATTTGGCGGTGTTTCCGGTTTTTCTACCTCAATCTTATCATCAGGCGGTAGCTCAATCTCGGGTGGTGGGGTTGGCTTTCCATCTTCCCGCGTTCCAGTATCTTCAAGTGTACCTATTATTCCAGTAACATCAATCGCCGCTTCTTGCATCGTATTGTCCGTTCTGATAAATCTCAAGATCAACTGAACATTGCCTACACTGCGGGAAGCTACACTTCCAGATTCTGACATTCGTGTCGGTACTGACATTTCCTTTTCAGGTTTGAAAGCTGTGAAATACGCCACTACCTTATTACCATCTTTCTTTACCTCAAAATAGATAGGTTGTGAGGAAGATGCTCCATAACCTTTGCCAATGTGGTAACAATCAGATAGCCCGTTAATACACCCTATGATTGCTGTTACGTACTCCAAACCTTTGACCTCTACCGCAAAAGAATACTTCTTCACTACCGATTCCAGTTTCCAATCCAAAGAAAGTACCTCTTCACTCTTATCTATTTTCAGTTCATCAATATTCAGCACATACAATGAATCCGGTGACCAAACCATCTTTTCCGTTCCTGCAATCCCTAAGCCATTGCAGTTTCCTGTATAAGCTTCTATCGTTTCATAGGACTCTTCTCCTCGGATACGTATGAACTCCGTATTATAGTTGTAAGCTACAACCGAATATCGTCCCGGAGGAACTTTCATTTCTCCACCTCGTACCGAAAGGTACCTATCTACCTTTTTACCTTCACCATCCTTTGGATAAAATATAACCCGAATACCTTCTGGTAATTTATCTGTTACTCCATCCCAGTTTAATGATATTTCTACCCCACTTACAGGATAATCATCCAATATATCGCGACGGCTACACCCGTTTAGCACCAGTAGCGAGGACAGAAGCACAAGAAGTATGAATCTTGCATTTCGCATAACGCCCTCCTATCTCTTTGTTGTTATCAACCATACCAAAGAAACTTTTGCTTTGGTAGGACCAATAAAGTTATAACGCCCACTATTTGTCCATATAATATCCCCCTCATAAGGAGTATATTTCTTATATTCTGTTGTCAAATATCCTATGCCAAGACTGAATTCAAGGGAAAAGTGCTGTGCTAATTGCTTTGCATATCCATAAGTCACTCCAGCAGCTCCATAATACTTACCCTGATATCCATCTCCACGTAACTGGAAATCGTATATTCCACCTTCAGCATAAAGTCCAATAAAATGTCCGGTCAATCGGTTGCGTTTCTGCCGGTTTCCTAGCCAACAACGTCCTTCCATCCCTCCAGAAAGGAGCTGATAACAGAAATCGTGTTTACTATTCAGCCACCACGGACATTTATATTCAGTATTCAAAGACCACCTCTTACCTATCGGAATTTCTACTTCTATATTCGGCGCCAATGCCAAATCATATAATAGATTGTTCTTTACCGCAAGCACTGTTTTGCTTTTCACCGGCTCTTCTGCCTCCGACACATCGACCTCACAGGTCTGTTTTTCTTCACTTTCTCCCACAGGCTTATCAGGTTGATTCTTCGGAAGCGCCTCTTCCTGATTCGAAACAAACAACCCGGAGACAGAAGATACCGGTTCAAAAGCCTCTCTATCTATTATCGTGGTTTCCCCGACAATCATTATAACAGACCGCCTCAATTCCGGAAATATATTGCGAACCATATATCGGTAGGCGGCTCCCCGATTTAGCTTTCGCAACAGTTGCTTTCTTTTGGTGATATCATCCTTATGATAGTCGATCAACATCAGCACTTCTTCCCGGTCGGGTAAGTTGGTGTCAGATGCCACCAACTTACGAAACTCCAACCAATCCTCTCCCTTTGAACAAAAATGAATCTTATCAACATTATTAACTAATTCATATCGCCGCAGGAATTCCTTTATCGAGTCATTTCTCTTAGTAACCAAACTTTTATTATAAGACTCATCACCATCAGGAGAAACAAAACTCACTACATTTAACGATGTTATATTTTTCGTATCCAAGTTTCCGGACAACAAGGAATCCAATGCAATAATTGCTTGATTATTACCCTTATAACAAGGATCCACATTCGTCTTATTCGCATCGAAATATATCACCACCCGGCGGATTGTATCATTTACAACAGTAAAAAATGGTACCGCAGCATACCCACTTTCTGAAAGGCTTAATAAAACCATAAGAATAGCCAATATATAGATACCATGTTTCATTGTCGTTCGTTTCTGTTGACAAATATAGAAGTTAGAAAACAAATCAAACCATACTTTCAGGAGAAAAGACAAGCTCTGAAAGGTTCTGTGAAACGATTGAAACGATTTTGCAAGTTTGAGAAGTATAAAAGCAGAAAATTATATAAAAAAATGCACAGATTACCGATTAAGAATCGATTCTCTGTGCATTCACTAATTAAAAACTTGCTTTCATACAAAGCCCAATCCAATTATGCAGCCGGGTCCGGTGCTTCCCCTTTGCCATCATCGCCCGAATCAGGGTTACCCCCATTATTCCCCCCATTACTACTTCCGTCCGTATAATCCGTTTCAATTTCCGCACGGCGGGTAATACTCATATCCTCCAGCATATTTTTGAAGATTTTCCCCGGATAGAATAAGATCTTTCTCTGAACGATCGACTTGGATGAGACCTCTTTCTCGTCATCCGTACTTTTAGCACGGATAGTAGGAGTGAAGATACCAAACTCACCCATCTGCACGCTCTTTCCATCATCAATATCCTCCGCCATCTTATCCACCAGACCACTGACGACCAAATCTACCACCTTACGATGGACACCACAAAGCTCACTCACTTTCCGACACATCTTTGCAAAATTCACCTTACCGGAACGAACCGATTTTGCCACATACTTTTCGTTTTTGTCCTTGTCAAAACCGAACACTCTTTTTGTTACTACGTACTCTAAACCCATAATTGTTAAAGTTTAATTGGTTAAAAAAATAAAGGTTATCTGTTTGCCATTCTCTTTGTTTGAATGACTCTGCAAAGGTATATCAACCGTGAAATGTCCAGTCCCCTTTTGTCTCCTTTATGTCTCCTTTCATCGTTTGGAATCAATTATTATCGGAAGAGAATATTGTTAGTTATCAATAGAATATATCAAAGAATTATTTTTTTTCATAGAATACATTCATTTCATATAAAACCAATAAAATCACCAACAGGTAACTATCATTTTTTTGCAAAAATATTAATTATTATAAATCTCATATCTGTCTGTTAAATCAAGCAATATATACAAAGAAGAGCCCAAATCTATATTGTTCAATAAATGTGTTAAGCATTATATAGTTCAACTCTTCATATCGTTATCTGTTTCTCTCTTTATAGGTTCTTTTCTATACTGTAATGGAGATTTCCCAAACGACTTCTTAAAGCATCTGCTAAAATAGAAAGGATCATTAATACCAACCTGGAAACCAATCTCTGCTATATTCAAATCAGTAGTAAGCAACAATTCTGCAGCCTTTTTCATCCTAAGGATACGCACATATTCACTAGGAGCACATCCTACAATACTCTTCAACTTACCATAGAAAGTAGTACGACCTATTCCTATTGTAGAAGCATATGTCTCCAACTTAAATTCAGCGTCCCCCATATTTTTCTGTATAACAGCATCCAATTTATCCATGAAAGCTCTATCCCTGTCAGTAGTATTAATGAACGGTTGAAGTGCACCCGGTTCGGTTGCAAACTTTCTTTGCAATTTTTCACGCTGTTCTATCAACTTCACAATACGCATCAATAAATATTTCACACTAAAAGGCTTTGTAATATAAGAATCAGCTCCTGCCCGTATCCCTTTTAACTGATGTTCTTCTGAAGAATAAGCAGTAAGCAGAATCACCGGAATATGACTAATATTAAAATTACCTTTCAGCCTCTTTGTTAATTCAAAACCATCCATCTCAGGCATCATTACATCGCAGACAACAAGATCCGGTTGCTCATCACCCAACTTCTCAAGTCCTTCTGCTCCATTGGCTGCCGTTGATACAGTAAAATAGTTGCCAAGTTGAGTTTCAAGCAGCCCGCGTACATCGTCATCATCGTCAATCACCATCACTTTATATTCCTTAAAAGGCTTATTGACTGAAGCTTCTGATATATCCGTCACTTCTTCAGGTTTCAGCAAATCCGTAGTTATTTCTTTAGCAACAGATGAAAGTTCTGTAGAATTCTCTTCAATAATATCTGCCTTGTCATAATTTACATCAGACAATGGTATAGAAACAGAGAAACAAGCCCCACCCATCTCCGAATCTGTATATGCTATATTCCCTTTATGAACCTTTGCCAATTCAGAAGTCAAATGCAACCCTACACCTGTACCATCTGAAGCATAATGTATCTGCTCAAAACGTACAAATAACATATTCCGCTTTTCATAAGGCACCCCCGCACCATTATCTGAAACACTTAGTGTAAAGTTATCTTCCGCTGTCGAAAAATGAAGCCTCATCACGATCTTTCCTCCCACCGGGGTATTCTTAAAAGCATTTGACAATAAGTTATAAGCAATCTTATCCATTTTACTTCTGTCGAGTAACATTTTCTGTTTGTACTCATTCGATTCAAACAGAAACTCTATCTTTTTCTTTTCAGCCATTTCCTTAAATGTCAGATAGATATCGTAAAAGAAATGTTCAGCTTCCGTCCATTCCAGTTTCAATTCCATCTTATTATTCTGTAATCTCCGGAACTCCAGAAGCTGATCAATCAACCTAAGCAAACGGGTGGAACTTTTAGTCAGCAATGTGAGCTGTTTATTAATCAATGGTGCTATTTGTTCTTGACCAGCCAAATCCTCAATAGCCCCTCTGATAATGGTGAGCGGAGTACGAAATTCGTGCGATATATTAGTAAAGAATCGCAACTTATACTCCGTCAATTGCTTTTCTATTTCAACAGCCATATTTAGCCGGTGCATTTTAATCACTACTCTCGAAACAAAGAAAGTTATGATTATACCTGATATAATATAAAGAATGATAGCCTGCCAGGATTTCCACCAGGGAGGAAGAATTATTATCTCCAAGTCAGTTTCCTGTTCACTCCATACTCCAAAACTATTGCACCCTTTCACTTTAAAAACGTAAGTTCCGGGAGGAACATTACGATAGGTTGCCATATTATTCCGTGATACAGAATTCCAATCCTGCTCATAACCTTGCAGATAATAAGCGTATTGATTAAATTCCGGAGCATGAAAATTCAACATGGTACACTCAAGGTTGAATGAATTCTGATTATGATCCAGAACAATCTTCTTCGTCCCTGTTATACTTTCTTTCAAAGGAGAGTCCTCCGTTCCGGGACGTACATCAGTTCCGTTAACCCATAAGCCGGTAATCATAACCGGAGGCGCATAAGTATCAAAAGTAACCTCCGAAGGATTAAGAGTATACACTCCATTAAAACTTCCGAACATCAATTCTCCAGTCTTTTTTTTCCATCCTGACAGTTCATTAAAAACAGCCGGATGACGGTTGTTGGAAAATATAAAATTCTCAAACCGCTCTTTTTTCAAATCAAATCGAGATATGCCACTCTCCGTACTAACCCATATATCCCCATAATTATCTTCCAAAATAGTTTGAACTGTTTTATTCGACAGACCGTTATCTCCTCCGAAATGCTTAAACCTAGATTGCGTCAAGTTCTCTTTTCGTTCCAATAAATGAAGTCCTCTTCCTGTAGTTCCCATCCAAATGCGTCCTTTACTATCTTCGAATATGACTTTCACCTCATCATAGCTCAACAATTGCCGATTGTGAGAATATACACGCAAAACAGTATATTTACTTCTATCCCGTAGTAGTTCGTCCGGATCGAAAACAACCACCCCGTCATTAGTTCCAATCCATATAAGTCCGTCCCTATCCTGAATCATGGAACGCATCATATTCAAGTGATCGTTATCAAACAAGAATTGCCGGAAAGTCAACTTTCCCGAGTTCCGTTCCGCCAATTGTAAACCTCCCCCGAAAGTAGCCATCCACATCCGGTTCTTATTATCACGCAACACTGTGAAAATATTATTGCGCGATGAGGGTTGGCCTGCACTATTAGGCAACATATATTTCTCAATCAAACGATCCCCCCGTTCCGAGAAGAGAAACAAACCGGCTCCTTTCGTTCCCAGCCATTTATATCCAAGTGTATCTTCAGCCATCGTGAATGGCAACCCACCTTCTATTCTTTGTGTAGAAAGCCGATGATAATTCTCATCACAAATATACAAGTTACCATCACGTGTGCCAAACCAGTAATATCCTTTCTTATCTTCAAACATCAAACGAACAGCATTACCACGTTCCATGCCATCTCCCAACGCCGGATAATACATCTCAAACGGATAATTGGATAAGGAGATTTTCACCACCCCTCCCAATTCCGTTCCTACCCAAATTTCACCGGACTTATCTTCTGTCACACAAAACAAATAATTGGTAGGCAAATCTTTACCTACAGTGAAATGCTGGATTCTTCCTGTATTGTAAATTGCAAATAACCCATTACCAAATGTTGTGATCCAAACAATATCCCGCGAGTCATGGTAAATCATGAACTGTTCCTGATCAATCAATGAAAGCACTTCCGAAGGAATCAGGTTCAACGGTTCGAACGTATTATTCGAATGATGCCTCCACAATATACCAGTTTTATTATAAACCCACACATGGCCTTTGTTATCCATAATAAAATTAGCCCGCAGCATCTTCTTCCCTTGAAAGAAACTCTCAGTAGGTAAGAGTTTTTTTTCTTTTGTGTCGAACAAATACAAATTCCTGTTCGTCGTCAACATCAGAAGTCCGTCATTCAATAAGCAAGAACGGACATATTCCATTTTTGTTGTACGGGTAATTGGAATAAACGATACAAATGAAGACTGTTGATTACTAAAAATATCAAGCCCACTTTCATTGACAAAATACATTTCATCTCCTATTTCCTGTACATCCCAGAAAGTTATCCCTTTCCGCACGGAAATCACCTGATTGTTTTCAACACGAAATAATTCCTCTTTGGTTCCAATCCATATTCGATGTAGTGAATCCTCAAACATGAATAATATATTTTTCTCGGCCAACACCTCATTGTCAGGTTTCCATGCTTCCGGTTTTCCATTCACATAGCGTACCCGGCAACATCCATTCTTCCCCCATAACCACACATCTTTATTCGAGACAACTTTAATATTAGAAAATATTTTATCCGAATCTTGCGGAGCATAATCAATCATCGTTTCGAGTTGTGGGTCATAACAAAACAATGTATTCGAAAAAGTACGTACCCAAATAAAGCCATTCTTATCTTCCACAATTTCACGGATACGGCTATCCGATAGTGCATGAGAACCATCTAACTGGGGATGAATAATAGTAAAGTCTTTTCCATTAAAGCGATTCAGCCCATTAATTGTTCCTAGCCAGATAAAATTCCGGCTATCCTGCATCATGCAACGAGTGGTGTTTTGTGACAATCCGTTACGGTCTGTGACAGTAACAATATCCAAAATATCGAAAGCAACCATCTTGCTTCCCAATAATAACAGGATAAATAAGAATACAAATTTCCGCATGTGTTTTTATCATTTAAAGGCACCATGCAAAATTAGCAAATAAATTTATAGTTCCCACAAGACAAGTTACTTAATATCTTGAATAAAAAAATCACGGAAACATTTCTACTTCCGTGATTTTTTACTACATCGACTTATTATAAGCGCCTGATTTCCACTAGGTAGCCTATGATTATGGGTTAGCCTTTTCCAAATCAGAGCCAATATAATATCCTGTATGGGTAGATTGATTATATCCTATATTCTGATGTGTAGCACTCATTCGATATATGTGATCATCCATCAACGGGCGGAAACGATGACTCGTCTCTATGTTGGTCGTAAAAATACGTAACTCCGAAGCGCCACCCACATTACGTTCTCCAACCACATAAATCATTTCCTCGCGCCAGTCTCCCCAGATATCTCCATAGAAACAAGGAGTTCTCTTTGTCCCGTTGATTGAGGCTACTCCGTAATTACTACATGAAAATATTCTATCTCCACCTTCACCGTTGCGGTACGCCAGCACCAACTCATCATCGATATTTTGCCGGGTTAAACTACCATCCCACCAGATGCCCATGTTATAAGAATAAACACCACCTTTAATCATCGGGGCAGACTTACTTAACAGTTCTCCTTTGCAAGAATACATCTTTCCAATGGGCCAGGAAGCCCAGACTTCACATCCCGGAGTATCCGGGTCCATATCTCCCACCATACAACGCCCTACATCTTCACCATCTCCCGGAATTCCCCAAATCAACTCTCCGGTAGCAGCGTCACGGAACTCTAAACCGGCATTTCCATACGATTTCGGCTCCTCATGACAAGCCACTACTTGTAACCCTTCACGGGAAGGATCGAATTTTCCCAGATGAAGAGCATCACCATGGCCCAGTCCAGTTGTATACAGACCTTTGCCATTGTGATCGAAAGCACATGCCCCATAAATCAATTCGTCTTTGCCATCATTATCCACATCGCCTACTGCCAAGTTATGATTTCCCTGACCAGCATAATCCGTCCATCCCGGGTAAGTGTCAAAATGCCAGCGCTGCGTCAGAGTACCATTAGAATAGTCTAATGCAGTCAACTGGAAATTAACATAATAACCACGGCACATCACAATACTTGGGGTTCTATCCTTACCAGAGAAATGTGCTACTGCCATCAGGAAACGATCCGAACGGTTTCCATAAGCATCCCCCCAATAATCATTCCAATCTTCCTTATCGCCTCTGGGGATATAATCCGTACGAGCCAGTTCTTTTCCTGTCATACCATCTACAACCGACAGAAACTCCGGTCCAGCCTGTACCCGTCCGGTTTCCGGATTACGATAATCCGTAATTCCATCCTGATTAACATCACCAATCGTCGTTCCGTCTCCAAAGGTAGTACCTTCCGAAGTTTTGAGTACAACCTCCGCTTTCCCATCACCGTCCAAATCATACACTATAAACGAAGCATAATGATCACCCTGCGGTACATTAATTCCGGTATCGACTCTCCACAAAAAAGCCCCTGTTTTCAAATCATAAGCTTCATATAAAGTAGAGCCTTTTTCTTTCCCTACCCAGTTTTCTGCAGGCCCCGGGTCGCGGGGCTCCACATCTCTTCTGATAACTAATTCATATTTTCCGTCTCCATCCAAATCACCGACAGCAGCATCTCCAGCATTATAAGCCAATGTCGGATCCGGCAAATTACTATTGTTCAGGAAAATACTTTTATAAAAAGTCTGCTCGGCTTTGTCCGGATCAAACGTATACGTTGCCAAGACATCATTCGCTCCGGAAAAACGCAGTTGATACTCATTCTTCTTAGCAGGGTCGAATGTTTTATCCCGATAATTGGTACTTGTAGTAATCGGTTCCATATTCAGTTTCTCCCATGCATTATCACCTGTTTTCCGATAAATATCATAGGCTGCATCATCCGGATCACTCTTAAACCATTTCCAGCTGACCAAGGCATTCAAGTCTGGCTGTCTACTATCATAACTGACCACCAGTCCTCTATCATCATAGCTCGCGGTAATAGGATTTCCCTCGATTTCCACCGGATTATCCGGACCATTAGGATTCACAATCTTATCATCGGAGCAGGCAGCCAGAAAAATGACTGCACTAAATATAAAAGCTAATCTTCTCATATTTCATCTCAATTAAAAATTAAAAACTACCACCCCGGATTCTGGGCCAGATTCGTATTACACATCAGTTCTGTTTGCGGAATCGGGAAGAAGTACATCTTATCATCCCAGGAACGTATACTTTTCTCCCGACTATAATTATACGTACCATTGTTATTCTGCGTAATCTTCATAAGAGTAACCTCTTTAAAAGTTTCTCCTTCTTTCCAACGGCGTACATCCCAAAAGCGATGGCCTTCAAAAGCCAGTTCTACCATACGCTCATTCTTATACCGCTTCCAGAAAACTTTCGGGTCATTTACATCTTCAGCTTTCAATTCCGGCATTTTCACTCCCGTACGCTGACGAATCACATTGATAGCCTGACGTGCTGTAAGCGGTGATTTATCACCGGGCAAAGCTTGCTCCACATCGCCCGTATAACGGAACATTGCTTCTGCATAATTCAAATAGAATTCGCCCAGACGAAATATAATCCAGGAATGAAATTTCTTACTCGAACCGGAAGCTGTCAGGTTAATGGAAGCATCGCAATATTTTTTCAGATAATAACCAGTGGGAGTAGCACCTTCCAAAGGCTGTCCATTAGCACCTCCATAATAAATCTGCAAAGGACTTTTATTATAGGACGGCCAATTCGTATCACCATTCTTCGCTATTGTCATGGCTAAACGAGGATCACGGTTTGCATACGGATCACTTCCCGGTTCCTCCGAATAACCACTACCCGGTTCATTCCAGAACTTACCGTTTGTCATTTCATAAGCATCAACCAATGTCTGGGTAGGACAATTACCACCTTTTCCTCCTTCCACTCCTATCGGAAAATTATTCGTTTCAAACGAATTGCTCTCTTTTTCTGCACGACAAAGGAAAATCATCTCATTTTCCCGATAACTGTCCGCTCCCCACAACTTATCATAATTACCTAGCTTATACCCATATTTGGCACACGAATCAATAACCGCCTTATTAGCTTCAGCAGCTTTCTTCCACAAATCCTTTTTTTGTTCCGGATTGAAAAGTTCACTGGCTGCATACAAAGCTGTACGCGCTTTCAGAGCTAACACTGCCAATCGATTTGCCCGTCCAGTTTCCGGCTGTTCCGTGGGTAGGGCATAATCTCCCAACTTAGTGTAGTCAGCGGGAATCTTATTCATAATGTCATCACATTCGTTCTCGATAAACTGAAACACTTCTTGTACAGATGTACGTTTCAACGAATTTACCTCATCCCCTGAAGGTACTTTTGTCACCAAAGGTACATCTCCATACTGACGGGCTAAATTAAAATAAAAATATGCACGTAAAAAGCGGACTTCATGTTCGTAATTATTATAACGGAACATTTGCGCATCATAATCCGAGTTTAAACGAAGGTCAGGGAATGTCAACCCCAGAAACTCCTCCAGATACATATTACATTGTTGAATAGCCAGATAATTCTTACTCCAGTTTGAAATAGTATTCGTCGCACTCCAAGAACCATTGTAAAAATCATGAACAGAACTAGAGGTCCACGCATATTCAGCCTCATCGCAGGCTGAAGCCAGTGTCGCTCCACCGTAATTTCCCCAATCCGAATCCAATTGTGCATATATGCTGGTAACCAGTCCTCCTACATTCTCATAAGATTCCATCATATAGTTCTTATCATAATTGGCATATTCGTTAAAGTCCAATTGGTCTTGACAAGCAGTCAGTCCTCCAAAACCAATCATACTTCCTATGAACAAATATTTAAGTTTCATAATTTATTTCCTTTTTTAGTTACAACTTAAAATCCGATAGTCAATCCGGCAACCACACTACGTGTCAACGGATTTTTCACTCCATACGATTCAGGGTCAGCAATCTTGATATGGTCGAAGCAAAGCAAATCATTACCGCGCACATATATTTTTGCATTATTCATGATCTTTGTACGCTTCATCCAAGTTTCCGGCAATTTGTAATAGATCTCCACATTACGTAATTTCAGGAACGAACGGTCGGCAAGCCACAACGTATTGTTCTGAAAATTATTATTATTACTTTGACTGGTCAGTCTCGGATATTTTGCATCCAATGTCTCCGGTGTCCAACGATTTTCATAGTAATGTTGCGAGATTGTTGTATTATTAATCAACGGCCAGTACAGACTTTGTGTATTCAACATAGCGGAATAATGTCCCGTTCCCTGAAATAATGCATTAAATCCCAACCCCTTCCATTCAGCTCCGAAGTTAAATGAATAATAGATTTCAGGAGCTGCCGTACTGTAACCAATAGCTGTTTTATCATTGGCATCAATCTTCTTATCTCCATTCACATCACGATATTTGATATCTCCCGGTTTAACCGTACTAAAGGTTTGTTTCGGACTCTCGTCAATATCCTTCTGATCTTTGAAAAGGCCAATCACTTCCAACCCCATCAACTGATTTAATGAACCACCAGTTGTCACCAAATTATCATATAGTTGCGGAGCTTCATACTGTTCTACGATTTTATTCTTTGCCAACGTGAAGTTTCCACCGATATTAAAAGTTACATTACCTACTGTTTTGACATAGTTGGCACCAACTTCCAAACCCCAGCTATCCACAATACCTCCATTCTCATAAGGTGCATCAAAACCGATGACAGAAGAATACTTTCCTTTAGTGGCAACCCATATATCACTTCTTCTCTGATAATATCCCTCCAGAGTGAGGTTAAGTCCTCCGAAAAGTACAGCATCAATACCAGCATTATATTTATAGGCTTTTTCATGTGTGGAGTTTTCTGCAGCCAGTTTGCTCAACTTCCAGCTTCCCAAAGAGGAAGCATAACTACTATTGAAGTTATATAAACTACCTCCCGTATAAATTTCCTGCCAATAAGCTTCTTCCGGAATATTATCGATATTAATCATACCGGCCGACGCACGCAATTTCAGAAAATCAATAAAATGCACTCCTTTCATAAATTTCTCTTTCGAGATAGCCCATGCCAAAGAAAGTGTCGGTGAAAAAGCCCACTTATGTCCGGGTGCCAACTTATTGGAAGAAGAAACAGCCATACTTAAATCTGCATAATAACGTCCTTTGAAACCATAATGCGTATAAGAAGTAAAGTTTTCGCGGAACCACGTATTATTCACTCCATTGATATTGCGATATTCATGATTCCATTTTAATTGCGTATAAACAGAATGAATCTCATTTTCAAACTTGTAATCCACTGCAAGAGCCATATTAAAATTACGTTTCCAGGCAGAAAGTTCCGACCCCGTATTCATTTCACTCTCTGTTCCCGCGGTATATTGGGAAACGGCAACAGGCTTGCCACTCTTCCATTGCACATTATCACTTCCATACCGATACGTTTTGGAGTGATTTTCCACATACGAAGCCCAGTTATCATAAGCTAGCATAAAACCTGCCCCCAATCCCGGCAGAATAGATGACAAATCCTGCTTGAGCGTCATATCGGCATACAATGAACGGTTATGTCCTTTGGTATAAGCAGCGGCCTGCGATTGCGCCACCGGATTTTTCGTTCCATCCCAAGTCGTATTACCACCCCATAAGCCATTTTCCGTCTTTACAGGGAAAGCGGTTGCGGGCAGACTGTAAATCATAGACCATAAATCAGCCGAATCACCCGGTTTGTTCGTTTCTGCCAATGTTCCTAACAAATTCAATGTCATCTTCGTTGAAGGAGTCAAATCTATATCCAGATTTGTACGTAAATTAGCTTTCGAAGACTTGTTTTGAGTAGAATAACCGTCATTTGCTTTTGCATTCGCAATAAATCCGTTATCTGTTACCCAATTAAACATCGCAAAATAACGGAACTTCGAACCGCCTCCACGTAAACTCATATTCGCTATATTTGTTGCAGCCGCATCTTTAAAGACCTCATCCACCCAATTTACATTCGGGTAATATTGCGGATAAGCACCTGTCTTAAATGCATTCATCTCATATTCATGATAGCGTGGCTTCCGGATGCCATCATTAGCATAAGCCTCATTAATCGCACTAGCATATGTATAAGCATCTGCAAATTCCGGACGGCGGACTTCCCAATTAATAAGATGGTCGAAAGTGAATTTGATTTCCTTCGTATTGTACTTACCTCGTTTAGTAATGATATTAATTACCCCGTTCGCCCCCTTATATCCATAAAGAGCCACAGCAGCTGCATCTTTCAAAATTTGCACGGATTCCACCTCTTCCGAAGTGACCAATGTAATATCACGCTCGATGCCATCCACCAGCATCAACGGTGTACTGCTTGATAACGTCTGCAATCCGCGAATATAGAGAGTCGGTTCTTGTGAAGAATAGGAACCTGAATTTTGCAATGTAGTCAGCCCCAATCCATAACCAAATAAGGAATTAGTGACATTCTTTGCACTCCGTTTTGTCAAGTCTTCACCGGAGATTAGTGATATCGAAGCTGTGGATTCCTTGACATCCTGGTCAATACCGGCGATATTGACCGTTTTTACTTTATCGGCTTCTTGAGCATGTCCGCAAACTCCCCCAAATGCCAACAAAGTAATTATCCATATTTTCTTTTTCATAAATTCTTTCTTTTTCAATTGTTAGTAGAATCAATCACATTATATGAATCACCATCCCGGATTCTGTTCCAGACCATACCCCTTGTTCACTTCTGCCTGTGGAAATGGAGACAAATACCATTTCGGATCAAAACCATTCTTCCACCAATAACGCTCTACATTTGTCAAAGAGAACTTTTCATATTCAAAATGGGTAGGTTGGGCAACTCCATTGGCTTTATCTCCACCAAACCAGGGACAAGAAGTCAGAATACGCTCACCATTAGCATTCAGGCGGTAAATATGCAAACCATGTAAAGGTGTCTCAAAACGTGTTTTCATCTTATAGCGAATCATATCGAAGAAACGGGCATCCTCCATTCCTAATTCACAAGCACGCTCTCGTAGAATTTCATTCAGTAAAACGTCCTTAGAACTCAAATCTTTATCCGGATTACATTCTTCCAAACCATTTAACCCCACACGTTTACGAACCTCATCTACCTTAGCGATTGCATCTGAATGGCTTCCACCAGTCTGCACAATCGCTTCCGCATAAATCAAATAAATCTCCGGCAAACGCAAATATGACCATAAGGCATACTTCCCATCATAATCTGTACCCATATAGAATTTATTGTTAGCATAGCCAGTGGCATATTTACCATCCTCATTGGCAGGGTCAGTTTTGGCATCTGTACCTCCTCTCCATAACTCATAGCTGGTTCCCGACATATTACCCGTATTCCAATCCATTTGCTTGGGCATTCCATTAACAATTACCGACTCATACAAACGGGGGTCACGAGTCAACTCTACACCGGCAGCAATCGTCCCTTTAGAAAACATTTCATCCAACTTTCCGGCATCCTTTAATTCTTCCCAGTTAAAAGGTTTTCCATCTTTCCATGGGAACATTTCTACGTACTCCTGTGTCGGAGTGTAGTTCAATCGACGAACATCATCATTTTGCCAATACCACCAATTATATTTTCTACCAACTTTATCATACACACGAGTCGAATGAATCATTTCCTTTCCATGAGTAGAATATCCTTTACGATAAGCCAGCCGATAGTCTTCAGGGCGACTTCCGGCAGCCCGTTCTAATTGATAATAACCTTCATTATTCCATTCCCTGAAAAACTCCTCGCAGGCTTCCAGACAATTGTTCCAAAGCTCTGGTTTACGAGCGCCATACCAAATAGCCAGACTAGTTGCTCCGGGATAATAAGCCTCATTATCATTAAATAAAGGAGAAGCGGCAAAATTCCAGATTTTACACTTTACCCCAATTGCTCCGGCTTTAGTCCAACGTCCGGCATCATTCTGCATATCCTCATAAACCCAAGGCAAATCGTTTTTAGCTTCATCTAACAGCTGAATCATAAATTTCACGGTTTCTTCCACTGTACCACGTGGTATATCATTACTTGTTCCCTCGAATGAGGAACGAATAATAGGCAATCCACCGTAATGACGGAATGTGTCAAAATAACGAGCGGCAATGATACACTTCGCTTCGGCAACCATTCGTTTCTTCTCCTCCCCCGATAAGTCAGGAACTCCATCAATATTCTCAATCAACAGCCAACTTGCACGAACTGCCTCCCATACATTACTTCTCAAAAAATCAAATTTCTCTTGATGAGCATCATAGTTTGCCGAATGTGTACCGGAATAATACACCTTTGTTAAAGCACTATTCGCCCAATGATTATGCCAGCAATCCGACAAGACATCAAACTTCCCTATATATGTATCATTCGGATAAGGAATCTGTGTAAAGAGATTATCATAAGGAAGCCCATAATACTGCAAGGCATAAATACCCGTCAAGAATTCACGCGTATATTTCGCACTGTTAAAAACTGTATCTTTAGTCGACTGCCCACCCGGTGCTTTTTCCAAAAAAGAATTTCCAAACTTCCATTCATCCGTACAAGATGAAAAGGGAACTGCCATCATCATTCCAACTAAAACAGGAACTATTATCTTATTTCGTATCTTCATTTTCATAACTTCTACCGATTAAAATCCTAATTTCAAACTCAAAGAATAAGTCTTTGTCAATGGATAAGTAGGTGCACCGGCTACTTTTGATTCCGGATCGCCCCATTTAAATCCGGTAAACGTAAGCAAGTTATATCCACTAAACGTTAATTGACATGTATTCATCTTCAATTTCTTCATTAGAGGGAACTGAAAATTATATGCAACCTGCAGAGTTTTCAAACGTAAATAACTGGAATTGACTTCATACAAACCCGAATCGGCATAGTTGTTCTCGGCATTTGCCCATGTAGCACGTGGATAGGCAGCACTCTGCGACGGATTTTGTGGTGTCCAGGTACTCTCATACTGATACAGTAACAAACCACCCGTCGTCGTATCTGCATTACTCGTAAATGGGGTACGGAAACCCTCATCCAACATACGGCTTACATTCCAGGCTCCTGTCCATTGCATACTGAATTCGAAATTTTTCCAACTAAATCCCATATTCAATCCGGCAATATATTCCGGATCATCCGTGTAACCCAGTTCACGAGTCATATCATTAGAATCAATTACACCATTTCCGTCCAAATCAACATAAACACAATCTCCCGGTTGCAAATCAGTTCTATGATCGGGAAAAGGCTTTCCAAAAGTCTGTTCATATAGAGCGGGAGTTCCTTCATCATAATACCGCCAGAACTTATACAATGAACGTGCTCCGATACGATGTCCTTTCTCATACTGATAATTATTATTCAGCGGTGCCTCTTTCTTTTCCATAATCTCATTTTCATTATTAGATAAATTCAGTCCAACCCAATAGCGGAATTTATCACCGATTTTATCATTCCATTTCATGGATAGTTCCCATCCCCAACTGTTTACACGTCCCATATTATAATAAGGAGTAATAAATCCAAGTATACCTGCTGCCGTGTAGTCACGTAACAAAATATCCCGGCGTTTTTCCTTATAATAATCAACACTCACATTCAATCGTTCATTCATCAAAGTAAAATCTACTCCATAGTTCTGCTTAAACGCCTTTTCCCAAGTCACATTCTGATTATTTTTAGCTTTCTCAAAAGCTCCCATGGAAGCAGTAGAGTTCTCTATTCCAAAGAAGTACCCATGTCCGAATTTTCCACCGCCTGCAGGAAGAGCATCATCCACAGAATATGGGTCAGAAGTATATAAGAAGCGGGAATTACCAGCCTTGTCATTACCGACAAGTCCCATAGACACACGGAATTTCATATAATTGATAACTTTCTTGACAGGATTCCAGAATTTCTCTTCACTGACTACCCAACCAATAGAGGCAGCCGGAAAAGTTCCAAAACGTTTATCCGGAGCAAAATTTTCAGAACCATTATAACCGACATTAAATTCTGCCATGTAGCGGGTATTCCAGTCATAGGTCAGACGTCCTACAAGACCGACATACCCCGACGGAATATCTGAATATACCGACGGATAATAAGTTTTGGACTGATTATACAATACCAATGCCCCCACATTATGTTTGCCAAACGAACGATTGTAGTTCAAACCGGCTTCCATATACCAGTTACGACCTTTTCCAGATTTCTCACTATAAGTCAAACGACCGGCATCCTTCGTTTTACGATACCCTAATGTGCCGTCTGCCAACACCCAAGGCGTATAAGTAGCAATGTCTTGTTCACCATTCTTCGTAATAGTGAAATCACTGTTATAAGATCCTTTCGCATTGAAAGACAACCCTTTGGTAATCATATCCAGTTTCTGCTTCAAGATTAAATCAGCACTCAACTTGTTTTTACTTCTGGATTGATAACCACGTGAAATATAAGACATACCGGTACTTCCCGTGAAAGGCAATGCCAAATCAGTATAGTCCGTTGATGTCTGCACCAACTTGCCATCAATAAATCCCGGGCTGGAAAACGGGGTCGAAGTATATAAATCACGTACCAAATCAGAAGTATCCCCTCCACTAAACGGACGGTTCTGATTATCAATACTTCCTGCCAAATTAAATGATATAGTCGTCGTTTTTGTTACATCAATATCTAAATTGGAACGATAATTAAAACGTTTGTATTGAAACGACACATTATGTGGCGTATCGAATTGTTTAAACAGTCCCCCTTGGGTATAAGCACCGGCGGAGACGAAGTAACGGACATTACTGGTTCCTCCACTGATATTGATATTGTGCTGGCTCTGCAATGCCGCATCTTTCAAACAATAATCCACCCAATCTACATCTGGGAAACGTATCGGATCAGAATGATCCTTAAATCTTTGCATTATATCATCAGAGAACATCGGAGTAGCATTCGGGTTATCATTACGTTGCATCTGATTATAGTAATCCGCATATTGGTAAGCGTTGGCTTTCTTTGCTGTCTTGGTCGGCATCAATACACTGGCAGAAGTCGTAAATGAGATTTTTGCTTTCCCCTCTGTTCCCCGCCGGGTAGTAATCAAAACAACACCGTTCGCACCACGTACACCGAATACAGCAGTAGCCGACGCATCCTTCAACACCGTAATGCTTTCAATTTCATTGGGATCGATTTCATTGAAAGTACGTTCCACACCATCCACCTGAATTAATGGAGCCGAATTGTTCCAGGTTCCTTGTCCACGGACAAAAATTTCAGCCACATCCGCCCCCGGTTCACCGGAATACTGTACCGTAGTGATACCAGTCAATTGTCCGGATAGGACATTCGTTACAGAACCAGTCGGTGTCTTCAACAAATCACTTCCTTTCACACCAGAAACCGCACCAGTCACTGTCACCTTCTTCTGCGCTCCATAGGCTACAATTTGCACCTCATCCAATACATTTGAATCATCGGCAAGAACAATACTCATCTTAGTGTTTTTCACAACTACCGTTTGTGTTTCATATCCAATAAAAGATATTTTTAACTTTGCCCCCATCGGAACTGAAAGTTTGAAATTGCCATCAATATCCGTAATAGTTCCTTGTGTAGTATTATCTACCACCACATTTGCACCTATTACAGGCTCTCCATGACTATCGAGTACGGTTCCCTTTACATTCACTGTCTGCTGTTGCACCAGCTGGACAGATGAAGCCGCCTGTGTTTTTTCTATCGGCATTAGACCTGCAGCAAGTCCCAGTAACAAAAGATATTGTGTGATTTTCTTAGGACTATACCACTTGAATATTATTATTTCACTCATTACTTATATTATTAAGTTAAACAAAAGCCATTAAAACTTCTAAAAGGCAAACGAGAAACGGAAATATCCCAAGTTCCATACATATCCATTGATACTATCACCTTCTTTCCCATCTTTCACCATATAGAAAAGATAACCGGCACGTAATGATGAACTCCAGTATCCGTTAAACCGACCTCTCGGGTCATTTGCAGCCTCCATTCCATTGAGATACCATAATGCCAAGCCATTAGCTTTCGCTATCGAAGCATTAATTGTTTCAGTTTCATTAATCAACATTCTCATTTCTTCAATAGAAGGCAAATACCATCCGGAAGTCAATCCTGACGGAAGTACTTTCTGTTTATTATATGAATCCAGACAAGATACCATATTCAACAGATCCCAATCCGCACTATTTTCAATTGCATAATCAGCAAGTTTCTTCAATACTTCAGTATTATTATAGCCTAAAATACTTTTATAATGAGGTTCCCGGCTACCACTCTTACATAAATATGAACTTGTATAAGCAGAGGCTATACCCTCCATATCAGGCTTATTTCCTTTGGTTCCAAAAAGTTTAATCACATCATTTGCATAATCCAACGCATAAACCAATCCATGCACACATGAAGGGTGATCACGTCTCAATGCATCGTGTGCCTCATCAAAAGGCTGCGAACCATCCGTACTTACCTTTTCCGGATACAATACCGAAGGCTGTGGATTTCCTACATAATAGACAATACCTATACAATTTTCCGGTACTTCTTCTGCATTCCCCGAAACGATACTACCGTCCGAACAATAGAAATCACCCACTTTCAGCTCATGTTCAACAATCTTCTTTCCACCACCTAATAAAAATCGTTGGTATTTCCCCTCATTTATAGAAGCTGTAAATTCATACTTTTTATCATTGTAAGTGCCTTGGGTAACAATCAGACTGTTTGCATCAGACGGTTTTATAATCAAGCGATAAGAACCATCATCAGCCAGATAAGGTCTCACTACATTTTCATCACTTACAGAAGTCATATAAAACATAGATGCATGCTCTTTGGCAATATAAGGAATCTCATTCAATGTCTCATCCGAGAATTTATATTCCGTTTCAGGCATTACCAACACACTCATAGCCATACGATGCTTCATAGACAAACGAATTGTAAACTGTCCGCTTCCTTCCTGAATAACTGATGAAGGTTCAGTTGTCGTCATCAAGTCAGAGGCAGCGAATTTATCTTTATCCGATTGGTCTGCTGCCGGAGTCCATTCATTTGCCATTTTCGTAAGAAAATTCTCTATCGTACCAGATTGATAAGTTTTGCCATCCTGATAAGGATAATAGGCATAATAAGCAACTCCTTCCTGCTCGTCATCATATTGCAGCGCAATCTCCGAAGCCCAGGTCCCGTTTTCAGTATAAGTTACTTTGACATTATTCATATTATTCCAGACCGCCCCGTCCTTTATGGCAAAAAGTCCGATACAATCTCCTGTTTCAAATACAGTAGTATAATTTTCGTCTGTCACAGCACGTGAATTTCCGCCAACAGCTTCCATTCCGGCATCATACACATTGATAACCATATTTCCATTAGCGTCCGGAAAGTTATCTTCTTGCGAGCAACCACCAGCAGCCAAAGTCAGGGCAAACAAAACAGCCAATGATAAGTATTTATAGAATTTCATAATGATTCTTTTTTCTGATTACTAAAACATGTGGATTCTTATTCATGGGTCATATCAACAATCTGGTCTTCTCCTTCCTGTCCCCATTGCAGACCGCCTCTTTCGACTACAACAGAAATGCCCGGTTTACCGACTGTCACATAATAAATATTCTGATAGGTCCCTTCAAGCAATCCTTCATTACCTTTGGGCTTATAAGTAAAAGTCTTACCGCCGGTCGTCTTTATTTCAATAAAGACTTTATCTTTTACCAACTGTGGTATCAACAATGCTTCATAAGACGCCAAATAGTCTTTCATTGGAGATACGGCTTTAGGATTCACATCCTCAACCCCAGCCTGTTCGTTTCGGATCAAAGCACCTTCGTTTACATTTCCCTGAAGTGCTACATTTTTAATTGTCACCGTTGCTCCGGCAAGTTCTTCAGCCATCACCTCATTTTTAAGTAAATGCACAATCACTTTAGCTGTCTGATGGCGGAAAGGCAACACATGGCTTCCCTGTAAAGCCACCTTTGTATTAGCATACATCATGTCCGACTGTTGATAACCGTCACCCGACTGATCACTTTTAACAGTCCAACTTTCCCATAACTTATTATCCGCAGTAGCAGGATACCAGGCAGTTACCGTCTGCTCTTCTGTAGCTGACGCCCAGTACAGCTGATTGTTCTCATCGGAACATTGAAGCTCTCCATTCTCATTTACCACCGTATAAGTAGCAGCATCACTTCCATCGCTGACAGAAACGTGTTCCGTACCATCACCTATCCATTGATTATCTGAACTGGCACGCGACTGCACCGATTGCTTCACTTGTACAGCGGTCAGATTCAGCGGAGAATCAGTCTTCATATAGGAAAACTCTTGCTCATTATTACAGGATACCAGACAGGCCATCCCCATCAGGCACAAAGCCCATACATTCTGTTTTCTCATAATATTTTCGTTTATAATTAACTTACCTTATTCACTTTCACCGGCAATCACATAATGGTCACTATTTTCACCCCATATCCAATCCTCTATCTTGGCCGGACTGACAGTCATCGATTGAGGAGCAATCGTTACATCAAAAATATACGTATTACCAGAAATCAGATCAATACCATTCCCAATAGGCTGGGCATAAGTTTTACCTCCCATAGCCAGTTCAAGAAGAAGAGTAGAAGCCAGTTTCTGTGGAAAAACGATCACCGAAGAGTTCATCTCTTTACCTTTAGCCAACGACATATTGATATTCCCTGTAGTCTTACCTGAAGCGACACTTCCGGCAGATGTATCAAAAGAACCGTCCAATATGATATTTTTCAATGTATATGAGATATCATCCAACTCAAGACCGCCACCCGCTTTGAAAGCCAACACCAATTGAGACATCTTATGAAAGAATTGAAACTCAACTCTCGGATTCGTTTGAGAGCCGCCACCTTCGGCATACAGGAAATCAATAGTAGCCCGTGCCGTATCAACTTGTTTCTCGGATGTGGTGGAAGCTTGTATCACTCCTGCCAACGTTCCTCTCTCACCAGTATAGGGAGCATATGCTGTCATACTCATCGTATAAGGACCTTTAAAATAAATAGTATGATCTTCTCCCTCTTTACTGACTACCTGAAAAACATCTTTTTCTGCATTATACGCATATTTGACATTACGGTCATCTGTCATGATGTAAGAAATCTTAGAGATTCCTGCAGCCGTAGTCACACCGATTGCGTCTCCTTCAGTCCAAATGGAAGAGACGGTTTTAGTAGTTTCAGTGGCAGCATAATCTTTCACCACTCCACGAATTTCAGCTGGATAGTCCATCGGATCCGTGCTCACTGCTTCGTCTTCATTATTGCAAGCGGCCAAAAACATCAAAGATATTGCCACCCATAAATACATGTTTTTCATACATTCACATTATAAATTAAACAAAATTTAATTCTCATAATCTTCGATCTTCCATTCATCAAGCCATTCTATCTGTGGCACGCCATCCTTAAATGTAATAGGTAAAAATACATAGGTTGCATTGAAAGTCACATCCCATTTAGTACGCCGTAGATTACGCTTGTCTCTTGTCTTAGGTTCACTAAAGTCTTTGGGAAACGGCTGGTGATTGACATAATGCTTTTCCTTATTCTTTGCCGTTCGTATGGGAATATCCGTATCGGTCAGTTCTGGTAACCAACGATCAGCCAAAGCCACATACAGATTTTTTCCCGGAATTTTAATCACATCGGTAATCTGTGAAAAGAATGAAGATTCATATTTATCAGCAGGATGCGGATTACCAAGATCAACGTATTCTCCATGAAAATCATCAAACGACGTAACCAGCGATTTATTCGGTACATACCCGGTGGTACCCGATGTAAAGAGGTAGTGTTTACCTTCGTGCATGAAATGAGTAGGTGCCTCACGAGTGAAAGGCGGACGAAGTCCGACAAAATGCTTGGAATAGCCGGAAGTTATGTTCAGGAAATCGTCAGTAAGTTGAGCACATATCATCTCCCAATGAGGACGTTCGAACCATACATAACCCTTCCCTGTCTCCGGATCGGCATACATATCAAAGTCACCCACACCATAGCCTCCGGGTTTCAGCGAACGCACATATTCATAAGGCCCCAGAAAATCATCAGCCTGAAGAATGACAAAATACCCGTCAGTATCCATACTCTTTATCCAACATACGTATTTACCGGTTTTCTCATTATATATGATATGAGGACGGTCGAGCGTCTGCGAATAGTGTAGCGGAGACAATGGATTTACCGTATCAGGTTTAATAATCAGTCCACAATCTTCCCAATTGTAGAAATCGCGCGAACGATAACAACGGATGCCATAAGTCCAGACATTACTGCCCAAAGTGGTGTATTCTTTATTCTCACCATACCAATAATAGGTCCCTTCTTTCTCGAACATCTGGAAACCATGTGCCTGAATGGGGTTACCATTGGTATCAAGCCATAACTGACCGGGCTTTATCGAATGATAAGTCAACGGATAATCCTGCATTAACACCGAATCCTGTTTCTCACCCTCATAGTTAATTTGAATAGGCTTGTTTGAATCCATATTTTTAACGTCGAGCAATATCACACCATTGCAACCATCGACTGTCAAAACCGGATCAACAGTTGTAATCCTTGCATTCTTGATTGTGAACGATGATACATCACGCATTTTTCCAAAATTTTTGCAGTTAGCGGTGATACCGCTGATGTATACATTGGCGAGCGGACGTTCGGGTAATGCATCCACATCAATCAGATTGCAACAGTCCTCAATTATAACATCATTTATTTTTATTGCACGAAAATCAGGTGTAAATTCATCTATCTTGCGTGCGGGGAAGCGTTTAGCCAAATCTCCTCCCCATTTGATGGAGCCAAGCATATTGCAATAGAAAGCGGCACCATTCAGTCTGGCCCTCACCCGTTCTATATAGATCTGCTCTGCACCGCCTCCACGCGGACGAAGCGTCTTGAAACGGAACGCCTGGTCAGTTCCGTCAAACACACAATCGTGCATATATACATTACGGATGCCTCCGGCCGTTTCTGTCCCACAAACAATGCCACCGGCACCACGATTCGCAATACTATAACGGATAACAATATTCTCGGATGGCTGTCCTATTTTCACTCCATCCTCACCACGTCCCGACTTGATTGTATAACAATCATCCGAACAATCCAAAGAGCAATATTCTATCAATACATTACGGCTCGACTCCACATCAATGCCATCCGTACGTCCATGTCCAAAACTCGTTACAGTGACACCCCGGATAATCACATTCTCACAATATTGCGGAACGATATTCCAATAAAGTCCCTGGTCAAGAGTAACTCCCTCAATCAGTACATTCTTACAGTTGATAGGAGCAATGGTCTTCGGTAAAAACACTTCTGCGTTTTTGATGCCATCGTAAATACGCTCCGCTAAAAGTTTGTCACCTACAACCTTTTCAATATGCAAAGCTTTCTCCTTATTGATACGGAAAATCTCACAGTCTGTTGAAGGACCAATAATACGCCCTTTACCGGTAATAGCTACATTCTCGGCATCACAAGCATAAATAAATGCGCCAAGAGAATAGATTTCAATACCCTCATCACGGGTAAAAACCACAGGCAGATAATCCTTAATAAATCCACTAAATTCCAACTCTGCCCCCTCTTGAATTTCAAGATTGATATTACTCTTGAGAATAATTCTCCCTGTTTTCCATTTACCACATGGTATAGCCACAGTTCCGCCACCATCATCCGCCAACTTGTCTATCACATTTTGGATATCCGAAGTGGAAAGTCCACGTTTCTTCATCTTCACCACCATCTTGCGGTCAGGAAACTGCGGTCGCTGCAATTGCGGCATATGGAATGGTGCGTCAATTCTTCCAATAGTATCGGTCATAAAAGATGGACCGACATTGTTCTTGGTTGGTATTTCGACAGCATGAAGTAGATAGGACGCCATCAAACAAATAATAAATAGGAACGCAAACTTAAACGGCACATGCCAAACGCTCCTTTGCTCTTCATTGTTTCTCATTAAAAAATAAGGTAGGTTCTGTCAGTTCATTCCAAAAGCCGACTATTGACATCAGAACCATTTAAAATGCCAAAGTTGCTTATAATCACTGCACAAAAGTAACCGCTATGCATAAAATTGAGCTGGATTCAGATACCAATGTATGGACAAAAGTTCGGAAATACACACTCCTGCGCGGCTTAATTTGTCTATTGACAATTAATGGGAATCAACTTCACCATCCCGTTCAGCCCCGAAGGTAATGATTGCCAATTGCTATAAGGATTATGGTTATTATTCAAGCCTACCATATTGATGTCATGGAAAATACGCCAGTTTTCTCCCCGGCGATCCATATCACTGATACGATTAGCGGGTAAGTTGGTCACTGCTATCTCAATGATATTTTTACCGGGTTTAAGCCACTTCCCCACTTTTAGTCGGAAAGGAACAGCCCAGACTACTCCTGCTTCCTGACCGTTGATACGTACACGGGCACTTTCACGCACATCGCCCAAGTCCAGTATCCAGTCGTCAGCAGAGATTTCCGGAAGTTGTATTTCATTGGTATAGACTCCGGTAGCCATCGTAACAGCAGCATCCGGATGCCCTATCTCCGTCCATGAAGAAGGAGTATCTATTGAAAACTCTCCTTCTATTGCAGGAATGCTTTCTATGAAATGCAATTTCCAATTATGGTCGAGACAGAGGCTGACAGGTTGTTCCTGAATATAATTCCATTTTTCCACCTGATTGAGCGGTTGATTGAAAGTTTGCAGGATGACGCTTTCTCCGGAGCGTAATTGCAATCGTACTTGTATCCGCCCGTTTTGTATCCGGGTCTGTGCTTTTCCTTTTTCTCCGGTCAACGGATTGAATAACATTACATCTTCGGCAGATACGCTAAGCGTTACCCAATCATCAACTCCCCGGCTTTGTAAGGAAGATATAAAATAATGATAACCTTTATCATTGGAACGACGGATATATTGCAGACCATGGAGAACTTTCATTTCTTCAGGAAAAACAAGGCTCTTAGCCAATGCAGACCCATAATCTTTCCCTGTAATAATCGTCCCTTTCTGATAAGGTGTGGAAAGCGTACTGTCAAAAGTAGAAATAGACGGAAGTTGTTTTCTCCATCCGGCAAAGTTCTTTCTACGTTTCTCCAATTGACCATAGCCCGGTACATCCTCGGGATAGTTCTCTATAAAAATAAGGGTCGCCCCTTCCTCTGCCAATTTCAGAAGATGCTGAAGCACACGTTCCGGCATAAGTTTGACAGCCGGAATAATAAGTGCTTTGTAAGACGCTCCACCTTCTGTAATCAGCTTTCCATCCCGACAACGGGTACTTTGAACGAAAGCATCGGATATGTAATCTACATCATATCCATTTTTTGTAATCGTATGGACTGTTTCGATAAACTTCGGCGCACGTTTGGCCATATGGTGGATAGTAAAAAGTAACAAACGGTCGGGCTGCTCCTGCCATATATCGTATAAAGGAAGATAAAGCAGAAAATCATTATCTGGTTTTCCCATCTGAAGGAAAGACTGACAGCGTGTGATGTATTCAAAAAAAGCAGGAGCATCTTTCCAAATGCTGTTGGCGGGTGACATATTAATAGAAGCATAAAACTTCCATCCCGGCCATTTAGCCTCTTTAGGACTATAAGGCGTACCATGAAAGAACATATGGTTAACTCCCGACAGGAACATCAGATCCATATCCGGCTTACACTGTGAAAGCGAAGTACGGAAATGATCGGTGAGCCAAGTAAATGTCTCCGAGGAAGTAAGCGGTTTTCCGGCAATATGTGCGGCAGAAGAAGCATACTTCAACATCGACAGGTCGGAATCATTGGTACGGGTCAATGAATCCTGGCGTAATCCTTGGATATGGAATTGAGAAAGTCCGAAACCCTCACACTCGGGAATATCCACAGAAGCATATGTATCAATCAGATTAGCAGGAGAACCATGCGCCTGATTGCGGGTAATGCTTCCATGACTATGTGCCCAGGCAGTCCACTGCTTGCTGAAATTCTCGATGAGAAGTTCGGATATTGTCTCGCGATAATCGGAAACAATGCGGGCAGTAATATCCGGACGACCCTGATCCAGAAACTCGAGGAAATGGTTTTCCAGTTTATAACCACGCCGTCTGGCGAATTGCTCCAGAAAATCGGGCGTCCAGTCTGCTCCATATACTTCATAAGAGTCATTAAAGAATGTATGTGGATAAACCATCTTGTTCTCCCGGAAAGCCCTGTCGAATTTAGAGAAATACCGCTTGACCGCATCCCGGTCCAAATGATTCATTACATACCCTTCTCCACCCGGTGCAGCACGTTTCACCTTCTGAAAAGTCTTGCCCACATAGAGCACGACAATCTCCCATTTACCTTCGGGAACCTGCCATTGCAGTATTCCATCATGTACGTAGGAAGTCAGATTCAGACAATGTTTTTTGTCGGAATAAGCCATGGCGCAACTCAAATGAGCCACTGGCTTTTGTCTTTTATCCCGAACACTGACATCAAGACTGACTGCCTCACCTCCTTTCACCTGATAAGACTGAAAGATAGCCTTGGTGGCCGCATCCTTCATATCGACCTCCGGTCCGCCGAACGGCCATCCCGTCCCGGTATTCATATCTATCTCTATTCCCAGTCGTTTTCCCTCATCTTGGGTATGCCGGAGCATCTTCATCCATTCAGGACTTAAAAAAGAGAGATTATTGGCATCATTACCTTGTACCCCATAGATTGGAGTGATTTCCACCCCTCCCAATCCGGCTTTAGCATATTCTTCTAAGTTATAGGTTAGATTAACCTCATCTACTGCACTCCCCATCCACCACCAACGGGTAGCGGGACGGGCTTCAGGTTGTATTTCCGGCCATTCTTGTGCAGTAAGCGTATAGCAACTCGTCAGAAGCAAACAGAATGTTGTAATGTATTTTCTATTCAAGCACACATTTTTCATAAACAATAGTAAATCAAATATTATCATCTTTTATTTATCAGAAGAATTGGACGCAGACATCTGCCGAACCAACTGTACAGATCCTATAATACCTGAAGGTATCAATGACATTCCGGGTGTTGCTATAGAAGTAGCAGAATAAGTGATACGTTGATCTTCAGGCAGCATAGAATCTCCAATCATGCGATTCATCAGAGAATTTGCTACATAAATCTCCAGTTTATTTTCCCCTGTCTCCAGAGCTTCCGTAATATCTATTTCCCAAGGCGAACACCACACCGTACCGACTTCCCGCCCGTTCAACACGATGCGTGCAATGGAGGCAAGCTTGGCAAAACGCAGCAAATACCGCGATTCAGACCGCTTGTCGTCCATCATCAGATTATGGCGATAAACAGCCGTACCGGAATAATACTTGATACGTTCATCCTTATGGCTAGTCCAATCCGTCAACGCAGTAAAAACAACCTTACCGGGACCACCGAGCTTTTCGGAAAAGTCTACAGTCCAATCTCCCTGAATAAAAGTTTTCTTCTCCTGCATATTCCACTCTTTCACGGGCAATTGACTTGTGCTCTGCGCATCACTGAAAATGACAAAGTAAGATTCGCGGGCAGCCATCTGCAAAGGGACTGAAATACGACCGTCAGCTGTAAGAGTACTCTGTAATGAATAACGCTTTCCTGTCACAGGATTCCATAGTTCAGCATACCTTTTACTAGTACGGAAAATAAATGTATGCGCCAAAGGAGTATCTTCATGATTATCCAGAAAATAAATTTCTCCATCCCAAAGAGTGCGATGGGCATAATAAAACTTCCTTTTTTCAGGTACAGTAACATCCGGCATCATCCCCGCTTTCGATACTGCATCAGTCAAAGACATCCCCCAGTAAACAGTTCCTTTGCCATAATGACTACATCCTTGAGGAGTGTTATTCCTTCCCCACATCATATTGACCAATTCTTCATATTCAACCATATGTTCCAAATCATGCAATGTACCTGAACGTTGTGGACGTGTTCCATAAACAGATGCACCAGCTTGCACCAAAGAAGCAATCTTACGCAAAGCCTCCAGTGTTATTTCTCCATTTCGCGGCAATACCATCATCTGATAACTCACGCCATCCGGCAATACAATACGCCCTTCTTTTACCTCCATACGGGTAAACAATGCATCAGTTGAGAAAGCATCGAAATCAAACCCCGCCGGTATGACAGGAAGACGATGAGTCAGGATTCTAACCGGGGCATTATCACCCAGATACAAACATAAGTCTATGACAGACATGCCTTGCCGCATAAGGAAAGAAGACCGGTTCTGATAATCCCAGAAATCCCGGCTATATTCCCAAAAGGTATTAGTACGGTTCAATGCATAATGACGCCCTCCGCCAGTGCTTCCGGGCAGCTTATCAAGCCAAGGTTGATGGGAAGAGGCACACCCGACAAATTCATTGATACCAAAAGCATAAGCATAATCAGCCAATTGTTTGAGTTCTGCCAATGACTGGCTAAATTTCACATCAGAGAAGGCTTCGGCAGATGCAATAGGTTTGCCATACATATGCGCAGCCGATGAGCACTCCTTTATATCATAGTTCCCGTCAGGATGATGTCCCCAAAATTCACTTTGAGGTTTCTGCACTTTTCCCTTAGCCAGAATAGGGTCGCCTGCCATACAAAGTGCGCCAAAATCCTGCGATGTAAGTATCAGATTACGCTCTTTGCACAAACGCTGAAATGTTCCGAAATATTTTTCTACTGTCAAATCCGCAATAGTACGCCGCATATCATACAGAAATCCATCCGACACTTCGCGTGATTCTACTACATATCCGGCCAATGTCGGCAGATACTTTCTTAAATCATACCCACGCAAACGCAGAAAGTCATTTTCAAATCCCGATGTCCAGTTCTGCGAACCAGCTTCATGACTATCTACCACCACTCCGTCCAAATGTCCGCCATGAGCTTCTATCGAATCGGCAATGTGTTTCAGATAATGATTCCAATGTGCCTCTGCAGCAACGGCAGATAGCTTGTCACATTCTAAACCAATCATGTTCTTACGTCCATGTTTGGTCCTTCCACCCGTTGGAACATGGGCAAAACGTACCACTACCCATTTACCGGCAGGAGCTTTCCAGCGTACTGTCCCCAATGAATCTGTCTGCTCCGTAAGATCCACTATCCGATCAGGGTCTATGATTTCATTTTTTTGATAAGAAGGCGTAAAATCATTTTCAATATATGCAGAGGTCAGAGCAGCTTTCTCCTCCCATTGGTCAATGCAGGCGCGAGAAGACAAGACCACCTGCCCAAGCTCCAGATGCGGTTTCCGATCCTTTTTTTCATACCAATCATGCAGATTCAAACGGAAATATCGTCCTGTTACAGCCGGAAAAGAAAGAGTCTTCTGTTTCCATCCCCCAAGAGCAAGATAAACAGGCTTCAAATCACATACTTTTTTAAAAGTTAGTCCGTCATCAGAAACTTCCAATTCTCCCAGATTTAGCAGAACCCGGAAACCCGTTCCTACAAATTCCTCTGTAGGGGGACCTGGCACATTCATGGCATCAGTAGCCGCTTTCCCTCTGGGAGCCATTGAATAGGTAATGCAACGTGCTGTGAACTGTTTTCCAAAATCAAGCGTCATATAAACAGACTCTCCCGGTTTTTGTACAGGAATTACGGATAATTGTTTTGACGACGAGAAACATGCTTTAGCATCTATGTCCGCCTTATTGCAAGTTATCACCGGCTTCAAGACACGACTGTCATCATGTATTTCCCTCTGATACGGAAAAGCTAATATAGCCACATCTTTATAATAATCAGAGCGTGCTTCAGGAACAGGAAGCGAAAACTCCAAGTCTTTTCCGCCATCCACTATTGTCTCCACCGAAGTCAATCTCTGCATCCCCAGCGCAGGTGTTATCCATGGCCCCCCAGCCACATATCCATTGGAAATATGTGTTTCAAAAGTTAATCCCAGTCTTTTTGCCTCCTGTGAAGCGAAAACCAACATCTCCCACCATTCGGGAGAGAAAGCCTCAAAAGCTCCCTCACAGTTGCCATGGGTCTGGTCATAATAAACCACGCCGCCTACTCCTTGTTTATGAAAAGCCTCCAGATCGGCTGTAATACCCGCACGGGTAGTCACAGTTTCACCATGAAACCACCAAACTTTCGTCCGGGTAGAATCTTGCAGATACTCGAAACCATACAACGCGTCTTTCAATCCTGCAAGTTTAGTCCGGTTCTCATCCCCATAAATGAATGTAGACAGAAGAAGCAAAAAAGAAAAACAAGAATATTTTATTGACACCATATTATCTCATTAATGTATTTAATCACGACTTTCTCTTACAATTTTTACCTCTTTCAATCCTGACGCCACCAAAGGATCGCCCTCCGAAACAATGGCAGGATAGGCATAAGTAACCCTTTTCTCTTCGGGTAAAGATGCATCATAAATCATACGGTTCATCAGTGAATTTGCCACGTGTATTTCTAATTTGTTTTCGCCATGAGTCAGATATTTAGTAATGTCCAGATTCCATGGAGAACACCATACTACACCGGCTTCCTGAGAATTAACGAATACGCGGGCGATGAGTCCCGGATTTCCTAAATCAAGATAAATCCGGTCGTTTGAAGGATTGCATTGTATCGTCTTTTTATACACTGCCGTACCGGAATAATATTTAATTCTGGGGTCGGTACTTGATGTCCAATCATATAGTTCATCAAAAACGACCTTTCCCGGTCCGCCCCAGACGGGATCAAAATACACCTCCCAACTTCCTTTTATCGTTTCCGACCGGTTCGTCGGCTGATACCATTTCATAGCCGGCAGTTTTTCCTGCTTGTCCGTGAAAACAACGAAAAAAGCTTCGCGCGGAGCCATACAAAGATCAACACTTGTACTGCCATCCTTGCTTTTTCTACCAGTAAGAGAATAACGTTCACCTGTAACCGGATTCCACAGTTCTGCAAATTTTCTGTTAACAGGGAACGTAAAAGTAGTCTCCTCGGGCAAGTCCTTACGATTAGCCATAAAATAAAGATCTGCATCGGCCAGTTTCCGGTGGGCAAAATAAATCATATTATCTTTGGTATTACCGGTTTGCATTGAGATATCAGGAATAATAGACGCCTTTTCAATAGCTTCCGCCAAAGGCATCCCCCAATAAACAACCCCTTTACCAACCTGATTGAAACCTTGAGAAGCTGGATTTTCTCCCCACAGTTCATCGGCCAGACGAGTATATTCCGCCTGTTTACCGGTATCACGGTTAGAGTCGAAATGTGCACCCGGTTTAGGGCCATACACCCGGATTCCCTGTTTCACCATTCCTGCTATTTTTCGTAAGGCATCCAATGTGATATCTCCATCCCTCGGCAGAACCATCATATTGTATCCCGTTCCGTCAGGAAGCATGACCCGGTTGTTTCGGACCGACATACGGGTGAGAAGGGCGTCCGATGTAAAAGCATCGAAATCATAACCACCCGGAATATCCGGAAGCTTATAGGTCAATATCTTGACCGGAGCATTTCCTCCCAAATAAACGCATAAGTCAATGGCCGGCTTCCCTTTTCGCATCACATAGGCAATGCGGGCCTGATAGTCCCAAAATGGAGCACTATACTCCCACCATGTATTGTTACGGTTGAGACAATAGTGCCTTCCCCCACCCGTATTACCCGGATAACGATTCAGCCAAGGCTGGTAGGCCGAAGCACAAATAACAAATTCATTGATTCCCCATGCAAAAGCATAATCAGCCAATGTCTTCAGATCAGCGGCCGAATGACTGTATTTGGCATCGGTATAGGCTTCGGCCGATGCAATGTACTTATTATAGAGGTGTGCCGATGAAGAGCATTCTTTGATATCGTACATACCGTCAGGCTGGATAGGCCAGAATTCCCCCTGTGGTTTGGCTACCTTACTTTTAGCCTGAATCGGATCAGCGGGGATACAGAGAGCGTTTCCGATAGCTTGCGCTGTCAAGGTCAGCCCATTCTCCTTACACAGCCGTTCAAATGTACCGAAATAGTTATCAGAGATCATGTCGGCAATATTTCGCCGGACATCAAATAGAAAATCGTTTGAGGTTTGCACATCATTGATGATGTAACCCATCATAGCCGGAAGATATAAGGTCGGATCATATCCTTGCCGACGGGTGAACTCCTCAATAAAATTATTCGTCCAGTTCTGCGATCCCGCTTCATGACTATCCATTACCATACCCGCAAGGTTATAGTTACCGGATACTTTCAGCGAATCAAGAATAACCCCTACATAATTTTTCCACTGGAGCTCCGCAGCCGCAGCAGAGAGTTTGTCGCACTCGCGCCCCATCAGATTCCGACGACCATGTTTAATTGATGCGCCAGTAGGCACGTAAGCGAAACGCATCACCATCCAGTCACCTTCGGGAACCTCCCAGCGAAGAATACCATCCTTATCCATCTTATCGCTGATATTGAGAATACGCGAAGCATCTATCGACTCTTTGGCACTGTAGGGAGGGGTCTGATCCTTATCTATGTATTCCGGATAAAAGCCGACTTTTTCTTCATACTCATCAAGTTTAGCAGTCGATTGTAACACAACACGGGCCAACTGCATTTCAGGACTGGAATCATTCTTCTCCCACCAGTCGTGCAAATTCAACCGGAAATATTTACCTGTAACTGCCGGAAATGAAAGAGTTTTCAAACGCCAGCCTCCAAGAGCCCGGTATACAGGCTTCAAATCACAGACAGGAGTATAATTCACACCGTCATTTGAGACTTCCAATTGCCCCAGATTGGGAAGTACCCGATAGCCGGTACCATAAAAGGTATCCTGTGGCGGTCCCGGAACATTACTTGCACTGGTAGTAGCCTTTCCTTTCGGACGCACTTCGTAGCTGATACTCCGGGCAGTGAATTCGTCATCGAACTGCAAGTTGAGATATACGGACTTTCCCTCTCCGGGAACCGGAATCTGCTCAACCGTGGATGATTTCGGATTAAATAAGTTCTCCAGATTAATTCCACTCATATTCGATGAATAGCTCACTTTCTCTGTTGCTGAAGAGATGCCACCACCTGCCGGAACAGGAAAGGCGATGACTGCCACATCCCGGGAATAGTTATAACGGTTGACCGGAACTTCCAGTTTTCCTTCAAAATACTGACCGCCGTGAAGTTTCCGTTCAGTGGCTGCCAAATACTTCATCCCGTATTCATAAGTGATCCAAGGACCTCCGGCTACAAATCCATTCGAGACATTGACCTCAAAGGTCAGTCCAAGTCGTTCGGCTTCCTTAGCCGAGAACCTCAACATCTCCCACCATTCAGGAGAAAAAGCGGGAAAAGCATTCTCCATCCCACCGTGTGTCTGGTCATAATAAACCACGCCACCGATTCCAGCCCGTTTGAATGCTTCAAGATCAGCGGTAATTCCCTCTTTTGTTGTTTCTGTTTCCCCATGAAACCACCACGTTTTGGTACGGGCACTGTCCTGCACATTCTCAAAACCGAACACAGCATCCGAAAGAGTATCCGTTGTGATAGCTTTGTGCCCCCCTATACAGCTGGTTAGTAATAACACTGCAATTAAAGATAATGTATTGCTGTTTTTCATTTTAGAATTTGTTAATTTTAGAATTTAGCGAACGATTGTTATCTAATACCTATTGAAAACTAAAAAACCTGACTATCCCAATCAATCTAACTTATATACTTCAGTACCTGCCAGTAAAAAGCATCCTACTCCATAATCTTCAAAATCAGGAACACTCTTATAAGTTACGGGCTGGCTATCTTTCGGTTCTTTACCACTTCCCTGCACATATCCCAAAGATCCATTGGAACGTACCGCTTCTTTAACTACAGCATTCCATGCTTTTACAATGACAGGCATATATTCTTTCTTATCCAATAAGCCATTCCGTACTCCCCAAGCCATACCATATATAAATAAGGTAGTTCCTGATGTCTCCTTACCGCCATAATTGGACTCATCATGCAAACTTACATTCCAAAAGCCATCAGTACGCTGACAGGCTTTCAAAGCTTTGCTCATTGCCAGAAAATCAGCTTTATAGTCTGCCCGATGCACTTCATCCATCGGAATTTCATTCAGCACTCTTACTAATGCCGTATACACCCAGCCATTTCCTCTGCTCCAATAGCAGTTCTTCCCATTAGGTTCTTTATAAGGAGGGACAAAATTAGCATCTCTCCACCACAATCCCTCCTTTTCATTGAATAATCCTTTCCCTATCTTATTACGCGAACAGGCGTACATCTGCCACATTTTATCATAATATTTCTGTTCACCGGTAACTTTTCCTAATTGGGCGAGAACCGGCATTCCCATCTGTATCGCATCAATCCAAGTCCAATCATCTACCTGCGGAGTATTCACCAACATATCCATTGCTGCCTTGATATTTTTTATCTTCACCGGATCAGGACATATCTTGTAAAGCTCAATATAAGTCTGTCCACAACAGTGGTCGTCTGCGTTGCGGGTTGTATTTCCATCACGCAGCCCCCACTTATGAAAATCAGCCCAGTCGTATGCATAATCATAATAATCCGAACGGGGATAAATTGTGTGTAATGCCATCAGCCCTTCATAGTAAACACCCCGGGTCCAAATATTACTGGGCCTGAATTTACCCACATAACTGGGCTGGGTATAATCGGCATACTTTTTCATAAAACAATCATTGACTTTCACCAATGTTTTCAAGGTCTCTTTCCGGTCGGGAAGAGACTGTCCCGAAAGAAGATTCCATCCGGCGAGTAATGTCACAACGAAAAATAGTCGTCTTTTCATGAATTTTATTTTAGTGATACATTAAAATTAGTTTTCAGCAAATGTAGGGCGAAAACTTTTGCATAAAATGCACCCTAGTACTATTTTATTCACTCTGATTCAGAACTGCCCAAAAGAGAAGGAAAAAGACTACATATTCGATTTCTCCATGTTTTTGTATATCTGTACATAAATTACAGAGAGAAAACGCTTTCCTTTGCCTGTCAGAAATAACAAGTAATTGCAAAATGAAGAACATCTTACTTTTTTCAGTTTTGATATTCAGTAGTCTCGTAGGAAGAGCTATAACCCCGGTCGGGGAAATGAAAAGACAAATGGAAACTCTGGACAGAGGATTAGTAGCCGTGAAAACCGAGAATGGGGTTTTCGTCAGTTGGCGTGTGTTGGGTAATGAAAAGGACGTAGCTTTTAATGTCTATAAAAATGGTAAGCTACTCAAATTCGTATCTGCTGAACACGCAACCAATCTGACTGACAAATCAGGTAACATAGAAGATAGATATGTAGTAAAGGCCGTAATAAAAGGGAAAGAAACAGATAGTTCTAAAGAAGTGAAACCGTGGAAAAAGGATTTTCTGACTATACAACTCAACCGTCCCGAAAAAGGTATGACTCCTCCACACATTGCCTTTATTCGTCCGGACAAAGGCATCGTCAGGGAATATCCGAATGGTCAGGAATATACCTATCTTCCCAAAGATTGCAGCATAGGCGATTTGGACGGTGATGGAGAATATGAGATTATAGTAAGGTGGGATCCTACCAATCAAGCAGATAACTCCTGCTCCGGAATTACAGGTCCTGTCTATCTGGATGCCTATAAGTTAAATGGCAAGCATTTGTGGAGGATCAGTTTGGGAAAGAATATCCGGGCAGGTGCACATTATACCCAGTTTCTGGTGTATGACTTCGATGGCGACGGAAAATCCGAATTAGTTTGCAAAACTGCTCCCGGAACTGTGGATGGAAAAGGGAAGAAAATTGTTCTCGGCACAGATGATCCGGACAAAGACTGGCGAAATCTGGAAATGATTAAAGAATCATGCGGCTATGTATTGAATGGCCCCGAATATCTGACCATTTTTAGCGGAGAAACAGGGGAAGAGCTACACACTGTCCCTTATGAGGTGGCAAGAGGAGAAATTAGCTCATGGGGGGATACATATGGTAACCGTGCAGACCGCTTCTTGGCTTGTGTCGCCTATCTGGACGGAGTTCACCCCAGTATCGTCATGTGCCGTGGCTATTATCATAAAACGACTTTAGTAGCTTACGATTTTGCCAAAGGAGAATTAGTAAAACGCTGGACACATATTTCTGATGTGGAGGGTGAAGGAGCTTATGGGCAGGGAAATCACAACTTGTCAGTAGCAGACGTGGATGGAGACGGTTGTGATGAAATCATCTATGGGTCTTGCGCCATCAATAACGACGGGACATTACTTTATCGTACCGGGTTGGGACATGGAGATGCGATGCATGTATCAAAATTAGATCCTGACCTTCCAGGCTATCAGGTATGGGAAGTACACGAGGAAGTTGCAGGATACGAAAAATACGGATATGAAATGCATGATGCCAAAACCGGAGAAATCCTTTGGGGAGGTCCTACCAGCGGAGACAACGGACGAGGATTGGCTGCCGACATTGATCCTAACCACCGGGGATTTGAGATGTGGAGTGCCGACGCACCGGGAGTCTACAACTGTAAAGGGGAGAAAATCTCCGATCAGAAGCCTTCTATTTGCTTCCGTATTTATTGGGATGGAGATTTACAAGATGAAATACTGAATAAAACAACTATTAGTAAATGGGACGGACAGAAGCCTGTACCGTTGCGTACCTTCACGGAGGCCCAATATACAAGTGGCACTAAAGCTGTTCCTAATATCAGTGCTGATCTTTTCGGTGACTGGAGAGAGGAGGTCGTTTTCTGTGATGCAAAGGATCCAAGCAAATTACATATATACACTACGACCATCCCTACCGATCATCGCTTATATACATTAATGCACGATCCGATGTATCGTCTGGGTATCGCCTGGCAGAATGTAGGCTATAATCAACCACCCCACTTGGGATTTTATATTGGAGACGGGCTGGAAAATATACCTTGGCCAAAAATGTACACACCTGAATAGAAATAGATATAGTCTTATAAAAAATGCACAGATCATCGATAATCAGCCGATTTTCTGTGCATTTACCACTTAAAAGTTTATTTCTTACCAGACTCACGCAAAGATATCGCTCCGCAGAATATAACCGATAACATCTCCCTTACGTACGGTAGCACCTTGCTGTGCACATATTTCCACCACCCGTCCGGTGAATCCGGTCAGAATCTTTTCATATTCTCCCCATGGAGTAGAAAGGTAACAAAAGACTTCGTCATGCTGATATTTACGTCCGATGAATGGCGCAATGGACGGTCCCTCTACGGAAACTTCCCAAAGCACCTGCCCGTTGTCGGGAGCAATAACCGGATCTGCCTTGGCACGTTTCAACTTCTTGATATCTTCCTCGGAATAACCACTCTTTGCCATGGATGCATCCTTAGCATGTTGTAATTCATCTTCAAAACGTTTCTTGGCAACACCCGACTTATAATCGCGATACTGGCGATCGTGCATAGCCAGTTCAAAAAGTTCTTCGTCATCCTCTCCATACTCCCAGCCATTCTCATCCATTTCCTTGCGATAATCATCCAGAGCATCCGGATAATTCAACTGCGGATCAGTATCGACAAACTCATATCCTTTCGATTTAGCCAATTCTATAATCTCCGGAGCAAGCGTGCCCGGCAGACGTCCGCTCTTACCCAAAATCATATCCCAAGTATGATTATCTATCATTGTCCAGCGCTCTTCCCCTTTTACCAATTGCATAAGATTCATCAATGCAACATTCTTCACATACTGACTGAAAGGAGTCACCAAAGGAGGATAACCCAACTTAGGCCACACATATTCCACTTCGTCGAAAAGCATTACCAGCAGATCGTCAAGACTAAGTTCAGGTTCGTTCTTACTCCGCAATATCATATTGATACCGGAATGTACCCCTTTCAAATCTGCCATCATAGACCCCATCATGCCACCCGGCAAACCACATTTCAACAAAAGTGAAGACATATATTTATTGGTAGGATCCATGAAGTAACCCAGAAAATCGTCTATGAATTCCTGCGTCATCGCGCGGGCTTTCATATATGCTTTCATATTGATATCGGGAACTTGGAATCCTAAATCTTTCAACATTGCCTGTACCGAGATCACGTCCGGATGCACTTTGCCCCAAGACATGGGCTCCATAGCCACATCTATGATATCCGCACCATTTTCGCAAACCTCGAGGATAGATGCCATAGACAATCCCGGTCCGCTATGACCATGATATTGTATCAATACATCCGGATGTTTTTCCTTGATAGTCCTGACCAGTTGCCCCAACATACCGGGGCGACCGATACCTGCCATGTCTTTCAAACATATTTCAGGTGCACCGGCCTCAATCAGCTGATCGGCAATCCGGGCATAATACTCAACGGTATGTACCGGAGAATATGTGATGCAAAGAGTTGCCTGCGGAATCATGCCTGCTTCCAAAGCATATTTAATGGAGGGAATTATGTTTCTCGTCTCATTCAGTCCACAGAAGATACGGGTGATATCCACCCCTTGTGCATGCTTGACTTTATACATCAACTTACGCACATCTGCCGGAACGGGATACATACGCAATGCATTCAAGCCACGATCGAGCATATGCGTTTGAATGCCCGCTTCTCTAAAAGGTGCGGTAAAAGCACGGACGGCTTTATTAGGATTTTCGCCGTACAATAGATTCACTTGCTCAAAAGCACCTCCATTCGTTTCAACTCTTGTAAAACAGCCCATTTCAACAATCAATGGAGCTATACGTACAAGCTGGTCAACCCGAGGCTGATACTTACCGGAAGATTGCCACATATCCCGATAAACAAGACTGAATTTGATTTCCTTTTTCATCATAGCCAATAATAAGTGATTTTTTCTTTGGTTAACTTCACATATACAAATATAAAGGTTTGTTTTGACATATAGTCAAAAACAGGCTTTAAAAAACGGGTAAAAATAGATGTTTTACATCATAATGAAAGCAAAACACTACCACATACACCTTAACAGTATAAATAACAAATCAAATTGTCTAATGTTCAAAGACATATTCCTTATAAGATTTCTCAAAAATACGTTCATATTGCATTGAACGTTTGAATCAAACTATAAATGATCATCAAAAATCAACTAACAAGCTTGTTACAAACAAAGTTGTTAGTTGATAAAAGACAGAGATGGGTAAAAACTCCCCTTTTATCAAAATCACCCTCACCACAAATTGAACTGCACCCCAAAAGTTGGACACAAAACTTTAGGAGTGCAGTTCAAATAGTTGTAGTAAGGATGATTTTTAGTTTATGAGAGTTTCTACCCTCGTTTATATCAATAACTAAAATTCAGAAAAACATAGTAAATCACTTTACCAGTAACATGCTTTACCTTTCAAAATAAAGGCAATGCTATCTCCATTAAAAGTATAAAACATAATTACGCAAATAATTCAAAAAGACCCAAACCGTCATCATCATTGCCAATACAAACATAACAACACCGGTGATTGCCAAAGCAATCCAATGTTGTGAATGGTCATCCGAATATTCTTTATGTCCATCATTAAACTTATAAATTGTCCGTACCGTCTGCGCGCCTGCCAACAAGCCGAATAATCCGGCAAAAATACCATTGTGGATATTCCCGCCGCCACGAAGCGCACGCTTATCAATCAGGAACTGGGGAGTTCTGCTTGCAACTATATAAAGCCCGGTAGCCACCAAAGTGGAAACCATCATGCCAACTCCCATCATCCAATACATCAGGATGCCGACAATAACACCCAGCCAAACCAATTTTTTAGAACCGTCAAAATGACGCTCTTCCCCGCTATTTATCACATCAGTCAGCGCATTTAGCCGTTCTATTACCGCTTCGTCAGTAGGTTGCATCGCGATAACCTGATCTATCAAAAACGCCGACTGCTTGATTTGTTTCATTTTTGTCGGCTTCCTAAACTCGTCATCACCCGTTTTCTCAATCACAGTCCAGATGGCGAATGCCTCATCCATTAACCGCCACGCCTCTTCTATCTCCCCATCCGTCATCTTTTCTGACATTCCGGCTGCCACACGTTTACTCACCATATTTTCTACCGTAAAGACCTCTTTATAACGGGCTCCTTTATACCACACATATCCCATATGCCCTATAACGAATAAAACGATAGCGGAAGACAATATGATTTGAAAGATAGCCAAGATCTTCTGTCCCAAAGGTATTCCGTCGTCTGTAGCAGCATCGACGATGGCCTCTTCACCGCTACCGGCTTTCACCAGTGTCAGACCATTAAATGCAGCATCCTTTCCGCCCTTGTCCAGTCCGGAAAAATACAATTTATCATCCTTACAAACGACTTTACATTGGCCTGAAATACCCGTATCAACATCCGAACGCCCGCCCACAAAACTCAATATCACCTCGTTGCCATTCATATTCTCAACATAAAATTCATAAGTTGACAATAGAGATTGTCGGCCACTGGGCTCCAACATATTCACCTCCATAAATCCATTACATCTGGCATTCTCATTATAAGGATTCAACTGCCAGTTGCCATCGCAATTCAACGTCAACGTAACCGATAAATCACCTTCTTTATTTGCTCCTTGCCAGTCACCCGTGAAGGGTTCCTCTTGAGCAAATACATTAATAGAGACAAGCATCATTACGATGCCAAACAAATACTTCTTAATTTTTTCCATATCACAATAATGTTAATTAGTTTCTAATAGAAGTCAGTACTTCAGCACCTTAGCTGCCACATTCTTAAACTGTGGCATGGCCAGACCAATTGAAGCACCTATATAAGTAGGATCACAAATGATATATTTCTTTCCGCTTACCGTCACGTAATCCCCGTCAACAACTTCATCAAAACAGACCGCCGTTGCCATATGGTTGGGATACTCCAACAGCACGGCATCCAGTCTCATCAACGTATGTACTAAATAGAAATACAATACCGCACGATCCTCACAATCAGAATAAGGATAATAGAGTAACTCATCCACAAAGAAAGGTTTTTCGTATCCGAACTGCTCTCCGTCCGTCTTATAGTCAAAAGCTGTCTGCACAAAATTGATTAATATATTGGCAGCCTCCGACTGCTTCTTTCCCTGTATGGCCGCCTTCAATGGCGGAAGTAGCGTCTGCTGCACTTCCTCACTTACAGGAGCACCTACGTAGACAGAAAAGTCACATTGCGGATAATCCTTATAAAAGGAAATAAGCCCAGAGTTAACCTTAGAATGGACTCTAACAGACGGATAAGCCTTCGCTTGCAATTCCTTTTCAACATAAGTCCCCAAAAACATTTGAGAAGCACAGATGCTCATATTCACCTTATTCTTTGCATTGGCAAAGTCACGATTATAAGTATAGATCGAATTGCTTTTATTTTTGGATGTATCGAATCTGTAATAGGTTACTCCATTAAGAGTAATGAAACAAGTGGCATAAATCATATCGTCCGAAGCATAGAATAAAGTAAGGCGACCGTCCATACGCGCCACTTTCACCCTATACCCCGATTGGGAGAGGATGAACATTTGCATGAGAACTATTTCGTCGGAATGAGTACTTCCACATAATTCGACGGCCACTTTCCTGGTCAGCAACAGATACCCGTAGTCATTCAGGTTATTTTCTTTCTTGATGGCCAGACAGTCGTCTATCAAAGGCTGGTAATCGCTACTTGAAAGAGTTTCCCATCCGGCAGAAATATCTTTTTCAGCAATCCCTTTCAAACTAAGCCGATTCTTCAGCGATGGGTTGACCATACACTCTTGATTATAGAATGAGAATTTCACACCAGAAGGTGACCGTTTTACGGGAGGGGTTACAACAGGCTTCACATTCGAATTTTGTTTCGGCCGGTCTTCCACTTTCTTTTCGGGTTTTATAGTTGAGTCCTTACCTCCCGGCAAGACAGGAACAGGCATTTTTCCCTGCGAAGGAGAAAAAGTAGCACTAGGCACCACTTCCGGGATGGGAAGTCGTGTTATGCCTCCGACTTTAACCTCCTGTGGCTTTCCTACAGGCTTTTTGCGGTCAAAGTTAACCGGCTTCACCGGCTCCGGTCTTTGAGGACGTACCACCGGCTTTTGCAAGTCATACTCTTTCCAAGTTTCTTTCAAAAATCTGGCAAACTCCTTATTTTGTTCACTCACGAAGTCATCAAAGTCTTTCTGTTGCTGCTTTACGAAATCGTCAAAGTCTTTCATATCCTTGTCTATCTGTGCAACCAGAGTGAACGGCAAACAGCTTGACCATACAACCATAAAGAATATCCGTTTCAAAATTTCTCTCATTTCTCGTTGATTTTTTGTTGTTCTGTGATTTGCCAATCCATACATAGCCGATTATTCCGTATTTCCTTTACGAAAGGAGATATGGATAGAAACGTGACAATCTTTTCCCTATAAAGCGCGCGACTGGATTTATTGCCGCCATTAAACTCATCACTGACCCGCCTGACATCTACATTGGAAAAAGGATATAATAATAAAGATTTTACAAAAGAAGCCATATAAGCAGTCCAAAATCCACTTTTCAGTTCTATCCCATCCACACTTTCCCTACTTTTGGCACAGAGGGTATCTTCGTACCAATACCCTTTTTGTGACGGACGGATTGGAACTCCGTTCATGCATGACAAGATACAGGGAGACACCAATGTCCCTTTCATCTGAAACCGTGACTGAAACGATTCCTTCGGACAATTACCGGATTCCAACAACAAATTGAATTTTATCTCTTCTTCTTCCACCCTTTCCTTCGTAAACAAAAACATCAATTCGCTGACCGAATGATAAGATAAGTCACAACTATCCGCCTGCATAAAAGAAACTTGTATAAATTTCTCACCGTATGCGGAAGTATATTCCTCCTCAATCCGATAAGCCTCCCGACGTACAGTTTGCTCAATTACTCCTAAAGTAAGTATCTTGTTTCTTTCGTCTTCATAAGTATTGACGGCAGTGTCCGTGCTTGAAAACACATCGGATAACAGATTCAGATGCACACCTTGCTGTAACGAATACAGATAGACCGCTCTTTGCAAAGCCTGAATTCTAGCTGCTTCGGGGTTCATGCACGGATCGGAAACCCCTATCACTCTATCTTGTTGCCGGGGAGCAAACACCCATTCCGGCAAGGCTTCCCGATGCCCTGCTACCCAATCATAAGATTGGTTATAAACCGTATCGACAGAGGCAACCTGCGCGGACATCTCATCAGTCGGAGAGAAAAATAGCAAAATCATAAAAATAACTACCCAACTATGCCGTATGTCCGATAAATCACATTTCATTATTCAGTTTTTAGATGATTGGGTAGTTACTTAAAGAAATTGTTATTTATACCTATTATGATTCTCGAAAGTTATTTATTGAGCATTTTTACTCATTTCTTCCTCAAACACTTTCTTGAACTTTTCGTACTCAAAGTCAATGCGCAATTTTTCATCGTTCTTAATACGATTGGCCATCGCATCCATGATTTCCTGTCCTGCCAGTTCCAAAGAGACATATACCTTATACTTACCATCAGGAGTTTTCATTGTCTTCTCACAAATGACGCGCGTACCGCTCAATTCCTGTTCTACCACCGTACGGGTTAATGATTGATAACGGCTTTTACTCTCATCGTTTTCTCCTTGCTGGTAGGAAGAAACGTAGCTGTCAGTCACCGATTTTACTTTCGCACCGATCGCAGTCGCTATTTCAGCACGAGCATCCGTCATCGCTTTTTTTTTAGCGATGGACATATCCGTAGAAAGCCCCATTGCACTCGCCCTGAAATACTCCTTATTCGTCTGGAACTCCGGTCCCGAACAGGGAACGTTAATTTCGACATCCTGCTGGACTGTCGGTTGTTGCACGGGCTGTACCGCAGGTTTTGAACTACCACAGCTTGTCATAACAGCGATAATGAATAATGAAGCGCCCAATAAACTAATTTTTTTCATGTCTGTACATTTTAATGTTAATATAAAATCATTTTAAGTCTCTCAATTTAATAGTATTGCCTTTAAAATCTTTCAACTGGAGCAATGCCACCGATTGCAGTTTTCCCACTTCAATGACCATCTCCGTAGGTACCATAGGCACAATAAGTGCACTGACTCTGTAATTATTGGACTTAGACCCCAGTTTCAGATTCAAAACCGGATACTCTTCCCCTTTGTCGTTTACAATTGTGAGATTTCCACTGTAAAGATCCACCTCACAATCATCAGCAGTCTCATTCATTATTCGAAGATGTATTTTTGATTTATCCCCTAAAACCGTAAGCTTCTCAAATTCTACGAAAACTCCGTCGAACCACTCCGCCCGGAGTGCTTTCGATGATTCCGGCCCGGCTTTCTTCACCGGAACGGGAGAAAGAGTGATTTCGGGCACCTCCACAGGGATAGGAACAGATACAACCGGAGCAGGTTCTTTCGCCGAAGTAGAAGGGTCAGTTACCGGGACAGGGATATCCGGATCGACCTGTTGTCTTTCAAGAATCTTTCCCACCCTATCGAATGTCAACTTCTTCAGTTCGCGGACAAACTCCCGATTCAACCGCTTTATCACTTCCCGGGCTGCCATATTCTTACCTTGGGAACCTGCCTTGCTCTCGGGAACCAATGTGCGTTCGTCATTGATGGAGTAATTCAGCATGATTTGTCCCGTCCGGTTATTGGTCACTTTAATGCCCAAAGTAGAAAAGAACTCAATAAAATTGTAGAGTTCGCCCGGAATAGTATTGCCTTTACGGCACTTATTGTCCAACATGACAATGACGTCCGCTTCAGAGGGCGATGTAACCACATTGAAGAAGTTGTTATTCAACAGACTCTTTACAGTTCGTTCCACTATATCTACATCGTTCCGAACACTCTTCACATAAGCAGAAACCTGTGTTTGCTCCGTTTCAATAGTTAAAGTAGTTTTGGGAAGAGAAGAAAGTATCTGTTTGAATAAAGCAGCATAAGCCCCCTTACGGAATACACTGAACGCATCGTCCACCAGTGAGATGCCAATTTGCTGCCGGGCTTGTTTGGAAGTAATATTATGTACATAAAGAGCGGTCACTCCCGTTTCACCAGTGGGAGACATGGAGGACAAATCTCCGGATCCGGAAATGAATTCTGCTTTGAGCCGGATATTCCTCAACGGACTTCCATTACGGTACACTCCCACAGCAATCGGTTCTTTTATACCTTGAAACGGTACACCCGAAACTGTTGGCGGATTTAAGACAACTGCTACTCCATCAAATACACCTGCTAAAGCTGCATACAACTCTGTGCCCAAATTAATCGTTTTTCCCTCATAAGAACAGAATAATTCTTGATTGAGTACCGGACGGATAGCATCCATTCCCTTCGAGAACAATTCAATGGCAGTCACCAGATCCCCTTGCCGGAGGACAACATTACCCTTATACCAAAAATCAAAGCCATTACGGATTGCCTTTTGACGGCGAGCCTCCACAAAATCCACATAATCATTTTTATTCAGTTCATAATATACCCAATATTCATTGTCACCCTGCCAAGAATCCACCAAGCGAAAATCCTCTATCTCCTCGCGGGTTTGCGTACGGATGCTCTCGGCAAATGTTTGTTTCACACTGCCAGCCTCCTCAATGGTGTTCAACAAAGAACGAGTGGCTATTTCCACTTTTATTTCAGATACAAGGTCGGACAACGCATTTTGCTTTGCTTTCTGCTGATAATCTTTTTCCGAAACTTCTGCCATCCCCACTCCGCTGTAATTCAATCTGTCAACCGGATGCTGCCGTACCCAGTCCGGCCGGTTTTTCTGTTGTCCTGACAGTGGAAGATAACACAAGAAAGCCGCAAGGGCAAATAAAAGCCAATGTTTCATATGCTCTTCGATTATTGAATAGTCAAATAAATGGTATTTCCATCCACTCTGTGTTCACTATCTATGCCGGAATCATTCAGATAATTCACCAGATTATCGGCAAACGTAATACAGTCCAGAGGCAATCCGTCGCTATCTTTCGCCGGAATCTGTACGGAATCAAATATGAGGCTATCATCCACGGCACCTTGAATATGATAACGTCCTCCCTGGGCATTCTTTCGTACCCAGTTGCGTATGTATGCCGAAAGTGTGGTATTCCCATTAATCCTGCTATTCATCGTATTGATAGCATTGTCGGCCAGGCTGACACGGAGAACCACTGTATTACCGTGTTCTACTTTCCGGGCAAATTCTTTTGAGATGTCTTTCAGAAAACCATCCAATACGTCCTGCGCTGCATAAGCGCATAGTTTATCCACATCTGTTGTCCTAAAACGGTTAGTCCAACTTTTACGACTGGCCAAATCCATTCCGGTAGCCGTTTCACGAGCAGTCATAATCAGCGAAACTCTACTACCCGCAGTTGTAGATATATCTTTTTGCAGGTCGACAATTACATATACATCAGCCCCCGAATTCATCAATAGCTGTTTATCATTGGAATCGGCATTCTTGCTTTCCCATTCGGAAGCGCGCAGTGTTCCCTCCAGTTTTCCCTCGGCAGCTATGGTCTTTACACCAAGCTTGACAAATCCGTCTTTTACCGTGCTGACCGCTATGCGGAGATCAAAATCGTTCTTCAAAATAGTAGCGTATGAATTCCGGTCATTCCTTTTATAGGGAACCACCATGATAGTCGGCAAAGCTATTTGTTCCCGGGTTTCTTTCATCGACCTGTCTTCCTGCGATTTCTCCATCAACTTATTCCGTATCAGGTCTTTCTTGAGTGCGCCCAACAGGATTTGAGCTGTCACTGTCCCCTTATAGAGTTTGGAGGGTTGCCGCGCAGGTTCTCCCACTGTCTCGTAGTCTTTTACAAAAAGCATATAGCGCGAACCGAAAAACTGGCTCATATAGTACGAATCCTCTTTCCCGATCAGCGGTTGCCCATTCTCCACTCCGTCAATGCCATTCAGGAATATAGCATTAAAAATTGATTTCAATGCCATATTATATACTTCTTTTTTCTTGGCGGATATTCCGGAAGCAGTGACAATCACCAGATTGTCATCGGCTTTCACACAAGTCACCTCATTAGAGTATAACTCCTGCGCCGTGAGATGAATGGCGCATACCGACAGTAGTCCCCAAAGAATCAGTCGTGTCTTCATTTCTCTTTTCAGTTTGCTAATTTATTAAGTCAGGCCAATCAGAATCCCAGAAAAGTATCCGGTCGGGAAATAACAATCAATTTCTTTTCCTCTCTAGTGGCTTTCATTATATCTTCCCCGCCTTTGCTCACTGTACACAAAGAACGTGTTCCACTCAAGACTTCCTTTACATTCAAGCGTCCTATCTCTTTGAGTGACAGTTCACCGGCAATGTCCATCTCAATGTAAACTCTGAACTTCTGACTTTTCTTTATTCCCCTTTTGGTTCCGAGGTCGATATATACAGTTTGCGCCTTGTCTTTCTTGGTACTTTCCACTTGTACGATGGTTCCTTCAATTTTAAAATACTCGTTGACAAAGTCGTCCATACTAATCTTTGCATAATTCAATGTTTTGATGATTGCTTCGTCGGGAGTATCGCCCGTGCTTCCGGTCAGTCCTTCGTGTGAAAATGCTTTCGTACCGATCAGCGTACCGTTCGTAGGATTTACAATCTTTAATGTATAAGAGACACTTCCTTTATAGTAAGTTTTCCCCTTACTATCTGTTTTTTGGAGAGCTTCCATACTGGTGATGTTTCCCTGAATGAGATATTGGGCGCCCAATGTCGTCATTTCCTCACTTCTGGAAACAACATCTCCCATAGCAGAAGCTTCCTGACGCCTTTTGGCTTCGTTCTTCAACGCCTCATCGGAGTCAACATCAATCAGCACTACACGTTCCATTTCCTGGATACCTTCGATCACTTTATTGCGCAATGCTTCTGCCAAAATAGGCTTGATAGTTGTAGGCCGCGAGAAATAATCAATGTAAACTCTTTCTTTTTCATTCTCTTCTGTTTGTGCAAAACTCAACATCGGAATCAAGCAAATAGATAGTAGTAGTAAGATTCTTTTCATATTAATATATTATTTGTTATTAGCTTATATGTTTGTTCGGTTGCAAAGTTAAGCACATAGCGATGTTAATTATATACACTATAATTACTACAAACAACCTATATTCGGTAAATACCCCCCAAATTTCAAAGACAAAGGACAGTATGTGCAATCTATCAAATAAAATAGAGCGATTTTCTTCCGTTTAAGTTCTTCGTATCATACTATTTTTCCAACTTCAAAGAATAAGTATAAAATAGCATTTGGTATATCCACTAAAATTGTTATATTTGTCCAATAATAAATTGATTCCCAATAACAATATATATGGAAACTGATTTAAAAAAGATAGTAGGACACCGGCTGCAAATGCTTCGTATGGAAAAGAATCTCACTCAAGAGCAAATGGGAGAAAAGTTGAACTTATCGACAAGCGCCTATTGCAAAATTGAATATGGAGAAACAGATCTTACATTAACAAGGCTGAATAAAATAGCAGAAGTGCTCAATATGTCTGCATTGGAACTATTTAATAAGATAGATGGGAATGTATATGTCAACAACTCCGGAACAATCGGAACAAATATCGGAGTAGCAAAAGACTGTAGCACCGTACGCATCGAAGCCGCTGACGATCTCCGTGAGCTCATTAAGGCAAACAGCCGTCTCATTGATATGTTACACAAGCGCATAGAATTTCTGGAGAACAAGATGCTAACAGCTGAAACATAATTTATTTAATTATAGGTTTCATTGCTGTTAAATTAAACGACCGCCTATAATATCACGATAATTTACTGTATAAAGAATCAAATAAGGAGAACTTAAAATCTCTGTTTTTTGATATACCGAAAAAAGTTTATCTTTTCTGCATAAACAACTTTTGAGTTTCTAATAAATTCTTAAGGAGTTTATTAAAAACGGTATCCAAGTTTATTAAAAACCCGAATGTAGCTTTCAGAAGGATTTACATTGAATTTATGCAACAAAAAAGGCTGCAAACCCTATAAAAGGTTGCAGCCTCAAGCTTTTCATCGGGTCGTCTATACCCTAATCCTCATAAGGATCTCCTAGATGTTTTGTTATAATCTTATACTGTTTCATCGTCAGATAACGATGATTATACGGCATATAACCGGTCGGTACAAGCTCTTTGGTCAACGGGTTACAGTCTTTAATCCATCGGCTCAGACAACGCACTGCATTTTTACTGGTCGTACATCTGGGGAAGTACAATGCAGCTAATACAGCAAAAGATAAGATTCGTCTCATTTCGTTTTTAAAGTTTTAATTTGTCGTTTCATTGTTTCTTTCGTACTACAAATATACAACATCAAAAAGCGTTTGTCAAGTCATTTGGGATTTTGCCGTTAATATAAAGAACTATTTATCCATACAAAGTTAATTATCAACCAATTAAGCCATCATTTTATTTTTCCAATATTTGACATTGCAATTATTGCACAGCACTTATAATATAGCAAAATCTTTCCTTTAAAAGGAACGCCCTGTTGGTTTAAAACCAAGGCATCGTTCCTTTAAAACCAACGGGGTGTTCCTTTTAAACCAAGAAAACACTTATATTCAGACCTTATTTTCTAATTTTCCCAGAAGCTGTAATGATATTCAGGAAGACTTACTTTCCTCCCTATTACTTATCCCAAAAGCATCCTACTTTAGCCATCAAAAGCGCACCGTGTACGATAACAGTGAAAATCAGTGAAAGAAATTAAAAGAGAAACAAATACGACAGAATTATTTGGAGGTTAGTTTGCAAAGACATACATTTGTCATGTGATTTTTTTCATAGTATTAGATTTAAGGTTAACAAAGGTTGGAGCAAGGCGTTGCTCCTTTTTTTATATCCATATATAAGGTTAGTCTATACGAGTTAATTCAATAACTGATACATTCCTCCTGCTAATACACGAACTACTCCTTTCATTTCCAATTCAAAAAGAATAGCATTTATCTGATGTACGGGAATATCTGCTTCTACCACCAGAGAATTAATCTGTAAATTCCCCTGTTTCTCCAGGATAGAGACAATCTTTTGTTCTTCTTCGGACAAGTCGGGAAAAAGACTACGTTGCACATTTACTTTCCCGGAAAAAGTTGCCGGTATATTCCATCCCATTGCCTGTACAAGATCTTCAGCCGATAATAGTAAGGAAGCCTTATTATCTCTAATCAACCGATTACACCCCTTTGAATATTCATCATTTATCCGCCCGGGAAAAGCAAAACAATCGCGGTGATAGCTTTCAGCAAGTTCAGCAGTGATTAATGAGCCTCCTTTTTCTGCCGATTCAATGACAACCGTAGCATCACACATACCTGCGACAATACGGTTACGGCTGACAAAATTATGTTTGTCGGGATTCGTGCCGGACAGAAATTCGGTCAACAGTCCTCCTTTTTCGAGCATATCAATGGCCGTTTTTCGATGGGCATAAGGATAAATACGATCCAGACCATGGGCAAGAACACCTACCGTAGGCAGGTCATTGACCAGTGCTTCACGATGTGCATGGATATCAATCCCATAAGCAAGCCCGCTGACTACCAACACATCAGGACAAAGTGTTTTCAGATCGCGTAAGAAAGAGGCGCAAATACGGGTACCATAATCAGTGGCATTACGGGTGCCTACCATATTTATGATATGCAGGGAATTCAAATCGGTATTTCCTTTAAAGAAAAGGACGATAGGAGCATCTTCACATTCCCGCAAACGGGAAGGGTAAGCCTCATCATGGAAAGTCAGGCAGGAGATCCGGTTCTTCCGGATAAATTCATATTCCTGTTCGGCGCGGATCACAGCTTGCGGACAATCCAACGCCTCTATCACCCGTTGACTCACTTCAGGAATACGTTCCGGTATTTCTTTACGCAGACGGAAGACATCAACAGCATTGTTCATTCCGTCTATCAAATGTTTCGCCCCTATGTGCCCGATACCGGGCACCATTGTCAGGGCGATACTATAAATCTGTTCTTCCTCGGAACTGCTCATTTCAGGTAAGGGGCAAAGACGCTATCGAATAATTCGCTGTCACTCAAACGTCCGTTTACCACACATACCGTTTCAACAGTGGATTTCACTACTACTTTATGATCACTCTTACGGAAAATATCCTGATAGAACACATATTTGATACTTTCCTTTTTCATATAGAGTTTAGAGACAAACTCGTCTCCGCTTTTCAACGGCGTTTTGAATGCCATATTAATGCGTGCCACTACCGGATCGACTCCCTGTTCGTGAAGTGCAGCAAAGCTGACACCGACCGACGTCAGAAATTCATGACGGGTATGTTCCAGATAATGCTGATAGTTCGCATTATTAACAATTCCTTGAAGGTCGCACTCGTAATCACGCACCTTCATTTCCAATTCATAGATATAGTTCATTTAAATTGAGAATTGAGAATTAAAAGTTGAGAAATAATGGTTAGCCTCTTTTTTGCTCAATATCGAGTCCCTTGAACTTCTTCAGTTCTTCGGTTGATACCAGTTTATACAGTTTGTCACTGGGGCGTATCTTATCCGATTTCATCGAGAAGTGCTGGCCTTTCTTCACAGTCTGCACGGATTCCAAGTCAACACGTGCCTCTTCCAAAGTCATGAATAGAGCACCCGTAGTCGGTCCGGTAATGAGAAGTTTATCGCCTACGCTGACTTCCGCAGCCTCTACCAGAAATTCGGAAACTCCGATATTAGAGAAGTATTTGATACCTTTACCTACATATATCTTACGTTCCGTAGCTGCCGAACCATAGTTTCTGGTCCATTCACCTAAACGTTGTCCCAAGTAATAACCATCCCAGAAGCCGCGGTTGAATACAGTTTTCAGACGTTCGTCCCAAGCTGCAATCTTTTCATCGGTAAATGTCCCTTCCAGATAAGCCTTGATCGCCTCTTTGTAACATTCTACCACTGTCCGTACATATTCAGGTCCACGGGCACGGCCTTCAATTTTGAATACACGCACACCGGCATCCAACATCTTATTCATAAAGTGGATGGTCTTCAAATCTTTCGGTGACATGATATATTCGTTATCAATATCCAGTTCCACATCCGTCTCTTTGTCACGGACAGTATAGGAACGGCGGCATACCTGCATACAAGCACCACGGTTGGCAGAATGGTTCATCTCATGTAAAGAGAGGTAACATTTACCCGATACAGCCATACAAAGCGCACCGTGACAAAACATTTCAATACGAATCTGTTCACCGCTCGGACCACAAATATGTTCTTCCTGAATCTGACGATAGATTTCGGCTACCTGCTCCAGATTCAACTCACGGGCCAATACTACCACATCTGCAAATTGTGCGTAGAATTTTAAAGCCTCTGCATTGGAGATGTTCAGTTGAGTGGAAAGGTGTACCTCCTGCCCTATCTGACGGGCATAATTCATCACCGCCACGTCAGCAGCAATCACAGCAGAAATACCGGCTTCCTTGGCTGCATCGACAATGGTGTGCATCAATGCAATATCTTTATCATAGATAATCGTGTTGACCGTCAGATAACTTTTCATTCCGTGTTCATCACACGTACGGGCGATTTCCCGCAAATCATCAATCGTAAACGTATTGGCCGAACGGGCACGCATGTTCAGGTTTTCTATACCGAAATAGATAGAATCGGCACCTGCCTGAATAGCCGCAGCAAGAGATTCGCGCGAACCGACAGGAGCCATTATTTCAAAATCTTTTATATTCATCTTATTGTCTGATAATCATTAAATATGATAGAAGTATGCAAAGGTACGAATTTATCCGTATTTTTGCAGAGAATAAAGCAGAAAGAAGAAATGGAAAATAAGAAACCAATCGTACTCAACAATTTGGAAGAGTGGGATTTTACCGACTATATAGACTCACTTATACAAAAAGAGGAGGCTGTAGATCTGGAATTCAAAATTGCCAAAGATGGTCTTCCCAATAGTTTGTGGGATACTTATTCTTCTTTTGCCAACACAGATGGAGGAGTCATTATACTTGGAGTGAAAGAGCATAAACAGCAATTTATCATCGAAGGACTGACTAAAGAGCAAATCAGCCAGTACAAAAAAGACTTCTGGAATCAGATTAATAACACGGAGTGCGTAAACGAGAATCTACTTTCAGACAATGACTTATATGAAGGTTGTTATAAAGAAAGAAATCTTCTTCTCATCTATGTCCCCAGGGCCAGTCGCACGCAACGCCCTATTTATAGAACAAAAAATCCATTTAGCGGACATACATTTAAACGTAACCACGAAGGAGACTATAAATGTACAGATGCTGAAGTGAAACGTATGATTGCCGATTCGGACGAAAGTCATCCACGGGATTCAAGGATTTTATGCAATTATTCCATGGAAGATATCGACAAGGAAACTTTGACGCAATATAGACAGCTCTTCGCTAATCTGAAACCGTCTCATCCTTGGCTTAGTCTGAATGATTTAGAATTCCTCACTAAGCTGGAAGCATATCGCAAAGACCGGCATACCAAAGAAGAAGGATTCACTTTAGCCGGAATACTTATGTTCGGAAAAACAGAAAGTATCACTGATCCTGAATGTGCCCCCAATTATTTTCCCGACTACAGGGAACATTTGGGAGCAGACGATTCTCTTAGATGGTCGGATCGCATTTGTCCGGACGGAACCTGGGAAGCGAATCTCTTTCAGTTCTACCGTAAAGTATATCCCAAACTAACAGCCATATTGCCTAAACCTTTCCAAATAAGAAATGGTATACGCATTGACGAAACTCCCACGCACATTGCCATACGCGAAGCATTTATCAATACGCTTATTCACTGCGACTTCTCGGAAGAAGGAAACATTGTTGTCGAACAATGGGTAGATAAATACCGCTTCAAGAACCCCGGAACGATGTTGGTCAGTAAAACGCAATATTATTCAGGCGGAGATAGCGTATGCCGCAATAAAGCATTGCAAAAAATGTTCATGCTCATCGGTTTTTCAGAGAAAGCAGGAAGCGGAGTGAACAAGATTATAAAAGGTTGGAGAGAAGCTAACTGGCAGAAACCGTATGTTGAGGAATTTAATCGTCCGGACAAGGTAGAATTAACTCTACCGATGATTAGTTTATTACCGGATAACACTGTCATCAAACTAAAAAAGTTGTTTGATGAAAAGATTGAAACACTGACACAAGATGAATTAACCGTTTTGGTCACTTGTTATAGTGAAAGCGAAATCAATAACACTCAATTACAATATGTCGTTCCACAACATCGTTCGGATATTACAAAGATGCTGAAAAAACTTTGTAATGAAGGATTCTTGATTTCAGCAGGAAATGGCAGGGGAACGAAATACCATATTAATGAATCCGAGGGAAAGGTTGGAACCTCGGAGAATAATATAGAGAGTTCCGGTACAAAGGTTGGAACCTCGGAGAACAATATAGAGAATTCCGGTACAAAGGTTGGAACCTCGGAGAATAATATAGAGAGTTCCGGTACAAAGGTTGGAACCTCGGAAAATAATATAGAGAGTTCCGGTACAAAGGTTGGAACCTCAAAAAGACTCAAGTTTGAAGAACTCCAATCCATAATAATGTCTATTGCGGAGGATTATATCACCATAAATGAAATAGCTAAGAAGGTAGATCGAACGATTGATTATATAGCAAATAAGATTATTCCCAAGATGATAAAAAATGGAACAATCGAACATCTATATCCCGGAATCCCTAACCATCCGAAGCAGAAATATAAAGCAACCAATAAAAAAACAAATAATTAGCAGTAATACTATATATGAAGATAGATCAAATAGATCTGGGTAAATATCCCATCCTACTCGCTCCCATGGAAGACGTGACTGATCCGGCTTTCCGCCTGATGTGCAAGAAATTTGGAGCAGACATGGTATACACCGAGTTTGTATCAAGCGACGCACTGATACGTGCTGTCAGCAAGACCGCGCAGAAACTAAGTATCAGTGATGCCGAACGTCCGGTTGCCATCCAAATATACGGAAAAGATACGGAAACGATGGTGGAAGCTGCCAAGATTGTGGAACAGGCACAACCTGATATTCTGGATATCAATTTCGGATGCCCGGTAAAAAGAGTAGCCGGAAAAGGAGCGGGAGCAGGTATGTTACAGAATATCCCCAAGATGCTGGAGATCACCCGTGCGGTAGTAGATGCGGTGAAAATCCCCGTAACGGTCAAAACCCGTCTGGGGTGGGATGCTAACAACAAAGTAATTGTAGAGTTGGCAGAACAGCTACAGGATTGCGGCATCGCTGCACTGACTATACATGGCCGCACCCGTGCACAAATGTACACCGGAGAAGCCGACTGGACGCTGATAGGCGAAGTGAAGAATAATCCACGGATGCATATTCCTATTATCGGTAATGGTGACGTGACGACGCCTCAACGCTGCAAAGAGTGTTTTGACCGTTATGGAGTAGATGCTGTCATGATTGGTCGTGCCAGCTTCGGGCGACCATGGATATTCAAGGAAATAAAACACTATCTGAAGACAGGTGAGGAATTACCACCGCTAAGTTTCGAATGGTGCATGGAAGTGCTTCGTCAGGAAGTGATCGACAGTGTGGATTTGCTCGATGAACGCAGAGGTATTCTCCACGTACGCCGTCATTTGGCTGCTAGCCCACTATTCAAAGGAATACCTAATTTCCGTAACACACGCATCGCCATGCTACGGGCAGAAACAAAGGAAGAACTTTTCCGCATATTTGAAGAAATCACTTCCCAGCGTAAAGAGAATTCGGAATTTTAATCCATTATAAACCATCATCTTCATCCGCAAACTCTGACTCCTACGGATGGAGATTACCTGTTTCAAAAGACAGAAGTATATTCCTATTTTCTACTTGAACATCGGCTGTGCAAACCACTTCTTAAACATCCAGGTCGCAACTACATACAATAGGAATGCAGAGAAAAATCCCACAATGGCGTCAATCACATAATGTGCCTGAATATATACGGTTGCCCCGCAAAGCAACATATAGAAAGGTATAAGACAAGCAAACAATTTCTTACTGCCACGCCATGCCATAATCATCAAAATAGTAGAAATACCGACGTGCGAACTAGGGAATGCCGCCGTAGGACGTTCCCCTACTTGCTGCGAACCTTCCACTAAATTATAAAAGAATCCATGCTGATACCCCGGTCCGGGAAGTAACTCCTGATTATGATTGAAATAGTCACCGATAGCCGGAAAAATACCTTTAGATACATTATCAATTCCGATAGCAGGGAAATAGAATTGAGGTCCTGCAACAGGAACGAATATATAAATCAGATAATAGATAAAGAAAGAAGTGACAAGAACAAAAGACATTTTTTCGAACCACTCAAACTTATAAATGAAATAAAACAGAGCCACAATCAGCATCATCGGATAATAAAAGAAATATCCCATATTGAATGCTTCGCTAACTATAAGATGCGGAAATGTATGACAAAACCAGATAGCAGGCTGTCCATTGAAAATAAACTGTTCGGCAGTTGCAAACACATGGTCCAGATTCGGAAAGAAACGATTGAACTCGAAAGTATCCGGATACCAGTAAGACAATAAACTCATCTGAATGACAATACGCACAAATGCTGAAAATTTACAGGGGGCAAGACGATAAAGATACATCAGTAAAAAAGTCATTGCTGCAATCATAGCCCTATCCAGCAACATATGCCATGGATGATCCATCCGCTGAAACAGGAACAGAATCAGTATGGAAGTCAACAGATTATAAATCAGTGTAATCTTTTCCACAGCAAACAACCCTTTCCGGGTTTCTATGCGCTTAAATAAGTCTAAAGCCATCCTTCATTTTTATACCAGGCAATGGTTTCACGCACTCCCTTTTCCAAATCATATTCGGGCACATACCCAAGTTCTTTCATCGCCGGGGATATGTCACATTGCCAGTTGCGTTGTTTCATTATCTTATATTTATCCGAATTCAGAGTACTGCTCCTCCCGGAACGTGTAGCAATGAATTCAGCGAACAAAGATATAACTTTTAGCACAATTAACGGACATTTCAAGTGAAGAACAAACGGATTACCCAATTCTTTTTGTATCAGGTCCGAAAATGCACGGCTTTTATAGATTCTCCCATCTGTCAGGAAATACGCTTTCTGGACTACTTTTTTCTCCATTCCCAGAAATATCGCTTGCACAATGTCTTTCACATAAACAAAAGTCAGATCCTGACGACGGAAACCTACCGAGAAATCAACATGCTTCTGAATGGACTTTGCCATCAGGAAATAGTCTGACTCACGGGGACCATAGACTCCCGTAGGACGATAAATGACATAAGGAAAACCGGGAATACTCTGAATATATAATTCCGCTTTCAATTTACTTAATCCATAAGCCGTATTAGGCATCGGAGTGTCTTCTCCGCTTATCGGAGTGTAATCCTTCTCGCGTACAGGTCCGAATACACTCAACGTACTAATATATATAAACTGCTTCGGAACCATATTCAGTTCCTTCAGTGTATCTATAAAATATTTGGTCTGAAGATAATTCACATAATCAAAGGTCTTTTTATCAGAACACTTTGTCACACCGGCGCAATGGATGATGTAATCAAACTTACTGTAAGTACCTTTATGCCCGGAGAGTTGGGCACGAAGCTCATTAGGATGCGCAAAGTCGAGTTCCAGAAAGTGAATTTTCCGGTTCTTCAAATACTGCTTGCTACTCGTAGGACGAATTCCGGCCCACACACCAAACTTTCGTTTCAACGCTTCCTCCACGATGAAACTCCCTATAAAACCACTTGCGCCTGTAATTAAAACACTCTCCATTATTACTTCCCAGGTTCTACATGAATATTGATTCAAAAAATATGATGCCGCAAAGATACGATAAATATAAAATAAAAGCCATTTTGCTTTTCTCAATTATTATTTGTTTATTTGCAACGCGATTTATTTACTATTCAACACTTTTAAAAGCACGTGGAAGATAAGGCCGATTTTGATTTTCTTTTTAAAGAGTACTATCCTCAACTTTATTATTACGCATTTCATCTGATTAATAATATGGAGGCTAGTAAGGATATCGTGAGCGACGCCTTCGAATTTATTTGGGCCAATTATGCTAAAATAGACAAAGCCACTGCTAAATCTTATCTATATGTTTATGTCCGCAACAAAAGCATTGACTTTTTGCGACACCAGAATACACATGAACAGTATGTACAAATCTATTCTGAACTGACCAAAAGTTATGTTGAAACGGAGTATCAGGAGCAGGATGAAAGAATGATGCATATCAGCAAAGCTATGGAAAAGCTGACTCCACATACCAGACACATTTTAGAAGAATGCTATATTCAACGTAAGAAATATCAGGAAGTAGCGGAGGAACTGAATATCAGTGTCAGTGCAGTCAGGAAGCATATTGTGAAAGCATTGCAGGTGATACGTGAAGAATGTGCAAAAAAATCATAAATCAGGTGTCTTTATTTTATGATTAAACGTAATATAAATAAGTATGATACAGTCGAACAGTGATGAATAAAGATATTGACAATATAGATAATACAGATAAATCTGTAGAGAAGGCACTCGACATTATGGAGAGTTCTTCAGAAATAAACGTCGAACAACTGCAGGAAATGCTTAAAGATGAGGAAGCCCTGCAAGCTTGTCGTGACATCATGGATAGTAGTCTTTTCCTGCAACAAAAAAGTGAAATAGAACTACCCAATATAGAGATGGAGTTAGAACGATTCAAGAAAAAACAATACGCAGCAAGAATGCGCTCCAACCTCTGGAAAACAAGTATTGGAATAGCCGCTATGGTTACCGTTCTATTTGGAACTTACTATCTAATCAACAGCCTGACAACTCCTGCCCTTGAACCAATCACTGTATTCACTGCTGATACTACTCCCCAACACATCACCCTGCAAAAAGATAACGGAGAAAAGATTGTATTAGACGAACCGCAATCAACCAATCAAACCTTACCGCAGAAAGTGATCTCAAAACCGGAGGAAAAAGAACTGGATTACAGACAAGTGATTTCAACGACCACACAAACACATGTACTCACCGTACCACGTGGCGAAAGCTTCAAAGTAGTATTATGTGACGGGACGGAAGTCTGGCTCAATGCCAATAGCAACTTTGTCTACCCTACGGCCTTTATTGGCGACGAACGTATTGTCACTTTAGAAGGCGAGGCTTATTTTAAAGTGACCAAAGATCCGAAGCGGCCTTTCATCGTAAAAACCAAAACAGTGCAGACACGTGTTCTCGGTACTGAATTCAATATACGTAGTTATACGCCCGAAGATACCCATGTAGTACTTATCAATGGAAAAGTAGAAATCAGCAACACTAAAGGAGGATCATATACCAGACTATATCCGGGAGAAGATGCACACCTGCAATCTGATGGTAACTTTATTCTAGCGGAAGTAGACCTAGACTCATACGTCTATTGGAAAGATGGCTATTTCTATTTTGATGATGTCACATTGAAAGATATTATGCAAAATCTGGGACGTTGGTACAATGTAAACATAGAATTCAGAAACAAAGAAGCAATGGAGTATAAAATGCACTTTATATCCGATCGTACCAAAGATTTAGAGCACACTATTTCATTACTTAACAGAATGAAAAAAGTAACAGTCACCTTGCAAGGCAATACGCTCACCGTAGACTAGTTTTTTATTGCATAAGTATAACAAATCTATGCAAGAAACAGCAAAATATCACTTTTCTTAAAAAATAATTCGCAAAAGGGGTATCTATTTTTTGAACTCATACGCACTAGTATTATAAACATATTCAAATTAGTGTTATTAGAATGAAACGTATGAGAAAAAATTGGAACCTATTTATTGTGTGTTTTCTATGCGTATTATGCTTTTTACCTTATCACGTAAACGCTCAAGCAAAATCACAAAAGAAAATCACGATTGAGTTTAGTAACGAACGGTTACCGTCCGTACTAAAACGCTTGGAAAAGATATCAGGATACAAAATCCTTTTTACGTACGACGACGTTAAAAAGTATACGGTTTCCGGATCTGCCAAGGATAAAAACATCGAGCAGACTCTTGATATTATCTTAGCAAACAAGCCGTTAGAATATCATATTGAGGACCAATTTATCACTATCACCCCTAAAGGTCCTTCCAAACAAGCCAAAGTATTCAACGTAAAAGGAGTTGTTATTTCTGGTGATGACAATCAACCTCTTATCGGTGCAACCATCCTCGTCAAAGGAAGCAAATCTGGTGTATTGACAGATATAGACGGAAAATTCTCGATAGAAAATGTATCAAATAAAGCCGTACTACAATTTTCCTATATAGGAATGAAGCCGCAAGACCTTTCTCCTACCCCTACAATGAATGTTACATTGATGCCCGATGTACAAACACTCTCAGAAGTTGTAGTAACAGGTATGCAGAAAATGGACAAACGTCTGTTTACGGGAGCAACCAACCAATTAACGGCAGACAACGTAAAGCTCGACGGTCTGCCCGACATTAGCCGGGGACTTGAGGGACGTGCGGCAGGTGTATCCGTACAAAATGTATCAGGGACTTTCGGTACCGCTCCAAAAATCCGCGTACGTGGAGCCACCTCTATTTATGGCAGCTCCAAACCGTTATGGGTAGTAGATGGCGTCATTATGGAAGATGCTATTGACGTTGGTCCGGATGACTTATCTTCAGGAGATGCAGAGACTTTAATTAGTTCAGCTATTGCCGGATTAAATTCAGATGATATAGAAAGCTTTCAAATATTGAAAGACGGATCAGCAACTTCTATTTATGGGGCACGTGCCATGGCAGGAGTTATTGTAGTGACTACCAAAAAAGGAAAAGCTGGAGTTAGCAAGATTAGTTATACCGGTGAATTCACAATGAGAATGGTACCTAGTTATAAAGAATTCAATATCATGAATTCACAAGAACAAATGGGTATCTATAAAGAAATGGAGCAGAAAGGCTGGCTGAACAATAGTGATACATATCGGGCAAAAGATAGCGGTGTTTATGGACGTATGTATCGTCTCATCAACCAATACAACCCAACAACCGGACAATTCGGACTTGCTAACACGCCAGAAGCACGTAACTCCTACCTGCGTGAAGCAGAAATGAGAAACACAGATTGGTTTGATGTTCTATTTTCCAACAACGTCACACAAAATCACTCTGTCAGTATCACATCCGGAAGTGAGAAATCTTCATTTTATGCATCTTTAAGTGCCATGTCAGACCCCGGATGGTATAAACAAAGTGAAGTTAAGCGATATACTGCTAATCTGAACACAAGTTACAATATCTACAAAAATCTGTCAATCAACCTAATATCGAATGCATCATACCGCAAGCAAAAAGCTCCCGGGACATTAAATTCGGAAGTAAATGCAGCAAGTGGAGAAGTAACACGCCAGTTCGACATCAATCCTTATTCATATGCCTTGAATACATCCCGCGCTTTGGATCCTACGGTGAACTACATAGCCAATTACGCCCCATTTAATATTCTCCATGAATTGGATAATAACTACATGGACTTGAATGTAGCTGACGTAAAGTTTCAGGGAGAATTAAAATGGAAAGTACTCCCGGAGTTGGAACTGAGTGCATTAGGAGCTATCAGATACCAATCATCTTCACAAGAACATCATATTAAAGATAATTCAAATCAAGCAACAGCATATCGTACTGGTATGGATGATGCCACCATTCGTGATAAAAACGACCTGCTCTACACTGACCCGGATAATCCCTATGCACTACCTATCAGTGTACTGCCGGAAGGAGGTATATATCAACGCAAAAATTATCGAATGTTAGGAGTCGATTTCCGTGCTACAGCATCTTGGAATCATCTATTTGCAGAGAAACATATAACCAACTTGTTTGCAGGTATGGAAGTAAATGACTTAAAACGTATGCAAGACTATTTTCAGGGATGGGGTATGCAATATACAATGGGAGAAACACCTTCTTATGTATACGAATACTTTAAAAAAGGAATTGAAGGAGGGAGTAGATATTATGGACTAAACCACTCTACTACCCGAAGCGTTGCAGCATTCGCTAACGCCACCTATTCTTATGACGGTCGTTATACTATAAATGGGACCTTCCGTTATGAGGGTACCAACCGCATGGGTAAAAGCCGGTCTGCCCGCTGGTTACCAACATGGAACGTATCCGGTGCATGGAATATGCACGAAGAAGATTTCTTCAAAGCTTTGAATCCGACTCTCACCCATTTTACTCTTAAAGCATCTTATTCTCTGACAGCAGACAGAGGACCGGATTACGTAACAAATTCACATGCCATTATCACCAGTTATTCACCCTACCGCCCGTTCACAAGCGGACAAGAAACAGGTCTCTACGTATCCGATCCTGAAAACAGTGAATTGACTTATGAAAAAAAGCATGAGCTGAATATCGGTGCAGACATGGGATTTTTGGACAACCGCATCAATTTTGCAATTGATTGGTACAAACGTAATAATTACGACTTGATTGGTATAACTCCAACACAAGGAGTAGGTGGTGCAATCTATAAATATGCAAACATCGCTTCTATGAAATCACATGGTATCGAATTTACTCTTTCAACCAAAAACATTCAAACTAAAAAATTCACATGGAATACAGATTTCATATTCTCTAAAGCTAAAAATGAAATTACAGAACTCAATGCTCGTTCCAGTGTCATGGACTTAGTTTCAGGATATGGCTTTGCCCGGCAGAATTATCCGGTGCGTGGTTTATTCTCAATCCCATTTGCCGGACTGGATATCAACGGTATTCCACAATATTATATCAACGGAGAGATAACCAGTACCAATATTGACTTCCAGACACGCGACAATATTGATTATTTAAAATATGAAGGCCCGACTGACCCAACCATAACTGGTAGTATGGGAAACATATTTACTTATAAAGGATTTAAACTTAATGTATTTGTCACATACTCCTTTGGAAACGTAGTACGCTTGAATCCATGTTTCAAATATCAATATAGCGACCTGTCTTCCATGCCACGCGAATTTAAAAACCGATGGACCATAGGAAATGAAGAGAAACGTACCAACATTCCCGCAATACTATCCAAGCGCCAGCTTGAGGATAACAGAGACTTAATTTATGCATACAACGCCTATAACTACTCAACGGAAAGAATCGCCAAAGGAGACTTCATCCGTATGAAAGAAATCTCTCTTTCTTACGATTTCCCCAAAGCCTGGATCGCTCCGGCAAAGATTTCTAATTTGTCTCTGAAACTGCAAGCAACCAACCTGTTTCTGATTTATGCGGATAAAAAGCTGAACGGACAAGATCCAGAGTTCTTCAATACGGGTGGCGTAGCTTCTCCGGTACCTCGCCAATTTACGTTAACAATCAGATTAGGTCTTTAACAATCAGAAAAATATGAAAATAATGAGATATACAACACTTTTACATATAGGAGCCATAACAACTGCCTGTCTGGCAATATCCTCTTGTAGTAATTTCTTGGATGAGATGCCGGACAACCGGACTGAACTAACAACAGAAGAAAGTATCACTAAAATACTAGTATCAGCTTATCCCGAAACAACAAACTGCCACATCGGGGAATTTTATAGTGACAACATAGATGAAAATAGCAAAGCATACAGTTATCTTTTTCGACTGAATGAACATCTTTATCGCTGGCAACAAACAACTGAAGAGGATCAAGATTCTCCCCACGCGTTGTGGACCGACTGCTACAATGCCATCGCGTCTGCCAATCAGGCTTTACAAGCAATTGAACAAATGGGAAATCCCGCTTCACTGTCTGCACAAAAAGGAGAAGCATTAGTATGCCGCGCATATAGCCACTTTTTACTAGTCACTACATTTTGCAAAGCATACGGCACTACTTCCGGCGAAGACTTGGGAATACCCTATATAACAAAGCCCGAAACGACAGTCAATCCTCAATATTCACGTGGAAACGTAGCCGAAGTTTACGAGAAAATAGCCAATGACCTACAAGAAGGTCTGCCCCTGATTGATGACAACATTTACATCAGACCTAAATATCATTTCAATAAAAAAGCAGCTTATGCATTTGCAGCACGTTTCTACCTTTACTATATGCAACAGGATTATTCCAATTGTCAGAAAGTAATTGAATATACCAATGCCATATTGGGTAATAACGCTTCTCACCACTTGAGAGACTGGGCAGCATTAGGCTCTTTGTCCCCCAACGGCTCCATACAGCCAAATGCCTATGTAAATTCGGATAATCAAGCCAACTTACTGGTTATAACGGCCGCATCTTACTGGCCTATGGTTGCAGATCCCGGCTATGGTGCTTGTGAAGCGTATTGCAACAATGAGATTACAGCGTCTGAAAATTGTAAATCAGAAGGTCCGTGGGGAAATCAAACCTGTTACCACCAGACCCCATTTGCGCCCGGTGGTTCTATAAAAAATGGATTCCGTCGCTTAGCTATATACAGACAATTTTCCCCGTCAGGTGATAGCTGGGCCGGATATATGATGTATCCACCTTTCACAACCGATGAAACATTGCTTTGCCGTGCAGAAGCATATACACTTTTGAAACGTTACGATGAAGCGGCAGCAGATATTGATGCCTGGCAAAAAGCTTTCACCACAAATACAGAAACCTTAACCAAAGAGTCAATCAATGATTTCTATACTAAATTATCTTACTATCAACCGGAAAGTCCAACTGTGAAAAAACAATTGCATCCCGATTTTAGGGTTGAAAATGGTGTGCAGGAGAATCTCATTCATTGCATCTTACATGCAAGGCGTCTCCTGACATTGGAAGAAGGACTCCGGTGGCAAGATGTAAAACGTTATGGCATTGTTGTTTACCGCCGTTACTTTGAAGGTTATACATTAGTGAGAATTACAGACAAAATGGAAGTTGATGACCCGAGACGTGCAATTCAACTGCCTACCAGCGTTATCACAGCGGGTATGGAACCAAATCCTAGAAATAACTAATTCACCAGGAGGAAAGAAATATGAAAAGACATTACCATATATATAGTTTAATAATCATTCTGACCTGTGTATTGGGAAGTTGTAACAATGATGAAGATGTGGACAAAGCGCACAGCATATTTTCAACAGAAGAAGTAGAGCGTGCCATGTTTGATAAATGGATATTGGACAACTATACTAATACTTATAATATAGAATTAAAATATCGCATGGAAGACAATGAAAGCGATATGAGCCATGTACTGATACCGGCAGAGTATACAAAATCTGTTGTTTTAGCCAAAATTGTCAAACATGTATGGTTGGAAGCCTATGACGAAGTCACAGGTACTCCTAAATTCCTATGCCAATATGTTCCCCGAACAATTCACTTTATTGGTTCACCTGCCTATGAGGATAACGGAACAATGGTATTGGGAACCGCAGAAGGAGGTATGAAAATCACTCTCTATAATGTAAATGACATTAATCCGGAATACATTGATATGAATGTATTGAACGAGTATTATTTTGGAACCATGCATCATGAATTCGCACATATCCTGCACCAGACCAAAAACTATGATCCTTCATTCGACCGTATAACAGAAAATGCTTATATCGGAAGCGACTGGTATATGACCAGAACCGAAGAAGCATGGAAACAAGGTTTTGTCACACCTTACGCCATGAGTGAGTCACGTGAGGATTTTGTAGAAAACATTGCGATATATGTAACCAATACAGCCTCTTACTGGGACAATATGCTTGCCAATGCAGGAGAACAAGGACGAACACTTATCCAACAGAAGTTCGACATAGTATATAATTACATGGAGCAAACATGGGGAATTAATCTGGATGACTTACGTGAAATTGTCCTACGTCGCCAGAATGAAATAGCAGAAGGCAAAATTGATTTAAGTGTCATTGAATAAAAACTAGAATTATGAAGAAATACCTATCAATATGCATACTATTGACATTAACAAGTATCGGATTACAGTCCTGTCTTTTTTCCGAAGAGGATGTATTTGATGAATCATCTGCCAATAGAGCTACAGCTGATGTCGCTAAATGCCAAGAAATCCTGAAAGAAGCTTCCAATGGTTGGAAACTTGAATACTATGTAGGCAGCGATTACTCTTCCGGAGCAATAACTTTTCTTATGAAATTCGATGGTACGCAAGTGCAAATTGCTTGTGAAGGGGGTACAGACGATTATGTGCCCGGTGAAAAAAGTACTTCGCTCTATCAAGTAAAAACAGAACAAAGTACAATGCTTACTTTCGATACATACAACCCGTTGCTCCATTCATTTTCTGCACCATTAGGATTCAACATGAATCTGGAAGGTGATTATGAATTCATTATATTGGAAGCTTCTCGGGAGAAAATAATTCTACAAGGCAAGAAGTACAAGAACATAATGGAAATGACTCCGATGCCCGAAGACGAACCGTGGTCTACTTATCTTAAGAATGTAATACAGGTTGAAAAAGACGCATTCTTAAATACTTATAATCTGCAAAAAGGTGGAGAAACACTAAAAGTATTCAAAAGAGCTCCCGGTACATTAAGTATCTTCGATGTATATAATCCCGATGCTGGAGAAGCAAGCGAGTCATTAGCTTATATCTATACAGATAAAGGATTCAAATTACGAACTCCTTACATAATCAACAATATATCCATACAGCACTTTACATGGAATACACTAACCCGGAAATTCACTTGTACGGACGAAGGAGCCACTGATGTAACCCTCAATGAGTTCTATCCGGAAGGATATTTCCAATATAAAGATTTTATTGGAGACTATATCTTAGGGTTCAACAGTTACATGACGGGAAGCGGATATGCAGAAGCAGCGATCACCCCTTTAGTAGAAGGAGAAACTTACAAGCTTTCGTTACCACTGACTTATTTTCAAATAAACATTGAAGTAATTCTGAAATACGACAAAGGAAGTGGGCAAATAATACTCGACTCACAAGATCTCGGATTAAATCCCTTGTTTCAATATTACTTCGCTATTGCCGCAGGAACAGAAGGATATGCACATCCGGAGATAAGTATAATTTCCCAATTACGTAATGGACTAATCAGCAAGGTCGAAAGTACAGAGCCATTTGGTTTCTATCTCGTAGACAAGATTACTCAGACCAACTCCGCCCTTATGGTTTGGGCTTATTCATCCGACAAATATTCAGAAAGCACAATGGCCGGTTACATTGAATACTTCAGGTATCTCATGATGAAAAAAAAAACAGAGGAAGAACAATAGATTTATATAAAGTATGAAAAAGATATATTTAAACATAGTATCCATTGTCCTTTGCATGACAATGATAACAGGATGTGACAACGAAGAGAATATTCCGACATCTGACTTGCAAATTCTGGCGTCCGAAATAAATATGGATGCCACAGGTGGAAAAGGGTATGTAGAAATCAGTTCATCAAAAACGATCAGTGCCCGACTGACAGATACAGATTGGTGTAGCATCGAAGAAATAACAGACAACAAAATCACTCTCAACACCCAGCCTAACTATGGTTATTCCGGCCGCTCAAGCCAACTGATTATTACTGATGGAATCAAAGAAGAAAAACTTACCGTGATGCAATCCGGGGCGGTTTTTGTTTTTGAGGACAATAAATGGATACAACGCGTAACAAATGACGCAACCACCTTACACGTCAAACAGTACGGTTCTTTCCCTTGTATCGTAAACATTCCAGAAGAAGCTCGCAACTGGTTATCATATAAAGAGGATGACAATGGTAAAGGGGGAACATTTACAATAACCCCAAACACATCTAACAGCATTCGTGCCGCCAAAGTCACAGTAACCAATGGTAATCGGAACTTTGAATATCAAATACTTCAATATGAAGTAGACGATATGTTAGGAACATGGAATGGACAATATACAGAGGATTTTCAAACTTACTACAGTTTGAAGAATGTAACAATTACCAAAGAAGAAAACGGAACTTACTCTGTAGCAAATCTAGTCAACAACCAACCCTATATACTAAGAGGAGAAGCCGAAAACAACGCATTAATCTTTGAAGCCGGCCAGTATCTCGGAAAAATGTATGATATGTTTTACTTAGGTCTGGCCATACAAGATACTTGGGGAGAAATGCACGAATTCGACTACAAATTAGGACTTGGTCCTGTTATATTAGCAGACGGAACAATTGGCTTAATGTTTGACGATACAATAGGAGAATATCCATCAATCGCTTTTTATTTCATTGCATATATTGATGAGTTCCTTGACGAAGCTTATGGAGCAGCATATATATTCGCAAACTGTTTACTATACAAATAGAACTAGAAACCCTTTAATTAAAACGCATTTATGAGAAAAGACTTATTATTAGGAATTGCTGTCACTTCTCTGATCGGATTATCAGGTTGTAGCAGCGACGATGAGAACACAACGTGGGGTGTTTCCGCACCTGATGCCGCACTTACGGTATCTTTACCTTCGGACTTTGCATGGAATAATGACTCGAAGATAGGACTTTACTGTGCACAAGCTTATGACAATGGTACAGTTGGAGTTATCAACAAAGCTATAGCTATTACAAGCGGAGCCGGTACAAGCAACGCCGGGCTGGCTAATGCCATAAAACCGGGTGAAGGAGCAAACAAACTTTATACATATTATCCTTACAATGAAGCCTTGGGGGAAAATCCGGCAAAAGTAAAGGTTAGTATCCCTTCACTTCAAAAGCAGAATATGCCCGATCCTGTTCAAAGCACAAATGAATATTCGTTCTTTTACGGAACACAAACAGCAACTCCGGTTGACGCCAGTCCGATGACTGCAAATATTGCAATGAAAAATCTATTCTGTGTTTTAGAGTTCAATATAGGCACAACTGCATTCGGAATAGGTAAACAAATATCCGAAATCACGGTATCAGCCGAGAATGCTAAATTAGCCGGTGACTTTGGAGTGAATCTGACAGCAGATAAAGTAGTCGCAGACGGTACAGCCGATGCCTCTTATATTTCTGCCAACTCTATCACTTTACAAATGGAAGGAATAGCAGGAACACTAGCTACAACCCCTATAAAAACACGTATTACAATGAATCCGGCACAACTGGAAGGTAAACAATTAAAAATAAAAGTTAAGCTAGGAAATGATTCATGGGAATTCACAGAAGACGGACGTAACTATCTCGCAAACAAAGTATACTCTGTTGATTTAAACCTGACAGATCCTCCATTAAATCTGAATGAAAAAGGATATTCAAACAGTTATATGGTAAACCAACCCAATACAACATACAAATTCGATGCAAAAGTACAGGGAAATGGGAAAGTAACCACAGGTATAACCCCACAATCCATTGATCCGAAAGATGCCTTTATTGTGTGGGAATCCACTTCAGCACAGAATGGGGTCATCAAAAACGTAAAATTATCAGCAGATGGATTTGTAACTTTCACCACCTCCGGTAATATCGGTGGAAATGCCCTGATTGCTGTTACCGACGGCATACCTACTGACGAGTTCCCTAAAGGAACCATTTTGTGGAGTTGGCATATCTGGAGTACCGATTATGATATCTCGCAAGACGTGGCTATTACTAATGCTGATGGAGTTAAATTCCACTTTATGAAAATTAACTTAGGTGCATTAAGCGTTGCTCCAGACGAAAATGGATATGGATTAAAATATCAATGGGGACGCAAAGATCCATTTTTCTATGATGGAATACCCTCCGGCGGAGTGGTAACAGGCGTAGTATCCGACACGATGTACGGATGGCAATCTGATACATATTCTCCAGAAACAGGGGGGGAAGATTTGTCACTGTATTATTCAGGTGTCTTCCCAACAGCATTCTTCAAAGGTGGTTATGGGACAGATAACGATTGGTACGGAACAGGTACAGGTATAGAAAACAGAAATAACAATTTATGGGGGAATCCTGAAAATGAATTAGGAAATAAATCTATTTATGACCCATGCCCAGTAGGTTATCGTGTACCCCCACAAGCTGCATATAATAATTTCAGCAAACCGACAGAATGGAAATTTGAAAACAATGGTTGGAATTTCCCGACAGATAATGGTGAAAAGATATTTTTTACAACAGCTTCCAGTTATTTAGTTTTCAGTACTGGAATTCTATCAACTGGTAGTTGGAGTGGAAAAACTGGATATTATTGGAGTACTAGCACAAATTCCAATACAGCAACAAATGCATCAGGCTTAAGAGTCGAATCTAACTTTGTTAACAACAACCAAACCATACAAAGAGCATCAGGCGCTGCTGTACGTTGCATCCGTGAATAAATCTCTCTCTTAGACATTAATTTATATTTAATGGATGGAAGAGCTGCTTCCTTATGGAGACAGCTCTTCTTTTCTATCCGTCCATCAACCTGCTCATTAGTTCTCATAACTTCATGCACTGCAAACACCCTATCATAAAACATGAAATACAAGACCGCAAAGGTATTTTTCTTTCCTCAAAGTTTCCATAAGGAAAATAATCCTATATCTTTGTAACTACATATTTTTAAAAGACAACATTATGGCGAAAAAGAAAGAAAAGAAAGAGAAAAAGGCCGGCAAAAGAATGAGTAAGAAAGAGCTGGCAGCATTATTGATAGACTTTTTCCATGCCAAACCGAACGAGACCTTGAGTATGAAATATATTTTCTCGGAATTGCGTCTCACCACCCATCCGCAGAAAATGCTATGCGTTGATATACTACATGACCTTTTGGATGACGATTATATTTCCGAAATAGAAAAAGGGAAGTTCCGTCTCAATAACCATGGAACAGAGATGGTGGGTACTTTCCAACGGAAGAGCAATGGCAAAAACTCATTTATCCCCGAAGGAGGAGGTGAACCGATATTTGTGGCCGAACGTAACTCGGCACATGCCATGAACAATGACAAAGTAAAGATCACCTTCTATGCCAAACGCAAGAACAAAGATGCCGAGGGCGAAGTAATAGAAATACTGGAACGTGCCAACGATACTTTCGTCGGAACGCTGGAAGTAGCTAAATCCTATGCATTCCTGGTGACGGAAAACCGTACACTTGCCAATGACATCTTTATTCCGAAAGACAAGCTGAAAGGCGGAAAGACCGGCGATAAAGCCATCGTGAAAGTAACCGAATGGCCGGATAAAGCAAAGAATCCTATCGGACAAGTAATAGACATATTAGGCCAAGCCGGTGATAACACTACGGAAATGCACGCCATTCTTGCAGAATTCGGCTTGCCATACGTATATCCGAAAGCTGTGGAAACAGCCGCAGACAAGATTCCTGCCGAGATTTCAGCAGAAGAAATTGCCAAACGCGAAGATTTCCGCAAGACCACCACTTTCACCATCGACCCGAAAGACGCCAAAGACTTTGACGACGCACTTTCTATCCGCAAACTGAAAGACGGATTATGGGAAGTAGGTGTGCACATCGCCGACGTGACACATTACGTAAAAGAAGGAGGAATCATCGACAAAGAAGCAGAGAAGCGGGCAACCTCCGTTTATCTGGTAGACCGTACCATCCCGATGCTTCCCGAACGGTTGTGTAACTTCATCTGTTCACTCCGTCCGAATGAAGAAAAACTTGCCTTCTCCGTCATCTTTGATATTACTGAAAAGGGAGAAGTCAGAGACTCGCGCATCGTGCACACAGTCATCAATTCCGACCGCCGTTTCACTTACGAAGAGGCGCAGCAGATTATTGAAACCAAAGAAGGAGACTACAAAGAAGAAGTACTCACACTAGATACCATTGCCAAAGCACTTCGTGAAAAACGCTTCGCGGCAGGAGCCATCAACTTCGACCGCTACGAGGTGAAATTTGAAATTGACGAGAAAGGAAAACCAATCAGCGTATATTTCAAAGAATCAAAAGACGCCAATAAACTGGTAGAAGAATTCATGTTGCTTGCCAACAGAACAGTGGCAGAATTCGTCGGTAAAGTTCCTAAAAATAAAAAGCCCAAAGTGCTTCCTTACCGTATCCACGATCTTCCCGATCCGGAGAAACTGGAGAATCTGTCACAATTCATCGCCCGCTTCGGCTACAAAGTACGCACAAGCGGAACGAAGACGGATATTTCAAAATCCATCAACCACCTGCTGGACGACATACACGGAAAGAAAGAAGAGAACCTGATTGAAACCGTATCTATCCGTGCCATGCAAAAAGCCCGTTATTCGACTCACAACATCGGTCACTACGGACTGGCATTCGAATATTACACCCACTTTACTTCACCCATCCGCCGTTTCCCGGACATGATGGTACACCGTCTGGTAACGAAGTATATGGACGGAGGACGCAGTGTATCCGAAGCTAAATACGAAGACCTCTGCGACCACAGTTCGAACATGGAACAAATTGCAGCCAACGCTGAACGCGCTTCCATCAAATACAAACAAGTGGAATTCATGAGCGAACGTCTGGGACAGATTTACGACGGCGTTATCTCCGGTGTCACCGAATGGGGGCTCTACGTAGAACTGAACGAGAACAAATGCGAAGGTCTGGTTCCTGTCCGTGATCTGGATGACGATTATTATGAGTTCGATGAAAAGAATTATTGTCTTCGCGGACGTCGCAAAAACAAGATCTATAGTTTGGGAGATGCCATCACCGTTCGTGTAGCCCGCGCTAATCTGGAAAAGAAACAGTTGGACTTTGAATTAATAGAAAAGTAAAAGTTTGAATATTCAAGCAAACTGAAAAGCTCATTCAACCCCTGATAACATTAGTACAGAAATACGACTGATTAGATAAATCTGTGAAAGCAACGAGAAAAAAGTTTGCATAGATTTGTGTAATCAGTCGTAAGTCTGTACTTTAGCGTATCATTTTGATTATTCTTACTATTATAACATTCATATATCCATGAAAACTGTCATTATCGAAGACAAACAACGAATCGAGTCCATTATCCTGCATTGCGATGCCTGTTTTGTGGGCATTACAGATTTAGAAGGTAATCCCTATGTAGTTCCCATGAACTTCGGTTATGAAAATGGCATCATATATCTGCATTCAGGTCCCGAAGGCAGCAAGTTAGAGATGTTGAAACACAATAATAATGTATGTATCACTTTCAGCCTCGGACATAAACTTGTCTACCAACACGAAAAGGTAGCCTGCAGTTACAGTATGCGTTCCGAAAGCGCGATGTGTCGGGGGCAAGTGGAATTCATCGAAGAGATAGACGATAAACGCCGTGCACTGGATATTATCATGCGTCATTATACAGACAACGCATTCAGCTATTCCGATCCTGCCGTACGTAACGTAAAAGTGTGGAAAGTAGCTGCCCGACAGATGACAGGAAAAGTCTTCGGTCTGCGAGCCAACGAAAAACCATAAAACAGTTTCCAACTTTCGGCTAATGAATTTAACTTCATGTTCCACACCCGTCTAAGAAATGAATACAGCATTCAAGAAGCATGACGGAGTATCTCCAAGCAAATTTCTCTAAACAAAAGTTTAGAGAAATTTTACCCTCACACTTTCACCCTCTGGCTGTATCTCTTCATCCACCGGTATTACAGGTGTGAGATTTATAACACAATTATAAAAGCTACTCTATCTGTTCATTTCAAATTGTTTTTGTATACTTGCAACATAAATAAAAATAAATAGATAAGTACTCTTACAAAAAAATAAATTATGAAGAAATTACTATGTCTCGCCCTGTTATTATCTGCCGGAAGTATTTATACCGGCAATATCTCGGCAAGCAACAAACCTACCGGTAAGAAATCCGGAAACAACTCAAAGGATATATACAAAAAGACCTGGATTGACTTCAACAAGAACGGTGTAAAGGACGTATACGAAGATCCCTCCGCTCCTATCGAAGCCCGTATTGCGGATTTGCTTTCGCAAATGACACTGGAAGAGAAAACCTGTCAGATGGCTACTCTTTACGGTTCGGGACGGGTACTGAAAGATGCATGGCCTACCGACGGATGGTCGACAGAAATCTGGAAAGACGGTATCGGGAATATCGACGAACAGGCCAACGGACTGGGTAAGTTCGGTTCTGAAATCTCCTATCCGTATGCCAACAGTGTGAAGAATCGCCACACCATTCAGCGCTGGTTTGTGGAACAGACACGACTGGGTATTCCGGTCGATTTTACCAACGAGGGAATACGCGGATTATGTCACGACCGGGCTACCATGTTTCCCGCTCAATGCGGGCAAGGTGCCACGTGGAACAAAAAACTGATCCGGGAAATTGCGAAAGTCACTGCTGATGAGGCGAAAGCACTCGGATATACCAATATTTATGCTCCGATTCTGGACATCGCACAAGATCCTCGCTGGGGACGTGTAGTTGAAAGTTACGGAGAAGATCCTTATCTGGTAGGCGAATTGGGTAAGCAAATGATTCTTGGTCTGCAAAACGAAGGAATCGTTGCCACTCCGAAGCATTTTGCCGTTTATAGTATTCCGGTCGGTGGACGCGACGGAGGTACACGTACCGATCCGCACGTGGCTCCGCGTGAGATGAAGACTCTGTATCTGGAACCATTCCGTAAAGGTATTCAGGAAGCGGGTGCACTGGGCGTCATGAGTTCTTACAACGACTATGACGGGGAGCCTGTTTCCGGAAGTTATCATTTCCTCACGGAAATTCTGCGTCAGCAGTGGGGATTTAAAGGATATGTAGTTTCGGATAGTGAAGCGGTGGAATTTCTACACACTAAACATCGTATCACTCCCACAGAAGAAGAAATGGCGGCACAAGTGGTAAATGCCGGATTGAATATCCGCACGAACTTCACTCCGCCACAGGATTTTATTCTTCCATTACGCCGTGCTATTAGTGAGGGCAAAGTCTCTCTGCATACGCTCGATCAACGTGTTGGTGAGATTCTCCGTGTCAAGTTTATGATGGGTCTTTTTGATAATCCATATCCCGGTGATGACCGTCGCCCGGAAGTGGTAGTGCATAATGCCACCCATCAGGATGTATCTATGAGAGCAGCTTTAGAATCTATCGTACTTTTGAAGAATGAGAATCAAATGCTTCCGTTATCCAAGAACTTCAGCAAAATAGCTGTGATTGGCCCGAATGCGGAAGAAGTGAAAGAACTGACTTGCAGATACGGTCCCGCCAATGCATCTATAAAGACTGTCTATCAGGGAATCAAAGAATATCTGCCCAATGCAGAAGTTCGCTATGCAAAAGGCTGTGATATTATTGATAAGTATTTCCCGGAAAGTGAACTGTACAATGTTCCATTAGATACACAAGAGCAAGCGATGATTAATGAAGCCGTAGAATTAGCAAAGGCTTCGGATGTCGCTATCCTTGTATTAGGTGGAAATGAGAAGACGGTTCGGGAAGAATTCTCACGTACCAATCTCGATCTCTGCGGACGCCAACAGCAATTATTGGAAGCTGTTTATGCCACAGGAAAACCAGTCGTTCTGGTAATGGTAGACGGAAGAGCAGCTACTATCAACTGGGCAAACAAATATGTCCCTGCCATCATTCATGCTTGGTTCCCCGGCGAATTCATGGGAGATGCCATCGCCAAAGTTCTTTTCGGAGACTATAACCCGGGCGGACGTCTGGCAGTTACTTTCCCGAAATCAGTGGGACAGATTCCTTTTGCATTCCCATTCAAGCCGGGTTCGGATTCAAAAGGAAAAGTCCGTGTTGCCGGTGTGCTTTATCCTTTCGGATATGGTTTAAGCTATACGACTTTCGGATATTCAGACTTGAAAATCTCTAAACCGGTTATCGGGGCACAAGAGAATATCACTCTTTCATGCACTGTAAAGAATACAGGAAAGAAAGCAGGGGATGAAGTAGTCCAGCTTTATATCCGTGATGATTTTAGTAGCGTAACAACCTACGATAAAGTATTACGTGGTTTCGAACGTATTCATTTGCAACCGGGAGAAGAACAAACGGTTAACTTTACCCTTACTCCTCAAGACTTAGGGTTATGGGATAAGAATAATCAGTTTACAGTAGAGCCGGGAAGTTTCTCGGTGATGGTGGGGGCTTCTTCGGAGGATATTCGGTTGAAGGGAAGTTTCGAGGTTCAATAAACTAAAAATGTAAGCAGACAAAGGTTACCTACATTCAAAATACTTATTAAAATATGGTCAAACAATAAATTGAGACTCCATTCTCTTTCTATCGTTTGACCATATTTGATGAATATACCTAAACTAACCTTATTGAAAACGTCGCTTTAGCTATGTTATTGCAAACTGAATTTCTTTGTTTGTACATCGCGGCTATTTCCACCAACCATCACTTCAAATTCACCCGGTCCACATACCCAATTCAACGCACTATTATAGAATTTCAGTTGTTCTGCAGTGATATCGAAAGAAACAGTACGGCTTTCTCCTTTCTTCAAATGAATACGTTCGAAGCCTTTCAACTCTTTTACCGGACGCGCTACACTTCCTACCATATCACGGATATACATTTGTACAACTTCATCAGCATCATAGTTGCCCGTATTGGTTACAGTGACAGAAGCCGTTATCTTACCATTTTCATTCATAGAGTTATTACTAAGTTGGAGGTCACCATACCGGAATGTGGTGTATGACAGACCATATCCAAATGGATAAAGAGGTTCATTGTCTATATCAAGGTAGTTACTACGGAATTTGCTGAACCACTTTCCTGCCTCCAAAGGACGACCTGTATTCAGATGATTGTAATACAAAGGAATTTGTCCTACATTCTTCGGGAAAGTCGTAGTTAGTTTTCCACTCGGGGAAACATCTCCGAATACAACATCACATATCGCATCAGCTGCTTCACTGCCTCCGAACCATACATTCAATATAGCTGGGAAGTTTTCCTGCTCCCAAGTCATCACAGTGCTGCGACCTGCAAAATAGACCAAAATAATCGGTTTGCCTGTCTTTTTCAATGCTATCAGAAGATCGCGCTGGGCATCCGGCATTTCAAGATTAGTACGACTACTGGATTCACCGCTCATTTCAGACGATTCACCGACAGCTGCTACAATTACATCAGCCTGCGAAGCTATATTCAGAGCCTCATCCAACAATTCCTGTGCGCTACGCGGATCACGCATCTCACGACCGAACATGGTAGCTTCTGCCTCTCTTTGGGCGTCATACATCAGATTCGATCCTTTTGCATAAAGTACTTCCGCTTTGCCTGCTAATGATTGCTTCATGCTATCATACAAGGAATTGTATTTATCAAAAGCAGCCGCCACACTCCATGTACCCGGCATATTGGCCTTTGTATTAGCTAACGGACCAACCAGAGCTATTTTACCTTTACGCTGCAATGGGAGCAGGTTGTTTTCATTCTTCAGAAGCACAAATGTTTCAGTAGCTATTTTACGGGCTACAGCACGATTCTCCGCAGTGAAGATATCTCTCTTTACCCGGCTTGCATCACAATATTTATAAGGATCATCAAACAATCCGAGCTTGTATTTCGCTTCGAGAATACGACGGCAGGCTTTATCTATTTCAGCCATTGTTACTTTTCCTTCTTTCAGAGACTTCTCCAGAGTAGTGAGGAACCCGTCTGCCACCATATCCATATCGGTTCCGGCACTAAGCGACATGGCAGATACTTGTTGCAAATCTCCCATCCCGTGAGCAATCATTTCGGAAATAGCTGTATAGTCTGTTACCACAAAACCATCAAATCCCCAGCGGTCACGCAGTACATCGGTCATCAACCATTTATTACCGGTAGCAGGAATGCCATCGACCACGTTGAAAGAAGTCATCACACTACCCACACCTGCATCAATAGCTGCTTTGTAAGGAGGAAAATAATTATTGAACATACTTAGGTGACTCATGTCCACTGTGTTATAGTCACGACCTGCTTCGGGTGCACCATACAGGGCAAAGTGTTTCACGCAAGCCATGATGGTGTTCTTATCCGTCAGATCGTCACCCTGATAACCTTTTACCATAGCAACCGATATCTCCGAACCTAAATAAGGGTCTTCACCTCCACCTTCAGACATACGGCCCCAACGAGGATCGCGACAGATATCAACCATAGGACTGAAAGTCCAGCAAATACCATCGGCACTGGATTCTTTGGCTGCTATACGGGCGGATTCTTTGATAGCCTCCATATCCCAGCTACAAGAGAGTGCCAAAGGAATAGGGAAAACAGTCTCATATCCGTGAATGACATCCATACCAAACAACAAAGGAATTTTCAGACGACTCTGTTCTACGGCAATCTTTTGTACTTCACGAATATTATCCACTCCTTTCACATTGAAAAGGCCGCCGACCTGGCCTTTTCTTATCTTTCCGGCTACATCACTACTCTTAGCTTGTCCGGTAACAATTTCACCCGACACAGGAAGGTTGAGCTGACCGATCTTCTCCTGTAAAGTCATCTTCCCCATCAGGTTGTCAATAAACTGATCCATTTTACCTTTATCGGCTTGTGGTGTAGCCATGGCAGTGGCAGCAGATGCCGAAATCACTGCAGCTAGCAAAAATCTACCTATTCTCATATTCTGTTTTGTATTTATATTATTCTTTCTTCTGTTTTTAGTCGGTTGCTGTAGAAGTGAAGCCCAGCTTCTTCAGTCCTTGCTGGATTTCCGGACAACTCATGAATAACCGCCAAAGCAATCCTGTACGGTAGTTCTCTATCATTGGCGCAATCGTACACTGATCGATGGCAAGATAATGCGGAACAGTCCACTTCTCGTTCGGTGAGAATGCATCGTAAAATCCATATTTACCCCAGATCCACGATCCTTGTTTATAGAAACCTTTCAAGGCAGCCATCGATTCCTCCGGTGTGTAGGGGAAAGAGGATAAAGCGGCAGTAGGAGTAATCACACCAAGATCATTGTCCGGCATGTGTGCTGAATAACCATTTATTGAATAACTCGCTGTAAGTCCCCAACAATCAGGCCCGTATCCTTTGTATCTCTTCGGATTAGTGACACAATATTGATAATCACTCATCGCATGATTGCGTACCACGTTCCAGTAGTTGGCATATTGATCGGTCAAATTACGCGGGTCAAGACCGATGTAAGAGTAGTGTGCCCAGAATAAAGGGCCACCTTTTTCTTCTGCTCCATTATGTTTCAGTTCGAGCGGGTAACCGTAAGGTTTAGAGGCACTTTTGATGCCACCGCTACGCGCCCATCCTTCATGATAACATTCTGCCGGAACAGAATGTGTAGGAGATGAGGCGGCAAGGATATAGGTAATCAGACATTCATTATAACCTTCAAGCGGGAAGTTCATTTCCCAGCCATAGTTAGGAGACCAATGCCAATATAATACATTTTGTCCGCCGTTCCGGTACCAGTCGAATTCCATTCCGTGCCATAGTTCATCTATTTTAGAGGCCAGTGCTTTTTCTTTTTCGTTGCCGTCTTTCACGTATTGTCGCACACACAACAGGCTTTGCATAAGGAAACTACTTTCCACCAGGTCGCCACCGTCATCTTTTGTTCCGAATGGTTTCACTTTGCCCGTAGGACCATTCAGCCAGTGCGGCCATACTCCATGAAATCGGTCGGCTTTTGCCAGATAGTCTACAATCTTCGTCAAACGAGCTATACCTTCTTCCCGGTCGATAAAGTTCCGTTCGATAGCTACTAACAAGCCGGCAACTCCAAATCCACTACCTCCGATTGTAATCACATCCTGATCTTGCTGCGGATAGATATTATCAAGGTGTATGCGTTCACAGGCCAGTCCGGAAGTCTTTTCCGCACCTTCCCACATATAGTTGAAGTGTGTTTTTTGAATATAGTCGAGCAGTTCGTTGTCGTTCGCAAATGCCACGGGGCGATCAGGCTCCGCATCAATCACTGTCTTGTTCTTTTGTGTACATGCGCATATCACTACGAGTAGGGTAATAAATATGCCGGTTCTTGTCCATTCCATCATCTTATAAAGTATTTCTTCTGATTAATAATTATTGTTTCACGACTTTCGACAACGCCGACCGTCCCGATTCATTCAAAGCTTCAATGGCAAAGTAATAAGTCGTACCAAGGTCCAGTCCCCGGAAGTCATAATGATCCGCACCGTTCACGGTTATACAGTTGTATAACTTTTCAGGAGCAATGCCATAGTAGATATTATAACCGTAGGCACCGGATGAAGGACTCCATGAAATCATCGCATTGCGCTTATCCTGTTTGTCACGTACTACTTTGAAATTTCGTACCGGAAGCGGTTTCTCCCCATCAGCAAAACCAAATACCCGGAATTCCGAGAGACAGAAATTGCCTGATGGGACATGAATGTTTTCCAGTTTCAGATAACGGGCATCCAAAGTCTCGCTCAATTCGATGTAGTCATGAGGTACATCTTTATCATTATCGCTTTTATCTACCACCAGTGTCCAGTCTGTTCCGTTATCACTGGAGTAAATACGATATTGATAATACAAATCGTTTGCACGATTATGCTGCACACTTTTATGGTCATAATAATTGAGTTGAATTGCCTTTATATGTTTCATACCACCAAGGTCAATTTCTACCCACTCACCCGGTTCTCCGGTTTTAGCAGCCCAATACGTACGCATATTTTCATCGGTAAGATTGGAAGCGGAGTAGATACTGTCGGTACTGGATACTTTTACCGGTTTCTCATAGGAAAGAAGCATCCAGCCGGTGAACCGGTCAGACGGATTTTTAATATCGTAGTCAGCATTCCAGTATGGGTAGTCGCCGAATGCTGTGGTAGAATACATTACTCCATCCGGATCGAATGCCGTAGGATATAATCCGATACGCCTTTCAAACTTATATTTGAGAGACAACATACAAGTACCTACATGCCAGTAATTTCCCTTCAGGTCCTGAAAAGTACCACTGTGTCCTACTCCCTGCACAAATCCACCGGGTTTATAACTCATCGGATTATGCTGCTGGTAAGTGAACGGCCCCAATGGCGAATCACTGACATATACCCCGTCAGCATACACTTTGAATTCCGTACCCGGAGCACCGTACTGGAAATAATATTTTCCATCATGCTTCGTCATATAAGCCCCTTCGGTAAACGGGCGTAACGTCACTTCGTCATCATTATTCATGCCAAATCGCTCCCAGCCATGCTCTTCCGGACGAAGCATCATGATATCGTAGATCTTACTAACCGGACGGAAATCATCACGACTGATCTCTACACCTTTGAGAGGATATTCATTACTGGAACCGTAATAAAGATAAAGTTTACCGTCATCATCCAAAAACAGGCAAGGGTCCCATGAAGGTAACGTATTACGTTCGATAGCACGCTTGAAATGCCCGGATTTGGGAGACGTGCTATACCACACGGGCAATCCCTCATAAGTAGAACCGGTATAGAACAGTGTATCTCCGCTTACAAACGCTGCCGGAGCACACATATCGTCATCTGTAGGACGACGTTGGAAAGAAGCCGGAGCAAATTCCCAGTCGCTTAGATTTTTCGAATAATGGAAACCTCCCTGGTTCGTTGAAAACAGGAAATACTCATCTTTATAAGTTAACCCCATCGGATCGGCAGAAGATCTGAATGATCCGCCAAACTGAACATTGTTGTTATAAGGTTCATAGTTATAACTAATATTCATAGGATTGCAATAGGTACGAGTGACAGGATGCACAGGGTCATACCACCTTGTAGCTTGAGCAGGCTGGCGCTGCACTGATTTATGTTTCTCCGGTCGCATAACGATTTTCACTTGCCGATCGGCAACGGCACGTTTTACATCAGCAAAAGATTTTCCCGGATAATAAACATAAAGATGTACATCGTTATCAGTAGCCTTCAACGTATAACGGCCTTTCACGTCTGTGTTACAATGAACCGGACTCGAGAAAAACATAACGGTAGCCCCTTCAAGCGGATTACCCTGTTCATCTACAACCGTTCCGGTTATTTCATATTGATTTACTACCGGGATATAATAATCGCTTACCTGTCCTTTGACTACTTTTATAGAATCATCCGGCGGTAGAGCGTTCCCTGCCAAAGCAGAGAACGCGATCCCAGAACTTAGTAATATCTTTTTTACTATTCCTGTCATTTATAGATTTTATTTAGACATGATTACTCGTCAATCGGTTCATTAGTCAGACTTGGGATATTGGATACCTGATCGAAAGGAAGCGGATAATAGGTTTTATCAGCACTCCATCCTTTGGAACCAAGTACAGAAGCAGCCTTACCTGTACGAATCAAGTCATTGTAACGTTCTCCCCACTCACAAACAAGTTCCATACGGCGTTCATCAAGGATTTGATCTACTGTCGCATCATTAATCGCGGACATATTGGCACGGTCACGCACAAGATTCAACGGTACATCTCCATCTTTGCCTAAACGTACTTTGGCCTCTGCATTCATCAACAACACCTCTGCATAACGGAATATGCGGACATTATTATTTGAACCATATTTGGTACGGCCAGGTGTCAGCTGATCTGTCGGAGTATAAGCTTTTCCATTCCAGCAATCTGTTTGAGTCGGGTCTTGTAATTTACGAATCACGTCACCGCTTGGTGTAGTCGTACCAGCCAACAGGAACGAAGTCGTAGCGCGGATAGTTTCACCACGAGCTGCCGCCCAATCACGGAAGTCTTTATATATACCAATGAATCCCCAGCCGGAAATATTCCCGTCATTTGCCGGTCCCTGGAATATAAACCAGTTATCGGCATCTACCATATCACCTGAGCCAATACCAAAGTCAGTACACTGACATTCGAACAACGATTCATCACAGACCTTACCCGGAATCTTGAATAAATTATAGTAATCATCATAAAGCTTAAATTTCTTACTACCGATAATATCATCTGTCAGTGTTTCAACTTCCCCATAATTTCCCATATTCAGATGTATCTTTGCTGCAAGCATTTCTGCCGAGAAAGCAGTGACAGCACCATAATGAGTCATTTCGTTCGGACGTAGTCTCGGAGTATGGTCTATCGTATATTGTAAATCTTCAAGAACATATTTATATACAGCATTGATCGTTGAACGGGTCATGTCGGTTTGAGTATTACTACGCAAAATAGTTACCGGGCCAAAAGCCTGTACAAGCCGATAATAAGCATAAGCACGAAGGAACTTCACTTCACCACAGTAAGAACGGTAATTGGACATATCATCGTCCGACGTGATATTTTCAGCGTAGGAATCCAGCGATTCAAGAGCAGCATTGGCCACTTTTATGACACCATAATACTGATTCCACATTTCATTGAGCCCCCAAAATGAATTGTCATAAATATAATTCCCCACAGCGACAAGGGCCTGCTGGTCATCTATGCGTCCGGACCAAACATCGTCATCCCGTACGACAGACAAGGGGTATATCACCCAATGCATACCGCCTGTTCTAATTTTGGCATATACTCCGGAAACCGCTTGATACATATTATCGATTTGAGTAAAGTCCACATTTTCCTCCGGAACCTTATTTTCGGGCTCTTTATCAAGATAATCACATGATGTATTGCATAACATTAATGCTGGCAACGCATATATTAAGATATTCTTTAGTATTTTCATTTTCTTGTTCTTTTGTAAGATTAAAATTATTTTTTCCTGCCGGCCTAGAAGTCGATCTGAATTCCAAAGCTATAAGTAGATGTTAAAGGATAAACTTCTGTATCCCAGCCTTCAGCATCGCTCAACTCCGGAGTAAACGAATGTGCTTTAAACGTCGTAAACGGACGATCTGCCGTCAGTGAGAAGCGGATACCCGGCAATGTATAGTTCCCCAACTTGACATTACGCAGACTGTATCCGAGAGTTATGTTCTGAATACGGAAGAAATTAGCACTTTCTACAAAATAAGAGTTCACTTTCTGATCAGATACATTCCAGCCATTTATCAATGCTGCAGCAGACGGATGTGAATTAGTAGAACCCGGTCCGGTCCAACGATCCTCATACTGCGCTTTATCGAAGTTGTAATCAGCCGCTGCAGAACGCAAAGCACGCTTACGGTTGTATATCTGTCCGCCTGTTTGCCCATACGTAGTCAATTCAAAATCCAGATTCTTCCAGTTCAAACCAAGATTAATGCCATACGTAAAGTTGGGTATGTAAGAACCAAGCACCTGACGGTCATCACCATCAATCACGTTATCCCCATTTACATCCTCATATTTGAAGTCACCCGGTACAAGATTGTTAGCTACTGCAACCGGGTCTTCTGCACATTCTTCCGGAGTCTGATAAACTCCTACTACTTTAAATCCGTAGTATGAATTCATTTCTTTACCCACCATATTGATAGTCTTTCCTCCTTTGATAGAGTTAGGCCCACCAAGATCCTTCACCTTATTCCGCAAATATGAAAGGTTTACTCCCAAATTGTATTTGAAGTCTCTTCCGATATTATCATTCCAATTAAGTGACAAATCAAAGCCCTGATTCAGGATTTTACCATAATTTCCTGCAAGTACATCATTACTGAATGGCAAACGAGGAGATATAACAGCTCTTTTTGTCAAACGATAGAAATAATCCAAATCCACATTCAAGCGATTCTTAAACGTAGAGAAATTTAAACCGACATTAGTTTCATCTACCAATTCCCACTTCAGCCAACTATAAAAAGTTGTATTCTGATAGCCCGGGAAAGTAGAATTACCAAATACACCGGATGCAGAATTACCAGTGGTTATTGAAGCAAAACCATCACTTGGAGCTACGTGGTCATTACCCAAACGCCCCCAACTGGCACGTAATTTCAGATAATCGAAAAACTTTTGATCTTTCATGAAATCTTCTTCACTGATAACCCACGCAGCACCAATAGAGGGGAAATATCCCCAATGCTCCTGATATTTGGAAGAACCATCCGCACGCATAGTAAATGTCAACAAATATTTTCCTGCATAGTCATAACTTAAACGGGTGAAATAAGACTGGCCACGATAACAGTAGCCATCATCTCCAAGAGTCACACCTTCGGCATTTCCTTGGCTCAAATAAAGCCATTCATCCTTTCCTTCAGGCACATTATTAGCTTTTCCCCACATATACCGATATTGCTGTTGTCGCATAGAATAGCCCAACATAGCCCCAAAACTATGTTTTCCCCATTGATCATTATAGGTCAATATGTTATCCCAAATATAATTGTAATAGTTTGTATCTTTCTTTGTCAACTCCGAAGCACTCTGTTGCTGCCAGCTACTTACATAATAAGGGGCAATATATTCACGACCACGGATAGCTGAATAATCATAGCCATAGCTCGTTTTGAAATTTAATTTCTCTGGTAGTATCTGGAACTGAGCATAAAAGTTAGTCAAGACCTGATAGTTCTCATTTTGCGAGTTATAATAGTTGGCTGTTGCTATAGGATTGTAGAAGTTAGCAGTGAAACCGACCGCATCAGGCGAAGCATATTTATCAGGGAACGTATTGTCATTTGTTGTATCATAAACCGGATAAATGCCAGGAGAATTAAATGCCTGTTGCCAAGCTGTATTTTTGGGCAATACCTGAGTAGAATTACTAAATACGCCATTAAAACCTACTTTCAACCAATTGGTTGCTTCATAATCAAGTGCTGCTCGGAAATTAAGACGCTTATAATTGTTCTCCACATCCATTATACCGTCCTGATATAAATAACTCATACCTACAGAATAAGTACTTTTCTCTGTTCCGCCACTAATCCCCAAACTGTGGTTAGTGATAAGTGCACTCTGAAGCAACTCCTTATACCAGTCTGTGTCTGAATCAAATTTCCAGTTATGAAAATCAGGGTCGGAATAATCACCACCAAAATTATCAATAGAAGCCTTCATTTTAGATACATATGCAGCATAATTACCTTCGAGAAGCATAGTAGCATATTCCTTAGAGTTCGCCATTTCCAACACATTCGTTGCTTTCTGAACACCTACATACCCATTATAGGTAATTTTAGCTTTTTGATTACGCTGTCCTTTTTTGGTAGTGATGATAACAACACCATTGGCAGCACGCACACCGTAGATAGCAGCAGCCGAAGCATCCTTCAACACGGACATATCCTGAATGTCATTACTGTTAAGGAAATTGATATCATCATAGAACATACCGTCTACAACATAAAGAGGCGAACTGTTGGAAAATGATCCTTTACCACGAATGGCTACCTTCGGCCCTTCTCCCGGAGTACCGCTATTGATAACATTCACTCCGGCCACTTTTCCTTGCATGGCAGCCATCGGTGAAGTTGCAGGAGTAGAAAGTAACGCTTCTCCCTTGACCACAGTAATAGGAGAAGTCAAGTCTTTGGCTTTAGCTGAACCATAACCGATTACTACCACTTCTTCCAGTTTCTGAACATCATCTTTTAATTGGACATTGATTACATTCTTCCCTTTTACAGCAATTTCTTGAGGTATCATTCCTATATAAGAAAAGGTAATAATAGCATCATCAGGAACATTCTCGAGAGTATAGTTACCATTAAGATCCGAAATCGTACCGATATAGGTACCTTTGACATGAGCAGACGCACCAATGATCGGTTCACTAAAGGAATCAACAATAGTACCTCTGATTGTTTTGTTTTGAGCAAATAGTGTCTGTAAACACAACACTACAACTACAAGAAAAGTAATCTTTCTCTTCATTTTTTTACGTATTAATTGATAATAAGGTTACTAAAAAATCGATGCGACAAAGGAATGGACTTTTTAAAATTCTTGCAAAATAACACATACTACGCTACTACTTTTATGCTGTATAACACTACGTTTTTAGTACGTTTATCGCTTCCAGACACTTATTTCAGCATGTTTTTTCGCTGAATTGGTATTTATTAATAATTTGGTATTATATTTGAAAATATTTTTATTATAAACACAGAGAGAAACAATCCAATGAAGTACACCGGTTTCATATATCTATTTATAATTCTCACAGAAGGATGTTTATTCCCGGCAATAAGTCACGCATCTACATTCATGCCTATTGTTACCAACTATACTGCCAAAGATTACCAAGCGGGATTACAGAATTGGGCTTTAGCTCAAGGAAAAAATGGAGAGATGTATATTGGAAATAACACTGGATTGTTATGTTTTGACGGTTATACATGGAGTAAATATCAGATGCCCGGTAATCAACTTGTTAGATCTATACTCATTGATGGCGACCGTATTTATGTGGGAACATACGAAGACTTCGGTTATTTCAGCCGCAACTCCCTTGGTATACTTGAATACACTTCCTTATGGAACCAGCTCGAAAATATCAAGACACACAACGATGAAATATGGAATATACTCAAAATAGGAGAATGTATTTATTTCCAATCATTCAGTTCATGGTTTAAATATGACGGCAATAAAGTTACTGCACACTATGATTCCAAACACCTGCCACTGTATTTTCACAAAGCACATGAACGAATTTACGTACAGATGGTTAACGGTGATTTTTATCTCCTTGAAAATGATGAATATAAACTACTGATTGAACGTAAAGCATTGAAAGATGATTCCGTAGTTGCACTCATTCCTACGTCAGGAGGCAAAATGATTCTATGCACCGAGTGGAACGGGCTCTTCGACTACGACGGAACAACCCTCTCCCCCCGTCCTACAGCCATCGACCAAGAATTAAAAAGCCAGCAGATGAATCGTGCCACAATGATCCCGTCAGATTCGACAATTGTACTTGGAACAATCCGTAACGGTATCTATGCCATTGATAAAGAAGGTAAAGAGAAGTGGCATTATGATATGGAAAATCGTTTATATAACAATTCCGTATTACGACTTTTCTGCGATCGGGATAATAATGTATGGGCTGCACTTGATATTGGTGTAGCATTAATTCATACCGGCTCGCCTTATTCCATTTTAATACCCGACCGCGACTCACAGTCATTCGGAATGGTATACGGAGTCAATGTCTTTAACAATAACTTATATATTGCTACTAACCAGTCTGCCTGGTTATATTCTTTCATAAACAAAACTGTTGTTCCTATTCAAGGCACAGAAGGACAAAACTGGCATATCAGCACATTTGATTCACAAATCTTGTTGGGAAACAACTTCGGTACTAAAATCATAACAGGAACTGCAGCGAGTAACATTCCGGAAACAGAAACCAGTAGCACGTGCCTGCGTAAATGCATCATTAACGGACAAGAAGTGCTCCTTGAATCTTCCTATTATAACCTCCGAGTCTATCGCAAGCATAATGGCAAATGGAGTTTCTCTAATTCGATTGACGGTTTCTGGAATCCGGTACGTCAGTTCGAAGTGGATTATAGCGGTAATATCTGGGCGGCACATATGAGCCTCGGTATCTACAAGATAGAGCTTTCAAGGGATTTAAAAAAGGTGGAGAAGTATACTTATATCAAATCATTGTCAGACGAAGAAAATAATGCAAGCCTGATGCATGTTATGAAGATACGTGGAAGAGTGGTATTGTCGGACAGCAAAAGAACGTATACTTATGATGATATTAACCAGCGTATCATACCTTTCGTACAACTTAACTCTATTCTCAAAAACGGGATTAATATGGCTATACCGGTAGATGATAACCTCTATTGGCTCACCGACTATCGCGGATACACCCTGATAAGATATGATAATGACAACTTCAGGATGGAACGCTTCATACCTTCCTCTTTTTTCGGACTTGAATGCAACGAAAACAATAATAATGTATATGTAAACAACAACATTACTTATTTCTGCCTCAACAATGGTATAGGGCGTTTGGATATGAATCTGAAAAAAGATACTTTATTACAAAAGCATTCTTTACTCATTAGAGAAGTGACTTCCTTGTCGCAGAATTATCAATTGCATTTAATGCCTGTATCTGCCCAAAAGAAGGACAACGAAAAAATATGGGGTGATATAACTTTCCATTTGTCTTATCCTAATTTCAATTGCGAACCGTTCCGTTTTTGTTATCATCTCACGGGAAGTAGCTTAGATCTGATGTCAGAATCAGCCGATCCGGTGGTCACATTTGGTAGCTTAGGGTATGGAGATTATCATTTTACGGCTTCAGTAAAAAATGTCGATGGCAAAGTACTTAGTTCCGTAGAATATTATTTCAATAAACCACGCCCATTTTATCTGTCCATATATGCTTGGATAATATATGTGCTTCTCGCAAGTGTAATAGTATACTTCTACTCTCGCTGGCATGCCGCCAAAATGCTAAGAAAACGTAATAGGGAGTTTGAGAAAGAAAAAATGAAACAGGACATCAAAATGTTGGAACAGGAACATATCATTGCGCAACAACGCGAACAATTACTTGAAGCTGAATTGCAGGTTAAAAGCAAAGAATTAGCTAGTCTGGCTCTCGATGCCGTAGTTCAACGCAAAGCGGTTGAAAGTCTGAAAGAAGTTATGTCAGAGCAAGAACATAAGGGAATTATCAATCAGCATGATATAGACACTATATTGAAGCAGATTAATGGAAACCTGAATGAAGAGGAATTCTGGGATATTTACCACAAGAATTTCGATATGATCCATAAGAACTTCTTCCGTAATCTACGCAAACAGTACCCCAGCCTTACTGCCAGTGATTTGAGATTTTGTGCACTACTACGGTTAAATCTATCGACTAAAGATATTGCCCAGTTCACCAACCTTACTATTCGTGGGGTAGAAACAGCACGTTATCGAATAAGAAAGAAGCTTGCCATTCCCGGGAATATTAATCTCGTCGATTTTCTGATTGACTTTACATAGGAATATTTACTGAATATTCCTTTTAATTTCACGTCCCTATTTTGTTGGGATTTTCTAAAGAAACTTTATCTTTGTGATATCAACAATTAAAAGAATATGGTTCGTTTTAATCTTGTTATCACCATACTACTAATGATAAGTATGGCTGTCAAAGCCGAACTGACCAGCCGGATGTTCGATGTCAGGCATGTAGGCTATGCGGAAGGTCTTAGTAGTCAACGTGTTTTTTCGATTGTCGAGGATGGAGACGGTGCCATATGGATTGCTACAAAAACCGGAATAGACAGATACAACGGTCATGCAGTAAAGAACTATGATCTACCGGGAAATTTCTATTATGGCGATCTTGCCGGACGCAGGCTTTACTTATTGTACGACGCACGACAAGGACTGTTTGCCTACGACCACACCGGACGAATCTACCGATACTCCACCATTCACGATCATTTTGAGCAAGTCCTACATCTGGGGCTATTGATTCAGGAAGAAGTCATCTTGAACAAACTTTGTTTGGATGATGACGGAACCTGGTGGATGGGATCGGATAAAGGACTATACAAGCAGGAAGCGGACAACCGTATAGTTGCCGTGCTCAAAGGACAATATGTCAACGACATCGCATTTGCCGACGAATCGCTCTATGTGGGTACTTCTAACGGAGTCTGGCAACTTTCACACGCCCTGCCGGATAAAAAACGCCAACTGCTGGAAGGATGGAATGTACAGACATTGTTCTGCGACAAACCGAAAAAAGAACTCTGGATAGGCACATTTGGCAGCGGTTTGTCTGTGATGAACCTCAACACTTCCAAAGTGCTTGCACTGGAGGGACAAGGGAGTACATTCCTTCATCCGATACGGGCAATTACAGACTACGATGAGCATACCATACTCATAGGCGTGGATGGTGGCGGTGTGTATGCGATAGATAAAGCCACCAAGAAAGCCCGTTTACTGATGAATACCAAAGATGACACAGATACTTACCTGCGGGGAAACGGCATATATGCCGTAACCAGAGACGATCAGGGCAACATCTGGATAGGTAGTTATACGGGAGGCGTATCTGTAGCTATCCTGCTGAAACATCCCATTTCGATATTAGCGCACGAAAAAGGAAATCCCCATTCCCTCATCAGCAATAACGTGAATGATATCGAAGAAAACCCGGATGGCAACCAATGGTTCGCTACCGATAATGGAATCAGCATCCGAAACACCCTGTCAGGTACCTGGAAACACGTGCTGAAAGAAATTGTAACCATTTCTCTTTGCACATCCAGAAATGGAAACGTATGGGTAGGAACATACGGAGACGGGGTATATCTATTGGATAACAACGGACGCGTGCTACGTCATCTCACCAAACAACAAGGGCAATTGACTACCAATTATATTTTTTCCGTCAAACAAGACATGGAGGGGGACTTATGGATAGGAGGTCTGGACGGATGCCTGATCATGTTTGAAAAAGAAAAAGGCAACAGACGTTCCTTCGACGTGAATTGGGTACAGTCCATTGAACCTATCGACCGAAACCAGGTAGCGGTGGCTACCGTCAACGGTTTCTTCCTAGTGAACAAGCACACAGGAAATATACAGCACTATGCCAATTCCCAAGAATTTCACAATCAGAATGTCAGTGCTTATATCATCTCTATGCTATTCAATGACGACGGAACAGTGTGGTTGGGAACCGAAGGGGGAGGACTGAATCTGTATGACATGAAAAACCGAACGGTAAAAACTTTCACTGTTCAAGAAGGATTGCCGTCCAACGATATATATAGTTTGCAGCGAGACGACAAGAAACGCTTGTGGGTCAGCACCGGAAAAGGAATTGCCTTGATAGACAGCCTGCGCGTGTCGAACCTCAACTATGCGGGCAATATAGACAAGGAATATAACAAGTCTTCGTTTGCCCGGTTAATGAATGGTGAGTTTGTGTATGGTAGCACGGATGGTGCTGTCTTTATCATGCCACTCGACATTTCAACCGTTGACTACTGGACGCTCCTGCGTTTCACGGGACTGACAGTGGATTATCAAAACGCCAAGGAAGAAGAATCGTTGAAACCCGCCATTCATGATATGCTTGCCGACCATGCCGTACAGCTCGGTTATAAATACAACTCGTTTACTATTTCTTTTGAATCTATCAACTATCGTTTCCAGCGCGATATTGTCTATCAGCATATTTTAGAGGGGTATGACAATGATTGGAGCAAACCGTCTGCCGAGGGGAAAGCATCTTACACCAAAGTATCGCCGGGCACTTATCTTTTTAAGGTGCGCAGTCTGCGGCGCAGCGACGGAAAGACTATCTCCGAAAACACCTTAGAAGTACACGTGAGTCAGCCATGGTGGAACTCGTGGTGGGCTTGGACTATTTACCTATTTATAATAGGCTTCATTTTCTATTTCATCCTGCGGTATAAAAGCAACCAACTCCAGAAGAAATACGACGAAGACAAAATACGTTTCTTCATCGACACAGCGCACGACATTCGCACGCCGGTGACGCTTATCATGGCACCGCTGGAGGATTTGAACCGGGAACAAGATCTTTCGGACAAAGCCCGTTATTACCTGAATCTGGCCCATGAAAGTACCCGCAAGCTCCATTCACTCATCACACAATTGCTCGAATTTGAAAAGGTAGACGCCCACAAGCAATCCTTTTTATCAACTCCGCTTTGTCTGAATGAAGTTTTGCTGAAAGAAGTCTCCGTCTTCCGGTCTTTTTGCGAGAAGAAGCAGTTGACACTGAATCTGACCCAACCCGACGAATCCATTTTCATTTCGGCAGACAAACATCTGATAGAGATGTTACTCGACAATCTTCTGTCTAATGCTTGCAAATACACAATGCCCCAAGGAGCAATCAGCCTGGATCTGAAAGCAACGAAACGCAAAGCCATCCTTTCGTTGAAAGATAACGGAATAGGTATACCCAAGAAAGCGAAAAAGCATATCTTTTCCGATATTTACAGAGCCGAAAATGCCCGGCAGTCACAGGAAGAAGGAACCGGATTCGGACTGTTGCAGGTGCAGCGCATTGTAAAGATGCTACATGGCAAAATCACTTTCTGTTCCGAGGAGGGCAAGGGAACTACTTTCACCGTAACATTGCCACGAACTACCACCGTAGCCGAATCCGTATCACACGAATCATCCCTCGAACACTTTACCGACACATCGGATAAAAACAGCCACGAAACGGACAAGATGAAAGATCCGGACGACCGGAATACATTGCTCATTGTAGAAGACCACGAGACTCTCCGTCACTATCTCCGCCAGACCTTTGAACACCTCTATCGGGTGATTGATGTCGCCAACGGAGACGAAGCTATCGCCTGCCTCGCCAATGAATATCCGGATATCATCCTCTCGGACGTCATGATGCCCGGCATACGGGGGGACGAACTTTGCAAACTGGTCAAAGAGAATCCCGACACATCGGGTATTCCCGTCGTTCTGCTGACAGCAAAGGCTAACCATGAAGCAATAGTGGAAGGATTGAAGAAAGGCGCGGATGATTACATCCCCAAGCCATTCAGTACCGAAATACTGAAACTAAAAGTGCAAGGACTGATTGACAATCGAAACAGACAACGGCAGTTCTTCATGCGACAGGCCATCGCTCAAGTAGAGGCGGGTAGCAAACGGGACGACAACGAAAGCAACGAAAGCCACGAAAGCATCGACAACAAAAGCGTTACGACAGCAAACGAAACAATGGCCGAGGGCGACCACCGGTTCATCATGCAAGCTACACAGTTTGTTCTTGATCATTTAGATGAACCCGATTTCAACATCAACCTCTTATGTCATGAAATGGCAATGAGCCGGACACTGTTCTACAGTCGTCTTAAATCACTGACGGGAAAAGGACCACAGGAGTTTATCCGTATCATCCGACTTCAGAAGGCTGCCGAACTGCTGAAGGAAGGTAAAAGTGTAACCGACGTCGCCACCGAAACCGGATTCGTCAACACGAAATATTTCAGTTCATTATTCAAGAAACAATTCGGGATGCAGCCGAGTAAATATAGTGGGAAATAAACAACCTTTAAAAGATAAGAAATGAATATATTTTAGGCACGGATTACACGGATAAAAACAGTTGCTTTGCGTAATCATTGCATTAAAACCGTGAAATCCGTGTAATCCGTGCCTAATCCTCAATTTACGATCTAGTTCATAACCGTACTGGTTATGAACTAATTTTGAACTTGTGAAATTTTATTTTTAATGCTTAATGGATTTATGGCTAATGATGCATGATTTTATTCGTCTGACAGTTGTTTCTTTTTCGTCTGACAACTGTTATTCTTTCGTCTAATAACTGTCAGACGAAAAAGAAACAGTTGTCAGACGAATAAAGTTATGTATAACGAGTATTAAATCATTGCATACTACCAATTAGGTTTTAGAAAAACTAAGATTAGTTCATTTCCGCACCGAAGCAATCTTTGAAAAAGGATGGGTAGGATAACGTCAGTTCGATAAAAATCAGCAGATTTGTCAGCAATCAAACCTTATATGTCAGCAATCTGACCATCGTTTTAGCCTGATATTAGCATCTTTGCACCAGGCTTTACAAGTATAAAGCACATATTACGTTCAACCTTTTAAAATGCTAAAACGATGAAAAAAGTAGCACTATTTCTATTTTTATCCGTTTGCTTCGCGCAACAATCCTGCTCGTCTGATTCTGTTGGAACGGAACCGGAAGAGAATCCACAAGACATTCTTTTTAAAGACGATTTCAACTTTTTCGACGAAAAAGTATGGACGAAAGAAACTCATGAACCCGGTTGGACCAATCAAGAGCTGCAAGCATACGATGCCGCTCATGTATCAGTAGGAAAGGACGGGGACAAATCGGTTCTGATTCTTACTGCCGAACGCAAAGGAAATAAAATCTATTCCGGCAGGGTCAATTCTAAAGGAAAAAAGAGCTTCAAGTATCGCAAGATAGAAGCGAGCATCAAGCTTCCCAAAACCAACGGCGGACTATGGCCTGCGTTCTGGATAATGGGAGATAACGACAAAGAATGGCCGCAATGCGGAGAGATTGATATTATGGAAATGGGAGAACAGAGCGGAATGGCTGCGGGCATTTCAGAAAAACAAGTGAACACCGCCATTCACTATGGTCCCAGCATAGCGGCTCACGAACAGCAATACTACAAAGCCAATGTTGCCAACAGTCTGCAAGACGGCAATTATCACACCTACTCTCTGGATTGGGATGAAAACAGCCTGACCATATCCGTCGACAACGTCAAGTTCCATACGTTCGACATTAGCTCGAACCCTTACTTTCACGACAACTTCTACGTCCTGTTCAACCTCGCCGTGGGAGGTGCGTTTACAGGAATTACCGACATCAATAAACTGACAGGCCTGAAAGACGGTCAGAAAGTAAATATGTACATCGACTGGGTGAGAATATTATAGGAATCTTAAATATACATGCTATGAATATGAAGAAATGTAAGTATCTATTATTTTGCGGAACGCTCGCCCTTGGGATGGCGGGAAGTTTCCAACAAGTGTATGCAGCAACAGAACCAAGTTCACAAGCTGTTCAACAACAAAGCAACAAGGTAACCGGAAAAGTAAGCGATGCCACAGGTCCCATTATCGGGGCTTCTGTAGTGGAAAAAGGAACTGCCAACGGAACCATTACCGATTTGGATGGAAATTTCAGTTTGAACGTAAAAGCAGGAGCTACGCTCGTTGTCAGTTACGTAGGCTATAAATCCGAAGAGGTGAAAGTGGGAAAAGGTCCTTTGAATATCACTTTGAAAGAAGATGCCAAAGCATTGGATGAAGTAGTGGTCACCGCCCTCGGTATCAAGAGAGAGCGCAAAGCATTGGGCTACGGCATTGATGAGGTGAAAGGTGAAGCTTTGACCAAAGCCAAAGAAACGAATCTCATCAACTCCATGGCAGGACGTGTGCCGGGTTTGGTAGTCAGCCAGACTGCCGGCGGTCCTTCCGGTTCTACACGTGTCATTCTGCGAGGCAGTACCGAAATGACCGGAAACAACCAGCCTCTTTATGTAGTGGACGGTGTACCTCTGGATAATACCAATTTCGGTAGTGCCGGTACAAACGGCGGCTTCGACTTAGGCGACGGCATTTCAAGTATCAATGCCGATGACGTGGAAAACATGTCGGTATTGAAAGGTCCTGCAGCATCCGCACTTTATGGTAGCCGTGCCAGCCACGGTGTCATCTTGATTACAACCAAGCGCGCCAACAAGGACAAAGTCAGCGTGGAATATAACGGAACACTGACTTTTGACACCCAACTCGCCAAATGGGACGAAGTGCAACAGATATATGGTATGGGAAGCAACGGTACTTACAGCTATGATGCCATATCCAACACGAACAAGAGTTGGGGCCCCAAAGCGGACGGTTCAAACATGCTGAAGTATTTCGACGGCGTGGAACGTCCTTTCCTGATTGTCCCCGACAATACATCCAGCTTCTTCCGCACGGGTATCACCGCCACCAACTCGGCCATCATAGGTGTGAACAGCGGAAAAACCGGCATTCGCTTCACCTATACGGACATGCGCAATAAAGACATCGTTCCCCAAACGCACATGAGTCGTGATATTTTCAACCTGCGTGCCAATACGTCTACAGGAAAGGTAGACTTGGATTTCAGCGTCAACTATACCCGGGAAGACGTGAAGAACCGTCCGGCATTAGGCGACAGCAAGTCCAATATCGGTAAAAACCTGATGACCCTCGCCACCACCTACGACCAGGAATGGCTACGAACCTATCAGACTGCCGACGGCGAATATTCCAACTGGAACGGTATGGACCCCTACAACGTGAATCCGTACTGGGATATCTATAAGAACTTCAATAAATCCAAGAAGGACTTGTTCCGCATGAATGGCAAAGCTGTATGGAACATTGACCAGCATCTGAAACTTCAGGCAACGCTGGGCGCCGAACTCAACTGGTTCACGTTCGATGATTACAAAGCGCCTACCACTCCCGGATTCGAAGCCGGAAGACTTCAAAACAGCGCTTTCCGCAACCGCATGTACAATTTTGAAGTGTTGGCTCTCTATAACAACCATTGGGGTGATTTCGATTTCAACGCTACGTTGGGCGGCAATGTATATAAGGTGAACAACCAGACCACTGTTACCACCGCTCAAGACATGAAGATACGCGATGTCCCTTCATTGACGAGCTTCAACGAGATCAGTGTAGTGCCCGGCAGTTACCGCAAGCAGATTAATTCGGTTTACGGAGCAGTGAACGTGGGATGGAAACACATGCTTTACCTGGATGCCACGTTGCGTGGCGACCAATCGTCTACCCTTCCTATCAGTAACAATATGTATATGTACCCTTCTTTTTCCGGTAGCTTTGTGTTCTCCGAGCTGACACAACTGGGTGACCTCCTGCCTTACGGAAAGTTACGTATGTCATGGGCGCAAGTGGGTAGCGATACCGATCCTTATCAATTGGGACTTGTCTATACGAAATCCAAATATGCTTATCCCGGATATACCATCGGATATATCGATAACGGAACCATCCCCAACAAAGACTTGAAACCAACCAAAACAAATTCTGTGGAAATGGGATTGGAATTGAAATTCCTGAAGAACCGTATCGGGTTGGATTTCACCTACTATTCTCAAATCAGTAAAAACCAGATTATGGGAATGGCAAGTTCCTGGACAACCGGTTATAACTATCGCTTAATCAATGCCGGCAAAATAGAAAACAAAGGTATCGAGATTGCCCTTAGCACACGACCGATTCAAACACGTGATTTCTCCTGGGATATTAATCTGAACTTCTCCAAAAACAGCAACAAGGTAAAAGAGCTGGATGGCGAATCGGATATGTTTGAACTGGAAAAGGCGACTTGGCTCGACGTTCAGGTAGCCGCTAAGGTAGGCGAAAACTTTGGTTCTATCGTAGGTCCGGACTTCCAACGGAACGAAAAGGGAGATATTCTGATTGACCCGCAAACCGGTCTGCCGCAATATGACAAGAGCAACCACGTATTGGGTAATGCCTCTTGGGATTGGACAGGTGGATTGCTCACCAACTTTACCTACAAGAATATTTCGTTGGTAGCAGTATTCGATGTGAAAGTAGGCGCCGACCTCTATTCCATGTCTGCCCGCGCCGCCCACGAATCGGGTAAAAGTCCCGAGACATTGGCTGGACGCGATGCTTGGTATCGCTCGGAAGAAGAAAGATTAGCAGCCGGCATTGCGAAAGGAGCCGATAACTGGAAGCCGACAGGTGGATTCGTTGCTCCGGGTGTCATTGACAACGGTGATGGAACTTATCGTCCCAACGACATCTACATCAATCCGGAAGACTACTGGATGAGCGTTTGCCGTAATGCACCCTCTATGTTTATTTACGACAACTCATACGTGAAATGCCGTGAACTGACATTGAGTTATAATGTACCCAAATCCTGGCTAAAGAATGTAATAAGCGGACTGACCGTTTCGTTCGTTGCCCGCAATCCATTCATCGTATGGAAGAATATTCCAAATATCGACCCGGATTCCAACTACAACAATACCACCGGTATGGGACTTGAATACGGTTCGTTGCCTTCACGCAGAAGCTATGGTTTTAATGTAAATGTGAAATTCTAAAAAGATATATCATGAGACAATCTAAATACATCACAATCATCATGATGGCATGCACCCTGTTTTTCGCTTCTTGTAGCGATGAATACATGGAAAACATGAACACCGACCCTTCCAAGGCTGCTACCATCGACCCGAATGCACAGCTCACCACTGCCCAACTGCAAACATACGGAGACTTGGGCATGATAGAGATCTACCGTAACTACCATTATGCGTTCACCCAACAACTGATGGGATGCTGGAACACCACTAACTATGGTGGCCGCCACACAGTGGACAATAATGAAATGAGCCGTATCTGGACATCTTTCTACACCCAATCTCTGAAGAACATTACCGACGCTGAATATCGTACAGCCGAAGATGCAGAGAAAGTGAATATCAACTCTGTGCTCCGCATCTATCGGGTTTACCTGATGTCTATCATCACCGACACTTACGGAGACGCTCCTTTCAGTGAAGCCGGACTGGGATTCCTCGAAGGGAAGTTCAATCCGAAGTATGATAAACAGGAAGATATTTACAACGCTTTCTTTCTGGAACTGGAAGATGCCGTCAATAAAATCGATCCGTCCAAAGATAAAGTGACAGGCGACCTCATCTATGCCGGTGATGTGGTTAAATGGCAACAATTGGCAAACTCACTTCGCCTTCGTTTTGCCATGCGAATCTCCAATGTCAACCCGACAAAGGCACAAACGGAATTTGAAAACGCTTTAACTGCCAACGGCGGTGTGATAACGGACGCTTCCGGCGACGCTCTCATCAAATACATGACAATAGCATTTAGTTTCGGACAAGAAGCTTACTCTGACTACCGCGGAAATTCATTGCCGCAACTGTTGTTCGGCAACGACCCCGCCAACAATCCAAGTTATCTCTGCTCTACCTTCTTTAATCAGCTATACAACTCCGGCGATCCCCGTACATTCAGAATTTCCCGTTGCTATTACGACGGGCTGATGAGTGCCACCAGTACCGACAATCGTGTTGACATCACTCAAGAGATGATTGACAAAGGAATTACTTTCAGTCCGCGCGACCCGGGTGCTTATTCGTGGGAACCGTGGCCTACGGGTTACGACAGCGATATTTGTGCGGCATTAGCCGTCAACAATCCTGCCGTCACGGCGACTATGGCCCGTGAAGTGGAACCCAAACTTGCCAATAATTTCCTTAAAAGCGACAATCCGGGTGTAGTGATGACCTCTGCAGAAGTGAAGTTACTGATGGCGGAAGCTACCGTAAAAAAATGGAACGTCGGCAGTGTTTCGGCAGAAAATCTGTACAAGCAAGGAGTGCGTGCGGCTATGGATTTCCTGACAGACAACTATGATTGCACGGCTATCACCGATGAAGAGTTTGATGCATTCATTCAAAACAAAGGGGCTTTCGGGCACACGGACAATCAGAAACTCGAAGCCATCAACACACAGGCATGGATTCTTCACTTCACCAACCCTGCCGAATGTTGGGCAAATGTGCGTCGTTCCGGTTATCCGAAATTGAAATCACCGGCAGAATATGGTTTCGGACAATATCTCACCGGTGGCACGGACATTCCGGTTCGCCTCTGCTATCCTGTATTGGAATCTTCATACAATAAGAATAACTATAACGAAGCCATTGAACGTATGGGAGGAACAGATAATTGGCATATCCTTCTGTGGTGGGATACTGAAAACTAACTATTAAATAATCATCCATTATGAAAAAGATATATATTGCACTATTTGCCCTACTCGCTGTAGGCTCCACATTTACTGCATGCACCGACGAAGAACCGTTCGCTACGGTAACAGAGAATGATGATCCGCATATCCTTGATCCGGTGTTCCCTGACAGAACAAATGGTCAATTGGCTACATTCGCCAACATCAGCCGGGATGCAAATCTATCCATCTCGCTGACCGTGACTCCGAAAGATTACACCACAGTCACGTGGTTTATTGACGGGCAGGAAGTAGAATCGGGTACCGGCTCCGACAAGGAAATGAACCGCAGTCTGAAAGCCGGTACATATAATTTGAAGATAGAAGTAGAAACCGTGAAAGGGAAAAAGACTTCCCGTGAAGGATTGGTATTGGTCAATCCATTGGCAGATGACCCCCAATCCAAGGAAGTAGCCTTTGAACGGATTGTATCTCCCGGTAAGACTGCCCGTCTATATGGCAGTAATCTACAGAACGTAACAGCCATCCTCTTGGGAGGAAGCACGGTCACCGATCCCACTTATGTTGAATCGGAAGATGGGGAATATCTGGAATACACTGTTCCGACAGACGTACGTGAAGGCGATTATCGCATCGTTCTGCAAGATTCCGAAGGCAATGAATATGGAGCCGACATGGTAAAAGTGACTAAGTCTTCCTTAATCATTTCGGGAGCCAACCGGGCTACTGCCAACACGGACTGGACCATTTCCGGCATCAATCTCGACAACATCGCTTCTCTAACCATCGGCGGGCAGACAGTGTCTCAATTCAACAACCAATCTTCTACGGAGATTACGCTGACTTGTCCGGATTTGTCTGATGGAAGCTATACGATGACAGGCAAGACCCGTAGCGGAGAGGCTGTACAGTTCTTGAACGATAATACTACGACTACCGAGCAGACTGTTACCGTATCTACCGAAATAACGCTTTGGTCGGGACATCATTACGTTTCGTGGGATAAGCCGGACGGTGATCCCAACAAGAGTTTCGGTCTGATTCCGAAGGATGTGTTTGCCGGTATCACAGCCGGATCAACACTGAAAGTAGTCTACTCCATAGAGCCTACTGCCGAATATCATCAGATGCAACTTGCCACAGGTTGGTGGGCTGGTCTGGCAGATAAGATAGAATTTACGGAAAACGGTGAATACATACTGGTACTGACACAAGACATGCTGAATAAGATTCAAACTGAAGACGGATTCTTATGTACGGGACATGGCTATTATGTAGATTTAATAACCGTGAAATAATGAATGACAGATTGGATAAACTACGCTACTTAAAAAATAAATCATAATGAAACTAAGAAATATTATCTTAATGTCCGCATCCATTGCAATGACTGCCTGTTCCAAACAGGCAGTCCCCACTGCCATTCCTGAAGACGCAAAAATAGAGCAACAAGTGGAAGAGCTTCTATCAAAGATGGACCTTGACGCCAAGATAGGGCAAATGACCGAGCTTGCCATTGATGTATTGGGAGATATGGTGAATGGAGAATTCCAACTGGACGAGGCAAAACTCCACAAAGCGATTGCCGAATATAAGGTAGGTTCGTTTCTTAACGCTCCCGGCCCTGTGGCACAAAGCCCGGAAAAATGGAACGAAATTATCAGTCGGATACAAGAACTGTCGATGAAAGAGATTGGCATTCCATGCATCTACGGATTGGATCAAAATCATGGTACTACCTATACATTAGGAGGCACCCTCTTTCCCCAGAACATCAATATGGGTGCTGCGTTCAATCCAGAATTGGCCTACGAAGCGGCACGTGTAACGGCTTATGAGACAAGAGCAAGCAATTGTCCCTGGACATACTCCCCCACTGTCGATATGGCGCGCGATCCCCGTTGGCCACGTGTGTGGGAAAACTATGGAGAAGACTGTTTAGTCAATGCCATTATGGGCAGTAATGCTGTTCGAGGCTTTCAGGGAGACGATCCTAACCATATTCCCGCTGATCGGATTGCTACATCCGTAAAACATTACATGGGATACAGCATACCACGTACCGGCAAAGACCGCACACCGGCTTATATATCCGTTTCCGAACTGCGTGAGAAATGCTTTGCTCCGTTCAAGGCCTGTGTAGAAGCAGGCGCACTGACTATAATGGTCAACAGCGGTTCCATCAACGGGAAGCCTGTGCATGCCGACCACGAACTCCTTACAAAATGGCTGAAAGAGGACTTGGGATGGGACGGAATGTTGATCACCGACTGGGCGGACATCAACAATCTTTATACCCGCGAACATGTGGCAGCGGATAAGAAAGAAGCCATCGAAATGGCAATTAATGCAGGCATAGACATGGCTATGGAACCGTATGATCTCAATTATTGTACATTACTAAAAGAGTTGGTGCAAGAAAAGAAAGTACCCATGAGCCGCATTGACGATGCCGTCCGCCGCGTACTTAGATTAAAGTTCCGCCTGGGTCTGTTCGACCATCCGAATACCTTGCTGAAAGACTATCCTCTCTTCGGTAGCAAGGAGCATGCACTTATCGCACTTCATGCAGCCGAAGAATCGGAAGTATTGCTAAAGAATAAGGATAACATCCTTCCGCTTCCTCAAGGAAAAAAGATACTGGTAACCGGTCCGAACGCTAACTCCATGCGTTGCTTGAACGGCGGTTGGAGCTATTCATGGCAAGGACATCTGACCGACAGATTTGCCGACAAGTATAACACCATTTATGAAGCAATCTGCAACAAATTCGGAACCGATCATGTCCGTCTGGAACAGGGAGTAACCTACAAACCCGAAGGTGCTTACATGGAAGAAAATGAACCGGAAATCGAGAAAGCTGTCGCAGCAGCCCGCAATGTGGATATTATTATCGCCTGTATCGGCGAAAATTCGTATTGCGAAACACCCGGTAACCTTTCCGAACTTGCTATCTCTGCCAACCAAAGCAAATTGGTAAAGGCACTTGCCGTTACGGAAAAACCGATTATCCTGATACTCAACGAAGGCCGTCCCCGTATTATCAACGACTTGGAACCATTGGTTGATGCTGTTATTAACGTTCTATTACCCGGAAACTACGGTGGCGACGCATTGGCAAACATTCTGGCAGGAGACGTGAACCCCAGTGCCAAGATGCCTTACACATATCCGCGACACGAAGCAGCACTGACCACCTACGATTATCGGGTGAGCGAGGAAATGGACAAGATGGAAGGAGCTTACGACTACAATGCGGTAGTCTCCGTTCAATGGCCTTTCGGATATGGATTGAGCTACACTACCTTTGAATACAGCAACTTCCAAACGGACAAGTCCTCGTTTAGCACAGGAGATAAGTTGCACTTTTCCATAGACGTAACCAATACCGGTAAATATGCCGGAAAAGAAGTCGTCATGCTGTTCAGCAGTGATCTTGTGGCCTCGCTTACTCCTGAAAACCGCAGGTTACGAGCCTTCAAAAAGATAGAACTGCAACCGGGCGAAACTCAAACCGTCACTCTATCCATCAAAGACAGCGACCTAGCTTTTGTCAATGCTGATGGACAATGGGTGCTGGAACAGGGAGATTTTCGTATGCAATGCGGAAATCAAGTATTGACGATTACTTATAAATAAGCATTTATAAGTAAGTGTACATTATTAGTGCAAACTGCTCCTTTTGATTCAAATGATTGTATGTCTACAACAAAAGACAATCGTTTGAATCAAAAAGAGCAGTTATTTTTATCTGAAAGAAAGCAGTATTATCACAAAGGATATTCCTCAAAAGCATACAAAATGGTAGACAGATAACGTTCACCTGTATCAGGCAATAACGCAACGATCATCTTTCCCGCATTTTCCGGTCGCTTCGCCAGTTCCGTAGCAGCATATACAGCTGCCCCCGAAGATATGCCGACCAACACCCCTTCTTGCTTGGCCAGTTCACGACTCGTACGAATAGCATCGTCATTCTGCACCTGAATAATTTCATCTACGACAGAGGCTTTGTACGTTTTAGGAATAAATCCTGCACCGATCCCCTGAATCTTATGAGGACCAGGTTTTCCTCCCGACAGTACCGGAGAATCAGATGGTTCCACTGCCACTATCTTTATACTCGGATCACGCATCTTCAACGCTTCACCTACACCGCTAACTGTCCCGCCAGTACCTACACCTGCTACAAAGATATCGACTTTCCCCTCGGTATCTCTCCATATTTCCAAACCGGTAGTTCGTAAATGCATAGCAGGGTTAGCAGGATTCTCGAACTGTTGTAGGATGACAGCTCCCGGAGTTACAGTTTTTAATTCTTCCGCTTTGGCAATTGCCCCTTTCATGCCATCCGCACCAGGAGTCAGCACTAATTCCGCTCCCAAGGCTTTCAAAAGATTACGTCGCTCAATACTCATTGTATCAGGCATCGTCAGAATCAGTTTATAGCCTTTCGCTGCTGAAACAAAAGCCAATCCCACACCGGTATTTCCGCTGGTCGGTTCAATGATCGTTGCTCCGGGTTGTAAGACACCTTTCGTTTCAGCATCCTCAATCATAGCCAATGCGATACGGTCCTTAACACTTCCCGCAGGATTAAAAGATTCAATCTTTACAATCAGACGAGCTTTCAAATCATTACTCCTGTTATAATTGCTAAGTTCCAACAACGGAGTATTACCTACCAAATCCGTCAATTTTCTTGCTATCTTTTCCATATATATCTGTTTTTAATTTCTTTTGTTTTTAATATAGTACAAAGATAGTGGAGATTCTGTTCAAGGTAAATACCACATATATGGTAAATTCATACCATACATATCTGACTTTCTACCAGATACTACAATAGAAAGTCAGCCCTCATAGGACTAAATGTATCAATCAATACACCTGCTTCCAGACAAACGCATCCATGAGGCTGATCAGGTTCTACATAATAACCGTCGCCCGTAGAGAGAATTTCTTTCCGGTCGCCAATGCTCAATTCAAACTTGCCGCTTGCGACATAAGTAGCCTGGCTATGATAATGTTGATGCATAGAACCGACGGCACCTTTCTCAAATTCCACTTTCACCATCATCAGTTGCCCGTCATACCCCATTATCTGGCGGCGGATTCCCGGAGCCGGTTTATCCCAATCCAATTCTTTCTCAAACTGAAAAGCATCACTACGTGTTTTCATCTTCCAATCTATTATTATTTATAACTATATTATTTAAACCTCTTCACATAATCTACAATCAGATAGCAAGCCGGACCGAGCACCTGACCATGATCGAATCCCTGCATTTCATACAACGTCACTTTTTTATTACCTATACTTTTCAGGACAGCTTCCAACAGTGCATTTTCTTCATATCTTGCCGCCATCTCCAGATGCTTGTCACCCGTTATCAGTACAAGAGGGGCTGTTTCCTTACGGGCCTTATTTACCGGAGCATATTCATCAACCACCGGAATGCCGTTGGGCAAACCACGCTCCTTACGAATAGTGAAATGTGTCACCGTCTGGCCACTGACCGGAAGATAAGCAGCTACGCTATCAGCATCTGCTCCGCATGCTGCCATATACTTTTTATCCATTGCCAGAATCAACGAAAGATAACCTCCCGCAGAATGACCGGAAACAAAAATTCGGTCCTTACGGCCACCATACTTCTCGATGTTCTTGAAAACCCATGCCACAGCTTCAGCCGCATCCTCAATATAAGCCGGATTTTTCGCTTTCGGACTCAAACGATAATTTACCGCCACTACTGCAAACCCTTGTTCTGTCAGTTCTTTGGGGATAAATTTATTTCCACCTTCCATACCACCGCCGTGAAACCAGACGATAGTTGAAAACCCCTTCTTATTTTCGGGATAATAAATATCCAGTTTGCAACGTTCCAGTCGATAGGCATCCATTTCGGAACCAGAAACATAAGATATATCCTTGTCGGTGCGATAAACAGTTTGTGCTTGAGCAATGCAAGTACAAAGCAAAAAGAGAAGAAGGCAAATCTTTTTCATGACTTTATTTATTTTCAATGATTCAGTATTACATTAACTATCAACCTAAGCAGTTCATTCTTTTTTCAGACAGGAACAAAGATAAGACCTTATTCCAAGAACATAAGTAAAAAAGACTAAAAAAAAAGCTCATACTATTGATTGGGTAAAGTTCCAACTTGGACAAACGCTATTCAATTTACCACTTCGAAATGAAAAATCACTTATTGATATTGTTTTTAACAATAACTTTAGCATTAATAATATCACGCTTATCAATGTACAATTCAGGCTTCTCACCTGCGCTTTCCACCAAAGCTTCAATAGTGATATATTCATCCGGCAACCATTGTTTAAAATATAGGGCGTTATCTTTCAACTCGGCTATACTATTATCTGTTGCGGATATTTGAATAATCTGTTTTATATTTCTCGTATACAAAGGAAGTCCATGCCCTTTAGTCACCAAAGATGACTGGGCTCCCTCACCCACAATATTCTGATTTCCTGTATTTTTTAGCATATAACATATTCTCCAAAGATTTTCAATGGGCGTCGTATCTTCATACTTCACAAAAACTGCAAGGCCCGGAACATTCGGTCTTTGTGTCAATAACGTATTTTCCATACAGTAAATCGTCACTCTGGTTTTTCTTCTTGACATGTGTGCCAAAAAGACTGTAAATAGTGCACTGATAATAGCACATATTATAGAATTTATAGTTCCCATGGTATATCTATTTTCTATTTGTTAGCCTGATTAATTGCTGTGTACAATACTCTAACTGTTCATTGACAAACTCCAGTCTCTTCTCTAATTTTTCAATTCTTTGCAGAGTTGCTTCTACATCAACTTCCACTCTTTCAATCTTCTCCTCCACATATTTGACAGTCTGCCAATCATACTTATTGTTTCGAACCTCCTCCTGCGTAGCAATATAAGCCGGGCAACTATTTTCCTGCCAAACCTGTTCACCACTAAGAAAACCCTTGTAAGTGTTTAAAAGCTGTTCGACCATTGCATCCGAAAGTTTATAAATACCTTTATTCGAAATATATCCTTTACGCGCATCCATAAACAAAGTCTGCGTCGTCTCCCTGTTTTTTCTGAAAACAAGAATAGCCGTAGAAATAGCCGTACCGTAAAACAGATTTTGCGGTAACTCAATAACCGTTTCAAGCAAATTATGCTCAATAATCTGATGCCGTATCTTACTTTCACTGGTACGAAACAAAACCCCCGCCGGAACCACGACAACAGCCCGCCCATTAGGTTTCAAACTTGCCAGAATATGACTAATATATGCCCATGTAGCCTGACTTCTAGGAGGAATACCATATTGAAAGCGTTCATAACGATCAAACTCAGCTTCCTCTATTGCCCATTTATCTGCAAATGGTGGTATAGAAACAACAATATCAAACTGCTTTAACCGGTCGCCATCCGTCAGTTTAGGATTACTAAGGCTATCTCCCCAAAAAAAAGTGGAATCTTTGAATCCATTCAACATCAGATTCATTTTTGTCAATGCATATTGATTCCAGTTTGCCTCTTGCCCGAAAATACCAACTCCTCTGATTCCAACCCTTTTACCAACTTCAACTAGTAGAGTACCACTGCCGGATACCGGATCACACAAACTATTATTATCTTTATTATTACCTATCAATTCCGCCACCAAACCAATAACCTCTTTAGGAGTAAGGACATTACTTATCTTCTTACCCGCCTCTTCGGCAAAAATGTACAATAACTGATTATATAAAGCACCGATATCTATTAACTTACCGGCATCATCTGTTAATGTCAGTTTCTGAAACAGACGAAGAAGTTCATGCAATTTACCCAATCTCTCATTCGTATCTCCCAATATATTACTTTCGAAGTTGATGGCTCTATTAATTTCATAACCTTCAATTACACGGCTGTTTGCTTGCTCTAATTCATAAAGAGCAACATTGATCAACTTACCAAGCTCCGCCGAGCCAAGTTGTTTGTAAAGATAGTCAAAAGAACTACGTTCAGACACCAACAACCGGAGGAGAGGTTTATTCTCATCCGATTGAAAAGAATCGTTTGATTTGTAGTACTCATTTGCAGATTTCAGAAATAGCAGAGCCAGTACATAATCCTTATACTGATTGACAGAAAGCGTTCCACCTAAAATTTGTTTCGCCTTACTCGCTATATAATATGCAATTTCTATCATAACATGTTTCATTTTAAAGAATCCATCAACAACTGTTCCTGCAAACTCCGTTTTAGTTCATTGATTTCACTGTAAATACTTTCCCCCTCTCTTCTCAATTGATCCATCTGTACAATAAGCTGTTGTGTCTGCATAGAAGGTATGCCGATCTGAAGATCACTTAGTACCGATTGGGGAATTACCTGAATTCCTGTACCTACCGATGAGTTTTTCAATTTATTAAGAACAGATGGGGTATTGAGAAAACAGCAAAGAAATTCTGGTAGTATATCTTTTGATATAATACGTATAATAATGAATGACGAAGAAGCTACCATCTTTTCCACTAACCCATCATACAAAAAACAATAATTAGAGGCTCCTTTAGCCGCAAATAATAAATCATTTTTCCGTAACCAGTATTGATCACCAATCCCTCTATCCTCCACTGTAGTGATCCGACTGTAATCAGGTTTACTCCCCGGATTAATATCCTTAACCTGCAAATACTTTATATTACCTGCCGGATCACTTTTCATATATATGCCAGATTGCATAATGGCAATATCACTTATTCTCTTTATATCCTTTGATTTTCTATCCATACAATACAGTCCCTACTTAAACACACTATTCTAAAAAGTTAAAGAATAAATTTCAGTTATCAATTCAATTACACTGCAAATATATCACTCTTTTTGATATATCAATGCAATATGAGGAAAATAAAAACACAAAAAATGAAAATTACTTTTATAACTTCTTCTAATTAAAAACAAAATAAAGTAGGGACCCTACTAAATAAGAATAAGTAAATATTAACCGGAAAGATATAGTTGCATCTCATCCATACTCACATATAAGCACCCGCTGTCTATAGCCGAACATTCAGTACCGAACGCCCCTCCATCAATAAGTGTCTTTTAAATAATTATACACTTGATAATATATACTTTCAATGTTCTATTTTTAATATTCTGTAGGGAAATAGCTAATTAGAAAATAATGAACCAGAAAATAAACTGCATAAATAAATGCATGAGTATACAGAAAGATGCCTAATATTGCATAAAGGCAAACAGAATATGCATCTTTCTCTATTTAGAAACCGTTCATTGCTTTAAAACCAATGAAGTGTTCCTCGGTGTGCATCGACTTGTTCTTCACCGAGGAAGCTATCGCTCCTCGGTGAAGAAGATAAAAATGGACTATTAAGAAGCATTTTTTCTCTTGTTTACCATAATATATCGGAAAGGAAAAAACAATAAAATGATTAGTTATTCGGGCATCTACTCGCCAAATAACAAAAATAATCAAAAATCTACCGCAGCTCGATTGGTATATTTTCGAAACAGCAGAAATAAAAAATCGTGTAATTACAAATGCTGGACATTTTCCGGCTTTTCTTTACCAAACTGCAATTCACGTACTTCTCCAATGATTAAATATTCCTTTTTTAAGAATCATCATTTTTTAAGAAGGCTACTGATTTCTTCAGAAGGCTCTTTCAACTTTTATCCTTCAATAGCTCTTTTGTCTTATCCGCCAAAAACAGAGGGATATTAATCAAATTACCATCTTGTTTCAAATTCAGCATTGAATACCGGATCCGGCAAGCAGGCTGGAAAAGCTTCTCATACTGAATCAGACTTTTACCTGTTACGTTCTGATCTGCTTTCACTTCTATCGGATAAATATGATTGTCGTATTGAAGCAGAAAATCTACCTCGGCCTTATTGCCGGAAGTCCAATACCGAAAAGATGCCTGGAACTGCGCCATAAGACTCTGCAACACATAATTCTCTGCCAAAGCTCCCTTATATTCCATATAGCCGGGAGTAGACAGAAGCAAAACACTTGCATCCAGCTCCGACAACTGCCTTAACAGTCCTACATCTAATGCGTAAAGTTTAAATGTACTCAAATCATCATACGCTTTCAATGGTAATTTGGGTGACTTGCTCAATACAACCTTATTGATAAGTCCCGCCTGCTCCAGCCACAGAATAGCATCTTCGTACTCACGAGCACGGGCTCCGGGACGTACCAACTGATAAACAAACTTACGGTTCTCCTTCGCCAATTGTGAAGGCAGGGAATTCCATACATAATTAATGCGGGGAGCCAATGCCGACGTAGTATGTTTTACAAAATCCAATGCATAGTCATTCAAGATATCCCGAAGTGCCGAATCCACCTTTTCCATATCATTGAAGTCAATCATCAGAGTAGCAGGTTCAGGCATACCGCCACAAATGGAATAGGCAATAAATGATTCACGCAACTTATCGAAAAATATTTGAGGAAGAGGAGCTATTTCTTTAATGGAGCACATATACTCATACATATTCAAATCTTTTGTCTTCAGAAATTCCGTAAAAGTAAGCGGATACATGGACAGATGATTCACCTTTCCCACCGGAAAGGAATTGCCAATATGATTCAAATAAATACCTAATAAAGAACCTGCACAAGCTACCGCATATTCGGGAGCTTCCTCACAAAAATATTTCAGTGCGTTCAGTGCTTCATTACATGCCTGAATCTCATCCAATATGAGTAAAGTCGTTTGAGGATTGATTTTCTTTCCATGCAAGAAAGACAATTGCTGAATAATCCGCCTAGGGTCTTTGGTCGTTTTAAAGATATCGCAAAGCCCGCTTTCATCCTTATCCAAACTAAAATAGGCGACATCCTCGAAATATTCCTTCCCGAAATATTTCAAAGCCCATGTCTTTCCTACTTGACGAGCCCCGTGAATAACGAGCGGTTTCCTGTTCACGTCCATTTTCCATGCTGCCAATTGCCTGAGAATATCTCTTTCGAACATAATGAATCACATTTTTGATATCAGAAATGTGATAATTTACACATTTCTGATATGAGTTTCGTGCGAATATACACATTATCCACATAAAACGAAAGAAAAGTTCTGAATAATAGCTTACCAACAGCTCACTGCTTAGTTAAAGAGCAATCATAATCTGCTCATCAATACCCTTATCAGGTATTCGCACACTACATACACCGGTTTCTTTATCCCAATTCCATAATACAGATTCCGTATCATTCTCTAAATTTTCTTCCAAGCGTTCCGGTTTTACCTTTTTTATCTTCTTTCCTTTAACAGTTACCTCTTTCGGAGCTTTCGCAGAATAAATACGGAATAATAGATTTCTCGGACCAGGGACAGTGTAACCTTTTCCTTCACGGGCAGAGACAGTCAATTCATATCCATTCGCCAAAGTATTACAAACAATCGGCGTTTTGACAAATTCATCACGCTGATATCCTAAGTCTTCCCCTTCATCCTCGTAGAGAGTAAAAATAGCCTGTGCACCTTCCTGTGCAGGAAAGACTTCAAAAGTAAGTGGATATACCGGTTTCTCATAAGTGTAGTTCATCACCGGCATGGTGGGGATGATAGAACCTTGCTTCACAAACATAGGAACAGAAGACAAGGGAGCATCAACCGTAGTCCACTGCTCTCCGGTGTAGACTGTCTGCTTGTTGTTGTAGTCTATCCATGTACCTTCGGGAAGATACACGTTCTTTGTGCGGGCATCTTTCTTCACCACAGGGGCTACCAGTAATTCACGACCGAACATAAATTGAGCATCCGTAGAAAAAGTTTCCATATCCATTGGATATTCGAGAAACAGAGGGCGCATGATAGGCAATCCTGTATCATAAGCTTCACGGGCATAAGTATAGATATAGGGTAATAAACGATATTTCAACTCGATAGCTGCCTTTGCGTTCTTTTCTGCTTCGGGACCGAAAAGCCACGGTTCCACCGGATTATCTCCCTCGTGGTGAATACGGCTCAAAGGATTGAATGCCCCGAACTGTATCCAACGGGTATAGAGTTCCGCCATAGCCGGATAATCCTCAATATCTCCACAGTAACCGGTAATATCACAGGAAGAAAACGGTATCAATCCTAATCCGGCGGAAAGCATTACAGGAATCTGATTGGCTAACTGTCCCCAACCTTGCAGTACATCGTCTCCGTTTCCGCTATCACCCGTCCAGCCGAACGTATAACGTTGCAGCCCTGCATAAGCAGCACGAGTCATTTGGAACACACGACGGTCCGGATTCCTCTTTTCAAATTGTTCTTTCACCACTTTATCCCAAGTCAATCCATAGACATTATGGATTTCATCGTGCATACCCAGATGGTGTTTCATGACGAGACGTTCCGTCTGCTCTTCGTTACTCCAGGCAGGTTCGCCCATGTCCGTCCAGAAGCCGGAGATACCATCGTCAATCGGTTTCTGCTGATAGGTTCCCCACCAGTCGGCTACGGCAGGCAGGGTAAAATCCACTACTCCACAGTTGCCACCCCAAGGCCAGGGCATATCGTAGCTTTTGCCGTTCGTACTGTCCTTTACAAAATAACCCAAACGATCTGCTTCTTCCCATTGCTTTTTGTTGGCTTGTGCAATTACCGGATCTTGAGATACAACTACCTTAAAACCCATCCCTTTCAAATCCGAAAGCATCTTCTTCGGGTTCTCATAGTTTCCCTTGCGCCACTCGAAATCCTGCAAGTATTCCGTCCAGCCGATGTCCTGATAGATAATATCACAAGGGATTCCACGTTTCCGGTAACCCTCGGCTATTTCGCGGCTTAGTTTTTCGCTTGTCAGCAGACCACGGCATTGAGCAAAACCCAGCGCCCATTTCGGCGGCATGATAGGTTTGCCCGTCAGCCCGACGTATTGGCTGATAATCTCCTTATAGTCCTTGCCGAAGATAAAATAGTAGATCATTTCACCGTTCGGAGCTTCAAAGCTGTAATAGTCACGACTTTCCGTACCGAACTTAAATTCCGTTTTGTACGTATTATCAAGAAAAATACCATACCGATAGCTGCTCATAAAGAAAGGAATACTCTTGTAGAGCGGATCTTCCACTATACTGTAACAGGGCTTGTCACTGTTCCACATCTTATAAGATTCGCCACGACGGTCCATCTTTCCTGTCTTTTCTCCCAGTCCGAAGAAATGCTCGTCACGACGAAGCACTTTATATTCCATCTTCTTTGTTCCTTCACTCACATGCCCCTTGTCAGCATAATCACTAAACAGGAGTTTCTGATACTTATCAAATATCTGAAGACTCAACGGAGATTTATTTACCCGAATACGCAATTTCGGAGTAAAGATCTCATAACAGGCTGCCTGTTCGTCTACATGGACGGTTCCTACATCTTCCAACTCTTCATTAATCACTGCGAAAGAAGCATTCTTTCGTTGCAGTTGTCCATCGGGCGAAAACCAAACTTTGACTACCGAAGGACTACAAAGCTGTAGCTGCAACGCAGCACTGTCCGTCAGGTGAAAAGTCACCTGACGGCCTTGTTGTGTAAAAGAAGTGCATGTGCGCGCTGCACTTTCCGCCCACACCAATGTCGGGAATACCAAACACAACGCCCATACCCAGAATTTATATCTCATCTTCATACTTATCATTTTAGTTATTCTATCTACAGCCGCTTCATGCATTATTGCTCATATAGTAAATTAAGGCACGGATTACACGGATTAACGCTGTTGTTTTACATACTCCATCATTCTAAAAACCGTGAAATCCGTGTAATCCGTGCCTAATAATATAAGATTAGTTTGCTAGAAGACTTACAATCATTTTTATTCAGCCACAACCATTGTCCAGTATTTCAGAAACGGCAATGTGAAAGAAACAACTCCGTTCTCCTGCGTAAAAGCCAGTTCCTGCAAAGCGCCTCCATGTATATCCGGAGAGGCTACCCATAACTTGTTCACTTTGGCCGGCAGATTCATTTGTAAAGCAGCTTTCGTAATCAAGGTCGGTTCCGGCATCGTGCCGTCCACATCTCTCCAGCTAAGGCTGTTTGCCTGCGAGAAGTTAAGAAGATGTATCACCTGCTTGTTGCCTACCTGCTTGGTATAAGTAGTGACCGAACCTTGTTGGGGAGGCCATACATTCAGACTCATTTCCCCGTTGGTACAATTCATGGTGATACTATTCTCCGTACCTCCGTCACGAAGCAGATTCTGATAAGAAGTCAGGAAGTCATAATAATGAACCATCGCTGTTTTCAGCTCTTCGCTCATTGTCAGATTCTCATTCGGGAAGTACTCTTTACACAACATGTGATCGCCTCCCAATTCCAGATGCGAACCGCCCAAAGCAAACATAACAGCATCCGTCAGCAGAATACCCGGCGTATTAAATTCCCCCCGGTTATCCGCCTTGTTATAATTCATATAAGCTGCAAAAACCGTATTCAACTGATAATCGCCATATACTCCATTTTCATAAAGAATAGCTTTCAGATCGGTAAAATCAGCCTCATCCGCCCATACTTCATTATAGAAGAAATCCACTTTATCCGTCTCCCCTATCTGACGGGCACCGTAACGGCTCACCGCATTCATCACCAAACTCTTGTCCGGATGCACCTGCTTCATTGCATCTATAAAAGAGGCATATCCCTCACGCAAGTTAACAGGAATACCACTATAATTATAAAGCGTGCTACGTCGTCCCAACTGGTCTATCTGATAACCGTCGAAAGCAAAGTTTGCATATACATCGTCATTCCTTTCGCCCAGATATTTCTGCCATTCCTTGTTAGAAGGGTCTACCAGATAGATATTACTTTTCCATCCGCCCGGCAAGTCATGACTATCCTTAGTAGTGTGAGAAGCATCCTTAAACAGATACCATTCCTCCTTCACTCCATCCGCAGCAGCATCCTTCAACGCTCCGAAACAAAGATTATAAAACATAGACTTCATACCGAAACGATGCTGCGCTTCAATGTAATTCCTCACCGAACTTGTATAAACCTCCCGGTTAGCGATATCCATATATACCTCATCCAACTGTACACGTGTACCGCCCAACGGCCAGTGATGTTTATTATGCCAATCCTGAAACTGCACCCAGTTGATATGATGACGGTTCAGATACTCCATCTCTTCCTGTGTCTTTTCGGCTGTCTTCTCCTGACTGAAATCAGCGACAAAACCATAACGCGGGAAACGTGCCGGATCACTGGATACATCTACCGCAATCGTACCGACTATTACATCCGTTCCGTTCTCCTGACGATAAAGCTCTGCCATGTACCCTTTAAAATCAGTGGTAGGCGGCTGCCATGTCCAGCTCGTACCATTTACCGATTCTTCTCCCACCGTTTCACCCGAAAGGCGATAACGTACTTTAGTTCCGGCAGGCAGAGCGTCATCCACTGTAAACACCACTTTCTCTCCCGGTTTGTAGAAAGCCTTGTCTGTCGACAGGTCTACACTCAAATCCGATGTTACCGGAGTCACTTCGGTAACACCGCCCGAAGCTCCTCCATTCTGTTGGTTCGACTCATTATCATCACTGCAAGCCATACACAGGAAAGCAGCTACCAGATATATTATTTTTTTCATCTTGAATTCTTGTTTTATTGTTTCACAATCGAGATCGTCTCTTTCAACTGGTCAATCGTAATCTGATAAGAACCGGCCTCCTGAATATTCCACTTATAATCCAAACTACCCAAGTCCGCATCCGGATACATACTGCTCAACTCTGCATCCGATTTAGTGACAAACAATGCTGTTTCCACTTCACCCGTTGGAGTTTTACCGTTCTTATCCGCCATAAACCAGTCTCCGTTCCAGTCAGACTGCTTATCGCAGGAAATCTTCATCTCACCGGCTTTCAGTGTACCGCTCCATGTAAAGATATAAGGACTGTCGACACTCTTAATCATCGGTGTAGCATTGTCCAGACTCCATCCATTCGGAGTCGCCTCACCCACCAGATACAATCCTGCATAAGGAGTAAACGGACGCATCAGCATCTTTTCTTTTCCTTTGCCTGTATAGAACCATACTTTATAAGGTTTGCCACATTCAGCCTCTTTCATTTGCCATTTATTATCGTCGCCTCCAAGCACTACTGACGTCGAAGTGTACGGAGCATTTGCTACGGCAGGATGGAAGAAAGCATCCGACTGGCCGAAATCCGCCACAGAGCTAAACTTAAATTCTCCGTCTGCCTTCCAAGGAATCACAGCCCCATAATGGAATAAATCCATCTGAACAGCATCTTTAGACAGTGCCTCAAATTCCCAGCCACCATTTCCGGTAAACGAACCGACAATGAAGAACTCGTCAAATCTCCAACCGATATCTTCCGTTTCAGTCAGTGTCAACGTCAGATTGAGCAGATCTACTTTTACAATATAGGTTGCCCCTTCATCGATTACAAACGGCTCGTCCGGCTGATCGCCCGATGTACGGTAAGTCAGCTTGAGTGCTTCCACTGCAGTGGCGTCACGGTTGTACGACGGCAAGAATTGTCCCAATATCGTTATAAATTTCAATGATCCGGCGTTCAGTTTTCCTGTCCATGTAAACTGTCCGTTATCCGTACGCTCCATCGCTGTCGCATTGTCGGCAGCCCATCCATTCGGAGCAGCCTCACCAATCAGATAAAGCGTAGTAGTAACCGGCTGATATGTAGTCACTGTAAAAGCAGTCGTCGCACTTTGTTTCTGCTCTTCCATTCCGGCAACAACCGCTGTGATACGTGCCTCCAACTCCGCTTTCACAGCATAACCGATACCGAACTGTGTATTCAGGAATTGGTTGAGTTCTTCCACTTTCTTAGTCCATTGATACGTTCCCGTACCTAAATCCACCGAATAAGCATTTGCAAAGTCCGTTCCGGCTTTTGCCAGCTCCAGCGTATAAGAGATACGGTTACCACTTCCATAATTCGTTCCGGTAGTCCATGAGAGAGCGAGTGCTTCCTGACTATGGTTCTTTTCGTTCAACACCAAGTCCTGCTGATTCACCGAAAGAGTGAGGGTATCATGTCCTTTATTTGTCTCCATATAATCTTCGGCACAGGCAACCATCGTTCCGCCGATGAAAAGAGAGCATAACAACTGATATATATATTTCTTCATGATATTATTTATCTAAATGAATGATTATAAAACAGATTAATAACCGGGATTTTGAGTCATCAGATGATTGGAGTCCATCTCTGTCTGCGGAATAGGCAACAGGAGACGTTCCTTGGTCACATTATTCTTGCCGATGGATTTCAGGAATGTCAATGCATAATTTCCATTATCCACACGGATCATATCAAACCAGCGGTGTCCTTCAAAGGCAAGTTCCATCCGGCGCTCATGAATAATCTTCTCCCTCATTTCAGTCTGCGTCAGAGTAGTCGGCACATCTGCCAGTCCGGCACGTTTGCGGACGATATTCAACGGAGCAGCAGCCTGGTCGGGATGTCCCTGCTCGTTCAATGCTTCCGCTTTCTTCAATAGAACATCTGCATAGCGATATACTACGAAGTTGTTGGGATTGGTATTATACTCCGGAGAAACAGTCTTCGACACAAGAAACTTGCGCACATTATAACCTGTATTCGACCAGGAACGTCTGTATTCCATACCGTCAAAAGCGGGGCAACCTTGATACAAGACAGTTACGTCTTTCCGCAAATCACCATCCTCATATTGCTTGAAAAATTCTTCCGTAGGCAGGTTCCATCCATAAGCACCGGCCACCAGACTTGAGTTACGAGGTCCCATAAAAGTCGACAGCCAGGATGATTGGTTATCACCGCCCCAGAAATCATATTCCGTACTACCGGAATATTGTACTTCGAAAAGGGATTCCGCACCATTATTGATAGTAGCATTGAAATTATCGGCATAATTGCATTGAGTCAAATCGTATCCCATCGCAGCAATGTTGTCACACAGAGTTACTACTTCATTATAGTATTCGCGATGATTGGGCGCCAGTGTCAGATAAATATCCGCCAGCATAGCCATTGCAGCTTCTTTGCAGGCACGTCCTCTATCGCTGTCTCCATAACTGCTTTTCGGAGGAAGCATGTTTACCGCATTTTTGCAGTCAGAAAGAATCCGGGCATATACCTCATCTACCGTATTACGGGCAATATCCGTAGATTCTCCCGGTTCAAACGGCGTTAAGCGCAAAGGCACACCTCCATACAGACGAACCAGAATATAGTAGTAATGTGCACGCAGGAAATAAGCCTCACCCATGCAACGAGTCTTTACCTCATCGGAGATAGCTGCCGAAGGCAGATTGGAAAGCACAATGTTACAACGTCCGATACCTACCCACGGAGAACGCCATACGTACAAAGCAAAGCCATTATCACTCTGGGCTATGAAATTGGAAGCCTGCACAGTTTCCAGTCCGTCGGTTCCCCCTCCGGCGCCTACTTCACTGTTACCTGCGATAATATCGAGGCTCCAGATACGCTGATTATACATATTGGATGACTGAAGAGTCTTGTAGCAGGCAGTAGTCAGTGCCACGGCAATCTCGTTCGTTACTTCCGATTCGGGATCGACGCCATATTTAGGATATTTATCTAAGAAATCGTTGCATGAGGTCAATGCCAATATGGCAAACATCATCATCAAAGTTGTTATCTTTTTCATATTCTTCCTCCTGATTTAAAAGTTAAAGTTCAAACCCATGCTGAACGTACGTGAGATAGGGTAACGGCTGCTGTCGATACCATTAACGTCAACCTCCGGGTCAAAGCCGGAATATCCGGTGATAGTCGCCACATTCTCGCAAGAGAAAGAGATGCGGGCATTTTCCAGTTGAATCTTTTGCATCCACTTTTTGGGCAGTGTATACGAAAGCGTGATATTCTTCAGACGGAGATAGGAACCGTTTTCCACAAATCGGTCGGATACACGGCAGTTCTGATTCGGGTCTCCCCAGATAGCACGCGGCATGGAGTTGCTTGTTCCTTCTCCCGTCCAGCGGTTCAGTACGGCTGTGGTCTGGTTGTAAGCGGCTGCCATTCCTTCGTTGTCTACATTGTTGGCATTATAAATCTTGTTTCCCGATACGCCTTGCAGGAACACGGAAAGTTCCCATCCCTTATAAGAGAAATTATTGCTTAGAGAGAAGAACCAGTTCGGGTTCGGGTTGCCGATAACGGTACGGTCTTCATCGTTGATAACTCCATCGTTATTCAAGTCCCGGAAACGGATATCACCCGGAGCAGCGCCCGGTTGGGTAGCATGGCGGTTCACTTCATCCCAGTTCTGGAAAAGTCCGTCGGTTACGTATCCGTAGAATACGTTAATCGGATAACCGGCTCTAAGCATAGTCACGTATGAGTTCCCCATCTGGTTGATAAACATCGGAGTTTCGCTGTTCAAGTCCTGAATTTCGTTCTTGTTATAAGTGGCTGTTAAGGCAGACTCCCAAGAGAAAAGCCCTTTCAAATTAATAGTACGCAAGGTCATTTCCACCCCTTTGTTGCGCATCTTGCCGGCATTGGTGAAAGTTTCGGTAGTATCTTCAAAACCGGAAGTAATAGGAATGGAAGCCTTCACCAACATATCTGCTGTCTTCTTGATATAAGCGTCCAGCGAAAGGTTGACACGTGAATTGAACAGGCTCATGTCTACACCAAAGTTGGTCTGGCGCACTTCTTCCCAATGAATATTCGGATTGGAGAGAGTAGTAGATACCAGAGCGGTGGAGTTGTTGTTGCCGAAAGGATAGACTCCTGTGTTATAGGAAGCAACAAAACCATAGTTACCGATTTCCTGATTACCGGTCACACCGTATCCGATACGCAGTTTGAGGTCATTCACCGGGAAGTTGTCTTTCGGAAACCAGTTCTCCTGGGAGATACGCCATGCCAGCGAAACGGAAGGGAATGTTCCCCAACGGTTGTTTTTACCAAAACGGGAAGAGCCGTCACGACGCACAGTAGCTGTAAGCAGGTATTTATCTTCGTAAGAATAGTTGAGACGTGCCATCAGAGAGAGCAGTGCCCAGTCACTCTGGCTACCGCCAAGACTGTACATCTTCTCGCCGTTGTCCATTTCGTGGATATTATCAAACATGAAGATATTCTTTTGAGCATTCAGGTAATCGTAGTTATTCCACTGGGCGGAAGAACCTGCCATCACCCCTACCCGATGTTTCTGCGCAAAAGTGTGGTCGAATACAAAATAATTATCCCACAAATAGGTAAATGCTTTGTTATCGCTCTTATAGCGGGAAGATTCTTCTACCGGATTCGGTTTCCAGTTGTAAGCCGGAGTAAAGTTGTCGACAAACCAGAATTTGGCGTCATAACCGAATGTACTTTTCAACTTCAGCCATTTGGTAAAGGTGATCTCTCCGGTGATATTTGCCAGGAAGTTATATCCTTTTGTTTCATTGGTCATCATGTGCAGTGTACCGATCGGGTTACGGATGCTTCCGTACCATTGCGCCTCCTGTCCGGGACCGCTCCAACTGCCGTCCTCATTCTTCACCGGTTGGGTGGGGAGTGCTTTCATTGCATCACCGATGCTATAAGTTCCTCCTTCTTTCACGTCCGTACTGAATGTCAGGTTGGTAGTGAATTTCAGCCATTTATTAACTTGGGCATCGCTATTTGCCTGAAAGTTGAAACGACGGTAATTAACGCTTTCCACAATACCGGACTGGTCAAGGAAACCACCGGACACATAGTAATGTGCTTTTTCCGTACCACCGGAATAGCTAACCGAATAGCTTTGCTTCACTCCCGTGCGCAGCATTTCATCCAGCCAGTTCGTTCCTGTTCCCAATAAAGAAGGGTCTGCCCAATAAGGGTTTGTATTATCATCATTATTAGACAGCATATCATTGCTCAAAGCGGCATATTGCGCAGCATTCAGCATATCGGGCACTTTAGTGGCATTCTGAATCGCCCAATTAGCGTTTACCGTCACCTTTCCGGCACCCTCGGCACCCCGTTTGCTGGTAATCATCACCACACCGTTCGCACCACGCGAACCATAAATAGCTGTTGCCGAAGCATCTTTCAATACGTCCACCCGCTCTACATCGGCCATATTCAAGGAAGACAATCCCAAGTCGGTAGGTATTCCGTCAATGACAATCAGCGGGTTACTATTGTTGATTGTTCCCAAGCCACGGATTTTAATGGTGACATTATCACCCGGCTTACCGGCATCGATAATCTGCACACCGGACACCTTTCCCTGCATTGCCTGACCGATATTGGCCACCGGAGAGTCTTTAATGTCCTTCACTCCGACAGAAGATACCGCTCCGGTCAGATCGCTCTTTTTCATCGTTCCGTAACCCACTACTACAACTTCGTCCAATACTTCCGTATCTTCCTGCAAGGTTACTTTCAAAGCGTTTTTCCCGTTCACCGGGACTGTCTGCATTTTATAGCCGACAAAAGAGATAGTCAGCGTGCTGTTAGTCGGAACGCTTAATGAGAAATTACCGTCTACATCGGTAATTGTACCGTTCGTTGTACCTTTTTCTACCACACTGGCACCGATCACCGGTTCACCCGTGGCATCTACGACATGTCCTTTTATTGAAATCTGTTGTGCAAATGCACTAAGAGATAGGAACAAGCCCCACATTATTAGTAAGAGGCGGCGTTCAAAGCCTTTCGACTTCATACTCTGTTTCATGTACATTAATTTAAAGTTAATATTAGGGTTACTTTTGTTTTACTTTCTGTGTCATTGCTGAAATGACCGTGAAACAAAAGTATCCACATTTCATACTGCTTCTTAAAGCAGATAGCAAAAATATAGTGATTTATACAGTACCTCACAGTATAAACCACTAAATATAAGAATGTTACAAAATAGAAGTCGGGCTAAAAAAGTAGTGTTTTTCTTATTCTTCCACCTTCCCTATTTGCATTACTTTAGCCTCAAATTCATCTCTTTCTCCCACAGCCTTGTTACGGACACGAGTCCGGTAATTATAAATGGTAGTGACGGAGTAACGAAGGAATTGCGCTATCTTAGTACTGTCCGTAATTCCAAGGCGGATGAGAGCGAAGATACGAAGTTCGGTATTCAGCAGTTCTCCCGGTTTGGGTTGCATCGGTTCGGTAAGCAGGGCATTAAAATCTTCCACAAAACTGGGGAAGAGTTGCAGGAAAGTCACATCGAAGTTCGCATAAAACTCTTTCAGTTCTTCATCAAGAAATTGCGAAGATTTAATAGCCTTATATAGTTCTTCCACCCTTCCGGCAGCAGCAATCTTATTCAGGGAACGGCGGTATAAATCCATCTTGTCGAGATAAGTGGAGCATTGGTCCATATATCTCCCGATATATTCCTCCTTGATATAGTTGGCTTCCGAAAGCGTATGATTCATTTCTTTCAGTTGCGAATTGGAATCGTGAAGTTCTTCGTTCAGTTCTTGCAGGAGCGTATTAGTGTCGATCACTTCGCGACGTGCGGCAGCAACCTTTTTCATCTGCTTGTAAACGAAGAAAATGGCGACTAACAAAAATACGGAAAGCAAACTGATACAAATCAATGAGACTTTCATCTCCTGCTGCTGACGTTTGGTTTTTAATTGATAGGCCTGGTCGATGATAGGAAAAACCTGTGAGATTTCCAGGGTACGAAGACGGGCATTGCAAAGGGTGGCATCCTCCAGGGAACATTTCAGATAGTTGTAGGCACGGTCGATGTCTCCTTCTTCATAAACAAGAGAAGCGAGTTTGCGCAAAGACACATATTCTTTTACCGCTGATTTCAAATCGGCAATGGCCGAAAGAGCCAGGTAATGTTTTTGCCCCTGCTTATCTCCTTTCAACCGATAGCCTTCGGAAATGGTATAAGTAATCATTGCCTGTGCATGATCATCTAAAGACGGTTTACTGTAATATTCCATCAGCATATCAATCGCTTCATCGTATCGGGCATGAACGATGCACTTATCTGCCATCACCAATGCGTGCCCCAGAGAGTCGGAAGCATTGATCTGTAACAGGGAATCCCGGTATAAATCCGTCATCCGGTAATATTCTTTCTTGGCTTTCTCCGTAACGGCATAATCACCCATCAATCCATAAATAGTGCGGTACAGATGATAATAATAGCCATATAGATAGTCGGGCAGTGTTTTCTTATCAATTTTCCCCAATAACTCGAGGGCTTCTTTATACATTCCGGTAGTTCCCATCACTTCCGCCATATTCATGGCAGAATCATCCAAGTAGTCCAGTTTATTTAAACGATGTGCCAGTTCCTCTTTCCGTTGGGCATAGACAAAAGACGAATCCAGATTATAAGCCCGGTATTCATCGAAAAGACGTCCGCAAAAACCATATCGCTGCTCATCGGAAGCAGCCTCAACCAACAATTTCTTCAAGTCAGCAATTCGTGCCTCCTTTTCCGCTCCATAAGTCTGGCGGTTTTTAATGATACCATCAATCTCACGAAGCAACGCATCGGTACTCTTATTATCTTTTGCATAAAGCAGACCAGAAAGGACGATTGTCACAAAAATCAGAATAACTTTTTTCATAGTGCCGCATGTATTATATCTGCAAAGATAAAAGTCTTTCAGAAACTTCCGGCTTTCAGGAGAAGATTATTACAGGTAGAAAAAACAATCTTTTTTAAAGAGAGGGCAAAACAGATTTATTATAAACACAATAATTGTATTTATAATAATCAATATGCAGTCATTGTTAATTCTTTTATTCCGGTCACTCCTTACTAGGGAAAGTATTGAAAATTTTTATTCTCTATTATTCACTTCTTCCATGCCCTTGTTTTCCCCAAAGTATCTTTTTGCGTGATATAAATAGCATCTCGTATCCTCACTAAGATTAAACTCTATTATATCCTGGAGTGCTTCGCAATTATCTTAGGCATATAGGCAGTCTTATCCTCTATTCATTGCCTAAAAAAATACCTGCATTCCATTGTAAGGGTAGCCATTCCCATATCAATGCGTGTGGCATATGTACTTTGCCATGTCCGAAGATGTAACTTCAGACATGGCAAAGTACATACGAAAATCAATAAAATTACTATCTCGATTACATTACATATAAATTTATTCTTTTAGTTAGGTAGCGGCACTATTGGCCTGCGACCGTAATTTAACTTCAGACCTCTTTGATAAGCTTCGGGACCATGAAGGTTGTTGATATCCATTTCACCCAAGTTTACGAGGATCCCCCGTGCCATGAGACCGGCATCTTCGTTTTCAAGGCGTGGCAAGGTTTCCGCAGCTTCTTTTAGATCCGGCAGGAAAGGACGGATACAATCGCGCATGTTAAGATCTAATGACAGGCATTCCAGTGATGAATAAGCTATTTTTCTGTCTTTTTCCAAAACGGGAGTAATCAGGCGTGAAACACCTTCTTCGGCTTTGCCCAGATAGGCAACGGCATAGGCAGCCTCAGAAGCGATGTAAGGATTGTCATCTTGGAGGAGCGCCAATAAGGTTTCCGGACAAGTCCCAATTTGTTTTTCTCTAGCAAGTTTGGCATATCCCACTACTCCCCAGAACCGCATTTCCGGCAGAGAGCTTGCTATTGCTTTCTCCAATAAAGGAAGGGAAGCGGTAGTTGCCGTTCCAGCTGTCTCGACAAGGACATACAAGTCATCCAACGGATATTTCTCTTTCCGTACTTTATCATAAAGTATATGTCCGATACGTGAGGTAGGAAGGAAAAATCCCAAGTCACAGGTAGTGCGGATATGGTCAGACAGTGCTTGGCGCATTTTAGTGAGAATTGCTGCATATTCGGGCACATCGGACAAATCATGTAATTCACCCGCGTCTTTTTCAAGATCAAACAACATTTCTGCCGGATGGGCTTCAAAAGCCTGCCCCCAATCGGGGTTGGTATTGTGTCCTCCCAACACCAGCTTGTCCCAGGCTTTATTGGATGGCATCCCCCATTGGTAATAATTGCGTAAGGCAAACTGGCGGTAGGGGATATAGCTGCGGATGTACTTGAATCGTCCGTCAGTAACGGCACGTACCGGCATGAAATGATGTAGCTGGTTGGCTGCCAATGCAAATTGCATTTCACGTTTTTCTTTATTTGCAAACTTGCCGTAAAGTGCTTTGCCCTGCATCTGTTTGGGTGGCTTTATCCCTGCAAGACTAAGTACAGTAGGTCCCAAATCCGTGAAGTTGACCAAACTGTACTCTTTGCCTGGAGCCTGATTCGCCAGATGTTGCCATTTGGGTGGAAAGTAGGCTATCAAAGGTACTCTTAGACCGCTTTCGTACAAATATCCTTTACCACGGGGTACGCAACCGCCATGATCACTGAAGAAGAAGATAATCGTATTTTCATCCAATCCTCTTTCTTTCAAATCTTTCAGGAAGAGGCCCAGCCAAATATCTACGTCTTGTACTGCTTCCAGATGACCGGCATAATCGGAACGTACTTCCGGCAAATCGGGAACATAGGAGGGCAATGAAAGTAATGTCGGGTAGATACCTTCCTGCGTGTAGTCTCTTCGTCCGTCGGTGTGGAAAGTACGAATGCGTCCCATATGTGAAGTTACCGTATTGAACACGGCGAAGAAAGGTTGATCTTTTCCCCGTTTTGAACTGTTGTAGGAAGCCTTGTTGTTGCACTCGTCCCAACATATTTTATTATCGGTGGTGGAATTATAATGTGTCTTGCTGTTGTTCGTACAATAATATCCGGCTTCACGCAATTTCTGGGGAAAGAAGATGTCGGCGGGTGTATCATAGGGTACGGGATGGATATCCATTCCGTAGGTACTCGAGTAGCATCCGGTGATAAGTGAAGAACGGGCCGCCGAACTTTGGGGAGCTACAGACCATGCGTTCATGAACTGTATGCCGCGGGAAGCAAGACTATCCGCATTGGGGGTATGTACCCCTTTGTTGCCATAGCAACCGAATTCGTATGCACTGGTATCTTCAAAGGTGAGCCAAAGAATATTTGGCCTCTCGTTTTTTTTGTCTGCTGCCTCTGTAGGTGCGGAATACAATCCGTAGAAGGCGGTACACATTAATAAAGGTAAGTGTCTCATAAAATGTTAAGTATATTTGTTTCTTTCTGCTAAAATAGCCCGTTTGTGTCTAACGGAGATTTTCTTATGTTCAAAAGTGTGTTAATATTGTCTCGGCAAATAATTTTTCAACAAAATTAATATCGATTCAACAATATTGCAAGACGCTTAAACATCTATTCATATGATATTGGATAAAAAAAGATAAGAGACCGAGGATAAAATTTTAATTTTAAATATTGAAATCTAACGCAAAAGATATGAGAAACATGTTTTTTATAATGATACTATTTTATGTATCATTTTTGTCAGGACAAGCACGAAATGTGAATGGAAATTCTTTTGATAATTCACTACGCTGTGAAGCAGATAAGCTGTTGACGAAATGGATGGACACCTTTTTGACCTATCAGTGCATCCATCCTGATTCCGCACTTGACGGAGGCGTCTTGTGCCCTGCATGTGCCCGCATGCACGGGCGAATAGGAGATGCCGTACTTCCTTTAATGTATCTGGCGGAAAAGACTGGCAACCACAAATATCTGCTCGGAGCCAAGCGCCTAATGGCGTGGATGGAGAATGTGCACCGTCCAGATGGTTCATGGATGAATGATGTACATATTTCGGACTGGAACGGTACTACGGTATTTGCGTCTATTGCCCTCTACGAGGCCTTACATTATCATGGGCACTTACTGGATGACTCGACCCGTAACCATTGGAAGCAACAATTATTGAATGCCGGTGAGTTTATAATGGACAATCCTTTTATTTATAGCCGCAAGCGGAAAGGTATGCGGAATATGAACGTCAATTATTCAGCTTCTGCAACCTATGCCTTGTACGCTATCGGTGAACTGTGTAACCGCCCTGATTTCAAGATGGAAGCCCGAGAGATAGCTGCCGGACTGAAAAGCTATTTCACGGGGAATAATTGCTTCCTATATGGTGAAGGACCGAATATCAGTTCTGAAACTAGCAACGGCTGTCGTCCGGTCGATTTACTTTATAATATAGAAGAATCCCTGCCCAATATGGCATATTATGCAGTGATGGCGAATGATACGGAATTATTGTCACTCGTAGAACGTTCCATGAATACCCATCTGGAATTTATGTTGCCCGACGGTGCTTGGGATAACAGTTGGGGCACACGCAGTTTTAAGTGGACATACTGGGGTGGACGTACCAGTGACGGATTTATGGGAGGCTATTATCTGATGGCTGCCCGTCATCCGGAATATTTGGAGGCCATTCACCGCAATATCCGTTTGCTGGATGAGGCGACTCATGGCGGTCTTCTTTATGGAGGAATGCATTATCTCGCATCCGGTATTCCTCCCTGTATTCATCATACATTTGGACACGCCAAAGCATTAGCATCTTTCTTGGAACTGCCTCCTGTGAAGATAAATTCCTCGGGTAGCCTTCCCCGGGATGCTGTTTATGGCATGAAGTATTTTAAAGATATTCGTACTTGGCTTCTGTCCCAAGGAGCTTGGCGTGCCACATTTACCGGATATGATGCTGAATATAAGGTAAAAGGGACTCATCCTATGGGAGGTGCCCTCTCTTTGCTGTGGCATGCGCAAGCAGGGCCTGTTTTTGCTGCAACTATGAATCAATATAAACTGATTGAAGCTCCTAATATGCAGAGCAATACCCGTAAATATCTGATGGGAGGTACTCCCCGAGTTGAATTAATTCAAGATGGGGTTGCATATAGTAATCTGGATGATTTGACCACGGACATCACTTGTTTTACCGGAAACAAAATCTGCCGGTTTGATGTACAGACTCATTTGGTTGATATTAATCAACAGTCTCCGAAACAAGGAGCAGTATCTGTAGCGATGGATTATGCGTTCTCGGAACAAGGAGTCAGCATAAGTGTGGAGCATTGCAATGAATCGGCTTATCTTATGCTGCCGGTTATCGCATCGCCTGAAGAAAAGGTGGAAATAACTGCCCGTGAAGTTTGTATAAAGAAGAACAAAGGTGTATTGCATATCACCTGCGAATCTGGAAATATACAAGTGGCACCGACCGATGGAGATGGACGAATCTTCAATCCGGTTCCCGGATTTTCTTTTATACCTTTGCAAATAATACCGAAAGGCACTGATAAGAAAATACAGATAAATATCTATTTTTGCTAATATATTTCATCTATTTGCTTCATAATGGATTAGAACTATGAAAACACTGCAATTTTTGTTAGTACTTTTAGGAGGATTGTTTCCCTGTGTGCTGAATGCCGGTGTAACCGAAGATATTTATTTCTCCCATATTGGTCTGAAAGAGGGCTTATCACACAGTACAGTTTTTGCTATTAATCAGGATAAAGAAGGAAATTTATGGTTTGCTACGTATGATGGTGTAAATAAATATGATGGTTATAATTTTACTGTATATCGTCATCAATATACAAATTCCAGTAGCATTGCCAGTGACATCTCCCACTGCATTGCAGTAGATGATTCAGACCGGATATGGGTTGGTACTCGTGAGGGATTATCTCTCTACAACCATCAAAAGAATGCTTTCTCCAATTATTATTATAAAAAGAACGGCTTGAATGTAGCTGTAACCAATATTGTATCAATTAAAAAAGACTGGTTGATATTGGGAACTGCCGAAGGTATCTTGCTTTTTGATGTAAAGAAGGAATGTTTCCTGAATGATACATTGTCTTCTTCCTTGCATAGATTGCAACCTACTGCCTTGGTACGCCAGGACGATTGCATTTATATAGGTGCCGAAGATGGCGCGTATATTTATACTCTATCAAGCGGTGTTCTGGAGAAGCTGGTGAATATACCTGCCGGTGTGAAAATACATGCTATATTGTGCCAGATGTTTAATAAAATATGGTTGGCAACAGAGGGAGATGGGCTTTATTTATATGACGTGAAATCAAAAGAATGGAAAAATTACCGTCATGCAGATGGTAAATCCGGATTAAACTCAAACTATGTGCGTTCTTTGGCATTGGACACGGAGAATCGTTTATGGGTGGGAACTTATGGAGGATTGAATATCTACAAGGAAGGTACAGATAACTTTTCGTCTATAAAAAGTTCGGAGATTCAGGAAGGAAGTTTGTCACAGAATTCAGTCCGAAGCATTTTCAGAGATTCGCAAGGCGGTATGTGGTTGGGTACATACTGGGGAGGATTGAATTACTATCATCCTTTGTGTAACCGCTTTCAGCGTATCAAGCATGTTCCGTTCTTAAATTCACTTAGTGATAATGTAGTCAGTTGTATTGTTGAGGATAATATGCATAACTTGTGGATCGGTACGAGTAATGGCGGGTTGAATTTCTATGATAATATTTCGCAACAATATAAGAATTATTTATTTAATTTGGGTAATGTGAGTGCACCTTTTAAAGATATTAAAACAGTATATGTGGATGAGGCGCAAGATAAGGTCTATGTAGGAGCACATGCCGGAGGAATGATGGCCTTGCACCGGAAATCCGGTCATGTGGAATATTATAATAGCCAGAACAGCAATTTGCCGAGTAATAATATTTATTCTATAATCTCTGATGGGCACGAGGGACTTTGGGTGGCATCATTGGAGTGTTTATTCCACTTTGATATGGTTAAACACAGCTTCACGATTGTTGATAAAGATAGGAACGGGCATAAATTGCAGCAAGATAACCGTTTGTTGTTTCGGGATTCCAAGAAACGTATATGGGCCGGAGGAAAAATGGGAGTCTCGGTTTTTAATCAGATAGGTACCTCCTTACTCATTAATACAGATTTTCAAATAGTTTCTATACTGAAGCAGGCATTTGTGAATTGTTTCTACGAATCTTCTTCCCAATATATATGGATTGGAACCCGCAACGGTTTATTTGCTTTGAAAGAGGGTGACAAGCAATTTTTGCAATATACAACAGCAAACGGTTTGCCGAGCAATGTTATTTACGGTATCCTGGAAGATGCCTACGGTCGTTTATGGATAAGTACGAATCAGGGATTGAGTTGCTTGAATCTGGAAAGTGGAAAATTCCGTAATTTTACGATTATGGACGGATTACAAGGTAATCAGTTTAATGCAGGAGCTTACTGCAGAAAAGACGATGGTTATATGCTGTTTGGAGGAGTCAACGGCATTACTTTATTCCGTCCTGAAACATTGATCGATAATCCTTATACCCCTAAACCCGTAATCAATAAATTATTTGTCTATAATAAGGAGGTACTGCCGGATGATGAAACCGGTATTTTGAAAAAGAACATTGCGTACGTTGACCATATAACTTTGTCGTCATCCCAGAATTCATTTTCCATTTCGTTTGTCGTCTCCAATTATATAGCAGGTAAGCATAATACTTTTGCTTATAAATTAGAAGGGTATAATGATGTATGGTATAAGCAAAATGATATCAGTCTCGTTTCTTACTCCAATTTACCGGCAGGAGACTATACTTTCTGCATAAAAGCGGCGAACAATGATGGAAAATGGAATGAGGATCCCACTATGCTTCACATCCGCATACTGCCGGTTTGGTATTGTACTTGGTGGGCACTTACTTTATTTATTCTGTCGTTTGCCTTGCTGGTATTCGGTAGTGTACGGTTCTTTTGGCTGCGCAAAAATATGCAAGCTGAAATACGCATGGAAAGACTCGATAAGGAAAAACGGGAAGAAATCAACCAAATGAAAATCCGTTTTTATGTAAATATCTCACATGAATTACGAACCCCGTTGACCTTGATTGTTGCGCCATTACAGGAATTACTCAACCATATCAACGGGCATTGGGAACATGAGCTATTGTCCTATGTCCAGCGGAACGCCAACCGTCTACTGCACTTGGTTAATCAATTGATGGATTTCAGACGTGCAGAATTAGGAATCTTTGAACTCAGAGCTGTGTATTCCAATGCTTCTAAACGGGTACTAAACTGCTTTATGAATTATGAAAGTCTGTCTAAAAGAAAAGATATAGACTATAATTTCTATACAGAACTACAAGTTGAAAATGTGCTTTTCGACGAAAACTATTTGGATCTGATTGCAAATAACTTGCTTTCGAATGCCTTTAAATACACCAAAGTCGGCGGAAGCATAACCGTGAAACTCTATAAGGAAGATAACAACCTTGTATTACAAGTAGCCGATACTGGTATTGGCATTCCGCTCGAGAAACAGGAGAAGATTTTTGAACGTTTCTATCAGGTGGAGAATGGTTGTGAAGGAAGCGGTATCGGACTTTCTTTAATTCAGCGCTTGGTTGAACTGCATCATGGGCGGATTGTTCTTCAGAGTGAAGTAGGCAAAGGGTCCATTTTTACAATTTATCTGCCGCAGGATAAATCTGTATATACCCGGGAGGAACTGTCTGGCAGAAGTGGGGACGCAGGAGATCAACGTGTATATTCCACCAATGCAAATGACATCTATATTAGTGATGATGAGAAGTTGGAAAAGGAAGAAAATACAGATGATGAAGGCGGTAAACGCGGCACCATCCTAGTGGTAGAAGATAATAGGGAGCTGAGACAATACATAGTAAACAGTCTGTCTGCTTTCTTCAATCTCTTGGAAGCGGAGAACGGGCAAAAGGCATTGTATATATTGAAAGACCAGGAAGTCGATTTGATTATTACAGATGTCATGATGCCTGTAATGGACGGTGTGAAATTATGCAAGTTAGTGAAACAGAATTTACGTACCTGCCATATTCCGGTTTATATGTTATCAGCCAAAGTGGATGTCAAGTACCAGTTGGAAGGCTTGCAGGTAGGAGCTGACGATTATATCGCCAAACCATTCTCTATGGAAGTGTTGAAGGTTAAGATACTGAATATGCTACGCACACGTTACCGCATTTTCGAGCGGTATTCCAAGATGATGGAAATTGAACCGGAAAAACTTGCGAATAATACAATGGACGAGGAACTGTTGCGAAAGGCCATTGCTGTCATTGAGAAGAACATGGATAATGTAGAATTCTCTACGGAACAGTTTGCACGTGAAATGAATATGAGCCGTTCAAATCTTCATCTCAAATTAAAAGCGATAACAGGAAAATCTGCCATTGATTTTATTCACAAGATACGGTTCAACCATGCATGCCAATTATTGAAAGAAGGAAAATATACTGTTTCCGAAATCAGCTTTATGGTAGGGTATAATACACCTTCTTATTTTGCAGCACGCTTCAAAAAATATATCGGATGCTTGCCGACAGAGTATGTAAAGAAATGATATTTATTACTTATGAAAGTACACCTTATTTTAGTTTTGACAGCAGTTTTAGTTCTATCGGTTTCGTGCAGTCAATCGGCTTCATATCAGTTGTCAGTATCTAAGAGTGATAGTATTCGGAGTGGAGACAAACTTATAGAGCTTTTCACCTTGGTAAATGGAAACGGAATGTCTGTTAAGGTGACGAATTACGCCGCTTCTCTGACTGATATTTCCGTTCCCGACAGGCAAGGAAACTTTGAACATGTAGTTCTGGGGTTTGATAGTTTGAAATATTATTTAGGAAAACATCCTAAATTAGGTGCTACGGTGGGAAGGTTTGCCAACAGAATCAAAAATGCCGAATTCAAATTGAACGGGCAGACATATCATCTGGAAAAAAACAATAAAGGCCATTCCATCCATGGAGGGGCAAAAGGATTCAATAACCGGATTTTTGAAACGGACACATTCTATACAGTAAAAGATACGGCCATCGTAATTTTTAAATATAGAAGTGCGCACCTGGAAGGGGGATTTCCCGGAAATCTGAATCTTTCAGTAGCTTATAAACTTACTAATCAGAATGAGATTATCTTGGAATATACAGCTACTACAGATCAGCCTACGGTAATCAATCTTACGAACCATAGCTATTTCAACCTGACAGGCTGTAAAGAACCGGTGTTGGACCATATTTATAGGATTAATGCAGATTCCATAACTCCGGTCGATTCTACAGGCATTCCTACCGGAGAGATACTGGCCGTAGCAGGAACTGTATATGATTACACTACTCCACAACGGGCAGAAAAACGAATACGGAAAATGGGGAAAGGATATGATGTCAACTATAAACTGAATAGGTATTCAGATTCTTTGGAATTGGCGGCTATTGTGGTAGAACCCATATCCGGCAGAGTTCTGAAAGCATACACCACTGAACCAGGTATGCAGTTTTATATTCCGAATTCGAACATGGATTATCTTGCCGGACATGACGACAAGAAGTATGGCCGGTATTATGGCTTTTGCCTTGAGATGCAGCATTTTCCAGATGCTCCTAACAATCCTCAATTTCCAACTACAAGCTTGTTTCCGGGAGAAATATACCGCCAAATGACTATTTATAAATTTGAAACTATATCAGAATAATATATTTAATCAACTAAAACTTATTAATTATGAAAATGAAAGTATGGAAGAAATGCATGTTTATAATTGGAGTGCCTCTTTTGGTGATAACGAGTTTATGTGCCAATAACAAAATTCCCGACAATTCTGTAAAGAAAACAAGAAGCGGCACTTTTATTTATGAAAAGGACAAAGCATGGGAACCCGCTGGTGAAGGCGTGACCAGGCAAATCATGGGTTACGACGGGCAACTGATGCTGGTTAAAGTTAAGTTTGAGAAAGGGGCCATAGGAACTCCCCATACCCACTATCACACGCAAACGACTTATGTAGCAACTGGTAAATTCGAATTTACGGTAGGTGATGAAAAGAAAATTGTGGAAGCAGGAGACGGTATTTATATTGAACCAGACATCTTACATGGCTGCATTTGTCTGGAACCTGGAGTTTTGATTGATTGTTTTGCTCCGATGCGGGCGGATTTTCTGAAATAAGTACTGAAAAACAACCTAAAGGGCGTGTAATCAGATACATAAATTTACTATTTGATTAAAACAACACCCTGTGTTTTAGGTATCTATAAGGCTGTTTTTGCACAAAACTATTACATGGTGAACAATATTGATATGAAAAAAGTGGAAAAATGGGGAGATTAAAAACAATACTTTTACCCTTTTTTTAGCACTTGTCGTATGTTTGTTATCGAAAAATTCTAAAGTTAAACCTTAGATTTATTTATGTATGTACAAATTAAAAGAATTATTTTTAATGTTTGTCCTCGCTTTTGTTAGTATGGCTGCATACGCACAAAGTCTGACAATAACCGGTAAGGTGGTTGATAGCGAAGGATATGAACTGATTGGAAGTAGTGTTACTATTAAAGGTGCTGTCGGGGTTGGAACAGTTACCGATATAAATGGTAACTATACTTTAAAAGTAAAAGATGCATCTAAAGATGTGCTGATTTTTTCTTATGTGGGGATGACTTCACAGGAAGTGAAGGTCAATAATCAAAGTGTAATTAACGTAACTTTAAAGGCTGATGCTGTGATGCTGGACGAAGTTGTTGCTATTGGTTATGCTACTGTAAAACGTAAGGATTTAACCGGTTCGGTAGCTTCAGTAGGCGGACAAGAACTTTCTAAAATTCCAGTTAGTGATGTAACACAAGCTTTGAGCGGACGTATGGCTGGTGTGATGGTACAACAAAGTGAGGGGGCTCCAGGTTCTACTGTTTCCATACGCGTACGTGGAGGAATTTCAATTACCCAGAGTAATGAACCACTTTATGTTATCGATGGATTTCCCAGCGAAGATGGTATGGCTAGCCTAGATCCCGCTGAAATAGAAACGATTGACGTACTGAAGGATGCTTCCGCCACAGCTATTTACGGTGCACGTGGTGCCAATGGTGTTGTAGTGATTTCCACCAAGAATGGTAGTAAATCCCACGGCAAAGCAACAGTCACTTTTGATAGTTATGTAGGCTTCAAGACTTTGGCCAAAAAGCTCGATGTACTTTCTCCTTACGAGTTTGTACGACTGGATTACGAACGCACCTTGTGGAGAATGAGTACAGGTGATGCTGGTGCTGACGGTATGACATCATGGGAGAAAAGATATGGTAAATATAGTGATATCGAAGCCAACTATGCCAATCGTCCCGGAATTAACTGGCAAGATGAAGCACTGGGACGTACAGCTTTAACACAGAACTATCGTGTTGCAGTCTCCGGAAAGACTGAAAAGATGAATTATAGTTTGGCTTATTCGTTCTATAATGAAGAAGGAGCTATGGTGTATAGTGGTACTAAGAAACACAATATCTCTTTTAACATGAATCATGAAGTTAACAAATGGCTCACGGTAAATTCTCGCATCAGTTATGACCAGAGACGTGTAGAAGGCATGGGAACTTCAGGAGATAGCGACCGTTTCAATAAGATGCAACATATCCTACAATACCGCCCCACAATCGGTATTCAAGGAACTGATGCAGAACTTCTGGCAGGTGAAGACCCCATTTTAGCTGATGACAGTGGTAATGTAATGCAGAATCCTCTAATTTCTGCTGCCGAAGAAATTAATGATAGAGAGTGGCGTACTTTCCAAGCCAATGGAGGTGCTACGATTAAATTGCTAAAAGGATTGTCGTTTCGCAGTACAGTAGGTATGCTCTATCAAACTCGTCGTAATGATGTGTTCTATGGTGCAGAATCGCAAACAGCTAAGCGTTCCAGTATCAAAGGTACTATTACGAATCTCGAAAATAATAGTTTTCAGACTTCCAATGTTTTGACTTATGCTTGGAATAACAAGATACATGATATCACTGCAATGGTTGGCCACGAGTTTATAAGCAAATGGGCACGTTCGTTCTCAGCAGGTGCTACTCAATTTCCGAATGACGAAATCGGACTGGGCGACCTTTCATTAGGAACACCAAGTACTCCTACTTCTTCTGAGAATTATGATGATAAGCTGCTTTCTTTCTTTGCTCGCGTAAACTACAGCTTGTTGGACAAGTACCTGTTTACAGCTTCAGTACGTGCCGATGGTTCTTCAAAATTCGGAAAGAACAATAAATGGGGATATTTCCCGGCATTTTCTGCTGCATGGCGTTTGAGTGAAGAAAAATTCATCAAGAATTTGAATGTCTTCTCTGATTTGAAACTCCGTGTCGGTTATGGCTTGGCAGGTAATAACCGAATCGACAGTTATCAGAGTCTGGCAATCATGAGTTCTGTTACAGCTGCTAATGGCAACGGCGCACAGGCTGGTTATGCTTCCAATCAAGTTCCTAACCCCGATTTGAAATGGGAGGCTAACAAGACGTTCAATTTAGGTATGGATTTTGGTTTCTTGAATCAACGTGTCACTTTCTCTCCGGAATTCTACATCAACCGAAGTAGTAATTTGTTGTTGGCGGCCAAATTGCCTTACTCATCTGGTTATCAGAATATGATTATTAATGCAGGCGAAACTCAAAATATCGGTATCGACTTGACTATTAATACAGTGAACTTCACCAACAAGAATTTCTCATGGAATACGACTGTTACATTATCTCATAATAAGAACAAAGTCAACAAGCTGACAGGTGAAGACGTACAGTTGTATTTGGCAAGCTTTGGTTATTCTGGTGCCGGTGCGTCCCATCAAATTGCAGTTGGACAACCCTTAGGACAGTTCTATGGCTATGTTACAGATGGTCTGTATCAGGTAAGCGATTTCGATTATGATGCAACGACTAATACTTATACCTTGAAGGATGGGGTTCCTTATCATGGAGACAAAAAACAAATTCAACCGGGTTATTGGAAATTTAAGAATGTGGATGGTAGTGAGGATAATTTGATTACGGAAAATGACAAGACTGTTATCGGTAATGCATTCCCTGATTTCTATGGTGGTATTAACAATACCTTTACTTGGAAAGATTTTGATTTGAGCATTTTTTTGACCTATAGCTACGGAGCAGAAGTACTTAATGCCACGAAACTGACTAATACAAAAACAGCTTTGACCAATAAGAACGTGTTGGCAATAGCCAATGAAGCTAACCGTTGGGTAACCGTAAACAGCAATGGAGAATTGATTAAGAATCCGGAAGAACTGGCGGCTGTAAACAGGGGAAAAAGCGTTGCTGTATTTGGTGACAACGGTTCGAACAATACATACATTCATTCGTGGGCTGTGGAAGATGCTTCCTATCTGAAACTTAGTAATATAACCATCGGATATTCATTCCCTAAAAGAATGATTAATAAGCTTGGTTTAAGCAAATTACGTATATACGCCACTGGAAACAACTTGCTGACATGGACACCTTATACAGGTTTTGATCCAGAGGTTTCTACAATGAGCGATGCTCTGACTCCGGGCGTTGATTTCGGTGCTTATCCCAGAAGTCGGTCTTTCGTATTTGGTGTTAATGTAGCATTTTAATTAGGATAAAAAAAGGGAATACAATGAAAAATAAAATGATATATGCGCTTGGCGCACTGATGGTGATAGGATTTGGTTCCTGTGATTTAACGGAAAAGCCTACTTCATATTATGAGAAAGATACTTATTTCGTGACAGAAGACAAGGCCCGAATGGCAGTTGTAGGAATCTATGACTGTTTGGAGACCGGTGAATATTACGGCCAATACATTATGCCTTTCTTCGGTTCGGATGATATGTTTATGGTAAGAGGGGTTGGTGGAGATGGAACTCGCCGTGATTTGTCTCACTATATGTATACTTCTTCGAATACATGGATTGCTTCCGTTTGGGAGTTTGCCTATCAAGGTCTTGACCGTGCCAATCTAGCAATTGCTAGTATTGAGCAGATGGAAGGATATGAAGGGAATACAGCTTTACAGGAATTAGTTGGACAGGCCAAATTTCTTCGGGCATTCTTGGCCTTCGATTTGGTAAGATTCTTTGGGGATGTGCCATTTAGCGTAGATTATACAAGCGGCTATGAACAGACTTCCAAACCTCGCATGGATCGTGAATTGATATACGATCAGATAATTGACGATTTAAACTTTGCAAAGGAACATTTGTATGTAGGAAGTGCAGTTGCTTCTTCTGAAATTCCATGTAAGGGGGCGGCTCGTGCATTATTGATGAGGGTGTATTTGCAACGGGCCGGCTATAGCCTAAGCAGCACTACCGGAAAGTTGACCCGTCCGGATGATACTACCCGCAAGAGCTATTTTGAAGCTGTGATTAGGGAATGGGAGACATTCAAGGTAGAAGGTTATCATAATTTCTATGGTGGCGGTTACGAGCAACTCTTCAAAAACTATTCTCAATTGATTCTGAATAATCAGGAAAGTTTGTGGGAGATTGCTTTTGAACCCAATCAAGGACAAACAGACAATTCTGGAATGTGGGCTACTTACAATGGCCCGATAGTAGATGCTCCGGGTAGTTATTCTGGCACGAGTTCATACATGGGACGCGCCAATGCTTTCTTTACGGTATTACCCTACTGGAAATCATTCTATGAATCGAATGCGGATGGTAGTCAAAAGGATGTACGTCGGGATGTAAATTTCGTGGATTATGCGTATGTATGGAATGCTACTACCGAAACTCAGGATAAGTCATATACGGCCAGTTCTATAGCCAAGAGTTTATATCGTTATCCGGGTAAATGGCGCAGAGAATGGATGGCTTTGGGTTTTGTGGATCCCAACCATACTGGTGTGAACTATTGTCCTTTGCGTTATGCAGATGTTGTATTAATGGCTGCAGAGGCTTATAATGAGACTAACAATACAACAGAAGCCTGGAAGCTACTGAACGATGTACGCCAGCGTGCAGAGGCTACTCCTATTACGAGTGCCAACTATGCAAGTCTGATGAAAGCTCCTAAGGTGTATAATTTGGATTTTATTGATGATAGTGACGATGCTGGGAAATTTCGTACAGCTTTGTATTGGGAACGTGGTTTTGAACTTTGTTACGAGGGACAACGCAAGTATGACTTTCTTCGGTGGGGATGTCTGGGTGATGCTTTGAGAGCTGCACAAGCTTACATAGAATCCTGGTATCCAGATGCTAATGAATACATTAATGCAAGTACACTACAAAGTTGGGATCCTGTTTCATGGGCATCAAGCAATTATGTGGCTGGACATAACTTTGTGGATGGCAAACATGAATTGTATCCCATTCCGTTAGCTGAGATACAGTCGAATGCAGCTTTGAATGGACAGAACAATCCGGGATTTGAATAAAAACCCTCCGTAGAGTATTTCACAGGTAATAAAAAGAATATTATTCTGTCATAAAACAGACGTAATAATCTTTTTATTACCTGTGAAACTTCTTTCCATAGAATCGTGTAATGAGTTTTTGATTTGTAGGCAATTTTGCATATAGAAACAGTTATTTATAAGACATATTTTTATGAAGAATATTTTATTGTTGGGATATGTAGTTGTTACGTTATTGGAATGTTCTAGTTGTGCGTCTCCTCAGCCCGAAGAAGACTATGGTTGGCTAAAGAGTGCAATAGATACATCTGTCAGGCAATTGGAAGAAACTGTAGCTGATATAGGTGATTCTGTTTTATTGCCTCGTTCCATCTGGACTGGTTATGATATAGATTTCCTATGCAGCCAACTGCAACAGAATCCTATGACCTTTAAGGACTCCTTACGGGTAAAACCCGTGACGGAAGTATTGGGTACTCGTCGTTATTGCACTTCTATCTATGACTGGACAAGCGGATTCTTTCCCGGCAACCTGTGGCTAATCTACCAAATAACAGGCAAAGAAAATCTGAAGGACGCTGCCATACATTTTACAAATTTTCTCTATCCAGTAAGGAAATATAAAGGTACGCATGATATCGGATTCATGATGAATTGCAGCTACGGCAATGCCTATCGTTTGGCTCCTGCAGACAGTGTACGTCAGGCATTGATACAAACCGCTGATAATCTGTGCGGACGTTTTGATTCCAAGATAGGATGTATTCGTTCGTGGGACTTCGGACGGTGGAATTTCCCCGTTATCATAGACAACATGATGAATTTGGACCTTTTGTTTTATGTATATCGACTTACTGGTAATCCGCAATACAAAGAGATTGCTCTACAACATGCTCGCGTAACACAACAACATCAGTTTCGGGAAGACTATTCCTCTTATCATGTGGTGAGCTATAATGACGATCGGAGTGTAGAAGAGAAATGTACTCACCAAGGAAAGAATGACGATTCAGCTTGGGCACGCGGACAAGCTTGGGGTGTATATGGATACACATCCTGCTATCGCGAATCGAAAAATACGCTCTTCCTGCAACAAGCTAAAAACATTGCAGCAATGATAATGGACCGTGTGAAGACTGAAGACCTCATTCCTTTATGGGATTACGATGCCCCCGATACTCCTGAAACACCCCGTGATGTATCAGCAGCTTCTATTACAGCCTCGGCACTAATAGAACTTAGTACCTTGACGGAAAATGGACAAATATATCTGAATTATGCTGAAAAATTACTTCATTCACTTTCTTCAGATGCGTATTTGGCAAAAGCCGGTACCAACCAAGGATTCCTTCTGATGCATTCAGTAGGCTCACTACCTAATGGTTCGGAGATCGACACCCCACTGAATTATGCCGACTACTACTATCTGGAAGCATTGCTGCGATACATGCAGGTAAAAAGATTAGACTACGAATCGCTTTAATTGAATAGAATATTACTTTTATGAAAAATTTGAAATACATTTTGAGCATTGTTTTATTAACAGTGTCCTTTTACATTCAAGCGCAGCAACTCAAAGAAGAAGCTTTCAGCCTCTTAAATCTGGACTATCAGGGTATGCAGGAGGTTAAAGCCGCCTATGCTGCACAAAATTATGACGAAGCTGCCAAAGCACTGTTGAATTATTACCGGCATCGCACGGGAATCTTCCATCCTGATATTGATTTGAAGAACATTCAAATTTCAAAAGAAGAGCAAAAGTGGGCGGATGACGCTTTGGAACATACATTCTTTGTACATAAAGGATATCAACCTTCTTATAATTATGGCAAAGACATCAACTGGCAATATTGGCCGGTGCAAGACAATGAACTACGTTGGCAACTGCATCGCCATAAATGGTTTACTCCTATGGGAAAAGCCTATCGCCTTTCAGGTGATGAGAAATATGCCAAAGAATGGGCATACCAGTATATGGATTGGATTAAGAAGAATCCTTTGACACAGGTGGAACCGGAAGAATATGAACTGGTCAGTGCCGGTGAAGTAAAAGACAATGCGGAGAATGTACGTTTTGCCTGGCGTCCATTGGAAGTCAGCAACCGTTTGCAAGACCAGACCTTGCAGTTCTTGTTGTTTGTCGATTCACCGTCGTTCACTCCAGAATTTTTGACTGAATTTCTAGTGAATTATCATCGCCATGCACTGCACATTCTGAATAATTATTCCGCTCAGGGTAATCACTTGCTTTTTGAAGCTCAGCGCATGGTGTATGCAGGAGCCTTCTTTCCAGAGTTTAAAGAGGCTGCCTCTTGGAGGGAAAGTGGCATCAGCATTCTGAACCGTGAAATCAAAAAGCAAGTTTATCCGGATGGAGGTCAGTACGAGTTGGACCCTCATTATCATTTGGCAGCAATCAATATCTTTTGTAAAGCTTTGCGCATGGCGGATGTTAACGGTTTCCGTCAGGAATTTCCTGCTGAATATGTGAATACGGTAAAGAGCATGATCGAATTCTACTCAAATATTTGCTTCCCTGATTATAGCAATCCTTGTTTCAGCGATGCCAAACTGGGTAATCGTCCGGCAGAAATTAAAAATTATAAGGAGTGGCTCAATATTTTCCCGGATTGTGAATGGATACGCTATTATGCAACCGAAGGACGTGAAGGCACTCCGTTGCCTAATCTGTCTCATGGCGCTTTGACTTCTGGCTTTTTCACTTTCAGAAACGGGTGGAAACAAGATGCTACAGTAATGGTGGTGAAAGCAGGTCCGAAGGGCGAATGGCACTGTCAGCCCGATAACGGAACTTTTGAACTTTGGTTTAATGGCAAGAATCTGTTTCCCGACAGCGGCTCGTATGTGTATGCCGGAGATGATGAAGTGATGAAGCTTCGCAACTGGTTCCGCCAGACTTGCGTTCATAATACACTGACATTGGATGAAAAGAATCTACAAACCACGCAGTCTGTCACTAAACTTTGGAAACCAGAAGGTAATGAACAGATCCTGGTAACGGAAAATCCGCATTATGACGGGCTGAAACACAGGCGTTCCGTATTTTTTGTTGACCAGACGTATTTTGTCATTGTTGATGAGGCAATTGGAGATGCCAAAGGAACAGTGAACCTGAACTATCATTTCTGCGAAGGAAATGTCAATGTGGATGAAAAGAATAATATACTGACCACCGCTTTTGACGGACCGAACAATGTGAAGCTGCAATGCTTTGCCGAGAAAAAAATCTCTACCAGAGAAAAGGAAGGCTGGAGTTCGATTGCTTATCGTCAACGCGTAGCCCGCACTTCCGTATCATTCGATATAGTCAAGGAAAGTCCGGCCCCGGTACGTTACATCACAGTTATTTATCCGGTGAAGGATACAGCTTCTTTCCCCTATATCAAGGCGAAATACCTGAATAAAGAATTCGATGAAAACGGTGTGAAGATAGAAGTATCTGTCAATGGTAAGAAACGCCAATTAGAGTATCATTTATAAGCGGCAGTGGTTATGAATCGACTATCATTTTTATTTTTGCCCCTCACAGCTATTGGAGTATCTGCTTGTAGTTCAGGTAAACTCAAGGAAGAGGTGAAACGGCCCAATATCATTTTTATGATGACGGACGACCATACTACACAAGCTATGTCGTGCTACGGAGGGCGTCTTCTCCAGACTCCCAACATGGATAGAATTGCCAACGAAGGTATCCGCATGGACAATTGTTATGCGGTCAATGCCCTGTCCGGTCCGTCAAGGGCTTGTATCTTAACGGGCAAATTCAGTCATGTCAACGGATTCACGGACAATGCCAGCACTTTTGACGGCAGTCAGCAGACTTTCCCTAAATTATTGCAGTCAGCAGGCTATCAGACTTCAATCGTTGGTAAGTGGCATTTGATTACAGAGCCTCAGGGATTTGATTATTGGTGTATCCTGACAGGACAGCATGAACAAGGGGATTATTATAATCCTGCTTTCAACGAGAATGGAAAGCAGATTGTAGAACAAGGATACACTACTGATATTATAACAGACAAAGCTATCGAGTATCTGGAGAATAGAGATAAGAGCAAGCCTTTTTGTATGATGTATCATCAGAAAGCGCCACACCGCAACTGGATGCCTGCTCCCCGTCATTTGGGTATGTTCAACAATACGACTTTTCCCCAACCGGCCACATTCTTTGATACCTATGAAGGCAGAGGTTCTGCAGCCAAAGAACAGGATATGTCGATTGAGCATACACTTACGGACGATTGGGACTTGAAATTGCTGACTCGCGAAGAAATGCTGAGAGATACGACCAACCGTTTGTATCAGGTTTATAAACGTATGCCTGCCGATGTACAAGACAAGTGGGATTCCGTCTATGCACAACGCATTTCCGAATATCGCAGCGGCAAACTGCAGGGCAAGGAACTTATAAGTTGGAAATACCAACAATATATGCGCGATTATCTAGCAACGGTAGTGGCTGTGGATGAAAACATCGGACGCATACTCAGCTATCTGGAAAAAAAGGGCGAATTGGATAATACAATCATTATCTACACTTCAGACCAAGGTTTTTTCCTGGGTGAGCATGGATGGTTTGATAAACGCTTTATGTATGAAGAATGTCAACGCATGCCGTTGATAATCCGATATCCGAAAGCAATAAAAGCGGGTAGTATTTCGGATGCAATTGCAATGAATGTGGATTTTGCTCCTACCTTGCTGGACTTTGCGGGAGTGGATATACCAGATGATATTCAAGGTAAATCATTGAAACCTATTCTGACCAATGGAAGCAAGACTCCTGCCGATTGGAGAAAGGCGGCTTATTACCATTATTACGAATATCCGGCAGAACACTCGGTAAAGCGGCATTACGGTATTCGCACGGCTGATTTTAAGCTGATTCACTTCTACAATGATGTGGATGAGTGGGAAATGTATGATTTGAAGAACGACCCGAATGAATTAAATAATATATTCGGCAAATTAGAGTATGCTGATAAGCAAACAGAACTAATGTCGTTACTGAAAGAGGTTCAAAAACAATATAAGGATGAAGATCCTGACGAAAAAGAGAATGAACTGTTCAAAGGTGACAGACGGTTCATAAAGAACTGATGCCTTGCAAGCATGAAATATAGTACATTTATAGGGTTTTGAGCCCCTTTTAATCAATAATAAGACAGTCAGTTTGAAAGAGTTGGTTACTTTCAACAAATAAAAATAAGATTCAAAAATGAAAAAGATATTATTAGGTTTACCTGCCTTTTGTCTGTTGATGTCATGTAACAGTTCCGGACAAACAGTCGTTATAAAAGTCGCTGAAAAAACGATGATGCACGAAGTCCGTGCAACTCCTTCACCGTTGAATGACGCACATGTTGCGGTGAATCCGCCGCGTTTTATGTGGCCGGACAAATTTCCGCATTTAGGTTCCGTTTTAGATGGTGTACCGGGGCAAGTGGACGAAAAGCCGAAAGTACTTTACCGGATTCGTATTTCCCAAGACAAAAATTTCCAAAAGGATGTTCTGACGGGAGAACGTGCCTGGGCTTTCTTCAATCCTTTCCAGTGTCTGGCTCCGGGAAAATGGTATTGGCAACATGCTTATGTTACTCCCGAAGGTAATGAAGAGTGGTCGCCGGTTTATCAGTTCTATATAAATAAAGATACACCGGAGTTTAATCCACCTGCTTTAGAGAAAGTATTGGCCGGTTACCCTTCCCATCATCCCCGTGTATTGTTAGATGCCGATGATTGGGAGGAGATCATAGCAAAAAATAAAAATAATCCGGAAGCTCGGGCATATATAGACAAGGCTGTCCGATGCATCTCGCATCCGTTGAAACATCTTTGGGAGGAGATAGATACAACGAATGTGGTTACATTGACCAACCTTGTACAGCGTAAGTCTGCCCTTATACGGGAAAGCCGTAAGATTGTGGATAGGGAAGAAGCTAACGTAGAAGCATTGGTACGTGCCTACCTATTGACGAAAGATAAAAAATATTATCGGGAAGGTATCGACCGATTGAGCGAAATTCTTTCCTGGCAAGAAAGCAAATACTTTGCAGGCGACTTTAATCTATCCACTTTATTATCTATGAGTACATCTACATATGATGGATTCTATGGCTTGCTGTCTCCTGAAGAGAAACAACTGCTATTGGACAACATTCGCAATATTGGCGATAAGTTCTATAATGAATATGTCAATCATCTGGAGAACCGTATTGCCGACAACCATGTATGGCAGATGACTTTCCGTATTCTGACGATGGCGGCATTCGCTACGGTTGGTGAGATACCGGAAGCATCAGTGTGGACAGATTATTGCTATAATGAATGGATTTCCCGCCTTCCCGGTCTGAACAAAGATGGTGCCTGGCATAACGGAGACGCTTATTTCCATGTAAATATACGCACCTTAATAGAAATTCCGGCCTTCTTCTCACGTATTTCAGGCTTCAATTTCTTTGCTGATCCGTGGTATAACAATAATGCATTATATGTCATCTACCAGCAACCTCCTTTCTCCAAATCCGGAGGTCATGGCAATTCGCATGAGGGACAGCATACTCCGAACGGAGGCCGCGTAGGATATGCTGATGCCATAGCGCGTGAATGTAACAACCCGTGGGCGGCAGCCTATGTACACGAAATCATGCAAGAAGACCCCGATATCTTCTCGAAAGCTTTCGAAACCAAACCGGCAGACCTGACGTGGTATCGTTGTATTACTAAAAAGGAAAGACCTGCTTATAGTATGCGCTTGTCGGATTTACCGGCATGCAAAATCTTCAGTCAAACGGGTACTGCTTTGATGCATACCGACATCGGACACCATACTAACAATGCGATGCTTTCTTTCCGAAGCAGTCCTTACGGTTCTACTTCTCATGCCTTAGCGAATCAGAATGCTTTCAACACCTTCTTTGGCGGTAAAGCCATCTTCTATAGCAGCGGACATCGTACCGGGTTTACAGATGACCACTGCATGTATGCCTATCGGAACACTCGTGCCCATAATTCCATATTGGTAAACGGTATGGGACAAAAGATAGGAACAGAAGGTTATGGTTGGATTCCCCGCTATTACGAAGGTGAAGAAATCTCTTACGTTGTAGGTGATGCTTCCAATGCCTATGGCAAAGTCATTTCTCCGTTATGGCTGGAACGCGGACGTTTGTCCGGCACTCGTTTTACTCCAGAAATGGGTTGGGATGAGAATAAACTGGATTTCTTCCGCAGGCACATTGTCCAATTAGGACGTTCGGGACTATTTGTCATTTACGATGAACTGACAGGTAAGGAACCTGTAAAGTGGAATTATTTACTGCATACGGTAGAACTTCCGATGGAAGTGGTTGAAGAAGGGGGTGGACTGCGTATTTTGGGAAAGAATAAGGTAGACGGAGTATCTGTAGCCCATTTGTTTTCTTCACAAAAGATGACTTACGCACAGACAGATACCTTCTTTGTGGCTGCTGTTGATTGGAAAAAACGACTTGGCAAGACACTCCCTAATCATTACCATTTCACAGCAACCACGTCTCCCAGCAATCAGGTCTGTTTTTTGAATGTGATTGATGTACATGGGAATAACCGTGCTGATGCTGTGGTGGATCGTGAAGGAAATCGCATAACTGTAAAAGAATGGGTTATTGAATGTAATTTAGATGGTGGAGAGAAAGCATTTCTCCGTATAGAAAATAAAAAGAAAGGTGTTTCGCTGAACTTTGATTATGATTTGAATAATGGTGCTACGACTATTGTAGATCAAGTCGGTGGTAAGCGTGTGGAAAAGAAACTAGTTGATACCTTACCGGATTTAGAGATATAGAAAGCATTTCTCATATTCTCATTAATTCACATAAACATCAGATAATCAAACAAATATCTTATGAGAAATACTTTTCAATACGGTATTTCTCATAAGATATTCTCTATTTTAGCTTAAATTTCAGCTTATTCTCATAACATTTCAGGGTATTTCTCATAGTCAGCCTACCCTCTCTTCCCTTTTCTTGGTTGAAGATAAGCAGTATTTCCGATTGTATTCACATATATAAATTTAGCAGTTCCTATTGCCAGTCTATTATTTAATGATTTGTCCTCCCGTATTATCCTCAATCCATCCAGCCTACTTACCTTTTGTGACAAGTCCCCATTAAACAAACGTTATACAGCTGTTATACTTCCATTATCCCATAACCATTTGTCCATTAACGTGCCGATATCACTAACTTCCCACGGCCGTGGTAACTTCTTCCCACAGCCATGACGAGATCCTACCACGGCCGTGGGAAGATCTCGTCACGACCGTGACGAATTAAAGATACCGATACTTTAATGTAACTATACCGGTATCCCAACATAACTATACCGGCTACTCTTCCTATAAAGTCCCACTTGATTAATCTTAAAACAAGGCACTTGACAAGAAATCAAGGCTGACAATAAAAGTGCAGATGTTTTACTGTCAGCCTATTATCAGCACCTATTGTCAGGCAGTATAAAATTGATATTCAAGCACTTGAATGTCATCCTGACAGATTGACAATAAAAAGAGTACAAATCGCTAAGTATTAGCCTAAACAAAATAAGATGATTGCTCATTTCTGCATCTTTGTGGACCAATTCTGTTTTATTCTTTTGATTCTTATACACAGCTTTTTTAACGGGCATTTATAACAACTACCCCGTCCTAATTCAAGTTCTATTTCTAAATCCCGTGTCCGTTCGTTTAGCTCTATCCACATGCCCCGTAATGCATCCCGCTGTGATTTGGCTTCCCTGTACATTTCGAGTTCCTTGTCGCGTGCCCCTAAGAGAAAAGCATATGCCGAACACACTTCAGATTTACTGATGCAAAGCTGCTCCAAGACTTTCACGTATTCCGGGCTAATTCCTTTCTCCCTAATCTTCAGGAATCCACGGAGACTCTGATCGTTTACGACGGTTCTGTAATCCTTGAAATATGACATGATTACCTGCATATCCACCCAAAGTTGGATATACTCTTTTTCGATACCGTATTTCTTGGCCGCTTCTTCTATGCTAATCCATTCTGACATAGTGTTCGTTTTTTTATGTGTGATACAATGAAAGAGGGATACTCTTTTTATTATATTAGCACAACGGGCATCTACGCTTCCTGCAGTCCGGTGGCGGGGATTGGTCAGGTTATATTGGGGTATTATGAATAAACCGACCGGATACAAGAAAGGCGCAGATGCTGTTGCACCATTATCCGTCTATGAGGCTTAGCAATACCCTTCGGAAGATAATGATAACAACAGACACCCACGCCAATCGTTTATATATAACACATCTCTGACGGATATGTTGATATACACCGTTCGCGTGGAGTATCTGCTGAATCACCTCTCTCCTTTAAAACTGCTAATTTTCATAGACGAGAGATAATACGCTTTTACTCCAATAAGAAATAAAACCACTTTCCACCAGTTCCATCACGCTGATGGGCGGAAAGCGTGTGACAAAGATAAATGATTTATTTGGAATATATTGGAAATAAGGCAATAAATACAAGAAGTTTTGCACTGAATGTTTATAAAATCAATGCCTTTGTGGGCATGTTCCACCATATCTAGCAGTTTTGATATGATACCAATGGCATTTGTATTTTGTATCCATTCTTTTGCGCTAAGGCAATAACTGTTCAATCCCACTTTTAATTATGTCGGATTCTACACAATTAAAAGTGGGATTGTTCAGCTTCTCCCAGATACCAAGAAATTCTACAGTGTTTCGATTCCTAAGCCAATTCGGGAAGAAGAATACAAAGGTAAGTACCTTATAATAGAAACAGACAAAAGAAAAACAATTCCGTTAATAAGCTCTCAACCCATAATCGAATCTCATCTTCTTGCTATCTTTCACTTCGATTTTCAACAGATTGCTCCCTTTCCGCAAGTAACGGCTGTAGTCACTGATATTGTATTGATTATATTGCCTGGTCTGCTTTGCTTCCTGCGCAAAGACTTCCACTCCATTCAACCACACTTTTGCTTCTCCGGCAACATTGAGCCACAAAGACAGGTGATTGAAGCCCTTATCTACATTAAAAGTTGCTTCAGATACTATTGTGGAACGAGGGGAACATTCGAAAGGCAAAGAAGTCATTTTCAGTTCCTGACCGTTCACACCGACAAGGCGGGTATTCTTGCTTCCATTCTGACTGTCCGCAATCAAAGTAACCGCATTCACGGGGGTGATTTCATACAAACGGTTGTGCATCAGGTGCAATAAGCCTTCCGGTATTTTAGTCACTTTCCGGTCATAAGTAATCAAGCCGTTCACTTCCCCTTCCACATCGGTGGTTTGTGTATAGACTGCCGCACTCAATCCCTGGGCAATCAGCGTTTCCAAATCATATAACAGGCGACCGTAGCTATCAATCAATGCCATTGCCCCGTCGATATTCTTATACCCCCAGTTTCTCATATTCGGATTCCAGATATGCTCCTTGATCGCCCAGCCATAACCGCCGAACTCTCCCAATACGGAAATACGATTACCGTTATTCTCCGGCAGAATCATGGAAGTGACAGGATAATTATGTACGTCGTACATATCACCTACGCCTCTATCCGTCCACCCGGTCACCCCGTTTATCAGACGTGTATCGTCGTACTTAATCACTTTATTCACGATTTCCACCGTATTGTGCTGTCCCCATCCTTCATTGAATACAACCCAGGTAGTGATACAAGGATAAAAACGGAGACGGTCAATCATCTCGAACATTTCTTTTTGCCATTGGCGGGTATGTTCTTCGGGAGCATTCCAATCGGCAGTAGCCGACGGATTAACGTGTTCCTCTTTCTTCCTTGATGTAGCAAAACCGGATACCATATCCTGCCACATCATCAGACCGAGAGAATCGGCGTAATAATAATATTGTTCCGGTTCTACCTTGATGTGTTTACGGATCATATTAAATCCCATCTTCTTCAACTGCACCATGTCCCACAGCATCGCTTCCTCGGAAGGAGGAGTCAGCAATCCGTCGGGCCACCAGCCTTGATCGAGCGGACCGTATTGGAAGATGGGTTGATTATTCAGGCAAATGCGGTTATATCCGCACTCATCCTTCCGTACATCTACCTTTCTCAAAGCAAAGTAACTCTTTACCTGATCTAAAACACGCCCTCCATTGGATAAGGAAATATTCAGATGATACAGTTTCGGAGATTCGGGAGACCATAAAGCAGCATCCGGAACATCTATCTCAATCGCATCACGCAACTTCTGTTCCACCGTCCTGATTACTTTACCATCATCCAATACTTCTATTTTTACCTCTTCATTGCCTTTAGCTCCGGCTATGTCGAAATTCAGTTTTACAGACTTCTTCTCAATATCAGTGGAAGGAAGCACCTGACGGATATAAGTTTTATCTACCGTTTCCAGCCAGACTGTCTGCCAAATACCCGATACGGGAGTATACCAAATCCCTTCCTGATTGAGTTGTTGCTTGCCACGGGAAATAGATTCCGTATCTGTCGGATCGGTTACAGCTACCTCAATGCTTTGAGGCCCGCTTTTCTTCAAAAACTTAGTAATATCAAACGAGAACGGATTATTCCCTCCTTTATGCGTGCCGGCCAACCGGTTATTCACCCACACCTGACATTCATAATCCACTGCTCCGAAATGCAGGATAGTAGATTTATTCTTCCAGGAAGGATTTAGTGTGAACTCACGTTGATACCATAGTTTATCCGTAGGAAGAAATGTTTTCTGCACTCCGGACAGAGACGATTCAATCGCAAACGGAACAAGGATTTCCCCCTCAAAGGAAACATTCTTCCGGACCGTGTTCTGATCCGTCACGGCATATTTCCACAATCCATTCAGATTGATCCATTCTGCCCGTTGCAATTGCGGTCTGGGATAACTTTGCCACACATTTTCCGGCGTCACCTGTTCAGCCCATACTGTTTTGATTTTGTCTCCTTTAGGCTCCCATGCATGGGCAAACACCTGCGACATGGCTCCTAAAGCCAGAGTAAACAAGATTCTCTTATCCATAAGCGTTAGCGGGTTTTATATTCTTTAAAATCTTTCCGTCGATTCTTATTGTAGGTATTCCACATTTTCTGGAAATACAGGACATCGCTCTTGTCTGCCCATTCGAAATAGGCCGTTTCCAGTTCTTTTGCCATTTCAGGATATTTGCCGATCAGGTTGTGCTGCTCGGTACGGTCTTCCTTGATATTGTACAATTCCCATTCATCTCCCTTAAAATTGGCCGAAACCAGCTTCCAGTCACCTTTACGCACCATGCGGTTGCCTTCATGTTCCGCATAGATATACCTTTCGGGCATCTTCTTTCCTTTCACAATCGGGAGGATGGATTTACCTGCCGTGGGCAGAATCGCTCTTCCCTGATATTCTTTCGGATAAGTGGCTCCTGCCAGTTCCACACAAGTAGACATGATATCGGAGAATTGTGCAGGCTGATGATCCAGTCCGCCTTTATTCTTCACATGATTGCCCCAGGAAATGATACATGGGGTTGAGATACCTCCTTCGTGAGCATAATGTTTATACAGCGTGAACGGCGTGCAACAAACATTCGCCCAGCCTGTGCCGTAATGATGATAAGTTCCGGGCAAGCCCATCTGGTCGAGTTCGGCTCCCGTATGCGTATGATATTCGACTCCGGTCTGTTTGTCGAAACCAAATTCATGCCATTCGGCACAAGCTCCGTTATCAGACATAAACATGATAAATGTATTGTCCAGCTCACCGTTCTTTTTCAACTCATCCACTACCCGTCCGATATTCGCGTCCATGACATCCACCATCGCTGCAAAGATAGACATACGGCGTGCCAAGTCGGTCTGCTGATCTTTCGTCAATGAGTCCCATGCCGGCAACGGATGCGTTTCATCTTCAAACAGACTTTCGGGAACCACGCCGCGCGGACTAAGTTCCGGTTTGCCTTGCATCAGTTTCAGGTCAACAATCCGTTTCCAACGTGCGTCACGAATCTTGTCCCATCCCTGCATATAGAGAGACATATATTTATCAGTCACTTCTTTCGGTGCGTGCAAAGGAAAATGGGGAGCATTATAAGCCAGATACAGGAACAGCGGTTTCTTTTCCTGATGTGCCTGGTCGATGAAGTCAATCGCATAATCCGTTATCACATTCGTTGCATAGAAAGCCCCTTCTTCATAGTGTCTGGGGGTACGGTCTTTCGGCAAACGGGTATATACCGCCGGATTCCAGAAAGAATTGAATCCGCCCAGCAACCCGTAATACTCTTGAAAACCACGAAGAACAGGATTCGACTTGTTCCCCAAATGCCACTTTCCCGACATAGCCGTAAAATATCCGGCATCTTTCAAGACTTCCGCAATCGTGACATTATCCGAATTGGAACGGAATCCCGAATATCCCTTCGGCCATGCAGGGTGACTGCCGTCCATGTGTCCCAGTCCTGTTTGATGGGGATAAAGTCCCGTCAACAGGTTGGCACGGGACGGGCAACTGCGTGCACTGTTGTACATTTGCGTCATACGGACGCCATTCTCCGCCAGTTTATCCAATACCGGTGTATGAATCTCACCACCGAAGCAACCGAGATCTGAAAATCCCAAGTCATCAGCCAGTATAATTATAATATTCGGCTTGTCCTGCGCATAAGCCATCGGAACCAGAGCCAGACTGCCTGCTATCAATAAAGAAGTTTTCATTTGGTTTTATAATTAAAGTTGGGTTTGAATTTACCATTCTCATAGATCATCGGAATCAATCCGGGACGGCACGTCACTTTATACTCTGCCGCCTGTGCCCCGCGTGGATTGAAGAACATGGTAGCCCACCAGTTTCCAGCCTTATCCTGAAAAAGATTGTTGTGTCCTCCTCCCGTGATGGCATTGTAGCGCTCACTATATGGCCCATACACATTATCGGCTGTCGATATGATACAGTCATAACTATAACGTGTTTTCGGCGAAGTCACTCCCTTCTTCTCGATATAGGTATCTCCCTCTGCCGTACGGTGCGACCATATTGCTTGTACCAGATGATACTTGTTATCGTATTTGAAAATAAACGCTCCCTCAATATACGGTTCCGGATCGTATTTCTTCTCTTTCAACGTTTTCAGTTCCTCGGCCAATCCGCTCATATCCGGTTTCATACGGGCGATATAATGGTTGTGCCCGACAAAATAAACTGTGCCGTCCGTATCTTCAAACAAACTTCCGTCGATGTTCGGGAAGATGGCTTTCTCTTTGTTGCCTTCGATATTCTCGTACGGTCCTTCCGGTTTTCCGGTCTTACTGCGCAAAATAAAAGAACCTCTCCCGCCTGCCGACTCATTCATGCAGGCAACGATAAACCAGTTCTTCGCGCTTTTGATATAATGCATTTCCGGAGCCCACACTGCATGAAAGCGGTTGTCCATCGGATCACCGTTGATGGATTTTTTCTGATATTTCTCTCCTGCTTTATATACTTTCGGCTTCTTTTGCCAGGTGCCGTCTTTTTCCATCGACCAGATTTGTCCCATAGCTTCCCACGACTTCATATCTTTGGAACGCCACAGGTACAAACCGTCATTCCAGTCCCAGCAATGTTTCTGTCCCGGAAAATGACGATCGGGGGTAGAGGTAGTTCCTGTGATATAATAATAACCGTCAGGTCCCAGCGTAGCCCAGGTGTCCCTCATCCAATAATCAAATGCCGGCTTTACAGATTTCGGAACACGTAGTTCCGGAGCGTTTGTATTTGCCGTTCCATATAACTGCGCTGATGCTGTACAGATGGAAATAAATCCTGTAAGCAAGATCAATCCTAATCGTCCAATCAATTTCATATATTCCTGTTTTATGTTTACGTATTCTTCCTATTTAAGATAGTTAAATGGGTTCTGTTTAAAATGATAGCGTCTTTGCGGAAGAGGTAGTGGGTCCTGCAAACGTAATTCCCATGCCAGCAACCGGGTCAGAAGTTCCGTTTGAATTTCGCTATATTTCTTCTCACCAAACAGATTATGAACTTCCGAAGGGTCTTTCTTCAAGTTGTAAAGTTCACCGTTTCCATAATGATTCATCACCAGTTTCCAGTCATCCTTTCTTATCATGCGTGAAGTGCCGCTTTGCGTCCAAGTGTTCAGTTCGTCAAAGTGGGCTATCTTGCCGGGAGTCAATGCGCCTTCCTGTTCGAAAGTCAGGGAAGCGTCCAGTCCGACGTCAGCCCCGCCGAAGCCTTGTTGAACCACTATACTGGAGAATTCTTCTTGGGGATAAGCCTTCCCGGTCAACATCGGCCACAAGCTACGTCCCTGAACGCCTGCCGGTATTTCGGCACCGATGGCAGAGCAGAAGGTGGGGAAAAGGTCGGCTATCGACACGTGGCTATCCATAGGTGCAGGCTGATTCTTGATCTGATAGCCCGCCCATACCATCGGAATACGTGCCAGGCTCTCGGAAAGTCCGGCTCCTTTACGGATTAATCCGTATTCTCCCCAATAATCACCGTGGTCGGAGAGTACAACAAAGATGGTATTTTCATATTGTCCGCCGGCTTTCAATGATTCGATCAATCTTTTGATCTGATCGTCTATCAACCGGATCATTCCGATATAGTTGGCACGGATTCGGGGCAGGTCCTGTTCCAGATTGGGGCAGGATGCATCTTCCAGTTCTGCCAGAATACGGTATTTCTCTCCTTTCTTTGCCAAATCCTTGCGCGATGTCTTCAATACGGGAAGTTTGTCTGGTGAGAACATGGAGTAATAGGGTTCGCATACCTGATAAGGGTTGTGGGGTTCCGGGAAAGATACCCATACGAAGAAAGGATTTTCTTTCTGCTTCTCAATCCATGCCAGTGCTTCGTTCACGATTTTGGTGGGATGCTGCTCTTCCAGGGAGATTGGAGAGGGTTCGAGCCATTGCCCTCTGGCTTGCTGATTCAGGAAACGGGCAGTTTCTTTCTCGGCGGGAGTCGCCTTTTTGTTCTTTCCCCAGTGTCCGTATTCAGACCAGAAGTCCAGGTCGGCAGGTTTCAGGTAAGCATGATTCTTGCCGACCAATGCTGTCTGATATCCGTTTTCTTTCAATACTCCTACCAAATCCTGTTGATAGAAGATGTCGGGGATATTGTGGTTCGTACGTACGTGAGTGGCAGAAGGGAAACGTCCGGTGAACATGGAGCAACGGGCGGGGGAACTGGCAGGCATCACGGTATATGCCTTGTTGAACCATACATTCTCCTGTGCTAGTTGGTCTACATAAGGAGTCACGTCAAGAGGGAACCCCTCTCTGCCGCAGAGATCGGCACGCTGCTGGTCGGTCATGATAACCACAATATTCGGTTTACCGTTCTGCGCTGTGACCGACAGAGGCAATCCCTGTATAGCTAGTCCTGTGATACAAAAGAGTGTATTTTTCATATTTGCTTATTTTAATCTTATAGTCTTTTATTCAAAACGGTGTACAATCATGGAACCGACTTCATATCATGTCCCATCGTTACAAAAATTTTCTGCATACCTTCCATATCCTTAATCGCCGCATCCGGACACACATCAAACGTGTGATCCTTTTTCTGACTTTTAGAGTTTCACCTTGCAAATGTGGTCTTTTCTATCCAAGAAAAACAGAAAAATAGTATTTAATACCTGCAATCATGTATAAAAATCAGTTGTCGGGCAACAAACTGAACATTAGTACTGTCCGTTTGAACAATCCTACGACCGTCCAAAACAAAAAAAGACGTATCTTTGGTCGTGAAAATTAATCAGAAAAGCCATGAGAACCACATCACTTAAAATCATCCTCTTATTTAGTCTCGTGCTCTTAAACATAAACCTGTCTACGGGACAGATACAATATACCAACATACGTTTCAAACAGTTAAGTATAACCGAAGGACTTCCGCATAACACCATTAATGCAATCACACAGGACAATCACGGATTCATCTGGTTTGGTACACGCAACGGCTTGTGCCGGTTTGACGGTTATAATATCAACCTGTTCGCACACAATGAAGCCGACAGTACCTCACTCTGCCATGACTTCATCACCCGTCTGTACAATGACTCACTCCGCAACGTTCTATGGATCTCTACCGATCAGGGCATCTGCAGCTATGACTACCGGACGGAAGATTTTACCCGTTACCGGATCAAAGGGAACACCAAAGATGATGTTTGTTTCCTGAACACCAGCGACGGTATGCTCCTGGCGGCCTGCAGCAACGGACTCTACCGTTACAATGAACAGGACAGCCTGTTCGTCCCTTTCCTGCTCAATGAAGAGAAGCCCCATGTGAGATACCTCGCAGAGGACGGAGACAAAACCCTGTGGATAGATACCAACAAAGGACTGATGCGATACAGTCTGGAAAAGAAACAATTCGTTTCCCTCCCTACTCTCATCCAGCCTTTTGCACAACAATGTAACAATGCTGTCCTGATCTCGTCCAACCAGCTTTTGTTGAATACTAATAGTGATTTCTTCGTCTACCACATACAAAGCAACACCCTGTGTAACCTCTCGAAAGACCTCGAAGTGAAAGATTTCCGGTGTGCGTCAACCGACTATACCGGAAATATATGGGTAGGAACGGAGTACGGCATCTTCGTGTTCAACAAACTCTACCAACTGATTGCGCACTACGAACAATCCGAACGGGATTTAAGTGCCCTGAACGATTCGCCCATTTACAGTCTTTATCAGGACAAGGCACATAATATGTGGGTGGGAACCTATTTCGGAGGAGTCAACTATTATATATTCGGCTCCGACCAATTCCAGATATATCCTTACGGAAGCAGTTTCAACCATTTGAGCGGAAAAGCTGTCCGCCAGATTATCAATGCTCCGGACAACGGCCTGTACATCGCTACGGAGGATGGCGGATTGAATTACCTGAACAGTAAAAAAGAGATTACCCGCGCCGAACGGCTTCACAAACAGATGCAAATCTACGCCAAGAACATACACTCTCTATGGCTCGACAAAGATAACAGCCTATGGCTCGGACTGTTCCTGAAAGGAGCTCTTCACTATATACCGCATCTGAACCGTACGGTGAACTATAATCTATTGTCGGAAGAGGTCTCGTCCGGCTTCTGCATCATCGAAGACAAAAACGACCACGTTTGGTACGGAGGTCCTTCAGGCTTGTTCCTGATCGACAAGAAAAAAATCAATGCCCGTCCGGAAAAGGTCTCACCGCTGCGCGTCTTCAATCTGGTACAATTCAATGACAGCATACTTTGGGCAGGAACCCGAAAAGGCAGTATGTTCCAGATAAACACCCGTACACTGAAAGTTACCTCGCTCCCTATCTTACCACACACCGATCTCTATGTAACCTATATCTACCCCGATTCGCACCAACGGATATGGATAGGGACAGACAACAACGGGCTTTATGTATCAGACCGCAACGGCAGCATCATCGCTTTTTACAGCAAAGAACAGTTGGGTTCCAACGCCATTAAAGGTATCATTGAGGATGAAATGAGTAATATCTGGGTAGGAACCGGAAACGGACTCTGCTGTATCAATCCCCAAACAAAAAATATAGACCGGTATACCACTGCCGACGGATTGCCCATCAACCAGTTCAACTACTCCTCCGCCTGCAAGAAACCTGACGGAGAACTGTATTTCGGAACCATCAACGGCATGATTTCTTTTTATCCGGAACAGGTACGCTCCGTCAATCCCCATTTCAACATTGCACTGACTGCTATATGGAGCAACAGCGAATATATGTCACCCAATAATGAAAAGGCGTCCATCCCTTCCTCCATCTCCGAGCTGACAGAGATTACCCTGACACACGACCAGGCCCAATCCCTGCGTCTCGAATATTCCGGACTGAATTATCAATACACCTACAACACCCAATATGCCATGAAAATGGAAGGTATCGACAAAGACTGGCAGTTTGTAGGCAACCAGCATCAGGTACGTTTCTCAAACCTGCCTTCAGGAAGGTATATCTTAAAGATCAAAGCCAGCAAAGACGGCATCCACTGGGATGAAACGGGACAAAAAGACCTTGCCATCAGAATCCTTCCTCCCTGGTGGCTCTCATCGGGAGCATACCTTGCCTATGCGCTACTCTCCCTGTTAATCATTTACGCCGCATACAGATATACCAAAACACGTATCATCCTGCTCATGCGACTGAAAACAGAGCATGAACAGCGTGTCAACATAGAAAACATGAACCAACAAAAGATCAATTTCTTCACATACATCTCCCATGACCTGAAAACACCGCTAACCCTGATTCTGTCACCTCTTCAACGGTTGATCCAGCAGCCACAGATCAACAACAACGACAAAGAGAAGCTGGAAGTCATCTACCGCAATGCCAACCGGATGAATTATCTGATTAACGAATTACTGACGTTCAGTAAAATCGAAATGAAGCAGATGCATATCAGCGTCCGCAAAGGAGACATCATGCATTTTCTGGAAGAGTTGTCTCACATCTTCGACATCGTAGCCGGAGAACGGGAAATAGACTTTATTGTCAATCTGGAAGACACCGAAGAGGAAGTATGGTTCTCGCCTTCCAAACTGGAACGGATTCTTTATAACTTGCTCTCGAACGCATTTAAATACACACAACCGGGGGGATATGTCAAGTTGAGCGCCAAACTGATAAAAGAAGAAAAAGAGACATTTGTGCAAATCTCCGTGAAAGACAGTGGTAGAGGCATCCCTAAGGAAGCCCAAGAACAAATATTCGAAAGCTACTACCAGGTAGAGAAGCGTGACCACCGCGAGGGATTCGGACTAGGGCTGTCGCTCACCCGTTCGCTCATCCACATGCACAAAGGGGAAATACGGGTAGAGAGCGAAGTCAACAAAGGTTCGGACTTTATCGTCACCCTGAACGTATCGGAGGATGCCTACGCACCCGACGAACGCTCTTCCGAAAACATCACGACCGAAGAAATACAAAAATACAACCAGCGAATCAAGGAAACAATCGAACTCATCCCCGAAAAGCTGACCAACAAAGAGAAAGACTCCAGCAGAGAATCTATCATGATTGTGGAGGATAATAAAGAAATGAATGATTACCTCGCCAGTATATTCGGCGAGAAATACGACATCATACGTGCCTACAACGGAGCGGAAGCCTGCAAGAAGATAGCCAGACAACTGCCGAATCTGATTATATCGGACTTAATGATGCCGGTGATGGACGGACTGGAATTCACGGAACGCGTCAAGCAAGATGTAACGACCAGTCATATCCCCGTCATCCTCCTGACTGCCAAGACGGATGAAAACGACCATACAGAAGGCTATCTGCGGGGAGCGGACGCCTATATCACCAAACCTTTCAACGCCAAGAACCTGGAGTTGCTGGTACAGAATATCCAGAAGAGCCGGAAGCAGAATATCGAGCACTTTAAACAGGCGGAGGAACTGAACATCAAGCAAATCACCAACAATCCACGGGATGAGGTGTTTATGAAAGAACTGGTAGAACTGATTATGGCGAACCTCACCAAGGAAGATTTTGGAGTAACTGAAATCACAGCCCATCTCCGCATCAGCCGTAGTCTGCTGCACATGAAACTGAAATCGCTCACGGGATGCTCCATCACACAGTTTATACGTACCATCAAGATGAAGGAAGCCAAAACCCATTTACTGAACGGCATGAATGTTTCCGAAGCCTCATTCGCTGTCGGTATATCAGACCCGAATTACTTTACAAAATGTTTCAAAAAGGAATTTAATATCACTCCGACAGAGTTTCTCAAGCAATTGAAGTAATTCGCCGGAACTGACACTTGTAAATCTCCTTATACTCTACAAAGTTTGAAAAAGAATACGTAACTTTGTAGTAATTATGAGTGAAAGTCAGAATATTGAATATAAGGAATCGTGGAGAGACGAATATCTAAAGTGGATTTGTGGTTTTGCAAATGCACAAGGTGGACGTATCTACATCGGTATAGACGATAACCAACAAGTGGTTGGTGTAGCAGACACCAAACGACTGATGGAAGACATTCCTAATAAGATCGTTAACTACCTGGGCATTGTAGCTGATGTAAATCTTTTGCATAAAGAGGATAAAGACTACATCGAGATTGCCGTGCAACCGTGTAATTTGCCTATCGCTTATCACGGTATATATCATTATCGCAGCGGTTCTACCAAACAGGAGTTGAAAGGTGCAGCCTTGCAACAGTTTTTGCTTCGCAAAATGGGGCATTCGTGGGATGATATTGAAAACGAAAGAGCTACATTGGATGACATCGACCGCCAAGCTATTGATTTCTTTTTGCGTAAAGCCGTCGATGCCGGACGTATGCCAGTAGATTCATTGAATGAAACTACGGAAAAAGTACTCTCTAATCTGAATCTTATCGGTGGGGAAGGTAAGTTGCGCAATGCTGCTTTACTTCTATTCGGCAAAAATCCTGCAAAGTTTTTCACCAGTGTACAATTTCGTATTGGGAGGTTTGGTCGTGATGAAGCCGACCTGATGTTTCAAGATGTAGTGGATGGAAATATCATTCAGATGACCGATCGCGTGATAGAAGTATTGAAATCCAAGTATCTCATTTCACCTGTCCATTATGAAGGATTGCAGCGCATTGAACCTTTAGAAATTCCAGAAGATGCATTGCGGGAGAGTTTATTCAATAGTATTGTGCATAAGTTGTACACGGGAGTACATATACAAATGAAAGTGTATAATGACCGCATCCGCCTTTGGAATCCGGGGACACTTCCCGAAGGTATGACTATCGAACAATTATTAGGTGACCACGCTTCACAACCCCGGAATCGCCTTATCGCCGAAACTTTTTACCGTGCCGGATTTATTGAATCATGGGGACGAGGTATTCATAAAATTTATGAGGGTATGACGAAAGCAGGGCTCCGCAAACCGGAGTTTATAAATGAAGCCGGTGGCGTTACACTTATCATATATAGACCTAACAGAATTAAGAACGATGACCCTTTAAATGATCCTTTAAATGACCCTTTAAATGACCCTTTAAAACTATCATCATTAGAGAAAGATATATTAAAATTGATAGTAAAAGATAATCAGTCAACATATGATAATTTAGCCATATCTTTATCTGTTTCCAGTGCTACGATCAAGAGAGCATTCCGCAACTTAAAAGTGAATGGCTGCATTATTCGAAAAGGCTCGAAAAAGATAGGTTATTGGATGATAACAGAAAAAGGAAAATCTATTCTAAAGTAGAGTCGTAAGCTAATTTAAGCGATATAAATTTAACAGAATGTCTAAAAATATCACCGGTAATCAGCCTGCAACATCGTTGATTCAGCTAATTACCGGCGACAGATAGACACCTATAATCGACTAATACCTATTCTACCATTCCTGGAAGCGTAAATCGGCTTCCGGATTCTGACGACGAATCAATTCTTCATTGACTTGATAAGTAACACCGCCTTTCGTGTATTTATAAGAAAGTGTAAACTTAGGCTGTTTCCCTACAAATTCCAGTGATTCGGCTGCAGGATCTAATGTGGCGGATGCATCTGCGATAGCGACACTTCCCCCGGCTTCGATAGTTACACTTCCATCTGAATTGACTGTCAGATTCACCGATTCATTGTTTTCCAACGTTTGTCCGAAGCCCGGTCTGCGTACCTTGTTTCTGCCTAATGAAACAAAGTCGCGGGTCATATTCTGACTCAAATCCTTGTTATTGTATTCAGTCACCTGCTGGGTGGATAAGTTGGTTACTTTCCCTTTCACAAAGTAGGTGCCGTGATACTGGCTGACAAACTTGACAACTACAATACTGTAATCCTTCAAATTGCCATTCACGTCGGTACTTACTTCATCCTGATTGTGATCGACCAACCGGAAAGGGATGGCATAATGCTTATCCAAAGCGGCATCGTCATTATAAAAAGCATCGGAGAAAGTCACTTTCACATCTGCGATTGCCAGGTTCGGGTTGCTGATCGTCATCTTGTTCGGATCAGCCAACTGATAATAGTTTTCCGGCATTAGTGTCAAGCCCGTACCATCCAATAAAGACGGATCGATCTCGAACGTAGCCCAATCATCGGTATGCACTTCTCTTTTGCCGCCAATGGCCACTCCTACCTTTATCGACATATCTGTGTCGGCTACCAGTGTCCGCAAAGGTTTCTGCGAAGCAAAGTACACCGTACTCTTATCGTAGTCCTTTTCATAATCATCGTAACAAGCAGTCATCAGAACGCTTATCAGCCCTATCCATAATATATTTAGTTTCTTCATTGTAAATAAGTATTTATATCAACCACATGTTATTCCCAACCCTGATTATTAATTAGATTCTTATTCTTTTCCAGCTCTGAATATGGCAGTGGAGTGAAATAGTTTTTCACTTCATATTTCCGTTGCTCCACCTTCTGTACTTTGAAGCTGAATGTACCGTCTTCATTGCGGGTGACGGCAACTCCTTCCACCTCTTCGTTCAACGGCAATACCCAGCGCCGCATATCAAAATAGCGATGATTCTCGAAAGCAAACTCCAAGCGGCGTTCATTCTGAATCAGCTTTCTGAACGAATCCTTACTTTGAGCTACTTCATCCAGATAAAGATCAAAGTTAATGCCTCCTGCCTGCAAACGGATCGTTTTCATTATTTCATAAGCAGAATACAGACATCCCTCCCCTTTCACCGTCGGGTTGCCCCATGCCTCATTGGCAGCTTCGGCAAAGTTAAGAAGAACTTCCGATTTCCGTAATAAAGGATTGTAATGAACCGAACTTAACGTCTGGATCGGATTCAGCATAGCCGATTTCTTGGATACGAATTTAGCCAGGTAATAACCGGAACGTGTAGCATTCTCACTAAACGACGGAGAATCTTTTCCACCCTCGGACATATCCAGTGACTGACCGGAATCACCAAATGTAGCACTGTGGTAATAAACATTCAATGCAAAACGATTATCCAGTATGGCATAAAGCTGCATCATATCAAAGTCTGGATCAGACAAGTCGATACCCGAACGGACGTCAGTTGCCGGATAACCGTTCTTCGTATAAAAAGCCTTTACCAGATTATGAGAAGGAGTGGCACGGGCACTTCCATAATAGAACGGCGGGAAATGAAAACCTTCCAGCAGGTTATTATTAAAATACCTGCGGAAAGCATAATCGGAACTTTCCGTCTGGACATCGGCTATGGAAGAAGCCGTGACAGGAACAAAAGTACCGAAACCTTCCATACCCAGAATCTTATTAATCTCTTTAGCTACCGCTTCCCATCTTGCCTGATAAACTGTTGGGTTCAGTATTTCGAATTGTCCCATACCGGTAATCTTTGTCACGTCATCATCCTGCATGGCTGGGCTGGCGCTATATAAAAGCGCACGGCTTTTCAGAACAGCCGCAGCAGCTTTCGTGGCACGCCCTATTTGTGTATTACCAAACTCCAGGTCATCTCCCTGATATGCGTTCGGCAACAGTTCGATGGCATTATTCAAATCGTTTACAATAAAATTGACTGTTGCCTGATATGTAGGACGGAGGAACTCACCATTCTGCGCAGCTTCTTCCTGCGAGATAAAATGATCTGCCAACGGAATACCCAATGCTTTTCCGTTCTTACCCTTTCCACCGTACATCTTCAATAGTTCGAAATGCCACCATGCACGCAGGAAATACGATTCACCTTTCAGACGTAACTTGATTTGCTTGTCCACTTCCGGATCGGTACGGTTGTACTGCACCTGGTCGGTCAAGCCGTTTTCGAGGAAAGAGTTTACATAATTCAGCATGTTGTATGCATTGCTCCAGTTTCCAATCGGATTGTTAAACGCTGTCATACCGCCCATGCTTAATTTATAGACAGAAGAGCTACGCAAATTGGTCATTGCATTATCAGTAGCACAATCCAGAAAGTTATCTTCGAAGCAATCCGGACGGTTGGCTATGCCATTATAAGCTTTATATAGTACGCCTTGAGCAAGCTCCGGAACTCTCCATGTATCGGAGTCTCCGATCTGCCACGTCACCTTAGTATCCAATGTGTCGTCACAAGCACAAAAGAGAAACAGACCTGCTAAAACGCAACTTCCTAATATATGTTTCATATTGCCATCTATTAATTGTTCAAAATTAAAATACAAAAGAGACTCCACCTGTAAAGCTACGTGTCACCGGATAGTTGGTCACACCGGCATTCAGCAGTTCAGGATCCAGATCCTTCACGGAAGAAAGCACGAACAAGTTGGCACCACGGGCAAAAACCTTGATCTTTTTCACCACCGAACTCGGAGAGAACTGATTGAACGTATAGCTCAACTCGACATTCTTCATACGGAAGAAACTTGTATTCTCCAGCCAAAAGGAAGAATTACGGAAGTTGTTCTCACCGGCAGTTGTTGTCAGACGAGGATAGCTTCCGGTCGGGTTGTTTACCGGATGGTAACGGTCTAATGCCAGTTTGGAGTATTTACTTTCTCCGTTGTTCCAATAATAGGCATTCGTTGCCCAAGTGTGAACACCCAGTTCGGAGTATCCCTGAAGATACAGCCCCCAACCTTTGTAGCTTACGCTGAAGTCGATACCCAGTGTAGTACGCGGGAATGAGTTTCCAAGTTCTTTCACATCACGACCATCGATAACCTTATCACCGTTCAGATCCCGGTAGGCAATGTCGCCCTCCTGATAATCGGCAAATGTCTGGGTTGCATGTCCGTTGATAGCTACGTCCTTACCAAATAATCCTTCGGCAACCAATCCCATCATAGCATCGGTAGAGCGTCCTACGGTGTAGCGGTATTCTTCACCATGTTTCACCTGATTCCATTTCAATACTTTGTTCTTTGACCATACGAAATTGGCTCCTACCGAATAAGACCAGTCGTTGACGCGGTCGCTCCAGGTGAACATTCCTTCTATACCGTGATTCAGGACAGAACCCATGTTATCCTGGTAAGTAAAGTTGCCTGTATAATCCCCGTAAGATGCATCGACAGAACCGATGATGTCTGTATGTTTTTCACGGAAATAGTTTATTTCGGTATATAAGCGGTTGTTCAGGAACAGACCTTCCACACCGATGTTCCATTCTGCCGCCTTTTCCCATTTCAGGTTCGGATTGCCTGCACGGACAAAAGTAGAATAGTAAGCCGTAGCACCGTTGTTCGTTGTTCCGAATCGGAAACTGCCGTCTTGTGCCCAGGCACGTTCATACAATAAATGTTCCGTGCTTCTGTCATATCCCAGAATACCGGCACTGGTTTTCAGTTTCAGGAAGTTCACGTATTCATTGTCTTTCAGAAAATCTTCATTGCTTAGAATCCAGGCAAGCCCCCCCGCAGCCGAGAAGAAATATTTGTTTCCCGGTTTGAAACGGTTGCTTCCCATCAATGCCATGTCGGCTTCCACAGCATAACGGTGGTCGTACATATAGTTCAGGCGCAATGCGTAGTTGGCATTGATGATGTCTTGGGTCACTCCCTGATTGGTTGTTTTCGAGTACATATAAGTCAGGCGTGCCGATACATCGTGTTTTTGATTGAATGTATTCTCATAACCGGCAAAAGCATTCCATCCCAATGTCTGTTGCAGGGTAGTCGACTTCCGGCTTTGTGAAGTGGCTACATCTGTTTTCTTCATCTGGGTGTACATGATTTTTTCCTCACCGGCAAAGTCACGGTATGTCTTGATGGCATACGTCGGATAGACTTTGCTCAAGGAAAGTTGCAGGTAATCATAGTTGTCGAAAGAGAGGAAAGCTCCGGCTTTCAATCCTTTCGTCAGCATATCAAGATCAAATTTCAAACCGATATTGGTCTGGCTACGCGTATAGCGTTCGTCTGTATATCCTCCGTACATGGTTTCCGCATAAGCATTCATCGGCTGCCGGAGGCTTGCACCGAACAAAGGAATCCCGTCCGAACCGCCTGCCAGTCCGGTTTCTTCCGTTGACATTGTCAGAGGGTATTCATTCGGGCGGTGAGTAGACAAGGCCGTAAATACCTGTCCACAGTCCAGTTGTCCCCATTTGCGCATTTCCATACGTCCGGCAACGTCTGCGGATATAGTCAGGAAATCCGTTACGTTAAAGTCGAGGTTTCCGCGAAGCGTCAAGCGGTTCAGTTGTGGAGTATAGGCAACGTCTTCAAATCCGCTACCTCCTACATATCCGGCAATCAGTGCGTAACGCACTCTGTCGGTACCTCCCGTCATATCGAATGATACTTTCCGGTAATTGGCATTCTTATTCAACAACTGATCATATAAATCAACGTTCGGGTATAACAGGTCATTGGCTCCTTTGGAGTTTTTATATCCTTCCAGTTGCTTTTGGTTATAGTAAGGAGTCATCCCGTCATTGGCACGCGCTTCATTATACAGATTAGCATACTGATAGGAATTCAGGAAATCCGGTGTGCGTGTCATCTGCACCACTCCCACCTCGGCAGTGGCATTATAAATACGGCGGTTGGCCTTTCCTCTGCGGGTAGTTACCCAAAGTACTCCATTCGCTGCACGTGCTCCGTAAAGAATCTTAGCAGTGGCATCTTTCAGCAACTCGATACGTTCAATTTCTTCAGGAATCAAATCCGCAACCGGACGTTCCACACCGTCGATAATAACAATAGCCGTATTTTCCGACATACCGTGCTGGCCACGGATATATAAATCAGGCGTATTATTTCCCAATCCGCTGACCGTAGAGCGGACCTGCAAACCTAACATTTTACCTTGCAGCATATTCGTCAAAGTCAAATCCGGAAACGTTCCGAACTGCCCGTTCTCCAGTACACTCGTTGCACCTACTTCATTCCCTTTATATGTCTTTCCGCCATCGGCTCTGTTCACCAAGGATTCTCCGGTCAGGAACAGAGGCTCTTTCTTCAGGACAATCTTTTCAGGAACGATATTGCTACCTGTCAGTTTATACACTTTATCCTCGTATCCCAAAGCTTCGATCATAACGGTTGCGTCATTCTCCACTTTCGTCTGAAAACGTCCCTTTTCATCTGTATATAGAACGACTGCACCTTCTCCACAAATGATAGAAACATTCTTCAGCGGACTACCTTTCTCGTCGGTAACAATAGAAACTATTTCCACCAAAGGCTTCTTCGCCGACTTTCTCTTTGATTTATTTTGTGCGAAAGTCAGGCTAGAGCCAACGATAAGGACAAATATGAGCCCTATCAGTCTTATATATCTAATCTTGTTTCTCATATACTTTTCTTTATTTTAGGTATCACCATCCGGGGTTCTGTTGAAGATTATCCAAAGCCGCCACTTCATCCATCGGCAACGGATACCAATAATTACGCTTGTTAAACGTCCGCACGGCTGTCTTTACCGGAACATACTCATAGGTGAAGTCGGTCAACTTATAAGTGCAGGCTTTTTCCACTTTCAACTGGTCGGCGGTATAAGAATGGTTGATCGGGGTAGCTTTAACGCCCATAATCGGATATTCACCCTTAAACAAGTCTTCAGCAATCATCCAACGGCGGATATCGTACCAGCGGTGTCCTTCGAACATCAATTCCACACCGCGCTCCCGACGATAAGCTTCTCTAAAGTCCACTCCATCCGGCAGTTCACCGATTCCGGCTCTTACACGGATTTTATTCAATGCCTGACGGGCCGACATCGTACAACCTGTCACTATTGCATCCGGATCACCTGTTGCTTCGTATGAAGCCTCTGCCATATCGAGGTAAACCTGTGAAACACGAATGTATACAGCCACCAGACGATATAATTGGAAACCTGCTTCGCCAAACAAAGGCACACTTGCTTCCGGCCAGATAAACTTCTTACACATATATCCGGTCTGCTGGGAACCTCTCGTAAACTGGTTGGTAGAAATGAAGTTCTCGGAATAACCGCCCGAATAAGTGGTTACATAATAAGGAACACCCTGCAAGTTCTTTCCCCACTGTTCACCGGGGACAAGGATATTGTTAGTGAAACGAGGATCTCTATCCGAGTATGGATCGGTAGTCTTCACCGCATCATAACCGGAACGCGGATCAGTGATCGGATAGTACTTACCATCAGTTCCCATGCGTTCGTACATATCTACCGCATTTTGTGTCGGAGCATTATAAGGAGTACCTTCGGCACCGGTCTTGTTATCATAAGGTTGTGTCAACCACTGCGCTCTGACAAAAGCCGACCAGTTACCGTGATGCCAGCGCAGAAACCATAAGTATTCCGGTTGTGCGAATTGGTTGGAATTAGGCATTAACTGAATACTGCGGTATTCGTCATGATTCATCAGGCGATAATATTCGTGGCTTTCGATAGCGTTGATAGCCTTCTGCGCACTGCGGGCAGCCTCGGCAGCCATTTCTTTTCCATATCCTTTGTTTTCAATGGTATTCAGGTCGTTCTGCATCAAAGGACTGGCCGCATAAAGCTGCGTCATTGCTTTTAATGCCATAGCACCTACTCTGTCAGGCCGACCGTGCTCTACATCCGACCAACTTAATGGCAAATATTCAATGGCTTTATCCAGATCAGTCTGCATCCATGCATTGGATTCCTGATAAGTTTTACGGGGAAGATCGAAGTTGTCTGATGCTCCCCAAAGCTGGTCAAAGATAGGCATTCCGCCATATCGTTTGATGATTTCAAAATAGAAGTAAGCACGCAGGAAGTGAGCCTGTCCCAGCAATTTTCTTTTCTGGTCTTCGGTAATCGATTTCACCTGGTCGACTCCGTTAATCACACGGTTCACGATACGAAGTCCGGTATAGGCACGCGAAATAGCACTTTTGAAATTCGCTCCATCACTTTTACTTCCTATTTCGAAACGTGTACTCGCATTCTCTAGCCAGTTGCCTGCATTGACAAACTTCGACGGGTCATTATCACGGACAGATGCATATTCATCGGACAAATTACCTACCGTTACATACGTATTTGAATAGGAGTTGATGCCATGTGTGAAGATCAATATATCACCATTCAGAAAAATGCGGTCCATGAACCCTAACAAGCTGTTATAGTCTTTATAAACATCATCTTCGGAAAGTCCGTCATCAGGGGAACGGTCCAGGTAGTCCTCACAACTTCCGAAAAACAACCCCAGCATAATGATCCATATCCAATTCAACTTATGTCTTCTCATATCAGTAAATTTAAAGTGTCTCATAATCCTAATCTAAAACCAATATTATAACGTCTCACCATCGGATACACATTCTGTCCCGAATGCTCCGGGTCACGACGTGAATCGCCTTTCGAGAATGTCAGCAGATTGGTACCGTTGATATATATCTGCAGCTTTGTCAGATGCACAGGTTGTAACCAGCGTTTCGGAATCTCATAATTCACTTCCAGATTCTTCAGACGAAGATAAGCATGGTTGGTATACGTATAAGTACTGCCCACCGAGTTATAATTTCTCTGTACATGAATACTAGGGCGGACGGCTCCGCTCTGAATCGGGGCATCGGCTGTCCATGTGTTCAATGTATTGGGTTGAGCTTTGATGTTACCTGCAGGGAAATCCCACAAGTAAGACGGTATCGCTTCCTTATAAACATCCATGGCACTGTACCACAACATATTGAATCCAAATCCTTTGTAAGAACCTCCCAGCGTAAATCCGAGGGTAGTTACCGGATAGTTCAGGTCTTTCATCGGAACCATATCTTTAGCATCGATCATACCGTCTCCGTTGTAATCAATGTAATACAAGTCACCGGGAATCAGTGTGTTGTGTGCACCGTTGGCAATGGTAGACTGCGCCGAGTTATAAATGTCATCCAACGACTGGAAGTTACCTGTTGCCAGGTACTTGTTGACGTATCCGATTGATTTCCCGGCTTTCTTCAGATATTCACTCTGATTCTTCGGGTCGTCAATAAAGACGACACGGTTCTCGCTAGTTGCAAAATTAAACTTTGCATAATAATTAAACTTTCCGATACGATCGTTCCAAGTAACATCCAGTTCGAAACCATGATTTTTAGTTTTACCCAGATTCACCTGCGGGAAAGCAATACCACTGTCCGCCCAAGACGGAATTGTATTACGAGTCATCAGAATATTATTTCGCTTTTCATCGAACAAGTCCAACGTAAAGTTCAATTTGCCCCACAAACCTATCTCAATACCGATATTCTGTTTAACGGATTCTTCCCAGGTGGCATCCGGATCGGCCAGTTTGCCTTCTTTATATAAAGGTCCCCAATTACTGGTCTGGTATTTACCGAACTGTGCGTTATCGGAGAGTTGCTCGAATTTCTGAATATAGTTGAAACGGGTAGCCCCTTTATCATTACCCACCACACCATACGAATAACGCACTTTCAGGTTGGTCAGTATTCCTTTGGTCCATTTCTTCACCCAAGGCTCTTCACTGATACGCCAACCGATAGAAGCGGACGGGAAGAAACCGAAGCGATGTCCCGGAGCAAATTTTTCCGAGCCGGTATAAGCACCGTTAAACTCGGCCAGGTAACGTTCTTTGAAGTTGTAAGTCACACGACCCACCCAATCTTCTTCGTAAGCCGGGAAGTTCATGACGGCCACATTATCACTAGTCGACTCGTTCATCTTACGGTTGAACACAAACAAGGCACTTACATCATGGTCGCCAAACTGACGGTTGTAATTCAATGCCACTTCATAATACAACTTACGTCCGTAAGCCTTGAATCCGTCATAAGCACCGCCGACAGGTAAATCTCCAGGGGCGTTTTCATCCGGATAGCGTTTCTCCGTATAATTATAAGTAATGGTTCCATCGGGATTGTAAATAGGATTGGCATAATCATACACACGATTGATACGAATATGCGTACGTTGAGCAACCAAATCATCTTTACCCAGAATCTTACCCGGCATAATCTGGGTACTCCATGATGAAGAAGTGGTATAAGACAAGGATGCTTTCAATGATAATCCTTTAGTGACAAAGTCCAGTTTCTGATTCAGGATCACATCATAGAAACCTTGATGTTGCTTAATGTTACGACTCCCCCCTTCTGTCATCAGACAGACAATGTTCTGATCGGAACTTAACCCGTCTCCCCATATTCCATTGCTGTATTTAATCGGAAACTCATTACTCGGAGCCGTGAAGAACGTTCCGAAAAAGCGTTCATCCGGAGAATCGACATTCTCATAATAAGAAGGTTGATTCTGATACCCCATCTTACCGGCTACATTAAATGACAGTTTGGTAGTATTCGTTATATTGAAGTCGAAATTACTACGCCAGTTATAGCGGCGATAGGAGAAGGAAGGATCAAATTCCTCCTGTTTGGTCGTATTAAAGATATCACCGTCATGCAAATAACCCAAAGAAACGAAATAACTCATTTTCTTTGTACCACCTCGTACATTCAGGTTGTAGTTCTGCTCGTAACCTACATTCTTTACCATTTCTTTCCACCAGTCCACTTGCGGGAAAGCATCATTGTAAGGGCCATAATTTCCGGTAGCATACGCATTTTCCCATGCAGCAATGGTAGATTCGGGAACCAGTGCCCCCCAGTTGGCATCATTCGCCTGGGCTCTGTTATACTGTTTCATGGAAGTCACATAATCCGCCCATTCGGGAGCGGCAGACGGTTGCTTGAAGCCAAAGTTGGCAGTGAACGAAATCTCCGGTTTCTGTTCCAGTCCCCGCTTGGTGGTAAGCAGGATAACGCCGTTTGCACCTTTCACACCGTAAACCGCAGTGGCCGAAGCATCTTTCAATACAGAGATGGATTCTATTTCATTCACATCGACATCATTGAAATCACGCTCGATGCCGTCCACCAGTACAAGCGGCGCAGCTTCTCCCCAAGTGGACTTACCGCGAATCAACAAAGAGGCCTGATCGGCTCCCGGCTTCGAAGTGGAGTTGATGGCAACCACACCGGGCATCTGACCTTGCAAGGCTTCGGACACAGAGTTCACGCTACCTACCTTTAACAAGTCGTCTCCCTTTGCCGTAGCAATGGAACCAACGCTAGATACCTTTTTCTGAACACCATATCCTACCACTACCACTTCCTCCAACGTTTCCGCATCTTCTCCCAAAGAAATGACTCCCAGCGTCGTCTTATTCTTTAAATCCAGTTCCAGAGTTTTATAGCCCACATAAGAAATGACAAGTATGTCTCCTTTCGATGCTTTCACGGAAAAATTACCGTCAAAATCAGTAATCGTACCGCTGCCTGTACCTTTCACGCGAACGCTGACACCTATCATCGGCTCACCGGATACTGCATCCTTCACTTGTCCCTTCCAATAGATTTGTTGTGCATGTACGCTCAATGTACAAAGCAAAAAGCAACAAAGACAGAAGAAAGAAAAATAAAGTCTGTTCCTTTTCATAAACATTATTTTTAACTGTTAACAAATTCTTTATCTCATAGCACAAATTAAGCGGGAAAATCTTCAAATGAAAGGGAAGAATCTCCTTAAAACCCGTACAAATGTGCAAAATAGATTTCTCTACTACATTTCTGAACAAATCATTTCCACATAGGCTTTATGACGTGATCTTTGTCTACGGTGATGCTATATACGCCGTCATTTCCTTTCTCCAGCATAAGCGGAACAATACGCGTTTTACGAGGTTGCACCGTGGAGTCCGAACGATGGACATGATAGACATAATAGTATTTTCCATCCAACCCCTTAAACACATCTCCATGTCCCGATCCGTTTTCTCCTACGAGACTACGATGTATGATCGGACTGTTCGGATGTTTCTTCCACGGACCAAAAGGGGAAGAAGCAGTAGCATAGCCCACCGAGTAGTCAATATTCATAAAATGATTAGCAGAATAGAACAGGTAATACACTCCGTCCCATTTCATAACCGTCGGTCCTTCCATTACTGGTGCGGACTTGTAATTCGGAGTCTTTTCCCAAGGCTCCGTGCAGTCCATACATTGTTTCAACGTTTCCGGTTTGATGCCTCCCTTCTTCATGTCAAACTCGGCTACCCAAAGGTAATTTCCTTTATTAAAACGAACATGATACAGGTAGTATTTCCCATCATCATCCTTAAACAGGAATGAGTCGATATTTTTGGCGGAAGCGTCTATCGGTCTGACTTCTTTCTGACGGAAAGGACCGAATACCGATTTTGAAGAAGCAATCACCGTTTGCTCATTGGCGGTATAAGTGAAATAATAGGTTCCTTTCTCCTTAAAATATTGAGGTGCCCAGAAGCCTTTTTCACCGTACGTACGGTCACCTTTCCGAAGAATCAGTTGCTGGGAACTGCCGTCGGGAACCGTCCAATGCTCCAAATCGGTCGATTCGAGGATGGAAAAGCCCAACGGTTCCTGGTTGCGCGTACCGGTGAGGTAGTACTTTCCATTTTCCACAAAGATAGTGGGGTCGGCAAAAGATATTTCTTTCCAATCATCAGCCTGCAGTTGGGAGACAGATATGAATGTCGCTCCCAAAGCAAGTGTCATTCGTAAGAGGATTTTATTGAATGTATTCATCAGTTTATATCTTAATTATTATATCACTTCTTATTAATCCAGTTCCCATGCCAAACGGGGTTGTTCACCGTCAAGGTTCCATATAGAGTTATCCCAGTCAAGAGTACGGACAGCTTCCATCAAGTTATTGATGGTAGTCAGGCCATTGTAACGGTCTACCGTAATGACAGCGTCCACGTTTACGCTGGCTTGGTCAGGCAACATGGGATTATTGGGGAACACACATTCCATAGCAGGATTAGCGTAACAGGAATAAGCGACGTTCTCGCTGTACCGTCCGCATACCTTACCCGATTTGGGCGCAGCTTGAGAGAATAAATACGTATTCCATGCCACGCAGTGATGAACAGTAATACCGCTCCCGGTAGTATTGTTGGCATTACCCATAATACCTCCCACCTGGTTTTGTGCAGATACATCGCAGTCGCTCCAGCAGTAGGATATGGTAGAGGTTGTAGAAGCACCGGACATAGGTTGCACCCATCCTGCTATACCACCACCCGGATTGGCCACCACCATGGGAACCGCTTTCATCACTCCGTGTGAATAGCAGTGGGAAATTTTGCTTCCAAGCAACCGGCTGGCAATACCACCGACGCATGACTGGGTAGTGATATCACCTATATGATAGCACTGTTCTATAGCAGCTCCCTCACGCACTTCACCGCAGATACCACCTGCCGACCACAAAGCAGTAATCTTCGTTTCCGAACCACATTGATAAATCTTACTGTCTGCTCCATGAAGTCGTCCGCAAATACCACCCGCCTGACCGTCGTCCCATGCGGCATTACCCGAAGTCAGACTGATAGTACCTGACACCCGAACATTCTCTACTATACCCGCACCGGAAACATTACCCGCCTGACCAGCAACAATACCCGCAAGTTTCTTATCAGCGGTAACTTGCGCGTTCGTAAAGGTCACATTGGCACACCGTCCTGTCAACATACCGAAGAAGCCTTGATAACCGGATGAAGAAGATGTAATTTTCAGATTATTGATAACGTGTCCGCAGCCGTCGAAATCCACAGGTCTGACAGCAGTGGCTTCCACCGGAGTCCAGTCCGTTCCTTGCAGGTCGATGTCCGCACCCAGACGTACGTAAGTAGTCTGTCCGTCTTTGAGATATTCACCAAGCTTGGCCAAGTCTTTGGCCGCAGTGATGATGTACGGATTACCGATACCACCTTGTTTTTGTTGCAGATAGAAAGTCATGGTACTCTTTTCTTCATTGACGGCAAGATCGTCAGACTTCAGTTTCAGACCAAGCACGTATTTTTTGGTGTTGTCCAGTGTAGTAAGATCGTGGAAACGCAGACCCACAGCATGCAACACATCGTCACCTTTAAAGTCGAGACTGTTGGCATCCAGGTCATAGTTAGCCGCAGGCAATAGCGTGTATTCCTCACCAAACGAATGAGCATCGACTACTGCAAATTCCGCTCTCGCTTCCTTTTCGCAATGGCTCTTCTCTACCATAATGGTATATTCATATTCAGGCTCATCCAGATATAGGTCATACTTGCCAGTCTGATTAAGTGACAAAGTGATACCGGAATAAGTAACTTCCGCCTTTTCCGGCTGCGTCAAATCCATGACTTCACCACAGGAAACCAATGAAAACGCCATCAGCGACGCTACAATAGGAATATATCTTTTCATAATTCAATTCTTTTTAAATGATTAAAAAACAGGGATTACCATACCAACATTGTCACCTGACAACCACACTTTTCCACCATCTATCCGAACGACCTCCATTTCCATCTCTTCTTTGAGGAAAGAAACTCCCCGGAATGAGAACGCTGCCTTTATTTTCTGACCGATAGTTGCAGGTTTCCCGGTAAACTTCACATGAATGTATTGGCTTTGATCCGAATTCTGTAAACGATAGGTCAGGCGCTTGGAATTGATTGCAGTCTGAACTTGTTCCTGCTCTGCAAAAATACAAACTCCATCCAAACTATAAAATCCTATTTCGGTATATCCCGTTATATCCTTTCTATCAACGCCGTTTTCAGCATAATCCGTTTTTGCGCAAGAGGCGAAAACCAACAGGTATGCCAATAATACATATATTACTTTCATAAGCGAATAAATTTAAGATCATTACTTTCTAATAGTTGCCGACAATGTTTCTACCGATCCATCCTTATAAGTCACTTCGGCCGTAAGCACTTGCCCGTTCAGGTTCTTATTCACTATATCGATTTCCTGTCCATCCACCTTTAGCTTGTAAGAAGCGACATCAGCCGGCAAATTCAACAGTTGCACCAACGCATATCCATCCACTTGCTGATATTTCAACAGAGGGAACTCTCCCGTCACAAGCTTAGTTTTGACATCATCTTCCCACAACACACTGTCATCCGACTTCAGCAACGCTACATGGTATGTTGTGCCGGGAACAAGATTTTTAACCAGCGTATAATCGCTTTCCGAATCAAGCGGCTGACGCACTACCTCGGTCCCGTCCTTGTCTGTCACCGACAACACTCCCGTCTTATCAGCTCCGTTACCCCAACTAATAAATAACTCCTGTTGTCCTTCGACAAGACTGGAAATTGCCAGCCCATTTTGAGCAGCGATGAAATCAGGATATAATAATGGATTGGGATTGTAGAACCCGTTTGCATCCAGTCCTAAATAACGGGAAAAATAAATTCCTCCAAGCTCCCACATTTCAGTATTCGCATCGTAAACAGCTCTCGCCCCACCGGGAACAACGCTAAAACGCCCGGTAATGGCATACGTATCATATTTCTTGAATACCTCATAAAAAGTCTTATACCAATTCTTCGGATACCAGGAGTAACTCTCAAAAAGACTCTTGAACTCGGCAGCACTAACCGGTGTACCGGCATTCGCCTTTTCAGCTATCAGATTAAGATATTCGTAGATTTTCATTCCGGCTGTATAACCATTCTTGGTTCCCCATTCTCCCAACGCATCGGCCACATGAGGATTCAAAGCACGCACCATAGAGAATTCCGTGCAAATCAGTTTTTTGGTTACACCGTACTTATTGCGGATGATCCGGAAATCATCTTCCGCCTGATTGATATTCAATGCGTGAACATGCAGGTCGAGTCCCACCACATTAGGATTATTATTAACCACAGAGACTACCGCAGGAACCGTTTCGCTCTTCGGCAACTCGGACACACGGTTCAATGCCCCTGCATAAATGTCAAATGTCCAGCCATTCGCCTGCTTCCAAGTAGTCAGCCGATTGGCAAACTCATTCAGGAATGCCCGGTAATCATCACCGTCAGCATGACAAAGATCGGTATCCAATGCATTTTCCCACTCCGGTTCGTTACCCATAACCAAAATGTCAATGTTCTGCGCCATCTGATAAGTTTGCAATAACACTTCCGTTGCCCGGAATATGTACTCCATCTCCTTCGTCCCTACTTTGGGAACCGTATCGGTATATAATTCAAAAGGTATTTTCAGGCTTAATATGAACTTCACGCGGTCGCCCAACGCTTTCTTGGCCTGGATAAATTTCAGTGTGGGAATATGTGTCTTAATGGCTTCTTCTTTCACGCCTACAATTTTCCCGTTTTCATTTTGAAGAAACAGAGCGGGGACATTGACAAACCCTCTCACCCAATTCACTTTCGACTGCTTCAGCATCTCTATTTCCGTAATCGGGTAGTCTATATTTTCATTATAGTTCGCCCCCAAATCCTGCGCCTTTGTTCCCATTGAACATAAGAACAGCAATACAAACATTAAAAAAGCTTTCATTTTCATATACATACTTCAAGGTTAATTGTCCGACATCGAACAGAACAAAGGTAGAGAAATAAATCCCGGTAGAATAGAACGATTGTTTTATCAACGGGATTTATGTTCAGAATAAACATTTGACCTTATTTTAATGGTTCTTCTTCTACTTCACTGCGATAATAACCATCCACTTCGGCAAAGAAATTTTGTTTCAGAGAATCCAGAAGTTCGGGGTATTGGGCCGCCTCGTTCTGATGTTGAGTCCGGTCGGCTTTTACATTGAACAATCCGTATTCACCCAGGTTGCCTAATTCATTTCCGGTCAGGTTGCGTTCGGAACCTTTATAAGGAGGCATCATGATCCAGTCGCCCGAACGGTAAGCCATACGTCCCTGCGCTTCCAATACTACATCTTTGCGGGCAGTTGAAGCTTTTCCGAAGAAAGCATCGAGGTAATTCCGGCTATCCAGCCCTTCCGGCAAATCGGCATGTACCATTGAACCCAAAGAAGCAAGGATATCCACCTGGCAAACCAGCGCATCGGATACAACCGGCTGAATCTTTCCTTTCCAATAAACAAACAAAGGGATATGCGTACCGCCATCAAACAGACTGTACTTGCCTCCGCGAAGTCCTCCTGCAGGAAGATGATTGCCTGCCAACTCCGGAGCACCGTCTTTGTAGCCGTCATTCAATACAGGACCGTTATCGCTGGAGAAGATAATCAGTGTGTTTTCCAACAATCCTTCTTTCTCCAGGTGAGCAAGCAATTCACCGACACACCAGTCCGCCTCAACGATAGCGTCACCACGAGGCCCCATGGTTGTTTTGCCCACAAAACGCTGGTGGGGAGCGCGGGGTACATGAGGTTCGTGCAGGCCGTAGTACAAGAAGAAGGGAGCATCCTTGTGTTCGGTTACAAAATTCTTCACCTTATCTACAAAATAGTCGGCCATGTCCTCGTCTTTCCAACGGGCTTTCTGGCCGCCTTTCATATAACCGATACGGGGTATTCCGTTTACTATGGAGTTATTGTGTCCGTGTGCCCACTGCATCTTCAACATCTCCGGGTGAGAGATGGCAGTCGGTTCTCCTTCAAAATTCTTCTCGTAACTCACTTCGATGGGATCAGCCGGATCGAGTCCCACGACATCGCCGTTTTCCACGTAAACGGTCGGCACACGGTCATTGGTTGCCGCAATCAGGCAAGAGTAATCGAAACCGATTTCCCTGGCACCCGGTTTGACGGTTTCATTCCAGTTGACATTCCCGTCGCCCATGCCCAAATGCCATTTTCCGATAGCTCCGGTCACATAACCACATTGCTGCATCATCTTCGGCAAAGTGAACTGATGCTCATTGATGATAAGAGGAGCATCGCCGGGCAGGATTTTTGCATCCTTATTTTTCCACGGATACATTCCGGTCATCAAGGCATAACGACTGGGAGTAGAGGTCGCCGAAGTGGCATATCCATTCGTGAAGCAGACTCCTCCATGAGCCAGACTGTCGATATTCGGGGTATGAATGGTAGTCGATCCATAAGCGCTGACATCGCCAAATCCCAGATCATCGGCAAGAATCACAATCACATTCGGTTTCTCTTCTACTTGCTGCGAGGTACAACCTACCAAAGACAATGTAGGAACAAGATAGATTAATTTTTTCATCATATTATGCAGTTAATAACGATGCAAATTTAGCCACCGCTTATCTATTTATATAGAACAAATGTTTAATAATGGGGAGTCATGTCCATCCTATACTTATTCCCCCGAAAAATACATCTTTTACCTCATGAAAATACCCAAAAGAGGGTGTCAGTTCTTCTTTGGGATATTATTGCAACTATTTGGTTCAATATCAAAAAACAGTCTCTATAAGATTATCTACCTTTGTTTCTATCAAAAACTCCTACGAATCACCGTCCGGAAAAGAAGAATTATCATCATACTATTTACTCAAAAAACACACTATCATGAAAAAACTCATTCATACTTTGGCACTACAAAGTATAAAAGTAAAACTCTTGGGGCTATTACTCTTTTTAGCGGGAAACTTACAGGCCTGTTCCGATGAAGGAACCGCATCCATTCAAGTCAATGCGGATGTGCTCTACTTTAACGGTACGGGAGAGACGCAGGAACTGCAGATAGAATCTTCAGGGGAATGGACCGTCACAGTGGCCAAAGGGGGAGAATGGTGTCATTACAAGATGAAAGAAAATGCACCTTCTGTCCTGTCCGTATCCACAGACGCCAATCAAACCGGGAAAGAACGCCTGACCCGGTTAATCATCTCTTCCGGCTCCACAGAAAAAAGAGTGGAAATCTACCAAAGGGCAGCCTCATCCTCCACCACCCCCACTTATCCGCAAGTGGATTCAGATCTGCCTCTTTCTTCATTAACCGATGAACAGGGGAATATTCTGCCTGATTTCAGTAATATCGGCTATATGGGTAGCGAGCAGGAGATTCCCGATGTAAAAGTGGTAGAAACCATCGAAGCGCCCGCAAACGGGGCAGATGCCACCCGGTTAATCCAGAATGCGATCGACAAGGTAGCTCAAATCACTTCCGCAACCAATGGTTTCAAAGGAGCCATCCTTCTGAAAAAAGGACGTTACAGCATTTCAGGAACGTTGAACATCCAATCATCAGGAATCGTACTTCGTGGTGAAGGAGAAGATTCTAAAACGGGAACCGTATTGATTGCCGCAGGAAAAGGACAAAGAACTCTCATTAAATTCGAGGGTACGGGTTCTTCTTCTCCCAGTAGTCCTTCTCTATTCAATATAAAGGATGATTACGTTCCGGTAGGACAGTTCTGGGTGAGGGTGTTAAATCCGTCCTCTTTTCAGGTAGGGGATGAAGTGACCATCTATCGTCCCGGAACCGCCCAGTGGATCAGTGATCTGAAAATGAACCAGATTCCGGAAAGAACCACCGGAGACCCTATTGTGCAATGGACTCCCGAAAGCTACAACCTAAGTTACGAACGCACCATCACTCATATTATAGACGATGCGCTGCACTTCGACAATCCCATCATGATGGCTATGGAAACCCCATATAATAAAGGTGCCGTATTCAAATCGAGCTTCAAAGGAAGAATCAACCGGTGCGGAGTTGAGTATATGCTGATAGAAAGCGAATATACGTCTGATACCGATGAAGACCACGGATGGGTTGCCATAGAATTCAATAAGATGGAGCAGAGCTGGGTGCGTAATATCACTTCCAGGTATTTCGGCAACGGACTGGTTAGTTTGAACTCCGGAACCCGGTATGTAACAGTGAAAGACTGCAAATGCCTGGATGCAAAATCCATCATTACCGGTGGAAGACGCTATTCTTACAATATGAATCAGGCACAGCAGTGCTTAGTGATAGACTGTGAAGCCACCGAGGGACGCCATGACTGTGTTACGGGCAGCAAGGGAGTCGGTCCTAACGCATTTGTCAGGGTCAATATACGGAATGCACATGGGGACACAGGCCCTCACCAGCGTTGGAATGTAGGCACGCTCTATGACAACATCAACAGCGACGGTCCGATCAATATACAGGATCGCAGTAACTGGGGAACAGGACACGGCTGGGCCGGAGCCAATCAGGTACTCTGGAACTGCACCGCCAAAGAAGTATGTGTTCAGAATCCCTGGGTATCAGCGAAGAATTATAGTATAGGAACTAAAGGAACCAAACATGCAGGAGACTTTAAGAATCCGGTTCGTCCGGACGGTGTTTGGGTAAGGGCCAATGCCACCGTATCACCTGCCTCTCTTTTCGAAGCACAGCTGGAATTACGCAAGCGGACGGGAAGACTTTATCATTAAAGAAGTTGCGCAAAAGAAGTTGACGCATTACCTGTCAATTACATACAACAATCCCCTTATTTCAACCCTGTCTTATCAATTAAAAGGGAGAAATAAGGGGATTTTCTTTAGAGGAGTTTCAACCTGTGAGATGTCTATTTACCGATTACCGCATCCCAAGTCGTTGCAAAACGGAAGTTACCGATGTTTCCTTTATAGTTCTTGCGATACCTGTAATAGATTGACTTCAGCCCGTTTTTCAGTTCATCTCCTTCGGCATTTGCAACCAGCCCATTTGCCGGTTCGCCCTGACTCAAATCCGGATTGACATACAAAACAGCCTGCTTCTTGTCATAATCCACTTTCAGTACCAATAAATGCGTCTGATTATAATCGTAAGTTTCAGTACCCTCGGTACAATCCGTACGTACCGCCACACCGAATTTAATCTTGTCTTTCCCTTCACCGGCCACAAACACTTTGCCGCGCACGGCCCTGCTAAGCGGATTAATATCCAAGCCTGCAAAATCATAAAACTTAGTGGAACCCAGTTTCTCGAAATTGACCAGAAAAGCCAGATAATACGCACCACGGGCATACTCCTTATTGCTCTTCGTCAACGGATAAACACTCACCCGGTTCAACTGCCCTTCGCCCGCCAGATTAATCGACGGTCCGCCCTCATTGTAACCTTTATAAGAAAGCGGCTCACCGATAACAGGCCCCTCTTCCACTTCCACCGCTTTCGCATTGAACGCACCATACCAGGTATTGAAACGCGGTGTATCCTGATCGCTCGTATAAACTCCCTTTTCCAACTGATCCCCGGGTTTATACCCTTTCAACAAATTATTCCTCAAGGATTGTGCATGCCCCATCAGAGCAACAGCAACCATGATTACCAATAAACATACTTTCTTCATCATTCGATATTTTATTTAGTTTGGATAAAACACTTATTTCTGATAATAAAGGTCGAAAACGATGGTAGCGTCGGCAGCATCATTAGAGCCATCCAGTTCATTGATCTGACGAATCAGCATAATACCTATCTTACCGTTCTTCGAACTCTTGAAAACAACTACGCCATTCAGATCGAACCGGTCTCTTCCCACAGACTCACCAGGCTTGATGCTCTGCACAGTGATACGGTCTATCTTCGAAGTTCCATCGAACAAAGCCGGAGTCGCCGTTTCCGAAATTTCCGCCAACTGATCGTTTCTGACTAAATCTATAATGTTCTTCTCCTTTTCGATGCTTTCCTGAAGCACGAGGAATTTAGTCTGAATATCGGCATATCCCGGGAACATCGTGACAGCAGTCTCTTTATCCTTGGCATCATCTTTGGACGTTGTGAAAAGATTCGTCCCGTTACATCTGAAGTTCCTAAGATTATGAGCAATCTTATCGAAATTACCCAAAGCAAAAGCAGGACCGGAATAAGTGTTTGCAATCAAATCTATTTCCGAACGGCGTTTCTTGTTCTCGTCGGCATTTAATGTAGGATCGTCGTTCATGTAGCAGGCAGTCTGTATATCCAACTGGCCGGCATCGGTCACTGTCAACAGACAGCCGAAATCACGATTCTGCGCACTTCCCATCATTTGATTTTTGAACACCAGCACTTTGGCTCCGGGTTCGGGAGGCGTCACTTCTTCTTTCACCGTGCAAGTCACCGCATCAAACATCACCTCTTTCGCTTTGCCATTCATCGTGTAAGCCACTATCAAAGAATAAGAGCCTACCGGCATATTCTCCGGAACGGTGAAAGTCAGATTTCCACTTGCCAGACTACTGTTGGTCATCGGAGTATCTTCGATAGTAAGCTGCTTACGCAGGCTGACTTTCGTTACCACCACCTCTTCCCAGTTACTCATTCCCACCGTTATCGAAGCACCGGCTTTCAAACTACCCAGAGCGGCTTTTGCAGCATTCACGTCTGCAAGCTCAAGTTCCTTTTCTTCGGGTTCCGGCTCCGGTTCCTGCACTTCAACAAACCGCTGATAGGTATATGTTTTCTCCGTTTCCGGACTGCCCGTATCATATCCGTAAGTAATCTCTACCGTATTGCCGTCCTCACTTAGTTTGAACCGGTGCTTGTCTCCGCTCTGATAAATCAATACCGATTCATCCACCACACGATATTTGCCCTGCAAATCCACATGTTCGAGTGCCTCCGTCTCTATATTATAGGTACAGATGTACGAAGTGTGATCGGCATTGAAGGTCGCTACAAACTTCTGTGATGTGCTTTCGCGTGTCCAGATTCCCTCCAACAGGTTATTTCCCAAGTTCTTGTCCCAGTCATCGTCCTTGTCGCAGGATACAAACAGGCAGGACGTAAGAGACAGTAATACATAAGACACCAGATGCAGTGTCCGATTAAAAAGAATGCTTTTTTTCATAATAATATGTTTTTCAATTCAACAAATTCTACGATGGTAAAAATAGACACTTCCTTTCCAATCTATTTTCTAATATGCACCAAAGAATTGCAGATTCCTTTTCGCACTTATAATTTTCCGTCGAAACCTTATAAGAATCGTTCAACTATCTATTTGATGGGGAAAAGGGTACAAAATAATGGGAATCTTTGGGAGGTATTTTACTGTTTTTTGCTATTTTTGTTGCAAGTAAAAACACTCTTTCCTTAAAATCATCCACTTATGAAAAGACTTTTTTGTACATTGCTGTTTGCTATTTCCGTACAGTTTCTTTTTGCCAATCAGCCTTATCATTTCTCTCATTTGTCTGTCAAAGATGGATTATCCCAACTGAACGTCACCTGTATCTATCAGGACAAATTAGGATATATATGGTTTGGTACACGCAACGGACTCAATAAATTCAACGGAAATTCCTTCGAGGTTTACTGGAACCATGCCGACGATCCGCACAGTATCAGTAGCAATATCATTAATTGCATGGCGGAAGATGCAGAAGGCAACCTGTGGATAGGCACAGAAAACGGCCTGAACAGGCTCGACAAGAACAAGAACGAGTTTAAGCGGTATCATATCAACCAGCAGGAAAACAAGGACAAGAACAAGATTACCTCACTTTGTCTTGACCAGCAGGGTACCTTATGGGTAGGAGCCGCCTCTGAAGGACTGTTTGCCTACACTCCCCAAGGAGATTCCCTGAAAAACATCTCCACCAAAGAGCTGAAAGGGAACTGGGTAAATGACATTATTGAAAGAGACCACAAACTCTACATCGCCTCCTACAACAGAGGACTGCTTATCTACGATTTACAGCAGCAGGCAGTAGTCCGTTCCTTTCAACAGAATTCCGAATCACTGCCTATCCCGTCAAACCGGATCAGAAAAGTGCACATCGACAGAAAAGGAAATATATGGCTGGGAAACGACACACACGGCGTCTATGTCATCAAACACGATCCGGCGGAAGTGGTGTGTTACAATACCCGGAACGGACTATCCAACAATAACGTCCGTTGCATCAACGAGTCTCCCTCGGGTGAAATATGGATAGGCACTTTCGACGGTCTGAACATCCTCAATCCGGTGACCAACCGGATACAAACCTATCGCTACGGCACACAGGGCACATTGAGTCATCATTCCATCTACAGCATTCTGTTCGACCGGATGCAAACCATCTGGATCGGAACGTATGCAGGAGGTATCAGCTACTATAACCCTTACGGACATCTCTTCGACTTTTACAATCCCAGCTCATCCCTAAACAAAACCCTGGGTATCTTAGGTCCTGCCATCGAACACGACGGGACTTTATACATCGGAGCCGAAGGAGGGGGATTGATTACTTTCGACCTCGAACAGCAGACTTTCCAGCAATACATACTCCCGCACAATCCCGGTGAGTCGATGCAAAGCGTCATTAAAACCGTCTATTACGACAAGAACCGGATTTTATGCGGAACGAGCATCGGGGAAATCTATGAATTCAACCTGCACAATCACCATTTCTCACTGATCTTTCAGAATAATGACCGGAATCCGATTTACCACATCAGTAAAAGCATTTCCGGAGAACTGGTTGTAGGTTCTACAAGTCCGAAAGAGGGACTGATGTTTATTTCAGATACCCCATCGCTCCATGTGCAGACCGAATTTGCCGTAAAAGGCGAGGGCACTTTCCGTTTTGCCAGTGTCATCTGTGTATGCGAAATCAGTAACGATGTGTTTCTAATCGGCACCAAAGAGAAAGGTTTATTCTTTTATGACAAGATCAATCACTCCCTGCTTTCCTACAACCACACCAACGGACTAACTGCCAAACATATCAGCAGTATTCTAAAGGACCGTTCCGGCAGGATATGGATCAGCAGCATGGATGGCGGACTAAGTGAATTCAACATCACGACCGAGCAATTCATCACCTACAATGAGAAAAGCGGCTTGCAAAGCAATCAGGTTTGCAAAGTGGTGGAGGGAGCCGACAATAGTTTATGGATCAGCACGCTAAACGGCATTTCGAGATTGGACCTCCGTACCCGGAGCATCACCAATTACAACAAAGAAAGCGGAATACAGATACAGGAGTTTTCTCCCTGTGCAGGATTCCGCCTGTCCGACAACCGGATTTTCTTTGCCGGCAACAACGGTTTTACCCTGTTCAACCCCAATGATATCGTCACCAACCCCAACGTCCCTCCCATTATATTGGACAAACTATATATCAACAACAAACTGGTATGCCCCAACGACGAAGAAAATGTACTGCAGGAGAACATCTCCACCCAAAAGAAGATCGTACTCAATCATAATCAGACCAATATAACCATTGAATACTGTGCGCTGAACTATATCTTCAACAGCAAGAACGAATATTCCTACAAACTGGAGGGATTCGACTCTGACTGGAACAAGGTCGGCAACCGACGTACTGCCTACTACACCAATATTCCGGCCGGAACTTACCACTTCATCGTGAAAGGCTCCAACAACGACGGAATCTGGAATGAACAGGGAGCCACACTGGAAATCGTTGTCTTGCCTCCCCTGTGGAAGACCTGGTGGGCTTACTTGATATACAGTGTCGTCGCCATTGCCCTGATCGCTTTCATTATCCGCTATTTTACGGAGAAGAAACGCCTGCAAAACAACATCAGGCTCAAACAAATGGAAGCGGAAGTGCACGAAGAGTTTTATCAGGAACGAAACCGCCTCTTCACCAACTTCTCACACGAACTGCGTACGCCGTTGACCTTAATCATGGCTCCATTGGAGGAATTCGTAAAGCGAACGGATCTGGTGGATGATGTCCACTACAAATCCCAGCTAATGCTGCGCAACGCGCAGCGCCTGCTCCGTATCGTCAACAACCTGATGGATCTGCAAAAGAATGAAAGCGGAACCATGAAACTACAAGTTTCCGAGCATGACATCGTCAAGTTCACACACGAAGCGGTAAGCTCTTTTCAGGATCTGGCACTGTACCGGAACATCCATTTAAGGTTCAAACATGCCGTAGACGAGCAACCGGTGTGGTTCGACTGGAACCTGCTGGAAAAAGTTTATTTCAACTTTCTCTCCAATGCTTTCAAGAACGTACCGGACGGAGGTTCCATACGAGTGGAACTGAATGTGAAATCACTCTCCGAACTTGCTATCTTCGTGCCTGCCAGACTGAACAAGTATAAGGACCCGGAAATAAAATACCTCACCGTATCCATTCAGGACAACGGTGTCGGCATTGATCCCGACGAACTGGAGAAAATCTTCCGTCCTTTCTATCAGGTAGCACAAAACGAACATTCCAAATCGGGAACGGGCATCGGACTAAGCCTAAGCAAAGCCATTATAGAAATGCACCACGGAGTGATATGGGCAGACAACGCTCCCGACTCCGGCGCAGTCTTCCAATTTGTCCTGCCTATCGACAAAAACGGTTTCGACCCGGAAACGATGGTAGAATCATCCGCCAATGAAACCGTATTATTTAATGTGGAACTTCCGGACACTGCTTTCGAAGCCGAGCATTCGGGCAAGAAGCAGGCCACGATTCTGATAGTAGAAGACAATCGCGACCTGAACAACTATATCTGTTCCTGTCTGGCGGATAAATACAACGTAATAGGAGTGACCAATGGTGAAGAAGCGCTCGCCAAGGCCATCAACCTGTTGCCAAACTTGATTATCACCGACCTAATGATGCCGAAAATGAACGGTATCGAACTGATCCGGCAACTGAAGAAAGACATGAATACCAGCCATATCCCTATCATCATGGTCACTGCCAAGACGGGTACGAACGATATTAAGGAGGGATACGCCGCCGGAGCGGACGAGTACATCACCAAACCTTTCGACGCTTCGATATTGAAAGTCAGAGTGGACAACATCATTCAAAGCCGGGAAAGGCTGAAAGACCTGTACAGCAAAAACTTCTCTCTCGAATCCCTGGGAGTGGATATGACATCTGTGGACGAGAAATTTATGCAGAATCTATATGCCACTTTGCAGCAGAACATTGCCAATTCCGACCTGAACCTGGATGCTTTCTGCAGAGAACTCGGTTTAAGTAAATCGAACCTCTACCGGAAAATAAAACAGATCACCGGATATTCGCCGAATGAGTTTATCCGTAACTTCCGGTTGGAAACTGCTGCCAAGATGCTGAAAGAGACAGATATGACAATTACAGAAGTATATTGTGCGGTGGGTTATAACAGTCTGGCCTATTTCTCCAATTGCTTCAAGGCATTGTACGGCGTTTCACCAACCGAGTTCAAGAACAAAGCGGAGGGGAAATAACACCTACTGTTATCCTTCAATACAATTAAATGTTTGATTGTTGCACCGTAACAGATTATTATTTCATCGTTGTATCTAAGGTTTTTCAGTGCAGAGATTAAGGATTTTCAGTGCAGGAATTAGTGAACTTTTATGCAGTCGGGTAGTCGTCCCGTTGTAAGGTGACAATAGTCACCTTATAGAATGATAAATATCACCTTATAAGATGACATTAGTCACTTTATAATATGACTACCTGTCTTTAGAAGGATGAGAAACTCTAAAGATACAAAATTAAACAGTAAAAAGCAAGAGGGAGACTGGAAATATTGCCTCATCGGCGGAACGGATAGATTGCATTTCCGCACGTTAGTTTGTAATATTCCACCATACGTTTGTAAAATGACGTATTTTTCAGGGAATGTCCGTTTTTACAAGCATTAGAATAGCTTGTGTAATCGACTCTCGTCGGAACGTCCTATTTTTGAGTCAGAAAAACATCGTCGGAGTTTTGTCTCTGCGATCGAAGTAGTTATCAGAAATAGAACAGAAATCTTTTATTTAACAATTTATTAAACTAATATTTATGAAACAGAAAGTAGCTTTCATGCTATTGGTTATTTCGTTCTGGTGTACATCTGCTATTCAAGCACAGACGGGAAGCCAAATTACAGGTAAAGTTGTCGATGCCTCCGGAGAACTCGCAGGAGTCAGTGTGGTGGTAAAAGGAACAACAAATGGAGTGACTACAAACATGGACGGCGAATTTAAATTAGGAAATGTAAAATCCGGCGACGTTCTGAAATTCTCTTTTGTAGGTTATAAAACCCAGGAAGTGAAAGTGGGCAATAAGAAAAGATTCGATATTGTAATGGAAGAAGATGCCCAGACATTGGAAGAGGTAACTGTAGTGGCTGTGGGTTACGGTGACGTCAGAAGACGGGACCTGACCGGTTCTATCGGCAAGGCCAATATAAGTGATATGACGAAAACCCCGGTAAACAATATCGCGGAGAGTCTGGGTGGCCGTATTGCCGGTGTACAGGTGACTTCTACCGACGGAGCTTTGGGGGATAACTTCAATATCGTCATCCGCGGAGCGGGTTCGCTGACGCAAAGCACGGCTCCTCTCTATGTAATAGATGGATTCCCGCAGGAAAATTCCAGCATGAGCGCCCTCAATCCGAATGACATCGCATCTATCGACATCTTGAAAGATGCGTCCGCCACAGCTATTTACGGTTCGCGCGGTGCCAATGGTGTCGTCATCATCACCACCAAACAGGGACAGGCCAGCAAGGCGAAAGTGACTTATAACGGAAGCGTCAGCATAAGCAAAGTCAACAAAACGATGGATATGATGAGCGGTTATGATTTCGCTTTGTTACAACAGGAAATCATGTCGGCAGACGACTTCTCCAATTATTATCTGAAGAATGGCGTCACTCTGGAAGATTACAAAACTTTTAGAGATTATGACTGGCAGGATGAAATCTACCGTACAGCCGTCAGCCACAATCACTATGTGGGATTGAACGGCGGTAGCGACAAAATGAAATATTCGGCTTCGCTCTCTTACAGCAACCAGCAGGGTATTGTTATCAATACGGATTTGAGCCGTTATCAGGGACGTTTCAATTTCAGCCAGCAAATCAATAAGAAGATAAAGGTAAATGCGAATGCGAATTTCGCCAGTAACGTGCAGAACGGAGTCAGTCCGTCGGCACAGGCTTCGTCGATGTCTCATTCCTTATTATACAGTGTTTGGGGATACCGTCCGGTTTCTCCGTCGGGTTCCGACCTGTTGGCGGCCATGTACGATGAAGATGTGTCGATGAGCGATGACTATCGTTTCAATCCGGTACTTTCCGCACGAAATGAATACCGTCGCAACACGACTAATCACCTGCAAGCCAACTTAGGAGTGGAATGGGAAATCATCAAAAACCTGAAATTCAAGACTACCGCCGGATATACGGGACGGGACATCAAAAGAGAAGAGTTCAACGGCAGTCAGACCCGTACAGGTAACTCGCATCCTAAGAATACACAAAGCAAGGGTATCAATGCCAAGCTGACTCAACAGGAAACCAGAAATTACCTGAATGAGAATACGTTGACTTATCAGTTCAACAAGAACAAACACAGTTTCAACGCACTGGCCGGTCTGACTTTCCAGAAATACTCCGATTATACGACCAGCATCACGCAGGATTACATCACGAACGAATCTTTCGGCATGGCAGGTATCGGTAAGAGTGAAGCTACTCCGACGACCACTGCATCGCTGGGCGACAACGCTATGATGTCTTACTTTACCCGTTTCAATTACAATTATAAATCAAAATATTACGCAAACTTTACCATACGTGCCGACGGCTCTTCCAAGTTTGCCAAGGACAATCGCTGGGGATACTTCCCATCCGGTTCGCTGGCATGGACTTTTTCACGTGAGAGTTTTGTAAGCGGGAATCTTCCCTGGCTATCAAACGGTAAATTACGCGCAAGCTGGGGTCTGACGGGTAACAATCGCATCGGAAATTATGATTACATGGCGCAGCTGATTACACACAGCGACTACTATAAATATCCGTGGGACAGCTCTTTCACTACCGGTTATGTACTGAGTTCCATGGCCAACCCCAGCCTGAAATGGGAGACGACCGAACAGTTCGACCTCGGTATCGATCTGGGCTTCCTCAAAGGCCGCATCAACCTGACACTGGACTACTATATCAAAACGACCAAAGACCTGTTATTGAACGCGGAAGTTCCGGCAAGTTCGGGTTATGCCACAGCAACACTGAATATCGGTAAGCTGCGTAACAAAGGTTTTGAAATCACCCTGGAAAGTACCAATATCACAACGAAAGACTTCACATGGAGCTCTAACTTCAACATTGCATTCAACAATAATGAAATTATCGCCCTCAACTCCGGACAGAAAGAAATGCTTAGCTACGTCAGATGGGATAATGCCTACAACAATATGCCTGCTTATATCAGCCGCGTAGGTGAATCTGCCGGAAAACTGTATGGTTACATCTACGAGGGTACTTACAAGTACGACGATTTTAACCAGACCACTAATTCGGACGGCTCCATATCATACAAACTGAAAGACGGAATCCCCAGAATCTCCGACAGTGTGCAACCGGGTGACCCCAGATACAAAAAACTGTCCAACGACGGAACCAACAAAATCACCGACGACGACCGTACCATTATCGGCAACGGACAACCGAAACACACGGGAGGATTCACCAACAACTTTGTCTATAAGAACTGGGACTTGAATATCTTCCTGCAATGGAGCTATGGAAACGATATTCTGAATGCAAACAGAATGGTTTTCGAAAATCCGAGCAACCGGACCAATACGAATATGTTCGCCTCTTACAACAACCGCTGGAGCGCAGCCAATCCTACCAGTGACATGCCGAGAGCGCAAGCTCTGGACGCCAAACATTACAGTTCTCTGTACGTGGAAGACGGCTCTTTCCTAAAGTTAAAGACCATCTCTTTAGGATACAACTTAGGAAGAAAAGCACTCTACAAACTGGGTATTCAGGCAGCCAGAGTGTACTTCTCCGCTGAAAATATAGCCACCCTCTCGGGATATTCCGGTTCAGACCCGGAAGTTTCCGTCCGCAACAGCGTATTGACTCCCGGATTCGACTGGTCTTCCTGCCCGCGTTCATTCAATGCATCATTTGGCGTAAACATAACATTTTAAAGAGTATTCAACATGAAAAAGATATATCGCAATTTAAAGACCGCTGTACTGGCATTAGGATGTATGTCCTTATTACTGTCATCCTGTTCAGACTTCCTGGATAAAAACCCGCATGATTTCGTCTCTCCCGAAATCTTCTACAAAAATGAAAGTGACTGTATGATGGCACTGGCCGGAGTTTATTGGACACTGGCTACCGACCATGTATACGGTGAGAGGTACTCGAATATCCTATCCAATACCGATGACTTGAGTTACTATGCCCGCCTGAACCAAAGCGGTCAGGTTTATACCAACTCACACAATTCAAGTAATAATGATATTTACCAGACGTGGACGCAGCTCTATTCCGGTATCAACAACGCCAACGTATTATTGGACAATATCGATGCAGCCAACATTCCGGATGCAGCCGTGAAGAACCGCATTAAGGGAGAAGCCAAATTCCTGCGTGCCTACTACCACTTTCTGCTTGTACAGAGCTGGTATGAAGTACCCATCCGCACAGAAACCGTGACCGACATCAATAACAGCTCCCTTGCGGCAACTCCGCATGCAGAAGCCATTGACTGGATTATCAAGGAAATGGAAGACTGCATCGACCTGGTGGATGACTCCAAATACGACCTGTCTCCATCACACGTCAAAAAGACGACTGTTCAAGGCATATTGGCACGCGTCTGCTTATGGCGTGCCGGATCGCCCTCCAATGGCGGCAAGGAGTTTTATGAAAAAGCGGCCAAGTATGCCAAGGCTGTGTATGACTCGCATAAGCACAAACTGTATCAGGGAGACATCTATGCGATCTGGAAAAACATCGCTTCCGACAAGTATGATACGGAATACAATGAAAGTATGTGGGAAGTGGAATTCATCGGTACCCGCGTAGACGGCAAGTTTACCTACTCACGCATAGGAAACACTATCGGAAACTGGCAGGAAAACACCTCTTCCACCGGTAAGGGATATGCCTACGGGTTCTATTGCGGTTCACTGATCTTATGGGATTTGTTCGAGAAAAACCCCGGTGACTTACGTCGCGACTTATCAATGGCTACTTACAAGCTCGACGCCAGCGACGCCGCGGTATACTGGAAAGATACGGAAATCGTGACACGCCGTTGCGGCAAATACCGCAGGGAATGGACCACTACTTCTCCTAAAGAAAAGAACAACGACCAGATCAACTATCCGGTGCTGCGTTATGCCGATGTGCTGCTCATGCTGGCCGAAGCCGAGAACGAAGCCGGTAAAGCTCCTACTGACCTGGCCTACGATGCAATCAATGAGGTACGCGAACGTGCCGGAATCGATAAAGTGGAGAACCTGTCATACGCGGAATTCCAACAGGAAGTGCGCGATGAAAGAGCCCGCGAACTCTGTTTCGAGAGTCTGCGCAAGTACGACCTTATCCGCTGGGGAATCTATTATGATGCCGCTCATAACAAACTAACTGAAGCCACGAACGACAAACGGTGGACTACCAGCGGGTATTATAAAGCAGCTAAAGAATATGCAGCCAATACGGAAGAAAGGCATCAGTTCCTGCCTATTCCGATGAAAGAATTGGGAGTGAACTTACTTCTGAAACAAAACTCTTATTGGAGTAACGCAGCAGAATAGCCTTATCTCCCCGTTTTGAGAAACATTATACCCCCAACAGAAAAACCATGAAACAGCTATTAATTACAGTCCTTTTGTCAGGAAGTTGCGGATTTCTTGCTGCACAAAAAACAGTTAAAACACCTGCCATATATAAACCTGTCCGTACCGAGATGTATAAAAAGGGATGGATAGACTTTAACAAGAACGGGGTGAAGGACATCTATGAAGATCCTTCAGCACCTGTCGATGCACGCATCGAGGATTTGCTCAAGCAGATGACGCTGGAAGAAAAGACCTGTCAGATGGTCACTCTGTATGGATATAAGAGGGTATTAAAGGATGATCTGCCCACTCCCGAATGGAAGAACCAGTTGTGGAAAGATGGTATCGGAGCCATTGACGAGCACCTGAACGGATTTCAACAATGGGGACTTCCTCCATCGGACAATGAATATGTCTGGCCTGCTTCCCGTCATGCGTGGGCGTTGAATGAGGTGCAGCGGTTCTTTATAGAAGAAACCCGGTTGGGTATTCCTACCGATTTCACCAACGAAGGGATTCGTGGGGTAGAAAGTTACAAAGCAACGAACTTTCCTACTCAACTCGGATTAGGACATACCTGGAATCGGGAACTCATCCGCCAGGTCGGTGTCATCACCGGACGGGAAGCCCGTATGCTGGGGTATACCAATGTTTACGCGCCCATACTCGATGTGGGGCGCGACCAGCGGTGGGGACGTTATGAAGAAGTGTACGGGGAGTCTCCTTATCTGGTAGCCGAACTGGGCATTGAAATGGTGCGGGGGATGCAGCAGGATTATCAGGTGGCTGCCACGGGAAAGCATTTCATCGCTTACAGTAACAACAAAGGCGGGCGTGAAGGTATGTCCCGCGTCGATCCGCAGATGTCTCCGCGCGAGGTTGAGATGGTTCATGTTTATCCTTTCAAGCGGGTGATCCGTGAAGCGGGATTGCTGGGAGTGATGAGTTCTTACAATGATTATGACGGGTTTCCTATCCAAAGCAGCTATTACTGGCTGACTACCCGCCTGCGCGGAGAGATGGGATTTCGTGGGTATGTTGTTTCCGACAGTGATGCTGTGGAGTATCTTTATACCAAACATAATACTGCCAAGGATATGAAAGAGGCGGTAAGGCAAAGCGTAGAAGCCGGATTAAATGTCCGTTGCACGTTCCGCTCTCCCGATTCTTATGTATTGCCGTTGAGGGAATTAGTGAAAGAGGGAGGATTGAGTGAGGAGGTCATCAATGACCGGGTACGGGATATTCTGCGTGTCAAGTTTTTAGTCGGACTGTTCGATCATCCGTATCAGACAGATTTGAAAGGGGCGGATGAAGAAGTGGAGAAAGCAGAAAACGAGGAAGTCGCCCTGCAGGCTTCCCGGGAATCGATCGTACTGCTGAAAAACGATCAAGACGTGTTGCCGCTGGATATTTCAGGTATCAAGAAGATAGCGGTTTGCGGACCGAATGCGGATGAATGTTCTTATGCATTGGGACATTATGGGCCGTTGGCGGTAGAGGTGACTTCCGTACTGAAAGGTATTCAAGAGAAGACGGACGGGAAAGCGGAAGTGCTTTATAGCAAAGGATGCGAACTGGTAGATGCGAACTGGCCGGAATCGGAATTGATTGATTTTCCGCTGACGGAAGAAGAGCAAAAGGAAATAGACAAAGCTGTCAGTCAGGCAAAAGAGGCGGATGTAGCGGTAGTTGTATTGGGAGGCGGACAGCGTACGTGCGGAGAGAACAAATCCCGCAGTAGTCTCGATCTGCCGGGGAGGCAACTTGACCTGTTGAAAGCAGTAGTGGCTACGGGCAAACCTGTCGTACTGGTGCTTATCAACGGAAGACCTTTGTCCATAAACTGGGCTGACAAGTTTGTTCCCGCCATTCTCGAAGCGTGGTATCCGGGAGCGAAAGGTGGAAAAGCGGTAGCCGACGTGCTTTTCGGAGATTATAATCCGGGCGGTAAACTAACTGTCACTTTTCCGAAAACAGTGGGACAAATTCCTTTCAATTTCCCGTGCAAACCGTCTTCTCAAATTGATGGGGGGAAGAATCCGGGAATGGATGGCAATATGTCACGTGCCAACGGTGCATTGTATGCTTTCGGATATGGCTTGAGTTATACCTCTTTCGAATATTCCGACCTGAAAATAACTCCGGCAGTTATCACTCCTAATCAAAAGACGTATGTCACCTGCAAAGTGACGAATACAGGCAAACGGGCAGGAGATGAAGTAGTACAGCTCTATGTGCGCGATGTGTTGAGCAGCGTCACTACGTACGAGAAGAACCTGGCCGGATTTGAACGAATCCATCTGAAGCCGGGCGAAACAAAGGAAGTTTCTTTTCCCATTGACCGGAAGGCATTGGAATTGCTGAACGCGGATATGCATTGGGTAGTAGAGCCCGGTGATTTCACACTGATGGTAGGGGCTTCTTCTACGGATATTCGTCTGAACGGCACGTTAACGGTGGTTGACCGCATAAACGACTCTACTCCTCAAAGCAAGGAAAACGAATCTCCAATAAGTGCAAGTACGAATCAGGAAATGGTGAATAACGTGGTGGATAACAACCCTACCACTTTCTGGGAGGGAAACAAAGGGGATTACATCACCTTTGCCTTACAGAACGAAGCGAAAGTGGACGGCATTTCCATTGCCTTTCATCGGGACAACGGACTGGAAACCGATTTTGAAATACAGCTTTCCAGTGGTGGCGGACAGTTCCTGACGGTGTACTCCGGCACAGTGAAAGAGTATCATAAGCTGTTGAACTTTCCTTTTAAAGGAACTACTGCCAGCGACCTGCGTATCGTGTTAGGCAGTGACAGAGTGGGCATTACAGAAATCAAATTACCTCAAATTAAAAAATAAGATATATGAAAACCAGACTATTCCTCTTACTTATTATGTGTCTGTTTATTCTGCCGTCGGCATCAGCACAACAGAAAGAATATTCGTTGTGGTACAGTCAGCCTGCACCTAATGAAGGAGCTGAAAACATTGTAAAGAGTCGCGGATTCCCTTATGACAAATATTGGGAGAGATGGTCTTTACCCATAGGGAACGGATATATGGGGGCTTGCATATTCGGACGCACGGATACGGAGCGTATTCAGTTGACAGAAAAAACATTCGGCGTCAAAGGACCGTACAAGAAAGGGGGCATCGGCAACTTTGCGGAAATATATATAGAGGGTATTCACCATGACCAGCCATTGAACTACAAACGTTCACTGCGCCTCAACGATGCCATCTCTACGGTAAACTACCAATACGAGGGTGTGAACTATACAAGGGAATATTTCGCCAACTACCCAAGCAATGTAATCGTCGTAAAGCTCAAAGCGGACCAACCCGGAAAGATTTCGTTCACTCTTCGTCCCGTGCTTCCTTACCTGCACGAATATAACGACGAAGGAACCGGACGTACAGGCAAGGTATCAGCACAGAATGACTTGATTACCCTGACCGGAGATATACAGTTTTTCCGGCTGCCGTATGAAGCGCAGATTAAAGTAATTCCCAGTGGGGGACAGCTAAAAGCGATGAACGACGAATCGGGAAACAACGGAACCATCCGCATACAACAGGCTGACAGCGTAGTGTTACTGATTAATGCACAAACTGCTTATCAACTGAAAAGTTCGGTATTCACGGCATCTCCGGAAAACAAGTTTACCGGAAACGAGCATCCGCACCGTGCTGTCAGCCAATGCATACAGAAAGCGGCCGACAAAGGATATGAGGCATTGTGCAAAGAGCATATAGCCGATTATCAGTCTCTCTTCAGCCGGGTGGACTTGCGTCTTTGTGATGAGACTCCCGGTATACCGACTGACAGCCTGTTGCACGACTATCAGAGAGGAAAAGAAAGTTTATATATGGATGAATTATTGTTCCAGTACGGACGTTATTTATTAATCGCTTCGTCGAGAAAGGGTTCGTTACCACCCCACCTTCAGGGAGCATGGAGCCAGTATGAATATGCGCCCTGGTCCGGAGGCTACTGGCATAACATCAATATACAAATGAATTACTGGGCTGCCTTTAACACGAATCTGGCGGAAGTATTTATTCCTTATGTGGAATACAATGAAGCTTTCCGTCAATCGGCCAACGAGAAAGCGACAAGTTATATCAAAAAGAATAACCCTGACGCCTTATCGGCCATCCCCGAAGAAAACGGATGGACCATCGGAACGGGGGCAAACGCTTTCTCAATAGATAGCCCCGGCGGACATTCGGGACCTGGAACGGGAGGATTCACCACCAAATTATTCTGGGATTATTATGATTTCACCAGGGATGAGGATATACTGAAGAAACACTCTTATCCCGCCATGCTGGGTATGGCCAAATTTCTTTCGAAAACTCTGAAACCGACAGAGGAAGGATATTTGCTGGCTGATCCGTCTTCTTCGCCTGAACAATATCATAACGGTACGACTTACCAGACGAAAGGTTGTGCATTCGATCAGGGAATGATTTGGGAGAGTTTTCATGATGTATTGAAAGCAGCGGATATCCTGAAAGAGGAGTCGCCTTTCCTCCGGACGATAAAAGAGCAGATTGGCAAACTGGATGCCATCCAGATCGGAGAATCGGGGCAGATAAAGGAATATCGTGAAGAAAAAAAGTATAGTGACATCGGAGATCCGCGCCATCGCCATATTTCGCATTTATGCGCACTCTATCCGGGTACGCTGATTAATGCGGAGACTCCCGAATGGTTGAAGGCGGCTACCGTAACTTTAAACAACCGGGGAGATAAATCGACAGGATGGGGTGTCGCCCATCGTTTAAACTTATGGGCACGGGTAAAAGACGGGGATATGGCGTACCAACGATACCAGCTGTTATTGAAGAAATACATCCTCGAAAACCTGTGGAATATGCACCCGCCTTTCCAGATTGACGGAAACCTGGGAGGGACTGCCGGAGTAGCAGAAATGTTGATTCAAAGTCATGAAGGGTATATCAACCCTCTCCCCGCCCTGCCGGCTGCATGGAGAGACGGAAGTTATGAAGGTTTGGTAGCCCGGGGAAACTTTGTAGTTTCCGTTTTCTGGAAACAGGGACTCATGACTCAAATGGATGTCTTATCCAGAGCGGGTGGCGAATGCGTCATTCAATACAAGGATATTGCCAATTTTACAATCAAAGACGCCAAAGGAAAGAAAGTGAAAACTATCCGGGAAAGTAAGAACCGCATCAGATTTGCCACCCAAAAAGGAAATACCTATTACTTAAACCATTAATAAAAGATATGAGACTGAAAAAACAAATAGCGATTCTGGCACTGGGAGCAGGTTTCGCCGGCTGCACTCCCCAACCGGCAACCAACCTCATTGAAGATAACATGGAGTTTGCACAGCAACAACTCCGGTTTGCTTTTGATGAGATAGATTATGCCATCGTCAATGAGTCACCCGAAAGCCGCGCAAAACGGGAAAAGAACGGTTGGGGAGAATTGACCAACCCCCGCAATTCGGAACCGGACGGGACACTGAACTTGGTGCCGTCCAAAGACTGGACAAGCGGATTCTTTCCGGGAGAACTTTGGTTCCTTTACGAATATACCCAAAACAATTTCTGGAAAAAGAAAGCCCAGCAACATACTGATATATTAGAGAAAGAAAAGATGAACGGAAGTACTCACGACATGGGTTTTAAAGTCTATTGCAGCTTTGGCAACGGATACCGTCTGACGCAAGATGAACACTACAAGGAGGTATTGCTGCAATCAGCACACACGCTCGCTACACGCTTCAAACCGGCGGCAGGGATTATCCGGTCGTGGGATCATAGTACGGCCAAATGGGTATGTCCGGTGATCATTGATAATATGATGAACCTTGAACTGCTGTTCTGGGCTACTAAGGAGAGCAAAGACTCTACGTTTTACCGGATAGCGGTCGATCATGCAAGAACTACGATGAAGCATCATTTCCGGCCTGATTTCAGCAGTTATCATGTGATAGATTATGATACAATTACAGGGCAGGTATTAAAAAAGAATACTCATCAGGGCTTTGCCGATGAATCTGCCTGGTCACGCGGACAGGCATGGGCGCTCTACGGATATACGATGTGTTATCGCGAAACCCGGTTACCGGAGTTTTTGGAGCAGGCACAAAACATAGAGAAGTACCTCTTTACTCATCCCAATATGCCGGAGGATCTTATTCCTTACTGGGATTTCGATGCGCCCGGTATACCCGACGAGCCGCGTGATGTTTCAGCGGCTACGGTCATCGCTTCGGCACTTTATGAACTTAGCCTGTATGATCCTGAAAAGGGGGAACGCTACAGGAGCAATGCGGATAAGATCATAGAGAACCTGACGAAGCATTATCGCGCTACGCTAAAGAAAGACAACGGTTTCCTGTTATTGCACAGCACGGGTACCAAACCGACTAATACGGAAGTGGACGTACCTATTGTCTATGCCGACTATTATTTCATAGAAGCGTTGATGCGTAAAAACAAATTAGAAAAAACGGGTAAACTGTTTTAATATTAAATCATGTCGGTAAGAAAACGGAATATTTAATTGTTTAAACTAACGGATAAAACCATGAAGAAATCTACTAAATTATGGATGGTCATTCTCTTCCTATTCACCGGAGCAGGAAGGGTAACTGCTCAAATTCCATCTACCAGAATATACGACGGAGAGAAACTGGCTAAGGTAAAAGCCCGTATGGAGTCAAAAGAATATGCATCTGCCATCACTAAATTGATGAATGAGGCGGACAAAGCCCTGAAAAGTAAACCTGTCTCCGTGATGGATAAAACGATGGTTGCGGGTAGCGGGGACAAACACGACTACATTAGTATGGGACCTTACTGGTGGCCCGATCCGACGAAACCCGACGGTCTGCCTTATATCCGCAAAGACGGAGTACGCAACCCTAATGCAACGAGTGACTGTACGAACATCGGAAAGACAATTAATGATATATCGACTTTAGGAATCGCCTACTATTTCTCCGGCAATGAGAAATATGCAGCCAAAGCTGCTGAACTCACCCGCATCTGGTTTCTGAACCCTGAAACTCGCATGAATCCCAACATGAATTATGCACAAATGATTCCGGGTCATAATGGGAACAAGGGCAGAGGGTTCGGCATGATTGATGTTTATTCGTTTATCAATTTACTGGATGCAGTAGAGATGATGAATACTTCCACCGCCTTTACAACAGCAGACCGTTCCGGTCTGAAAGATTGGTTTACCGATTATCTGGAATGGATTCGCACCAGTCCTGTAGCCGACGAGGCACGGACATCTGAAAATAATCATGGGGTATCTTTCGACGTGCAACAAACGGTGTATGCGCTCTTCACCGGAGATTCTGTCCTGGCACGGAAGACAATCAGTGAGTTTGCAAAGTTACGATTGTTCCCACAAATCGAACCCGACGGCAGGCAACTTAGAGAACTGGAGCGCACCAACGGACTTAGTTACACAAACTACAATCTGGCTCTTATAATGGATATGTGTGCAATCGGCCATACATTAGGTATAGATGTCTACAACAGCACTTCCAAAGACGGGCGTTGCATCGCGAAAGCATTGAAGTATATGGCTTCTTTTATCGGCAAGCCACAAAGTGAGTTTCCATACCAGCAAAGCAGGGATTGGGAAAAAGAGTTGCAAACAAGTTGTTGGATATTGCACCGTGCTTCTTTCTATGACAATAAATCGGGTTGGGAGGAGATCTGCCAAAAATATCTGAAGCCATCCAGCACGGACAGAAGGCGATTGTTATATAGTTTAGAATAATTCAATAGGTATATTATAAATATTACACGACATCGGAATAGATTAAGATGTTTCTGAATAAGATATTACCAGATTCTGACAAGATTGGGTAATGTCTTATTTTTATAATGAGGAAAATTGTTACCTTTGTTATATCTTATATTTACAATAAGATCAAATCTAATTTTTCCTCTTATGAAAATAATTAAAGCCGCCCGCATCGTTACCCTCATTACCGGACTAGTAGTAGCCGGAGTGTTCTTTTCATCCCCTGTTTCTGCCCAGGATATTTCGGGAACCTGGCATGGAAAACTTTCCATTCCCACCGGTTCATTGACTATTGTATTCCATATCAGTCAAACAGAACAGGGAACTTATGTGACGACATTGGACAGCCCCGACCAAGGAGCTAACGGCATAAAGACGCAGACTACTTCTTTCAATGATTCTATATTGACAATCCAGATACCCATTATCCATGCCTCTTACAAAGGAAAATTGGATAGTAATCAAACAATCAGTGGGACGTTTATACAGGGAATGCCTATTCCGTTGAATTTGGAAAAGGGAGAAGCCGGTCGCCCCAGGCGCCCGCAGGAGCCTCAACCGCCTTTCCCCTACAAAAGTGAAGAGGTCATTGTGAGGAATGAGCAGGATGGCATCAGCCTTGCCGGAACATTGACTCTTCCCCAAAAGGGAACTAAGTTTCCGGCAGTGGTTATGGTGACAGGGAGCGGTGCACAGAACCGGGATGAAGAAATCATGGGACACAAACCTTTCCTCGTCATCGCCGATTATCTGACCCGGAACGGAATTGCCGTACTTAGGTGTGATGATAGGGGAACTGCCGCTTCACAAGGTAATCATGCAACAGCTACCAATGAGGATTTTGCCACAGATACGGAGGCTGCTATCAATTATCTGCGCAGCAGAAAAGAAATTAATGCGAAGAAAATCGGTATCATCGGACATAGTGCGGGCGGAATCATTGCATTCATCGTTGCAAAAAAAGATCCGTCGATCGCATTTGTCGTTTCATTGGCAGGGGCCGGTGTGAAAGGCGACAGTCTGATGTTGAAGCAGGTAGAGTTAATATCTAAGTCCCAGGGAATGCCGGATGCAGTCTGGCAAGGGATGAAACCGTCTATACGAAACAGGTACGCCATACTGCAACAAACGGATAAGACTCCCGAAGAGTTACAGAAAGAATTATATGCAGACATTACCCAAACAATGTCTCCCGAACAGCTGAAAGATTTAAATACCATCCAGCAGATATCTGCACAAATCAGTTCGATGACTTCTCCGTGGTATCTGCATTTTATGCGATATGATCCGGCCGAAGACTTGAAGGAACTAAAATGTCCGGTTCTGGCACTAAACGGAGAAAAAGACATTCAAATGGATGCCGCCATGAACCTGACCGCCATCCAAGAAAGAATCACTGGAAATGGAAATACAAATGTAACTATCAAAGCCTATCCCAACTTAAACCATCTGTTTCAGACTTGCGAAAAAGGAACACTGGCAGAATACGGGCAACTGGAGGAAACCATCAGCCCGGAAGTTTTAAAAGATATCGCGGAATGGATTCTAAAGCAAACGAAATAGTCGCTTTATCCATCTTCCAACCTCCCGGCAATCATCTTGCTACACACTAGCATTGTATAAATTGATTTAAATCAAAATCGTCCGGTCTGAACTCACCTTGAAAGATTTTGTTTTACCTTTGCAGCCGAAATAAAAAAAGCGGCAGGTAAAAAGGTAAAAAGCAACAGGTATTAGGTAAAGTTTGGTATGAAGAAGAGTCTTATTGCATTGGCGTTCGGTACACTGGGATTGGGTATTGCCGAATTTGTGATGATGGGAATTTTGCCCGATGTGGCAAAAGATTTAGGTATTAGTATTCCTACCGCAGGGCATTTCATATCTGCTTATGCATTAGGAGTCTGTGTCGGTGCCCCTGTACTGACATTGGCCCGCAAATATCCATTAAAACATATTCTGTTGGTATTAGTTACCTTGATTATGATAGGTAACATCTGTGCGGCTATGGCTCCCAATTACTGGGTGCTACTCGTTGCCCGTTTCATCTCCGGCTTACCTCATGGCGCATACTTCGGAGTAGGCTCTATTGTTGCCGAGAAACTGGCCGATAAAGGCAAAGGCTCGGAAGCCGTCTCCATCATGATTGCGGGAATGACCATTGCCAACCTATTCGGTGTACCTCTGGGAACTTCTTTAAGTACCATGCTTTCCTGGCGTGCCACCTTCCTCTTAGTCGGCATTTGGGGAATTGTTATCATGTACTATATCTGGCGATGGGTTCCCCATGTAGAAGGTTTGCAGGACACCGGCTTTAAAGGGCAGTTCCGTTTTCTTAAAACTCCGGCTCCGTGGTTGATTCTCGGTGCTACAGCCTTAGGAAACGGCGGTGTATTCTGTTGGTATAGCTACATCAATCCGCTGCTTACCCATGTGTCCGGCTTCTCCACAGAAAGCATTACGCCTTTAATGATCCTTGCCGGTTTCGGTATGGTGATGGGAAACCTGATTAGTGGCCGTCTCTCCGACCGTTACACTCCCGGAAAGGTGGGAACTGCCGCACAAGCACTCATCTGCATGATGTTATTGCTTATTTTCTTCCTTTCTCCATACAAATGGGCAGCCGCCCTGTTAATGTGCCTTTGTACGGCTGGACTGTTTGCTGTATCCAGTCCGGAACAGATATTGATTATCCGTGTAGCAAAAGGAGGAGAAATGTTGGGAGCAGCCTGCGTACAGGTTGCGTTCAATCTCGGAAACGCCATCGGTGCCTATGTAGGCGGACTGGCTGTTAGTGGCGGATACCGTTATCCTGCCCTGACAGGTGTACCGTTTGCCTTGATCGGATTCACTTTGTTCTTGATTTTTTATAAGAAATACCAGGCAAAATACTAAAACTCTATCAAAATACCTATCTTTGCAGTCAGATTATCGATAACTAAATAAAACGAAATAGATAAATGGCATTGCAATGTGGTATTGTCGGACTACCGAACGTGGGTAAGTCGACTCTTTTCAACTGTTTGTCGAACGCAAAGGCACAAGCGGCAAACTTCCCTTTCTGTACAATTGAACCGAATGTAGGTGTAATTACCGTTCCTGACGAACGTCTGAACGCACTGGCTGAATTGGTACATCCCCAACGAATTGTTCCTACAACTGTAGAAATCGTAGATATCGCCGGACTGGTGAAAGGCGCAAGCAAAGGTGAAGGACTGGGAAACAAGTTCCTAGCCAATATCCGTGAAACAGATGCAATCATCCACGTGCTCCGTTGTTTCGATGACGACAACGTGACACACGTAGACGGTAGCGTAAACCCCGTCCGTGACAAAGAAATCATCGACTACGAACTTCAATTGAAGGACTTGGAAACGATTGAAAGCCGTATCCAGAAAGTACAGAAACAGGCGCAGACGGGTGGAGACAAAGCTGCAAAGTTAGCTTATGATGTACTTGTCCAATACAAAAATGCTCTGGAACAGGGTAAATCTGCACGTACAGTGACTTTCGAAACGAAAGACGAACAAAAGATTGCTCACGAACTGTTCTTATTGACCAGCAAACCGGTGATGTACGTTTGCAACGTTGATGAAGCAAGCGCAGTGGGTGGCAACAAATACGTAGATATGGTGCGTGAAGCTGTAAAAGACGAGGATGCTCAAATCCTGATTGTTGCAGCCAAGACAGAAGCGGACATTGCCGAACTGGAAACGTACGAAGACCGCCAGATGTTCCTTGCCGAAGTAGGCTTGAAAGAATCGGGCGTAGCACGCCTTATCAAATCAGCTTATAAACTATTGAATCTTGAAACCTATTTCACAGCCGGCGTGCAGGAAGTACGCGCCTGGACTTACGAAAAGGGATGGAAAGCTCCTCAATGTGCTGGTGTTATCCATACTGACTTTGAAAAAGGTTTTATCCGTGCCGAAGTTATCAAATACGAGGACTATATTCAATACGGATCGGAAGCAGCTGTGAAAGAAGCCGGAAAGCTGGGTGTGGAAGGAAAAGAATATATAGTGCAGGACGGAGACATCATGCATTTCCGTTTCAATGTGTGATTATCAATAATCACCAACGACTCATTAATTATTAATTCGCTAATAACATGAAGTATCTCATCGCAGGAACTGGAGGTGTAGGCGGCAGTATCGCAGGATTTTTGTCGCTGGCAGGCAAAGATGTAACCTGTATTGCCCGTGGTGCTCATTTGCAAGCAATACAAACGGATGGTTTAAAACTGAAGTCGGATTTAAAAGGCGAACATACGCTCCGGATTCCGGCAACTACCGCTGAAGAATTCAATGGAAAAGCGGATGTGATATTTGTATGCGTAAAAGGTTACTCGGTCGATTCTATTGTAGAACTCATTCAAAGAGCCGCTCACAAAGACACGGTTGTCATCCCCATACTGAATGTGTATGGAACAGGACCGCGGATACAGAAACTTGTTCCGGGAGTTACCGTTCTGGATGGTTGCATCTATATTGTGGGTTTTGTATCCGGCACAGGAGAAATCACCCAGATGGGGAAAATATTCCGGTTAGTGTATGGCGCTCATCGCGGCACTATCGTTAAACCCGGATTACTGGAAGCCATCCAACAGGATTTGCAGGAAGCAGGTATCAAAGTAGACCTTTCACCGGATATCAACCGGGATACATTTATCAAATGGTCGTTTATTTCTGCAATGGCTTTAACAGGGGCATACTACGATGTTCCGATGGGTGAAGTTCAAAAACCGGGAAAGATACGGAATACATTCATCGGACTCACTACAGAGAGCGCTGCTTTAGGAAAGAAGCTAGGTGTGGAATTTCCGGAAGACCCTGTCACTTACAATCTGAAAGTCATCGATAAACTGGATCCCGAAAGCACTGCTTCCATGCAGAAAGATCTGGCACGCGGACACGAATCCGAGATACAGGGACTGCTTTTCGATATGATTGCAGCAGCCGAAGAACAAGGGATTGACATACCGACCTACCGGATGGTTGCAGAAAAATTCAAAGAATAGCCACTAGAGAAAGAATGAAACCTATTAAATAAATAATACTACCAAGCCTATGTATTCACTTCTCAACATCAACTGGAACCCGAATCCCGAACTATTCAACCTGTTCGGTATTTCTATCCGTTATTACGGATTATTGTGGGCAGTAGGAATATTCTTTGCTTATGTTATTGTTCACTACCAGTTCCGGGATAAAAAGATAGAAGAAAAGAAGTTTGATCCGCTTTTCTTTTACTGTTTCTTTGGTATTCTGATCGGCGCCCGTCTGGGACACTGTTTATTCTATGATCCGGGATACTATCTGTCACATTTCTGGGAAATGATTCTTCCCATCAAGTTTATGCCGGATGGAAACTGGAAGTTTACCGGATACGAGGGATTGGCCAGCCATGGTGGCACACTAGGATTGATAGTCGCACTTTGGCTGTATTGCCGCAAGACAAAGCTCCATTATATGGATGTATTGGATATGATTGCCGTAGCCACTCCAATCACAGCCTGTTTCATCCGCCTTGCCAACCTGATGAACTCCGAAATCATCGGCAAGCCGACTGATGTACCCTGGGCGTTTATATTCGAGCGTGTAGATATGCAGCCCCGTCATCCGGGACAACTTTACGAGGCTATCGCCTATCTTATCCTATTCTTCATCATGATTTATCTGTACAAGAATTACAGTAAGAAACTGCACCGCGGCTTCTTCTTCGGACTTTGTTTGACTTACATCTTTGTCTTCCGCTTCTTCATCGAGTTCCTGAAAGAGAACCAAGAAGCATTTGAAGACCACATGATGTTCAATATGGGCCAATGGTTAAGCGTTCCATTTATCATCATAGGCGTTTATTTCATGTTCTTCTATGATCGGAAGAAAGTAGAAAAGAAATGAAACATATCATAGATATAGAAACTTGGGGAGCGGACAGGAAAAGCAATCACCAAAGAAGGCAAATTAGTAATGCCTATCGCTATGACCATTCATCATGGATTTATAGACGGGCACCATCTTTCATTGTTTTACAGGAAAGTAGAAGAGTTACTAAAATAAAGCACAAACAAGGATTAGCATTCTCCCCCATTGCTTCATATTACAGATTTTAAATTAAGGGGAAATAATTATTTCCCCCTGACTATCTTCTTGATATCATTCAGCTTATTCAATGCTTCAATCGGAGTGAGATTATTCACATCCAAATTCAGAATCTCATCACGAATCTGGCAGAGAATCGGATCATCCAGTTGGAAGAAACTTAACTGCATCCCTCCACGGTTCTCGCTCACTTCCGTCAACGGTTTACCGGAAATTCCTTGTTGGCGATTGTCAGATTCAAGCTGCTTCAGTATCTCATTGGCACGTTTCACAATACTTTTCGGCATACCGGCCATCTTTGCCACGTGAATACCGAAAGAGTGCTCACTACCACCCCGCTCCAGCTTACGAAGGAAGATTACCTTATTATCAACTTCTTTCACCGATACATTATAATTCTTGATACGTTTGAAGGATTTCTCCATCTCATTCAACTCATGATAATGCGTAGCAAATAAGGTACGTGCTTTAGCTTTCGGATGCTCATGGATATGCTCTACGATTGCCCAAGCAATGGAAATACCGTCATAAGTAGACGTACCACGACCCAACTCATCAAACAACACCAGACTTCGGGAAGAAACATTGTTTAGAATATCTGCCGCTTCATTCATCTCTACCATGAATGTTGATTCTCCGACCGATATATTATCACTCGCTCCTACACGAGTGAATATCTTGTCTACCAAACCGATGTGCGCACTCTCCGCAGGAACAAACGAACCGATTTGAGCCAATAACGTAATTAATGCCGTCTGACGTAAAAGCGCAGACTTACCGGCCATGTTCGGACCTGTAATAATAATAATCTGCTGCGTAGTATTGTCCAGCATCACATCATTGGCAATATACTTCTCACCGATAGGAAGCTGTTTCTCAATCACCGGGTGACGCCCCTGGCGAATATCCAATACATCATTATCTTCAATAATCGGACGAATATAACGATTCTCACGAGCCACATTGGCGAATGACAACAGACAGTCCAGGCGGGCAATCTGATTCGCATTAATCTGTATCTGGGGAATAAACTCCGTCAATGCCTGTACCAAATCCGTATATAGCTGCGTTTCCAGCACCAGAATCTTATCTTCCGCCCCTAAAATCTTCTCTTCATATTCTTTCAATTCCTGCGTGATATAACGCTCTGCGTTGACCAACGTCTGTTTACGAATCCATTCTTTCGGAACTTTATCTTTGTGGACATTACGAACTTCGATATAATAACCGAATACGTTATTATAAGCTACTTTCAAGCTCGGAATACCCGTCGACTCACTTTCACGCTGTTGTATCTTCAGCAAATAATCTTTCCCTGAATAAGAGATTTGGCGCAATTCATCCAGGTCTGCATTCACACCATCTTTAATTACTCCGCCCTTATTTATCAATAAAGGAGGATCATTATTTATCTCTTTAGCAATCCGGTCACGAATAGAAAGACAAAGATTCAACTGTTCACCAATACGATTCAAGCTGGCATTATCAGCTTCCATACATGCCTCTTTTATGGGCTCAATTGCTTGCAAGGCAACTTTCAACTGAACGACCTCACGAGGCGACACACGACCTACAGCCACTTTGGAAATAATACGCTCCAAGTCCCCTATCAAATGCAACTGCTCTTCAATCAGTTCTTTGAATTCCGGTTGACGGAAGAAATATTCAACTACGTTCAAGCGTTCATTGATCGGCTTCTCATCCTTCAACGGAAAAACCATCCAACGTTTCAGCAGACGTGCTCCCATCGGACTGATCGTTCTGTCAATCACATTGAGCAAACTGCTCCCACCATCATTCATATTGCCAATCAACTCAAGACTGCGCACAGTGAACTTATCCAGACGGACGTATTTATCTTCTTCAATACGCGCCAATGAAGTGATGTGACCAATTTGCGTATGCTGCGTCATTGTCAAATACTGCAAAATAGCACCGGAAGCAATGATGCCATTCTTCAAATGCTCCACTCCGAAGCCTTTCAGATTCTTCGTTTCAAAGTGTTTCAGCAGCTTCTCACGGGCAGTCGTTTCTGTAAATACCCAGTCGTCCAGCTCAAACGTGAAAAACTTACTGCCGAAATTACCTTCAAACATCAAACGTTTGCCACGTTCAAAAAGAATTTCCTTAGGGGCAAAGTTATTCAACAGCTTGTCTATATAATCAAAAGGACCTTCTGCAGTAAGGAATTCACCGGTAGAAATATCGAGAAAAGCAACTCCACAAGAAGCCTTTCCGAAATGAACGGCAGCCAGGAAGTTATTCTCTTTATAGTTCAGAACATTATCATTGATAGAAACACCGGGAGTCACCAGTTCGGTAATGCCACGTTTCACCAATTTTTTCGTCATTTTCGGATCTTCCAGCTGGTCACAGATAGCGACACGCTTTCCGGCGCGAACCAATTTCGGAAGATATGTATCAAGGGCATGATGAGGAAAACCTGCCATCTCGATAGTTTTTCCTTTCCCATTGGCACGTTTTGTCAGTGTGATTCCTAAAATTTCGGCTGCAACGATAGCATCCGTAGAATATGTTTCATAAAAGTCACCGCAACGAAACAGCATCACTGCATCCGGATGTTTTGCCTTCAAATCCAGAAACTGTTTCATCATCGGGGTGAGGACAATCTCTTCTTCGTTCACGGGTGTCTCCTTTTCTTTTTTGTTGAGTATATAATGAATTATCCTTGCAAAGATAGCGGTTTTTCGGCAGAGAATCAACGGTATGCTCCGATTCAATTTTCAAAATAAATGTTGCATACCTTGAAAAAAGGAGGGTTTATTTCTTAATAAGTAGGAGAAAACTATTAAAACGTGTTATAAAACATGCTATTTTTCTTGGATAATTTGCTAATTCCCCAAGAGTCCGTATCTTTGCAATGTGTTTTTCATAGTATTAGATTTAAGGTTAACAAAG